>Ga0265319_1000001_pt1 | contig 549513 bp, 480 predicted proteins | sample 4824metaG_FD_192443 | JGI IMG/M metagenome (GOLD analysis project Ga0265319, IMG submission 192443) | Rhizosphere microbial communities from Carex aquatilis grown in University of Washington, Seatle, WA, United States - 4-8-24 metaG | ecosystem: Host-associated > Plants > Roots > Rhizosphere >... | reverse complement strand
ATGCATGGCAAATGAAATATCCTTTATCTCTTAATGTAGGCAGATGGGAGCGCCAATTGTTTTTGACAGGCTTCCATCATTTACCCATCCTGACTCTATGGGTTAGCGTGAATAGAAAAAATCGAAGTGTGGTTTCCGCGATCTGAAAATTCTTCGATTCGTCATGTCAAATCGCCACAAAAAGAGAGCAGTATCCACGAATACTCAAAAAGCTCCAGCTCGGGGCAAAATGATTTCTCCGGTAATTTCCCATGTCGTTGGCTGGCGACTTTGGATCTTCCGGCTTCTGGCCTTGATCGCTGCGCCGATACTGTTTTTTGGTTTGGTTGAATTGGTGTTGAGACTGGCCGGCTTTGGCTATCCCACAGAGTTTCTGTTGCCTGCCTCACAGAATGGACAGAAGATTTTCGTGCAGAACAATCAGTTTGGCTGGCGTTTCTTCGGGCCAAAACTGTCGCGGTTGCCGTGGCCGATTTCAATTTCACAAGCCAAAGCCCACGATACTGTGCGGATTTTCGTCTTTGGCGAATCCGCAGCCAAAGGCGAGCCGCAACCCACGTTCGGTTTGCCGCGGATGCTGCAGGCGATGTTGAGCTTGCGGTTTCCGGGCGTGCGTTTTGAGGTGGTGAATGCTGCGATGACGGCAATCAACTCATACGCCATCCTGCCTATCGCGCGCGACTGTGCGACTGCCGATGGTGATATCTGGGTTATTTACATGGGCAACAACGAAGTCGTGGGACCGTTTGGCGCCGGCACCGTTTTCGGGCCGCAAGTGCCGCCGCTGCCGCTCATCCGAAGCGTCCTTGCGCTTAAATCCACGCGAACCGGACAGTTGCTGGATTTCGCCCGCCAGAAGATACAGAAATCGCCGTCAGGAAGTGACGAATGGGGCGGCATGAAAATGTTTCTCGACCAGCAAGTGCCAGCCGATGATCCGCGCATGAACGCAGTCTATGACCATTTCCAGCGGAATCTCGCGGACATCATCCGGACAGGGCAGCGTAGTGGCGTTGGCATGGTGGTAAGCACTGTGGCGGTCAACTTAAAGGATTGCGCGCCGTTTGCGTCGGTCCATAGGCCGGGTTTATCTGAGCCGGACAAAGCAAAATGGGAGTCGCTTTACCAACTCGGCACCAAGGCCGAGGCAGCCGGTGATGAGCAGCAAGCAGAGGAACAGTTCCAAGCTGCGGCACAGATTGACGACCGTTTTGCCGATCTTCGCTTCCGTCAGGGGGAATGCGCGCTGGCGTTGGTACAGACGCAGCAGGCGCGGCAGAATTTCCAGGCCGCGCGGGAATTGGACACGCTGCGCTTTCGTTGCGACAGCAAGCTCAATGACTTGATACGGCAACGCGCTTCGAATCGTGGGCGCGAGCACATATTGCTGGCGGATGCCGAGCATGTTTTTGCGGAGCAAAGTCCGGACGGCTTGCCCGGTGAAAATCTGTTTTACGAGCACGTTCATTTGAACTTCGATGGTAATTATCTTTTGGCTAAAACCATCGGCGCGGAGATCGAAAAATTATTACCAGATTGGGTTGCTGCGCGCAGCGGCACAAACCGGTTATGGCCTTCGGAGGCGGATTGCGCTTGGCGGTTGGGCTGGTCCGATTTGAACGAATTGGATGTTTTGAAAGAAATCCTTTCCCGCATCAGCGTCGCGCCGTTCACGGGACAACTGAACCATGATGCGCAAGTGCTGCGCTTGCGGGCGTCACTCGAAAAACTGGCACCAGCCGCCCAGCCAGCCGGGCTAAAGGAAGCACAAAAAATTTGCGAGGAGGAAGTGACTTCGTTCCCTGATGACCCGATGTTATACGGTCAGTTGGCTTCGGTGAAAAAGAGAAACGGCGATCTTGCAGGCGCAGCGTTGTCACTGCGGCATGAACTGGAACTGCTCCCGACCGACTCGGCGCAATGGTTACAGTTGGGTGTGATTCTCGCACAAGAGCAGCAATTTGAGGATGCCATTGATGCGTTCCAGCACGCCCTGCAACTGGATCCGGAAGATGTACTGTCGGTCAACAACCTTGCACAATCGTTGTGGATGCTTGGCCGGCGTGAGGAGGCGATCCGTGAATTCCGACGCATGACAGTCATGAAACCGGAATCCAGCCTCGCATGGATAAACCTTGGGCAAAGTCTCGAACAGATGGGACGGCAGGCGGCGGCGGAAAATTGTTATCACAAGGCGCTGGCAAGCCATGGCAACGGCGAGTCGGAGTTGATCGCACTGGCGCGTTTTTGTCAGCGCCGTGGTTGGTTCGAAGCTGCCGTGACAAATTACAACGAGGCTATTAGGCTGAATCCAAAGGACGCAAACCTGCGAGTCGAGGTGGGGCAGAGTCTTTTAGTTACAGGACATTATCCTGATGCGGCATATCATCTGGCGGAAGCGGTGCGCCTCAACCCTGAGTCGGCGAAGGCACATCTCTTCTACGGCCTGGCTCTCGGACAAGCAGGCACGGTATCTGAAGCTGAGGAACAATTCCGTGAAACGCTGCGCATCCAACCGGATCTGCTCGAAGCCCGGGTGAACCTCGGTATCGCGTTGATGAAAGAGGGGCATCCCAACGAAGCGCTCTCTCAATTCGAAGAAGTTCTCCAACAAAGTCCCACAAACAGTCTGGCGCTCGAATACAGTCAGACCTTGCGTACCCAGCTTGCTCCACCGGCTCGTTGACAAGCAGGTGCCGGCAAACAACCGTTCCATCGGAATCCGGACGTCGCGCGGAGGAGGTGAATTGACTACTTCGCAAATGCGGCCAGCTTTTCGTTGGCTTGAGCGACAACGGCCAGGGTGCCCTTGTCCGTGTCGAACACGGAATTGAGTCCTTGAGGTTCGCTGAACGGATCGCCCATCAATCCGCTGGATGAACTCATGCTGCCGCCGGCGCGGCCTTCGCCGCCCCATGCCCAAAAATTTGCCGCCTGTAGCGCGCGGCCGGCTTTGCACGATTCCGCCACTTGGTCGAACATTCGGCGGTAATACTCATCGCGCGCCGTCGCTGGTGAAGCCGGATCATAATTTTCATGATCGCGAGGAAGGCCAAATTCCTCCAGTACAAGCGGCTTTTGAAGAGTCTCTGTTGCCAACAAGGTATGTTGCTCGACGTGATCTCTGGCCTTGCCCGCTGCGATTTCAAAATCAGCGCCAAGTTGCGGGTCTTTGATCCAGCCCCAATTTTTCAGCCACATGTGAACGGTCACATAGTCAATTGCCGGAGTCCGGTGCGCCTCCACAAAGACATTGGTGTTGTCCAAACAACCATGAATGCCTTCGGAGCCGGTGCAAACGAGATGATTCGGATCCTTCGCATGGATAAATCGCGCCGTCGTGTCCACCCATTTGCAAAACTCCGGAACTCCGCTGACCGCGGCATCCGTGCCGGGGCGTGGTTCGTTGGCTAGTTCCCAGGTCATGATCGCCGGGTCGTCACGATAGACGCGGCCGTTCACCGTGTTGCGACGCCGGATGAGCCGCGCGATGTAATCCAGATAAAGCCGGTTCGCGGCGGGCGTGACGTAGAGCCGCGCGGAAAATTTCATAAAACCGCTCCAGTCGCCGCGCGCGATGACAGGCTTGTCGGGATCGGGAATCGTGTCGCCGGTGATCCAGCGCACATATTGGGCGAAGCCTCCGGACCACTGCCAATAGTTTGAAACAAAAAGAATCCCGCGCATGTCGCGCTTGGCCATTTCGGCGAGGCAAAAATCCAGTCCGCCCAGCAAATCCTCGTCCAAATCGTGTGGCGCGCGCGTGATGCCGCGCGAAATCGACCCGGCAAGCGGCGATGTTTCCGAGCCGGCGAGCAGGCGGATATTGTTGACCCCGATGCTTTGCAAGCGGTCAAGTTCGCGCACCAACCTCTGCCGTCCGCCGGGCAACATCGCGTCGCTCAAGTAACAGCCGTACCAGAGGTTCGTGCCGACATAAAAGTATGGACGTCCGCGTAATTCAAAACGTCCGTTGCGCACGACGACAAATTCGCCCGATTTTTTTGAATTGTTTCCAAGATATGCGCACCCTGACGCGATCAATGGCAATGCCAGTGCGGTCGTTTTGATGAATTCCCTGCGTGAAGTATGTCGGTAGTTCATAACTTTGGTCGGTGGATTTCCAAAAAACATGGACGTTGCGCAGCATGGATGAAAGCTTTTTGTTTGGCAAATTTTGACGACATTTTTCACTTTAAATCCAACCCCATGCCGTCCAAACTGTTTTGGACAGCAGCCGGCGATATTTGTTTTCAAAATCTTTTTTTACGACAAGCCAGATGACCAAAACCACTTTTCAAAACAATCTCAAGCAACTGAAGCGGCAACACGAACGACTCATCAAACGCCGCAATCGCAAAAAACCGCAAGGCAACGGCATTTTCGACCGTTACGAATTTCCCGCGTTGACCGCTGAACATACGCCGTTGTTCTGGCGCTACGATCTTGATTACGCCACGAATCCGCATCTGATGACGCGGCTGGGCATCAACTGCGTGTTCAACGTCGGCGCGATGGAGTGGAACAAGAACATCATCCTCATGGCGCGCGTCGAGGGCTGGGATCGCAAATCGTTCTTCGCCGTCGCCGAAAGCAAAACCGGCGTGGATGGTTTTCAATTTTGGGATTATCCGGTGCGGATGCCGGAACTCGAGGACAAGGAGACGAACCTTTACGACATGCGCCTCGTGCGTCACGAAGACGGCTGGATTTACGGATTGTTCTGTGCCGAGCGCCATGATGATTCAAAACCCAACGACCTTTCCGCCGCCATCGCCCGTTGCGGCATCGCGCGCACAAAGGATTTGGTGAAATGGGAACGTCTGGCGGATTTGAAGACACCTGCATTGCACCAGCGCAACTGCGTTTTGCATCCTGAATTTGTGAACGGCAAATATGCGTTCTACACGCGTCCGATGAGCGACTTCGCTGCCACCGGCAGCGGCGACGGTATCGGCTGGGGACTTGTGGACGACATCACCAGGGCCGAAGTGAAAAAAGAAAGCATCATTGACCCGCGGTTTTATCACACGATCAAGGAAGGCAAAAACGGACTTGGCCCGGCACCAATCAAAACCAAAAAAGGCTGGTTGCATCTCGCGCATGGAGTCCGCAACACGGCGGCGGGAATGCGCTATGTGCTTTACATGTTTCTGTGCGACCTGAAGGATCCCTCCAGACAAATCAGCGCGCCCGGCGGTTATTTCATGGCTCCGGAAGACGATGAATATGTTGGCGACGTGTCAAACGTGGTGTTCGCCAACGGCTGGGTAGCCCGCGCCAACGGCGACTTGTTCATTTACTATGGTTCTTCCGACACGCGCACGCACGTCGCCACGACAACCGTTGAAAAACTGTTGGACTATGTGACAAACACGCCGGAAGATGGAATGCGCTCGAAGATTTGCGTGGAGCAACGCTCACGTTTGATCGGAAAAAATCTGCGGCTGGGTCGTTGAAATGGGAAAACCGCAAACGACGGACTTTTATCACGAAAGGCATTTTCGGTTATGAAAAAGAAACAAACGATTCTCATGCTATCGCTCGGATTGTTGCTGACAGGCTGCTGTTCTGTCAAACCGGTGACGAAAAACGCTTCACCGGAAGCCGTGGCGCTTTTGCAATACATCCACAGCATATCCGGAAAGCATACGTTGACCGGCCAGCATAATTATCCGGCTACAAAGGACATTTCCACCGAACAAGCCGCGAAAGTTTACGGCAAGACACCGGTCATTTTCGGCCAGGACTTCGGCTTTGCCGCGCCCGGTGAAAAAGATGCCGTGGCTGCAAGGCCGGACATCATAGCCGAAGTCAAACGCCAGTATGAAAAAGGCGCCATCATTGCATTATGCTGGCACGCAGTGCCGCCGACCGCGGACGAACCGATCACTTTCAAGCCGCTAAAGGACGCGCCGACCAACCGGCTCGCCAGCGTTCAGGGACAGTTGACCGACGAACAGTGGAACGACCTCATCACGCCCGGAACGGAACTCAACAGGCATTGGTGCGAGCAGGTTGATGTCATCGCGGGATATCTCAAACAGCTTCGCGACGCGCACATTCCCGTCCTTTGGCGGCCATATCATGAAATGAATGGCGAATGGTTCTGGTGGGGCGGCCGGCGCGGCGAACGCGGCACGACGGTTCTTTACCGCCAGTTGTTCGACCGGCTGGCGAATTATCACAAGCTCAACAATCTGATCTGGATCTGGAGCGTGGACAGGCCTTCCACGCCGACCCGGCAATTCGCCGACTATTATCCCGGGAAAAATTATTTCGACATCGCGGCGCTCGATGTTTACCACGGCGATTTTCAGCAATCTTATTACGACGCTTTGCTGAAGCTGGCGGATGGAAAACCGATCACGCTTGCCGAAGTCGGTCCGCCGCCAACGATCGACGTGCTGGAAAAGCAGCCGCGATGGACATGGTGGATGCTCTGGGCCGGCATGGTCAGCGAAAAACCGGACTCGATCAAAGCCATGCAAACTCTGGTCAATGATCCGCGCTCGTTGAGTTTGGAAGACACGGAATATCGCAAAGGCATTTCTTCAGTCCGCGCCGCGTCCGGCCTGCCGCCGTTGCGGTGATGATTCCTTAAGGCAACCATGCCGCGGCGGAGTTGCACCATGGCATTTGCAGGAATTGTGCTGGTGATGTTAGCACAGAATTAAATGTCGCTGGTTGGAACGACTTCAAGCTCCGCAGTTTCAGTTCAGTTGAACCGCTACCGTAAAAATCCATCAACCAGCCGGCCAAATCCACCGGCATGCGCTCGCTTTAGTGCATAGCGGAGGTGAGGGGGGCCAAATAGAACAAATCCTGGTCGTCAGGGGTCTGTAACCCTGTGCCGCCTTGCTGTCCATGCAGCGACATCGGGGCAGAATATGTGCGGGGATCCAGCCATCTATGAACGATCGAATGGCCATCGGCAAAGGCCATGCCAGCCGCATTGGCATGATTGCCGGCAGGATAATCAACGAGATAGGTGGCTCCGGGAGCGGCAAGCGCGGATACGGCCAAAGAGCCGTCATTGATCGTGACAGGATCTTCATCCATCAGCACCCAGGTGTTGGCCGGGCCGGGCTGGGTGAGCGACGTCAGCTTGCCATAGGTCCTCCACGTCGGCTGTGCGTCATTGTAGGCTGCCCCGGGCAACCATCCGCCGCCGACCGCCGACCCGAGCGGAGGTGCAGTGGGACCACCGGCATAGGTGGAAGAGGAATTCCAGCGTGTGCCAACGGCTGAATTCATTGAATAACTGCGCACATGAATTTTATGTCCTGCAAATTGATCAATATAATTATCAGCCGCACAATGGTAGGCGGCTGCGTTGGGAACATAGGGGGAAAACAACGAGTGGGGATCTGTTAATTCAGCGGTACCAGCGGCACCGACCGCATCAAAACCGTTTGCCATGGTGCCGACAACCCAGTTTTTCGCTGAATTCTTACTTCCAACTCCGTTGCCAGTGGGGGTCATCGTGGCGAAAGCGGTCAAGTAGGGAAAATCGTTGGGAGCCAGAAGGTCGTTATTGTCATCGGCATACATGCGCCAGCCGAGCATCAATTGTTTGGAGTTGTTCATGCAATTTACCGAATAGGCTTTTTGCTTGGCTCTTGCCAGTACCGGCAGGAGCATGGCCGCCAGAATGGCGATGATGGCGATGACCACCAGCAATTCAATCAAGGTAAAACCGGCGGGTCGTGAACCGGGATTTTGATGTTCGGGATTTTTTTTCATCGGCTTCTCTTATCAGTTATCAGTCGTGTAAAGCAATCATTTTCCATCGGACAAAAAAAGCAGGCGCCAGCTTTTGCCGGCGCCTGCTGTAACTTTAATCAACCATTACTTACAAGCAGCGCGCACTTTTTATGGGCTGAACGAACCAGTGCTGCCAGTCAAGCTGTTGGCGTCCACACCCGTGATCACGTCGGGACTGTCATTGATCTGGAGCTGGATCGTTCCTGTTCCAGCCGTCAACGAGCAGATATTGTTGACGCCCCAGACATCGTCATTACCAGGCGTTAGAGAGACGCTATCACTTGCGTTGACGATGTTATAGGTGGCGTCCACCAGATTCACCGTCAAGGTCACGATGGCACCCACATATACTTGAGACGTGTCGAAGTTTCCGGAAACTCCCACTCCGACAACATTGCTCTGACCCGGCAGCAATATCTCCAGTTGCGAGGCGACGCGCTTGATGAGGCGGAAGTACGTGTCGTTTCCACCGGGCAATTCGCCGCTGTGGACGACTTGTGCTTCTTCGCCATACAACGCGAAGACAGGGCCAGCGGACGGTTGTGTCCAGACGGCATTAGCATCCTCTGAACCCGACGTCTGCAAACCAAAGCCCGTGGCGGGAAGCGTCCAAGTCACGACTTGAACCGAGTCGGCTGGCGCGACGAACACGGCTTGCGGATTGTGTGATACGGTTTTGCTCCACACACTCGTATTCAGAGTGGAATCCGCCAGGAAGTTGTCACTAACGGGCGTTGCATTGCCGGTTACGCCAAAATTGGCATAAATCACGGCTTGATTCATCGCATCTGCATTGTTCGCCTGCCCGCCAAGATAGACATTGAATCCGGTGCCTTCTGCGAATTCAGCAGCGACAGCGGGTGGCAGGGTGTATGAAGCGGTGGTGCCATCCGGAGCTGTCAGAGTCAAGGCGGTGTCGGAACTGAACGTGACCGACCAAGTACCGAGGACGCCGGTGGTGTTGGCAACAGGATGAACATTGCCCACGGCAGTATAAGTTCCTGCGTTGGGTTCATTCGTCTTGAAGCTGAACGACCCGGTAGCATTGAATGGATCTCCCTGAACTTCGACAACCGCGACAGTAGACTCATTCCAGTCGGGCGCTTCTTCCGAGAAAGCCGGATTAGGAACCAGGAACATGTAAGCTTCGCAGTTTTCCGAGCCGGGATAATTGGTGATGGTGAAGGAATAGGTGGTCCCGGGATGGCTCACCCAGCTCAAGCCGGTGTTCTGCACCAACTCGACTTCATTACGATCATAAAAGGTGTTGCCCTCGGTGCTGTTCCAAATATTCAAACCTGGTAAATTTGAACCAATTTCACCCTTAATCGGCACGATCGGCGCCTTGACTGTCGGCGGCGGCGGCGGGGCGGCAGTTCCTTTGATCACTATATTGTCAATCCAGAACTTGGCAACGGGCGAACCGATGATGGTGTTATAGCTATTGTCCCACTTTTCCAAATCAACGCCGCTGACGTCACCGATGTTGGGGATTGTGATGTCAATGGGAAAGTGCACATGCGCCCAGCCGATCGCTGCTCCTGCTGGAACATTGGTGCTGCCCATCTGTATCCAACTGGGACCAGAAGGATTGACCACTTTGATATTAAAGCCTTTGCTGTAAGGGTCGCCATCGTGGCCCGTTCCGTACATTACCGGCCAGGTGCTCACATCATTAAATTCACCAAGCGTAATGGCCGAATTGGCATTGTCCCACTTGATGTCGAAATCAATTGCTGAATACAGTGTCAAGTCAACGTGACCGGCATCCCACCACGGATTGCCACCATTCATGCAAACGTATGGATTCAGGGGCGTGTCACTGCTGGCATCATTCAGGGAAGTGATGTAGAGAGAACCTCCGCTATTGCCGCTGTTATCTTGCGTGCCATCCCAAGTGTAAGTGCCGGAACCGTACCAGTTGCCGACGCCGTTGGCATTTGCGTCAAAGGACTGGACGGTCAGGTCGGAGGTGAGAGCATAACTCAACCCCGTGCCTCCCAACAGTATTAACACGGCCATTGCTAGGCCGCTGGATATTTTGTGTTTCATAACTTTCATTTTCTGTTTGTTTTGTTTTTAGTGATGTGTTTCCGAACTTGTGGCAAATTTTTCTATTTCCGGTCTGGCTTTATGATTTTATGGTTTGTGCAAACGCATTTTCCCGTTGGGAAACGCTTTTTTTATGATGAGACAAGGTAACCATGTATTTTTTCTGGGTTCTTGAAAATCGTAACACGGAAACGATTTCCTTCATGTCGCCAAAACTGGTTACACGGGACAAAGGGATTGTATACTTCACAAACGCAGTTTTATGAGAAATCCAATTAAAATAAGGTTGAAATTGGTGTTTTCGGTGTTTTTTGAAGCGGTTTGCCTGTTTGTCCCCAATTTGGCCACAAGGATGACGTGCTTTGCGCATTTCTGGCGTTCACGGTGCTTTTGTATTTCAGCCGCTTTTCACCGCCGGATTTGCCATTGCCAGAAAAGATTTGAAGTTCTAACCTGAAAAACCCTATGTGGTCATTGCTGAAAGAATTTTTACGCTTCTGCCGTCAGGAAAAAAAGTGGTGGCTCATCCCGCTGATCATCATATTGCTTTTGCTGGGAGCCGTTTTGATTTTCACCGCCAGCTCGGGAATCGTCTGGGCGCTTTATCCGTTTTTGTGAAGCATGGCTGCGTTGCGCAATATTCTCGGCATCTCGGCCTATTACCACGATGCCGCAGCCGCGCTGGTGTGTGACGGGAAAATCATTTCCGCCGCGCAGGAAGAACGGTTCACGCGCAAAAAAAATGATCCCGACTTTCCGCGTCACGCCGTTGCCTTTTGTCTCCGCCATGCCGGCCTGACACCGGCGCAACTCGACGCGGTGGTTTTTTATGACAAGCCGGTTTTGAAATTTGCGCGTCTTTTGGAAACGTATCTCGCGGTCGCACCCGGCGGCTGGCGCACGTTTCCCACAGCCCTGTCCAACTGGCTCGGCGAGAAACTGGATTTGCGCAAAGCTATCCGCGCGGAGCTGGCAGGGTTGCGTTCCGATTGCGAAATTCTTTTCACCGAGCACCACCAATCGCACGCAGCCAGCGCGTTTTATCCGTCGCCGTTTGACGAGGCGGCGATTCTCACGATTGACGGCGTCGGCGAATGGGCGACGACGACGATTGGCCACGGTCGCGGAAACGAAATCAAAATGCTGAAGGAACTGCGTTTTCCGCATTCGCTTGGCCTGCTTTACTCTGCGTTCACGGACTACTGCGGCTTCCGCATCAATTCCGGCGAATACAAACTCATGGGTCTCGCGCCGTATGGCGAACCGAAATTTGCCGACGCCATCCGCCGCGAATTGCTCGAGATCAAGCCCGACGGTTCATTCTGGTTGAACCTCGATTATTTCAATTTCCTGCGCGGCACGACGATGACGAACGGGCGTTTTCACAGGCTGTTCGGCGGGACGCCGCGCGGGTTGGAAGAAGAAATCGAACAACGGCACATGGACGTGGCGCGTTCCATCCAGTTGGTCACGGAAGAAATCATGCTGTTGCTCGCGCGTCATGCGCGCGAAGTCACCGGTCGGAAAAATCTCTGTATGGCCGGCGGTGTGGCGCTCAATTGCGTCGCGAACGGACTGATTCTCAAAGAAAAAATCTTCGAGCGGATTTGGATCCAACCGGCGGCAGGCGATGCGGGCGGCGCGTTGGGCGCGGCTTTGGCGGCGTGGTATGCGCAGAAGGAAAATCCACGGGCTGCGGCTCCATCGGATTCAATGCAAGCGTCGCTGCTTGGACCGGGATTTTCCGACGACGAGATCGAGGCGGTTCTGCGTTCGCACAATGCCGTTTTTCAAAAACTGGAAAAGGATGCGCTGCTGGATTTCACCGTCGAATTGTTGAAAACAGAAAAAGTCGTCGGCTGGTTCCAAGGCCGGATGGAATTTGGCCCGCGCGCGCTCGGCAACCGCTCGATTCTCGGCGACGCGCGTTCGGCAAAAATGCAATCGGTGATGAACTTGAAAGTGAAATTTCGCGAATCATTCCGGCCGTTTGCGCCCATCGTGCGCCGGGAGCGAGTTGCGGATTATTTTGAACTGGAGACGGAGTCGCCATACATGCTGCTGGTCGCGCCGGTGAAAAAGGAATTGCGCCGCGAAGTGTCGCCCGAAGTGAAAGGATTTGACCGGCTCAAAGAAATCCGTTCCACGCTGCCCGCCGTCACGCATGTGGATTATTCGGCGCGCATCCAGACCGTGGAACGGGAAGGCAATCCGCTCCTTTATGATTTGCTGCTGCGCTTCGAGAATGCGACCGGTTGCGGCGTGCTGGTGAACACGTCTTTTAATGTGCGCGGCGAACCGATTGTGTGCACGCCGGATGATGCGTATCTTTGTTTTATGAATACGGAAATGGATTATCTTGTCATGGGCGGTTTTGTGGTCGAACGCGCCGCGCAACCGCAGCAGAAAATTTCGCGCCGCGTTTTGCCGCAGGCCGATTGAGATGAAATTAAGATTCAAAGAAGACCCGAAGGAATGGCGCAAGTCCGCGCTGCTGACCGCGCTGGGACTGGCGATCATAATTTCGTTGCTGCGCTGGCGAAGACATTTGCCGGCGAGTTTGTGGTGCGCCCTGCTCGTGTCGCTCGGCTTCGTGGCGATTTGCGCGGTGCTGCGACCGCGCTGGTTCAGAGGTTACTATCGGATTTCCCTGTGGCTGGGATTTTATTCCAGCCGGTTCGTCGGATGTTGCGTGCTGGCGGTATTTTTTGTTTTTATCCTGACGCCGTTGGGATTCATGCTGCGATTGATGGGCAAAGACCCATTGCAACTCAAACGCCCGCGCAACGCGGCGACTCACTGGCATGAAGCGAAAGCCTGCAGCCCGCTGGACCGCCTGTTTTGAAAAGAAAAATTATGAAGCAACGATCCGGAAAATCAAAATCTTCAAGGGGTGAAGCCGGGCTGAATCCGGCCCGCAAATGGTGGTTTCGCCTGATGGCGCTGGTGGTTTTGCCGTTGTTGTTGCTCGGTGGAATCGAGGCCGCCTTGCGTCTGGCGGGCTACGGTTACAATCCGGATTTTTTTGAGAAAGTCCGCATCGGTGAAAAGGAATTTCTGGTCAACAACGAGAATTTCAGCCTGCGTTTTTTTCCGCCGCAACTGTCCCGCTGGCCGGGGCCGGTGATGATTGAGGCAAAAAAACCGGCGACCACCTACCGCATTTTTATTCTCGGCGAATCGGCGGCGCGCGGCGAACCGGAGCCGCCTTACGCGGCGTCGCGTTATCTGGAAATATTGCTGGACGAGCGGTTTCCGAACACGCATTTCGAGGTCATCAACCTCGGAATCACGGCCATCGATTCACACGTCATCCTGCCCATCGCCCGGGACTGCGCAAAGGCCGACGGCGACCTGTGGATCGTTTACATGGGCAACAATGAAATGGTCGGGCCGTTCGGTGCAGCGACCGTTTTCGGAGCGAAGTCACCGCCGCTGGGTTTTGTCCGGCTGAATCTGGCGATTCAAAAGACGCGCATCGGCCAGTTGCTGATGGACATCAGCCGCCGTTTGAGGAAAAAAAACGCCAACGCTTCCTGGGGCGGAATGGAAATGTTTGTCGGCAACCAGCTTCACGCGGACGATCCGCGCAAGGAGGTGGTGTATCAAAATTTCGAGCGGAATCTGGATGACATCGTCCGCGCCGGATTGGATTCGGGCGCAAAAATCCTGCTCAACACGGTCGCGGTGAACCTCAAGGACTGCCCGCCGTTTGCTTCGTTGATTAACTCCAATCTGCCCGCCGCAGATCGCGCGCAGTTCGAGAAATTATTTTCCGCCGCCTGCGCGGACGAAGCGCAAACCAATCTTGCCGGTGCGGCGCAGGAGTTTGAGCAGGCGGCAAAATTGGATCCGCAGTTTCCGGAATTGCAGTTTCGCTGGGGTGAATGCCTGTTGCGGATGACCAACTTCCCCGTGGCGCGCGAACATTTTCAAAAAGCCTGTGATGACGACGCGCTGCCATTCCGCGCGGATTCGCGGATCAACGGTGCGATTCAAAAGACCGGCCGGCGATTGGCGGGCGACAATCTGGTGTTCTTCGACGCGGCGTCGGCGCTGGCGGCGGATGTTTCCGACGGCATTTGCGGACGGGAAACTTTTTACGAGCATGTGCATTTCAATTTCGACGGCAACTTCCGCCTGGGCCGCGCGTGGGCGGAACAGGTCGCAAAAATGCTGCCCGCAGCAATCTCGCAAAACGCCGGCAGCAACGGCTGGGCGTCGCAGGAAACATGTGGTCGTCTTCTCGGCCTCACGGATTGGGTCCGGCGCGCGGTGACGGAGTTGATGATCGACCGGTTGAACCATCCGCCGTTGAGCGACCAGGCGAACAACGCGGAGCGGGTGCAATTGCTGCGCGACGAGGTGAAAGATTTGCGGCAGCGGATGACTCCCGCCGCGGCGCAAGCGGCGGCGAAGGTTTATCTGGCGGCGATCGAGCGAGCGCCGCAGGATCATTTGTTGTACGAAAACTTCGCGGAGTTTCTCGAATCTGCCGGCGACTTGAAACAGGCGGTGGCAGAGTGGCGGCAGGAGCAGCAATTGATGCCATACGATTGGTGGCCGTTTTTTCAGGCCGGCCGGCTGCTTTCAGAACTCCATCAAGGGGATGAAGCGGTGGCGTCTTTGACGAAGGCCATGGCGTTGCACCCGCGGTCGGCGGAAACCTGGGGTGAATTGGGTGGCGTCTATCTCGGCACCGGAAAGTTTGAGACCGCCTTGCAGGATTACAACCGTGCGCGACAGTTGGATCCGCAGAACGCGACTTATTGCGTTTATGAGGGCAGCGCTTTGTCGAAATTGGACCGTCATGCCGAGGCGATCCAGGACTTCCGCACGGCCATTCAGCTTGAGCCCGATTTGTGGCAGGCGCATTTTGCGTTGGGGCATGAATTGGTGGCGATCAACCAGATTGACGAGGCCGAGAGCGAGTTCGCCGAATTTGTCCGGTTACAGCCCGGCAATCCCCACGCGCATCTGAATTTGGGTGTGCTGCTCGCCAAGGAGGGACGGCTCGACGATGCGTTGCGGGAATTCAATGAGACGCTGCGACTGGATCCGGGCAACCAACAGGCGCAGGAATATATGAGCCGGATTGAAGACTTGAAACAAGGCCCGTTGAAATAATGCGCCGCACACGATGCAAACCGCACAGGCAAGCAACACGGCCCAGCTACCAAACAAAAATCAATCTCCTTGTGCCGCGACCGTCCACATGCCGTTGGGGACGAGAACCGTCCCGCTTCCGACCGTTTGATCAATCCGGAGTGTTTCAACATGACCGTCGTGAAAGGCATAGTCGAACCGGTTGTGGTGCGCTTTATATAAAAACTGGCCTTCACAATCGCCCGTGCCGGCCGCCGCGTCCGTCGCAACCCTCGACAAACTTTGAAGGACCGCGGTTGGGTCTGTTTGGCATAGATTTCCCCAACCCGAGCCCATGGTAGCTGAGTTGAATTGCGGGCCTAGGCAGACGCAAGGCCATATATTCCCGACGGATCCCTGACTGGAAACGTTTTCGGCCAGCAGGATGCTTCCCGCAGGATCACGAACCACAGACGTATTGTAGCCGCGCGAATTCCAATCGGGTTTCGCCCCCCCGTCAACCCAATAAATGCCAACTCCGTGAGCGTTTGCTAGGTTTAAACTGGGCAGGGGATATTTCCGGAAGGTGTCATTGACCTGAACCTGTGTGCCATAATTGATGCCCGCACTGTTCATGGCGTATGATTTCCATGCAAATTTGGGGGGGCCTTGCATCCAGCTGATTTTTGGGAACTGATCCGCCGGGCACGTTAAAATTTTTGGTGCCGGAGGATAGCCAAACCCTATCGCTTCAGCATCATCTGCCCCGGCAAATACTGGACTGGCATTGGTTATGCCACGGCCACCGATATAACTATTGATAAAGCTCTCCCACGAAATTTGCCACCCACCACCTGTTGGTCCTGCGCTTTGAGCCGATCCGGCGGGCGGAAACGTTTCTGAATTGTCGCTGGAAAAAAGCGGAAAGCCCAAGCCAATCTGCCGCACGTTGTTCATGCATTCGATGCGCAGGGCCTTCGCCTTGGCGCTCGCCAGAACCGGAAGCAGCATCGCCGCCAGGATGGCGATGATGGCGATGACCACCAGCAATTCAATCAAAGTGAATCCCCTGTTCGTCCGATTGTCGTCCGCTGGCGACGTTTTGCGACCGGTGATTTTTTTTGGGGTTTTAAGAATGGAAGCGTTCATTAGGATAAATTGATTCACTTGTCCGCGTAGTTGATGAAACCTTTTTTATCAATGACATATTTTTTCCCGGCCGGCGGCGTCGGAGCCGATATTCCGGATGCCGCGACATATTCTTCAAAGGTTTTAACGTGACGGTTGTTTTGGATGACCCAGTCGATGTAGGCGTGATTTAATTCTCTCAAATCGTCTGGCGCAGCCGGCGTCGCCGCCTGGCTTGCATCCGCCGCCTGGGCAGCTCCCGGTTTTTTACTACAGCCGGTGAAACACAAAGCCGCAGTCAAAATCAGCGCAAAAACGAGGGTGAATTTGTGTGTCAATACAGACGCTTGCTTGAACCCGGCCAAGCCGGAAATCGTTTTCATAAAAAATCGGTAACCAAAAAAATATAATACAAACCGTCCGGGTTGCAATGTTTTATTTTTTTCGTTAATGTTTTTTCAAAAGTAGAAACAAGCGGCTTTTGTTTTACCGCGCTTTCTACGCCGACGCCGCCAAACATGAACAATTATGCCTCTTTCGTCATTCAACGCTTCAACTTTAAAATTGGCGGCCTTATCGTTGCCGTCGTCTCGCTGGGAATAATGAACATCTCGCATGCCGCATCCGGCACCAATGACCCGACCGTCTGGTCTGACATCCGCCAATTCGGCGTCGAAGGCCGCGGCTGGAATGACACCAGGGATTTTTACGATCGCCTGCCTGCGAAGGCCGAAGGCGTCGTGCGCAAGCCCGTCTGGGATTTGAGCCGCAATTCCGCCGGCATTTGCGTGCGCTTCGTCAGTGATGCGACAAGCTTTCGCGCGCGATGGGCGTTGACCGACCCGTGGCTTTATCAACCGAACGCGACGGCGATTTGTGTCAGTGGACTCGATCTTTATGTGAAAACGGACAAAGGCTGGCACTGGCTCGCCGTCGGCGCACCGGAAAAACAAACCAACGACGTGACGCTCATAAAAGATTTGATACCGGGCAAACGCGAATACATTCTTTACCTGCCGCTTTACAACGGAACAAAATTTGTCGAACTCGGAATCCCGACAAACGCCGTCATCGAAAAAGCTCCGTCGTGGGGTCCGGGAATCCGCAAGCCGATTGTTTTTTACGGCACTTCGATTTTGCAGGGACTCTCCGCGTCACGACCCGGCATGGTTCACAGCGCGATTCTCGGAAGGAAGTTTGACTGGCCGACGATCAACCTCGGTTTTTCGGGCAACGGAAAAATGGAACCCGAAATGGCCGACCTGCTCGCCGAACTTGATCCATCCGTCTACGTTCTCGACTGCCTGCCCAACATGGTAGCCGATGAAATCAACGAGCGGGTCGAGCCCTGCGTCCACAAACTCCGCGCCGCGCATCCCGACGTGCCCATTGTTCTCGTCGAAGACCGTACGCTCCAAAACGCATTTCTAGTTTCCGGTCAGATGGAATGGTATCACTTGAAAGACCGCGCCGCGTTGAAAGCCGCTTACGACCGCCTGAAAAAAGCAGGTGACAAAAATCTTTATTACATCGAAGGCGAACATCTTTTCGGCGACGACGGCGAAGCCAGTGTGGACGGTTCGCATCCGACCGATCTTGGCTTCACACGGCAGGCGGAAATTTTCGCCAAAGTGTTAGGTCCGTTGTTGAAGCCGCAGTCCGATTCAAAATGATTCACTTGTCTTAAGCGGGAAGTGAAATCATTATTCGGAAAACCGACATGAACCCAACAAATCCTTCAGTGTCTTCGCCCTCCGGCAATGGACAATCCTATCGCGGCCCGTTCGCGATCATGACCGTCCTGTTTTTTTTGTGGGGATTCATCACGGTGCTCAACGACATCCTTATCCCGCGACTTCAGGATGCTTTTACCCTGACCAATTACGAGATCATGTTCGTCCAGACGGCATTTTTCGGGGCTTATTTCATCGGCTCGCTTTTATATTTTTTGATTTCAGCGACGGCGGGCGATCCCATTGCCCGCATCGGCTACAAAAATGGCGTAGTGGTTGGACTGCTGCTGGCCGCCTTGGGTGGCGCGATGTTTTGGCCAGCCGCCAGCCTTCTTTCTTATCCATTATTTTTGGGCGGCCTTTTTATCGTCGGCCTTGGATTCGCCATGCTGCAAATCGCCGCGAATCCCTATGTGACGATTCTTGGACCGGAACGGACCGCGTCGAGCCGCTTGAATTTGGCGCAAGCTTTCAATTCGCTCGGCACGACCATCGGACCGTTGATCGGCGGATACTTGATCTACCAGTATTTTGCCAAAACCGGTGCCAACGGGGCGGATTCGGTCAAAATACCTTATCTTGTTTTTTGCATCATTTTTGCGGTCATCGCGGTGATATTTTTCTTCCTTCACTTGCCGCATGTTGGCGAAGGCAAGATTGAATCAGGCATCGGTGCGTTGAGATATCCACATGTCGTCTTGGGCGTTCTCGCGATTTTCATGTATGTCGGCGGCGAAGTATCCGTGGGCAGCCAGATCATCAAATTTCTCGGCCAGCCCAATGTCGCGGCCATGAGTGCGATTGACGCCAGCAAATACGTTTCGCTTTTCTGGGGCGGAATGTTGATCGGCCGTTTCATGGGCGCGGTGGAATTAAGTGAGATGAAAAAGGCGAACAAACAATTTCTGCTCGCCGGAATTCCCATTCTCGCGTTTTTTCTTTTTTGGACTTTGCGCAGTTGGGATTCCGACCAACACCAATTTGATTTCGCCGGCGGTTGGCTGGTTGTAAAAAATTATCTGCCGATGCTCGCACTCTGCTGGCTCTTTTTTCAATTCGGAAAAGGATTTGCCGGACGCACGCTGTTCGTTTTTTCGTCAACGATTGTGGTGCTGCTGGCCGTTGCGATTCTCGCGGGCGGCAAACTGGCGATGTGGTGTGTCATCGGCGTCGGCTTGTTCACTTCCATCGGCTGGCCGAACATTTTCTCGCTCGCGCTCGACCGCATGGGCGTTCTCAAAAGTCAGGTGTCCTCTTTGCTGGTCATGGCTGTTGTCGGCGGTGCTGTCTTGCCTCCGATCATGGGAAAAATTGCGGACAATTATAATCGGCAACTGGCGTTCATCGTCCCGCTGATCGCCTACGCCTATGTGGCGTTTTATGGAATTAAAGGCCATAAAATCGGACGCGCCAACCAATCCGGAGTCAGTTGAGCCGGACGAATTAAAATTCTAAAAACATTCTAAAAACGGTTTGCTTGACGAGATTCATTTTGAGTCGCCAGTGGTGAGAAAATTTAAAATATTGAATTATGCGTTACGGACATTTTGACGATCAAAACCGCGAATACATCATCACTCGGCCCGACACACCGCTGCCGTGGATCAATTACCTCGGCTGCGAATCGTATTTCGGCATCATCTCCAACACCGCCGGCGGTTATTCATTTTATCGGGACGCCCGGTTGCGTCGACTGACGCGTTACCGCTACAACAACGCGCCGTTCGATGTCGGCGGGCGCTATCTCTATGTCCGCGACAACGACAGCGGCGAATTCTGGTCGCCGTCGTGGCAGCCAACACGCACCAAGCTCGACAAATATGAGTGTCGTCACGGCATGGGTTACACGACAATCGGCTCGACGTTCAAAAAAATCGAAGCACAGACCACTTACTTTGTGCCGCTCGGCGAGACGCTGGAGATTTGGAAATTCAAAGTCACGAATCATCGCAAAAAAGCGGCGAAACTGTCGCTCTTTTCCAGCATCGAATTCTGTTTGTGGGATGCGCAAGATGACGCTACCAATTTCCAACGCAACTTCAGCACCGGTCAGGTCGAGGTTGTGGACGGAGTCATTTATCACAAGACCGAATATCGCGAGCGCCGGAACCACTTTGCCTATTTCGCCTGCTCGGAAAAACTCACCGGCTTCGACACGCAGCGCGACACGTTCCTCGGCGCTTATCGCAGTTGGGACAATCCGGCGGCAGTCGAGCGCGGAAAATCATTTAACTCCATCGCCCACGGTTGGGCGCCGCACGGTTCGCATCATGTCAAAGTGAATTTGAAGCCCGGCGAAACGAAGGAAATTATTTTCGTTCTTGGTTACCATGAAAACGCGGTGGACAAAAAATTCGACCCGCCGGATTCACAGACGATCAACAAGCAAACCGTTCAGCCGGTCATTGAAAAATATCTCGACGGCAAAAATGTCACTGATGCTTTCGAGGCGTTGCGGAAAAATTGGGACGGGCTGCTCGGAACTTATCAGGTAAACTCGCCGGACATTCACGCCAGCCGCATGGTCAACATCTGGAACGCCTACCAGTGCATGGCCACGTTCAACATGTCGCGCTCGGCGTCGTTCTACGAATCGGGCATCGGACGCGGGCTTGGTTTTCGCGATTCAAATCAGGATTTGCTCGGCTTCGTTCACATGGTTCCGAGCCGCGCGCGCGAACGCATTCTCGACTTGTCCGCCACGCAGCTCAAGACCGGCGGCGCGTTCCATCAATATCAACCGCTTACCAAGCGCGGCAATCACGACCTCGGCGGAAATTTCAACGACGATCCGCACTGGCTGATTCTCGGCGTCGGCGCTTACATCAAGGAAACCGGCGACTGGAAAATTCTCGACGAGCAGGTGCAATTCGAGAACGAGGAAGGCTCCGAGCAACCGCTCTACGAACATCTGCGCCGCAGTTTCAATTACACGCTCGAACGTCTCGGGCCGCACGGCCTGCCGCTCATCGGCCGCGCCGACTGGAATGATTGCCTGAACCTGAATTGTTTTTCCGACACGCCCGGCCAGTCGTTTCAGACCACAACCAACAAGGAAGGCAAAGTCGCCGAATCCGTTTTCATCGCCGGACTGTTTGTGATGGCGGCGAAGGAACTGGCGGCCATCGCCAAAAAGCGCGGCTTGAACGACGAAGCGAAGCATTATCTGTCCGAAGCCGCGAAGATGGAGAAAGTCATTTACAAACACGGCTGGGACGGCGCGTGGTTCGTGCGCGCTTACAATGATTTCGGCAAACCCATCGGCTCGAAAGTTTGCGATGAAGGAAAAATTTTTATCGAATCGCAAGGCATGTGCATCATGGCCGGCATCGGTCTGGACGACGGAAAAGCCAAGCTCACCCTCGAATCGGTCAACAAACATCTCGCCACCAAACACGGCATCGTGCTGCAACAGCCAGCGTTCACGAAGTATTACATTGAGATGGGTGAAATCTCGTCGTATCCGCCCGGCTATAAGGAAAACGCCGGGATTTTCTGCCACAACAATCCGTGGATCATCATTTCCGAGACGATGGTCGGCAACGGCAACCGCGCATTTGATTATTACACTCGTATCAATCCGTCCGCGCGCGAAAACATCGGCGACCTGCACCGCTGCGAACCTTATGTCTATGCGCAGATGATTGCGGGCAAGGACGCGCCCACGCACGGCGAAGCCAAAAACTCCTGGCTCACCGGAACGGCGGCTTGGAATTACTTCACCATCACGCAATGGATTCTCGGCATCCGCACCGGTTTCGACGGGTTGATTATTGACCCGGTGATTCCGGCCAAATGGAAAGGTTTTACCGTCACGCGCAAATTCCGCGGCAACACCTACGTCATCGAAGTCAAAAATCCGAAAGGCAAACAGCGCGGCGTGAAAAAGCTGCAGGTGAACGGAAAGGAAATCGCGGGCAACATCCTGCCCGTGCGTCCGCCGCAATCAAAACCGATTTCAGTCGAAGCTGTGCTTGAGGGTTAGCCGCAAAATCACGAAGAAAGAAATCACAATATGGAAAAAAAATTTTACTCCGTCTGGAAGGCGACAGTTCTGTTGCCGATCCTTTGCCTTAACGTGTTGTTGGTGTCCTGCCAGACAAAATCACCCGAGGCAAAAGATGCAGCGTCGTCACAGTCGCTGCCCCTCGTTCAACGCGTCCAAAACGGGGTTCAACTGGCCACCGCCGCGCTGAATGTGAAGGTTCAGTTTTATTCCGACGACATCGTTCGCGTCGTGAAATGGGTACCCGGTGGAACGTCCGAAAAATCGAGCCTGATCGTGATTCAAACGAACCTGCCGATTTTGGACATCCGTTTTCAAGAAGATGCCGACATCATCACATTGGATTCCGGAAAACTGACATTGCAGTTATCCAAAAGTGATGGCTCGATTCGCTATCTTACCGCCGACAACCGGCCCATTTTGCAGGAGCAGGGCGGAGCCGTCATCACCCCGATCCGGATCGCGCATGAAAACAACGCGTTCAGTGTCCGGCAAAATTTCAAGCTCACGCCGGACGAAGGGATTTACGGTCTGGGCCAGCATCAGGACGGCTACATGAATTATCGCGGACGCACGGTCAAACTCGTGCAGGCCAATACGCAGGCGGTCACGCCGTTTCTGATTTCCACCGTGGGTTACGGGTTGCTTTGGGACAATTATTCCAAAACCATTTTCGCCGACGACCCGCAAAACATGTCGCTCTGGTCGGAGGTGGCGGACAACATTGATTATTATTTCATCGGCGGCAAAAACATGGACGACGCCATTGCGGGATACAGAGATTTGACCGGGCCGGCACCGATGTATGGCAAATGGGCTTATGGCTATTGGCAGAGCAAGGAGCACTACGCGAGCCGGGATGAGCTTTTGAGCATCGCGCAGGAATACCGCCAGCGCCGGATTCCTATCGATGGACTGGTTCAGGATTGGAATTACTGGGGCGGCAACTCCAACTGGAGCGGAATGTTTTTTGATGAGAAAACATATCCTGATCCGAAGGGGATGATTGACATTCTCCACAGCGAAAATTTCCACGTCATGATTTCCATCTGGGCGGGGCTTGGGGCGGCCACGCCGATCTACAAGGACATGGAACGGCACGGTTATCTGTATCCGCCGGTGGGTTGGGCCGGCTTCAGATTCTTCGATGCCTACAATCCGGCGGCCAACGATCTGTACTGGCAATATGTGAGCCGGGGCTTGTTCTCCCAGGGAATTGACGGATGGTGGATGGATTCGACCGAGCCCGACATCGTCAACGCCCTGACCAAGGAATCGGAAGAATATGAAATGAAACGGGTGGGAACCAACCACCTCGGTTCCTTCGCTCGCTATCTCAACACCTATCCGTTGCTCGACACCGAATCGATCTATCAACATCAACGGACGGAGACCGATCAAAAACGCGTTTACATCCTGACCCGCTCGACCTTTGCCGGCCAGCAGCGGGCGGCCGCCACCACGTGGTCGGGCGACATCGGCGCGAATTGGAATGTTTATCGCAGACAAATCTCCGCCGGCCTGAATCACAGCATGGCCGGAATTCCGTATTGGACGTTTGACATCGGCGCTTTCAACATCGGCACCTATGAAGGAGTCTTTTCCAACGGCGGAACCGATCCCGCCTATCAGGAATTTTACACCCGCATGTTTCAATTCGGCGCCTTCTGTCCCATCTTTCGTTCACACGGCTCGGAGACACCGCGGGAAATCTGGCGGTTCGGCGAGTTCACCAATGTCCTGGTGAAGTTTGACAATCTGCGCTATCGCCTGATGCCTTACATTTATTCGCTCGCCTGGCGAGTCACCGATCAGGGCTATTCGATCATGCGCGGCCTGCCAATGGATTTTCCCTCGGACAAAAAAACTTATGACATTGACGACCAGTTTATGTTCGGCCCGGCCATGATGGTCTGTCCGGTGACAGATTATATGCTCCACCGTCCGCCAGAGAACAGCATCCCTATCGCACCGGAATTCTTTCGGACGAAAGACGGCCAGCCGGGACTGAATGCCAAATATTACAGTGACGACCAGTTCCAGAATCTTTGTCACGAACAGGTCGAGACCAACATCAATCTTTTCTGGTACACCGGCTGGCCGGATTACATCACCAGTCCCAAATTCTCGATGCGTTGGGAGGGCAAGCTGGTTCCGACGGAAACTGGGACATACCGTTTCCATTTCAAAAGCTTCGGTCCGAAACGAATCTTTCTGGACGGCAAGGAGGTCCACAACAATTACGTGGGAACGGAAGCCTATACCGTCCCGCTGGAACTCCAGGCCGGCAAAGAATACGATTTTGCCTGTGAGACGGCGAATTCCGTCCTGGGCGCTTTCAAGGCCCAGCTCTTCTGGAAGACGCCGGAAATTTTCGCCCGCGAAAAAATCGTAGAGCCGCGGGTGCAAACCCGACCGGTTTATCTGCCGGCGGAAACTCGGTGGATGGACTTTTGGACCGGACAGGTTCTTCCCGGTGGCCAGACCATCAATGCCGATGCTCCCGTCGACAAGATTCCGCTCTTGATCCGGTCGGGATCCATCATCCCCATGGGCCCGTTCATCCAATACGCGGCGGAAAAACCGGCGGATCCCATTGAATTGCGCATCTATCCCGGCGCGGATGGAAATTTCACCCTGTATGAAGACGAGAACGACAATTACAATTATGAAAAGGGCGTTTATTCGACCATCGCTTTTCACTGGGATGACGCCAACCGCCGGCTCACCATCGACGACCGAAAAGGCTCCTTTCCCGGCATGTTGAAGCAACGCAGTTTCAACATTGTCATCGTGGGAAAAGACCATGGAACCGGAGTGGAAATCACGGATAACCCGGACAAGACTGTTGTTTATGAGGGCGAACGAGAAATCGTTCAATTGTAAAAAACCATGTTGAGAAAAATTTTTAACTCTTCGAATAAAATTATAAGCCTAAAACTCAAATTTATCCTGACGTTCGTCTCCGTCGCAATATTTGCCGGTCGGGGTCTTGTCCGGGCGGCGGATCCCATTTTTTGGTCTTGGGCGCAAACGCCGCCGATGGGCTGGAACAGTTGGGACGGTTTCGCCACAACCGTCACCGAGGCACAGTCGCGCGCGCAGGCCGGTTTCATGGCGGCGAATCTGCATCGCTACGGCTGGGAATACATCGTCGTGGACATCCAATGGTATGAGCCGAACGCGACCGGTTTCGATTATCGCAAAAATGCAAAATTGGAAATGGACGAATATGGCCGGCTCATGCCAGCGACCAATAAATTTCCATCCGCGATGAATGATAAAGGCTTCAAGCCGCTCGCCGATTACGTTCACAGTCTTGGTTTGAAATTCGGCGTGCATCTCATGCGCGGCATTCCGCGTCAAGCCGTGAACGCCAAAACGCCCATAAAAGGTACGAGATTCACCGCCGCCGACATCGCCGATACCAACAACACTTGCCGTTGGAACGGCGATATGTATGGTGTGGACATGACCAAGCCCGGCGCGCAGGAATATTACAATTCCGTTTTCGACCAGTTCGCATCGTGGGGTCTGGACTTTGTGAAAGTGGACGACCTTTCCAGGCCATATCACGAATCGGAAATTGAAGCCATCCGCAAGGCGATTGACCGCACGGGCCGGAAGATTGTTTTCAGCACGTCGCCGGGCGCCACGCCATTGAGCGCTGGTGAACACGTCAGCACGCACGCGAACATGTGGCGCATCAGCGACGATTTTTGGGACAACTGGCCGCTGCTTGTTGAGCAGTTTGCCCGCGTGCGCGACTGGACGCCACATCGCGGATCGGGACATTGGCCCGACGCTGATATGCTGCCGATTGGCATCCTGCAAATGGGGAAAAATAAAACCCATTTTACACACGACGAACAAATCACGTTGATGTCGCTATGGAGCATCGCTCGCTCGCCGCTGATGATTGGCGCGGATTTGACAAAGCTCGATGACTTTACGTTTTCACTGCTCACCAACGACGAGATCATCGCGGTGGATCAAAACAGTTCCGACAATCACGAACTGTTTCATCGCGACGGATTTTATGGCTGGGTCGCCGACGTGCCGGGTTCACCGGACAAATATCTCGCGCTGTTCAATACGCGCCAGAAACCAGCCGACGGCACCGAAAATTCGGTGGTCGTGCCGGTGAAGTTGTCGGAGCTTGGCATCGCGGACGTTAGCAACATCCGAAATCTCTGGACGCATCAAGACCTTAGTCCGGTCACCAATGAATTTGCACCCGCCATCAACGCCCATGGCGCGGGACTTTACCGCGTGTCGCCAGATCAATGACTGTTCGCTTCCATCGAAAAATTATGAAAAAAATCATTTTGTTTTTTGCTTTCATCGTGTTCGGAGGTTTTGAATTTGCGGCGTCGGCTTCCGAAAATTTTGCGCCGCATCTGGAAACACGACATGGTGTCCGTCAGTTGATCGTGGACGGTCAGCCATTCCTGATTCTCGGCGGAGAGTTGCACAATTCCAGTTCTTCCAGCAGTAATTACATGGAAACTGTTTGGCCACGGCTTGTAGAAAAAAACCTCAACACCGTTCTTGCGGCTGTCTCCTGGGAACTCATCGAGCCGGAAGAAGGCAAGTTTGATTTCTCCACGGTGGATGCTTTCATTGAAAGCGCCAGGCAAAATCATCTGCACATCGTTTTCCTCTGGTTCGGAGCCTGGAAGAACGGCCTGTCCTCCTATGCGCCGTATTGGGTGAAGACCGACCCGAAACGTTTTCCGTGGACGGAAAATCAAAACGGTAAAACGTTGGACATTCTTTCCACGTTCAGCGACGCAACCTGCGAGGCTGATGCGAAAGCCTTTGCCGCACTGATGCGCCATGTTCGTGAGTTTGATGGCAAGGAACACACGGTGCTGATGATGCAGGTGGAAAATGAGGTCGGCATTCGGGACGACTCCAGAGATCGCAGTCCCGCCGCGAACGCAGCCTACGTCGCGCCGGTGCCCAAGGAGTTGATGAACTACCTTGTGCAGCACAAAGATACTCTTGCGCCGGAACTTCGCGAAGTATGGGCCGCCAACGGCAGCAAAACTTCTGGCACTTGGGAGGAAGTATTCGGTCCGGGCAAACCAGCTTCAGTCCAGCTCTACGGCCCCGACCTGACTGATGAGAAAAAGAATATTCTGTGGCGGCAGTTGAGTTGGGCGTCAGATGAATTTTTCATGGCATGGCGGTATTCGACCTACGTCAACAAAGTCGCCGCTGCCGGCAAGGCGGAATATAACATCCCGATGTATTGCAATGCGTGGCTGCAACAGCCCGGTTGCCCGCGGCCCGGCGAGTATCCCAGCGGCGGCCCGGTGCCGCAGGTGCATGACATCTGGCGGTTTGGCGCTCCGAACATAGATTTCCTGTCGCCGGATCTCTACATCCCGGAATTCGACTGGACCTGCGAACGCTTCACGCGCAACGGCAATCCACTGTTCATCCCAGAAGCCAACCCCGACGGTGGGGCTGCGCCAAATGCGCTCACTGCTTTGTTGAAGTTCAACGCTATCGGCTTTTCGCCCTTCGGGATTGATGGCCGGTTCCGGCCGCAGACGAATGATACGCCGACAGTGGACCCGCTTGCAGAGACGTATGCCGTGCTGGACTATCTCGCGCCGGTGATTTTGGAAAATCAGGGCAACGGTACCTTCACTTTTCTCGCCCCGGCGGAAGGCACGAACGCTCCACCACAGGAGGTGAAGCTGGGCAACTACACATTGAATCTTGGCTTTGGCGGTGACCCGCGCCAGCAATCCGGAAATTTTCGGCGCTTTGTCATGCCACCGCCGCTGACGAACTCCTTTCCTGCGCGGCTCGTCATTTCTTCCAGCCCGAACGAATATATCTTTGTCGGCGGCGGCATGAATGTCAGCTTCACCGCGAACACGCCTGGATCGCAAACAGTACGGTTTGCGAGTCTCGACGAGGCTATACTCGTGGATGGTCGTTGGGTATCGGGACGCCGCTTGAATGGCGACGAAACCGACCATGACCGACGCTGGCCATTCATGCGAAATTTTGGGATCTACCGGATAAAATTATATCAGCGAGATTAAGATTAACTTCGTCAATCGTCCCGTCGTCAGATGGACTTGCTGATACAGCTTCCGGCTGGCCTCTTACCGCCGGTGTGCGCCGGAATGTTCGCAATCAGGAAGCGAAAAATTGATTTTACCCGTTCAAAATCGGATTGGATTTTCGGTTGCATTGCAATTTTATCATTTCGGGCTTGATTCAATTTTTTTACTGTTTCAACTTGAAGCTTCGTTGAGGCGAACATGAAGGATACACACAGATTCAAAAAAAACGGCTCCGTCCGGCTCGTGACTTTCCTGGGCGAAAAAAAAAATAAAGCGGTGCCATTTCCTTCTGGAGCGCGACCATTGATAGGTGTCCTTGAAGGGACCGGCGTTGGCCCCGAAGTCATCGGGGCGTCTTTGCAAGTTCTAAAATCCCTCGGGCAGGCAATGAATCTACAATTTGAAGTGCGGCACGGCGGTTTGATTGGCGAAGACGCCATTGCCGAATATGGCAAGTGGTTGCCGGAAGACACGGTCGATTTCTGCGCCGACATCTTTCAACTCGGCGGCGCGATTCTCAACGGCCCCGGCAGTGGACGCTACGTTTATGATCTGCGGCGGCGATTCGATTTGTTTTGCAAATTCATTCCCATCCAGCCGTCGCCGGAACTTGCGTGTGCCGGAAGAATTTCCCCGCAGTTTTTGAAAAACGTGGACATGCTCATCGTGCGCGACAATACCGGCGGTGTTTATCAGGGCCAGTGGGGCGACCGCGCCACCGACAAAGGACGCGTCGCCGAACACTCGTTCAATTACAGCGAAACGGAAGTGCACCGTATCGTCGAAGTCGCGGCGCGGGCGGCGGCTCATCGGCGCGGCCATCTGCATGTCATCGTCAAGGAAGGCGGCGTGCCGACCGTGACCGCGCTTTGGCGTGACGTCGGAAATGCAATCGCGCGAAAGCACGGCGTCGAAGTGAAATTCATGAACATCGATCTCGCCGCCTACGAGTTGATCCAAAATCCGGCGCGGTTCGACGTGATTGTCGCGCCGAATCTTTTCGGCGACATCATCGCGGACATCTGCGGCGTTCTGGTTTCGTCGCGCGGCGTGACATTCTCCGGCAATTTTGATGCGCACGGTCACGGCGTTTATCAGACCAATCACGGCTGCGCGCACGATTTGGCCGGCACCGACACGGCAAATCCCGCCGGACAAATTTTTTCACTGGCGATGCTCCTGCGCGAAAGCTTCGGACTGGATGAAGCCGCCGCGCTTATCGAAAATTCTCTCGCCAAAGTCTGGCGCGCAGGTTGGCGCACCGCCGACATCGCCGAAACCGGTTGCAAGATTCTTGGAACCGAAGCCATGGCCGGCAAAATCGCGGAGCAAATCCTCCGCTCGGCAGAAACGAAATAGCCGCATGAAACCCGCGCTGCTGTTGGTTGATCTTCAGAACGATTATCTGGCGGCGACCGGACTTCAACCAACGGCTGACATTTTGATCTTCCGCGCGACATTGCTGCTCGCCGGTTGCCGCGAGCGGCAGATTCCGGTCATTCACATCTGGACGACAATCCATGGCCGCAACGACCGGCGCTTGCCGCATTGGAAAAAATCAAATCGCTGGCAATGCGTCGCCGGGACCGCCGGACACAAAACGCCCGAATCTTTGCGACCCTTGAAAAGTGAAGCGGTTATCCACAAAACCGGCTTCAACGCGTTTGCAAATCCCAAATTGGACGCGGTGCTGAAAAAAATGAATTGCGACGCGGTTATTCTCACCGGATTGCACTTGCACGCCTGCGTTCGTGCCGTGGCAACTGAAAGTCTTGAACGCGACCTCCAAGTTTTCATCGCCGAGGACGCCGTTGCCAGCAACGACCCGATCCACGCCGCCGCGACCCGCCGCTGGCTCGCCGAACGCTGCGTTCGATTCGATTCGACGGGCGAAATCCTTGCGCAACTCGACGGCGAAGAGAAACCGGCTTTGATTCACCGCTCGCCGCGCGAAACAAAAAAAATTCTGTTTAAAGTGCCGATTGCTGGCGCGGATGAAATTGTTGCCACGACTTTGTCCGCCCAAAACGCCTGGAGAAAATGGCGGCAAACAAAATTTGCTTCGTGCCTTGAAATTTTTGAAAATGTCGCGGTGCGATTGGACGCCTCCGCGCCGAAACTCGCGCGGCAAATGGCGGTTGAAATCGGCAAGCCGGTTTCGCACGGACTTGAAGAAGTCCGCCGCGCGGTCGGAAACATTCGCGACGTGATTCGCCGCGCCGCCGCCTTTGCATTTCAAAAAAGTGAGCCTGCCGGAATTATCCGTCGCGAGCCGCTTGGTGTTGTCGCGTTGATTTCGCCATGGAACAATCCGGTCGCCATTCCGGTCGGCAAAATTACGCCCGCTTTGATTTACGGGAACGCCGTCGTCTGGAAGCCCGCGCCCGCCGCCACAAAAATATCGGAAGTTGTTTTGAAATTGTTGCGCGAATGCGGCGTACCGCGCGGCGCAGTTCAGCTTTTGACCGGCAACCACGCGAGCGCGCAGCAACTCGCGGCGGATGAAAACGTGGACGCCGTCACTCTCACCGGCTCGGCGCAGGCCGGTTTTGCGATTCAGGAAATTTGCGCCCGCCGTGTTGTCCCGTTGCAGGCCGAATTGAGCGGCAACAACGCCGCGATCGTCTGGGACGACGCGGATTTGAAAACAGCGGCCAAACAAATTGCGTGGGGCGCGTTTGGTTTTGCCGGCCAGCGTTGCACGGCCAATCGCCGCGTGATTGTGCCGGAAAAGCTGTTTGGAAAATTTTTGCGCGAACTGAAAATCGCCGCCGAAAGATTAAACTGGGGTGATCCGCTGGAAAAAACCACGGACATCGGGCCGGTGATTCACGCGGGCAAACGCGACGAGCAGCTGGAGTTGATTTCCGCCGCGCAAAATTCCGGCGCGGCGCGGCGCATTGAATTTCTTTTTGGAAACCGTGCGAAAGAAAATTGGGTGAAAGCCGGAGCTTACGCGCAGCCGGTCATTGTTTGTTGCGACGAGCCGAATCATCCGCTCGTGCAGGAGGAAACGATGAGTCCGTTGCTGGTCGTGCAGCGCGCGGAAAATTTCGGGCACGCATTGAAATTGTGCAACGGCGTTCGTCACGGGCTGGTCGCCGCGCTGTTCAGCAATTCACGGGAACTCCAAAAAAAATTTCTGGCGGAAGCGCAGGCCGGAATGCTTAAATTGAATTCTTCCACCGCAGGCGCGGATGTCACGTTGCCGTTCGGCGGCTGGAAAACCTCCGGCATCGGGCCGCCGGAACATGGCGAAGGCGATCCGCTTTTTTACACGAAAATCCAAACGGTTTATGAATGACTCCAAACTCGACACGTTGTTCCGTCCGGTCGCACAGCGATTGCACGCAAATCACATGGCACGCCTCGGCATCAGGAACACGATGCGTCTGGCGCATTTTTACAACCGGATCAAATTCCGACGGCAAGATGATTGGCGACGGAATTTGTATGAGACGCAACTCGACGCGTTGCTCAAGGAAAACGGTCCGCTGACGCGTCCACGAATCGAAATGAAGGACGGCTGGGCGATTGACGATTCGATGTCGCTGCCGCATCTCGACCGTGTGCTGGAGGATTCGGAAAAGATCATCGCAGAGCGTTCCGGCGTCAGAAAATCGGAACCGGGCAAATATCGAAGTTATTTTCAGGACGTGTGGACGCCCGCCGATCTGGAAAAATACCCGTCATTCCTTGATTTCACCACTTCGAGCGACGTGCTTTTGACCGTGAGCCATTATTTGCGGAGCATTCCGGCGCTTTCCACGACGCTGCCGTCGGGCATCCGTTTTGTGGAATCGAACTCCGCCTTCGACGACCAGCCGGACAAGCCGCACGACAGCCAGCTCTATCACATTGATTATTATTCGCTGCCGAATGTTTACATCCTCGTGCTGCTGCGCGACACGGCGCGCGAAAACGGCCCGTGGACTTTTTTGCCGCGCTCGATTTCGGAAAAGGCCGCGAAGAAATTAAACTACTGGACGAAGCAACACGGCTACCGCTTGAGCGACGAGCAGATTTATGCCGAAATTGACCGCAAGGACGTCATCGAATTTTGCGGCAAGCGCGGCACGGTTTTGTTCATCGAGTCCTCCGGCTGTTTTCATTACGGCAGCCGCAACTCCATCAAGCCGCGTTTTCAACTGATGATCGGCTACAACGGCGCGTGCCGGACCGATTTCAGCGAGGCGATCATGCCGTGGAAAGTTTATCCGGTGCGCGACACGGACTCGCGTTTGCGAAAAATGGTTTTGGACAAAAACATGCTGACACAGTGAATTTCTTCCGCAGAAAAAAAATTGAGAATTGGAACGAGTGGCACAAACATTATGATTCCCAGCCCAATCTCCAGGAACGGCTGCGGAATGTCCGCAGGGAAATTATCGCGGCGCTTGATGAATGCCCGCCCGGCCCGATCCAAATCATCAGCGTCTGCGCCGGCGACGGACGCGATTTGCTCGGCGCGTTGGAAAATCATCCGCGGCGAAATGATGTCACGGCCTTGCTGCTCGACAACAACGCCCAATCCGTCGAGCTTGGAAAATCTGCGGCGGAGATAATCGGTCTGGGTCGCCAACTGCAATTTGTCGAAGCCGATGCGACGCTCGCCAAAAATTATGCCAGCCATGTTCCCGCCGATTTGATTTTGCTTTGCGGCTTTCTCGGCCACATGCTCCACAAAGAAGTTCCCGGCCTGATTGAAAGTTTGCCGATGTTTTGCAAAACCGGCGGACAGGCAATTTGGAGCCGGCGTACTATTTTGTACGACGGGCGCGAACAGATTTTCTTGATCAGGGAATTTTTCAGGAAAGCAAATTTTGTGGAAGTTCATTTCGAAGCCGCATCTGCAAACGGCCATGCCGTTGGGCGCGCGCGATTTGCCGGACAGCCGAAGCCGCTGGATTCGTCGCGCGTGTTGTTCACCGGCCTCTACCAAATTCCGTCCGCCCAAGCGGCGTCGGAAGCCAAAACAAATTTCAACGGCAAAATTCCTGATTTGCCGTCCGGTGTCCGGATTGTCCATGACGTGGAAATTTCCATTCCTGCGCGCTTCAAACAGATCGCCGCGCTTTATCCGTCCCGTCCGGCGCTGGGCGGCGGCGCATGGCAGCCGACTTATGCAGAACTGGATGCCGCGACCAACCGGCTGGCCAATGTCTTGATTTCGCGCGGCGGAAAATCCGGCGACCGGGTTGCCCTGTTGATGCGGCACGATGTGCCGCTGATCGCCGCGACGCTGGCTGTTCTGAAAGCCGGAAGAATGGTCGTGGTATTAAATCCGAACGATCCGCCGGAGCGGCTCAAACAGATTCTGGACGATGCGGAGCCAAATGTGATCGTCACGGATTTTCCAAATGAAACCATTGCCGGACAAATCGCGCAAAAGGATCAAACAATTCTTTGTTTTGAAAAACAAAATTCCGCGCCGGTGCACAATCCTGAGATCAAAATCGCCCCAAGCGATCCGGCGTGGTTGGTTTACACTTCCGGTTCAACCGGCCGGCCGAAAGGGGTCATCCAAACGCATCGCACAATGATACACAAAGTCCTGCGCCTTTCGCAGGGAATGGATTTAAGCACGGAAGACAAAATCATTCTGCTCGGTTCTCCGAGCAGCGGCCAGGGCACTACCACAACCTGCTGTGCGTTGTTGAACGGCGCGACGCTTTGCCCGTTTCCAATCGCGGAAAAAGGAGTGACCGGCCTCAAAAAATGGATGACCGATCATAAAATCACGGTTTACATATCGTCCGCATCGGTGTTCCGCCACTTCGTCGGGACTTTGAATGACGCCGATTTTTTTCCTGATGTCAGATTGATCAGACTCGGCTCCGAGACCGCCACGATAAATGATTTTGCCGCCTACACGAAATTTTTTTCGGACAAGTGTATTTTGATCAGTTCATTGTCTTCGTCGGAAACCGGCAGTGTCACGCAGCAGCGTTTCACGCACTATTCCGCTATAGCCGAAGGCCGTCTGCCGATTGGTTCGCCGGCGACGGGAATGGAAGTTCTGCTTTGGGACGACAATGGGCGGGAAGTCCGCGACGGCGAGGTCGGCGAAATCATCGTAAGAAGCCGGTTTCTCTCACCCGGCTATTGGCGCAACGAAGCACTGACCGCCGAGCGCTTTTCCGAAGAGGGCGCGGACGGCGCGCGGATTTTTCGCAGCGGCGATCTGGGGAGACGAACCGCCGGCGGCCCGCTCTTTTTCGTGGGACGCAAAGACGCGCGGGTGAAAATCCACGGCTATCGGGTTGAAATTTCTGAAATCGAAGGCGCCTTGTCACAACAACCGGAAGTGGCGATGGCCGTCGTCTCCGCGCACACAACGCCAAATGGCGACACTCAACTCGCCGCGCATGTCGTTCCGCGCGCTGGCCGGATTTGCACGGCGGAAACATTGCGGCGCGCGCTGCGCAAAACACTGCCCGGTTACATGATTCCCGCGCGCTTTGCTTTTCCCGAAAAATTTCCACTCACGTCGAGCGGCAAAATCGACCGCGAGAAACTCCGGCAAATGGATTTTGCCATTCCAACGCAGCCGTCGGCGGAAGAACCCGCAACGGAGACGGAAATTTTGCTTGCCGGCATTTGGAAGAAGGTTTTTGGCGGCAGCTCGATTGGCCGGCACGACGATTTCTTTGACCTCGGCGGCGATTCCCTGAATGCGGCAGTGGTGGCGGCGCAGGTCTATGCGGCGCTTGAGGTGGAGATGGACCTTCGCGTTTTTGCCGAACATTCAACACTCTCAAAACTTTCCCGCGCCGTTGACAATCTGCGCCGCGAGGGTGACGGAAAAAAATCTCCGGCCTTCCCGCGCGCGCCGCGCGACGTTCCTTTGCCATTGTCGTTTGCGCAGGAGCGCTCGTGGAAAAATTCGCAAACGACGGAAGGATTATTGGGTTACATGATGGCGTTCAGTCATTGCATCCGCGGCGAGCTCAACGCCGATGTTTTGCGTGCGAGCATGAGTTACCTCGTCCGGCGTCACGAAATCCTGCGCACGACTTTTGACGAAATCGCCGGTCGATTGGCGCAGATTGTTCATCCGGCCGAACCGGTGTCATTGCCGTTGCTGGATTTTTCGGGCGCGGCAGACGCTGAAGACAAAGCGACGCAATTTTTCCGGGAAGAAGCGCGGCGTGTGTTCGATTTCAAAAAGTTGCCGTTGCTGCGTTTTTTTCTGGTGCGAATCCGGAAGAACGAACACTGGCTGTTACGCGTCAGCCATCACATCATCTCCGACGCTTGGTCCTGGACTGTCTATTTTCGCGAACTGGCGCAGGTCTACGAAGCGAAACTGCGCGGCGAAATTCCGCCGTTGCCGGAATTCGAGCCGTTGCAATACGGCGATTTTGCGGCGTGGCAACGAAGCGCTTTGCGTCCCGACGGACCGGCATATCAAACGGAAGTTGAGTGGTGGGCGCGTTTGTTTTCCGGCAAGTCACATCCTGCAAAATTGCCGTTCAAACGGCTCTGGCGTTCCCGTCGGGCCAAGCCGGCGGACGGACAAATCTGGTGGGGATTGAATCCAGAGATTTCGCGTAGGCTGGATGGCATTGGACGTGAGGAAGGCGCGACGTATTACATGACACGTCTGGCGGTGTTCGTCGCGCTCTTGTCGGCAAAAGCCGGCGGATCCGACATAATTTTTGGCACGTATGTGACTGAACGCAATCGCGCGGAGTTGCAGAATATGTTTGGCTATTTCGTCAATCTGGCGATGCTGTGCTTGCGATGCGACCATGCGCTGACATTTCGCGAATGGCTTTCGGCAGTGCGGAAAACGGTCGGTGAAACGCAAGCTCACGCCGAAATTCCCCACGAGCAATTGCGTGAAGAATTGCGGAAGCGCGGGGTGAACCTGCCCGAGATTCGCGCCATTTTCAGCGTGGCCTCGCACGCCCCCGTGCATTTCGGCGGTCTTGAATTGACGTGGTTGGATCGGCGCTTCGAAAGCATGCCGTGGGGATTTTGTCTGACGTTCGACCAACATAACGAGGAACACCGCTGTCGGGTGACTTTTGACGCGCGCATTTATAATCCAGCCCGTGTAAAAGATTGGGTCGGCCAGTTCGTGAGGCTTCTCGACGCGGTGGCGCACAACCCCGGTTTGCCCGTCGGCAAATTACTGGCGATGAGCAAACAGCGACAAGGTTCATGTCCAAACACCACAGCTTCATGTTCCCAAAACAACTCAAACTGAAAGGCTTCACCCGTGAATCGTGAATCATTCGTCATCCTTCATTTCTTTCGCTCTTTTTTGTTCGTCTCGATGGTTTTCATTCTTGTCGCGTCCGTCCGCGCCGGAGATTTTTCCGCGCCTGCTAGCGAAATGAAAACACAGCTGGCGGCAAAAATCCTGCCGTACTGGTTTGACACGGCGCAGGACACAAATCGAGGCGGTTATCTGCTCGCGGATGACGCGGTAAAAGGCCGCGGCGTGCCGTACGAAAAACAAATCGTCACGCAAAGCCGCATGGTTTGGGCATTTTCCCTCGCACACATCGAGGGTTTCAGTGACACCAACCGGAATTATCTGCAGGCCGCGACGCAAGGCTATCATTTTTTGATCAGCCATTTTTTCGACCGCCAGAACGGCGGTTGTTTTTGGACAACCGACCTTGACGGCAGGCCGGTGAACGATTGCAAATTGCTTTATGGTGAAGCCTTCGCGATTTACGCCCTGGTCGAATATCATCGCGCCAGCGGTGACCCGGAAGCTCTGAATCATGCGATGGAACTCTATCATGCGATTCAAACGCATTTGCACGATGACAAAAACGGCGGTTGGTTTGAACACGCGGATCGAACCTGGAAATTGCTTTCGCCCGGCGACCCGCGTAATCAGGTCGAAATCGTCGGCTACAAAAGCGCGAACTCGCATTTGCACTGGATGGAAGCGCTGACGGAATTATACGACGCGACACACGACGCGGATGTGAAAAAATCGCTGGCCGAAGCGTTGCGAATCAACGCGACGTATTTTTATCCCGACGATCCGTCGAAGTGCGCGTTTCACCGGCAATTCGACTGGCAACCCGTGACCGATCCAAGCAGCGCCGGACTTTCCTATGGCCACAATGTCGAATTCGCGTGGCTGATGATTCGTGCCGAAAATGTGCTCGGCGAAAAACTGTCGTGGAATCATTTTTACGCGCTGCTGAATCACGCGTTGAAAAACGGCTATGACGACGCGCGCGGCGGACTTTACAGCCGTGGTTTCGACGACAAACCAGCAACGGACACGGAAAAAATCTGGTGGGTGCAGGCGGAGATGTTGGGCGCACTGACCGACGCGTTGAAGCACAAGGACGACCCGCGCTATGAAGCTGCATTGAGTAAATTATTGCGATTCATCAAAACGTATCAGACTGATCCGAAAAATGGCATTTGGCTTTACGCGGTGGCGGCTGACGGCAAACCCACGGACACAACGCTGGCGAACAGTTGGAAGGCGAATTATCACGACGTGCGCGGGATGCTGAAATTCGTGGATGCATTTGCGAAGTGAACTGGTGCGCGCGGCGGGGGTCGAACCCACAACCTTCGACTTCGGAGGCCGACGCTCTATCCAATTGAGCTACGCGCGCAAGGCAAACCCAACCATACTAATGCGCCGATGTTTGCTCAATCTGAATCTACATTCACTGTGCCTGCCGCATCGCGCGCAACGACGGGTGATTTTCCTTCCAAATATTTTCATCCTGTAATCGAATACGCAAACAGGCAGAAAATGTCACAACCGAAAACAAAAAGGGACGGCTCAAGGCCGTCCCATGTCAACATATGTGTCTCCACAAATCAGTTTTGTGGCGGAGCACTGGGCGGATTTCCCGCCGGTGGAGGAGGATTGCCGCCAGTCGGAGGTGGGCCGCCAGGACCACTGGGACCACCGGGACGGCGCATACGTTGCGACATCTTCTGCCATTTCTCGAATTGGTCCGGCGTCAGAATATCTTTCATCTTCGCCATCACACCGTCTCGGATTTCTTTCATTTTTGCGCGACGATCATCCTGCGACAAATCTTGATCTTGAAAAAGTTCGCCCATTTTCTGGCGCTGTTCATCGAGGACCGCTTTGACCTTCGGTATTTGATCTGCAGTCAGACTCAAATTAGTGGTGAGCTGTTCTATACTGGGGCCACGGCCTCTCATTCCGCCTCCGGGTGGCGGGCCTCCTGCGGGTGGTCCGCCCGCTGGCGGGGTGTTGGTGGAATCCTGCGCGCGCAGTGCCGTGCCCAGCATTAGCAAGCTGCCTGCGGCAAGCGCGATTAATGTGAATTTGGTCAATTTCATAAACTGTAGTTCGTTGTTGTTTGATTGCGACCCGCCGCACTGTTGCGTGGGTTGTCTCGTCAGACGCCACCGGCAAAAGAAGGTTACAAAGCGCGCAAAATTTTCGCCGCGGTTTTGACGGTTTTGTCAATGTCCGTCGCCGTATGCGCAGTGGAAATGAAACCGGCCTCGAACTGCGATGGCGCAAGATAAATTCCATCGTCCAGCATCCCGTGAAAAAATTTTGCGAAACGCGCGCGCTCACTTTTCATTGCATCGGTCACATTGTGAACCGGCTCGCTCGTGAAATACACGCAGAACATCGAGCCACAACGATTGAATTGAACCGGAATTTTTGCAGATTTTGCCGCGTCACGCATTCCGGCTTCAAAATGCTTACCGAGTTCCTCGAGCTGGCGATACGCGTCGGTCGCTTGCAATTCTTCCAACGCCGCAATTCCCGCCGCCATCGCCAGCGGATTTCCGCTCAAGGTTCCCGCCTGATAAACCGGACCGAGCGGCGCGAGTAAATCCATGATCTCCGCGCGTCCGCCGAACGCGCCGACCGGCAATCCGCCGCCGATGATTTTTCCGAAACAAGTCAGGTCGGGCGAAATTCCAAAACGCTCCTGCGCGCCGCCGGGCGCGAGACGAAATCCCGTCATCACCTCGTCAAAAATCAGAAGCGCGTCGTTCGCTTTCGTGATTTCACGGAGAAATTCCAAATAGCCCGGCTTTGGCAAATACAAACCGGCATTTCCGGGAACCGGCTCGACGATGATTCCGGCAATCTGATTTTTGTTCGCGGCAAAAATTTCTTTCAACGCGTCAACGTCGTTGAACGGCGCAACGATGGTGTGTTGTGTGAACGCCGCCGGCACGCCCGCGCTGTCGGGGTTGCCGAACGTCAGCGCGCCGGAGCCGGCCTTGACCAGCAGCGAATCCACATGACCGTGATAGCAGCCGTCGAACTTGATGATTTTGTCGCGCTTCGTGAAACCGCGGGCAAGACGGATCGCGCTCATGCACGCTTCCGTTCCCGAATTGCACATGCGAATTTTTTGAACGCTCGGAACCAATTCGCAAATCAGCTCCGCCATTTTCACTTCAAACGGATTCGGGATTCCGAAACTCGTTCCATGGTCGGCGGCAGATTTTATCGCAGAAATAATTTTCGGATGCGCGTGGCCGAGAATCGCCGGCCCCCAAGTGCCGACGTAATCAATCAGCTCGTTTCCATCCACGTCCCAAATGTGCGCGCCTTTGGCCTTGTTCACAAAAAACGGCTGGCCGCCGACGGCGCGAAACGCGCGCACGGGCGAATTCACGCCGCCGGGAATGAATTTCAGCGCCTCGGCAAAAAGTTTTTCGGATTGCGTTCGCGTCATTAAGGACAATCTAATTCGCAAGCGGCCAGAGCCGCGAGCATTTTCCGAGTTGTGCTTTCGACGTGGCTTCAAATAATCTCCGGACATGAAAGCCCAATTCCACACCCGCCGTGATTTCATCAGGACAACCGCCGTCGCCGCCGCGAGTTTGCCATTTGTCGGCGCTTTGACTTCGTTCGCGCAAACCGCCGCGCCGGCCAGAAAAATCGGCTTCGCGCTCGCCGGCCTCGGCAATTTGAGCACGCACCAGATCGCGCCTGCGCTGCAAAAAACGAATTTTTGCAGACTCGCCGGCATCATCACCGGCCATCCCGACAAGGCCGAACGCTGGAAGGCGCAATACAACATTCCCGACAAGAACATTTACAATTATGACAACATGGAAAAAATGGCGGGTAATCCGGACATCGACGTCGTTTACGTCGTCACGCCCAACGGGCTTCACGCCGAGCATACGATAAAAGCCGCGAAGGCTGGCAAGCATGTGCTTTGCGAAAAACCGATGGAAGTGTCGGCGGAAAAATGCCAGCAGATGATTGATGAATGCAAAAAAGCCGGAAAGCAACTGGCCATTGGTTATCGCCTGCACTTTGAGCCGAACAATTTGGAATGTGTCCGCCTCGCGCGCGAAAAGGTTTTCGGCGATTTGAAAATCATTGACGCGGACTTTGGTTTCCAGATAGGCGACCCGAAGCAATGGCGGCTTAATCACGCGCTGGCCGGCGGCGGGCCGCTCATGGACGTGGGCATCTACGCGTTGCAGGCCACGCGCTACATTTCCGGCGAAGAACCGGTTTCGATCTCCGCGATTTCAACGGTGACCGACCCGGTGAAATTCAAGGAGGTCGAGGAATCCATCATGTGGCAGATGAAATTTCCCAGCGGCGTCATCGCCAATTGCACCAGCACCTACAAACTTCGCGGCATTGACCGTTACACGGCCTATGCGGAACACGGCTGGTTCGGACTTGAGCCGGCTTACGATTACAGCGGCATTTACGGCCGCCGCAGCGACGGCCAGCCGATTGATTTTCCGGCGATTGACCACTTCGCCGCCGAGATGGACGACTTCGCGCAGTGCATTTTGGAGAATCGCCCGACCAAAGTTCCCGGCGAAGAAGGCTTGCGCGACATAAAAATCATGATGGCAATTTACAAGGCGGCGAAAACTGGCAAAGCGGTGAGCGTGGCCTGAATTATTTTCCAAAAAAAGTTTCCGCCAGCGAACCTTTTTCCGTGCGGATAACCGTGCCGGTGTTCACGTTATGCCGCGCAAACCAGCCGTCCTTGGTTTCCAGAACAAATTGGATGTTGTCGCTCGCGGCCAAAACCGCATTCGTGTCGTTCTTTTCGAGATGATGGATTTCCTGAATCACACCATCGGGACTGATGTAGGCGGCGGAAATGGATTCGGGACAATTTTTCATCCAGAACGATGCCCGCATTTGATATGGCAAAACAAAAAGCATCGAGTCCGTTTCCTGAATGTTCGTGCGGAACATCATGCCGGTCGCTTCCTCTTTTTCCGTCAACGCGAGCTCGGCGTCCAAAGTTTCCGCGCCAAGATAGATTTTCATCGTCGGCAGCTTCGGCTGCGCGTGAGTGGGCGGCGAATCGTCAATGGACAATGGTGCGACATCAGTTTCGTTTTTTTTACAACCGGCCAAAAGCGCCGCAAGCAGGAACAGCGCGAGGATTTTTTTCGCTTTCACGAAGTCAGTTTGCCGGAAGCTGTGGAAATTTTCAACCAAACTGAAAATCAATGGCGCTCCCGCCCGGAATTGAACCGGGATACGCGGATTAGAAATCCGCTGCTCTATCCATTTGAGCTACGGGAGCTTTCTATTTGCTGAAAAGGTAGCTGGATTCTGGTTTGCTTACAAGTTCACGGAGAGATACTGGCGCAAGCGGCGGATTGGCCGAAAAGTCCGGGCGACGAATGAGATTTCACCGGCAACCATCCGGCGGCTATCGTTCGGATGGAATGTAAATAAGATTTATTTTTTCCCGCCCGGCGCATGCCAAAGCGCCTGCATCTGTTCGAGGGTGCGTCCCTTGGTTTCCGGGACGAGTTTCCACATGAACAGGGCTGCCAGGACGCTCATCACACCGTAAATCCAGTAGGCGAACCCGTGGTGGAATGTGTTCAAGAGATAAGGATTGTCGTTGAGGATGGGGAATGTCCAACTGACCAGATAATTGGCGGCCCACTGGGCAACCACTGCCACCGCCATGGCCTTGCCACGGATTTGGTTTGGAAAAATTTCACTCAACAACACCCAGACCACCGGTCCCCAGGACACGGCAAATCCGGCGATGTAGAGCAACATGCAGAGCAGCGCCACTACACCCTTGATCTGAAGCGTGAAGGCTGTCCCCAAGGCGATCATGGCCACCGCCATGACAAGCGCGCCAATGATTTGTAAAGGTTTGCGGCCCAGCTTGTCCACGGTGACGATGGCGACCACGGTGAAGATCAGGTTGACTGCACCGACGATGATGGTCTGGAACAGAGAGGCGTTGGTGTCGAAACCCACGTTCTTGAAAATTTCCGGCGCATAATAAAGCACGACATTGATGCCGACGAACTGCTGAAAAACCGACAGCATGATGCCGATGGAGATGAGTAACCCGCCGAAGGAAAACAGGCGGCCGGAATGATGTTCGGCCAGCGAAGCGCGGATGTCGGTGATTTCCTGTTCGCCTTCCTCCGCCGTCGTCAATTTGGCCAGCACCGCCCGTGCGCCGGCCTCATTGCCTTTCAACATCAGATAACGCGGAGTCTCGGGCACGAAAAACAGCAGGAGCAGGAACGCAATCGAAGGAAGGGCGCCGGACAGGAACATGTAACGCCAGCCGACCGTGTTGAGCCAGATGTCACTGCCTCCCACTTTGGAGATTCCGTAATTGACAAAGTAGACCACCAGCATCCCAAAAATGATGGCGAATTGATTCCATGCAACCAGGTTGCCACGGATTTTTGCCGGCGCGATTTCGGCGATGTACATGGGTGAGAGCATGGAAGCCAGCCCAACGCCAATGCCGCCCAGAATCCGGTAAAAAACAAAATTTGCCATATAGGCCGCCCCGCCGTGGCCGATGGGAGCAAAAAGAAATTCCGGCGCGGCGGCTCCCAGCGCGGAAAACAAAAAGAGGAATGCGGCGATGATCAATCCGCGTTTGCGTCCGATATTGGTGCTGACCCAGCCGCCAATCATTCCGCCAATGACGCAGCCGATCAGCGCACTCGAAACAACAAAACCCAGCAACGAATTGGCATTGTCGGGGTCGAGGTTCCGAGGATCAATAAAATAGGCACGCAGGCTGCCCACCGCTCCCGAAATGACCGCAGTGTCGTATCCGAAAAGCAATCCACCTAGGGTGGCGATTAGTGTGAGCAAGACAATGTATGGATTTAATCGGGACATAAGATACCTGTTTGGTGGTTATGGAAAATGGCCATGGAAAAACATATTGGACAAGTGTTTGAAAGAGTCAAACCTGTTTGCATGCCAAAATGTCCGGGGTTCGTTCTGTCAGTAAAGACACTTGGCCAAATAACCCGCCAGCGCCGTATATCTTTGAGTCGAACGAAATTCGGCGATTTTCTTCCGATCCACTTTCAACGCCTTGGCCCACAAACGCTGCAAGTTGGCCGCGCTGGTGTTCAGGATGTCGGCGATGTCCTCCTGCCGGTCGGTGCGCGGGGCTTTGACATCGAAGGCCAGAATGCCTTCCCACTTCGCGTCCTGAAGCACCACGCACAAGGCCAGGTCTTTCAGCGGTTCCATGTAACCAAATGGAAAATCCTGATCATAGCGGGTCGTGTCCTGCGAATTCAGATGTATGTGAAAAAGTTTTCCGGCTTCCAGACAAAGTTCCACGTCCCAAACATAATCCAATCCGGCCATGCGGCTGTGCGCAGTTTCTGGATTCAACCCAAAGTAAGGCTGGACTGCCGGATCGAGCCGGCTGATAAGATAAAGCGCTTCGCCGACGTTGCCCAAATACATATTCGCGCGCGGCTCATTCGGTTTCGGTTCAAGCGCGAAACGCGGCGATTTCTTTCCATATTTTTTCAACGCGTAAGTGCCCACAGCATTGAAACCGTCAATCAAACGGTGGATCGAATCCTGACCGTTTTTGGCAAGCATGAAATCAAAACCTTCGCGGCCATTCCAGAAAACCATGACCTCCGCGCCCAATTCCACCGTGACGTCAACCGCCCGCAGCGCGTTGTCCAAAGCCTGCTTGCGAACAGCCCGGTCGTTGCTGGTCATGGCACCGTCCTTGAAAATGGGATCGGCAAAAAATGACGGCGTGTACATTCCCATTTTCACACCGCACTGCTTCATGATTTTTTTTGCCCGCGGAACATCGCCCGAAGGAAGCTCCACATCGTGCGCTTCGATGTAGGTGATGCCCGCTTTTGCCAAAAGCGGGATGCGGTCCAATATGGGAATCTCCGGGCGGGTGGGTCCGCCGAAAGGATCACGGCCCGGGCCGAGATTCCAAACGCCCGCGCCGATGCCTTGTTTTCCTTTTTTGGGTGAGATGATGGTTTTGCTCATATGCTTAAAAATGCTGGCGTTGGGAAATTTAAGCAAGGCCGGAGAAAAATTGCTTGCCCATTTTCCCGCCGGTAAAAAATACACAATTTTCCGACAGGCCTTGACGCCGAAATTTTCGGCTTGTTAGACTGCGCAGCATGATCCGGCAGATTCCGCACAAGCCGCGCCGATTCTTCGACCTTTTCGAGGAGTTTGGCAGCGGCAGCATCGCACGGCTGCCCAAACATCGGAACGGAGGATTCGAGCTTCATTACATCGCCAAGGGACATCTCCATTGGGAAATCGAAGGTCGCCCTTTTCTGGTGACTCCGCATTCGGTTTTTTTCACGTTCCCATGGGAAAAGCACGGAAGCTGTGCGGATTTCGAGCCGGGACATTTTTTTCATTTCGCCGTCTTTCGAGTGAAGGAACGGCAGGCGCTCAAACCAAAAAAGGTGCGGCTGGTCTCCGGCTTCGGTCTTTCGGAAGCGGAGCAGGAGCAGATATTTCGAAAACTTTTGTCGGTGCGCAACCGATGTTTTCCGGCGGGACATGATCTTGGCTGGATGATCGCCCGGCTGGTTCGGGAGTTGACTCATCCCGGGGTGATGGCGCGCGCCAACATCATAGCCTTGTCCCGAGCCGCACTGTGCGAACTGGTGAAAAGCGTTCATTCCATGCGTGATCAAAACCAAAAAAATTCCCCCGGCGAACAAAAAGTGCTTCGGTTCGTGGACGACCTGCGCTTGAATTGCTCGAAGCCTTGGACTTTGGATGCCATGGCGGCAGCCTGTCGCCTGAAGCGCACACAGTTTGAAATCCTGACGAAAAATCTCACGGGAGACCCTCCTTTGTTTTTGCTGAACCGCTTCCGCGTCAGGCAATCGCAGCAATTTTTGAAGAATAGCGACAAGACAATCACCGAAATCGCCTTCGACGCGGGGTTTGGCTCCAGCCAGTATTTTTCGCGCGTCTTTCAAAATCTCGTCGGAACCACACCTTCTGAATACCGCCGGCATCAAGGCAACCTTGCCGCCTATGACCAGCATTTTTTCCGGGCCTTGACCCGGCTGCAAAAACAGACAAGGGCCGCCTCGCGGAAAATTTCGTCGTGAAATTACAGACGGCTTTGATGGAAAAATCTTTCGCGGCCCGCCGGAGACTGTTATCCAATGGCACTCGAAAGCAACCGCTATGGCAAAATTATTCCTCGGCCTTGATTCCAGCACTCAAAGTTTGAGCGCGGTGCTCATCGACTGCGACCGCCGCAAGGTCGTGTATGACCAATCGCTGAACTTCGACCGCGCGTTGCCGCAATACGGTACCCGGAACGGCGTCCTGCCCAATCCCGACCCGCTGGTCAAACACAGCTCGCCGCTGATGTGGGCCGAGGCGCTCGATCTGTTGTTCGCCAAAATGAAAAAGGACGGTGTCGCGCTCGGGGAAATCCTGGCCGTCAGCGGCAGCGGCCAGCAACACGGCTCCGTTTATCTCAACGAGCGCGCGGAAAATGCGCTCGCGAAATTGAATCCGCAAAAAACACTCGTGGAAAATCTACGTGGCGTTTTCGCGCGCCCGACATCACCGATCTGGATGGATTCATCCACTTTCGAAGAATGTGCGGAAATCCGGGAAAAACTCGGCGGCATCAAAGCCACCGCCGAGGCCACCGGCTCGGACACTTTTGAACGGTTCACAGGCCCGCAAATCCGCAAGTTTTACAAAACCGAGCCGGAAGCCTTTGCGCGGACGTCGGACATCGCGCTGGTCAGCTCGTTCATGGCGTCGCTCCTCGCCGGAAAAATCGCGCCGATTGATCACGGCGACGGCGCGGGCATGAACTTGATGGACATCCGCAAAAAAAAGTGGCACGCGGACTCGCTTAAGGCCACCGCGCCGGGTTTGAAGCGGAAACTGCCGCCGCTCGCCGCGTCGTCGCAAGTCATCGGCGCGGTCAGCCCGTATTTCGTCAAAAAATTCGGCCTGAATCCCCGCGCGCAGGCGCTGGTCTGGTCGGGCGACAATCCGTGCAGTGTCGTCGGGCTTGGTTTGATCCGCGAAGGCATGGTCGCCGTCAGCCTCGGCACGAGCGACACCTGTTTCGGCTCGATGAAAAAATGCCGCGTGGACACGCGCGGCGAAGGCCATGTGTTCGGTTCGCCGACCGGCGATTACATGACGCTTATCTGTTTCAAAAACGGCTCGCTGGCGCGCGAAAAAATCCGCGAACATTACGGAATCAAAAACTGGGACGAATTCGGGAAACTCGTCGCTTCCACCGAACCCGGCAACGACGGCGGAATTTTGCTGCCGTGGTTTGAAGCCGAAATCGTTCCGCGCGTGAACAAGCCGGGCATCCGCCGTTTTGACCTTGATGAAAAAAATGTCGCGGCGAATTGCCGCGCGATTTTCGAGGCGCAAATGCTTTCGATGCGGCTGCATTCGCAATGGATGCGGGTCGCGCCGGAACGGATTCTCGCGACCGGCGGCGCGTCAAACGATCTGGCGTTGCTGCAGATCATGGCCGACGTGATGAACTGCCGCGTCGAACGCATCGAGATTTCCAAGAGCGCGGCACTCGGCGCGGCGTTGCGGGCCGCGCACGGCTGGCTCGTCCAGTCGGGGGAAAAACCGGAGTGGGAAAAAATCACCGCCGGTTTTACCGATCCGGTTCCGAACAGCGAAATCCGGCCGAATCCGAAGGCCGTGCGGATTTACGACAAACTCATCCGGAAATACGCCGCGTGCGAGCGCGAGGAACTTGCCCGCCGGATCTGACCCGCCGGCCGCGCCGCTTTCCATTTACGATTCGTGATTTTCGATTTACGATTCCTTTCGCAATGTTGAAACTGGAAAATCTTGCGGAGCTTCTGGAAAAAAATCGCGCCGCCGCGTCCGCGCGCGTGAAGGAATTTTCCATCGGCGGCAGAAAATTTAATTTCAACTCGCAGCCTGCAATCATGGGCGTCGTCAATTTGTCCGCCGACTCGTGGTATCGCGAAAGTGTATGCCTGACGACGGAAGCGGCGGTTCAACGCGGAAAAGTTTTGTCTGCACAAGGCGCGGCCATCGTTGACGTGGGTGCGGAATCCACGCTTGCGCATGCGGCGAGAGCAAATGACGAAGTGCAAAAATCCAAATTGATTCCCGTCGTTAAAAAATTGCGCGCGGAAAAAATCCTCGTTTCGGTCGAAACCTATTCTCCAAAAGTCGCGCGCGTGTCGCTCGAAGCCGGCGCGAATGTTTTGAATTTGACCGGAAGCACAAATTCAAAAGAGATTTTCAAAATGGTCGCGGCAAATGACGCTGCTGTCATCATTTGTTACGTCGCGGGCAAAAACGTCCGCGAAGTCAGCGATTTCGATTTGAGCGCCGACCCGATTCCGATGATGAAAGATTATTTTTCGCGCCAGATTGAAATAGCGCAGCGCAACGGAGTGGAGAAAATTTTCCTCGATCCCGGCCTCGGCTTTTATTACCGCAATTTGCAGGACGGCGCCGTTCGCGTGCGTCATCAGATGAATATTTTCCTGAACACGTTCCGGCTGCGCGAACTGGGTTTTCCGATTTGCCACGCGCTGCCGCACGCGTTTGAATTTTTCCGCGACGAAGTCCGTTGCGCCGAGCCGTTCTTTGCCGTCCTCGCCGCGCTGGGCAAGACCGATTTGTTCCGCACACACGAAGTCCCGCGAATCAAGGCCGTGCTGGACACGATGAAAGTATTTTAGTCCGCAGACCCGAGGATTGCCGCGGATTTATTTTTCGCCGGTTCGGCTACCGATCCAGTCCAGCATCAGAAACGTGCAGGCGAAAAACGGGAAAATCCCATAAAGAGTGTCGCTGGCAGAATGTGAATGGCGATCCACCGCGATGAAAACCGTGACACAGAAAATGGCGGCGGCCAGAAAAACAATCGCGCCCGGAACGGAAATCGGAAGATAAAACCAGCCAAAGCGTTTGAACCAATTTCGAAACATGAACATTGGATTGTTTTGTTTGGATTGCGTTCAGGAAAATTATTTTCTGCGGCAAAGGAAAACGCCTTCTTCCTCCGATTTTGCAATCCATTGTTCGCAAACTTCCAAATCATGGCCGGCGAGAATTTTGCGGACGCGTTCCGGCGTGTAGCGATAAGAAAAGAAAAGTTGAACCGGGTCGCCGGCGCGAAACTTGAATTGTTCGGATTCGATTTCAATCCGGTGCGCACGGATGAAATGAAACCGCGCGACGATTCGTTTCAAACCAAAGCCTCCGGCTTCAATCGTGAATTTCAGTTTACCGTCCTTTTTCTCAACGCCGAGGTCGAACAGAAAGGTCATCAGCCAGTCGCGAGTCGGCGCGTTATCGTATTGCGGCAGGATTTTTTTCATTCCGGCGGCGTAATTTTCGCCGGGCGCGAGATTGGCGCTGAACAACAAGAAATCTTTCGGGCGAACCAGCGACGCGAGCTTCGGCAGAATTTTCTGCGGTTCAAAATTGGGAATCATGCCGAAGAAAGTTGTAATGCGTGAATCGTGAATCGTGAATCGTGAATCGAAAACAGAGGACAAATCGCCTGTCGTCGCCAAATCGCAGACGAATGGAAAACAATTTTTCTCCGGCAAAATTGCAAGCGCGCTCTGCTGCGCGGTCAAAACCATCGCGGTACTCACATCGCAAGGCGTATAAAAAATTTCTTTGCTGCGCGATTTCAGCGATTTTAACAAGCGCGCATCCTTTTGCCCGCCGCCGCAGCCGAGTCCGATGACATGGACATTTTTCGATTTTATTTTTTCGGCGACGGCTTCAAAACTCTTTTCGTAAATCGCGCGGACATTTTTATCGTTGCGCGATGGCGAGTAGATTTGGTGCAGCGCGAGCCATTTTTGCGTCTGCTTGACGCTGTCGTAGTGAAACTTGTGATTGATTTTTCGCGAGCGGAGCGATTCGAGCAGGTCGCGCCGCACCTTTTCAGGAAACTGGCTGGGATGAATCGCGACGTTGGCGATGGCGCTCATGCGTTTCTATTTTTGCGGGAAAATCTGGTAGAGCAATAGATAAACGATCACGCCGGTAACGGAAACATACATCCAGAGCGGCCACGTCCAGCGCGCGATTTTTTTGTGCATCTCAAAACGTTCCTTTTTGGCGCGCCAGAGCGTGATCAAAATCATCGGCACGATGACGATGGCGAGAATGGTGTGCGTCAGCAAAATCGTCAAGTAAATCGGGCGGAACCATTCAGGTTCCAAAAACCTTGTCGGGCCGTGATGCAAAACGATGGCGAGATAACTGTGATAAGTGAGATAGCAGCCCAAAAAAATCACCGAAGTGCAGAATGCCAAAATCATGCAGTTGCGGTGGGCGATTTTATTTCCGCGTTTAATGAAAATAAACCCAGCGGTCAGGAAAATCGCGCTCAAGCCGTTGAGTGAGGCGTTGGCGGCGGGCAAATCGTGAATGCTCATCTCTCGCGTTCGAGTTGGTTCACGGCGGCGACCACGCGCGGCTGGACGTTTGTCCAGTCAACGCCTTCACCGCCGGTTTCAAAACTTGCGCGCAGTTGCGCGTGCTTGTCAACGACCACAAAATAAGTTGAATGGATGAAAAGGTCGGCGACGCTTTTTTGATCTTCCAATTTCACAGGCACGGCGCTCAATTTCAAACTGCCGCTGCCGAGCGAAGCGATTTCCGTTTTCGTTCCGGTCAAAAATGTCCAGCGGTTGAAATCCGCGCCGAAACGTTCGCCGTATTTTTTCAAAATAGCCGGCGAATCGAAATCGGGATCGGTTGTGAGTGTCACGAGTTTGGCATCGCTCGATTGCGGCAATGCATCCTGAACCGATTTCATGTGTCCGGTCATGATCGGGCACGGTCCGGCGCAACGCGTGAAGATAATATCGGCGATCCAGACATGATTGGTCAGATCGGCGAGCGTCGTGATTTTTCCGTCCTGATTTGTGAGAGTGAAATCGGCGATCTGGCCGAGCACAGGCAATGCGCTTTTGTGGGCGCGGCTGACTTCCGCGAGCGAGAGCAGCCATGCCATGACGAGCACGCCGAAGAGCAGGCCCACTCCGAGCCAGAGTGTTCGCGGCAGGGGTGGAGGAGTTTCAGCCATGAGACGCCGGGTTGCGCGCGCGATGGCGCGAAAATTCATTCAAAGCTCGTGGTCGCGCCGGATTTCGACTTCAGCCACTGGTCAAATTTTTCCTGACTTTCAACGGTGAGAAATCCGCCGGTCATGGCGGCGTGACCGTTGCCGCAAAGTTGTGCGCAGTTGATTTGATAACGGCCTTCCTTGACCGGTATGAACCAGACGGGAATGCGCAGCCCGGGAATCGCGTCCTGACAGACGCGCATGGAAATGATTTTCAACGAGTGGATCACGTCCTTCGAGCTCAAATAAATGATGACGGGTTTGTTGACGGGAACGTGGATGTCGTTGAGTACCTGAATATCATCCTTGCCGTTCGGGTCGGACGGGTCAACGCCGAAGACGTTGTCCGACTTGACGAACTTCATGTCCTGCTTGCCAAAAATTCTGTCCGGCCCGGCGTAGCGCGCGTTCCACGCGAACTGCTGCGCGACGACCTGGATGACGGTGGACTTGTCCGCCGGTGGAAATTTGTCCACAGCCTTCGCCCAAAGCGGCACGGCGATGAAAATCAACAGCACGGCTTCGACGCCGGCAACGGCGAGTTCGATGTAGCTCGAGGCGTGGTTGCGGACGCCGACGTAATCGGCCTTCGGATTGCGCGAGGCGCGAAAGCGCCAGACGGCGTAGCTGAAATAAATGATCCAGCCGATGAACAGCGCCAGCATCAGCCAGTGGACGTAAATGATGAGGTCGTCAACGTCCTGGCCGTTGGACGAGGCCAGCGGCGGCATTCCCAGCAGTTTGGCGAACCATTCTTTCATGCGTCAGGCGGATTTTTCGGAGTCGTGTCATCGTTCGCCGCTTCTTCCCTGCGAACGACGTGAATGAAGAAAACCGCGATGCACGTCAGCACCGTCACCACGACGCCGAGCAGGGTGAAAATTCCCCAGTTCAGCGCGCCTGCCAGCGGTGAATCGGACCTGCCGAAACACGCGGCGCAGGCGAAGACAGACGACGGTGAAAATGCCCCGGCAACAATCAAAATTTTACGGAGTGATTTCATAGGTAGCTGATTTTTTTCAATTTCTTCAAAAAATAAATTCCGTAAACGATGACCAAAATTCCGGCGACGATTCCAATCACGCCGAAAAGCGGCTTGCCGGCGGCGAACGCCCACGCCGCGCAGCCGAACGACAACGTCGTCAGCAGCGTCACAAAAATGAGATGAAATGCTTTGAGTGACATATCAGTGGGTCGTGCCGGACGGAAAATCGTGCATGGCATAAAGCGTCAGGCCCATCAATCCGGCAAAAAAGAAAACGGTGAACGCGAGCAGCGTATAGATCATTTTTTTTTCGGAAATCAAGTGCATCAGAAATCCGGCGACAACGAAGGCGTTGGCGCAGGCGACCGCGAGAATGAGCCCCACTTTCAACGCCCAGGTGTAATGTTCCGGCAAATACGAAACCCAAATCATCAGCGCCGTCGCGCAAACCACGGCGATGAAAACGTAGGCGCAGGTGCGGATGTAACTGTTCAAATTAACTGGTTGTGAGTCGCTCATAAATTTTTCAGGTCAAATATAGGACGGGGAACAGAAAAATCCAGACCAAGTCCACGAAGTGCCAGAACAGGCCGGAGACTTCGATACGGTTGGTGAATTGTTCGGGCTTTGTTTTATACATCCGGCTGCCCGGCCCCCAGAGATAGCCGATGACGATGCTGCCGCCGAGGATGTGCAGCGCGTGCAATCCGGTGAGCGTGAAATAAATCGCCAGAAATGTATTATGCCACGGGCCGTAGTTTTCCATCTTCACGATGTTGGCTGCGGGAACGGTGACTTCATCCAGCTTGATATTTTTCTGCGAGCGCAAATCGTAGAGCAGATTTTCGTCGTTCACGATGCGACCGTGTAAAGTGACGGTGCCGGTTTTTTTGGCGAGGTCGAAGTCGGCGGATTTTTCAATCAAGTGGCCGTCCGCAAAAGTCCCGTCGGCCAGCGTGATTTCGTAGTGAATCCATTTGTCGTGGTATTCATACATTTTCACGGACAAAAACGACAGCGCCAGCAGCAGCGTGCAAGCGTGGAAAAATTTGAACTTCCCGAACTGCCCGACTTTGCACGCCGCCCACGCGAGCAAAGTTGTGATTGCAGAAAGCGCGAGGATGATCGTGTTGAGCGTGCCGAAACGCACGTCGAGCCAGCCGTGCGGCCATTGATCCGCGCCGACGCGTAGCAGCACGTAGCCGGAAAAAAGCCCGCCGAAGAGCATGACTTCGGACGCGAGGAAAAGCCAGATGCCGACCTTGGCGTTGTAGATGCCGGTGTCCGGTCGCGGTTGAACTGTGTAGGGGATGTCCATGAAAATTTTTCAGTGCGCGTGGGTTGAAATTTTAGGAGCGTGCGAACCGGTAGGCGGTTCGTTCTGCGGCGTGAAATCCGTCGCGTGGCCGGGAACGCTGTATTCGTAAGGGCCGCGATAGACCGTCGGCGTATGAATAAAATTTCCATGCGGCGGCGGCGTGGGCGTCTGCCATTCGAGCGTCGTGGAGTTCCACGGATTGTCGCCGACTTTTTCGCCGTGCTTGATGCTCCAGAACAGATTGATGATGAACGGAATTTGCGCGATGCCCAGCGCGATGGCCGCCCAAAGAATCCAGACGTGCAGCGACATGATGTTATCACTCAAGCCTCCGATGACTTCCGCGCCGCCACGGGCGTTGACCGCCGCCGAGTAATTCGCGCCACCGTCCGACATGCGCCGCAGCATCCCCGCCATGCCCTGCGCGAACATCGGCATGAAGACGAGGTTCATGAAAACCAGCGAGCACCAGAAGTGCACGCGACCCCAGAATTCATTCATCTTGCGACCGGTCATTTTCGGGAACCAATAATAAATCCCCGCAAATAATCCGAAAATCGTTCCCGGTGCGACGACGTAATGGAAATGCGCGATGACGTAGTAAGTGTCGTGCAGGTGGACGTCGCTGACGTTGAAGCCGAGCGGCAGGCCGGTCAGTCCGCCGATGCCGAACATCGGCAGAAAGGCGAGCGCGAAAAGCATCGGCGTATTGAAACGGATCGAACCGCCCCAAAGCGAAATGAAAAGGCACGTCAAGATGATGACGGACGGAATCGAGATGATCATCGTCGTCGCCTGAAAGAATGCGGAAATTTTTGTGCCCATTCCCGTCAGATACATATGATGCGCCCAGACGATGAATGACAAGAAACCAATGGCGAGTGCTGAAAACACGAGGGATTTGTAGCCCCAAATCGGTTTGCGCGTGTTGTTGGCGATGATTTCACAGACGATGCCCATCGCTGGCAAAATCAAAACGTAGACTTCAGGATGACCGAGGAACCAGAATAAATGCTGCCACAAAAGCGGACTGCCGCCGCCGCTGATATTTGCCAATTGACCGCCAATGGCAAGACCGGTCGGCAAAAAGAAACTCGTGTGCGCGACGTTGTCCATCAATTGCATGACGGCCGCGGCTTCGAGCGGCGGGAACGCGAGCAGCAGCAGGAATGCCGTCACGAATTGAGCCCAGACAAACCACGGCAGGCGCATCCACGTCATGCCCGGCGCGCGGAGTTGGATGATTGTCGCGATGAAATTGATCGCGCCCATCAGCGACGACGAGATGAGCAAAACCATTCCAATGATCCAGAACAATTGTCCGTGCGTCGGAATCGTCGTCGCCAGCGGCGAATACGAAGTCCAGCCCGCCTGCGCCGCACCGCCCGGAATGAAAAAGCTGACGAACATCACAAGGCCGCCAAGAAAATACGCCTGATAGCTTGCCATGTTGACGCGCGGAAAAGCCATGTCCACCGCGCCGATCATCAGCGGCACGACGTAATTGCCAAAGGCCGCGAACGCGAGCGGGACGATTCCCAAAAAGACCATGATCGTCCCGTGCATCGCGCCGAGAGAATTGTAAAGGTCGGGCGAGATAACGCCGTTTGCCGCCGGCTGTCCGAGGATTTTCGCCAACAACGGCCCGACAACCGGGACAGGCACGCCCGGATGCGCGATTTGCCAGCGCATCATCATCATCAGGAAAAATCCGAACAACAGGAAACACAGCGCGGTGAATCCATATTGGATGCCGATGATTTTATGGTCGGTGGAAAAAACATAACCGCCCCAAAAACCGGGATCGTGATGCTCGTGACCATGGTCGTCGTGCGCGTGAGGCGCGTCCTCCTTGCGATACGGCGGAAATTGATGAACGGTTGCGTCCATAATTTATTTCACTTTGTCCCAGACCATCAGCGCCAGCAACAGCGGCAGATAAATGATGGAGGCCAAAAATAATTGCCGCGCGCGGACGAGCGTGAGCTGCCGCGAAAATTGGATCGCACAAAATAAAAATCCGGCTCCGAGCACGATCGCGCCGGACAAATAAACCGCCCCGGCCATTTTGAAAACAAACGGGCACAGGCTTGCGATCAAGAGCGCGAACGTGTGGCTGACGGTTTGTTGTCCTGTGCGCCTGCCGTCGGCGTCAACATTCGGCAGCATGACGAAACCTGCCTTCGCGTAATCGTCGCGATACATCCACGCGATGGCAAAAAAATGCGGCAGTTGCCAGAACGCCAAAATCGCGAACAGTACCCAGCCGTCGCCGCTCAATTCACCACGCGCCGCCGTCCATCCCATCAACGGCGGAAAGGCGCCGGGAATCGCGCCGACTGCGGTGTTCAGCCACGTCACGCGCTTGAGCGGCGTGTAGATGAAAAGATAACTGACCAGAGTGACCGCGCCGAGAACGCTCGTGAGCAGATTCACCGCGAGCGCGAGATAAACCAGACCGGCGACCGAACTCACGCCGCCGAAAATCGCAACCGTCGTCGGCTGCAAACGTCCCGACGGCAGCGGACGGTCTTGCGTGCGGCGCATTTTCGCGTCGTACTCGCGTTCGAGCAATTGGTTCAACGCAGACGCGCCCGCCGCGACAAGCGCCGTGGCTGCAAGTGTGTTGAACATGAGAGCAAAATTCATCGCGCCCTGCCAGCCGATGTAAAATCCGACCAGCGTCGTCAATAAAACGAGCGTCGTAAGCCGCGCCTTGATCAATTCGGAAAAAACAGCCGTCCAACTTTTTTCAACGGAAGCTGTTCCTAAAATTTCTGCGGAGATTTCTTTCATTTCACTTGTTTGCCGCCAGCGCCGGTTGCGCGCCAAAAACGGCGGACGATTCGGATTCGGGCGGCGCCGAACGGCGGAAAGCAATAGTCCACCAGAGCGCGCCTGTCACGAGCGAAAGCGCGCCGACCAGCACGTGCGCCGTCGCGATGTCGGCGGCCTTGTTCGACAGAACCGTTTCAATGCCCAAACCGATTTGCAAAACAATCAGCGTGAGCCAGAAAACACAGAATTTTGTCAGCGAATCCTTCGCGCCGAGCAGCCGCCACGTTTGCCAGGCGCAGGTCGCGACCAGAATAAAAATCGCCAGCGCGACGATGCGATGAACCATTTGCAAAACGATTTGGAAAGCAGTGATCGGATTTTCGGAAATGACTTCGACGCGTTCGGCATTATAGCGCGCGACGGCGTCGGCGCTAATGTCCGGCCAGATTTTTCCGTAAGCGGTTGGGAAATCGGAAATCGCCAGACCCGCGTGCTGATGCCGCATTGTCGCGCCGAGAATCAACTGGAGGAAAATCAAAACTGTCGTCGCAAACACAAGAGTCCGCAAACCGCGCGGGACGTTTGATTTTTTTTGCGCGCCGGTTTCAGCCCAAAAACCGCCGGTGAAAAGCGCGATGGCGCAGGTCAGGACGAAAAATGATTGCGCGATGACGCCGTGAAAAATCCCAAGGCTGTCCATTTTCATCGTCACGCGCAGTCCCCCGAGGACGCCTTGCGCGATGACGAGCAGAAATGCGATGACACCGAGCCATTTCACCCATCGGCGCGAATCTTTGCGCCAAAGCCAAATCGCAAGAATCGTCGTCATCAGTCCGACAGCCGAAGCCCAGAGCCGGTGCGTGTGCTCGTAAAAAATTCCGCCCGTCCATTTTGAGATCGGAAAGGCGAACATGTTGTAGCCATAACTGTTCGGCCAGTCGGGCACGGACATCCCGGCTTCGTGGCTCGTGACCAGCCCGCCCGCGCCGAGCAGAAAAAATGTGGCGACCGCCGTCAGCACGGCGAACCAGTGCAACGGTCGATTTATTTTTACCGGCGTGTTTGCGTTCATTCAAAAAATTGCCGCAGCGGTTTTTCAAGCGCAGCGGCTTCCCCCAACTTAAAATTTATTTTGCTTCAAAAGTGAAATTCACGGTCACGTCTTTGTCGGCGACTTCGACTCCCTGCGTTTGTGCGCCGAGTTTCCGGTGATTGGCTTCAACAGTGTATTTGCCGGGTGGTACGTTCTTGATGACGAATTTTCCGCTCGCGTCGCTCACACAAAAATACGGCGAGTCGAAAACGCTGACCCACGCGAACATCCACGGATGCACGTCGCACTGGAATTTCAAGAACATCTCCGGCTTGTCGAACGTGTAATTCAAATCCGCGCCGCCGGCCATTTGCGCATCGTTGTGCTCGGCGTTGCCGGCCTTCGAAATGGTGTGGACATTGTGGATGCACGGGTCGGAATTTTTCACGATCAATTTTTGTCCCGTTTGGATCGCCAGAATGGTCGGCGTGTAAAGACAGCCTTTTTGGTTCAACACGGCGGCCGGCGCGCTTGCACCGGTGGATTTGCCGGTGATGTCCTTGAGCGAAACGACGACATCGGCCAATTCGCCATTTTTTCCGACGACGTAAAAATGTGTCGTAGGCATTTTGGCCGGATCATACATTGCGGCACAATCCGGGCTGGCCTCTGTCATTTTGGGGCCGATATCCGCTTCCGGCGGCGGCGTGCCTTTGAAAGTGATGACGCCGGTGATGTCCGCCGCGTGTGAAACGGGAGCGGCGGCAATCGCGGCGGCGAAAAGAAAAACTAGACGCATTTTCATATTTTTTGTTTTTTGAAACACAAAAATCAGTCACATGCTATCATTCCAGTTTTTGCATGCAAGAAGATATGTGAAAAGTTTCACAAGCGCTCATAAAAGGTGTGACATAAACTAATCTTGATTTTTCGGGTCGCGCCTGAAAATCAGGATTTGCGAAATATCCGTAAAGCCGTGATGCCGATAAACAGTCCGACTTGGCCGGAAATCATTCCAAGCAAACCCCAATGCAGCCAGAAAATCGTCAGCACGGAAATCAAAACCGACAGGCCGCACCAAATCAAAGTGGATTCATTCTCGAACTGCGCCGCGCGATAATAGAAAGCCCCGAAGATGGCGATGATGAGAATCGTCAAATATGGCATCACCCGAATTTACCCGGATTTTTCAGCCGCGCAACTGTTTCATCACGCGCGCCATCTCCAGCGCCGTCTGCGCCGCTTCTGCGCCGCGATTGTGTTTTTTGCCGAGGCAGCGAACACGTGCATGTTTTTCTTTTTCAAAAACGAAAACGCCGTGGATGACGGGAATTTTATGCAGCACCTGGATTTGCGCCAGCGCGTGCGTCACGCCCCAGCCGATGTGTTGCGCGTGGCTCGTCTCACCCTGAAAAATGACGCCAATACAAATGATCGCCGCGTAACGCTTCGGTTGCGCCAGCCGTGCCGCCGCCGCCGGAATCTCAAACGCGCCCGGCACGCGGACGATGCGGATGTGTGCCCCGGCGCGCAGCAATTCCTCGCGCGCCGCGTGCAGCATCGCGTCCACGTATTCGGAATTGTAGCGCGAGGCGACGATGGCGAACGTGCCGCCGCGCGACTGATTTTTTTTTCGCTGAATTTTGCGAAGCATCGGAGCGATTTATTTTTTTGAGCCGTCCAGCGGAGTCCATTTGCCGTCGTACGTCGCGACCACGACGATGTCGTCGCCCAACGCGGAGTGTTCCTCCTTTTTTTCCGTTGTCGCGGATTTCGAATCGGGCGCGGCCGGTTTTTTGACAAAAGCGGTTTCTTCATCGGAAGCGCGCGCGGCTTCCATCAATAAAAGTTCCCAGCGTCCCTCAATGGTGTGTTGCGGCGGCGGCTTGAAAGCATTCAATCGAAACTCGCCTCCCTTGAGCGACAGCAGCCGGTGAAAAGCCTGTTCACCGGCGAGCGTTCCCACCGCGGCATGGATGATCGTGCCGTTCTCGATGTAAATCTGCCCGCGCATTTCCGAGTTCCGGATTTCCAAAATCGAGGAATGGCGGCCGATGCATTCCATCTGGATGACTTCCTGCAAACCGACCGACCGCAGCGCGCCGCTGAAACCTTCGCGATGCGCCGCCGACACCAGATCGTTCAGCATGTTGAAAACAATTTTGATACCTTCGGGAGAAACCGGCTTCTCGATGAACAGTTCCGCGCCGCTGGCGAGCGCCTCCGCGCGCCGGGCTTCGCTTGCGTTGCCGGTCATCACGGCGATTTTGATCCCGGGAAAACGCCGGTTGATGATGCCGAGCAACTGGATGCCGTCCACCATCGGCATTCCGATGTCCACAACGACGAGGTCAATCGGATTATCCTTCAGGATGGCGAGCGCATGGTCCGCGGCCGTGGTGGAATGGATTTGCCACGTCCTGTTTGCGAGTTCGGAGCACAATTCACTGAACGTCTCGAGGAACGCCATGCTGTCGTCCACGAGAAGTACATGATTTCTTTTCGCCGGCTCATCGCCGGTCTGCGCGACCGGCGCGGATTTCGCGGGAGCTGCGACGGAAATTTTCTGCGTGCCCGCCGAGACGTTCGTGACCAGCATTTTTGTGACGAACGATGTTCCGGACGGCCCCGTCGCGGGCGAATCTTCAAAACGCAATTCCACTTCGCCGACGCGGAACGTCTGGCCTGTTTTCACGACAGCCTCGATGACTTTTTTTCCGTCAACGAAAATTCCGTTGGTCGAAAGCAGGTCGCGCACGAGCAGTCCGCCGCCCTTGAGCCGCACCTCGCAATGTTTGCCCGACACCGACGGCTCGACGATCTGGAACGTGTTGTCCGGCCCGCGCCCGATGGTCACCCAGCTTTCGCCCAGCGGATGCGACAACGCGGGCAATCCTTTTGTGATGACGACAAGCTTGGGCATACGACTTCTTAAATTAACTGTCAGTCTGAATCAACCACCACGCGCGAGCAAATAAAATTCTTCTGTTGAATCGTGGGAGACGACGTGAGAAGCCTCCGATTTGTTTTGGAAAAATTTGAGTCTCGTTACCTCGACTCTTACGGAGAAATTATTGCGATGATGGCGAATGTGTGCTGCTGGCGCGAGCCGTTTTGGTTGGTTTCAACATTTCAAATCAAATGCGTCCAAATAAAACAAAGACAAATTGGCCACATTACAACAGCAATTGGAACTGTTATGAACAATGGAATTTTTGGTGCTACCTGAAATGAAATAAGACCACCGCCAGCGGCTATCAGTATGAAAGCCAGATACAGCCAGATTATAGAATGTCGTCCATATATCATCGAATCCACCCAAGAATCGAAAAACTTCATGTTCTTAAAAAAAGTGCAATCGGCCAAATTGCCATGAAAAGACCACCGAAACGCTTTTCTGCTTCGGTGGCTTTTTGAAACGGTTCTTCATCCCAACACACACGACGGGGAGCATAGCCGTGACCCAATGTGGCCACCAATACATCAATTGTGCGCAAAATGAATCTAACAAATTTGTTCTGTTGATTTAATTTCATTTTTCGTTGGATTAAAGCAAATGCCCCATCTTTGTCCGCTTCGTTTTCAAATACCGTTCGTTGTGCGGATTGGATTTTATTTTGATCGGCACTTGCTCGGTGATTTTCAAACCGTAGCCTTCCAGCCCGACGACTTTTTTCGGGTTGTTCGTCAGCAGCCGGATTGTTTTCAGGCCGAGATCAACGAGGATTTGCGCGCCGAGTCCGTATTCGCGCAGGTCCATTCCGTAGCCGAGTTTTTCATTCGCTTCAACCGTGTCCAAACCCTGCTCCTGCAATTTGTAAGCCTTGATTTTCGGCGCGAGACCGATGCCGCGTCCTTCCTGCCGCATGTAAAGAATCACACCGCGACCGGCCTCGGACACCTGCCGCATGGCCTGATGCAGTTGCGAGCCGCAATCGCAGCGGCGCGAGCCGAACACGTCGCCGGTCAGACATTCGCTGTGGACGCGCACGAGAATATTTTTCTGCCCGGCGATTTCCCCGCGCACGAGCGCAAGGTGGTGCTGCCCGTCGATCTTTGAACGATAGAGATGCAGATCGAAATCGCCGTAGTCCGTCGGCAGTTTCACGACCTCGATCTGCTCGACCAGTTTTTCGCGCGTGCGGCGGAATTCGATGAGCGCGGCGATGGTGCAGATTTTCAGTTTGTGTTTACGCGCGAATTTTTTCAGCTGCGGCAGCCGCGCCATCGTGCCGTCGTCGTTCAAAATTTCACAAAGCACGCCGATGGGGCGCAGGCCGGCGAGTTGCACGAGGTCAACGGCGGCTTCGGTATGACCAGCGCGTTGGAGAACGCCGCCGGGTCGCGCGCGCAGCGGAAAAATGTGGCCGGGCTGGACCAAATCTTCGGGCACGGCGGTCGGCGACGACATGATCTGGATCGTCTTCGCGCGGTCGGCGGCGGAAATGCCCGTCGTGATTCCGCGCGCGGCGTCCACGCTCACCTGAAAATCAGTGCGGAAATTTTCGCGGTTCTCGCGGACCATGCGGCTGATGCCGAGCTGTTCGAGCCGTTCGCTTGTCGTCGGCACGCAAATCAGTCCGCGCCCGTGCTTGGCCATGAAATTGATGGCGGCGGGCGTGGCGTTTTGTCCGGCGATGATCAGATCGCCTTCGTTCTCGCGGTCGGCGTCGTCTACGACGATGACCATTCTGCCTTTGCGGAGATCGGCGACGACGGATTCGATGCTGTCGAAAAGTTTTTTCATTCGGCTAAAGGCAGAGTAGTCTTTTGATTGCCAAACGTCAGCCGTAAAAAAGCGGCACAATTTTATTTGTGATAAAACCGGAGTTCTTTATTATCGGCGCGTCCATTTGGGTTTGGGGTGCCAAGGCGGGCTGGCGTCAGAATTTTTTTGAATATGTCACTCGGCAACTCTAACGAAAAATCCGACGGCCCGTTGCAGACAGCTTCAACCGGCGGCAAGCCGGCTTCAGAGGAAAATCTCCAGCGCCTCGACCGGCTCGCCAATCTCGGCATGCTTTCGGCGGGCATGGCGCACGAGATCAAAAACGGCATGGTCGCCATCAAGACGTTTGTCGAGTTGCTCGCTCAAAAAGGCGAAGACAGGGAACTGGTTGAAGTCGTCGCGCGCGAATTGAAACGGATTGATTCGATCGTGAGCCAGATGCTGCGATTCGCGACACCGAGACCCGCCGCGTTCAACACCGTGCGCGTCCACGGCGTGATCGATCATTCGCTGCGGCTGTTGCAGCACCAGACGAGCGGGAAACTGATCACCATCAAGTGCGATTACAAAGCCGTCCCGGACACAGTGCACGGTGACGACGCGCAATTGCAGCAGGCTCTCATGAATTTTCTGCTCAATGCAATTGAGGCGATGGGCTCGAATGGCGAGTTGACGGTGAAAACGGAGATCGTCGAAGGCGGTTTTCTGCGGATTCAGATCAGCGACACGGGCACGGGGGTTTCGCCGGAAAACTTGAAGCGGCTGTTCGAGCCGTTTTTCACGACCAAGAAAAATGGAACGGGCCTTGGGCTGGCGATCTGCCAGCGTATCGCGCTCGAGCATCGCGGCGCGATTGAGGTGCAGAGCGAAGTCAACAAGGGTTCGACGTTCGCCATCGCGCTGCCGTTGGCAAAGTAATAATTTTATTCCCCGACGAGTTGATACGGCTTGACGGCGTCGTCGCCGAGATGCGTGTTGGGCGAGGCCTTGAGCGAGAAGCTGAAGGCGACGGTGAAATCTTCCGGGCCGGTGATGTTGTCAATCAACCGGAACGTCAGCGCGCCCGTCCAACTCCGCCAGTCGCGGTAGATGCTGTAAAACTGTTCCTGCAGTCGGCCGTCCTGCGCGTTGAAGTAGTGCGTGGCGCGCAAACCCCAGTTGTCGTTCAGGCGATAGAAAAACGTGCTGGTGATGAGATTGTCGCCATTGCCGAGAAATCCGCTTCGCAAATACCAGTGGCCGATGCCCCAGCTCCATTTTTCATTCGGCGTGAACGTGAGTTGATGGAACGCGAGGTTGAAGTAACCGTCGTTGATGTCGTAACGCAATTGCGATTCGAACGTGAGCCACGAGCGCGGGCGGAACGTGAGGTCGGAATAGAGGTCGTCGAACGTTTTCTGGCTGAAGGAATCGGAAACGAAATTTCCCAGAAAATTAGTGCGCGAATTCGGCTTGAGCCGCCAGTCGAGCATGAGGTTCCAGTCGAGCAGATTGTCGAGCTGGCCGTCGCGTTTCGTCTGGAGCGTGTTGCGCAGGCCGAAGCGGATGACGTTCCGGCTGTCGATCGAATCAATGTCGTTGTAATCGGGAAAATCAACCGGAAGGATCATCAGGCCGGGCTGTTCGGAATCGAACTGCGGCAGTTGCGTCGGCGGCGTGCTGGGGTTCGGGACGAAAACGTAGTTCACCGACGGCTCGACGATGTGGCGCAGGCCGTCCACTTCCAGAAACGGACTTTTCGCGTTTGCCCAGAGCCGTGATATTTTGAACGACGCGCCGATGCCGGTGTTGAAAACAGTGCGGTAGGTTTCGCTGTTCGTTCCGCCGGGGCCGCCTTCATTGCTGTAATAGGTGAACCGTCCGCCGACGTGCGGCGTGAGGTTCAGCCAGCCGAAAAGCGTCCACGGCATGACCAGTTGCTGGAACGTGTCGGCGCGCACGGCGGAATAACCGAAAGGCGTGCTGTTCGTGTTCGCGAACAATTCGTTCGTGCCGGCAAAAACCTGGCGGTAATAACCGGCCGAACTTTCGCTCTGGTAATAGACCGGCGTGTTGAAGACCTCCTGCGGATAGCCGGTGAGCTTCACGTCGGGTAGCCGCTCGACCTGGTCGAAGAAATTATTGATGCGCGGTACGGCCAGCGCGTCGAGGCTCCAGTTCTTCGTGTACTTGTTAACTTCGACGAATGTGTCCGGCTGCGGGTTTTCGCGATAATCGCCCTCGAAATAATCATGCAGCACGAGCGGGTCGCTCTGATAATTCACCTGCGCCTTGACGTTCAGGTTCGTGAACGGCGTCGCCTGATAGCCGAAATAAAAACGCTGCCGGTTTTGCGGGATCGGGCTCAAATTCGAAAAACCGTTCGTGCTGATGCTGTCGTTGGGATTTTGGTCGTGCAGATAATAATACCGGAACGTGACGTCGCCCCAGCGTCCGAGTTGCGCATTCACGTCCGGCCCGACGCCCACGCCGCGCTTCTCGCGATAGTCGAGATGGAATTTCCCGTCCATATCGTCGCCCAGAAACCACGTGTAAGTGCTCAACAGGAACGGCCCGTAGGCGCTGCGATAACCGGGCAGCAGATTCAGGTTGTTCGCGCGCTCGCCGAGATTGCGCTTGTAATACGGATAGTAAAACGCCGGCATGCCGTGCAAAAAAAGGACCGCGTTCCACATCTCGACGTATTTGCCGGGAACGATTTTTATCTTGCTGGCACGCACGCGGAACGCCGGATTGCTCACGTCATCCGAAGTGAAGAAAGCGTGCCTTGCGACATAAGTGCTGTTGCTCATGTCGCCGTGCAAAATTTTTCCCTCCGCAAGAAACGGCAGCTTGCCTGTGCGGAACTGCTCGCTCTGCATCTGGTGCGTCTTGAAATTGTAGGTGATGTGTTCGCCCACCCAGATTTGGTTGCTCTGCTCGATGCGCACGTTGCCGTCGGCCACCGTCACGCCCGATTCCGAATTCACCGACGCGCTGTCCGCCGTCAGCACCGTGTCGCCGTATTTCACATAGAGGCCGTTCGTCCAATGCGCGATGCCCGTGGCCATGTCGTAATCCATCCGGCCCTCCGGCGCATTGGTAAAAATTTGGTTCAACGCCCGGATGTCCCAGACCGGTTCTTCCGCCCGCGAAATGAATGGAAACGCCGCGAACAAAAAAATCAGCGGGACGATGGCGGGCAGTTTTTTCATCAGGCGCGGCCAATTAAACAGAATGAAACGGAACTGCCAAGAGTTTTAACCGCCAAGACACAAAGGTGCAAAGTGAAATGAAACTGCTTTTCTTCGTGTCTTGGTGTCTTGGTGGTTATTGCGATTTCGGCCAGAATGCGAACGCGACGGCTCCGAGGATGCACACGAACGCCGCGACATAATTCCACCGGATTTTTTCGCCGAGATAAAAGATGGCGAAGACCACGAACACCGACAGCGTGATGACTTCCTGGATGATTTTCAGTTGCGACGCGGAATAGACCGAGTTGCCCCAGCGATTGGCCGGCACTTGAAAAATATATTCAAAAAACGCGATGCCCCAGCTTGCGAGGATGACCAGCAGCAACGGCTTGTCCTTGAATTTCAAATGGCCATACCACGCGAACGTCATGAAAATGTTCGAGAGTGTCAACAGCACGACGGGCAGCCAGCGGGATTGGGTCAGGTCGTTCATAAGCGCACAGGGATTTTTTTCTTCGCCAAAAATTGTTTCACATCGCCGACGGTGAAAGTGCCGAAATGAAAAATGCTCGCGGCGAGGACGGCGTCGGCTTTGCCTTCGAGTAAAACTTCCGCCATGTGTTCCAGACTGCCCGCGCCGCCGCTGGCCACCACCGGCACGCCCACGGATTCGCTCACGCGCCGCGTGATGACGAGGTCGAACCCGGTCTTCATTCCGTCGGCGTCAATGGAGTTCAAAACAATTTCGCCCGCACCGAGCGCGACGGCTTTTTTCGCCCAGTCAATCGCGTCAAGTCCTGTCGGCTTGCGTCCGCCGTGCGAGAACACGCCCCATTTGTCCGGCGCGATTTTTTTCGCGTCAATGGAGACGACGATGCACTGGCTGCCAAATTTTTCCGCGCCCGCGCGAATCAAATCTGGATTGGCGAGCGCACTCGAATTGATGCTGATCTTGTCCGCACCGGCGCGCAGCATCGTGAACATGTCGTCCACGGACTTGACGCCGCCGCCGACGGTGAGCGGCATGAAGCATTGGTCGGCGGCACGCTGGATCACGTCCACCATCGTGGCGCGGCCGTGCGCGCTGGCGGTGATGTCGAAAAAAACCATTTCGTCCGCGCCCTGCTCGTTGTAGCGGAGCGCGAGCGCGACGGGGTCGCCGACGTTTTTCAATTCACCCGCCTCGGCTTTGCCGAACTGGACGCCGCGGGTGACCTGGCCGTCGTGGACGTCGAGGCACGGAATGACTCGTTTGGCGATCATCGCGATAATTAAAGACTTAGTCGCGGTTCAGGGCAAATTATTCCATGCGGGAAAATTCATTTTTGCGACAAAAGTTGAAACCTTTTTTTGAACTTGTGCGTCCTAGTAACTGTCTGGTTAATTAGGTTTTAAACTTTAAAGATATGAAACTCCATGCTTTGACATTTGCCTTGGCGGCTTCGGCGGTTGTGCTGACGGGTTGTGTGAACCCGGACGGCACGCCGGATAACACGGCGGGAGGAGCTTTGACCGGCGGAGCGATTGGCGCGATCACCGGTGCGGCGATCGGCGGTCCTCGAAACGGCGGCGCGGGCGCTTTGATCGGCGCGGCGGCGGGCGTGATCGCCGGCGGCTTGATCGGCCATTCGATTGATCAGGATCAGCAGATGAGGCTGCGCGAAGAAGCGCCGCAAACTTATGTGCGCGTGGATCAAGGCCAGCCGTTGAGCGTGGCGGACGTGAAGGCGCTGGCGAAAGCCGGAATCAGCGAGGATATCATCATCAACCAAATCAAAAGTTCGCACACGGTTTTTCATTTGAGCGTGGCGGACATCATTGACCTGCGTGATTCCGGCGTGAGCGACAAGGTCGTCAATTTCATGATCAACACGCCGAGCGCGGTCGGTGCGAGCACTGAAGTGACGCGGCCCGCCACCGTCGTCGTTTCGCCACCGCCGCCACCGCCGCCGATGGAAACGGTCATTGCCGCGCCCGGCCCGGATTACATCTGGATCGGCGGCGAATGGATTTGGAACGGCGGCTGGGTCTGGGTGGGCGGACATTGGGGTTATCCGCCGTATCCGCAGGCCGTCTGGGTTCATGGTTATTGGTGGCAAGGTTCGCGTGGCTGGCGTCACGCGCCCGGCCACTGGCGTTGAAAAAATTTCCGCGCGATTGAAATTCATTTACTTCGTCCGCCGCTGAAATATATTCAATGGACGGTGGCCGATGTGGCGGAATTGGCAGACGCGCTAGACTCAAAATCTAGTACTCGTGAGAGTGTGTGGGTTCGACCCCCTCCGTCGGCACCATTTTATTTATTGGCCTGAAACTTTTAAGGCGGCGCACCTTGTTTCTGTTTCCTCTAAAGTTATTTCACTTTCCATCAAAAATAGAGGACAGTTCAACCTCCTTGCCGCACCAAGTCTTTCCGCATCCACGCCCGTAACAACGAGTTAAAAAAATAAAAAAATCGGTTGACAATAATCCCGGCTTGTAGATAATAACGACTAGATAAGTCGTATATGCATATCGCATATGCAACTGAATTTTAATTTTATTGAGTGTTTTTATCTCAATCAACGACTTAAACAGTAGTTTTAATTGAATGAATGAATTGAAGGGAAAAAGCAGCGACGAATTGAAGTGGTTGGAATTGGTCATCCAACACGTCGGTTCGTTGCGCTATGGCGTGGTGGAAATCGTCGTGCATGATTCACGCGTGATTCAAATTGAAAAGACAGAGAGGGTGCGATTGGAAAAAGAACTAGAGCGTACAAAATAAAATTTAAAGGCTGCTGACCGGACTACCGGAAGTTCCCATGAAAATAAAAGAACAAATCATCCATGCGGAACTGGATTCACAAACTGGCAGGCACGTCACTTGCAGCAGGCTTGTTGTGGTCGGCTGTGGCGGTCTCGGCGGCTGAAGTAAAAATTCTCAACGTTTCCTACGACGTCACGCGCGAATTTTATCAGGACTACAACGCGGCGTTCGCGGCTTATTGGAAAGAAAAGACCGGTGATACGGTGACGGTCAGTCAATCGCACGGCGGTTCGAGCAAGCAGGCGCAGTCGGTCGTCAACGGACTTGAAGCGGATGTGGTGACGATGAACCAACCGTTGGACATTGATGTCCTGCACACGGATGGAAAATTGATTCCAGAAAATTGGGCTTCTCGTCTGCCAAATAAAAGTGTGCCGTACACTTCGACAATTGTTTTTGTCGTTCGCAAGGGCAATCCGAAGAACATCAAAAATTGGGACGACCTCATTCGTCCTGACGTTTCGGTCGTCATTCCCAATCCGAAAACTTCCGGCAATGGGCGTTATAGTTATCTGGCGGCGTGGGGATATGCGCTGAAGAAATCCGGCGGTGATGAACAGCAGGCGCGCGAATTTGTGGGGAAACTTTTCGCCAACGTGCCTGTGCTCGACACCGGCGGGCGTGGCGCGACGACGACGTTTGCGGATCGCGGCATCGGGGACGTGCTGCTGACTTTTGAAAACGAGGCGGCGCTGGTTCAGAAACAATTTTCTGATGACGGACTGCTTGTGGTTCTTCCGCCCGTGAGCATTCTCGCGGAAAATCCCGTGGTGTGGGTGGATCACAACGTGCAGCGGCATCACACTGAAGCCGTTTCGCGTGCTTACCTTGAATATCTTTTCAGCGATGCGGGACAGGAACTGGCGGCGCAACATTTTTTCCGTCCGAAAAATCAGGCGATTCTTGCGAGGTATTCCACACGTTACAAACCGCTGGAATTATTCACGGTGGATGAGATTGCGGGCGGCTGGCAGAAGGCGCAGCAGGTGCATTTTGCCGATGGCGGAATCTTCGACCAGATTTATCAACCAAACCAGTAAAAATTATGTCCCGCATCTACAACGACATCACTGAAACCATCGGCAACACACCGCTGGTGCGGCTGAACCGCACGGCGAAGAAACATGGCGCGCTCGCCGACGTGCTGCTCAAGCTCGAATTTTTCAATCCGCTTTCCAGTGTCAAAGACCGCATTGGTGTGGCGATGATTGATGATGCACTGAAAGCGGGCGCAATCAGCAGTGACACGGTGCTTATTGAACCGACGAGCGGTAATACGGGCATCGCGCTCGCGTTCGTTGCCGCCGCGCGTGGATTGAAATTGATTTTGACGATGCCAGAGACGATGAGCATCGAGCGGCGAAAACTTTTAAAGATTCTCGGTGCGAAACTCGTTTTGACTGAAGGTGCGAAAGGCATGAAAGGCGCGATTGCGAAGGCGGAGGAATTGAACAAACAAATTCCGAACAGCGTCATCCTGCAGCAATTTTCCAATCCGTCGAATCCGGCAATTCACCGGCGGACGACCGCAGAAGAAATCTGGCGTGATACGGACGGCAAGGTGGATTTTGTCGTCGCGGGCGTCGGTACGGGCGGAACGATCACCGGCGTGGCGGAAGTCATAAAAAAATTGAGACCCGGTTTCAAGGCGATTGCGGTCGAACCGAAAAAATCACCCGTCATCTCCGGCGGCGCGCCCGGACCGCACAAATTGCAGGGCATCGGTGCGGGATTTGTTCCCATCAACCTCAACACGAAAATCGTGGACGAAGTGATTCAGGTGAGCGAGGAGGATTCGGGTCCGATTTCAAAGGAAGTGAATCAACTGGATGGGATTCCGGTGGGCGTTTCGAGCGGTGCGGCGATCTGGGCGGCATTGCAAGTGGCAAAGCGATCGGAAAACAAGGGCAAACAAATCGTGGCCATCGTGCCGTCCTCGTCCGAACGCTATCTCTCCACGTGGTTGTTTGCAGACGTTGACACGAACACCGACGACATCAGCAGTTTGATTTCCGCGACCTGATTGAATTGCCGACCTGTTCCAAAGGAGGCGCAACTTTTTTTAAAAAGATTTAGAAGGCTGACCGGTTCACCGGAGGTTCTTCGACGAAGAACAAAACGAAAACCGCATGATTGTGAAACGAAACAGAGGGCAAAACACCGCCCGATTCCGGCCGTCAAATGACATCGCCGGAATCCGCCGTCTGCTTGGGCAGGTGGCGCTGTTTTCCGCAAATGACGGACGTGTTTTTCTTCGACTAAAAACCAAACCGTAACAACAAAATTGTGAACCTATGAAAACATTAAGCTTAAAAAAAATAATCGCCGTCGGCATCGCGCTCGCCGGATTGGCGCTGACTCAAAACGTGCGCGCGGACGTGGAAGTCTTGGTTGACGGTGGAAACGCCAGTTCGAGCGTGCTGTTTAATCGCGCTACGAACATATTCAACAATGGCTCTTCCATCTCAAACGTCTTCGGAGCCAGCTCCGCTTCAATCCGAACTTACAAAGGCACAAGCACGAACGCGCTGCTTTCAAGTCTGGGCCTCATCACGCTCGATTTCAACTTGAGCGGCGCGGTCGGCGGCCTGCAGGATATTGCCGGCCAGATCCCTGAACCGACTGCCGCCGGCTCCAATCTGCCGCCGACAGTCGTTGACTCGAGCACTTCGCCCGACGCGGTTTCAATAGACCCCACGTTGTTCACGGCTCTTGAGACCTATATCGTCCCCTATGCCTTTGTGAAAAACACAAACTCGACGGATACCGCCGGCATCACGAATTTGACACAACGGCAGGCGGCTTATTTGGAAGGAGCCGGCAAAAGCACCGCGACATTCCTTGGTGGAAGCGGCGCTGGAACCAATGTGGTTTATTTTGTTGGACGCAATACGCAAGCGGCCGTCCGCACGGAAATTGATCTGAACATCTTTGCAACTGGGTTTCAGACTTACACGACCAACAATAATCAAATCGTGCTCGATAATTACCGGACAAACACCTCCGGCGCATATGATCCGGGCGAGGCTACGGGCAGCGCGGTGGTCGCTGTTTTGGGTTTCATCACCAATGGCATCGGCACGGTCGCGATTCAAAACGTCAAGAAGCCCGTTGCCGCGTTGAGCTATGAGGGCGTGACGTATTCTGCGGCAAATGTGCAAAACGGCACTTACCCGCTTTGGAATCCTGAATATTATTATTATCTGAAAAGCACTGTGACGGGCACGCCCGACGCTTCGAAATTGGCGGTCATCACCGCGCTCTATCAATCGGTCACGAACGCCACATTCCAGGTCGATCCGGTTTATACGAATAATTTCATACCGTACACCTCGTTGAATGTGACCCGTGGTTTCGACGGCGGTCCCATCAGCCCGAAACCCGGCTTCTAATAAACCGGCAACCTTTAACTGCATAAAGTCACATGAAAAAAATACTTTTAACAATCCTGGCCGCGCTTGGGTTGCTGGCGGTGCCGCCGGCGCGAGCGTGGACTTACACGGACGGGGATGTGTTGCTCATATTTCGCGATGGCGCTCATGACGTTGAGTATGACCTCGGAAATATCAACCAATTCCTTGGCCACCCAAACGGCTACACGACGAATGTGGCCTGGGGCTTGAGTCTTGCCACCAGCACATTCGGTTCGTCAGACTTGACGGGAATCGGCGTTGTTGTCGTGGCAACCACCACCAACGGCGGCCCGAATTCAGTCGCATGGATCAGCGGTGCGGAGCCGAACGCAACGGCCTATAATCCCGGTTCGGGGGGCTGGAGTTATGATTATTACAGCACGATCGACGCCTTGGGCGTCCGGCCGGTGCAATATTCCGTTCCAACTAACACCGTGCCGTCGTCGTACTCAATCCTTGCCGGAGGCAAATACAAGTATGCGTCATACGATTACATTGTGGCGGGTGGCAATGGAAACGGCATAGACAGGCTGGGCGGCCATGCGCCGTTCATTGTTGAACAAACCATTCCAGGATCGTTTGACTTCTGGGCGGTTCAACCGACGGCGGTCACCAGTTCACTGGTGCCCGACAGTTTGGTCGGAACCTTCACAATCGGCTCCGACGGCACTCTGACGTTTGTCGCCGGGCCGCGTCACTCGAACATCACGGGCATCACCAGTTCTGCAAATGTGGACACAATCACGTTCAGCACGACTGTCGGCAACAGTTACTCGCTGGCTTTCACCAACAAGCTTGGTGGATTCGCCGCGTGGCCGGTGATCGGTGGTCCGATTATTGGCGATGGAAACAATGATTCCATCACCCACACCAATTCCGGCAGCACGGGATTTTATCGCATCAAAACACAATAACAAAACAGACAGCATCAGAACTGCGGCAGGCCCGGCTTGAAATCCCGGCCTGCCGCAGCGTGGCGGCGAACTGAATTTGTAGAGAGGACAACCACAGCAAATGAGATTTCGACTTGGAGTGATCGTGATGCTCGCGCTCACTAAAATTTTAGGCGGCGTTGCGGTGGCGGAACCCGGTTCATCCGCCGTCGTTGAAGACCTTTTCGCCGCGCCGCTCGCCACCAACGCGCCGGTCAGGCTGCTGCCTGCGCTCGACGTGCGCACTTATCGGATTGAAGGCAACACGGTTTTGCCGCCGGAACAATTCGGGATGCTTTCCAATTACACCGGCAAAGTAGATTCCACACGCGTGCGCGAAGGCCTGGACAAATTGCAGGGGTATTATGGTGAGATTGGCTTCTCGAATGTGAATGTCACTTTGCCGGAGCAAAAATTCACCAATGGTCTTGTGCGCATCCAGATCGTCGAAAACGACGCCGGCACAAATGCGGAACCCGCGTTGGCCGAAGCCATCACGAACCTTTTCACAGCGCCCGAAAAAAAGCAGACGATTGAAGTGCGCGGTTATCGCATCGAAGGCAGCACGGTGTTGCCGCCGGTGCAATTTTCTTTTCTCACCAATTACATCGGCGAGATGGATTTTGCGCGCATCCGCGAAGGCCTGGGCAAATTGCAGTTGGTTTACCGGCAATTCGGCTTTGCAACCGTCGGCGTCTCGCTGCCGCAGCAGAAACTTACCAACGGCATCGTGCGCATAAAAGTCGTCGAAGGCAAACTCGCGAAGATCAATGTCGAAGGCAACCGCTATTTCAGTTCCAACAATGTCCTGCGCGTTTTGCCAAGCCTTGACACAAACATTTTACTGAACACAAAATGGTTTCAGCCTGAACTCGACCGCGCAAACGCGAATCAGGACCGCCAGATTTATCCCGTCGTCAGTCCCGGCCTTGAACCCGGCACGAGCGATTTGACGCTCAATGTCAAAGACAGGTTTCCACTGCACGGACACATTGAAGTCAACGACAAGTCGCCGCCGGGAACGCCGTTGCTGCGCACGGACGCGGCGATCCAATACGGCAACCTCTGGCAGCGCGAAAACCAGATCGGTTTCGATTACAATTTTTCGCCGCAGGAATTCAAGTCCGGCAACGATCTGGGATTTTACGACCAGCCAAGAGTCGTGAGCTACAGCGGTTTCTACCGGATGCCGCTCGGGTTCGGCCACGGCTTGCGCGAAGATTATCAAAATGAGCCGGTGGATTTTGGTTACGATGAAGTCACGCACAAAATCCAGCCGTTGCCAGCCACGGGAAACCCCGAAATAACCTTTTATGCTTCGCGTTCCGCGTCCGACACGCCGGTTCGTTACGGCCCGCTGGCCATCATTTTCACAAACCCGCTGGCCAACATCAGTTCGCAATATCGTCAGCGCAACCTGACGGTCAACAACAACCTCGGCGCAAAATTAACAATTCCGCTCCCCGAATTCGCCGGCGTGCATTCTTTGTTTTCAATCGGCGCCGATTTCAAATCCTATGACGCGCCGAGTTTTGCGACGAACCTCACTTACTTCTCGCTCTACGCGCTGGATTCGTTCGGCAATCCCGTGCTTGTGACGAACGAGACCATCCGGCTTCCCTCCAACACGCACGCGGAGCTTCAATACATTCCGCTGTCGATCGGCTGGTCGGCGGCGCGGCCTGACAAATTCGGTGGTTTCGCCTTCAATTATTCGCAAAGTTTTTTCCTGTCCGCGCTGGCTTCGGCGCGAACCAATTTTCAAGTCGTTGCGGGCGCGCCCGGCGCGGGTGGAAATTACACGACGATAAACGCCGGACTCGTGCGCCAGCAAAACCTGCCGTGGAACTGGTCGGCGCTGCTCAACGTCAACGGCCAGTGGTCAAGCGCTCCGCTGATCAGCAACGAAGAAATGGCGCTCGGCGGCACCTCGGGCGTGCGCGGTTATCAGGAAGGCGAGATTTACGGCGACACCGGCTGGCGCGCGCTTTTTGATCTTCGCGCCCCGCCGGTCAACGTCGGCTATTTTCCGACTGAAAGCGGAGACGTTCCCGCCGAACTGCGCTGCTCGTGGTTCATGGATTTTGGCCGGACATTTTTGATAGGCCGCCCGACGACTGCGGATCTTTCTTTCACCCAATGGGGCACGGGCGTCGGATTTTTTCTGACCGCCGGCGAACACTTTTACGGGCGGCTCACTCTTGCCTGGGCATTGCAGGACACGCCCACGACTCCGTCCGGCAACATGCAGGCCTACTTCAACATCGGATTTCAATTCTGAACGCGCGATGAAATTCAGATCCAAAATTTTCTGGTCCGTATCCGCGTTGCTTTTCGGCGCAAATCATTTTTTATTCGCAAATCCAACGGGCATGAATGTTGGCTCCGGTTCGGCTGTGGCTCAAAACATCGGTTCGCAATTGAACGTGACCGTCAGCCAGACGGCGATTTTGAATTGGAACAGCTTCAACATCGCGGCGGGCGAAACGACGACTTTTTTGCAACCGTCCGCAAACTCGGTTGTGTTCAACGAAATCGGCGGCAGAAACCCGTCGCAAATTTTAGGGAACTTGAACGCAAACGGAACAGTGATTCTCGCAAACGCGAACGGATTTTATTTCGGCAACGGTTCGGTCATCAAAGTCGGCGGCAGTTTCATCGCCACCACCGCCGGGTTGCCGCCGGATTTTGGGACCGGAGCGGCGTGGCAATTCACCGGGATGCCGCCGCTCGCGAAGGTTGTGAACTACGGGCAAATCGAAGTCGGTCAAGGACGCTCGCTTTATCTGATTGCGGAAAACATTGAAAATCACGGCGAACTCAACGCGCCGGGCGGCGATATCGGACTTTACGCGGGCGAAAGCGTGCTGGTGAGCGAACGCGCGGACGGTCGCGGCTTGAGCGCGACGATGCAGGTGCCGCGCGGGTCGGTGAATAATTTCGGGCAAATCACGGCAGACGCCGGAACGATTGCGCTGCAAGCACAGGTCGTGAATCAAAACGGAATTATCCAGGCCGATTCAGTGCACGATCAAAATGGAGTCATCGAACTTGTCGCTTCCGACCAGTTGAATCTCGGCGCGGATTCCAAAATCCTCGCGCGCGGCGACGATTCGGCTGGCGGCAGTTCCGGCGGCAACGTGACTTTAAAATCAGGAAATAATTTCAGCGACACAACCGGCGATGAAATTGTCACGACCGGCGGGGCGAGCGGCGGCAATGGCGGCAGCATCGAAGTCAGCGCGCCGAACATTTTGTCTTTGAATTCCCAAATGGACGCCAGTGCGCAGGACGGCTGGCTTGGCGGATATTTTTTGCTCGACCCGGCCAGCATCGTGCTGGGCACGACCAGCAACGGGTCGATTCCAAGTTCCGGCACGGTGGCTTATAACAGTGCTCCAAGTGCTTTGAACTTGAATGTCAACGCAAACGGTTCGTTCAAAAATTTTTCGCAGATCATATTGCAAGCGACCGGCAACATCACTTTGAACCAGAATGTGACTTGGAATTTGAGTTCCAGCACCGGCAAAAGCACCGGTCAGCTCACGCTTGAGGCCGGTGGCAACATCATTTTTCAAACCGGTTCAAAAATCACGGACGGAAACAGTTGGTCGGTGACGCTCGACGCCGGGGTGAACAATTTTACCACAGGCACGGTTCAGTCCGGCGGCGGAACCGCCAGCGGAAACATTTATTTGGACGGAGGCAGCGGCAAGACGCTAAACGGCTCGATTCAATTGTCAAAGGGTTCTATCAACCTGTTTGCGGGAACGGATATTCAGGTCGGTTCAGGATCGGTTTATACCAAAGGTGGTGGAAGCATTTTTGCGTATGCGTTGGGCAGCATTGATGTCGGTTCGGACACTGCCGGGTATAATTATTTTTCCGACGGGAGCAAAAACAGTCCGAATCCCGGCGGCATTTCGACGGCGGCGGGTGGCAATGTCACCTTGATTGCGGGGCAAAACATCACAAGCGACATGACAGTTCCGGCGAGCGGTCCGTACGGCGCGTCCGGCACTTACGGCCCGAATCAGGAATCGGGCAACGTCACTCTCATCGCTGGCAACCAAATCATCGGAAGCCAGAAAAATGGAAATTTTGCGCCGGCTTTTACCCTCGCAAATGGCGCCGGCACCATCATCGTCGGCGCGCAGGTGAACAGCGCGCAGGCAACTGTACTTCAGAATCCAAACGCCGACCCGACCGCCTACAATGCGTTGTTAAACGGTTTGGAGACAGCGGCGCTGCAAACGCAAAATCCCAATGCCGATTTTGGCACGGCAAATCTGCCGATCACTTTGGATTTAATCAAAGGTTCGTGGAGTGTCTGGGCTGGCGATAATATTTATTTGAGTGAAGTCCTGAATCCTGACGGGACGTTCAATCAAAGTGCGTCGTTTCCATTCAGCTATGCGCTGGATGCAGCGGTGCATCTTACGGCAGGCAACGGCATCGTGCTTGAAGGCACAGCCGGAGTCACCGAGCGCGTGCAAGGATTCAACAATCAGAGCATGTCGCCGATTTATGCGCCCATCCTGACTCTCGATGCGGGCGCGGGCGGTATCACTCTTGAAAACAATATTTATTTATTCCCATCGAGTGAGGGAGAGTTGCAAATCACGACGCACAACGGCGGCAATCTCGTTGGCGTGCTGCAAAGTGACAGCACGGAACTCGTCGGCATCACTATGTCCGACGCCGGTCCGCCGTCCGGAGCCGAACTGTATGAGTACCAGGCGATACAAAACAACGATCACGCCGCCGTGCCGGTGCATCTGGATGACTTGAATCCAGATCCCGTGTCGTTGGATATTTCGGGCAGCATCGGCATCTTCAGCCTGACCGTGCCGACCTTCGCAAATATTCTGGTGAGAGGCACGAGTCCTTACATCACAGTTGATGAGAAATCTATTTTCGGGACATATAATTTTGGATTTCTTGGTCAGAACCTTTCTTCGTCGCAAATCACATCCATCAATGTGCTGGGTGACATCGTTTATCGTGGTAATTTGACGCCCCTCCCTTTGACAGATGAACAAAAAGCTGACCCGTTGCCGTCGTCGTTATTCAGCGACAGTGCGGATACTGCCGTGACCGACAAGTTGCTTTACGATGCCACCGCGGGGACGCTCACATTTGTCGGTGTTATGAGTCCGTCCGACCTTGCGTTTTTGCTTGCTCCAAGTGTTTTCAAACTGGACAGCCACGGCAATATCGTGACCAAACTTGTTCTCGATGCCGATGGCAATCCGATTTTGGATGCGAACGGAAATCCAGAAACTGTTCCCGTCACCACCTCTTTGACACTTGATGACACGCAAATTGGGATGATCAATGAACTGTCCGCCGCCAGCCAAAGCGCTTCGCTCGGTGCCAACGGGCTGGCGATTCAGGGACTGGGCAATTTCAACGTCACAGCACACAATATTAACCTCGGCGTTTCCGGCGGTGTTTCCGTTCTTGAACCTGATTCTCCGTTGGCTGCCATTTCGCCTTTCGGCGCGAACCTCAACATCACCACATCCGGTGATTTGGAGATGACCTCGACCAGGATCCGCAACCAAAGTTATCTGGGCGAAATCAATCTGGATGTCGGCGGCTCTTTGGATGTCGGCGGACAGTTTACTGCCTTCGGCGACAATGCCAGCGACCCGAAGGGAATTTACACCGAGAGCGGCGGAGATGTTTCCGTGTTGGTCAACGGCGACGTGAATGTGAACAGTTCACGCATCGCGGCCTACAATGGAGGCAACGTCACTGTCGAATCACTCGACGGCGATGTGAACGCCGGCACGGGCGGCAACGGTTTTGTGAACGTGAATGCGCTGGAGTTCGATCCGAAGACGGGAAAACTGATCATTGACCCGACGACTGGAAAACCCGCCGAATTATTCGGCGGCATTTCCGGCAGCGGCATTTTGGCGACAACGCTTTTCGGTTCGGACGCTACGCTCGGCAATATTCTTGTCGAGACACCGAACGGCAATATTTCCGCGAGCGAGGGCGGTGTCTTGCAAATTTCCTTTGACGGCACTGATGCTTCGAAGGCCAGTACCTATCTTCTGGCCGGCTACGAATTGCGGGATGCCGGCGCTCAAAACCGGTTGTCCGCCGCCGATATTTCATCCGCCGACGCGTTGCGCAATAATAATAACTCGCCTTATCCAGCCGACTTGATTGATGGCGCGGGCGATGTCGTTGGTGAACTTGTCTTGGATTCACAAAACCGAAACATTAACGCCAGCGGTTCCGGCGTCATCGCTCAAAATATTATTGCGAAGGCCACAGGCGAACTGGAAGGATTGTTTGTCGGTTTCAACAGTGTGTATCTGGACGCCACAACCATTGGTCCTGGCATCGCCTACGGTCCGCATGTCGACATCGCCTCCGACGAACCCGGACCGGCAATTCAGGTCATTACCGATAATCCCACCACCGTTAATGGAGCTTTAGTTGATCCCACAGCCACCGACGCGCCGAGCGTCGCAAAGGAAGTCGCACAAACCGCTGACGATGCTTCAACCGTTGTCTCTAAAACCGACGATCAATCCGGCAACGGTGATGACGACAAGAAGAACAAAGGCAAGCAGATAGCGTTGGCGCAGAAGGTGAGCCGTGTGACGGTGATGCTGCCACAAAAGAACTGACATTTGATTGGAGCGTTAGAACGATTCAAAAAACCAAAAATCCACAACTTGAAAATTATTTTATGATTCAACCGATACTGGCCTCCAACGCGGCGGTGTATGCGATACAGAACGCGACCATCGAAGGCAAGATTACCGTCGTCGTGCTGTTGGTTCTGTCGTTGTTCAGCTGGACGATCATCCTGACGAAGTTCCGTCAGCTCAACATCGCGCGGAAGGCAGCTAAAAAGTTCCTGACAGCTTACAGTGCCACGCGCGATCCGCTTGATATCCGACGCAAAGGCGAGGAATACGAAGGTGCGCCAACCTACCAACTCTACATCAGCGGCGCGGATGAACTGGATTTTCAACTCAAAACCAACCCGGTCACCGTGAAAGGCGAACGGCGCATTAGCACCGCTTCGTTCGATGCGGTCAAGGTGGTTCTGGAGGAGTCGGCCAGTTCGGCGGCGATGGAACTGGAGAAGGGGATGATCGTGCTTTCAACGGCGGTTGCCGGTGGGCCGTTCATCGGATTGCTGGGAACGGTTTGGGGCGTGATGAGCACGTTCGCGGGCATCGCGGAAAAGAATCAGGCCAGTTTGACGGCGATGGCACCGGGTGTGGCGGCGGCGTTGGTCGCGACGGTCACGGGCTTGCTCGTGGCGATTCCGGCGATGTTCGCCTACAACTTCATGGTGACGACCATCCGGCACATCACGCAGGAACTGGACGGGTTCGCCAGCCGTTACGCGAACCAGATCGAACATACCTACGTCGACAACCGCGATCTGGAGGACAAAATCGCGATGGCATTGACGCGCGCTGAACTCGGCGAAAATACGCCTGCCATCTGAACATGAAAAAGTGTTCGCGTTCGGTGCATCATTCGCTGACGGAGTTGAACATCACGCCGCTCCTTGATTTGGGGTTTGTGTTGCTGGTCATCTTCATCATCACGACGATTCCGCCGGTCAATGACCTGGACTTGAAACTGCCCTCGGCGGTGCGGCAGTTGAAGGACCCGCCGCGCAAGGCCAATTACATCACCGTGCAGGCCGACGGCACGACGTATCTGAACAAGGCGAAGTTCGCCGACGCCTCCGAGATGTTGCAGACGTTGATCGGCCTGCGCACCGATGATCCGGACTTGAGCATCATCGTGCGCGGCGACGCCCACACCAAATACAAACAAATCCGCGCCGTGCTGGATGTCTGCCAGCAGGCCAACGTGCCCAAGGTGGATTTGGCGACCGAACCGTTGAAATGATCCCGCAAAGCCAGCCGCGCCGCAAGCGCAACTCGTCGAAGGTGAACCTGCTCATCTCGTTCATCTTCCATGCGGTGCTGGTTCTCGTGCTGGTGTACTTCGCGGCGCGCCAGGGGCTGTTGGGAAAACAATTGAAAAAGATCTCAATCGAGATGGTGAAGGAAAAGCCGCCGGAAAAACCCAAGGAACCGCCCAAGGTCGAGCCGCCGAAAATCGAGCCGCCCAAGGTTGTTGAAACTCCAAAAGTCGCCGAAGCGCCGAAAGTCCAGGTCCCGCCGACCCTTGCTCCACCCGTCATCGCGCCGCCGGCCGCCGAACTGCCTTCGTTTGATTTTGAAGGCGGCAAAGCCGTCGAGAGCAGTTCCGATCCGGTTCAACTTTACAAGGGTTATCTGGAATACGCGCTGCGCCAGAAATGGAACCGACCTGACGACATGGCCGACGAGGGTTATGTCGCCGAGGTCGAAGTGTCCGTGGACAAAAAAGGCGGCATCAGCGATCCCGAAGTGATAAAAAGTTCGGGCGACTCCAGATGGGACGGGACCGTCAGAGAGGTTTTCGCCGCCGTCAAAAACATGGACCGACCGCCGCCCACGAATTTTCCGCCGCGCGTGGTCATCCGCTTCGACGTGCAGGAAGAAACCGAACCCGTGTTGCAATGAGCCTCAAGAAAACATCCCGCTCCCATCACAGTTCGCTCAACGAACTGAACATTACGCCGCTGCTGGACCTGGTGTTCGTGCTGCTGGTCATCTTCATCATCACCACACCGCAGATGATGAACAATCTGGAGATGAACCTGCCCTCCGGCAAACCGCCTCCTCCTCAAAAAGAAAAACCGAAGATCAACAACATCACCGTGGACGCCGGCGGCCAGACCTTTTTGAACGACCAGCCCGTGACCGTCCCCCAGCTCAAGGACGATCTGCAACAACTCAAATCCGAAAACCCCGACCTCTCCGTCGTCGTCAAAGGCTCCGACGAAGTCAACTACCAGAACATGGTCTCCGTCCTGGATGTCCTCCGCCAACTCGACATCACCAAAGTCGGTCTGGCGACCGAATCACCGTGAAGAATTTTTTAAGGTTGTATTACTTTATATGGATAGTCATTGTGTTGCCCAATCAGTCGGACGTAGTACCCTTTTGCTAAAAATTTCCACGCGAACGAACCCATCACCTCAGTTTGGCTTCGACCCCTCCGTCGGCATCATTCTAACCAGTGATTTTTTTGTTGAGTTGCCGCGCCAGCTTTACCGTTTCATAAATTTCGTGAGTCTGTCGCTGATTTTTCTGCCAGTGTATCTTCAACCAGTGCATTCGCCTATCAAGCCTTGATGACCGTCGCGCCCGCCGCCGGACGTGAGACAAAAATCGTCGCTTCGATTTCCGTTTTCCTTTTGTAGCCGGCGGCGATCTGTTTTGAAATCGTCCCGACCATTTCTGTTTTCACCAGCGCGACGGCGCAACCGCCAAAGCCGCCGCCGGTCATGCGACAACCGTAAATTCCACCTTTGTTTCCAATGCTTTCCGAGATCTCGACAACGGCATCAAGTTCCTTGCAGCTTACTTCGTAATCGTCGCGCAACGAAGCGTGGCTCGCATACATGAGCTTGCCGACAGACTCCCAATTTGCGGCGCGAACGCCTTCAGCGGCTTGAACCGTACGTTCGATTTCGCCGATGACGTGGCGCGCGCGTCGGAAAACCACTTCATCCATTTTGCCTTTTGCGGATTCCAGCATTTCGGCGGTCGCGTCGCGCAACGCAGGCACGCCAAGAATTTTCGCGGAGGTCTCGCATTGTGCGCGGCGACGGGCATAGCCGCCGCCGGTCAGTTCGTGCTTTACGTTCGTGTTGGCGATGAGCAGTTGGACGGAGGCGTCGTTCATCGGCACGAGTTCGGTTTTGCGAGAACGGCAGTCGAGCAGCAGCAAATGGTTCTGCCGCCCCATCACGGAGATGAATTGATCCATGATGCCGCAAGGGACACCGGCGAATTCGTGTTCGGCTTTCTGGCAAAGCAATGCCTTTTCGACCGGGTCGATTTTCCCGCCGGTCGCGGCTTCGATCAACGTCGCGGTGCAAACTTCGAGCGCGGCGCTGCTGCTCAACCCGCCGCCAAGCGGCACGGTCGAACTCAACACAATGTCGAGCGCGGGAATTTTTACGCCGCGATTTTGAAATCCCGCGATGACGCCGCGGATGTAGTTCGACCATTTCGGATCGCCCTTGACGACGGGCTTTGAAATTTCAATCCGCGCGGTTTTCTTGAGCAGCGAATCGTAAATTGAAATTTCAGAGGATTGCGACAAATCGGCAGCCATGACCGCATGGCGTTCAATGGCCATTGGCAATACGAAGCCGTCGTTGTAATCGGTGTGTTCACCGATGACGTTGACGCGGCCGGGAGCGGCGACGATCCAGCGCGGCGGACGGCCGTAGTGTTTCTGAAATTCAGCGACGACGTGCGCCGCGAGTTCTTCGAGATTCATGCAAAAATGAAAATTGCGCCGGAGAAAAATAATTCCTCGGCGCAGTGAAAGCAATTCACCAGTTCAGGCAGACGGCGGATTTTTGCCGCCGCGAACTGCGCCGATCAGCATCAACACCCCAAACACGATCAGCACGATGCCCCAAATGAGGTTGATGTTGATGCCGAGCGAGATGGCGTGGTCGGATTTCGCCACCGCGCCATTGATGGCCAACAGCGCGCCGATGAGCGTGAACATGAGGCCAATCGGCCAGCGAATATCGAGTCCCATAAATTTATTCTTTCAGTTTGAGGTTGTCTTGGTTCACCAGAATATAATGTTGAGGATGGCGCAGACAATCAGCAGTACGACGCCGACAACGGCGGGCTTTTGCCAGACGGGTATGTTGTTGTCCACGATTTTCGGCGTGAGCGAATAGACGAGACCTTTGAGGTCGGCATCGGATTTGGTGCGCGCAGTGGCGAGCGAAATCACCAGCGTGAAGGTAAAGCAGACGATGAACGCAACTGCGGCAAGCCAGAAGTTTTGCGCCATTGATGAAGGGAATTCATATAGATTGTGTCCGAGCCAGCCGCCTTTTCCTTCCGCAACCGTCAAACCATGAACCATTGTCGAAGCGCCAATTCCGCAAAAAAGTCCATAGAACGCGCCGGTGCCTGTCGTGCGCTTCCAGAACATCGCCAGCAAGAACGTGGCGAACAGCGGTGCGTTCACAAAACTGAACACAAGCTGAATCACGTCCATCGCGTTGTCATACATCGAGGCGAAATACGCCGCGCCGGCGCTCAACACGATGCCGACCACGGTGATGACTTTGCCGGTCAGGAAATAATGCCGGTCACTTTTACCCTTCACAAAGTAAGCTTGATACAGATCATAGGTAAAGACGGTGTTGAACGCGGTAACGTTGCCCGCCATGCCGGACATGAAGGATGCAAGCAGCGCAGTCAGCGCGAGACCGAACAGTCCGGGTGGACAGTATTTTTTTATCAGCGAAAGGATGACGCCGCTGTAATAATTTTCGGCGATGCTGTTATAAAGTCCCTGCTGGATTTGCGTGTCGGTCAATTGGCTCGCCTTGTTGGCGGCGACAATCGAAAGGATTTTTTCGGAATCCACTTTTTCACCGAGCGCATCGCCGACGGATTTCACTGCGGTGGCATCGGCCGCACTGGCATTTTTCACGGCGGCGATGGCGTTGTTATAATTTGCCTGCGAGACAATCGGTGGCGGGATGCGGTAGTTTTTATCCGGCATCGAGGTCAACGCGACGGCGATCATGCCGGGGACGATGACGAGGAACGGGAAAAACATTTTCGGGACGGCGGCGACGAGCGGTGTGTTGCGCGCGGCGGTCATGTTCTTCGCGGCCATCGCGCGCTGGACGACCAGGAAGTTGCAGCACCAGTAACCGAATGACAGCACGAAGCCGAGGCCGAAGATCATCGCAAACCAGTCCACGCCCATCGGATTGTGCGTCGAACCGGCCAGCACCGGCCGCCACGCGCTCGTCCAGGCGTCGGGGGCGTAGCTGATTCCAGCATCCTTGAGGTAGAGCGCGGAAGGATTCACAGCGACGGCTTGCAACGAATGATTCATCCCATGCCACCAACCCACGTCTTTCAATCCGAGATAAACGACCGGCGCAAATCCGAGGACAATCATGAAAAATTGCAACACCTCGGTGTAAATCGCCGAAGTCAGGCCGCCTTTCAAAACATAAATCAGAACAACGCCGGAGCAAATCAACAGGCCGAAGTTGTAGTTCCAGCCGAGTAGCTGGCTGAGCAATTTCGCCAGCGCGTCCATCGAAATGCCCGACGCAAAAATCGTCATTACGGCGAAGGAGATGGCATTTAGCGCGCGGACGCGTTCGTCAAAACGCATTTTCAAATACTCCGGCACCGAGCGCGCCTTGGAGCCGTAGTAAAACGGCATCATGAATACGGCGAGGAAGATCATCGCGGGAATCGCGCCGACCCAGTAAAAGTGCGCGGTGGCGATGCCGTATTTCGCGCCGCTGGCCGCCATGCCGACGAGTTCAAGCGCGCCGAGATTAGCGGAGATGAACGCGAGGCCCGTGACCCACGTCGGAATCGAACGGGCGGATGTGAGAAAGTCCGACGACGTCTTCATGTAACGCGCGAGCGCCCAGCCTATGCCAAGGACGAAGGCGACGTAAGCAATCAGGATGGTGTAATCAATCCACTGGAGTTGGATGGGTTGCATAAGGGTTACAAAAAATTAGCGATTTGAGCCGGCCCTGTCAATCTTGGCCTTGCCTCGGCGGCAATAGCGGCATGTTGTGACAGATTTCACTCTTTTGTATTTTGTGAAGATTTTTCGCGTGCATGAAACGTGTCTTGACTGTCAGATTGCAAACTTCCAAAATCGCGTGTGTTTATGCTGTTAAAATGCAGATTTGAGCAGGGTCACGAAAACCTTTAGTCTGGCTTCGGCCCTCTCCGTCAGCACCGTTGCGATGTCCTTTAAAAATTTTCCAAAACCGGCGCAAGGCGTCCAACTGCTTCAGCGCTCGCTTGCTCGCGGGCGGCTCGGCCACGCTTATTTGTTCGTGGGCGACCAGCTTGAAGAACTCGAATCACTCGCTCGCACTCTGGCCAAAGTTCTCAACTGCCAGAGGCCCGTCAAAAACAGTGGCGTGGCGACGGATTGTTGCGACGAATGTTTAAGCTGCCGGAAAATTGACGGCGGCGCGCACGCCGACATTCACTGGGCGCGGCCTGAATCAAAATCGCGCATCATCACCGTCGAACAAATGCGCGACCTGATGCAACAAATCCAGCTCAAGCCGACGGAAGCCGGATATAAGGTCGCCGTCATCGCCGCCGCCGATCGCCTGAACACGCAGGCTGCGAATGCATTTCTGAAAACACTCGAAGAGCCGCCCGCCAAATCCGTTTTGATTTTGCTCTCAACCGAGCCGCAGCGGATTTTGGAAACCATTTTATCCCGCTGCCTGCGGTTGAATTTTTTTGGCGACGGCAAGCGCGAATTGAATCCGGTCGAGATGGACTGGCTGGAAAAATTCGACGGGCTGGCCGCAACCGGACAAAAAAGTCTGATGGGGCGCTATCGCCTGCTGGACGTTTTGCTTCAAAAACTCGGCGAAATCCGTTCACGCGTTGACGAAGATACGGCCGCCCGTTCCCCGCTCGAAAAATATGAAGAGGTCGAAAAAGATTTGCGCGAAAAATGGGAGGACGAACTTTCCGCCACGGTCGAGGCCGAATACCGGCGCCAGCGCGCCGATTTGCTTTTGCTTCTGCAATGGTGGCTGCGCGACGTCTGGTTGCACACGCTTTCCGCCGGGAAGGATTTGCTGAACTTCCCGAAAATTTCCGGAGCGGAAACCGTGGCGAAACGGATTTCGCCGCGCCAGGCGCTGGAAAACCTGCAAACAATGGAGCAAACACAACGGCTGCTGCACACCAACGTGCAGGAATCCCTCGCGCTCGAAGTCGGCTTGCTGAAATTAAATTTTTAATCGCCAGCGTGGACGGATAAAATCTGCGAATGAAGTCCGGCAAAAAAACCAGCGGCATTGAACTTTACGCGCTCGCGTTCGGACTTTTCCTCGGCCTGACGGTTTGGAAATTCGGCAACCCCGTCATTCTCGATCAAAAAATTTCACCGCCGGTTTCATTCAGCGAATTTTGGAATTATGCGTGGCCGCCGCATTGGGCAAAATGGATTTTCATGCCGCTCACTTTGATCGGCGTGGTATTGGCTTTGAAAAATAAATTGCGCTGGTCTGGAACAAAGCGGCTCTGGCTGCTGCCGTTGCTCTGGCTTGGCTGGCAGATTTTTTCAGCGATTCAAACCGTTGATGTCGATTTGACGGCGGCGACACTCTGGCAATTTTCCGGCTGTGTCATCTGCTATTTTCTCGGCGCATTTCTTTTTGGGAACGAGCGCGCGATCAATTATTTATTGATCGGAATTCTGGCGGCGTTTGCGTTCTGCCTCGTCCGGGCAATCGACCAGCGTGTCTTTGAATTTCCACAAAGCCGCCAATTGCTGGTCGAAGGCGAGCGCGCGGGCTGGACAAACATACCGCCGGAAATGCTTCTGGAAATGAAACGCGACAGCGCAATCATCACCACCAACGGCATGGACGTGGCCAACCCCGTTCTTCTCACCAAGTTTTCCAAAGCCCGAGTGAACGGCACGCTGGTTTATCCAAACGCGCTCGCCGGAATCATTTTATTGCTGTTTCCGGTCTCGCTGACGCTTGCGTTCAATTCCACAAAAAAACTGAAACCGTTAATCCGTCTTTCAGTGATCGCGCTGGCGATTTTTCTCGGCGTTGCCGCTTTTTTCTGGAGCGGTTCGAAACTCGGCTGGTTGATTGGTTTGTGCGTCGTCGGAATTTATTTCCTACGACTTCAGTGTCCCCCAAAATTCAAATTAGCTGCGCTTGCGATTGTGCTGATTGTCGGCCTCAGTGTTTTCGCGGTTCGCTTTCATAATTACTTTTCTGCGGGCGCGACAAGTGTCGGTGCGCGATTCGATTATTGGCGTGCCGCTACAGAGACAACTTGTAAACATCCACTGTTCGGCACAGGACCGGGAACCTTTCAACGGCCTTATGCGCGAATCAAATCACCTGATGCTGAAATGGCGCGGCTCGCCCACAATGATTATCTCGAACAATTCTCAGATTCAGGGATCGTGGGCGGAATTTTTTATTCGACGTGGATAATTTCGGTTTTGACAACAATCGGTCGCCGAGTCTGGCAATCCGGCAATCCGGTTGCATTTGCCATTCTGGCCGGGCTTCTGGCTTGGTTCGCGCAAGGCTTTGGCGAGTTCAGCCTCTACATTCCGGCGCTGGCTTGGACGGCTTTTATGTTGCTGGGTTGTTTGCTTGCATTATTCCGAAATCAAATCGACAAAACTGAAAAAACAATTTAGCTTTGTTGAATAAATGAAGATTCTCTTTCTAAATGGTCCGAATTTGAATCTCTTGGGTCAGCGCGAACCGGAGGTTTACGGCCGCACGACTTTGACGGACATCGAAGCCAAAGTGCGTGAGCGTGCCACGCAGTTGAAGGCGGGAATTGATTTCAGACAGTCCAATTTGGAAGGCGAACTGGTTAACTGGATTCAGGAAGCAAAGGGTCAATTCGATGTGATTGTCATCAACGCCGCTGCTTACACTCACACCAGTATAGCCCTTAGAGACACAATAGCTGCTGTCGGTGTGCCGACGATTGAGATTCATCTTTCAAATGTTCACGCGCGCGAGGAATTCAGACATAAATCGATCATCGCTCCTGTGTGTTGTGGACAAATCATTGGTTTCGGTCAAAAATCCTACATTTTGGCAGTTGAAGCGGCAGTTTACGTTAACGAAATCAAAAAATAGATAAAAATCATGCATTTTAATCAATTTTTTGTTTAAAAAAAGAATCGAGCCTTTGATTGTTGACGTTTTGCCTCATTTTGTATAAGGTCTATCCAAGTTGATTTTGTATTTAAGCAGAGTCGTAATTCGATTTCTGCTTTTTTTGATTATAGTTCAATTTTTAAATCCGTAAAAACTTTAACGAAAACGAATTGTGGACTTAAAAGATATCAAGGCCATTATTGATTTGATGAAGAAAAACTCGATCACAGAGTTCGAGTTGGAACGGCAAGATTCAAAAATCAGATTAAAACGAGGTTTGAATGGGAATGTCGCAACTCAACCAGAAGATTCTGTTACCCTGATTCCGGCGTCAATACAGCCAACAATTTCCGTTCCTTCCCAGCAAGCAACCACAACTCAACCTGTGGCCACTGGTGAAATTGACATTAAATCGCCGATGATTGGAACTTTTTATCGGGCGCCATCACCAGAAGCCGCTTCATATATTGAAGTCGGAGCAGAAGTTAACGCGGAAACAGCCGTTTGCATCATCGAAGCCATGAAAGTGATGAACGAAATAAAAGCTGAAGTAAAAGGTATGATCACCCAAGTGCTGGTTGAAAATGGAAAACCGGTTGAATTCGGCCAGCCATTATTCAAAGTGCGTCCATCTTGAGCAGCGCACCGTATCTTGCTGAAACCTGTTCGGTTTCACTGAAAATCCATGTTTGAAAAAATTCTGGTTGCCAACCGAGGCGAAATCGCCGTCCGCATCATTCGTGCATGCAAGGAATTGAACATTCGCACGGTGGCTGTCTATTCGGAGGTGGATGCGAATTCGATGCATGTCCAGCTTGCGGACGAAGCGATTTGCATCGGCAAAGCACCGGCTTCGGAAAGTTATCTGCGCATTGACCGCATCATCAGCGCGGCGGAAGTCGCGGATGTGGATGCGATTCATCCCGGCTATGGATTCTTATCCGAGAATGCGCACTTCGCCGAGGTCTGCGAGAGTTGCAACATCCGTTTCATTGGTCCAAGCCCGCGTGCGATGTCTTCACTCGAAGACAAAGCCATCAGCCGTGTGCTCGCGAAAAAAGTTGGCGTTCCAACACCGCCCGGTTCGGAAAGCACAGTGGAAAATGAAAAAGACGCGCGCGAAATCGCCAAGCGCATCGGTTACCCCGTGATGATCAAGGCGGTCGCAGGCGGCGGTGGACGGGGAATGCGCGTGGCGCATAACGATCCATCACTTGTGAAAGGCTATCACACGGCGCGCACGGAAGCGGAAAAGGCATTCGGCAATTCCGGTGTCTACATCGAAAAATTCATCGAGAATCCGCACCACATTGAAATACAAATTCTTGGCGACCAAAAGGGGCGCATCATCCATTTGGGCGAGCGCGATTGCTCCATTCAACGTCGCAATCAAAAGCTCATCGAAGAGTCCCCGTCGCCGTTGTTGGAAAATAAATTTAGAAAATTGCGCGACAAAATCGGCAAGGACGCGGTGAGAATCGCCGAAGCCGCGCATTACACGAATGCCGGCACGGTGGAATTTATCGTGGACGATCACGGCAATCATTATTTTCTCGAAGTCAACAAGCGCATTCAGGTTGAACATCCCGTCACCGAGGAAGTCACTGGCATTGATTTGGTTCGTTACCAAATCATGATTGCCATGGGCGAACCGCTCAACCACAAACAGGGCGACATCCAGTTCAAAGGCCATTCCATCGAATGCCGCATCAATGCCGAGGATCCGTTTGACGATTTTCGTCCCAGCCCGGGGCGTGTTGAAATGTATTACCAACCCGGCGGACGCGGTGTGCGCGTGGACACGCACGCTTATGCGGGATACACGATTCCCCCGACTTACGACTCGATGATTGGCAAACTCATCGTCAGCGGAAAGGATCGCCGTGAAGCGATTGACCGCATGAACCGCGCGCTGTCCGAATATATGATCACCGGCATCAAGACGACCATTTCCTTCCAGCAAGCCATCATGCAAGACCCGAATTTCCGGCGCGGGGTCTATTCGACCGGCTTTGTCGAACAACTGCTCGGCGGCGCGCGGCGCGAGTTGATCGAGGAAAAAACCTGAACCGCCTGTCCGGGTTTTGGAAAGTGATTCCGTGCTGAACTTGCAAATTTTCGCCAATTCGATTCTCCTTCAATGGATGTGGCGACAAATTTGCCTGATTTTAATCATTGGAATTGTGTCGGTCGGCCGGGTCGCACTGGGCGCGGAGTCGGCGGAAGTGAATCTGGATTACGTGGCGCAGCGCGCGCTGGAACGCGCGCAAAAGCCGTTCCACTCGCCACGCGCCGATCTGCCGAAAATACTGCGGCAGGACAATCTCGACTACGACAAATATCGCGAAATCCGTTTCCGCCGCGACCGCGCGCTGTGGTCGGCGGACGATCTTCCCTTCCGCATCGAATTTTTTCATCCCGGCTATCTTTATCAGGAACCGGTTCACGTCTATGAATTCACGCTGACGCATGTGCAGCCCATTCGTTTCGTGCAGGACTTTTTCGACTACGGCAAACTGCACATCCAGGATGAAATCCCCGCCAACACCGGCTATGCCGGCTTCCGCATTCTGTATCCGCTGAACAAAACAAATCAGCTCGACGAACTCGGCGCGTTTCTCGGCGCGAGTTATTTCAGGTTGCTTGGCAAGGACCAGCGCTACGGTTTGTCCGCGCGCGGTCTTGCGCTTGACTGCGGTGAATCGGATCGCCCGGAGGAATTTCCGATCTTCACCGATTGGTGGCTGGGCAAGCCGGACAAGGAAGACATGGAATTGCGGCTCTACGCCATTCTTGACAGCGTCAGTTGCGTCGGCGCTTATGAATTCGACATCCGTCCCGGCGAAACGACCGTCTGCGACGTCGAAGCCGTCTTATATTTGCGCGCGCCTAAAAAAATTCAGGCTGTGAATCCGAAACGGCAACCGATTGCGACCATCGGGCTTGCGCCGCTGACGAGTATGTTTTTGTTCGGAAAAAATTCCGAAAGGAAATTCGATGATTATCGTCCCGAAGTTCATGACAATGACGGCCTGCTCGTTCGCATGGGCAATGGCGAAGTGTTCTGGCGGCCGCTCGACAATCCGTCCATCATGCGCCACCAGATTTTTTCCGCACCGAACATCCGCGGCTTCGGACTGCTTCAGCGCGAACGTTCTTTCACGGCTTATCAAGACATGTTCAACCTGTATCACCTTGAGCCGAGCGTGTGGGTCGAGCCTCACGGAAACTGGGGCGAGGGGAATTTGCATCTGGTTGAATTGAGCGCCGACTACGAAGGCTTGGACAACATCGTTGCGTTCTGGGACCCGAAAAACAAACCCGCGCCACTGGAACCCTACCGCTTCGGCTACACGCTCAAATGGGAGATGGGCGACGAAGACGCGAAACTTTCGGAGAACAAAGTCGTCTCGACGAGCATCGGCCTTGATTCGCGTTTTTCAAACGCGCGCCAGATCATGATTGATTTTTCTGGGCCGAAACTGGACGCCATTTCCGAAGACAATCCGCCGCAGGCCGTCGCCTATTGCAGCACGAACGCCGCAATCATCGGGAATCAAGTCCTTCGCAATCCATTTCTCCACACATGGCGCGTCGTTTTGAAAATGCAGCCCAATGCCGGCAATGTTGACCCGGTGGATTTGCGATGCACGCTTCAAAACAGGACCAACATCTTGAGCGAAACCTGGACATACCAATGGAGTCCGCCGTGAACCCCGCGATTTTGCCGGACGCTTCGGGATTGCTTGCCGGACGCCCGCTTGAAGAGTGGAACGCCGCCTACGCAAAAGTGGAAAGTTATTTCCACGCCTTGCGTGTCCGCAACAAACCGCTGCTCGGAGACCTCGTTTTACGCGTGCTGGAACGCGCTCAACGCCGCGCGCCCACCGAACCCGGCCATTCGGCCACGCAACTTGCCGTCGAGGAAATGGACCGCCTTGTGACGGAATGGTTCGCCGAAGTTTTGCAGTCTCCGGCGACGAAAGCCGATCAAACCCTCTCCACGCGCGGAAGGCTCGCGTTGCTTCTCGCCGACATGCCGGGCAAATGGCAGGAACAATTTCTGCGCCCGAGTCCGTGGCCGGAGGAATTCGTCAGCGCCATGCGCGAAACTTTTTTGCGCGCCGGCCCGGATTTTCAGCTTTCCAAAATGACGCCGCGTCCGCTCGACCTTGGACCCATCACCACGCTGGGCAATTTGGGTCGAATGCCCTACTTCAGGATGATTTTCGTTTGGACCATTTTTGCCCTGTTGCTCGTGGTGGTTTTCATCCTTACGCACTGAACCATGTCCGGTTCTTCGCCAACGCTCCAGGTTTCCGCCGTGCCGCGCAGGTCGCGCGGCTGGCGTGTCTTCATTTTTTATTCATGCGCGCTGCTGCTCACGGGTTTCGTCTCGATGCTCTTTGCCGACTTGCTCTGGCGCACCGGATGGTCCGCGTCGCGCACCGTTCTGCTCGTCCTCTTTGTGATTCTTTTCCTGTTTGCGTCCATTGGGTGCGTGCATGGCCTGTTCGGATTTTTCCTGCGGACTTTCGGCGACCAACGCCGCATCACCAACCTGAAAAAATACCGCGACCAAAAAATTGACGGCACCAGCACCGCGATCGTTTTCCCGATTTACAACGAAGACGTCGTGCGCGTTTACGAAGGCCTTCGCGCGACTTACGAATCGCTCAAAAAAACCGGCCAGCGCGAGCGCTTTGATTTTTTCATCTTGAGCGATTCGACCGACCCTGACAAATGGGTCGAGGAAGAGCGTCGCTGGTATGAATTGATCCGCGAACTCGACGCGCTTGGTCGTATTTATTACCGCCGTCGCCTCAACAACGAAGGCCGAAAGAGCGGGAACGTGCGTGATTTCCTCAACGCCTGGGGCCGCCGTTACCGTTACTTCATGGTGTGCGACGCCGACAGCGTGATGCGCGGCGAAACGCTTGTGGATTTGGTGAAATTGATGGAGGTGCATCCGACCGTCGGCTTGATTCAGACCGTTCCGGCGCTTGTGAACGCGGAATCGCTCTTCGGCCGCATCCAGCAATTCGCCAACCGCCTCTATGCCCCGATCTTCATCGCCGGATTGAATTATTGGGCCCTCGATTTCGGAAATTATTGGGGGCACAACGCCATCATCCGCACCGAACCGTTCATGCAGTTTTGCGACTTGCCTCAATTACCCGGACGCAGGCCGTTTGGCGGCCAGATTTTGAGCCACGATTTTGTGGAGGCGGCCTTGTTGCTGCGTGAAAACTGGGAGGCGTGGTTCGCCTACGACCTCGAAGGCAGCTACGAGGAAGCGCCGCAGACCTTGATCGAAAATGCCCGGCGTGAACGCCGTTGGTGTGAAGGCAATCTGCAACACAGCCTCGTGCTTTTTGCCAAAGGATTGCGGGGCGTGAGCCGGTTGCATTTGATTTTGGGAATTTGCGGCTACCTCGCCGGTCCATTGTGGCTCGCATTTCTGCTCACGTTCAACTGGATTCGATGGTTTCAAAATTACACCGGCCTCTCTGACATCACCGTGCAGGCTCTTACGCCTTATTTGCATAACATCAGTGGAACGGCCCACGCGCTTCTGATTTTTTCAATCTGCATGTTTGTCATCATGCTGCCAAAATTTTTGGCGCTCATTGACCTCGCAAATGACTGGAAACGCCGCCGCGCGTTTGGTGGACTGGCGCGCGCAACGACAAGTGTCGTGGGCGAAACCATTTTTTCCACGTTGCACGCACCGCTGCTGATGCTCTGGCACACGCGCTTTGTGGTGACAAATTTACTTGGCGTCAGCGTCGGTTGGACTTCACAGAAACGCGCCGCGGACGGAACGACCTGGGCGTTTGCGTTCCGCCGCCATTGGGGTCATGCGTCGATCGGCGTCGTCTGGGGTGTGTTCATGTGGCGGCTCGAGCCGACGATGTTCTGGTGGTTCACACCCATGCTGGCCGGAATGTTTTTTTCGATTCCGTTGAGCGTCTTCACGAGCCGGAAAAGTCTGGGCGCGCGCGCGCGCAGCCTCGGCCTGTTTCTCACGCCGGAGGAAATCAAACTACCGGCGGAATTGCTTTTGCTCCGCTCGCATCTGAAAATCCATGAACTTACCGATGACAATTCTCCGCGCAACCCGTATGCCGGACTCGCTGAAGCTGTTCTTGATCCTTACATCAACGCCATTCACGTTTCACTTTTGCGTGAAAAACAACTCAACCCGGTCTACATGGAACAATTGACAAAACTCGGCGTGGGCGGCGAAAGCGTCCGGGTGCTTGGTGAAAAGCTGCTTGCCGAAGGCCCGGACAAATTGGACTCGACCGAACGGATGACGGTCATGTCAGACCAGCGCGTGCTGGTCTGGCTGCATCAACAGGCGTGGCTGCGTCCCGACGAAAAAATTGCGCCGTGGTGGAAGAAGATGATCCGGGAATTCGTACGGCAGGAAAACTGACGGCTCACAAAAGTTCCAGCACGCGCCGCAATTCCTCATCCGTGTTGTAAAAATGCGGCGAGAAGCGAATGTAATGTTGTCCCTTGCGATCCGTTCGCAACGAGGCGACGACTCCGGCTTCGGTCAATTTCTGATTCAGTTCCGCAAGATTTTTTCCCGGCTGAAAAAAGGAAACGATGCCGCTGGCGTTTTCAGTTTTTGCATCGACGTTCAAAACCGTAAAACCTTTTTTTTGCAAAGCCGGAACAAGCCAAGCGCGTTTGCGGAGCAATTCCGCGGCGATGTTTTCAATTCCAATCTCCAGCGCGAGTTCCATCGCCGCGATCAAGCCGACAAGGCCGACAAGATTTTGCGTGCCGGCTTCGTATTTCACCGCGCCGCTCCGAAAAACGATTTGTTCCTGCGCGACAAAATTCGGGTTCTTCACATTGTGCCAGCCATAAACGGGCGGATTCAATTTTTCCTGCAATTCGTGCCGCACGTAAAAAATTCCCGCGCCGCACGGGCCGAGCAGCCATTTGTGCGCGTCGGCGGCCAGAAAATCCACATTCCCGACCGTCGTCGGAAACGCGCCGAGCGTCTGGATCGCGTCGAGGCAAAAAAGGATTCCGCGTTCGCGCAAAAATTTTCCGATGGCGTCAATTTCGATCCGGTGACCGCTGATGAAATGGCAGGACGCGAGCGCGACGAGCTTTGTGTTTTCGTCCACTTGCCCCATCACGTCCACCGGGCGGATGACGCCGAGGCCGCGCGTGTTGAGCAGGCGCACTTTGACGCCGCGCGCGGCCAGCGCCATCCACGGATAAACGTTCGACGGATAATCGTCGTGGTAAATGAGAATATTGTCGCCCTTGCGGAAATCCAGTCCGGCGGCGACGAAACTCAACGCGAGCGAAGTCGGTCCGACGAGCGCGATTTCATCCGGCTGGCAATTCAGCAGTTTGGCTCCGAGTTTGCGCGCGTCTTCCAAACGATGGAGCATGAACGCTTCCTGATCGCCGAGCGTGGCTTGAATCGCGCATTCGGAAATCGCGTCGGCGACGCGGCGCGGCAACGGGCATACGCCCGCGTGCGCGAGAAAAATTTTGTCGCGCGCGACGGGAAATTCGCGCCGTCGCAATTCTTCGTTTGCAAGGATTTCAGTCAGGGTCATGCGGTCAAAAATGGCTCATGTCGCTGATTTGCTGAAAATAGCCGGCATAGAAAGTCACGACTTTGTAGGCGATTATTCCGGCGACGATGAAATAGACAAGCCGTGGCGTCCATTGCGCGAAGGCGTGCAGCTTGCGCGTGCCTTCCTCGTTGTAATAACCGTAAAGCCGGCGAAGCGCGTCGTCGAGCTGTCCGCTGACTTCGCCGGTGGCGTAAAGATTGGCGAACATCTCTGGAAATTCGCGACGTTTGCGCACGGCTTCGGCGGGGGTCCGTCCGGCGATGACTTCCGGTTTCCAATTTTCCACGGCACGCCGCAACGCCGGCGAACCGCTCGCGGCCGCCGCCAAATCCCATGCTTCGATGATGTTCACGCCCGCGCTGATGAGCGCTTCCAGGGCGGCGGCGAGCCGCGCCAGCGCCAGAAAACGCCGCGCGGTTCCCAGAATCGGGATCGGATGGACAAACGATTCGATCCGCGCGCGCCATTTTTCGCCGTGTTTGCTTTGCGTGGCGTAAATCAGGAAAAACGTGACGAGATAAAGCGGCGCGAGCACGAGCGCGGCTTTTGCGAACAGGAAAAATAGGTTGGCGTTGAATTCGGACGCGCCGTAGGGAATAACGATCAGGAAAATGAACGCCGCGAAGTGGATGAGTCCGACGGGATAGAAGAGTTGCGAAATTACCTGCTTCGCGATTCGCGCGCGGTCGTTGTAATAATCGGCGAGCAGACGAAAACAGGCGTCGAGGCGTCCGCTGCGTTCGCCGGCTTCGATCAAGGCGACGTCAAATTCGGGCAGCCACGAAAATTGGCGCAGCGATTCGGCGACGGGCCGGCCTTTGGCGAGTTCGTCGAGGATGCGTTGAAGCGGTTTGCGGAAGTCGTGGCCGGGTGGACTGTTTTTGAGTTGTTCCAACGCGCGGACGACGCCGATTCCGGCTGTCGTGAACTGGGCGAGTTGATGATAGAATTCGGCGCGCTGGGTGAACTGTCGGGGCGTGACGATGAACGACATACGCCCGCCGACTCAAACCGCGACGCGGTCGAGGCTGGCTTTCAGGTCGCGCTTGCTTTTCGCGCCGACCATTTGTTCGGCGACCTGTCCTTTGTTGATCAGCAGCAATGTCGGGATGGCGCGGATGCCGTATTCGGCGGCCAGCGACTGCTGTTCGTCAATGTTGACCTTGCCGATTTTCACCTTGCCGTCGTATTCGTCGGCGAGTTCGTCGAGCAGCGGCGCGATCATTTTACACGGGCCGCACCACTCCGCCCAAAAATCCACGAGCACAGGTGACTGTGATTGCAGGACTTGCTGGGAAAAGTTTTCCTGTGTGAGTATGACGATGAGTGGTGAGGCCATAATGAAATGCAAAGCACGGTTGTGGAAAACCGATTACTGGTTCAGTCCGCCGTTCAAGATCAACATCATCCAAACGGTTGTGCCGACGGCGGCCAATGCTGCAACGCAGGCGGCGATGGCCAGAATCTTGTCGAGCGTGCTGACGGTCGGTGCGCCGACGGCGACTGGCGCGGGACGCTGCGCGGCGACTGGTGCGGCCCCACGTTGCGGTTGCACAGGCGCTGCGACAGGCGCAGCGGTGCTGCGCAGGGGCGGCATTCCGCCGGAAGCGCCGGTCGGTCCACCGGGCGGCAACGTCGGCAATTTGATAGTCGGCGCGGCACTGGGCTTTGGCGGTAAATTGATGCGGACGGTCTCTTTTTTGGGCTGAACCTTGCCGGTCGTCTTTTTCATCGGCTCTGAACCGGAAAGCGGTCCCGGACTTGTCGGAGGAATGTCGGCCATAATGTTTGTCTGGAAAAGATAAACGGCAACGCCCGTCTGTCAAATTTAATTCTGAAAATAAACCCGGCGGCGGTTGAATTTCAAATCAATCCAAAGTCTGCCGGTAGCGTTTGATTCCAATTGTCAGCATCACGACAAGGAACAAAGCAATCGGCCACAAGTCCGGTGCGATTTCCAGCAGGCCATTTCCTTTCAGCAAAATGCCACGCACGATGCGCAGAAAATGCGTCAGCGGCAGGCATTCGCCGATGTCCTGCGCCCAGCCCGGCATCCCGCGAAACGGAAACATATAGCCGGACAGCAAAATGTTTGGCAAAAAGAAAAACATTCCCATCTGCATCGCCTGTCGTTGGTTTCGCGCGATGGTGGAAAATGTGATACCGACCGCCAGATGCGCCACGATGAATAAAAACGCCACCGCAAGCAGCAACGGCACGCTGCCGACCATCGGCACGTCGAACAAAAATTTTGCGCACACCAGAATCAAAAAGATCTGGATGTAGCCGACCATGATATACGGCACGATTTTGCCGATGATCACTTCGACCGGACGCAGCGGCGTCGAAAGCAGGTTTTCCATCGTGCCGCTCTCGCGTTCGCGCGTGATGGCGAGCGCCGTGATGATGACCATCGTCATCGTCAAGATCACGCCCATCAGCCCGGGCACGATGTTATACTGCGTGATGTTTTCGGGATTGTAATGCTGATGAACAACGAGGTTGAACGGCGTGGAACTCGCGCGAAGTTTCGCCAGCGGCCCGGTCAAATCGCGGTTCAAAACGATTGGCGTTAGCGAATTCATCGCGCCGACGGCGTAGCCGATGGCCATCGGGTCGGTCGCGTCGGCTTCGAGCAGCAAATCCGGCTGTTCGCCGCGCAACAGTTTGCGCGAAAAATCCACGGGAATTTCCACGGCGAATTGCACCGTTCCTTCCTTGAGCAATTTTTGAATTTCCGCCTCGCTTTGCGGTTCGCGCGTGATATCGAAGTAACTGCTGTTGCGCATCGCCCAGACGATCGTGCGCGAAAACGTGCTGTTGTCGGCGGAATAAACGGCGGTCGGCAGATGTTTCGGGTCGGAATTGATGGCGTAGCCGAAAAGCACGAGTTGAAGCATCGGAATGCCCAGCATCATGGCGAACGTCAGACGGTCGCGCCGCATCTGGATGAATTCCTTCGCGACGATGGCGCAAAACCGTTGCCAGTTGAATTTCATTTCAGGAAAAATTGTCCTTCGCGGTTTCCATCAGGCTGATGAAAACGTCTTCAAGTCCCGATTGAATCTGTTTCCAGTGATAATCGCCCGTGATCAACGGACTCACGCTCGCGCGCAATTTTTCCGCGTCGAGCCCGCTGACATGCAGCGTCGAGCCGAACGCGACGACCTGCTCGACGCCGGGTTTTCCACGGATTTTTTCTGCGAGTTCGTGCAAATTTCCGCCGGTCACTTCCCACGTCGAGAGCTTTGAATTTTTCAAAACTTCGTCCACCGTGCCGCTCGCGAGCAGATTTCCGTAGCTGATGTAGGCCACGCGATTGCAGCGTTCCGCTTCGTCCATATAATGCGTCGTGATCAGCACGGTCAAACCGCTGCCCGCAAGCTGCTGGATTTCATCCCAAAAATCGCGGCGCGCCTTCGGATCAACACCCGCCGTCGGTTCGTCGAGCAAAAGCAGTTGCGGCTCGTGAATCAGGCACGCGGACAACGCGAGCCGCTGTTTCCAGCCGCCGGACAATTCACCGGCGAGCTGTTTGCGCCGTTCGACCATGCCGAGACGCTCCAGGCTTTTTTCGACGGCGGCTTTGCGCTGCGGCACGCCGTAAATGCGCGCGATGAAATCCAGATTTTCCTCGATGGTCAAATCCTCGTAAAAACTGAACCGCTGCGTCATGTAGCCGACGTGTTTTTTGATCTCGGAGCTTTGCGTGCGAAAATCATAATCAAGACACTGGCCGCTGCCGGCGTCCGGTTTGAGCAAGCCGCAGAGCATCCGCAAAAAAGTCGTCTTGCCGCTGCCGTTCGGTCCGAGAAATCCGTAAATCTCGCCGTGGCGGACTTGCATGGCGATATTGTTGACGACGACGCGGTCGCCGAACTTTTTCGTGACGTCGTGAACGTCAATGGCGAAGTCGCCGTTCATGAAGAAAGTGTTTTGATAATGCCCTCCTTTTTTATCTGCGCTATCGAAAATGGCATCAGCGCGCTAAAAGCGGTTGTGATTAAGATATACATCCACCATACGCATTTAAATTGGAGCAGAGTCCAACCGTCATTAACGGCGTATTGCTGAAGCGCGGAGAATTTCGGATCGCCATTAGAATCGCCAATGAATTCAGGGAAAAAAACATCCCAAATCACAATGCTAAAAAGATTAATCGCCACGAGAAAAAGGAAAAATATTGCACCTGCTGCAATTTCCCGCGCGGCGTTGAGACGCCGCTGTTTCAGAAATAAAATTGGGAACCAAATCAGCAACGAAATAAAACAATTCCACGGAATAAAGCTTATCGCGAAATCAATTGGCGGAGGAACATTTGCTCCAAAGACTTTTGTTTTGATGATGCCGATGAGTTTGAAAAAAAATTCGTTGTTGAAAGTGGAAAACCAAAGAAGAAGGCCAATCCAAAGGCAATAGACAATTATTTTAGCACTTGGCTTCATTACCCTCATTTCAATTTCACATCCACCGGCTGGCCGGGGCGAAGTTCCACCGCGTCCGCCGGTGAAAATTTTGCCTCGATCATGAAAATCAATTTCGCGCGGTTCTCGCGATTGTATAAAACCGGCGGCGTGAACTCGGCCTGCGTGGAAATGTAATTGACCGTCGCGGAATAACTTTTCACTGCGCCATCAAAAGTGACGCTGACATTTTCGCCGGCCTTGATTCGCGGCAGCATTTCCTGCGGCACAAAAAAGCGCGCCTTCAAATTTTCCGGCGGCAGCAAAACCACGACCGGATTTCCCGCCGCGACCCATTCGCCGCTGCGATAAAGCGTGTCCTGCACAAATGCATTCGTCGGCGCGAACTGCTGTTTCTGATCGAACGACCATTGTGCCTTGTCGAGCGCGGCCTGCTGCGACTCGACCTGCGCCGCGTCGGCGTCACGCTGTGCGCGTGCCTGATCAAGTTCCTCGGCGGAAATCACCTCGGCGTTTCCCTCGCGCAATTGTTTTCGCCGTTCAAATGTGGATTCGGAAAGTTCAAAATTCGCCTTTGCTTGCGCGAGATTTTTTTGCGCGGCGTTCAGCGCATCGGCTTCCGAACCGCGTTCTAGTTCAAAAAGCAATTGGTTGGTTTTGACTTCATCGCCGCGCGCAACGGCGAGATTGGTGAGCGCGCCGCCGAGCGGTGAGGCGACATAAACGTATTCGCCCTCGATGTAACCTTGAAATGTGCCGGACGGATTTCCAGAGCAACCCGCGATAAAAATCGCCGCGAGCGCGGAGGCGCACAAAATCAGGATTCGATTTGTTTTCATTGGCGATTTTCGTTTCCACCAACAAAGAACAAGATTTTTGTTGACGTGTCAAACAAATGTTTGAATCTTGTGTTTGAAACATGAGACACAAATCGCCAGTCAAACCGGACGATATTTCACACGACGAGACGCGCCGCCAGCTTCTTGAAGCTGCGGGCGAGGTTTTCGCCGAATCCGGTTTTCGCGCCGCGACAGTGCGTGAAATCTGCAAGCGCGCGGGAGCGAACGTCGCGGCGGTGAATTATCATTTTGGCGACAAGGAAAGGCTTTACGTCGAAGTCCTGCGCTATTCGCACGGCAAGGCGTTGGAAAAATATCCGCCGCTGCTCGGCGTCGCGTCGGACGCGCCGCCGGAGAAAAAATTGAATGCGTTCGTGCAATCATTGTTGCTGCGGATTTTTGACAAAGGCCCGACAGCATGGCACGGCAAACTCATGTCGCGTGCGATGATCGAGCCGAACGCCGCGCTGGATTCTTTGGTCGAGGAACGGATCCGTCCGATGGCGGGGGAACTTTTGAAAATCGTGGCGGAAATCATTGATCGTCCGTTGAACGACGAACAGGTGCGACAATGTGCATTCAGCGTGGTGAGCCAATGCGTGTTTTATCATCATTGCCGCCCGGTCGTGTTGCGGCTTTTTCCAAACCAATTGCCGCAGGATACTGCGAGCATCGGGCGTCTGGCCGACCACATCACGAAATTTTCACTGGCGGCGCTGAAAAATCTGCCCGTCACAAAGCGTTAGAATTTTTTGCACCATGAAAAAATTGAAAATCATCCTGTCACTGTCGCTTGTCTGTTTCGCCGCAAACTGGAGCGCCGCGGCGCAAGAAGTGAACACCAATTTGCCCGCGTGGATTTCGCAGCCGCTGTCGCTGACGGACTGTATGAACCTCGCGTTGCAGCAAAACGCCTCGATTTTAAAGGCGAAAAACGATCTCGAAGCATCGCATGGCGTGGTCGTGCAGACGCGCGCGGTCGCGCTGCCGCAATTGACAGCGACCGGACAATTCAAGGACACCGACCCGAACGCGATCGAAAATTTTCCGGGCACGGTTGTGCCGGATAAAAATTGGAACGCGGGCGTTCAAATTGTTCAAACGATTTACGAAGGCGGCAAACTCGTCGCCGCGCTTCGCGCCGCAGGCGCCACGAAACAGCAGGCGCTGGCGCAATTCCAAACCGTCGTCGCCGACACGCTGCTCGACACGCGCATCGCCTATTACGACGTGCTGCTGGCCGCGCAGGAGATCACCGTCCACGAGGCATCGGTGAACCTGTTGCAAAAGGAACTCGAAGACCAGCAGCACCGTTATGACGCGGGCACGGTGCCGAAATTCAACCTGCTCCGCGCCGATGTCGCCGTCGCCAACGAACGTCCGAACTTGATCCAGGCCCGGAACAATTATCGCATCGCCAAAAACAATCTGTCGAACCTGCTCGGTTACAATCTGCCGCGGGAAATCTGGGAGGACGTTCCGCTGAATCTGACCGACGCGCTCGAGGCCGCGCCGTATGAAATAAAGCTGCCCGACGCCATCGAGCAGGCTTTGGAAAAACGGACGGAGCTTGTCGCGCTGCGCAAAACGGAAGAGTTGCAAAAGCTCAACATCGTCAACGCAAAATCCGGCTACAAGCCGACAGTCCAGCTTTTCGCCGGCTACGATTGGTACAACTCGCAATTCATAGACCCCACCGATCTGGGCTATTCGATCCACGGCTGGAACGCGGGCGCGCAGTTGAGCTGGAACATTTTCGATGGATTGCTTACGCACGGAAAAGTCGTGCAGGCCGAGGCTCTTTACGAAAAATCCAAAACGGATTTGACCGATCAATCGCGCCAGATCGAGCTTCAAGTGCGCACGGCCTATTCCGATTTCATCGAGGCGCGCGAGGTTTTGGAATCGCAAAAAACCGTGCAGGCTGAGGCCGAGGAAGCGTTGAACGAGGCGCGCGCGCGCGCCGACGCGGGCACCGGCACGCAACTCGATGTCCTCGATGCCGAGACTTCGCTCACGCAGGCGCGCACGACACAGATTCAGGCGCTGCACGATTATGAAACCGCCCGCGCCCGTCTCGAACGCGCCATCGGCGCGGACATGACGCAGCCCGCGGCGAAATAAATCGGCGGAGACGATCATTTGCCGATTGACGGCATCGGCAATTTTCGGGGATTTTGGTCGCGACATGGCAAAAATCCAACGCGCGCTCATTTCAGTTTCCGATAAAACCGGCTTGATTCCGTTCGCACAAATTCTGGCGAAGGCCGGAATTGAAATCATTTCCACCGGCGGCACGGCAAAAACTTTGCGCGAAGCCGGACTTGCGGTGAAGGACATCAGCGAATACACCGGCTTTCCCGAAATGCTGGATGGCCGCGTGAAAACGTTGCACCCGAAAGTTCACGGCGGATTGCTTTTCATTCGCGGCAATGAAACCCACGAAGCCGCCGTAAAAAAGCACGGCATTATCCCGATTGATCTGGTCGTCGTAAATCTTTATCCGTTCGAGCAGACCGTCGCGAAGCCGGACGTGAGTTTGCACGACGCGATCGAGAACATTGACATCGGCGGCCCTTCGATGCTCCGCAGCGCGGCGAAAAATCACGAAAGCGTGACCGTCGTTGTCAGCCCGAAGGATTACGACGAAGTCGCAAAACAGATTTCAGACACAGGAGACACGACGTTGGAGATGAGGCAAAGGCTGGCTGCAAAAGTTTTTTCCAGAACGGCGGCTTACGACGCGGCAATTGCACGGCATTTGGAAAAGGAATTCAAGGTGGCACAAATCGGAGCGTTGCCAAAAACACTTTGGATTTCCATGCCGCTCGCACAACCGTTACGTTACGGCGAAAATCCGCATCAGGCGGCGGGACTTTACGGACGCTTCAAAGAATTTTTCCAGCAGTTGCACGGCAAGGAACTTTCCTACAACAACATTCTCGATTTGACAGCCGCGTCGAGTTTGATTTCTGAATTTGAAAAAGACCAGCCAACATTTGCGATTTTGAAGCACACAAATCCGTGTGGCGTCGGGCAGGGGGAAAACCTTCGTGAAGCATGGGACAAAGCGTTTGCGACAGACAAACAGGCACCGTTTGGCGGAATCATCACCGTGAACCAACCGCTCGACGGTGCCTGTGCGGAAGCCATCGCTGAAATTTTCAGCGAGGTGATCGTCGCGCCGGATTTTTCGGCGGAGGCGCTGGAGATTTTGCAGAAGAAGAAAAATTTGCGGCTCATAAAAATATTAAAGTCATCCAGCAATAGTAAGCGGTGGGATTTGCGCAGTGTTGGAGCGGATTCATTTCTGCTCCAACAGCAGGATTTGAAAACCACCACAACGGAAAATTTGAAAATCGTTACGAAACGATGGCCAACCGATCAAGAAATGCGCGCGATGTTATTTGGCTGGCGCGTGGTGAAGCACGTCAAGTCAAACGCGATTGTTTATGCGGGCGCGGACAGGACTTTGGGAATCGGCGCGGGACAGATGAGCCGTGTGGACTCAAGCCGCATCGCGGTCTGGAAGGCGGGCGAGGCGAAATTGTCGCTCAAAGGCAGCGTGATTTGCAGCGACGCGTTTTTTCCGTTTCCCGACGGGTTGATCGCGGCGGCGGAAGCGGGCGCGACGGCGGCAATCCAACCGGGCGGTTCGGTGAAGGACGCGGAAGTCATCGCGGCGGCGGATGAACGCGGAATGGCGATGGCGTTCACCGGTACGCGGCATTTCCGGCATTAAAAGATTTTCGGAAGTCCGTTAAATCCTCCGCGGCGTCTTTTTAATTCAGCGGATGAGCCAATAAACGAGCGCGAGTTGGCCCGCAGTGACAAGTGCGATAAGCGCCCACAGAAATGATTCCCGTGCGCGCAGGCCGTATTGACGCGCGGAGGCAAGCCAGAACTGGAATTTCACGGAACCGGCGGTGATGATGTCGCCGTTATGCAAAAATGCGGTTTGAACCGGATCGCCATTGATGGCGACCAGGGCGCTTGATGATGTCGAAAGATTGAAGCCGGTATTTTTTTGAAATTCCAAGGTAAGATGGCGATCCCAGACACCGCTTTCGTCCAGTTGCAAATCATTTTCAACGCCGCGTCCGATGCTGAAAGGAAACCGGCGGACAATCGTTTGATCGCCCGCCTTTTTTCCAGAAAGTATGTTGAGTTGGATCATCACCAGATTGATCTTTTAACTTCAATCTGGTCGCCCGGATGGACGGCTGGATCGACGGCTTTACCAGCGAGTGCCTTGTCCACGTTCACTTTGATTTGCCCGCCATTTGCACGGATGAGGAGAACGTTCTTATGATTGGCATAATCAGTAAAGTCTCCGGCGGAGGTGATGGCCTTACTGACTGTGGTTTCGCCGACGTAAAGTTGTCGTCCCGGACCTTTCACTTCGCCTCGGACGTAATAAACAAGGTCACCGGGTTTTACAGTGACAGTGAGGCGAACGTAGTATTTTGGAACATAAAGGTCGTGAATTTCATTCTGTAGTTCCCCTGCGGTTTTGCCGGCGGCATGGACCGCCCCGATGTAGGGCAAAGTGATATTACCGTCTTCTTTGATTATTTCCTCGTGCGGTTCGATCGGGTCTGCCGCGCCCGAAAAGCTTATGCCAACGGTTTCACCGATATGAAAACGCGCGACATCTGCCAGGGGCTGACCACCGGAAGATGAACCGGCCCTTGCCGGCGAGCCGGGATTGTCGGAAAAATAAGGCTCATTGGATGGCGAGCCGCAACCGGTGAGAACCAGACTTAAAAACAGCAGGCTGCAGGCAAAAAAGCCGCTAACAAATAATTTCATGTGCGGTAATCGTCGTGAAATCCGGGCTGGAATCAATACTTTTGTTTGATTCCGGTGTTATCGTCGTCGTCGGAATCTTTGGGCGCGGCCGCTTCCTGCTCTTTGACATTGCCGGAGTGATAATAATCGTGGTAGTAGCCGCTGTAATAATAATAACTTTCGTCCTGCGACATGTTGATGTTGTTTAGCACGATGCCGATGAACATGCCGCCGACTTTTTCGATGACTTGCTTGGCTCGGATGTTCATCGGCTGCGGATAACGGCGGTATTGGATGACCTGGATGACCATGTCCATTTCGCTGGCCAGAATGGAGGCGTCACTCACGCCGAGGATTGGCGGCGAATCGAAAAACACAAAATCATAACGTTGCTTCAATTCGGCGACCATGTCCTTCATCTGTGCCGAATTCAAGATGCTCATGGAACTGCTGGGCAGTTTGCCGCTGGCCATGAAATGAAGCATCGGCACGCCGGTGTTCTGGATGACTTCCGCCAATGTGTTTTGATTGAGCAGGTAATTGGTCAGGCCAAGGTCATTACTGACGTGCAGCAGTTTATGGAGCGTGGGACGGCGCAAGTCCGAGTCCACAATCAATACGCGCTGGCCGGCCTGTGCAAAGACAGTGGCGAGGTTGACTGTGGTGGTGGATTTACCTTCACCCGCACCTGCGCTGACGACGACGATAGTGGTAAGCTTGTCATCCTTGCGCGAGAAAAGAATGTTGGTGCGCAACACGCGATAGGCTTCGGCGTAGCGACTTTCCGGGCCTTCGTCTATCAGATAGCCGACGTTCTGCGGGATGACGCCGAGCACCGGCGCCTGGAATGCGCGCTCCACGTCGTCAATGGTTTTGACGCTGGTGTCGAGATATTCAATGAAGAACGCGAGGCCGATGCCCATGATCAATCCGAAAACCAGACCGAGGGTGATATTGAGAGTCTTGTTCGGCCGGACAGGGTCTTTGCCGGGTTCGGCGATTTTGGTGATCTCAACCGCGGAAGTTTTTGGGATGGCCAGATCGATTTTCTCCTGTTCGATTTTCGTAGCGAGCAATTTGTGGAAATCAATCATGTTCGCCAATTTTCGTTTTTCCTCCCAATAGGGCTGTCCGCGAACGGCTTCTTCCTGATCTTTTTGTGTGGATGATTCCACCTCGGTGTTTAGCGTGTCGAGCGCGGCCTTCTCAGTGTTTAAATTATTTTCCAGCCCGATCATGATGCCATTGACGCGGTCGTCAATCTGCTGATTCAACTCGTTGATCAAGGACTGGACTCGGATGACATCGGGATTCGCCAGCGAATAATCGTTGGTCATGGTGACAAACCGCTGCTGGGCCTCGTGCAATTTGTCCAGCAATCCGGACAGGGCTCCATCCTGGGAGACGGTTGGCAGAACGTCCCTCAATTTTTCAATGCTCAACGCTTTCAATTGAATCAATTGTTCATTCAATTTCATGTAGCGCGTCTGGCCTTCCATCATCATGTTATGGAATTCAGCCAACTGTTCTTGCGTCAGCGTGGGCGTGGGGATGAAGGAGTTGGGATCGACGTCGGCAATAGCCAGTTCCTTTCGCAATCGGTCGACATTCGCCCGGATCGCTTGGATTTGTTCCTCTTCAGAGTCATATTGTTCCTCCAAAACCTTGATTCCGCCAAGAGTGAGTTGCTTGCGTCGTTCCTGTCGATAGACATTATAAGCCTTGGCGATTTCATTGGCCAGAGTGGCGGCCTCGTTTTTGTCCGCGCTGTAAACGGTGATGTCGATCAAGGTTGTGTTGCGCACGGAATTCAGACTCATTTGGCGCTTCAAAAATTCGACCGTATCGGCCGTTTTAAGCGTATCCGCACCGTATTTTTTGGCCCAGACGACATTCAAATTCAACGCGTCAATTACCTTGCCTAAAACCGTCGCCTCCTGGAGAACTTCCAATTCGGTCTGGAGAAAATAAGGATCATACTGTGGAGCAATGGTCGTCTGCCCGCCGATGCCCGCGATGTCTGCGCTGGTATCCGGCTCAATTTTGATTTGCGATGTGCTGGAATAAGCGGTCGGCAGGATAAAGGTCACCGCAGTGGCGATGATGGCGGTGATCAAAAAAACGGTGATGATAATCGCTTTGCGGATGCGAATGATGCGCCAGTAATCAAGAAAATGCAGTTTGGTTTCCTGCGGTTGCTGGTTTTTTGGATCATCCATGTGCGGAAAAATAAACGGAGCCTGTGCAAGACTTGGCTCTCATTTTGATATTCAAGGCATCTATTAAGGCTTTTGATTAATAAGTTGCCGTGACTCCCACATAGACACGGTTGCGGGAATAGGAACGCCCCGGAATGTCGGAAGTGAGATTGTCGTAATTATATCCGACCTCGCCGGAGAAATGACGGGTGAAGGCGTAGTTGAAATTCACGCCGAGGTTGTATTCGTTGTCCGCCTCATTGCTGTATTGTCCGCCATCGAAGGATGAAAGCTGATAATTCGCGATAAGCGTCGCAAACAATTTTTCCGTGATTTTATGATTGATATCGCCGTACACCACCGTGCTTTCCTGATCTTCGGTGATGCTGCCGTTGGCCTGATTCACAGCGATTACATCGGTCGCATTAATCGAATGAGTAACCCCGATTTGCGCGTAACAGCCGGGCAAATAAGTATAAGTCATCGATGCAACAGCATACGGACTTAGCGAAGTGGTCTCCTGGATGGGATTATTGTAATTGTCGTTGTATTGAACACCGACATTGGCGGCCACACTCAAATTGGGAGTGAGGCTGGATTGAGTTCCAACATACACGAAATGCGAACGACTATTACGACTGTTGCTATAAAAAGTCACGGTATGCCCCAGAAAAGGAGGAGGGGCGCTGGGATTTAATGTAAAAAAATTATAGACACCTATCGGTTCATTCCCCGTGTAATTAACCTGTCCGTATTGATAGCCCACGAGAAAAGTTGTCGTCGGTGTCGCATGCCACTGGAAATCTATGTGAAGCAGATGCTCAAGACGATTGAGACTGCCGGCGAGACTCGCACCATTACCTGTCAATGACTCAAACCCTTGCGATCCAATTACGCTTGCACCACTATTCTCATAATCGTAAAAAGTATTTTGATATCCGATCACCGTGCTGAATTCCCGCGTCCAATCCGTGGTCAGCGAAATCGTTCCAGAGTTGACCACGTTGTTGCCGTTGACGCGAAACGGCAATGAAGCTCCCCCACCGGAGGGAGGAGGATTAAGCAATTCAGGCTCCTGTCCTACGCCAAGCGTGTCCGTAACCCGTGCCTGCCAGCGTTCGGTAAACGTGTGATCCAACCACAAATCAAGTTGGTGTGACTGGTCGATGGGATCCTGTCCAGTTTGTTCCCGATCCTGATAATAATATAATGCATAGGTGTAACGCGCCCCGAATTCTGTTTGGGTTAACGGAATGTTTACGCTGATCTGCGGTGAGACTTCGAATGAATAACTTCCACGCGCATCACCGCTGGTGGTATAGTTATCGTCGTAGAATCCCCGCAACGTCCCGGCAATGCTCCACATTTTGGAAGTGTCCGTACCCGCCGCACCCGCGTCGGGCACATAAGCAGCCTGCAAACTGGCTGTTCCAGCCAACACAAGCCCTGCGGAGACTAAAAATTTCTTCATAAAACTTCTGGACAGACTTTTGGACAGCCGAAACGACTTTACATTCAAAAAAAGTGCAACCAACTAATTGAGGAAAGTTATCAACAATCCCCTCTGACAGTCAAAATAATTTTCAACTTATTTTCATGTGTAACTTATTCATTAACTGAATGTTGTCGTTGTACCCTTACGCTAATTCTTTCAACAGCGATTTCAAGGTCAGAATGTTAATAACTTTCTTTTGTTCCAGCCAGCCTTTGCGTGCCATTCCCGCACCCAATCGCAGGAACGCAGCGTGTTCGTTGCGATGCGCATCGGGATTGATGACGCATTTCACGCCCTTGCCTTTTGCATAAGGCCAGTAACGCCAGTCCAGATCAAACCGATGCGGATTGCAGTTCAGCTCAATCCACGTGCCCGTCTCCGCGCAAGCGTCAATGACGGCTTCCACGTTCATCGGGTACGGTTCACGTTCCAATAAAAGCCGTCCGGTCATGTGCGCGATGATGTGAACAAACGGATTTTGCGCCGCGCGAATCAATCGTTTTGTGTTCTCCGCTTCGTTGTTTGCCGGAACATGCAAACTCGCGACGACCACATCCAATTCGGCCAACAGCTCGTCGTCGAAATCTAGCCGATCCTTAAGAATATCCACTTCCGTTCCCGTCAGCAGCCGGAAATCACTTCTGCGTTTTGCCAATCGCTCGTTGATTTTTTTGATTTCCTTGATTTGTTCGCGCAGCCGTTTTGAATCGAGCCCGTTCGCCTGAAAAGACGATTTCGAATGATCGGTGATCGCCCAATATTCAAGTCCGAGATTCTCCATGTAATCCGCGATTTCTTCAAGCGTGTTGTGCCCGTCGCTCCAGGTCGAATGATTGTGCAGCGAGCCTTTCAAATCCGTCCACTCGATTAATTTCGGCAAATCATTTTTTTCGGCCGCGACAAACTCACCATGATCTTCGCGCAATTCCGGCTCGATGTAAGGCAAATCCAGCTTCGCAAAAATTTCCTCTTCCGATTTGCACGGCACGAGCAGTTTTGGATCGCGCGTCTCTTCTTTTGATTTGAACAAACCGTATTCATTGAGCCGCAAGCCGCGCTGAATCGCACGTTGCCGCATCACGATGTTATGTTCCTTGCCACCGGTGAAATACATGCGCGCAAACGGAAATTCCTTGTCGCTGACGACGCGTAAATCGGACTGAATGCCGCCTTCTAAAATCACGCTGGCCTTCGTTTCGCCTTTGGCCGTGATCTTGATGATGCCCGGCTGTGAAGTGAAAAATTCAATCACGGCGGCCGGTTTTTTTGACGACGCCAGCAAATCAATGTCGCCGATGACTTCCTTGAAGCGGCGCAAACTGCCCGCCGCGCCGCAACGAATCACATCGGGATGGCCGCGCAATTTTTCCAGCAACGGTTCGGCGGCATACAGCGCGTCGCTCAACAAATGTTTGCTCGCGTAAGTGCGCCTGCGCTCAATGCCCTCTAAAATGTTCGTTTGTGTCTTTTCTCCAAAACCGTCGAGTCCCGCCACTTTGCCTTTTTTGCAGGCCGCTTCGAGTCTGGCGATTGAATCCACGCCGAGCTTTTTGTTCAAGGCCTGGATTTTTTTCGGACCAAGTCCCGGAATTTCCAGCATTTCGATCAAACCCGGCGGAATCGAAGCCTTCAATTCCTCGTAATATTTCAATTTTCCCGTCTCGACCAGTTCGGTGATTTTTTGTTCGAGCGCCTCGCCGATGCCCTTGATTTCGCCGAGCCGCTTTTCGGCGACGAGTTTTGCGAGCGGCTCGTTCAGGCTTTCAATCGTCCGCGCCGCATTCGCATAAGCGCGCGTCTTGAATGGATTTTCACCTTTCAGCTCAAGCAGCGTTCCGATCTCGACGAGAATTTCCGCGACTTTGTCTTTGTCCATGCGCCAAAGATGCCGTCGCAAGTTCCAAGTTTCAAGTTGTGCTTTGCTTCGCTAGAATTTCTCCATGTCGAAACGGAAACGAATGCCTGTTGCGTTGACTATCGCTGGCTCGGACAGCGGCGGCGGCGCTGGCATTCAAGCTGATTTGAAAACGTTCGCCGCACTCGGCGTCCACGGGACAAGTGCGATTGCGTGTTTGACTGCGCAAAATCCAAAACGGGTTCTTGGTGTCGAAGCATGCTCGACAAAAATGTTGCGGCAACAAATCGAAGCCGTATTTGAAGAACTGAAACCGGCGACGGTGAAAACAGGAATGCTGTTTTCCGCGGAAAATGTTTCCGTCGTCGCGAAATTTTTCAAAAAAAGGAAATGTCCGCTTGTTGTTGATCCAGTGATGGTTTCGACCAGCGGCGCAACATTGCTCGAACCAAAGGCGATGAAAATTCTCAAAGAAGGGCTTTTGCCGCTAGCGGCACTCGTCACACCGAATCTGGACGAAGCGGAAATTTTGAGCGGGCAAAAAATTTCTTCCGTTGAGGCGATGCGCGAAGCGGCGCAAAAAATTCATTCGCGTTTCGGCTGTGCCGTCTTGTTGAAGGGCGGCCACTTGAAAAATGCGCGCGAAGCCGTGGATGTTTTTTTCGACGGCAAAACGGAATCACTCTTGATTGCGCCGTTCATCAAAAATGTTTCGACGCACGGAACGGGTTGCGCTTATTCAGCGGCGATTTGCGCCGCGCTCGCGCTCGGAAACGATTTGCCGCAATCGGTTGAAATCGGGAAAAAATTTGTCACGCGCGCCATTTCCGGAAGTTACAAAATCGGGAAACATTTTTCGTTGAATCATTTCTGGAAAGCGTAATTTCGCCGCGCGTGATTTGATTCGATTACGCAAGTCCGCCGTTGGCGCGAATGTTCTGTCCGCTAATCCAGTTTGCTGCGTCGCTCGCCAGAAACGCGACCACTTCGGCGATTTCATCCGGCTGGCCGAGCCGGCCAAAGGCGGATTGCTTTGCGAAAAAATCAATCTGTTCCGCCGTCTTGCCGGCCTTGAACAATCCCGTGTCCGTCGGACCGGGCGAAACGGCGTTGATGGTGATGCCGCGCGGTCCCAATTCTTTTGCGAGCGAGCGCGTGAGCTGTTCCACCGCGCCTTTGGTGGCGACATAAGCTCCGTAGGTCGGCATGAATCGCGCCGTGGTCGAACTGGACAGATTGATGATGCGTCCGCCGTTAGCCAAACGCGTTGCGGCCTGTTGGCACGCGAAAAAAGTGCCCTTCACGTTCACGGCAAAAATTTTGTCGAATTCCGCTTCTGTCACGGCGGCAACGGGATTTTGCGGCATGATGCCGGCGTTGTTGACCAGAATGTCCAGCTTGCCGAAACGGGAGATCGTTTCGTCAAACAGCCGGACAATTTCCGCCACGCGACCGACGTCGGCCTGAATTGCGAAAGCATCGCCGCCCGCCGATTTGATTTGCGCCACGACTTTTTGCGCTTCGCCGGCGTTGCTGGCGTAATTGACGGCGACCGACGCGCCGGCTTTTGCAAGACGTTCCGCAATCGCGCGCCCGATCCCGCGCGACGCGCCGGTGACCAGCGCCACTTTTCCTTTTAACGTGTCTTTCATAAATTTAGCCGCCAGCTTCGTTCATAAAAGCAGTTCATGCAACCCGGTTGCGGAAAATGTTTGACCGCCCGTTTCAAAAATTCGGCTCGCGCAGCCGGAAAAACTGGTCTGCGTTGGTCGTGTTCAGGAAAATGTAATTTTGATTGTTCGTCACAATGGATGCCGGAATACCGTTCGTACTCCACGAAGCCGGCGCGAGGTTTGTGGTGGATTCGACAACGAAACCGGCGGGATAAGCCGGCCAGGACAAGGCGATGTTCGTCCCCGATCCTGTCACATTGAGCGACTGGGAGGAAAATTCAAAGGCGAGCGCGTAGGTTTCGTTACTGGTGACAAAATTTCCGCCGGCTTTCCAAACCTGCAAGTCGTAACGTCCGTGCGGCAATTGCGGCATGAAGATGTGTTCGACGTTGTCAACGAGACTGGTGCTGCACGCGACGAGGTTGCTGGAAAGCGTGCCGTACAAGAATAGATCGAGATTGTTGATGCCGGTTTTATTTTTATGACGATTCCAGACGAGCGTGGCTGTCGCGGTGAATGGGGCGTTGTTCAAATTGTTTGTGACATTGAAATAATAATGTTTCACGCCGTCAAAATTTGTTCCGCTAGAATTGGTGTTGAAATCCCAGCCGCTCAACACGCCGACAGTTCCGGTGTCACCCGTCGGTGGATGCGCGCTGTTGGTAAGAACGCTGGTTGAAACGACATAACTTCGCTTTCCACCCGCAAGCTGTTCGTAGGAATTAAAAATGTTCAGCATGCCTGCGCCGAACTGCGTATCCAACGGGGCGGAAGGTGAATTCGTCCAGCCGATAGGCTTGATTGCGCCATTGAGCAACAATGCTTTCACCGTGCGGATGTCCGTGACGGAATTTGTGTCGCCGCCCCCATCGCCGCGCGTTCCCGCCTGCATCAACAGCACCGCTCCGCCCGCGACCTGCGGCGTGGTGTAGCTCGTGACGACATCGGGCGTGCCGGGGGCTATGATGTCGGGTTTGCTCCGCCCATCGGGCGTCGGGCCGTAAGGTGAATTATTTATTCCGGCAACGCCGACGCCGATGCCGTTGTAACAAGTCGCGGGCGAATAAACGGGCTGGCCATTGAAGCCCGCACCCGTGACAAACAGCACGCCGTTGTTCGCTGCGTAATTGTCGTAAATCTGGTCCACATTGGTATCGTACGAGCCGTAAGTGAAACTCTGGTTGACCACGCGGTCGGAGATCGAATGTTGTTGGTTGATGTAGTAATTGATGAACGTGTCCGCTTCGTAGTTGTCAACGTGCGCGACATTGGTGGCCACGCCTCCGGGTGTTCCATAAAAATTTCCAGCGACATTGTCCGAGTGCGTTGAATCCTCGCCAAGCGAATTTGTATAAGTGTTCGCGACACTGACAGAGAAATAAGGTGACGTGCCTTCGATATAAGTGAAAAGATTAATTGGCTGTTCCACCGATATGTTGGTCGGATCGACTTCCCAGTACGGTAGCGGGTCGCCCGCCTCCGCCTGTCCCACGCGAATGCCCTGACCATTCAAATTCGTTGTTACTGTCCGTAACAACGTGACTCCGATGGTGTCAAGATTCGATGCTCCAACCGATGCGCAGAAAAATGCGGTGAAAAACAAGGCAAGGACGGTTCTTTGCTTGGACAAGCTTTTCATGACTTTGATTGCATGGGTTTACAGCAAAAGATATTCCAATCTAGTGAAAAGCGGTAGTGCTATGTCGGCTTTTTCCAGTTCCGCGATTACTTTTTCAAGATGCTCGGTGTATGAAATGATTAAAATTTTGTGACTGAAAAACCAAAACCGTGCTGAAGACAAAATCTTCAGCACGGTCGGCTCTTTTACGTCTTAAATGTTAGCGAATGAACCGTCTGACAAGCGCCAAACCAGCCAAGGCGATCCCCATAAGGGCGGACGTTGTGCCAGCATCAGGAACTTGATTGGTTAACACCTGACCAGCTTGAACTACTCCAGTCAGGGCAATGAAAACGGTAACCAGCATGATCGAAGTAAGTATTCTTTTCATATCGGTTGATTTTTGAACCCAAAGTTTATTTAGCGAACGAAACGCCTGACAATCGCGAGACCTGCCAGAGCAATTCCCATTAACGCAGACGTTGTGCCGGCATCAGGAACTGGAGCAATCGTTATTGCTTGAGCTGATCCAGTCAGGGCAGCAAAAACGGTGACCGCCATAATTGAAGTAATTATTTTTTTCATATTCGGTTGATTTTTGAATTTAGGTTTAACGAACAAAACGCCTGACAACTGCCAGACCAGCCAGAGCGATGCCCATCAATGCAGACGTCGTGCCGGCATCAGGAACATTATTTGTCACTGGAGTTGTTTGAGCCACTCCGGTTAAGGCAGCAAAAACGGTGACCACCATGATCGAAGTAATTATTTTTTTCATAATATTGGATTTTTAATCTGGCTTTTTTAGCGGATGAAACGTCTGACAATCGCGAGACCTGCCAACGCGATGCCCATCAAGGACGACGTTGTGCCGGCATCAGGAACCTGATCTATTTCACATGCTTGAACAGTTCCGGTTAGGGCTGCAAATACCGTCACCACTATGCTGAATGTAACTAATTTCTTCATAACAAGGCCTTAAGCCAGACACATGCCAGAAAATTTATCTGGAAACAAATTGTATTTAAATCGTTTGAATTCAATTATTTGTTTCAAATTTTTTTCCCGTCTCATTTTTCGGTAAACTTGCGATACTGGAAAGAATTCCGACACAATTTTTCTTCAAAACCTAAAGCATTCATAATCGCCTTTTAAACAAACGTTAAAACAAAAAATGTAATTTGTAAAAGATGCTGACAAAAATCTCTTTGAAATCGGGTTGAGCGATGCAGGATGCGTTTTATGTAATCTCAAAGATTTCCATTTTCGTTGTGGACGTTAGACTTAACGCGATGTCCGGCACGCTGGTGGTCAACGAAATCTATTTGAGTTTACAGGGCGAAAGCACTTTCGCCGGATTGCCGTGCATTTTCATCCGGCTCACCGCGTGCGATCTGCGCTGCTCGTATTGTGACACGGCCTATGCTTTTACCGAAGGCAAAAAAAAAACGCTCGCGGAAATTTTGGAAAAAGTTCGTGAACTGGCCGCGCCGTTTTCCAATTCAAAATTAAAAATCAAAAATTCAAAACTCCCGCTCGTCGAACTCACCGGCGGCGAACCGTTGCTCCAGAAAAATTCCCTGCCGCTGATGAAATCACTTTGCGACGACGGCTTCACGGTTTTGATCGAGACCAGCGGCGCGCATGACATTTCAAAAATTGATCCGCGCGTTCGCCGCATCATGGATTTGAAATGCCCGAGCAGCGGCGAAGTGGAACGAAATTTATTTTCCAACATCGCGCATTTGAAATCTACCGACGAAATCAAATTCGTCATCGCTACGGTCGAAGATTACGAATGGGCGAAACAACAAATCGCCGTGCACAAATTGGATCCGATTTGTCCGCTGCTCATGTCATGGGTTCATCCATTACGCCCCGAACAACAACAAAAATCGCTGAAGCCGGTTCCGGCCGACCAGACCCCGATTTCACGACGCGACCTGGCGGAAAAAATAATCGCCGATGCTTTGCCCGTGCGTTTCCAGGCGCAACTCCACAAAATCATCTGGCCGCCGGAACAGCGCGGCGTTTGATTGCATGAAGACGAAACAAGTTCTCGACCTGCTGCGCACTTACGAATCGCGGAACGTCCTGTTCATGGAGCCGGATGGTTCGTGGCCGATTGTTTGGGAACGTGCCAAGGACGTTTTCGTTTGGGATGCCGATTGGAAAAAGTATTTGGATCTGACGGGCGCTTTCGGCGTTGCCGCCGCCGGTCACGCGAACGCGAACGTCGTCAAGGCCGGACAAAAACAAATGGCGCGATTGCTCCATGCGATGGGAGACGTGCATCCGCCCGCGCGCAAAGCCGAGCTCGCGCGCGAATTGAGCCGCATTACTTTCGAGAGCTGGGGCAAAAAATCCGGCAAAGTAATTTTCTCCAACTCCGGTTTTGAAGCCGTCGAATCCGCGCTCAAGACCTCGATGGCCGCCACGGGAAAACGCGGCGTCATCGCTTTCAACGGCGCGTATCACGGACTTGGCTACGGCGCGCTCAACGTGACGCAACGCGACTTTTTCCGCAGCCCGTTCCAGTTGCAGCTTCGTGAATTCGGACATTTCGTTTTGTTTCCGACAAAAACTTCCGATCTTGCCACGGTTGAATTTCAAATCCGAAATTTTTTCCGTCGCGAACGTGTTGGCGCGATTTTGGTCGAACCAATCCAAGCGCGCGGCGGCTGTAATGTTCCGTCGCCAGAATTTTTGCCATTGCTGCGAAAACTTTGCGACGAACATGGTGCACTTTTGATCCTTGACGAAATTTACACCGGCTTTGGCCGCACCGGAAAATGGTTTGCTTGCGAACACTCCAGCGTCGTTCCCGATTTGATTTGTCTCGGCAAGGCGCTCACCGGCGGCTTCCCGCTTTCCGCCTGTGTTGGCCGCGCCGATTTGATGGATGCTGCATGGCCGCCGTCGCGGGGCGAGGCAATTCATACCAGCACGTTTCTGGGTCATCCCGTTGGTTGCGCGATGGCACTCGCACAAATCAAAGAAATCGGAAAGTTGAAATTGCCGGAACGTAGCGCAGAACTTGGAGAATTTTTGCTGGGCGAATTGCAATCGAAAATTTCCGGTTCAAAATTTCAAGTCAACATTCGCGGACTCGGCTTGATGGTCGGCGTGGAATTGCGATTGCTCGACGGCAAACCTGCCACTGATGCGGCGATGCAGGCGATCAAAGCCATGTTGCGACGCGGCTACATCATGTTGCCTGAAGGCGAATTTGGAAACGTCGTCAGCTTCACACCGCCGTTGACCATCACCAAGGCGCAACTCACCAAAGCCGTCAAAACGCTCGCGGAGGTTTTGAAGTGAAGCTGTCGGAAATGCGCGAGGTCTTGACGCGGCGCGACATCCAGCTCACGAAATCGCTCGGCCAGAATTTTCTTCACGACGCGAACCAATTGCAAAAAATTGTCGAGGCGGCGGAATTATCGAAAGCCGACAAAGTTTTGGAGATCGGGCCGGGACTTGGGCCGTTGACGGAATTGCTTTTGGAAAAGGCTGGTGAAGTTCTGGCGATTGAGATGGATCGTCGGCTCGTGGAAGTTTTGCACGAACAATTTGCTTCAGCGAAAAATCTAAACCTACTCCACGACGACGCGCTGGAATTTTTGCGGCGCGAGCCGCGCGACTGGAGCGATTGGAAGCTCGTCGCGAACCTGCCGTATTCCGTCGCCTCGCCGATCTTGGTGGAGCTGGCGCAATCGCCCCGGCGGCCGGAGCGCATGGTGACGACGCTGCAACTCGAAGTCGCGCAGCGGCTGATGGCGCAGGCGGACGATGACGATTACGGCGTGCTGACGCTGCTCGTCCAGCTCGATTACGAGCCGCGCGACTGGTTCAAGATTCCGCCGGAATGTTTTTTCCCGTCGCCCGATGTGGACTCCGCGTGCGTGTGCCTGGTGCGCCGAGCGACGCCGCTGCTGCCGGAAAATCTCCGCGCCACTTTTGTAAAAATCGTCAAGCGCGGCTTCTCGCAACGGCGCAAGATGATGCTGAAATTGCTGAAACAGGATTGGGCGGTGGACAAACTGGCGGCCGCCTTTGCCGGATTAAAAATCTCGCCGCAAGAGCGCGCGGAGAAATTGAGCTTGGAACAATTCGTGGCGCTGACGGAAAAACTTTTAAGCGAGACAAAGAAGATTTAAACTAAGTCATTATGATAGACGTTTTCATCAGCCATAGCAGTCAAGACGCAAAACTAGCGGAAGTTCTTGGCAATTTTTTACGCGAAGCTCTTTCGTTGAAACCTGAGCGTATCCGTTGCACAAGTGTTCCTTTGTATAGCCTGCGGGGTGGGGCACGAACAGAAAGCGAATTACGCGCCGAAATTGTGGAGGCTAAATGTTTTCTCGCGTTGATTACTCCAACAAGCGTAAGAGCTCCTTGGGTGCTTATTGAAATTGGAGCACGCTGGGCAACAGACAAACAACTTACGCCTTTGTTGGCGAAAGGCGCTTTGGCAAACAGCTTGAAAGGGCCAATAACATTGCTCAATGCGATTAGATGCGATGAAGCCGGAATGCAAAAATTGGTTCATGAAATGGCGAAAGATTTTGGTGATGACGCGCCATTACCATCAACTTATCGGAGAACACTGATTCCATTACTTAATTTGGCAAAATCCGAAATCGCTAGTCCTTCAACATCTGTAAGCTTAAGCCCGTTAAACGCACCAGCGAGTATTGATCCAGTAATACAGTCAATGCTGGATGCCAAAATTAAACGGGGATTAAGTCAATGACCGAAGAAATTTTTGACATCGTCAATGAGCGCGACGAGGTGGTCGGGCAGAACACGCGACGCGAGGTTCATGCGCGCGGGTTGTGGCATCGCGCGGTGCATGTGCTGGTGTTCAATGCGCGCGGCGAGGTGTTTCTCCAGAAGCGTTCGATGAAAAAGGACATCGCCGCCGGCAAATGGGATTCGTCGGCGTCCGGCCATCTGGACAGCGGCGAGGATTACGACGCGTGCGCGGTGCGCGAGGTGCGCGAGGAGATCGGGCTGCGCCTGTCGCAACCGCCGCAGCAGCTGTTCAAGGTTGATGCGTGCAAGGAGACGGGTTGGGAATTCTGCTGGATTTACCGCTGCGAAAGCGAAGGGCCTTTCGTCTTGCATCCTGATGAAATCGAGACGGGCGATTGGTTCGCGCCGGACGCGGTGACGAAGTGGGTGGACGAAAAGCCGCAGGATTTCGCGAGCGCGTTCCGTTTGATTTGGAAATTATTTATCGCCACGCCGCCGAGTTGACTTTACTTGCGCCAAAAATGGAGTAGTTATGTTCCCATGAACGACGCAAACAATTTTCTGGTTCCAATCGTGGTTGAGCAGACGGGTCGCGGTGAACGCAGTTGGGATATTTATTCGCGGCTGCTAGTTGACCGCATCCTTTTTATCGGCACGCCGGTGGACGACATGGTTTCCAACATCGTCATCGCGCAGCTTTTGTTTCTGCAGATGAGCGATCCAAAAAAAGACATCCATCTTTACATCAATTCGCCCGGCGGCAGCGTCACGGCGGGTCTGGCGATTTACGACACGATGCAATATCTAACATGCGACGTGAACACCTACTGCATCGGGCAGGCGGCGAGCATGGGCGCGGTGCTGCTTTGCGCGGGCACGAAGGGCAAGCGTTACGCGTTGCCGAATGCGCGCATCATGATCCATCAACCGTGGGGCGGCGTGCAGGGTCAGGCGACGGACATCAGCATCCAGGCGAAGGAAATTTTGCGGCTCAAAGATCGCCTCAATGAAATTCTGGCGAAACACACTGGCAAATCCGTTGACAGCATCGGCAAGGACACCGACCGCGACAATTTCATGTCGTCCGAGGAAGCGAAAAAATACGGACTGGTGGATCACGTCGTCCAATCGCGAAAGGAAATCCCCGGTGGAATGGAAAAAACGTCGGTGATACCGTAAACGAAATTTAAAAATGGCCCGCCCAAACAATCTTACGATGTGCAGTTTCTGCGGCAAGTCGCACGCGGAAGTGCGCAAGCTTATCGCCGGGCCGGGCGTTTATATCTGCGATAATTGCATCATCCTTTGCAAAAACGTTCTCGACCGCGAGCTGCAGGTTCAGAACCAGAAGAAGCAGCCGAAATTTTCCATCCCGAAACCCGCGGAAATCAAACGGCAACTGGATCTGTATTGCGTCGGGCAGGAACACGCGAAAAAAACTCTGGCCGTCGCCGTTCACAATCATTACAAGCGCATCCAGCCCGAAGCCGTGCCGGAAAATGACGAGGCACCGAAACTTCCTGCCCCGAAACATGCCGACGTTGAAATCGAGAAGAGCAACATTTTGATGATCGGCCCGACCGGTTCTGGAAAAACCTTGCTCGCGCGCACGCTGGCGAAAATTCTGGACGTTCCGTTCGCGATCGCTGACGCGACGACATTGACCGAGGCCGGCTACGTCGGCGAGGACGTTGAAAACATCGTTTTGCGCCTGCTCCAAAACGCTGATTACGACGTGAAGCGCGCGCAACGCGGCATCGTTTACATCGACGAGATCGACAAAATCGCGCGCAAGGCCGACGGGCCGTCCATCACGCGTGACGTGAGTGGCGAAGGCGTGCAGCAGGCGTTGTTGAAAATCCTTGAAGGCACGGTTTGCAATGTTCCGCCGCAGGGCGGTCGCAAACATCCGCAGCAGGAATACATTCGCGTGGACACGTCGGACATTTTGTTCATTTGCGGCGGCGCATTCGTCGGTTTGGAAAAAGTTATTCATCGTCGGCTGGGTCGGCACGTGATGGGTTTCGGCGCGATTGGCGAGGCGCAAAAAAATATTTCAGCGGGGCGCGCGGAAGTTCTTCAACATTCCGAACCGGAGGATTTGCTCAACTTCGGTTTCATTCCCGAATTTGTCGGACGATTGCCCGTCGTGACGACGCTCGCGGAATTGACCGAGGAACAATTGGTTTCCATTTTGACCGATCCGAAGAATGCACTGACGAAACAATATGCCAAGCTGATGGCGATGGAGGGTGTGGAACTGGAATTCACGCCCGACGCGTTGCGCGAACTCGCCGCGCAGGCGTTGCGCAAAGGCACGGGCGCGCGTGCGTTGCGCGGGCTGATCGAGCGGCTGATGCTGGATGTGATGTTCGATGCGCCGGAAAGCGGCAACATCGTGCACGTCAAAATCACGGCGGCAGTTGTGCGCGGCGAAAGCAAACCGATTGTGCGCCGGAAGCAGGACGCGGAAGCGGCGTGAATTATTTTTTCTTCGAGCCGAGTCCCCAAATCAGCCAAATGGCGAGGGCTACGAGCAAGACCAACCACCAAAAATAAAGCAAGTCGCGGCCAGCCATTGCTGCGAATTCATGCGCGGGCGGAAAAAGCAAAATCAAAACCGCCATCACGATCAGCAGGACGACGATTTTGAAAAAGGCAATCCAGCGCGGGTTCATGGATTGGGATTTGACGGTGGAGATTCGGCGCGCTGTTTTTGCAAATCAGCCAGCGGCAAAAGCATATTCACGCCGCCGGTGCCGCCGCCATAAACCATCGGTGCCTTGCCATCCCATTTTTCAACAATCTGCAAATCAATGAACGCCGGAGTCTCCTTGAGCGCTTCGCCGCGAATCCGGATTGATTCGGCGTCGCCTTTGGCCTTGATGACAACTGTGTCCGCTTCAATCTGGGCTTTCTGCTGGGTGAATTTCGCCTTCGCGGCTTCCTGTTCCTGCACCATCTTGGCTTCGATGGCGGTTTCCAATTCTTTTGAAAGGTCAATGTTTTGAATGACCACGTCATCCACTACTAAAATTGAACCCACTTTTTGCCGCGCTCCAGCCAGCGCCTTGTCTTTGATCTCTTCGCGATTTTTGACAATCTGTTCGGCGCTTTCCAAGGCCGTCACTTCCTTCAACGCTTCTTGCACGCGCGGCGCGATCAAGCTGTCGAATGGATCTCCGGCATAACCCTGATAAATTTGCACGACGGACGCTTCCGGCACGCGATACAGCACTTGCAAGTCCATGTTCACCTGTTGCAAATCCGAAGAATAGCAGGCCGCCTGGACTTCGCGGGTTTGCTGGCGGATTGGCACCGGCACAATCGTCGTGATGAACGGGGTTTTGTATCCGAAGCCTTGTGGTTTGAAGACGGGTGACACTTTTCCAAGCGTGACTTCCACGCCGCGAAAACCTGGCTGGACAACGTAACTGCTCGTGGACGCGACAATGACAATGACAAAGATAAGGATGGCAACGCCGATCAATTTGGCAACGGTTTGGGATTTCATGGGCGCAGATTAACAAACATTTTCGGCGAACCAATTATAATTTTTGCCGCTGATTATATGCCAATATCTTCATTCCAAAGCTTCGGCTTCGCTTTGATGAAATCACGCATGAGCTGGATGCACGCCGGGTCTTGCAGCACTTTCACGGTCACACCTTTCGAGCGGACGTATTCCTCCGGCCCTTGAAACGTTTTGTTTTCCCCGACGACGATGCGCGGAATTTTGTAAAGTAACGCCGCACCGCTGCACATCGGGCACGGCGAAAGCGTGGAATACAAAACGCAGCGCGAATAAACTTTGGCCGTGAGCCGTCCGGCATTTTCGAGGCAATTCATTTCCGCGTGATGAATCACGCTGCCGTGCTGTACGCGCTGGTTGTGTCCGCGCCCGATGATTTTTCCGTCGCAAACCAAAACCGAGCCGATAGGAATCCCGCCTTCGGCCAAACCGAGCATGGCTTCGTCAAGTGCAGCTTGAAGAAATGCGTCCATACGGCTTTTTAACCATTTTAATTGGACGATTCCAGATTTTTTCCTTGAACCGAACCGTGTTTCCGCGAGGCTTATGAAACTTTGAAATGAATTTGCCATCGGCAACATCGGTCTCAACGAATATGCCGCTCACGGAAAGTCCGCTTCGCGATTTGGAGGCGATTGTCCGTTCACGCACGCCGCTCATCGCGATGGAAAGCAACGAAGAGCCGCAAATCGTCCGCATGGTTCGGGAAATCGCAAAAAAATTTCAACTCAACGCGTTTCGCTGGACGGTCACGGAAGGTTTGCGCGCGTTTGACCCGAACGATCAACCGCCACAATCGGTGACAAAGTCGCAGGAAGTTTTGAATTATATCAAAAGCTCCTCGAACAACAGCCTCTTTGTGCTGCTGGATTTTCATCCATATTTGCAGGACGCGGTTCATGTGCGTTATCTCAAAGACATTGCGTTAACATATCCGAAGCATTATTCGACGGTCGTGCTCGTCGGCTTTGCGCTGAAAATTCCGGAGGAACTTCAACCGTTCACTGCGCGATTTCGTCTGCCACTGCCCTCGCCCGACGAACTGCGCACTATCGTTTACGACGCGGCGGGCGAATGGGGCGCGGAGCACGGTCGCCGCGATGTGCAGACGACGAACAAGGCGATTGATTTGCTCGTGCGAAATCTCGTCGGGCTGACGGCGACCGACGCGCGACGGCTCGCCTACAAAGCCATCAAGGACGACGGCGTGATTTCCGAATCGGAAATGCCAGAAGTCATGCGCGCAAAATATGAATTGCTCGAACGCGACAGCGTTCTGTCGTTTGAATACGAGACGACGAAATTTTCTGAAATCGGCGGAATGCAACGGCTTCGCCAGTGGCTCGAAATGCGAAAGGATTTTTTCTTTGGCAGCGGCGAAATAAATCTCGATCCGCCGCGCGGTGTTCTGTTGCTTGGCGTTCAGGGTTGCGGCAAAAGCCTCGTGGCCAAGGCGACCGCCGCGATTTTCGGTGTACCGTTGTTGCGTCTCGATTTCGGCGTGCTTTACAACAAATACTATGGCGAAACCGAACGCAATCTACGCAAGGCGCTTGAAACCGCCGAGGTTATGTCTCCGTGCGTTTTGTGGATGGACGAAATCGAAAAAGGAGTCGCGGTGCAGGACGACGACGATGGTTTGTCACGTCGTATGCTGGGAACATTTCTGACGTGGATGTCAGAGCGCAAAAAGCCGGTCTTTGTTGTCGCTACCGCAAATGACATCGTACGCCTGCCGCCAGAACTCGTTCGTAAAGGACGTTTTGACGAAATCTTTTTTGTGGATTTGCCTTCGCCGCAAAATCGCCGCGACATTTTGCGGATTCACTTGTTCAAACGTTCGCTTGATCCGGCGCAATTCGATTTGGACGCGCTTATTGAAGCGACAAAAGGATTTTCCGGCTCGGAAATCGAGCAGGCCATCGTGTCCGCCACATATACGGCGCGTGCGCAAAGTCATACGTTGACACAACAGAATTTGCTCGCGGAAATTCAGCAGACCCGTCCGCTTTCGGTTGTCATGGCCGAAAAAGTTCAGGAAACACGCGATTGGGCGTCGAGCCGGACTGTACCCTGCGATTGATTTAGCGCGCAAAAATTTGACGGATAACATCCTCAATCGGCACTTCCTGAATATCAATATCAGTCACGGGCAAATCGTCGAGCAGCGATTTGCAGACGGAAATGACGCGGTCGCGCTTGACTTTGAATGTGATTGCGCCGGCGGTTTTTTCCGTGACTTCGCCATATTGATTCAATTTTTCAGCAGAAAGCTCGTTCACCTTTTCACATTGAATCGTGACGAGTTTGAAGTCGGCGAAGCGGTCAACGATTTCGCTCAACTTGCCGTCGAAGAAGATTTTCCCGTGGTCAATGATGATGACGCGCTCGCACAACGCCTGAATGTCGGCCATGTAATGGCTCGTGAGCAGGATCGTCGTCTTCTGCGCGGCGTTGTGGCGGCGGATGAAATCGCGGACGGTCTTCTGCGAGGTCACGTCAAGGCCGATGGTCGGTTCGTCGAGAAAAAGAACCTTCGGCTGGTGCAGCAACGACGCGATGAGTTCCATTTTCATGCGCTCGCCGAGCGAAAGTTCGCGGACACTGACGTTGAGCTTGTCTTTGACGGCGAGCAGTTCGGTCAGTTCACCGACGGTCTGCTCGAAGCGGTCTTTTGGAATGCCGTAAATTTTCGCGTTCAACTCCAGCGATTCGCGCGCGGGCAAATCCCACCACAATTGATTTTTCTGGCCGAGTACCAGCGCAAACTGGCGGCGGTAGCCGTCGTCGCGTTCCCACGGCGTGTAACCGAGGACTTTGGCCGAGCCGCTCGTCGGATAAAGCAGACCGGCGAGCATTTTCAAAGTCGTTGTTTTGCCCGCGCCGTTCGGGCCGAGAAAACCGACGAGTTCACCGGGTTCAATTTTGAAGCTGACTTCGTTGACGGCGAGGGTTTGATCGTATTGACGGTGGAAAAGCCCTTTGATTGCGCCGGAAAATCCGGGCTGCTTTTTATAGGTGCGAAAGGCTTTGGTCAGGCCGTTGACTTCAATCACTGGCATGAGCGAAGTGTCGAAAGTCGAATGACGAGTGTCGAGCGCGGAAATTTCAGCGCATCAACTGTTTTTCGAGGTAATGGACGACTTGACGGACGTTGGCGTCCACTTCCATGCGGTCTTTGACGAGGCGGCAGGCGTGCAAGACCGTGCCGTGATCACGTCCACCGTAAGCTTCGCCGATGGTATTGAGCGAACTTTCAGTGAGTTGACGCGAGAGAAACATCGCGATTTGACGCGGGAAGGCGATATTTTCCGGTCGGCGTTTGCTAGTCATGTCGGCAAGGCGAATGTCGAAATGTTCTGCAACTTTTTTCTGGATGACTTCGATGCTGATGGAAAAACGGCCTTCCTCATGCAAAATCTCCCGCAGCAAACCTTCAATGACTTCGATGGTCAGTTTCTTGCCCGTGAGCGAGGCATAAGATGCAACGCGTATCAGCGCGCCTTCAAGGCGGCGAACGTTCGTGCGGATGCGATTGGCCAAAAAATCCAAAATGTCCTCCGGTAGAGTGACACCCATGGATTGCGCCTTTTTGTTGAGGATGGCGCGCCGCATTTCGATGTCCGGTGGCTGCAAGTCCGTGACCAATCCCCATTCGAAGCGCGAGACGAGGCGATGTTCAAGTCCCTGGATTTCGCTGGCGGGACGATCGCAGGTCAGCACGATTTGTTTGTGCGATTCATGCAATGCATTGAACGTATGGAAAAATTCCTCCTGAATCCGTTCCTTACCGGCAAGGAACTGGACGTCATCAATCAACAATACGTCGGTTTGCCGGTGTTTTTTGCGGAATGCCACGAGCTTGTTGTTTTGGATCGCATCAATGTATTCGTTTGTGAACTTTTCGGAGGACAAATAGGCGACCCGCGCGCCCTTTTTGTTCGCACCAACATGCTGGCCGATGGCGTGGAGCAAGTGTGTCTTGCCCAAACCAACGCCTCCGTATAGGAAAAGTGGATTGTAGGATTTGCCCGGTGCTTGTGCGACCGCAAGCGCGGCGGCATAGGCAAAATTATTGTTGTTTCCGACAACAAACGACTCAAAGGTGTTTTTTGGATTGAAGTGCAGTTCGCTGTTGTGCGAAGTGCGTTCAGGCGCGGATTCGGCAGATTTCATTTTGGCTGGTGCGGTGGCCGGCGCCGGCGCGGTCACAATGGAAGAGCTTCCAATCGCGGTCTTAAATTTGATCTGTAACTGTTTGCCGGACGCGGCGGCAAAAGCCTTTTGCAAGAGGGCGAGATAATTGTCCTTAAGCCAGACCTCACAAAACTCGTTCGCCGTCTCGAGCGTGACATGGTTATTGTCAATGTCGCTCGCGCGCAGCGGCGCGAACCACATATTATATGTGTCCGCATTCATGCTGGAGCGAAGATGCTCCTGCGCCGAATTCCAAATTTTTTCTGCCGAAAGTTGCATGTGCATTCTGTCAAAAAGCCTGTTTTCCGAGCATTTTATTCACCTCGCCCCAAAACAGGTTTTAACGCCTATCTTCACAGACTCCCACCTCGGCAAAGAAAGCTTGATTTCGAACAACATAGCTCAATTTCATATTCTTTGCCATAAAAATCATAACAACATCAAAACAAACAATTGATTTACAACGCATTACAAAAAAAACAACCAACAACATCGTACTGTCTTTTTGAACAACGGTAAAACACCCTCGGACAGCTTGTGCGGGCGTGAGTATTTTTATGCGAACACCACGAAAATTTCGAGGACAACATATTAACTCTTGTTCGCAAGTTATTCACACAAACTTCTGACTAATAAAATCAATGTTCTCTCTGTAAAACGCCCGCAACACATTTTTTAATTGGACTCGCAAATTTTTCCGTTCTTTGCGGCCTTCATTACGAACACATTCATAGCTTCAGCAACTTGTTCGTCGGACATAAATTCAATTTTGATCTTTGGCAAAATTTACAACCCATTCACCTCTAAAGTTTCTAAAACAAATCCGGCAGTTTCTTTTCAACGTCATGCCTTGAACCCAAACGCGGTCATTACAGATTTGACATCCTCCAATCCGGACGAAACGAAATATGACCTTGTTTTTTTCATTCGCTGCTCACAGCCATGCGAGTGAATCAATCCTAGCACTCAAAGCTATTCTGTAAACAGGAATTTTTTTTTCGACTGGCGGAAGCACCGTATTGGTCCGCCCCTAAACGTGTATATGCCGGAAACGCCGGCTAATAAGAAGGCGCTTAATCAATAGAATAACTTATACTTAAAAACAGTGTTTGACAAAAATAAGCGATTGTGATTTATTATCGTCAGTTGCAATGCTGATTAAGGAGTGGTTGCACATTGATCTTTGATTTTAGGTTTTCGGTTTGCGTCTTGGTACAGACGCAAATTGGAGTTCTCCGTGATCCCACGTTGTACTCATTCTAAATTCCCCGGGCCTTTCGGTCATCTCCTGACCGACTGGTCCGGTTTTTTCTTTTAATCCCATGCCGTCACATTGCCCGGCCATGTGCTCTCGTTGACACTGTTTTTTCCGGCTGTTACCGTTTGCGTTCCTGAAAATGGCGACTGATTACAAAAACACGCTCAATCTTCCGCACACCGACTTTCCGATGAAAGCCGATCTAATTGCGCGCGAGCCGGAGCGTTTAAAAAAATGGGAAGCCGCGAAACTTTACGAAAAAATTCAGGCGGCGCGTGAGGGCAAAGAAAAATTTGTTTTGCACGACGGCCCGCCTTTCGCGAACGGCGATGTCCACATCGGCACGGCGTTGAACAAGATTCTCAAGGACATCATCATCAAGTATCTGACCCTGCGCGGCAAAAGCGCGCCTTACGTTCCCGGCTGGGATTGCCACGGCCTGCCGATTGAATTCAAAGTCTCGCAGGAAATGCGCAAAGCTGGCGACACGACTGCCGATGCCGCCACCATCCGCAAAGCCTGCGAAGCTTACGCCCGCAAATATATTGATCTTCAGCGCACGCAATTCAAACGTCTCGGCGTCCTCGGCGATTGGGAAAATCCGTATCTCACGCTGAACAAGGAATACGAAGCCGACGAACTGCGCCTGTTTGCCGACATCGTGGCCAAGGGATTTGTGTATCGCGGTAAGAAGCCGGTTTACTGGAGCATTCCCTGCCGCACCGCGCTCGCTGAAGCCGAAGTCGAATATCACGACCACGTCAGCCAGAGCGTGTTTGTGAAATTTCCCGTCGTCGGCCAGCCGAACACGTTCATCGTCATCTGGACGACGACGCCGTGGACGCTGCCCGCGAACCTTGCGGTCGCTTACAACGAAAAACTGCAATACGTCACCGTCAAAGTTGGCGAAGAAAATTATATTTTATTTCGCGGTTTGCTACCTGCTGTTGCAGAAAAATGCGGCTGGGCGAATTACACGGAAACGCCCGTGTCCATTGAGGATTTCAAGAAATTGGAATATCAACATCCATTCAGCAATCGCACCGGAAAACTGTTTGCCGCCGATTTTGTCACGAGCGACACCGGCACCGGTTTCGTTCACATCGCGCCCGGACACGGTCTGGACGACTACAATCTCGGTCGCCAAAACGGTCTGCCGATTTATTCGCCCGTTGATGACGACGGCAAACTCGCATACTCAAACGAATTGCCCGTCGAGCAGCAGATGCCCGCCGATATGGTCGGCAAATCCATCCTCGAAAAACATGACAAGAGCGATGCCAACGAAGCGGTGCTGCACGAGCTTCGCGTCCGCCACGCGCTGCTACATCAGGAAAATTATCATCATAGCTATCCGTATTGTTGGCGCAGCAAGACACCAATTATTTTCCGCGCGATGGATCAGTGGTTCATCAGAATTGATGCCGTCACGGTTTACGCGTTGCCACCGTTGAAAGGCGAAACCTTTCGCGAGCTTGCCCTAGCCGAGATTGACCGCGTGAAGTGGATTCCTGACTGGGGTGTCAATCGTATTAGGGGCGCGGTTCAATCGCGTCCCGATTGGTGCATCAGCCGTCAACGTTCGTGGGGTGTGCCGTTGCCCGCATTTTATGACGCGGACGGCGGGGCTATTCTTGACAAAGACGTAATCAAAAATGTCGCCGACCTTATTCAAAAAGAAGGCTCAAACATTTGGTTCGAGAAATCCGCCACCGAACTGTGGTCTTTGGTGAAGCCGAAAGATTGGAAAGGTGCAGACGCCGCCGCCAAATCCAACGACACGCTCGACGTGTGGATTGATTCCGGCTCATCGTCGCGTGCAGTCTTGAAGCAGCGAAAGGAATTGCAGCACGAAAAGAAAACCGGCGACGAAGTTTGGCAGGCCGATGTTTACCTCGAAGGCTCCGACCAGCATCGCGGCTGGTTTCAATCCTCGCTGCTGCTCTCGCTCGCGGGCAATGGCGCGGCACCGTTCAAGACCGTTTTGACGCACGGCTTCATGGTGGACGCCGACCGCGAAAAAATTTCCAAAAGCAAACAGGGCGCTTACGAAAAACCGCAGACCGCCGAAGCCTACGTCAAAAAATACGGCGCGGACGTCGTGCGGCTATGGGTTGCGTCGCAGGATTACCGCAGCGACATCGTCGTGAGCGAGGAACGCATCAACAAAGTCGGCGAAACCTATCGCGGCATCCGCAACGCGTTGCGCTACCAGCTCTCGAACCTCTACGATTTCGATCCGGCCAAACATTCCGTGCCCGACGAAAAGCTGACCGGCCTCGATCGCTGGATCCTCGGCGAATTCGCGAAACTCGAAGCCGAAGCCCTCGCCGCCTACGACCAATACGAATTCCACGTCGTCTATCAAAAGCTCAGCCAGTTCATCGCCGTGGAACTTTCGTCGGTCTATCACGACGTCATCAAAGACCGGCTCTACACCGACGCCGCGAATTCGCCGCGCCGCCGCTCCACGCAGACCGCGCTGCACCGGCTGGTGACCGGCCTGTGCCAGATGCTCGCGCCGATTTTGGCGTTCACGGCGGACGAAGCGTGGGAATTTGTGCCGGGGAAAAATGTGAATTCAGTTCACGAAAGCGAATTCAAGCCATCTGGCTTTTCTTTGCCCGAATCCGAAGTCGAGCTTTGGAAAAATTTATTTACTGCGCGTGAAACTTTGATGCCAGCGTTGGAATTGAAGCGTCGGGACAAAACTATTGGAAAATCTCTTGATGCCAAAATTCAACCGCTTGCCGAATATTTTCCAGAGTTTGTAAATGACCCGCAAATTCAGAACGCATTCAAAGAATTGATAAATGTTTCGCAGCTTGAGTTTTTATCTTACGACCTTAAAGCGGATTATACTGACAGACTTGTTGTTCACGCTGACGGCCAAAAATGCGAGCGCTGTTGGCATTGGGAAACGGACATCGGCCAAAACGCTGAGCATCCGACCATTTGCGCCCGCTGCACCAAAGCCGTGCTGGAATTCAAGGCGTGATTTAATTTTTAGCTGCGGAGCAGCGCACGATAGTAGCCCACGGCGACAGCCGTGGGTTTCGTGTCCAATAAATTATTAAGCCCCGGTAGGGGCGAAAGAAATTTTGTTAGAGATTGCTCGTGAAGATTTTCTTTCGCCCCTACCGGGGCTTTTTTCATTTTTTGTTTAACCCACGGTTTCACCGTGGGCTACTTTCTTTCGTCGCTTCGCGACTTCGCCCACTTCGCGTTCTTCGCGCGACATTTACACCGGCTGCTGCTGCGTGAGGCAGTGCAGCGAGCCGAAGCCCCACACCAAATCCACCGCGTGAATGCCGACGACGGGACGGTCGCGGAACAGTTCGCCCAAAATGCCGAGCGCGACGCGGTCGTTCGGGTCGTTGAACGTCGGGACGATGACGGCGGCGTTGCAGATGTAAAAATTCGCGTAGCTCGCCGGCAGCCGCACGCCGTCAAAATACAGCGGCGATGGCATGGGCAGTTCCACGACCTCGGGCTTGCGCCCATCTTCGAGCCGCAAATCCTTGATGCGTTCCCAATTTTCCGCGAGCGGTTTGTAATTTTCGTCGCGCGGATTTTTCTCGCGCACGAGCACGAGTGTTTTCGGATTCACGAAACGGCAAATGTCGTCAATGTGGCCGTGCGTGTCGTCGCCTTTCGGCCCTTTGGCGAGCCAGAAAATATTTTTGACGCCGAGATAATTTTTCAGCGTCGCCTCGATCTCTTCTTTGCCGAGACCGGGATTGCGAACTTGGATTTTCGGGTCGAGATAACATTCGTCAGTGGAAATCAGCGTGCCGCGTCCGTTCAATTCAATGCCGCCGCCTTCAATTACAAAGTTTTGAGTTTTGAGTTTTGAGTTTTGAGTTGCAGACAAAATCGGACATTCCGCGTGAAACAATTTTTTTCCCAGTAGCTTCGCGGCGGTTTCGGGAACTTTTGTGTCCTTGCGCCAGTTGTCATATTTCGCCCAACCGTTGAAATGGAAGTGAACGATGGCCGTTTCCGCTTTCCGCTTTCCGCTTTCCGCTTTTTTCACAAATATCGGTCCAGTATCACGCGTCCAGCCACGGTTCGTCGGATGCGTGACGAATTTTATTTTCCGCAAATCCACGCCGACGTGTTTAAAAACGCGGCGCGCAAAATTTTCGTCAGCCTTGTGGCGGACGATGAGATTGATTTTTTCGCCCGCAGAAATCTTCCGAACCATCTCGCCATAAACCCACGGGATGGTTTCAAATTTTCCCGGCCAATCGCTCGCGTTGTGCGGCCAGCCGAGCCACGTCGCCTCGTGCTTTTCCCATTCGGCGGGAAATGAATAGCCAAGTTCGGCGGGCGTGGCGGTGAAACTGTTTTTGGTCGGCATAAATGGCGCGCGAAACATAAATGATTCTTATAGAATGCTGAATCAAAATCCTGCGCCCGAAAAAATAATACATAAAATAAGAAATTTTTGTGGAATAATTTTGAAAATGGACGATGTTGGTTCACAGGCTCCGATTGGTGGAAAGTGTTGGTTGTTATGAACACGAACTTTAATCAGGTTGGAAATTTCGGGGTGGTTGCAAAGAACATCGCATTGATCGGTCTGCTTGGTTTTCTGGTGTTGTTTTCGATTCCCATCCGGGCTTTTTCAGAAGAACTGAAGACGGTCACGTTGCCTCCCGGCGTGACGGACGTTCAAATTCAACAGGCATTGGACGCCTTGCCCGATAGCGGCGGCGAAGTGGTGCTGCCGCCGGGGAATTTCACAATTTCCCAGCCCATCGTGCTGCAGCGCGACCACCAGACCTTGCGCGGTTCGGGAGTTGAAACAATTCTTCGTCTGGCCGATGGCGCGAATTGTCCGGTGATCATCATGGGCGAACCGGTCAATCACCCGGCGCGAATTGTCGAAGGCCTGCGCGTCAGCGATCTTTTTGTTGACGGGAACCGTGTTCATCAGCAGCGCGAACTCTGGCGGCTTTCCGGCGAAGGCTCGCAAATCCGCAACAACGGGATTGAAGTGCAGGATGTGAGCAATTCGGCGGTGGAGAATGTGGTTTGCGCACGCTGCCGTTCCGGCGGGCTGGTCACCGCGCGCGGTGTGCAGCGGCTGGTCGTGAAAAATTTGGACGCGTTTGACAACGAATTCGACGGGCTTGCGTGTTATCAGACGGAAAATTGTTTGTTCACGGAATTGAATCTGCATGATAATCCCGGCGCGGGTATTTCGCTAGACCTCGCGTTCGACCACAACGTCATCAGCAACGCCGTTCTGACCGGGAACGATCTGGGCATCTTCATGCGCGCGAGCCGCGACAATCAGTTTCACAACATCTCCATCCGCGACAGCCGTCACTTCGGCGTGTTCATGGCGCACACGGAGAAGCAGACGGAAAGCGGCTGGCAGCCCGCGCCGCAGACCGGATGCACGGACAATGCTTTCACGAACCTGACCGCAATCCGTTGCGGCGGCCCGGCTTTCCGCGTCAACAACGCCAGTTGCACGAACAACATCATCATCGGCGCGCAGTTTGAGAACGGCGTCCAAAACGGGCTCTCGCTCGTCAGCGCGGACTTGGTGACGGTGCAATGACTCCACATCTTCGGTTCGCGGGCTTCGATTTTTAGAATTGGCATTCGCGCGAACATCCGTATCGTTTGCAGAAGCAGATTTTTCCAAACGATTATGGCCAAGACAAAGCGAACGAAGATTTCCGGCGGACCGGTTTCCCGCTTCATCCAGCATCATTACCGCCACTTCAACGCCGCGTCGCTCGTGGACGCCGCGAAAGGCTACGTCGCGCATCTCGCTGGCGGCGGCAAAATGATGATCACGCTCGGCGGCGCGATGAGCACCGCTGAACTTGGCCTTTCGCTCGCGGAAATGATCCGCCGTGACAAAGTTCATTTGATTACCTGCACCGGCGCGAACTTGGAAGAAGATGTTTTCAATCTCGTCGCGCATGACTACTACGAACGCGTGCCGGGCTATCGATCGCTGACCGCCGAGGACGAACAGGCGTTGCTCGGCCGTCACATGAACCGCGTGACCGACACGTGCATTCCCGAAGGCGAAGCGATGCGCCGCATGGAAAAAGCCATGCTCGAAGTCTGGATCGACGCCGACAAAAAAGGCGAACGCCATTTCCCGCACGAGTTTTTCTACAAGGTTCTGTTGAGCGGCAAATACGAAAAGTATTACCAGATTGACCCGAAAGATTCCTGGATGCTCGCGGCGGCGAAAAAAAATCTGCCCATCGTCGTGCCCGGCTGGGAAGACGCGACGCTCGGCAATATGTATGCCGCCGCCGTCATCCGCGGCGACGTGAAGAACGTCCACACCGTCCGCACCGGCATCGAATACATGACGTGGCTCGCCGAGTTTTACACGAAGACCGCCACGAAGAAGAGCACGCTTGGCATGTTCCAGATCGGCGGCGGCATTTCCGGCGACTTCCCGATCTGCGTCGTGCCGATGCTGCATCAGGATTTGCTGCGCACCAGCGTGCCGCTCTGGGGTTACTTCTGCCAGATCAGTGATTCGACCACGAGCTACGGCAGCTATTCCGGCGCGGTGCCGAACGAAAAAATCACCTGGGGCAAACTCGGCGTGAAAACGCCGAAATACATCATCGAATCGGACGCGACCATCGTCGCGCCGCTGATTTTTGCGCATGTCCTCGGCTGGTAAAATAAATTTATGAAGTCAAATGATTTTTCAGACGCGCGAGTTTTAGTCACCGGCGGCGCAGGCTTTATCGGCAGTGCGCTCATCTGGGCGTTGAACCGGCGTGGCTGCGACAACATCGTCGTCTGCGACATCCTCGGCACGAACGAAAAATGGCGCAACCTCACGCCGCTGCGCTTCGCCGATTACGTCGAGGCCGCCGACTTGCTGCCGCGCTTGCAAAGTGGCGCGCTGGGAAAATTCGATTTGATTCTTCATCTCGGCGCGTGTTCGGCCACGACAGAAAAGGACGCGACCTATCTCATTAAAAACAATTACGAATTTACTAAAGACCTCTGTGCATGGTCTCTCGCGAAAAAGACGCGATTTGTCTATGCATCGTCCGCCGCGACTTATGGCGACGGCTCGGCGGGCATGGAAGACAACGAGACAAAGCTCGACACGTTGCGGCCGCTGAACATGTATGGCTACTCGAAGCATCTTTTCGACTTGCACGCCAAGCGCGCCGGGTTTTTGAACAAAATTGTCGGGCTGAAATATTTCAACGTTTTCGGCCCGAACGAAGATCACAAGGGCGACATGCGTTCGCTCGTCCACAAAAGTTTCGCGCAGGTGCAGAATGAAAATCTGATCCGCCTGTTCAAAAGTTATCGCAAAGATTTCCACGACGGCGAACAGAAGCGCGATTTTCTTTATGTCAAAGACGCCGTGGCGATGACATTGCATCTGGCCGCAAACAAAAAAGCCGGCGGACTTTTCAACATCGGCGGCGGCGTGGCGCGGACATGGATTGATCTGGCAAATTCAGTTTTCGCCGCGCTCGGCAAAAAACCGAAAATCGAGTTCATCGAGATGCCGGAAACGATCCGCGACAAGTATCAGTATTTCACACAGGCAAACATTTCGCGTTTGCGCGCGACTGGCTACAAAGAAAAAATCACTTCGCTTGAAAATGCCGTGGCCGATTACGTCAAAAATTATCTCGTGCCGGACAAGCGGCTTGATCCGTCCGCCGCTTAAAATTTTGTGCGCAATTCAGCGGCTTGCTCTGGACAAGGTAACGCGTTTTGGACATTTTCATTTTGTGGAACAGCCACCCATCCTTCAGCCGCCGTCTATTGCGCCCAAAAATAAAAAGCGCGGGAAAAAAATCTGGTTTGTCGTCGGCTTCGCGATTTTGTTGATTGTCGTTTTCGCGATGGCTTTTAGAAAAAAGGAGCCGGTCATCACGGTTCAAACGGAAAAGGTCTCACGACGCAACATCACGGAAGTCGTCGTCGCCAGCGGAAAAATTCAGCCTGTTATCGAGGTTCACATCAGCCCGGAAGTCAGCGGCGAAATCATCGAGATGGCCGTCAAGGAGGGCCAGCACGTCAAGAAGGGTGATTTACTTCTGAAAATCAATCCTGACGTTTATATCGCCGCGCTCAACCAGACTAAGGCGGGTTACGAATCGGCGGTTGCTGGACAGGCGACGGCGCAGGCCAATTTGGAGAAGGCTGACACGGATTTTCAGCGCAACAAGGAATTGTTCAATCGCAAGCTGCTTTCGGAATCAGACTTCATCGGGTTCAAAGTCGCGCGCGACGTGGCCAAGGCGCAGGTTGAGAGCGCGATTGATCAGGTTGACGTGGCGAAAGCCGCCGTGGACAGCGCCCAAGATTCGCTAGATAAAACGACGATCGTTTCACCGCTGGACGGCACGATTACGAAGTTGAATTCGCAACTGGGCGAGCGCGTGCTCGGCACGGTGCAAAATGCCGGCACGGATATCATGACCATTTCCGATTTGAACGAAATGGAGGCGCGCGTGGACATCGGCGAAATGGATGTCGTGCTCATTCAGTCTGGCCAAAAAGTGCGGCTGGAAGTGGATTCCTTCAAAGACCGGAAATTCAACGGCACTGTCACGGCCATCGGCAACTCCGCCGAAGGGTTGGATTCGGGTTCCTATGGCAGCACATTGTCATCGTCATCTTCATCATCTTCCAGTTCGCAGGGTGCGACGCAATTTCAAGTGCGCATTCGCGTCACGGAAAAGGAATTTTTTCGTCCCGGAATGTCAGTGACGGCTGAAATCGAGACACGCTCGAGCACAAATGTGCTGGCGGTGCCAATCGCTTGCGTGACGACACGAGTGCCGAAAGAAAAACCAAAATTCGCAAGTGATTCGCCGAAAACAAATTCCGTTTTATCCGAAGGAAATGTAACGAACGTCGCCAAATCTGATAAAAAATCAATCGAACTGCAAAGACCGGTCGAAGTCGTATTCGTCGTGAACGGCGATCATGTCAAAACGGTTCCGGTGAAAATCGGCATCAGCGACGATAATTATTGGGAAATCACGGATGGCTTGCATGAAGGTGATGAAATTGTGACCGGCAATTATCGCGCCATCAGCCGCGACCTTGACGACGGGAAAAAAATTCATCGGGGAATCGTCGGCGTGGAAGCGGAAAAATCCCAGCCGTGAGCCTGATCCGCCTCCAAAACATTTCGCGCCGTTATCAAATGGGTGCGGAAACTGTTCACGCGCTCCGCGATGTTTCGCTAGAAATCCAGCGCGGCGAATATGTCGCCATCATGGGGCCGTCCGGTTCCGGAAAATCCACGCTGATGAATCTGCTCGGCTGTCTCGACACGCCGACTTCCGGCGCTTACGAACTCAACGGCGCTCATGTGAGCGAGATGAACGACAATCAACTTGCCGAAATCCGCAACCGGGAAATCGGCTTCGTTTTTCAAACATTCAATCTGTTGCCGCGTTCCGACGCACTGCGGAATGTGGAATTGCCGCTCATTTACGCGGGTGTTTCCGCAGGTGAACGGCGGCAAATCGCGCTGGAAACTTTGTCCAGCGTCGGGTTGGGCGACCGGATTCATCACAAGCCCAACGAAATGTCCGGTGGCCAGCGCCAGCGTGTGGCCGTCGCTCGCGCGCTGTCAAACAAGCCCTCGATTTTGCTCGCCGACGAACCGACCGGAAATCTCGACTCAAAAACCGGCGCGGAAATTCTGGCGTTGTTCAACGAACTTTCCAAAAAAGGCCACACCATCATCGTCGTCACGCACGAGGAAGCCGTGGCGCGGCACGCGCGGCGCATCATCCGCATTCTCGACGGCTTGATCGCCAGCGATGAAAAAACCGGCGCTTGATTCCATGAATTTTTTCACCGAACTGCGCGAAGGCCTGGCAATCGCCTGGAGCGCCATCCGCGCGAACAAGATGCGTTCGGTGCTCACGACGCTGGGCATCGTCATCGGCATCGTCACCGTCACGCTCATGGGCACGGCGATCGAGGGATTGAACGGTGCGTTTCTCCGCAGCATTTCATTCATCGGCGCGGACGTGCTTTATGTGGATCGCATGTCGTGGTTCATCAGTTCCCAGAAAGAATGGATCGAAGCGCAAAAATGTCCGGGAATCAGTCTTGGGCAAATTGATCAACTCGAAAAACAATTGACGCTGGCCAGTGCGATTGCGCCGAGCGCTTACACGCAATTGCAAATCAAATACGACAAACGCCATGCCAACGGAGTCAACATCATCGGAACAACGGATCAATTTCTTGCCACGAGCGGAGTTTCCGTCATGGAAGGACATTTTCTTTCCGAACTGGATTCCGACAACGGGCGGCAGGTGTGCGTCATCGGCTCGCAGGTTGCGACCAATCTTTTTCCGCGCGAATCGGCATTGGGCAAAAAAATTTCCATCAATCAGCGGCCATTTGAAGTCGTCGGCGTTTTGGACAAGCAGGGGACGTTTTTTGGGAACAGCCTGGACAACGAGGCCATCGTCCCGCTTGCGCAGTATCTCGCCGCATTCGACCGCAGTCCCGATTTGGAAATCCGCGTCAAAGTGAAAAATCTGGCCGACATTGACAATGCGAAGGAAGAATTGGACGCGACCATGCGCCGAATCCGCCATCTTGCGCCTGACGACCCGGATGACTTCGCGATCAACCAACAGGATCAATTTATCACTCTGTTTCATCGCATCGCGGGAACTATTGCCGTCATCGGCGTATTCATCACCGGACTGTCGTTGTTCGTCGGCGGCATCGGCATCATGAACATCATGTTTGTCTCGGTCGCGGAACGGACGCGCGAAATCGGCATCCGCAAGGCCATCGGCGCAAAGCGGCGGACAATCCTGCTCCAATTCTTGATCGAAGCCGCGAGCATTTGTTTGATGGGGGGATTGATTGCGATTGGAATCGCGTGGCCGCTGACGTTGCTCGTGCAAAAAGTTTTGCCGGCGGAAATGTCGCCGCTCATTATCGGAATCGCGCTGCTGGTTTCGTTGGTGACCGGCTTGATTTCAGGAATTTTTCCCGCGTGGCGCGCGGCGCGGATGAATCCCGTGGATGCGTTGAGGAACGAATGAAATTCAAGCCCTCATTTTTGTTCGCCGAAATTCGTGAAAGTTTTTTCATGGCCATGGGCGCGATTGCGGCGCACAAACTCCGCTCCGCACTCACGTTGCTTGGCGTTTTGGTCGGCGTGTTTTCCATCATCGTCGTGATGACAGCGATGCGCGTCATGCAAAGCAACATTGAAAGTGAAATCGGCCGGCTTGGCAGCCAGACATTTATGATCCGAAAAACGCCCGGAATTATTTTTACGCGACCGGAGGGTTATGGAAAAATGTTGCGGCGCAAAAATATCACGCTTGAGCAGGGTTTACGTTTTCAGGAAAAGGCGATCTTCGCGCGCAGCGTCGGTTTGCAGGCAACTTTTTGGGCTGGAGAAATTGACACCGCGCACAAAAGGAGCGCGCCGGATGTCCAGATGCTTGGCGAAACCCCCGGCAGCTTTTCCGCGCGTAACTGGATTTTGCAGGACGGACGGCTTCTACTGGACATAGACGTGGACAATGCGCGCGACGTTTGCGTGCTCGGCAGCAGTCTCGCCACGAATCTTTTTGAAAACAGTTCGCCCGTCGGCGAACGATTGAAAATTGACGGCATTGATTATACCGTCGTCGGCGTGCTCGAATCCAGCGGCGCTTCTGCCGGCGGCGATCAGGATAATTTAGCGATCATTCCCATTTCGACCGGCTTGAATCGCTACGGAAAAACCTGGCGTATCCTGGACCTTCTCATTCAAGCGCGCGACGAGGCGAGCTACAATGATTGCGTTGATCAAACCGAAGGCGTTCTGCGCGCGATTCGCAAGGTGCCGCCGGATGACCCGAACGATTTCGAGATTTCGTCCAATGATTCGATGATCGCGCAGTTCAAATCATTCACCAAAGCCGTGCGCGTCGGCGTTGCGGTCGTTAGTTCAATCGCGTTGCTTGCCGCCGGAATTGGAATCATGAACATCATGCTTGTTTCTGTCACGGAACGAACGCGCGAAATCGGCATTCGCCGCGCCATCGGCGCAAAAAAGCGCAACATCATGGTTCAATTCATCATGGAAGCTGTGACGTTGTGCGAAGTCGGCGGAATCGTCGGCGTCGTTTTGGGAATTCTTGGCGGCAACGCGACCGCTTTTTTTCTGAAACTGCCGCCTGTTATTCCATTTGATTGGATTGTTCTCGGTCTCGCAATTTGCTCAATCGTCGGAATTGTTTTCGGAACTTATCCCGCGTGGAAAGCGGCAAACCTCGACCCGATTGAGTCGTTGCGATACGAATAATTTAATCTTCCGAGAACAGATATTCCAAATCCATCGTCGTGAGGCTGCGCGCGAAACCTTCCTCGCCGAGCACGTCGGCGATGGTCTGTGCCTTGCTCTGTTGCAGTTCCCAGATTTTTTCCTCGACCGTGCCGGGCGCGATGAGGCGATACGCGTTCACCGTTTGCGTCTGGCCGATGCGATGCGAACGGTCAATGGCCTGCGCCTCGACCGCCGGGTTCCACCACGGATCGTAAAGCACGACGTAGCTGGCGTTCGTCAAATTCAATCCGGTTCCCGCCGCGCGCAGACTCAAAAGAAAAACACCCGCGCTCGTGTCGCTTTGGAAGGCGTTGACGACTTGCTGCCGGTCTTTCGTCTGGCCGGTGAGGATGTGCGTTTTGATTTGCCGCGCTAGGCATTCCCTTTCGAGCAGATGCAGCATCTGGACGAACTGGCTGAAGACCAAAACTTTTTGCCCGTCGGCGATCAGCGGGTCGAGCAGTTCAAAAAGCGTTTCCGTTTTGCCGGATGCGGTGTCGCTGCCGACGAGCGACGGATGGCAGCAAACCTGCCGCAAGCGCGTGAGCGCGGCGAGTACGTGCATCTTGCTTTTGTTCAAACCCTGCTGCTCGACGGCTTTCATCACTTGATCGCGGCTGCGGCGGAGTTCCGCCAAATATAATTTGCGCTGCTCGTCGCCGAGCGGGCAATCGCGCCGCTCCTCGATGCGGTCGGGCAAATCCTTGGCGACGTGCTTTTTCAAGCGGCGCAGCAGCAGCGGACGCAATTTCGCCGAAAGCCGGCGTCGCGCGATGCGCTGGACGGATTCCGTTTTTTCTCCGCGCGTTTCGGTCGTTGAAACGCTTTCGTCGCCGGCATGGGTCGCGCGCGGCTCGTAAGTCTCCAAAAATTGCTCCTGATTGCCGAGATAGCCGGGCTGTATGAAATCCACGATGCTCCACAAATCGAGCAGCCGGTTTTCGAGCGGCGTGCCGGTGAGCGCGATCTTGTTTTCGCATTTCAACTGCTTGACCGACTGCGTGACCTGCGCGCCGGGATTTTTGATGAACTGTGCTTCGTCAAGAATGACTGCGCGGAAGGCGAATTTCTGCAACTCCTCCAAGTCGCGGCGGAGCAGGGCGTAATTCGTGACAATGATGTCATTCTGCGGAATTTGCTTTCGCAAATTGTGCCGTGCCGCGCCGCTTTCAAGCACGAGTACTTTCATGTTCGGTGTGAATCGTTCGGATTCACGCCGCCAATTGTGCAAAACGGACGCCGGACAGATCACGAGCGACGGCTTGTGATTTTTTTTGTTCTGTTCCTTGAGCCACGCGAGCCACGTCAGCGTCTGCAAAGTTTTGCCGAGGCCCATGTCGTCGGCGAGGATGCCGCCAAGCTTGATGTGGACGAGGTGCGCGAGAAAATCGAATCCATCCTTTTGATACGGACGCAAATCCGCCTTCAAACCTTTCGGCAATTCGGCGGACGGAACTCCTTTGAATTCGCGGACGCGTTCGCGCAGGGCTTTTGCTTCCGGTGAATCAACAAAACGTGTGAGTTCATTTTCATCCAGATGCGCGACATTTTCCAATCCGACTTTTTGCGGCACGGCGATCAAACCCTCCACACCCATGTCGGCCATCGCCTCGTGCGCGCCTTGCACGGCGGCGGTGTCGAGTTCGACCCAGCCGGAGTTCGGCAGTTTGACAAAACGTCCGGTCGCGGCGGCGAGACGTTCCAAGTCCGCCTTTGAAAGTTTGAGTCCTTCCGCTTCCCATTCGGCGGAAACAGCAAGCCAGTCAATGCCGCTGCCTTTGACGACGAGACGAGGCTTGAGTTGTCGCGGTGTGAGGAACAAACGATGAAACGCCGGGTTGCCGAGGAATTCCGCTTCCTGCGGCTTTGTTGCCCATGCCTGGGAAAGCGCGCCGAGAAAATTTTCATTCGCGTCGCCGACCCAAAGGCCGGACTCCTGCATGAACCAATCGAGCTTGCGCAGCCACTGCGTGGCCGGTTCGAGCCGCGCGTCGTCGAGGATTTCCGGTTTGTCGTGCGGACGTTTTTTTGCGTCGTTGGCGACCCACTCGTTGCCGTTCCAAAACCAGATGCTCTGGTCGCGCTGGCTCTTGGCGAGCAGGCGCAGACGGATCGTGTCGTCAAGCAGCTCGAAAACAAATTGCGGCGCGGCCTTGTGCGTGACGCAAAGCTGCTCCCAATCCACGCTGTGATTCGATTGCGTCTTGCGCAGATGCAGCAGCAACCGGTGGCTCAACTTGCGGACGGGCATGGACGGTTTATGGGCAAGGTATCTTAGAACGTTCGGCGGCGGCGCGTTGCGCAAGAGATAAAAAGTGTCGCCGACCAGCGCGAGCGGCGGCTGACGATTGAAAATTTTCGCGTCGGCGACGGAATGATTTTCGCCGCCGGGCAATGTGAAGCGGTGCGTAAACGAAAGTTCCTTGTCGCCGTTTTCAAGATGTGGCGCGAGCGCGATAATCTGGCCATGAAAGTGGAGTGGTTTCCCGTTGTCGGAAAATTCGAGACGGTTTGTGTGGCCCCAGCGTGCGAGCCATTGCAGCAATTCCGCGTCGGACAAAATCACCGTGTCCGCGCCGTCGTTGCGGTTGCGGTGCGTGTCGGCGATCCACTGGATGAATTCCCAGTCGGCGGGCGGAAAAAGTTCCTGCTCGTGCGTGGCGCGAACGACAAGATCAATCATGTCGTGCAGCGTGCGCGCCTTTTCGCCCGTGCGCGGGCGCGACAAAAGGAATTGCACGGCGAGACGATGGCGCGAAGGCTCATCCTCGTCCGGCTGCGCGCGGCAGACGACGCGCAATGTCGCGCGCGGCGTGTCGAGCAGCGGCATCGCGGGCGGTGAGAGCCAGTTTTCCAATTCCTGAACCAGTTTGACTTCCTGCTCGGCTTCCTCGGCCTTCGCGAAACGGTCGAGGCTCGCGTGCGGCTGCAGTTCCGGCGGAACGGAACGCTTTGCGCGGAGAAAAAGAAACGCCAGCTCCTCCAAACGCGACTTGCCCTGCGCGTTCAGCAGGCGCGGCCACCAGTTCGTGTCGGGAAAATCTTTGCGCGAAAGGGAAAGTTTCTCAAAATAATCCTCCAGCAGCAGCCACGAACGCTGCGAATCCGGGCACGCCGCGAAACTTTTCAAAATGTCCTCGCGCCCGCCGACGGTTTCCTTCGAGTCTGAAAGTTCGCGCCGCAAATCCGCGAACGCGCCGTAGGTTTGCGAGAGCACCTTGTGGTGCGCGTCGTACTTCGTCGTGCCCGCTCTCGGGCTGTTTCCGTTTCTGACTGGAATTTTCGGCATCGAAAAGATTTAGACTACTATTTCGTCACAGCTTGCAACTCCGGTCAATCATAAATCGAAAGAAAATATGTTGTGCGTCCGCCGGTTTGATTGACGCGGGCGCGGTTTCTGGTATATTCCGCGCCCTTTATGAACCGAAATCCGCATGTGGGCGTGGTCGGTGCGACGGGCGCCGTCGGCATCGAAATGATCAAAACGCTGGAGAAACGCAATTTTCCGGCGGGCAAACTCACCTTGCTTGCGTCGGCTCGTTCGGTCGGCAAGAAACTGAAATTTCGCGGACAGGACATCACGGTCAAGGAACTGGCGAAGGATTCGTTCGCCGGAATTGACATCGCACTGTTCAGCGCGGGCGGAAGCATTTCAAAAGAATTTGCGCCGATCGCGGCGAAGGCCGACTGTGTCGTCGTGGACAATTCCAGCGCGTTTCGCATGGACGATTCCGTGCCGCTCGTGATTCCCGAAATCAACGCCGCCGATGTGAAGAAGCACAAAGGTATCATCGCCAATCCGAATTGTACGACGGCCATCACTTTGATGGCGCTGTATCCGTTGCATCAAGCGTTCGGTGTGAAACGGATTTTTGCGTCGAGTTATCAGGCCGTGAGCGGCGCGGGCGCGAAGGCGATTGAAGAATTGAAGCGGCAGGTCGGAGAAATTGTTTCCGGCAAAGCGGCGACGAAAGAAGCTTTCCCGCATCAGATCGCGTTCAACGTGATTCCGCAGGTGGATTCTTTTTTGTCGAACGGTTACACGAAGGAAGAGATGAAGATGGAAAATGAAGGGCGCAAAATCATGCATCATCCGGCTTTTCGCGCGAGCGTGACCTGCGTGCGCGTGCCGGTCTATCGCTCGCACTCCGTCGCCGTGAGCGCGGAATTTGAAAAGCCGGTTTCAGTTGAAGCCGCGCGCGCCGTTTTGAAGAAAGCGCCGGGACTCGATCTAGTTGACGAGCCGGAGAATAAAAAATATCCGATGCCGTTGTTCACTTCCGAGAAGGACAACTGCGAAGTCGGTCGCATCCGCAAAGATTGCGCGCTGGACAATGGACTTTGTTTTTGGGTCAGCGGCGATCAATTGCTTCGCGGTGCGGCACTCAACGCCGTGCTGATTGCGGAAGAACTTTTGAAATAATTTTGTAGGAGCCGAGGTGACGAGGCTCTAATCAATTCTGATTTCTAGTTTGAAGTGAGCCTTCTTACGTCGGCTCCTACGATTTTATTTCACGGCTTGCCCGTTTCCTTCGTGAAGGCGCTGATGATTTTGATGTTTGCGGCTTTCGCGGCGTCCATGACTTTCACCATCTGACCCCACGGCGCATTTTTGTCGGCGTTGACGGCGAGTTTGAGTTGCGGATTCTTTTTGGCTTCATCATTCAAACGGCCTTGCAATTGGTCCAGGGTCACCGCGTCGGCGTTCGGGCCGATCCGCAAACCGCCGTTGGCTTCGATGGTCACTACGAGCGGCGGATTTTCACTCGCGCCTTCTTTCAGCGCCTTTGAAGACTCGGGAAGTTGCACATGCAGCGCGGCCTGTTGCTTGAACGTCGTCGTGACCATCAAAAAAATCAGCAACACGATAAGCACGTCCACGAGCGCGACGATGATGACCGTCGGCGCCGTGCGTCGTTTGCGGACGAGGAAACGCATAACGTTGTGATACTGCACCGGCCATCGCCCGATGACAACTCCGGCTTCGGCTGAAATTTATTTGCGCGGCGAATTTATTTGAGCAAATCCGGGCATTTGATAATCTCAAGTCTGGAAATACGCGCGCATGAATGAAGCTCAAGCGAAAAAACCGTCGCCGGATTGGTGGGCGGACACGGTGGATTGCTGGCACCGGCTGCCGGAGAAAACTTTTTTCTTCACGTTGCTGATCGTCTGGCTGGCGCTGTTCCAGTTTTGGGGAAATTCGATTTTAGGATATGTCCACACATCGTCGCTCTTTGGATGGCTGAACGAAGCCTACAACAGCCCGCAGTCCGTTGAAGATGCCGGTCATGGTGATTTCATTCCGTTTTTGGTCGTCGGTATTTTTTGGTGGAGGCGGAAGGAAATGCTTTCGCTGCCGCTGAAAATGTGGTGGCCGGGAATCTTGATCCTGGCTGCGGCGTTGGTGCTGCACCTTGTCGGTTTTTTGATCCAGCAACCGCTCGTTTCAGTCGTCGCATTGTTCGTCGGAATTTACGGTTTGATGGGTTTGGCGTGGGGGCGCGAATGGCTGCGGCACAGCAACTATCCATTTTTGCTTTTCATATTTTCAATCCCGCTCGCGTCGCGTTTGAACTTCATTTTGTTTCCGCTGCGGCTGCTGGTGACGTGGCTGACGGAAATCATCGCGCATTTGTTCGGCATTGACGTCATCCGCAACGGCACGCAGTTGATTGATCCGTCGGGCGCATTTCAATACGAAGTCGCGGCGGCGTGCGGCGGCATGAGAAGTTTGATCGCGGTTTTTCTGCTTGCGACGATCTACGGCTTCGCGACGTTTCGTTCGCCGGGAAAAAGGATTTTGATGATGGCGCTGGCGCTGCCGTTTGCGATTCTAGGAAATCTTTTGCGTCTGCTGGCGATCATTGTCGCGGCTTCATTCGGTGGACAGGAATGGGGCAATTACGTCCACGAGGGCGGCCCGTTCGGAATCATCAGTCTGCTGCCTTACGTCCCGGCGATCATCGGTTTGCTCTGGGTCGGGTTCTTGATGGAAAAACACCAGGCCAGAAATGAATCCGCCGAAAAGGAGCGCCCATGAAAAAACAAAAGTGGCTGATGCTTTTTGTCGCGCTCGTTTTGATGGCGGGAACGGCCGGCGCGTTGGTGTGGCTCAAGTCGCACCAAAAACTCGGCAAACCCGGCGTCAAGGCGGAAGCGATTCCGGGCAGCGTCCAAGTGAAGATCGGTCTGCCCGAATACGTTCTTGATTTTTATTCCACGAACATGCCGGAGCCGGAAGTCGTGCTTGGTTATCTGCCCAAGGACACAAGTTACGCCGAACGCATTTATATCGCGCCGGACGGTTTTGGGGTTCAAAACACAATTGTCTTGATGGGTGGCGACCGCACGAGCATTCACAGCGCGGATTATTGTTTGACCGGCACGGGTTTTAGCGGCAAGGAAAAATCTGTGGTGAACATTCCCATTGCCGGTTTGCAATCATATCAATTGCCCGTCGCCAGATGGAATCTTAACGGCGATTTTGCGCAACCCGACGGACAAAGAGTCAAACGTTACGGAGTATATGTTTTTTGGTTCGTCGCCGATGGTGAACAAACACCCGACCATTTTGAATTTATGAAACGGATAGCCTTGCATTTATTGGGTACCGGCGTTCTGCAACGCTGGGCTTATGTCAGTTATTTCGCGGAGTGTGCCGCAGGACAGGAAGACGCCACATTTGAACGCATGAAAAAGTTGATCGCCGCCTCCGTCCCGGAATTCCAATTGCCGCCGGCAAAACCCTGAACGGTTAAAACATTGAACTTTTTCACCGATTGACTATCCTTGACGGCCATTGAAGAAGTATGTTGCGACGCGACCTTCAGATTCGGACCCAAATTCACCAGCTGGCCGACGCCTGCATTTTTGCAGTGAGCTTCGGGTTTGCGTATTTGCTGCGCACCAACATGCAGATCGCCGGCTGGCTCAAGCTCGAGTCGATTCCCGACAAGGTGTTTGAGAACATCGGCTGGATTTATTTCATCGTCAGTCTTGCGGGTCCGCTCGTTCTCGAATCGCAGAATTTTTACGATCGCCCGCCGTTGTGCGCGCGACGTGTCATTTTCTGGAGGCTGTTCAAAGGCTGCTTGATCACCAGCCTCGGACTGGTGTTGATCATGTTCGCTCTGCACATTGTCACGCCGCGCGGCATGATTACTTTTTTCGGCGTCATCAGTTTCACGCTGGTTTGGCTGAAGGAAGAAACGTTGCGGTTCGTCTTCAAGACCAAACTCGCACAAACGCAACTCAAACGCCGGTTCGTCCTCGTGGGCACCGCCCGGGAAATCGCCCGCATGCGTCACGAACTCCAAGAACGCGCCGACGAGCAGACCGAGATCGTGGCCGAACTCGACCTTGTCGAGACACCCGTGCAGCAGATCGTTTCACTATTGCATGTCCATTCCGTCTTCGGCGTCATCTTGAGTGCCAAGCATACGAATTTCGAGCAGGTCGAATATGTCATCCGCGCCTGCGAACTCGAAGGAGTTGAGGTCTGGCTGCTCGCCGACTTTTTCAGCACTGAAATCTCGCGCACCACCATTGACGAATTGCTCGGCAAGCCGCTGCTCATTTTCCGCACCGCGCCCGAGGCTTCGTGGCAAAGTTTTGTCAAACAACTCGTGGACATCGTCGGCGCGTTCATTTTGCTCGTTCTGCTTTCGCCGGTGTTTCTGCTCATCGCCATCGCGATCAAATCCAGTTCGCCCGGCCCGGCCTTTTTCCGGCAACAACGCTCCGGCCTCAATGGCATTCCCTTCACGATTTACAAATTCCGCACGATGGTCACCAACGCGGAACAATTCAAACACGAACTGGCGGCCATGAACGAAATGTCAGGGCCCGTTTTCAAGGTCACCAACGACCCGCGCATCACGCCCGTCGGAAGATTTTTGCGCCGTTACAGCCTCGATGAACTGCCGCAGCTTTTCAATGTCCTGCGCACCGAGATGAGCCTTGTCGGCCCGCGTCCGCTGCCCGTGGACGAGGTCAAGCGTTTTGAGAATCTCGCGCATCGCCGCCGCTTGAGCGTCAAACCCGGACTCACCTGCCTCTGGCAAATCAGCGGCCGCAACCAGATTTCCGATTTCCGCGAATGGGTTCGCCTCGACCTCGAATACATCGACAACTGGTCGCTCTGGCTCGACCTGAAGATTTTGATCCGGACGGTTCCCGTCGTGTTTCGCGGCATAGGCGCGAAATGAAGGAGTCCAACGTGAATCGTTTAATCGTTGAATCGGCGGCGCACTTAAATACGATGTGACGGTTCAATGATTCACGTTGTAACGATTTGTCCCTAATGAAAAAGAAACAACCCACTTCCGTCGTCACCGGCGCCGCCGGCTTTCTCGGCTCGCATTTGACCGATCTGCTCGTCGCGCGCGGCCACAAGGTCATCGGCATCGACAATTTTGTCACCGGCTCGGTGGACAACATTTCGCATCTTGGCGGCAATCCGAATTTCAAGTTCATCCAGCAGGACGTGAGCGAATTTATTTTTCTCGAAGGGTTGGTGGATTATGTCTGGCATTTTGCGTCGCCCGCCAGCCCGATTGATTATCTCGAACTGCCGATCCAAACCTTGAAAGTCGGCTCGCTCGGCACGCACAAGGCGCTTGGTCTGGCGATGCACAAAAATGCGCGCTTTCTGCTCGCCTCAACTTCGGAAATTTACGGCGACCCGCTCGTCCATCCGCAGCCCGAAGAATACTGGGGCAACGTCAACAGCATCGGCCCGCGTGGTTGTTACGACGAGGCCAAGCGCTTTGCAGAGTCGCTCACGATGGCCTATCACCGCGAGCACAAGGTCGAGACACGCATCGTCAGGATTTTCAACACCTACGGCCCGCGCATGAGAATCAACGACGGACGCGTGGTTCCCGCGTTCGTCAGCCAGGCGTTGAAAAACAAACCCGTCACTATTTTCGGCAAAGGCACGCAGACGCGCAGTTTTTGTTACGTCTCGGATTTGATCGAAGGCATCTATCGCCTGATGATGAGCGATTACGATTTGCCGGTGAACATCGGCAACCCATCGGAGATGACGATGCTTCAGTTCGCGGAACAAATCATCCACGCGACCCATTCCAAAAGTAAAATCGTCTTCAAGCCATTGCCGCAGGACGATCCAAAACAGCGCAAGCCCGACATCACCAAGGCAAAAAAAATCCTCGGCTGGTCGCCCAAAGTCCCGCTCTACAAAGGACTCACCGACACGATTGCCTATTTCAAAAGGAAAATTTAAGAGTAGCAGCGGACGTGAGTCGGCTCTAATTTCCTCGTCCGAATAACGAGCGGACTCGCGTCCGCTGCTAAGAATGATTTGATGATTTTCCGCGCCCGACAATTTGAATTTGTTTTTCCGCGACCGGCGCTCGTGATGGGCGTCGTCAACGTCACGCCCGATTCTTTTTCCGACGGCGGAAAATTTCCGGACGCCACCGCCGCTGTTGAACACGGACTCCGGCTTGTCGAACAAGGCGCGGAAATTCTGGATATCGGCGGCGAATCCACGCGCCCGGGCGCGGAACCCGTGGGCGAAGAGGAGGAATTGCGCCGCGTGATTCCCGTCGTCGAAAAACTCGCGGCGAAAATAAAAATCCCGATCTCAATCGACACGACGAAGCCCGCCGTCGCGCGCGCCGCGTTGCAGGCGGGCGCGAGCATCGTCAACGACGTCTCGGCCAATCGCGACAACGATACGCTGTGGAAAGTGGTTTCGGATTTTCACGCTGGTTACATTTGCATGCACTCGCAGGGCGTCCCGCCGGCGATGCAGAATGATCCGGCTTACACGGATGTGGTGCGGGAAGTCGGCGAATTTTTTCAGGAGCAGTTGGGAACCTTGTTGAACCGCATCGGCGTCATCCCCGAACAGGTGGTGCTGGACGTGGGCATCGGTTTCGGCAAGACGCTGGAACATAATTTGCAGTTGCTCGCGAACCTGCGGGGTTTTACAAAGTTGCGGCGTCCGCTGCTGCTCGGCGTCTCGCGAAAATCGTTCATCGAAAAATTACTGGGCGCAAAACTGAATGAACGCTTGCCAGCTTCGCTCGCCTGCGCGACTCTGGCTGTCGAGTCGAGCGCGCAAATCATCCGCGCGCATGACGTGGCGGAAACGGTTCAAGCCGTACGCATGGCCGAGGCGGTTTTGGCCCGGAGAAAATAAACTGATGCCTGAACAAATTTATATCCAGGATTTATGGCGTCCCGCGTTGGAGGTTTTAATCCTCGCGGTGCTGATTTATTACACGTCGCGTTTTTTGCGCGGCACGCGCGGCTGGCCGGTGGTCATCGGCTTCGTGGTCGTACTGCTGGCGCTGGCGCTGGTGACGACGTTGCTGGACTTGCAGGTGCTGCGCTGGTTACTGGGTACGTTCTCGGCGTTTTTCGCCGTCGCTGTTCTGATCATTTTCCAGCCGGAACTGCGCCGGTTGCTGGCGGAGTTGGGAAATTTGCCGCTGTTCGCCACCACTCATGAAAAGCGCGAAAGCATCGAGGTCGTCATCCAGACCTGCGAGCGTCTTTCCGAAGTGAAAATCGGCGCGCTCATCGCCATCGAACAATCCATCCAGCTTCAGGAAGCCGTCGAGTCCGGCGTGCCGGTGGATTGCGAGGCGACGCCGGAGATGCTTGAAGCGATTTTTTTCCCGAACAACGCGATCCACGACGGCGGCGTGATTTTAAAGGGAGACCGCATCGCCTACGCGGCGTGTATTTTTCCGCTGACGCAGCGGCAGGATCTGAACAAGTCGCTCGGCACGCGCCATCGCGCGGCCATCGGCTTGAGCGAGGAGACCGACGCCATTGTCGTCGTCGTGTCCGAGGAGACCGGCATGATTTCGCACGCTTACAAAGGCCAGCTTGTGCGCGGCGTGACGCTGGAGGAATTGCGCTCGTTCCTGACCTCGGTGATCGTGCAGCCGGAAAAATCGCACGGCATCGTCAACTGGCTACGCGCGCGCGCCGGCGAGCGGCACAGGCCCGGTCCGGCGGTCATCACAAAACATGAAGTGCGCCCGTTGCTGAAACCGAACGGCAAATAAAAATTTTCAAACAATGCGCGACTGGTTCACAAAGGATTTCGGCTGGAAATTGTTTTCCGTCTTTTTGGCGGTGGCCATCTGGCTGACCGTCCATAAAATCCGCGGGGAAAGCGTGGGGCAAACCGCGCCGTTCGCAGGGAATGTGACTTACGGGGATTTGCCCATACAGATCGTTTCGGCGTCGGCGGACGTGCGCAATTTCCATGTCATGCCTTCGACGGTCGAAGTCACCGTCAACGGCCCGGCCGAAGTGATGGCGAAGCTTCAAGCCGACCAGGTGCGCGCCATCGTGAATCTTACAGGTATCCAACCCGACCGGAATTTGCTCCGTCCGGTGGACATCTCCGCGCCGCCCGGCGTGACGCTTGTCAGCATTAATCCTCCGGAAGTGGCCGTGACCATTCCCAAAAAACAATGAGCGCTCCAAAGAAAATTTTCGGCACGGACGGAGTTCGCGGAACGGCCAACGTCGAGCCCGTCACCGCCGAGACCGCGTTGAAACTCGGACGCGCCGCCGCGCACGTTTTCAAAAATCCCGCCGGACAATCGCGCGGACACGGCAGGCACAAGATCGTCATTGGCAAGGACACGCGGCTCTCCGGCTACATGCTGGAGAACGCGATTTCATCCGGCATCCTTTCGATGGGAGTGGACGTTCTCTTTATCGGCCCGCTGCCGACGCCCGGCGTCGCCTACGTCACGCGCAGCCTGCGCGCCGACGCCGGCATCGTCATCACCGCCTCGCACAATTCCTATGCTGATAACGGCATCAAATTTTTCCGCGACGACGGCTACAAGCTCGACGACAAGATTGAAAACAAAATCGAGAACCTCGTTTTCAGCGGCGAAATTGAAAACATCCGCCCGACCGCCGGTGAAATCGGCAAGGCCGTCCGCATTGACGACGCACTTGGCCGTTACATCGAATTTGCCAAGACGAGTTTCCCCAAAAACCTGACGCTCGAAGGCTTGCGCATTGTAGTGGATTGCGGCCACGGCGCGGCCTACAAATCCACGCCCTGCGTGCTGCGCGAACTCGGCGCGGACGTGATCGTTTTTGGAAATCAGCCCGACGGCAAAAACATCAACGAAAATTGCGGCTCGATGTTCCCGGAAAATCTTTGCGCCAAAGTCGTCGAACACAAGGCTCACATCGGAATCGCGCATGACGGCGACGCCGACCGCGTCCTGCTCTGCGACGAAAAAGGCAGATTGATTGACGGCGACGACATCATGGCCATCGCCGCGCTCGACATGCTCGCGCAAAAAACTTTGGCCGAGAAAACCCTGGTCGCGACGGTGATGAGCAATGCCGGACTCGAAGATGCGATCAAAAATGCCGGCGGGAAAATTATCCGAACTGCTGTCGGCGACAGGAATGTGATCGATGAGATGTTGAAGAACGGCTTCAACTTCGGCGGCGAGCAGAGCGGCCATTTGATATTCCGCGATTTCGGCACGACGGGCGACGGTCTGGTCGCCGCGCTCCAGATTTTGCGGATCATGAAGACAAGGGAACAGCCGCTTTCAAAGCTGGCGAAATGCTGGACGCGCTTTCCGCAGCTCGTGACCAACGTGAAAGTGCGCGAGAAAAAACCGTTCGCCGAATTAGACGGCGTAAACCAACTCGTCGCCGACGCAGAAAAGGAATTGACCGTGCAAGGCGGACGATTGCTGCTGCGTTATTCCGGCACGGAACCGAAGGCGCGATTGCTCGTCGAAGGCCGCGACGAAAAAGTTTTGGAAAAGTGGTCGCAAAAAATCTGCGGCGTGATTCAGAAGCAGATTGGAGTTTGAGGGACGTTATGGCTTTTGAACGCCATTATTACCTATGAGATTTTCGTGTTGCGTCAACTGATGTGTATCCTTGTAAAGGACTATCGTGAAAAAAAGAAGCACAGTAGTTAAAGCCACCAATGCCCAAGTAAGATAAACTAACTTCTTAGCGATCTTCTCTTGGTCAGCAGACAATCTGGAAAATAATGCGGAACATTTGCCAAGCACTTTCGATATGCGTGCATCTGGATCCTGTTTAGCATTGTATGCTTCTTTGTATATCTCTCTTAGAAACTCTTTTGGATCGCGAGGCAAATCGTGGTCAGCTAGAGCGCAAGCTTCTTCAGGCGTTTTCTCGCATTCTCTAATTTTAGGGTCTTGCATGATTTTGACTTTGCGCCTGCTAAATTTTTTTGTCCAGCGAAAGTTGATTCACGGCAGCGTCAAAATCTCCGGGCGCAACTGGCCGACATTTTGATTTGGCAAATGTCTGTCGAGCGAACCGGCCACCATCGTTTCCATTCCCACATGGCCGTCGGCAAAGGTCACGTTGGCTTTTTGCGAGTGGCGGAAGTGGCCGTTGGGATAATTGTTGGCGCTGGAATAATTCGTCTGCAAATCCAGATAATACCACTCCTTCAACTCGGTTTGCGGTTGCAGGAAATTATCCACGGACGCGGAATCGGCAAAGAGGGCCGTTTCCGCCGGATGCCTGACGCGGCTGACGTTCACGGCCGGCTGGTTCGTCGCGACGAACAGATACGGATTGCAGGCGTAACTGAAAATCACGTTCGTGCCTTTGGGTTGAAATTGCGGACAGGTTGACCGGTTCAACAGCGGGCAAAGCCGCACGTCGCCGCCGTCAAGATATGGATACAAAAAGCCGCCGGACAAATCGAACGCGCGCTGGCCGTCGGTCCCGTTCGCCAGCCAGCCGAACCACCAGCGAACCCCGTTGACGCCGTTGTTGTTCATCGGCGGCGCGCCGTAAAAAAAACTTTTTCCGCCGTTGTCGTCCCAATACAGCCCGGTCGCCACTCCAAGCTGGCGCACGTTGCTTTTGCACGCGGCGCATTGCGCGGACAGTTTTCCCTTCGCCAGAACGGGCAGCAGCATCGCCGCGAGAATCGCGATGACGGCGATGACGACGAGCAGTTCGATCAATGTGAACGCAGTCGTGCGGCGGACGGCGTGCGGCGTTTGGGGATTGGACAATTCCCGCTCGCGCCGGAATTTTTCCACGCAGTTCCGGCAGATGCAGGCGCGGTTGCGGAGATTTTCCGGCACGCGCGCGAGGAGCGCTTCAGGCATTTCCACGCGCGCGCACCAGCACGAGCCTTTGTAAGTGGCGGGCGAACAAAGCTGGCAGGCGTTCGCCTCGCGGCACAGCGGGCATTGGTTTGGATTATGAAAGTCCGCGGAGTTCATCGGAAATCGGCGCGCACGCGGTAAAACGCCTTGTCCGCCGGCACGTTCGCGTCCTGCAAAAACAGGTTCGTTCCGTTGCCGGGAATGAAAATTGAATTTGAAACGCAAGTCCACGATTGAAAATCCGCCGTCCGTTGCAGCGTGTAAAGCCAGTTGGTCCGGCTGGCGAATTGCACCCGCCAGACGCCGTTGGAAAAACCGCCGCAGATGTTTTGGATCGGCGTCGGCACGGTGCCGGCGAAACTCACGTCGGGCGGCGATGGCGCGTGTTTGTGCGCGTTGTAAGGCGCGGACGGATCGTCTTCATATTCGCCGGCGGCCACGGAAAATCCGATCCACGAACCGTTCGTGAGCGTCAGGTAGTCCGTTCCCGCCAGCGAGTATTCCCACTGGCCGTGGACGCCGCTGTAAGGATTTTCGGGATCGTCCGGCGTCCAATACGGATTCGGGCCGCGGTCGGGTACGTTCAAAAAACCGCCGTTGTCGTCGAGTTCAGTCCAGATTTCCCAGTTCGGGCCGAAGTAACCGCTCCAAAACAGATCGCCGGGATTCAAAGGAGCCGCTGCATCCACATCCACGGTCGCATCCGTCAAAATGGCGTTGGTGAAAAAATCCGTGCTGTTTCCGTCCGTGATACCGATGCCGCCGTCGCCATTGAGATTGTAACCGATGGCCTCGATGAATGTGCCGTAAGTGTCGTCGGCGACCATGTAAAGTTTCGGATCCGCCGCGACGATCGCCGCGACCATCTGCGAGGCGGTGGCGGTGCCGTTGAACCGGTAGCCCCACACGAACGTTTTGTCCGCGACGGGCGCGGGCACGGTCGTGTAGCCAAAAGATTCCGGCGTGCTCCATTCCACCACTATCGCCGCGCGATTGGTGCCGGAGCCGGCCCAGACGCGGATGTCATTCAGCGAAACCGCAGATGATTCTGACACGAGAAACAAGCCGGCCAGCGCCAGCGGGACGAATATTTTTTTCATGGACTGATCTTTCAATTTTGTCCGCGCAAAAATTTGCGCGAACGGGTTTTATGATTGAGAGACCAGAGCGGAGTTTGAAGATTTCAGATTTTGAAAATAAAAAAACCTCCAGACTCCACAAAACGGAGAATGAAGGCATTCAAGAATCCAAACGAAAACAGTTCGGTTGGCTGGCCTCATCCTTCTCTTTGCGGAGAAGTTTGGCCGAAGTTTCCTTCGACCGCGACGAGCGCATTCAAACCGGTATCCTGACTTCGGCATCGAACCTTTTCCCGCCTTCCCGACTTGCATCAGTGGCTTTGGGAGCTGTAGCCGTTACAGTGGCGCAACCGTCCCGGATTTTAACCGGGTTCCCAGACATTTGACTGCGATACTTGCGGAAAAATTTTTCCGCGTTTCAAAGAACGGTTCCTTTCTACACCGAATAGTTTTTTTTCCAAGAAAAATTTCATAAAATTTTAAAACCGTTCCGCACTTGCGCGAAATTGAAACCGGCAATTATACTTCCGCTCCAATTTAATTTATGAGCAAAGCACCCATTCGCATAGCCATCACCGGCGCTGCCGGACAGATCGGATATTCACTCCTCTTTCGCATCGCCAGCGGTGCGATGTTCGGGCCGGAACAGCCGGTCATTTTGCATTTAATAGAAGTCGCCGACGAAAAAGCGCAGGCCGCGCTCGGCGGCGTCTGCATGGAACTCGATGACTGCGCATTTCCGTTGCTCAAAGGAATTGTGCCGACTTCGAGCCTCAATGAAGGTTTCAAAGGCGTGAACTGGGCATTGCTCGTCGGCGCTGTTCCGCGCAAACAAGGAATGGAGCGAAAAGATTTGCTCGGCATCAACGGAAAAATTTTCACGGGCCAGGGCAATGCCATCGCCAAGAACGCTGCCAGTGACGTCCGCGTGCTCGTTGTTGGTAATCCGTGCAACACGAATTCGCTCATCGCCATGAACAACGCGAAAGGCGTTCCGAGCGACCGATTTTTTGCGATGACAATGCTCGACCAAAACCGTTCTGTGACACAACTCGCGAAAAAGGCCGGCGTGGACATCACTGCTATCAGCAATCTGGCGATCTGGGGAAACCACAGCGCGACGATGTATCCGGATTTCTTCAACGCAAAAATTTCCGGCCAGCCGGTGACGAGCGTCATCAAGGACGAAGCCTGGCTTAAGGGCGAATTCATCACGACGATCCAGCAGCGCGGCGCAGCCATCATCAAGGCGCGCGGACTTTCGAGCGCGGCCAGCGCGGCGAACGCCGTCGTGGACACCGTCCGCAATCTCACCACGCCGACGAAACCCGGCGATTGGTTCAGCGTCGCGGTTTGTTCGCCCGGCGATTATGGCATCGAGAAAAATCTGATCTTCAGCTACCCGATCCGCACCGACGGCAAGAAATGGGAAATCGTCCAGAACGTCCCGCTCAACGATTTCAGCAAATCAAAAATCGCCGCGACGGAAAATGAATTGAAGGAAGAAAAAAGTTTGGTCGCCGATTTGCTGCCGAAATAAGCGGCTTGCGCCGCGGCCACCATTTTCTTTTCCTTCGGCGCGATTCGGTTTAGCCTCGCGCGCGTATGGCTTTTGATTCCTTCCGCGATTTCGTCAACGCGCTCGACCGCGCGGGCGAACTCAAACGCATTTCCCAGCCTGTCGCCACCGAACTCGAGATCACCGAGATCGCCGACCGCGAAATGAAATCGCCCGGCGGCGGCAAGGCGTTGCTGTTCGAGCAGCCCACCGTCAACGGCGTCATCTCGCCGTTTCCCGTCGCCATCAACACGCTCGGCTCACACAAGCGCATGGCCATGAGCATGGGCGCAAATTCCGTGGACGAAGTGGCGAACGAACTCGGCGCGCTGATGAAGGCCAAGCCGCCAACAAGTTTTCGTGAAACAATAAAATTGCTCGGCCAAGCACTCGACCTGCGCCACGCGAAACCGAAAGTTGTGAAGAGCGGCGCATGCAAGGAAGTCATTCACAAATTTGATGCGCCGGCTTCTGCGAAGAGTTGGCCACCTGTGCCGGATTGGAAAAAAGGAACATTATCGAATCCGCCGACTCTTTTGAACCTTCCGATTCAAAAATGCTGGCCCCTCGACGGCGGACGGTTCATCACGTTGCCCTGCGTCGTCACGCGCGACCCGGACACCGGCGAGCGCAACGTCGGCATGTATCGCATCCAGATTTACGACGACAAAACCACCGGCATGCACTGGCAACTCCAAAAAGTCGGCGCGCGGCACGGACGACGTTATTACGAAACCGGCACGCGCATGCCCGTCGCCATTTTCATTGGCGGCGACCCGATGTTTCCATTCGCCGCGACCGCGCCGTTGCCCGACGGCTTGGATGAATTTCTGCTGGCCGGTTATCTCCGCAAAAAATCCGTCGAACTCATCAAGTGCGAGACGAACGATCTGGAAGTTCCGGCGAATTCAGATTTTGTCATCGAAGGTTACGTTGACCCGACCGAACCATTGCGTGAGGAAGGGCCGTTCGGCGACCACACCGGCTATTACACTTTGCCCGAGCCGTATCCGGTGTTTCACGTCACGGCCATCACGCACCGCAAGGACGCGGTGTATCCGGCGACGATTGTCGGCATTCCGCCGATGGAGGATTTTTACATCGGCGGCGCGAGCGTGAAATTATTTTTGCCGATCTTCAAGATGAATTTCCCCGAGATTGTGGACATCGCGTTGCCGGCGGAAGGTGTGTTCCACAACCTTGTGTTCGTCAGCATCAAGAAGACCTACCCGATGCAGGCCTACAAGATCATGCACGGCCTCTGGGGCATGGGGCAGATGATGTTCACGAAATACATCGTGGTGGTGGACGCCGGCGTGGACGTGCATAACACGAGCGAAGTGCTGTTCCATCTCACGGCCAACACCGATCCGCAGCGCGACAGCATCTTCACGAAAGGCCCGTCCGACGTGCTCGACCACGCGACGAGCGAAATCGCCAGCGGCAGCAAGCTGGGCATTGACGCGACGAAGAAAATTCCCGGCGAAGGTTTCAAACGCGCCTGGCCGCCGCTCATTAAGATGGATGAAAATATTCGGAAGAAAGTTGATGCACTATTTGGAGGAAAGGCATGAAAACGAAGGCGCAATCGAAGAAAGCCCAGTGGCTTAATAAATATCGCGAATCGATTGATCTCGATCCGTTTTTTCAGCGCGGAACGGTTTGGAGCAAGGCGAAGCAGCAATACTTCATCGATTCTCTTCTGAAGAACTGGGGGACACCGAAACTTTTCTTGTGGCAAACAGACAAGGACTCCTTTGTTTGTCTTGATGGAAAGCAAAGACTTACCAGCCTTTTCGCGTTTATGTCTAACAATCTCCCACTCGGTGAAAAATCTGAAGGGTTCGTCGGGAAAACTTATTCGGAGTTGTCGCGGGAGTTGCAGGATAAATTTGATGGATACAAATTCTCGGTCGAGATGGTGACGGATGCCCAGCCGGGAGAGGTGGTTGATCCAAATAGGACGGGCGGACGAGGCGGTTGTCGAGTTCCAAAAGGCCGTGGCAATCAACCCCGACTTCGCCGATGCCCACAACAACCTGGGCCGCTATTTCCTTCAAAAGGGGCGGTTGGACGAGGCGATAATCGAATATCAAACAGCCATTAAAATCAGGCCCGACCATGCCGACACGCACAACGATTTGAGTTATGCGCTTATTCAAAAACGCGAAGTGGACGCGGCCATTGTGCAAGCGCGTGAAGCGCTGCAAATCCAGCCCGGCTTTGCTCAAGCCCACGGAAATTTGGGCCTCGCCCTCGTCCAAAAAGGACAGGTGGACGAAGGGATCGTGGAACTCCAAAAGGCGCTGGCAATCCAGCCAAGCCTTGTGGAAGCCCAAAACGACCTTGCTCAAGTCGCCTGGATAATGGCGACCGCGCCAAATCCATCCGCCCGCAACGGGATCAAAGCCGTCGAACTTTCCTGGCAAACCGACCGGCTTTCCGGCGGCAAAAATCCGATGATGGCGGCCACTCTTGCGGCGGCTTATGCCGAGGCCGGGCAATTTCCCGAAGCCATCACAACGGCCAGACGCGCCGTGGAGCTGGCCGGCAGCCAGACCAACGCCGCCATGTCCGCCGATTTTCAGGCGCAACTGAAATTGTATCAGGCCGGTTCGCCGTTCCGCGTCACCGGCGCGCCCCGTTGACCCGGAAAGCGGGCTGCGTCCACTGCAAAGTTTATTTTGCACCCCGGAAATTTTTTCCTTGCATCGCACTTTGAGTTGCGATAATACTTAACCACATGGTTAAATGTTCACCACGATTATTGAACCGCACGTTTGCCGCGCTGGCCGATCCGACGCGCCGGCGCATTCTGGAGCATCTCGCTCACGGCGACCGCTGCGTCACCGATCTGGCGCGGCCGTATTCCATGTCGTTGCCGGCGGTCTCGAAACATTTGCGCATCTTGGAAAAAGCCGGGCTTGTGCGTCGTCGCCGCCGTGGGCGCGTGCATTCGCTGAAATTGGAGGCCAAGCCTATGAAAGAAGCACAACAATGGATCGAGGAGTATCGCAAATTTTGGGAAGAAAGTTTTGACCGTTTGGACGAATATCTGAAACAACTACAAACCAAGGAGAAAAAATGAGCACAGCAACCATCAAAGAAAATAACATCAAACTTCAACTCACCCGCGTTTTCGACGCGCCGCGCGAGCTGGTCTTCAAGGCGTGGACGGACGCAAAACAATTCCACCAGTGGTTCGGCGCGGCGGCGTGCGACGGTGGCGCGTTGCAATCCGTGAAAGTGGACGCGCGCGTCGGCGGCAAATATCGCCTGCAAGTGCGAAAAGACGACGGCGAATTTTTCACGACCGTCGGGACTTATCGCGAAGTGAAAGCGCCGGAACGTCTGGTCTTCACCTGGGCGTTTGAAAAGGACGGCAGCGGCGATGAATTCGGCGAAGTCGAGCCGCCCGAAATGCTCGTGACGATTGAATTTCGTGCGCACGGCAAACAAACTGAATTGATTTTGACGCACGAGAAATTTGCGTCCGTCGAAAGCCGCGACCGTCACAACGAAGGCTGGAATCGCTGTCTTGACTCGCTTGGAAAATTCGTCGGAAAATAAAATTATGACCGCGCAAACTGAAAGCAAAAATCTGGTCGGACAGGAATTTGTCATCACGTGCGGGATGTTGCGCTGCGGGTCTTTGCAGACGACCACCAGCGCGCCGATTGTGCGCTGAAGTCGGACTCTTCTGCGATCAGATATTCAGCTGGAAAATTGTCATGGTTGAGGGAAACATGTGGCTACATGGCTGAAACCAAAACCTTGAATCGTCCGGCTCCGGCCTCCGGCGGCCGCCTGATGATTCTCAACATCGGACGTCTCGGCGACACCATCCTGCGCAATTCGATTCTCGACTCGGCGTGGCGGACGTTCGCCACGGTGGATTACATCTGCGGCCGGCATAATGCGGAACTAATCCACCACACTCCGGGCTTGAACCGGGTGATAGTGCTCGACAACTCGCCGGCCGGGTTTGCAAATCTGTTGAAAGCGTTACTCGGTCGGCGCTACGATGCGATCATTGATCTGAAAGGTCATCCCAGTTCGACCAGCCTCATCATGGCCAGACTGTTCCGTGGTCGCGTCAAGACGGGTTGTAATCGCGGGCTGTTCCGGCCATTTCATCGGGATGTGAGCAAGGTGGTCGTCCCCGGCTTGCACGTGGTGGAGTTGACGAAGAGGATCGGCCAGATGGCGGGTCTGGTGCAGGGAGAATACAAACCATATCTGTTCCTGCCGCCGGACTCGATCGAATGGTTCCAGAAAAATTATGCAACGCTCGCCCGTCCGTTTATTTTTCTCAACATCTCCGGGCACTACGACCGATCCTGGCCGGTGAAAAATTGGGTGCGATATGTGCGCGGCTGCGGTCTGGCCGACAAACCCATTTTGATCAACGGACTGCCAAAGGACAGTGAGCAGGTTCAGCAACTCTGCCGGGAATTGCCGGGAAGCACGGCGTTTCAACCCAGAGGTTTCATGGACGTGGTGGCGGCCATCAACGACGCGCGGTTGGTGCTGACGGTTGAAACCGGGGTCGTCCATGTCTGCAGCGTGTTCGATAAACCGATTGTCGCGTTCTATAACATGAGCAAGCATCTGATCGGTTTCAAACCACTTTCGACCTGGCAACTGGTGATCCATCCGCAATCCGGCTTCGTGCCGGACATCAATCCCGATGAGGCGATTGAAAAAACCCGGAGCCACGGCCTGCCGCCGCCGTTTTGAAGGCCGCACTTGAGATTGCCACGAACCCACGTTAGCTTCTCCGGCATTAGAACGAATTCACGTTCCGGCCATTGAAAGGAAATTTATTTTATGAAACGCAAAGCATCGGCAGTCTGGCACGGCGGTTTGAAGGACGGCAAGGGCGCGATCTCCACCGAAAGCGGTGTACTCAAGCAAACGCAGTATTCTTTCAGCACGCGATTCGAGAACGGCATCGGCACGAATCCAGAAGAATTGATCGCCGCCGCCCACGCGGGCTGTTTCTCGATGGCGTTCTCGGCGGAACTCGGCAGGGCGGGCATCACGCCCGAATCCATCTTCACCACTGCGACGGTCACGTTGGACAAGACCGACGCGGGCTTCACCGTCACGGAATCGCATCTGGACATGACGGCGAAAGTCCCCGGCATTGATGAGGAAAAATTCACCGCCATCGCGAACGGCGCGAAGGCGGGTTGCCCGATTTCCCGTTTACTGAACGCAAAAGTGACGATGGATGCGAAATTGGAGAAGTGAATGAATTTTTAGTTTGCCTTGTGAAGGATTCTTCAACATTTTTGTTGAAGTCCAAACCGCAAAAAAATTATGAAAACTACAAATAGCTTGATTCAATCATCCACCGGCCTTTTTGTCGCAGCGTTGGCCGTCTTTTTGTTCACCGGCTGCAAATCAGAACAGCCTTCCAGCGACGCGACTTCCAGCACGCCGGTCGTAGCGCCTGCACCTGCCGCGCCCGCCGCGCCTGTCGCAACCATTGCCGCGCCGGTGGCGCCGCCGGTTCGCATCAAGGCCGGACTGACGACTCCGTGGAAAGATTCCGAGGGCAACACATGGCTTCCCGATCAAGGTTTCGCTGACGGAGACACGGCGGATCGTCCCGACGACCTGAAGATTGACAACACGACGGACGCGGCGTTGTATCACACGGAACATTACGGCATGACTGCATTTTCGTATCCGGTTCCAAACGGCAAATACATCGTCAAGCTTCATTTCGCCGAAACGTACGAAGGCATCACCGGGCCGGGCCAGCGCGTTTTCTCTTTCAGCGTTGGGGGACAGGAGTTCAAGGATTTTGATGTCTGGGTCAAGGCCGGCGGTCCGGCGAAGGCTTACATTGAAACTGTTCCGGTGGAAGTCACCAACGGCAAGCTCGACATCACGTTCACGCCCAACGTGGAGAATCCAGAAATCAACGGCATCGAAATCCTTCCGAATCCGTGATTGGAATTCATGACCGCAAAACAACTTGTTCTCGCAATCATTGTCGCGCTTGCGGGAGCTTGGGTTCTCAACGCCGAAGAGCCGACAGTCATCCCGCTCTGGCCGAATGGCGCGCCCGGTTTTGAAAACCGGCGCAACGAGCCGGAACTCGCAAAAGATTATTGGATCCGCAACATCAACAATCCGTCGCTCACGGTGTTTCTTCCACCCAAGGAAAAGGCGACCGGCGCGGCTGTGGTGATTGTTCCGGGCGGCGGCCATCGTGAACTTGTTTTCAACGCCGAGGGCGTCGAACCGGCCCGTTATTTCAACAGTCTTGGCGTGGCCGCATTCGCGCTGAAGTATCGGCTCGCGCGTGAAACGAATTCGATTTACACGATCCAGAACGCCCGCGAGGATGCACAGCGCGCGATGCGGCTGGTGCGCAGCCATGCGAAGGAATGGAACCTTGACCCGAACCGCATCGGCATCATTGGTTTTTCCGCAGGCGGAGAACTTGTCTCGATGGTCACGTTTGGCGCGACGGACGGGAACACGAATGCGGCGGACGCGGTTGACCACGTCAGTTGCCGTCCGGATTTTCTGATTGAAATTTATCCGGGCCCGCTGGGAGTTCCGGAGACGGTTCCCACCAATGCGCCTCCGGCATTTTTTCTGGCGGCCAACGATGACAAGGAGCCGGCTGGTGTGATCACTACTATGTTGGAGAAATACCGCAAAGTTGGGGTTCCTGCCGAAGTGCATCTTTTCGCCAAAGGGAGCCACGCGTTCAACATGGGCGATCGCTCGAAGCTGGCGACGATCAAAAACTGGCCGCAGCGAATGGCGGATTGGCTGGCCGATAACAATGTTTTGGATCCTTCGGTGCCGGCACCGGGCGTCAAGTGATCCGTGAAGCACAACTGATTGCTTTATCGTGTGCGCGACATTGAATTTTCCGGCGGCTTCGGAAAGACAGTTGCTCAATTCACGTTCCTGCGGCAAGTTTGCGCGGCGTGGGCGGAACTGTGAAAACATTTGATTCGTTGCGGCTCAACCGTTTTGAGATGGATCGGTTGACGCTGGCGCTGTTGTTCTCGCTGGCGTTGCATCTCATCGGGTGGGGCGGTTACGAGGTGAACAAAAAATTCGACCTGCTTCAACGGTTGTATCCGCACGCAAAAGCCAAAGCGATGCCGGTGCAGCCGGTGGTCCAAAATACCGAGCCGGAAATTTTCATGGACGTGGACCGGTCCTCGTCCGAAGCGCCGCAGACCGCGAAATATTATTCGGACAAAAATTCGCGCGCGGCCAGCAAGGAATCCGGCGATTCAAATGTTCCCAAACTCAACGGCACGCAAACCGATTTCATGAAACTGGAGAACTCCCTGCGTCCGCAAGTTTCCAAGGCGCAATCGCCTTCCGAAGAACAACTCGCCAAAAACGAGACGCAGCCGCAATCGGTTCAACCGGGCGATTGGTCGCTTGCGAAGCCGCAGGATTCGCCGGAGCAGAAAAATAATTCCAAGCCGTCGCATCCTCTCAAGCTCCAACAGGTGCACGCGCAACAATCGGGACTTAAGCCCGGTCCGCAATCACAGACGGAAGGCGGCACGCGGCGGATCAGCAACGATTCGAGTTTTGATGTGAAGGCGACACCGTTTGGCGATTATGATAGAAGAATAATCACAGCAGTGCAGCAACGTTGGGATGATTTGCTGGACAGTCAGCGATTTGCCTCGGACAGGACGGGCAAGGTGACGGTGCGATTTAACCTCAATTACGACGGCAGCATCTCCGATGTCGAGATTTTACAGAACACCGTCGGTGAACTGCTCGGCTATGTCTGCCAGCAGGCGATTGCCGAGCCCGCGCCTTACGAAAAATGGCCGTCCGATATGCGGCGGATGGTTGGTGCGAATTTTCGGGAAATTACATTCACATTTTATTACTATTGAAATCGAACCGCGCGTTGCGGTTGAAAATTTATGGCCATACTGATTTATATTTTACTCGGGCTGACCTCAGTGGTCGGCCTTGCATTCATCGTGGAACGCGGTCTTGCGTTGAGCTGGTCGAAAGTCGTGCCGCCCGAAATCACCAGATTGCTTTCTGCGTGCGAAACTTCGGATGACGTGGACAAGTTGCGCCGCTTGTGCCACCAAAAATCGTCGCCGCTCGGACGCCTGCTGCTGCTCGCGTCGGAACATCTCGACTGGCCAAAGCAGGACAACGTGGACGCGTTGCAGACCGCCGCGCGCCATGAAATCGTCCGGCTCGAGCGCGGACTCGTCGTGTTGGAAATCATCGTCGGCATCGCGCCGTTGCTCGGCCTCGTCGGAACCATCGCCGGCATGATGACGCTTTTCGGCAACCTCGGCCAGACCGGTCTGAATGACGCAACACGGCTGGCCAGTGGCATCGCGCTCATCTTGAACTCAACGCTCTTCGGCCTGCTCATCGCCATCCCGTCGCTCATCGCGTGGAGTTATTTCAGCAAAAAAGTCGAGGTGCTCGCCGTGGAAATGGAAGCGCTCTGCGACGAATTCATCCGGCGCCAATACGCGGAGAAAAAATAAATCATTCGAGCGGATATTTTTTGAAGCCGCAAAGCTGGCCGAAAATTTTCAACGCGAACAGCGGATTGTTTTTCAGATAACGCTTCGCCAGCCGTCGCGGTTCCTGGCACAAACGATAAAACCATTCCAGGCCGCTCCGTTGCATCCAATGTGGCGCCTGCTTCACGCGCCCGCTGTGGAAATCGAACGCCGCGCCGACGCCGATCATCAACGTCACATCCAGTTTAGGCAGAAATTCCGCCATGAACTTTTCCTGTTTCGGCGTGCTCAAGCCGACCCACATGATGTCCGGCTTCGCGGCGCGGACCATTTCTTGAAATTGCCTTTCTTCTTCCATATTCAGCGGACGAAATGGCGGCGTGAAAGTTCCGACAATTTCCAATTTCGGAAAACGCGCCTTCAATTTTTTTGCGAGCAATTCCGCCACGCCGGGCGCGCCGCCAAAAAAAAAGTGGCGGCAGGGATTTGTCTCGCTCCACGCGCAGACTTCCAGCATCAGGTCCGGCCCGTAAACACGGCGCATTTCCGAATGACCGCGGATTTTTCCCATCCAGACCATCGGCATCCCGTCCGGCGTGCAGAGAAACGCGCCGTTCAAAATTTTCCGGAACGGCTCGTCGTTCTGCGCTTCCATCACGCCATGCACTCCGGTCACGCAGATGTAACCTTTGCGGCGTGCACGCACGGCTTCGGCGATGGCGTCGCGCGCCGTTTGCAGATTCAGCGCGCCAAGGCCGACACCGAGGACGTTGACCCGTTCGATTGACATGAAAACCAAAATGCCAGCCGGACTTCATTTTGCCACGCGCAAAAAATCTTTATTCCATCCGGATTTTCGGACATTTTGCCGGTGCCAGTCCGGTTGTATTTATGAAGTTGCTCGTTTTCGCGCACACGCCGCCGCCGCATCATGGACAGAGTTACATGGTCAAGCTCATGCTTGACGGCTTCGGAGGCGACTGCCGGCGGCGGAATTCTCCGGCCCCGCTCGGCATCGACTGCTACCACGTCAACACGCGCTACTCCAAGACGCTCGAAGACATCGGCGAATTTCAGGGCACAAAAATTTTTCTGGTTTTGTTTTATTGCCTGCAGGCGCTCTGGTGTCGCTTCCGTTACGGCGTGCAAAATTTCTATTATGTGCCCGCGCCCGGAAAACCCGTCGCGCTCTACCGCGACTGGCTCGTGATGCTGGTTTGCCGTCCGTTCTTCAAAAAAATCATTTTGCACTGGCACGCCGCCGGTCTTGCCAAATGGCTCGAAACCTCCCGCCAAATCCGCACGCGCGCCATCACCTACCGGCTGTTCAAGCCCGTGGATTTCAGCATCGTCCTTTCGCGCTACAATTTTGCGGACGCGGAAAAACTTTTGTCACGGCACATCACCGTCGTCAACGTCGGCGTGCCCGATCCTTGCCCGGATTTTGAGGAAAATATTTTACCGCGCCGCCGGGCGCGGATCGAGGCGAGGAAAAAACTTCTCGCCGGCGAAATTTCGGCGACGAATGAATCTGCAAAAACCGTCAACGTGCTTTATGTCGCCCTTGTCAGCCGCGAAAAAGGCGCGTTCGACACGATTGAAGGCGTCGCATTGGCCAACAAAAAACTTGCTGATGAAAAATCCCCGCTGCGCTTCCGGCTCACACTCGTCGGCGCATTTTCCTCCAAGGACGAGGAAGTGGGATTGCGCGAGCTTGTCCGCAAACTTGAATTTCAGGACTCCATTGAAATACTCGGCTTTGTTTCCACTGCGCGAAAGGTGCGGGCCTTTGCCGAGGCCGACTTGTTTTGTTTTCCGACCTATTACCTCGCCGAAAACCAGCCGGGCAATCTGATTGAAGCGCTGGCGTTTGGTTTGCCGACAGTCACGACACGCTGGCGTTCCATTCCTGAAATGCTGCCGCCGGATTATCCCGGACTCGTTGACCCGAAATCGCCGGGACAAATCGCAGAGGCGCTGCGACTTATGGTCGCAAATGATTTTTCCGAACAATTGCGCGCAATTTTTCTCCAGCGTTTCACGCTCGAACAACATCTCGCCAACATGGCCGAGACGATTCGCAGCATGGAATCCGCGCCGTAAAGCGTTGCGGAACCGCGCGCCCCGATTATCTTGTCTTCGTTGAAAATCGGCATTCTCCAACTCAACTCGACCGTCGGCGATTTCACGGCCAACCGGCAAAAACTTCTGGCCGGTTATGAAAAAGCCTGCGCACTTGGCGCGGAATTTATCCTCGCGCCGGAACTTTTTTTGTGCGGATACCCGCCGCGCGACCTGCTTTTGCGCGACGATTTCATCGAAACCAATCTCACCGTGCTGAACGAAACGGCCGGACAAATCGGAGCGGTTCCGTTGTGCGTTGGTTTCGTTGATAAAAATTCCGAACGACCCGGACGCGCGCTGTGCAATTCCGCCGCCGTTTTGCAAAACGGAAAAATCATCTGGCGCACGCACAAATGTCTGCTGCCGACTTACGATGTCTTCGACGAGGACCGCTATTTCGAGCCGATGAAAATCGTGGCGCCGTTTGAATTCAAAGGGCGCAAGCTCGGCATCACGATCTGCGAAGACATCTGGAACGATGAAGATTTCTGGCCGGAACGGATTTATCGCCGCGACCCGGTCAAGGAACTGATTTCGCAGGGTGCGGAAGCCATCATCAACATCTCCGCGTCGCCGTGGCATGACGGAAAAGAAAAGATGCGGCTGGAGATGCTCCGGCGCGTCGCGCGTGACGAGCGCGTGCCGCTCGCGTATGTGAATCTTGCCGGCGCGAATGACGAGTTGATTTTTGACGGCAACAGCGCCGTGTTGAACCGCAAGGGCGAGCCGCTCGCGGTTGGAAAACCCTTTGCCGAGGAAATTTTTGTCGCGGACTTGGACGCGGACGCGCCCGTCAAAAAAATCGAATGGCCTGCGCGCGAACAACAACTGTTCGCCGCGTTGTCACTGGGCGTTCGCGATTACGTCCACAAATGCGGTTTCAAATCCGCCATCGTCGGACTGTCCGGCGGCATTGATTCGGCGCTGGTCGCCGTCCTTGCCGCGGACGCGCTCGGCGCGGACAAGGTTCTCGGCGTTTCGATGCCCGCGCGTTATTCGAGCGAAGGCAGTTTGAGCGATGCCGAGGCGCTCGCTAAAAATCTCGGCATCCGTTACGAGGTTTTGCCGATCGAGTCCGCTTTCAATTCGGTTGAAAAACAACTGGAAAAAGTTTTTGCCGGAACGAAGCCGAACGAAGCCGAGGAAAACATCCAATCGCGTTTGCGCGGCGTGACGTTGATGGCGCTGTCGAACAAATCCGGCGCGCTCGTGCTGACGACCGGAAACAAATCGGAGATGGCCGTCGGTTATTGCACGCTTTACGGCGACATGTGCGGCGCGCTGGCGGTCATCGCGGACGTCTTCAAGACGGACGTTTACAAGATTGCGCGCTGGGTTAACCGTGAACGTGAAATCATCCCCGACGCATCAATTTTGAAACCACCGAGCGCCGAACTGCGTCCTAATCAAAAAGATCAGGATTCATTGCCCGAATATGAAACGCTCGACGCGATTCTCGAGCTTTACGTCGTGAAAAATCTGGGCAAGGAAGAGATCGTTAAAAAAGGTTTCGCCGCGGCGGTCGTGAACGACGTGCTGAACAAGATCAATTTCAGCGAATACAAGCGGCGTCAGGCCGCGCCGGGCTTGAAGGTTTCGCCGCGCGCATTTGGCATGGGACGGCGTGTTCCGATCGCCCAGCGATTCAGGATTTGATGAAGAAAATTGACAACGTGGAAATGACGGCCTAAAACACTTATTTATCGTCAGAAAAAATAAATATTATGCTTGCGTATGTTGATCCGGGTTTGGGCCAATTGATATGGCTGTCAATCGTTTCGGCGTTCACCGGCAGCGTCTTTTACATCAAAAAGACGCGCGTTTGGATTGTGCGGACTTTTTTAAGGATTTTCCGACGCGAGCAAAAAATTTCGATGGAAATTGCAAAAACCCCCGTGGCAAAAAAGGTGGAAATCGAACCTGATGTCCGGTGATGTCCCAGCCCGCGCCATCATTTCGCGATCCGGCGGGCTGCTGTTTTGTTTTCAACCGGAAGGTGCTGCGTTTCGTGGCTACAGAAGCCGTTCCCGAGTTTGAAAAATTCCTGCAAACGGATTTTGCGCAAAGGTTCATCGCCGAAAAAAAACTGGTCGCGACGCGCAAGCTGGATGAAAGTGAAATCACGTTGTTGCGCGGATCGCCTGAATTAAAATCCATTTTCGCAGCGCAAAACCCGGGCGCGGTTTTCGAGCACGAAAAAATTTCGTTTCCGAGTTTTCCTCATGAATGGCCGCCGGAAATGCTTTGGGACGCGGGACGGCTGACGCTGGAACTAGCGCAGGCTGCGCTCGCCGACGGATTTTGTTTGAAGGACGCGACACCGGGCAATATTTTATTTCGCGGCAACGAGCCGGTGTTAATCGATGCGCTGTCGTTCGAGCGGCGCGACCCGCATGATTCGATCTGGAAACCTTACGCGCAGTTCGTCCGCACTTTTCTTCTGCCGCTGCTGGCGAACCGCCGCTGGGACTTGAGTCTCGCGGAAATTTTCACAACGCGCCGCGACGGGATCGAACCTGACGAAATATACCGCTTGTGCGGCCCGCTGGAAAAATTCGCGCCGCGAATGCTTTCACTTGTTTCGATTCCGACCTGGCTTTCACGCAAAGCGAACCCGGACGACCAGAAGATTTATCAGCCGCGACTGCTTGCAAACACGGAAAAGGCCCGGTTCATCCTTGAATCAAATTTTCAGCGGCTGGAACGGGCGTTGCTGTCACTGAAACCCGTGGCGCAGAAGGAATCCGCGTGGTCGGATTACATGGTCACGCACAGTTACGATGACCCGGCATTCGCGGCGAAGGAAAAATTCGTGGCGGAAGCGTTGCGCGAGTTCAGGCCTGTGTGTGTGCTGGATGCGGGCGCGAACACGGGACATTTCAGCGCGCTGGCGGCACAGGCCGGTGCGGAAGTCGTGGCGGTTGATCTGGATGCGGCGTGTGTCGGCGCAATCTGGCGGCATGCACGAAAAGAAAAATTAAACATTCTGCCGCTGACGGTGAATCTGGCGCGTCCGAGTCCCGCGCTCGGCTGGAAGAACAGCGAATGTGCGTCGTTTCTCGATCGCGCATCAGGGAAATTCGACGGCGTGCTGATGCTGGCGCTGATTCATCATTTGCTGGTGACGGAGCGGATTCCGCTTGAAGAAATTCTGCGATTCGCGTCAGAATTAACCACACGGTTACTTGTGATTGAATTCATTGAACCACAGGATGCGATGTTCCGCCGACTCACTCGTGGGCGTGAGCAATTGCATGCGAATCTGAACGCGAAATTTTTTGAACAAGCCTGCTCCGCGCATTTCGAGATTGTCCGTTCGCTCGCATTGCCGGGTGCGAAGCGGCAGCTGTATTGCTTGAAAAAGAAGGGTGGTGCCATTTGAGGAAAGACTCGAGCACGATTCCCTTGCCGAACGAAGTCAAGCAGAGCATCGAGGATGCGTTAGTGGCGTTGTCGCTGGCAAACCTGATTTTCTTAAAGGTGTCTTTTGACCTGCTTTCGGACAGTGACCGTTTTTTCAACCGGTTGCCTGCGACGACGCCGATGTTTCTGGCGTTGATCGTCAATATGCTTGCCGTGGGATTGGTTGTATGGCTGCTCATCGGTTTCACACGGCGCATAAAATCCCATTGGTTGCAATTGCCGTTTCATCTACTGTTCATGGCCGCAGTCTTCTGGCCGCTGGATTTCATTCGCATCAAGTTTTTCAATATCACTGACGCGGGGATTTACAATTTTATGAGACAGCCGGCGGTGATGTTGGCGTTGGTATGCGTGTTTTCTTTTGTGGTATGGAAACACGGGCAGGCGGCGAAGCTGGCTGGCATCTTATACGGAATACTTTCACCTCTTGCGATTTTCAACCTCGTCAAGGTCGGTTGTTTCGCGGTTGGCGTCCTGCATTTGAAGCAGTGTGATTTTGAGCCTACTGCACCTTCATTACATCCGTTTGATGCCGCTAAACCACGTGTGGTGTGGGTCATTTTCGATGAGACCGATTACCGATTGGCTTATGAACAGCGACCGCCCAATGTCAAGCTGCCGGAATTTGATCGTTTCCGGGCGGAGGCGTTGAGTTCCACCGCCGCCTATTCACCCGGCGATGGCACGGGCTTGTCCATGCCTTCACTCATTATCGGAGAACAAATAATCTGGATGACAGGCGACGACAGCTGTGATGCCACCGTGACGTTTGCGTCATCCGGGAAGACCGCAAATTGGTCCGGGCTGCCTTCGGTGTTTTCGCAGGCACAGGCGTTGGGTTTCAACACCGCCCTTGTTGGTTGGTACATTCCTTATGAACGGATTCTGGGCGGCTCGCTGAATTATTGTTCATGGTATAGTTATCCGGTATTCGAGCCGGTTCGCTCCACAAATTTCACCGACGAAGTGGAAATGCAGCTCGCCTCGTTGGGTGAAACTTTTTATATGCGGCAGGAATTTGTCAAAATGCACCGGCACAGTTTGCAAGACGCCTTGTCGGTGGCGGCGAACCCGGACTACGGCCTGACTTTATTGCATCTGCCCGCGCCGCACCGACCCGGAGTCTATCTGCCCGATCAACATCGTTTGACCATGATGCCGATGAACAAAGTTGTCGGTTATATGAATAACGTTGCTTTTGCCGATTATGAGTTCGGAGAAATCCGCAAGATGATGGAAAAATCCGGACTTTGGGACAAAACGTGGGTCATCTTGAGTTCCGACCATTCCTGGCGCGAATCACGGCTTTACGACAAAGTCCGCGACCTGCGCGTCCCGTTTCTCGTCAAACCGCCGGGAACAAATGCGCCCGCGGTCTATGACAAACAATTCAACACTGTGCTGACGCATGATTTAATTTTAAGCATACTTGAATCACAAGTGACCAACCAGCAGAACATCATTGATTGGCTTGACGCCCACAGTCCTGCACAACATTTCATCCCGACTCCGTCGGCAGTGTTTTAATTTCCCCATGTTTGCTTCTACAGCCGGCAACTGCTAAAAATTTCGGTGTGAAATTTTCCATCATCACGCCGAGTTTCCGCAATTCAAAGTGGTTAAAACTTTGCGTTGCATCCGTGGCCGACCAGCAAGGCGCCGAATTTGAACACATCGTGCAGGATTCCTGTTCTGACGACGGCACGCAGGAATGGCTGCCAAACGACAAACGCGTCACCGCCATCATCGAAAAGGACAAGGGAATGTATGACGCGGTGAACCGAGGCTATCGGCGTGCGACCGGTGACATCCTGGCATATTTGAATTGCGACGAACAATACCTGCCCGGCGCGCTTGAAAGCGTCCGCGAATTTTTTGAAGCAAATCCGAAGGTTGAAATCGCGCTTGCCGGAACGATTGTCACTGACGGCGAAGGGAAATATATTTGCCATCGGCATCAAATGGTTCCGGATCCGCGGCAGGTCTGGTTTCGGTTTCCAATTCTGACCAGTTCGATTTTCATCCGTCGCAAGATCATCCATGAACGCGGCATTTTCTTCGACACGCGCTGGCGCGACCTTGGCGATTTCCACTGGGTGCTCGCGTTGATGAAAAACAAAGTGCCGATGGCCGTTTGTGATTCTTTCACGTCCGTCTTCACCGACACGGGTGAAAACATGAATCTGAAGCCGAATGCCATCCGTGAAAAGGCGGAGACCAGCGCGATGATGCCAAAATGGGTTCGCATATTCAAACCCGCGTGGATTGTCCAACATCGGCTGCGCCGCCTCGCCGCCGGGCATTTTAATTTGAAGCCGATGAATTATTCAATCTACACGCTGCAAAGTCCCGAAAAGCGCGTAAAATTCGACGTTGCCAAACCGACGGCCGTTTGGTGGAACCGGTTGTGAAGTTTGTGTGACATCTGAAAATTGGATTGCCTCATCGCAGTGTGTCGAGCAATTTATGCGCTCCCATGGCAAACAAAATTTTAGTCGCAGGCGCGGGCGGTTTCATCGGCGGCCATCTCGTGGCCGAATTGCTCCGCAAAGGCCAAAAAGATATTCGTGCCGTTGACATCAAGCCGTTTGACGAATGGTATCAACGTTTTCCGCAGGTTGAAAATTTGCAACTGGATTTGCAGCTCAAGGACGCCTGCGAACGTTCGGTGAAGAACGTCGAGACGGTCTACAATCTTGCCGCGGACATGGGCGGCATGGGCTTCATCGAGCTGAACCGCGGGTTGTGCATGTTGAGCGTGCTCATCAACACGCATCTGATCATGGCCGGACACGCGGCGGACGTGAAGCGTTTTTTTTACGCGTCGTCGGCATGTGTTTACGCGGCGGACAAACAGACGGATCCGAATGTGACGGGTTTGCGCGAGGCCGACGCGTATCCCGCGATGCCCGAAGACGGCTACGGCTGGGAAAAACTTTTCAGCGAGCGGATGTGCCGGCACTTCATGGAAGATTTCAAATTGACGACACGTGTCGCGCGTTTTCACAATGTCTATGGCCCGCAAGGCACTTACGACGGCGGACGCGAGAAAGCTCCCGCCGCGATTTGCCGCAAAGTGATTTCGGCGAAACTTTCCGGCAAGCACGAAATCGAAATCTGGGGCGACGGCCACCAGACGCGCAGCTTCATGTACATTGACGATTGCATCAAGGGCATCGAACTCATCATGCACAGCGACAATGTCACGTTTCCCATCAATCTTGGCAGCGCGGAAAAAGTTTCCATCAACCAGCTAGTGGACATGGTCGAGGGCATCGCCGGCATCAAACTCAAGCGCAGTTACAAACTGGACGCGCCAAAGGGAGTCAATGGCCGCAACAGCGACAACACGGTCATCAAACAATCTCTTGGTTGGGAACCGGATACTTCGTTGCGCAAGGGCATGGAAAAAACTTACGCGTGGATTTATGAGGAGATGACCAAGCGTAAGTGACTGTAGCTTTAGAAAATTTTTACGGTCGGTTGTGGAACTCTGCTGTCAAAAATCTTTCAACACGAGCCCATACTTCTTCTTCGCTGATGTTCCACAAACAATGCGGTGTGGCAAACCGGCAGTAATCCGAGCACGGCTTGTAAGGGCATGCCTTGCCTTCAATCCATTCGGCCTGCGGATGCAGCGGCGCGAACCATTCGGGCAGTTGCGGGCCGAACAGGGTGAATGTCGGCACGCCGCAAACCGCCGCGAGATGCCCGGGACCCGAATCATTGCCGATGAATGCGCCCGCACAATCAATCAATGAAACCAATTCCGTTATCGTGCTGGGGGTTGTGACTTCCGTTTCGCCGGACCGCAACCACCAGTCGCGCTGGCCGGGGTCGCAGGCGATCTGCACCTGGAAATGATTCCGACGCAGACGGGACGCGAGATTTTTGTAGCGTTCCAATGGCCAGATGCGGACGCGTTGTCCCGCGCCGGTATGGATAAAAACCATTTTACGGTTGCGCATGTCAGCGGCTTGAATTTTTTCCCGTGGCGGCAATTCGATTTTCAGTTCCCGAGCGATGACACGCCAGAATTCATACCGGTGTGATTGTGGATCGGGCCGTATGAGTTGTTGTGTCAGAAACATTTGGCTGCGAATGCGCGGAAAGCCAAGCCGCTCTTTTGCGCCGACAAGTTTTAAAAAAAGATGGTCGCGTGGATCCCATCGCGCAGAGAGGCCGAATTCAAAATGCTTTTTGGTGAGACGGCGGCACAGCCGGATGATTTCCAATGAAGGCCAGCGCCAGAGGTGATACTTGTGCTTGAAGGCGGTCCAAGGCGCGACAAAGGTTTCGATGTTCACCTCCGGCCAGAGGCGCGGCTGCAAGTCGAGAGCGAGGGGCTTGGCAAGCAGGGTGACGTCGAATTTTTCCGTAGCGGCGCGCAGAAACGGCGTGGCAATAGCAAGGTCGCCCAGTCCCCAGAGTTCGATGATGAGCAGTTTGGGTTTCAATGGCGTGGGTTGTTTCAAGTGCCGTTGACGACGCGCTCTCTTTATCGCTGATAAAACGGTTGGAATCGCGGTTGGCGGGGCGCATGGGTTTTGGATTCAGTCATGTTTTGAACCGGTTTGAGGGCGGGCTTGCAGATTCCACCATTCAGACTGACGCTAAATCCTATGACGCCGACAAATGGCGCCATGTCGGAGTACAAAGAGCCAAAGACAATTAAAAATATCAAGATTTTCGTTATGAAAAGAGCGAATAAAAATGTGTTAAGTGTTCGCAGCGCGGGATCGCCATAGCGATAGTTGAAAAAAAGCGCGCGCAAGGAGGCAATCCAAAACCAAATCAGGGCGATGACGCCCCAGATGCCAAAAAAAATGACCACCGAAAGCGGGCCATTGTGATAGTTGCCGACGACATCCGCACTCCAATCCGTGGCAGCCGCGCCAGCCGTGAGACCGGTGGTAGTCACCATTTGAAAATCAAGCTGTGAGATGGCGTAGCCCTTGCCCAGAAGCAAAAATCCCGGCACTTGCGGCAAGGCATCCTTCCATATCTGGAGCCGCCAATCTTGAGTTGATTGCGCTTCCAGTTTTGCCTCGGGATTGATGTTCAACGGCAGGAAAGCGAGTGACCGTTGAAATTCATACGGCAATTTATTGGCAAGAGGAACAATCAGGGCGGCAATGAACAAGCCGATAAAAATAAAGACCGGAAATATTCTTGTCTGATGCAAGCCTTCCATGAAAAACAGGATTACAAAAATGATGCCGCACAGGATGACGAAAGTGCGGAACCCGCTGAAGCACATGGAAGCAGAAAACAGGATGAAAATGACCACCCGCAACGGTTTTCCAGACATAAAAGTGCCGCGCACCCCATATCTGGCCATCATAAAGAAAAAAACGGCCATACCCATGACGCCCAGCCCGCCAAAACGGGTGTGGATTGCCTGCGATCCCACTTCACCGCTGTCAAAACTAGAAGCGCTTGGCGCAATAAATGCGAAAATGAGGTTGAGTTGCGAAGGCAGCCGGCCGGCTAAATCTCCGATGACATCAATGCAAGGGCTGAGAAAAAACAATGCGGCATAAAGTCTGGCTCTGTTTTTGGGAATGCGGTTGGCCGTCAGCGCGAAATAGCCGAAGATGCCGAGAAGCAAATATACGTATCGTTTGCCGCCAAAAACATCGCTGCCGAGCGATCTCATCCCAAATCCTCCGGTCAATTCGGCTGTGAACACCACCACTGCGGTCAAAGCGAGAAGCGGCCATGTGATTTCTGGCGCCGAGATGAATCGCGCGTCACTGTTTAATGTCCTGTACAGAATTGAAATTCCAAGGCTTAAACAAATCATTAGCAAACCGAGTGTCGGACTGCCCGGCAGGAAAAATACTCCAATCGGCAAACTCCAAGCGGCCACAAGCAACAGGTGATGATGACGTAGCAATATAGGTGCACATAACAATAATGCGAGAATGCCCCAAATGCCCAAGCTGGAACGATCCAGTGGCTGCGCCACCAGATAGCCCATCCAAATCGCCAGCGGTATGCACAATGCATAGACGATTAGCGACCGGAACAATGCTGGAAGATTGTTGTTCACTCGTTTTCAAAACTTACCACAACACGCTGTTTATTTTAGCTCAATATGCAAATTGTCGGCAACCCGATTGTTTTCAGCATGAAATGCCATTGACTCGCCTGCGGACATTCTTTTGAATATCGCACAGCCGCTGGAACCATTCTTGCGCATAATATGCCACAACCACTTTCCGCCGTTCAGCAGGAATATCTCCGTTCCCAACTGCGTTACGATCATAACGATGATCCGCCGCCGCCGAACACTCTTGCCGTCCACCAAATCCAGCATGGACTGATTTTTAGGGCTGTGCAAAATTACGCTTCGCGACACGAAGTCCACATGCTCGACATCGGCTGCGGCTGGGGAGATTTTTCAAACCAACTTGATCCGTTTCTCAAAACCTACATCGGCATTGAGCCGTCTCCGACGGAACTTGGTTGGTTTCAAAAGCAGCCAAACCGTTTTCTCGTCCGGGGTGTCGGAGAGTACATGGACTTCCTCAAAGACGGCTCGCGCAATTTCATCCTGCTCAACAGCGTGCTCGACCATTGTTACAACTGGCGTGAAACCTATGCCAATTGTCTCCGCGTTCTCGCGCCCGGCGGCCTGCTGATCATCTCCATGGAAAATTCGCAGAAACTCATCGTGCGATTGCGCCAGATCTTCGGCCTCAAACACGTCCACGAGGGTCACCTCGAATTTTTTGGCGTGGATGGGACGCGAAAACTGCTCGAACCCGATTTCGAGATTCTTGAGGAGCGCACCATCGGTTTTCTTTTCGGGATGCATGCCGTCACAAAAAAAATTCCGGTTCCCATCGCGCCGTTGCGCCTGCTCAACCGCTCCGTCAACGGCTTTTGCCGCGTGGCCGCGCCGAAAGGAGGACACATTTTTTTCTTTGCCGCCATTCACAAGGGAACGCCACCGGAGAAAAATTCTTTTTCCGCGCCATTCCGTTGTCCCCGATGCAAAACTGATATTGCATTTGGAGTCGCGGTTTGCAAATCCTGCGGCCTTGCGTTTCCATACAGCGACGGCGGCTGGCTCGACTATGTGGAAATGAATCCGGAGTTGAAAGCCGGATTGAATTCCAAGTAGCTGGCGCGTTATTCTTCCGCCGGCACGATAATGAAAATTCTCATCAATGTCAGCCTGCCGTTCGCGCTCGCGCACGGAGGCCACCAAATCCAGACCCGTCGCACTCTGGCCGCATTGCAGGCAAACGGCGTTGATGTCGAGCCCGTCCGCTGGTGGGACGAAAAACAAAATGCCGACCTCATCCACTATTTTGGCCGGATGAACTCCGAACATATCCGGCTCGCGCAGCAAAAAGGCATCAAGGTCGTCATCGGCGAACTGCTCACCGCCACCGGCTCGCGTTCCCCGTCGCAACTGCGCCTTCAAAAAATCATCAGCCGCGCCGTCGAGAATTTTGCGCCGCGCACTTTTGTCAACGCCTTCAATTGGGATTCCTACCGCCTCGCCGACGCCGTCATCGCCATGACGCCATGGGAAAAGCACCTGATGAATTATCTGTTCGGCGCGCCGCTCGAAAAGATTTTCATCGTGCCCAACGGCGTTGAAGAAGTTTTTTTGCAAACTCCGCCTGCGGAACGCGGGCAATGGCTTGTCTGCACCGCCACCATCACGCCGCGCAAGCGTGTCCTGGAATTGGCGCAAGCCGCCGTCCGGGCGCAGACCCCCCTTTGGGTCGTTGGTAAGGCTTATTCCGAATCCGATCCTTACGCACAGCAATTTTATGCACTGGCAAAACGAAATCCGAAGCTGATCTGCACCGACAGTCCGCCGATGGATGACCGCGCCGGACTCGCCAAAATTTATCACGCCGCGCGCGGCTTCGTGCTTTTGAGCGCCATGGAGACACGCAGCCTTGCCGCCGAGGAAGCCGCCGCCTGCGAATGCCGTTTGCTTTTGAGCGATTTGCCGTGGGCGCGCACGACTTTCAATGATGCGGCAAGTTACTGTCCGTTGAACGATTCCGTTGAAACAACCGCGCAGGCGTTGCGAAAGTTTTATGACGCCGCTCCGGATTTGCCCGCGCCGCCCAAGCCGCCGACGTGGAATGAAATCGGACAACAACTTCAAAAAATTTACGAGCGGGTGCTCAACACCTCCCGATAAATCTCCAGATGGCGTCGTGCAATAGTTTCGGGATGATAACGTTTTCGCATGAGTGCGGCGGCACCAATCGGGCGGGGATGACCCTGTTTGATCCATCGGGCGATGGCATCGGTCAGACCCGTCCAGTCGTTTCCTGAAAAAAGTTCCGCGCCGGGCGCGTCGCCGGCGATGTCCACAATCCCGCCCGTGCGCGCGCCGAAAAATTTCAAATCGCGCGCAAGCGCTTCAACCACGACGTTGCCAAACGCCTCTTCCGTCGGAAAATGCACCAGTCCGGACACGGCGTCGAAATGTTGCACCAACTCATTATCCGGTGGCGCTCCCAGATAACGGGCATACCCGGCCTCTTCCATCGGCTTGATGCGCTTCAGAAACGCGGCGGTATAATCGGCGTCGGAGGAATAGGTGAAGCCGATGAATCGGAATTCAAACTTCAACCCCTGGCGATGAAGCGCCTCCGCCACATCGAGCAGTTCCAATTGACGTTTCCTGGATGTTATAACTCCCGTGACCAATAATGCGCATGGACGCGATTCATTCGTCGGCGCGGGATCGATGAAGGAGGGCCGCATCGCATGAGGCATGAGCCACGTTTTGTGCGCACGCGGTCGGACAAGCGCTTCCGTGTAACTCGAGTTGCAGAGCACGCCCGCCGTCCGCGGGAGTGTGAAATTTTCCAGCCGCGCCGTCAGCCAGCCGTAACTTCCAAAACGGGCGTGATTCAGTCGCGCCAGTTCCGCCATGTTGCCGTGGATGGTCACGATGTTCGGAAAACCGGAGAACACGGCGCTGATCGCGCACTCCCGTTCTGTTCCGTGCGCATGCACGATGTCCGGTTTCAATTCTGCCATTTTTTTCCGCGTCGCCCGGATGCAACCTTGATAGAATGTGCGTAACCAGCCGGACTTCGGCACGTGGAACCCGTGAAACCAGATGTTGTCGGCCAGTTTTACCGGTGATTTTGTCGGCTGCTGCGTGCAGGAAATGACATGCACTTCCAGATCCGGCAACACAGCGAACCCCTTGAACAAAGATTCCGGTGCCGTGCAGAAGTAAGGAATCGGATTTCCGTAATCTTTGAAATGTTCGCGGTTGTCAGTGGTGAGAATGACAATCTTCATTCAGAAATTTTTTGAAAAACGCGGTTGTGTCCGACTTGCAAGATTTCACGGAAACATTTTTTGTCCACCTCTTGTGCGAGCCGTGACGGGCCGGGATGACCGGCTGTGGCAAAAATCGAAGGCCTATACTTGCTTGTCAGGCCGGAATCGTCCAGCACGATGATGCCGTTCGGTTGCAAATTGGCGGCGCACAAATCCCAATCCTGCCGCGCAATTTCGTAATCATGATTGCCATCAATATAAGCGAACGACCATGAACGCGCGGCGATCAGTTTTTTTGCCGTTTCATCCGTCGAAAAAGCTTTCAACAACGCGGGTGCAGGCAAGGAAAAGTGCGCAAAATTTTCAAGCGTGTCTTTGTAATAATCCACGTCGCGCCGGTATTTCGAAACGGCGTCGCCTGCGGATGAAAACGGCGAGATGCCCTGCACAAAACAATTGAGTTCAAACTTGCGTGACAACAATGCCGCGAGAGTCAAGGTCTGTCCGCGATAAACGCCGATTTCCAAAAAACTTTTCGGCCGGAATTCGCGGAACAGCAAGAACCACATCGCATGAAACGCCTTTTCGCCGAAGCCGCGGGCGTCAATTTCAAAATAAGCCCGGTGCGCTTTCAATGGTTTCGGCAGGCTCGCGTGGAAAAAATGAAAACAACGTTCATAAAACTCCGTCGGTCTTTCCAAGCTATCGTCCCAATCGGCACGTGTGATTTCGTTGGTGGAATTGGAAAACCGGTGCAACATCCGTCGTTGCGCGGCGCTCTGCTTCCATCTCCACTGCAAGCCTCTAAGGAACCGGATGATTTTCATTTTGTACTCAACAGTATCGTGGACATGGCACATTTTTGAAAGCGCAAACCGCTTTGCCTTGACTCGCACTCCGCGGAGCAACAACCTCGGCGAAAATAAATTTCCGCCACGAATGAGAATCGCCTTATGTCTTGAATATCCAATCGCGCTGCGCGGCGGCGTGAGCGTGCTGGTGGAGGCTTTGCTGAAGGAATTTGCCGGGCGCGGACATGAAGTCGTTTTGGTTTCAACCGATACGACGGAAACCGTTCGCAAAACTGAAGCCGGCAAACTTATCAAGCAACACTTCCATTGGGATTTTGAAAATATTTCAGTGGCGTCGTCAAAAAATCTCGCGCGGCAACTGGCTGAAGCGCGCGTTGACGTCGCGCATTTTCATTTTGGCGGGAATTACGGTTGGGGAAACCGCCTGCCGTTTCGCTGTCCGGTTTTTTTTCTCGACCGGCTTGGCGTTCCCTGTGTTTCGACCGTTCACCTCGTCGTGGAAATTTTTGACGGCTATTGCGGGCCGCAAAAGCCGATTTGGTTCAAGGCGTTGATGCTGCCGCTGGCATGGTGCGGGAAAATGCAACAACTCCGCCATGTCCGCCGTGAAATCGCCGTTTCACAACACGATTTCCAAAAACTCCGACGCTGGTATCGGCCTTTGAAAAATCGTTTCACACAGATTTATCACTCGCGGCTGCGCGAAGAGAAAATAGAATGCCGGAACATAAAACGCGAGCCGGTCATTTTGAATGTCGGCCACATCGCCTGGCGCAAGGGCCAGTTTGTTCTTGTGGAAGCGTTCGCGCGGATCGCGCCGCGTTATCCCGAATGGACGTTGCAGCTTGCCGGCGATCACGGTGACGGCGATGAAGTTGAAAAAATCCGCGCGTTCGTCAAAGATAAACGGCTTGAGGGGCGTGTCCGGTTGCTCGGCGAGCGTCCGGATGCGTTTGACCTCATGCGTCAGGCGGCGATTTACGTCCAGCCTTCATTTTGGGAAGCGCTGGGACTTGCGTTGCAGGAGGCGATGTTTTGCGGCTGCGCGTGCATCGGCTCGCAAGCCGGCGGAATCCCTGAATTGATCCGCGGCAACGAGACCGGTTTGCTTTTTGAACCGGGAAACGTAGAACGATTGAGTCATGCGCTTGAACAATTGATTCGTGATGCCGGTCAACGGGAAAAATTTGGCCGCGCCGCCGTTGCATCCATTCGCGAAAGAGGCATGACTATAGAGGCCATGGCCAGACGGCATCTTGAATTGTATGAATCCATTGCAAAAACCTCCTGAACGCAAGTTTGTCGTCGCGCCATTCGGTCATAATTCCGTTTATGACAATGAAGCGCTCGCGTTGCACAAGAACCATCTGCTCCGCTTTATTGCGATGGCAACGCGGCGCGGTGTTTCAGGGTTGCCTGCCGAAGTCACACGTCTCAATCCATCTCCAGGGTTGGTGAATTATATTGCGGCCAAAACTTTATCGCCTTTTGCCGCCGAGTCCTTTCGTTTCAGGCTGTATCCATGGTTTGACCGCTGGGTAAAAAGGCAACTGACCCCCGGCGATCACATTATTTCCAGTTATGGCTTCACCAACGAAAGCTTCAAATGGGTTCGCGCCAACGGCGGCAAAACATTTCTGGACGCTGGTAATTCACATCCCCGTTTTTTTTGGGAGCTTCTTTCCGAAGAGCATCGCCGGTGGAATTCGCCGCACCCGCCTATTGCCCGGTATTATCACGAGCGGTCGGTGGCGATGATGGAAGACGTGGATTATGTGCTGGCGGCGAGCTCGTTTGTGGCAAGGTCGTTTCTAGAGCGTGGATTCAAACCTGAAACCATCCTGCCGCATTCGCGTCCAATCAATTTTCAAGATTTCCAACCCGCCCGACAGGAACGTCCCAAAAACCGTCCGCTGACGTTGATCAATACGGGCTCGTTGTCTTTGAGAAAAGGCAGTCCATATCTTTTTGAATCCTTCCGGCTGGTGAGGGAAAAATTCCCCGATGCGCGGTTCGTTTTGCGGCGGGTTGTGACCGACAACATCAAGGCCGTGCTCGCAAAATATCAGGACCTGCCGATTGTCTGGCTCGACATGATGCCGCACCACGAACTGGCCGACCATCTGCGTGAAGCGGATATTTTTATTTTGCCTTCGCTCGAAGACGGCCTGGCGCTCACGGTCGTTGAAGCCCTTGCCTGCGGCCTGCCGGTGATCACCACACCGAATACCGGCGCGAGCGACTTGATCCAGTCCGGCGTGAACGGTGAAGTCGTTCCCATCCGCGATCCCCAAGCCATTGCCGACGCCGTTTTCAAATGGGCGGATAAAATTCTTTCGGCAAATTGGCAGTCGCGCGTTTTGGTGGATGAACACCGGCTGTCGTTCGAGTATTTTGAGCAAGAGTTCATGGGACAGCTTCGCGGACTTGGGCTTGCATAGAAACGGTCTTGCGCTATTTTGCCGCACACAAATGGCCGATTCAATCTTGTCAAAATTTTCTTCGCTCTGCCGGATGTTGTTGACCATTGTCTTTAAAAATCCGCGCGGATTGCGTCCGGTTTTCGGCCATGCGCTGGCGGAGGCGGAAAATCACCTCGATCAATCGCGGGACATTTCCCGTTTGCCGACGGCTTCGCTTTCTCAATTGGTTGATGAAAGCGCCGAACCGCTTGAAATTGTCACGAGCCTTTTTCCGCAAGTGACCCATTCGATCGCTTTTATTGAAGCGGTCTCGCTCGGTGTTCTGTTGCGGAAAGTCAAAGCGCGCCGCGTCTTTGAATTCGGCACGAACCGCGGCATTTCCACGACGCAACTGGCGCTTAACGTGAGCGAAGACGGTCAGGTTTTTACCTTGGATTTGCCCAGAACAAACCGGCAGACGAAATTCGACATCAAATTGTCCGGCGACCTCGAAGTTGCCCATCAAGCCGAAAAAGCGGATTTGATTCCGAAACATTGCCGCGCGCGTGTGACATTTCTCGAACAGGATTCGGCGACCTTTGATGAATCCCCGTATGCCGGAACGATGGACGCTGTCTTTGTGGACGGCGCGCACGTTTACGAATATGTCCGCAACGATTCCGAAAAAGGCTGGCGGATGTTGCGACCCGGCGGCGTCGTCATCTGGCACGATTTCCGTCCTCAAACGCCGGACGTGATGCGCTATCTTTTCGAATCAAATTTTCAGCCCAAACGCATCGAAGGCACGACCTTGGCTTTTGCCGTCAAACCGATGAAATAAAATCTGGTCGGCAGTCCGGCTTAAATTTTAAACGTTGCGCGAACTGTTTGGTCATCCCCGGCAGATAATTTTTTTTATACTTCGCCTTCAATGTGCAGCAGTCCCTGAAGCATCTCGCCCAAATCCTCCGAGTTGCGCGCGATGTTGACGGAATCGCAGCTCTTGAACGGATTGCTGCGGGCATAATCGTTGACGACGATGCGCTTGCCGTGGTTCAAACCGAAAATGATCTGATGATAATGCAACCCTTCCTTTTCCAGTTGCTTCACCGTGAGTTGCCGGGCTTCCTCCCTGCGCGAAGTCGTGATGATGATCTGGACCTTGCCGCTGTCGTAAAGACGGTTGATGGTCTGGATGTTTTCCTTGAGTCCTTCGGTTGTTCCCCAGACCGGCTCGAAGTATTCGCCGGAATTGCGGATCAAAGTTCCGTCCAGATCAATGAACAAGGTGCCGAACTGCGCCTTGTAGCGGTTCCAGTCTTTCAGCGTGCCCCAATCCGAATAATCGGAACAGACGGCGGCGGAGAACGCCTTGTTCTCCAAAAGCATCTGGTAAATGATGTGCGAGATGTAAAGGCCTTTCAGGTTTGAAAGACTGTTGAAATAACGGAGATATTCCTGCGCGTCCTCGAATCCGTATGCGCCGCTGCAGAAAAAATTGCTGATGACGCGCTTTTCGACGATGTTGGTGACAAACTGGTTCTCGTTCACGTCGGCGTAACTTTTGTTGCTGGGATTTATAAAGCCGACTTGATTGAGGTCCACCACCGAGACGAAATTTTTTTCCGGAACTTTCAGCCGGAAAAAATTGTCAGAATCCTTGATGCAGATTGGCCCCTTGATTTTTTCCTTTTCAATCGCGCGCGCGACAGTTTCAGGTTGCGACTGCGTCGGGTTGTCCAAGGCAACGACAACCAGTTTGTCGCCAAGTCCGATCTGCTTGAATTGTTTTTTGATTCCATCCAGACACTGAAATTCCTTCAAGTGTGCGGAAAGCACCGTCAGGTAAATTTTTTCCAGCTTGGAAAAAGCCAGTCCTCGGATCGCCTCGGCCAGCATCAGATTTCCGTTGGGATGGGTCAGCATCCACTTCGGTCTCATTTTGGGAAACCTCGACGATTGTCCGGCGGCGGGAATGATCAGATTCATTGTGTTGATTTTAGTAAAAGTTTCCGGATTTGAAATGCAAAAAACTTTTGTTCATGTCAGGCGGATTTTTTCAGCATTTGGTCGAGACCGTCCGTGATGAGCGTGACCGTCTTGGCTTCCGTGCAATAAGGTAGCACCCTCATCAGGCTGACGAACTGGAACAGATCATAATGGCGGCCATACCATTCGTAAGGCAGAAACCCGGCTTTGATGTGCCGGTCAAGATACCGGAGCGCAATCTGGATTTTCGCCCAATTAAAATCCGCCTGATACAACTGAAGCGACCAGCCGAAATGCGTGTCCTGCCTCAATTTTGCGATGTCCTGGAGCGGAGATTCGACGTAACAATCCAAAAAATCGAGGAGATACAGGCGGTCGCTTTTGAAAAGAATGTTCGACAGGGTCAGATCGCCGTGACACGGCCCGACGGGAACGTGAACCGGGCGATTGCACATTTTTTTTGCGGCTTCAATATATTTTGCCGGAACAGCTTTCTTGGCCAGTTCGGCCAGCTTCTCCTCGATTTGTCGGGAAACGTCGGCGCTTTTGCTCGCCGCCAGGTTGCGGGAAATGAAGTCGGTGACAATTTTCAAAAAGCCGTCAAGGGCCTGACGGTCCGCTTCGGAAAGAAACTGGATGAAATCCTTGGCCGCGACAAATTCCATGTCGGCATGAAATGTGTCCGACGTGCCCGCCGTCCGGAAAATTTTAGGGGTGTGGATTTTTCCGTCTTGCAATGTTTCTTGAAAGAGAGTCTGTTTTGCAATTTGCCGTTTCAACCGTTCGGCGCCGGCACCTTTCGCGGACTTTCGAATCGTTGATTCGTCCACCAACTCGATGCCGAAACCCGAATGTCCTTTTACGAGCATGGGAATTTTCGGGTTAGCCGGTGTTCAAACCCGCCTTCGCCAGAAGCTTTTTCACGCTGTCCAAGTCCACCGTCGCCCGCATCTCGTGGTCGGACGGAAAAATTTGCCAGTAATAATCGAGTTTGTTCGTGACGCAGATCGCCTCGATGCCGCCGTCCACAAAACTGTCGGGGACGAATGTGATGACTTTGCAGCCCGGCGGACTCCAGAGCGCGTTTGTGAAACCACTCCCGAAAATTCCCGCGATGGCCTCGGCTTTGGAGAACAATTCGACTTCCTGCGCGAACGTCAGTTGCTCGGTGTCAATGATTCCCCAGCCGAGCTTCTGAAAAAATTCGTTCACTTCCGCTTCGTTTTTGATGCCGCGCGTCTTGCCTTTGCGCTGGATGATGAACCGCTTCGGTCCATGATAAGATTTGTCCGCGAGCGGCAAAAACGCCGAGCGCAGCCAGTCCACAGCGTAGGGATTGTAAGCCGCGATCATCGCCGTGGGCGAACTGAAATAATAATTTTCTACAATCAGGTGTTTCTCCTGCGTGTAACGGACACGCTCAAGCAGCCCGAGCAGTTTCAAGGTTTCCTTTTGATAACCGGCCAGCGCCGATTGAACCAGAATTTTTGTGTCCGGTGGAAATTCCTTCAGCAACGCCAGTCGCGGCAACGCATCCTGAATCCAGTGTGAAAAAGGCGGCGCTCCTTCGTTTGGACACCATCGCGAGACGATGCTCGTCCAGTTTCCAGAAAGTGAAACCGGTTTCGGCAGGATCGCATAACGCCACGCGGGGTCGTCTTCCACGCAAATGTCGCCGTAGACGGCTTCGCGGCAGAGGCGTTTGCGCTCGTCGAGCAGGGCGAGCGATGGCGAAACGAGCCGCGCAGTTTTGCAATGTCTCCAAAGGATTGGCCACGGCTGCCATTTGTGATGATTCATTCCCGAGATGACCATCAACGAATCCGGCGGTGTCTTGGGAGCGCCCTGATCGGTGAGCACGATGCGGTCTGGCCGGTGGCCTTCGTGGAGCAGGGATTGGTAAAACGAAAATGAACCCTTTGGCGGGCCGACGCGAAAACTTTTCACAGGCGCGAGCGCGCGCAGCAAATTGACGAACAACATCGGAATTTTTTCCGTCAGCAGTCGCCGGGCTTTTTTCAGCGGACGATGCAAAACCGGATAGCGCCGCGTCTGCATCGCCAGCTTGTGATAAAATGTGATGTCTGGCATGGCGCGATTCAGGCAAACGCTTTTATGTTTGTCAGCCGGATTCGTCTTGTCGAGCAAACTATCGAGGCTTGCGCCGGCCTTCGTTTGTAATAGTTACTCGCCGTGGTTCAAAACATTGATTCTTCAACGCGCGTGGCTCTGGGGTTGCGGCAAGAAATCCGGGCGGATCAAATATCACTTGCCACACTATTCATCAAACCAGATACTTTCAGACATAGAATTTTGGAAAATGTTTCAGGAGCAGCCAATCAAGATGAGCATTCTTTAAGGCATGACATTAACGACATTAAAGCCACGGATCGCTTTTGTAACGGGTAGCCTGAAATTGGGAGGCTCCACGACTTTGCTGCTCAATCTAACTGGAGAACTCAATCGTCGGGGAATCCAAACGCTCGTTTTTAGCTTTGAAAAAGAAAACCCGCTTGCTTCCAGCTTCAAGGCGGATGGAGTTAAAGTGGTTTTTGTGGATGAAGGGAAATTCATCTTCGAGGATCGTCTTTCGGCCTGCCTCGAATTGCTCGGAGAATTCAGGCCGGCATGTGTGGTAGCCTGGCTAGGTCCACTTTCATACGAAGTGCTTCGCTACGTTCCGACCGGAATCTTGAGGGTTGGGCTGAATGTGTCGGACACGGCCAGTATTTACTATCCCGCCGATTACGGTCCATTCATGGACGTGCTGGTCGGGGTCTCCGAAAAGATTGCCGCAACCACCCGTTCTTTGCCGGCCTTTGGCCGCGTTGACGTGCGTTGTATTCATTGCGGGGTTCCGATACCGGAAGCCCCGCAGCGGATTCCAGATTCTTCCTCCCCGCTGCGGATCATCTTTCTTGGCCGTCTGTACCAGGACGCAAAAAGGGTCCGGTTGTTTCCAACGATCCTGCGGCAACTCTGCGAGAGCCAGATTCCGTTTTCCTGGACCATCGCCGGTGACGGGCCGGAGCTTGATTTTCTCAAGACGAACATGCGAACCAGCCGCCTGGATCAACAGGTTCATTTCACGGGCCGGTTGTCCAACCCCGAGGTCTCATCTTTGTTGTCCCAGCATGATGTTTTTTTACTGGTTTCCGATTACGAAGGACTACCCATGAGCCTGCTTGAATCCATGGCGCAAGGCTTGGTGCCAGTGGTTTCCGATATTGAAAGCGGGATTCGCGAAGTGGTGGACTCCAATAATGGTATCCGCGTGGCCATTGATGACATCCCCGGCTACGCCAAGGCGATCATCCATCTCCATGAAAACAGGGATGCGCTGGCAGCCATGAGGCGATCCGCGCGGGACATGGTTTTGAAGGCTTTTTCCGTTCGCGTCATGGCGGACCGGTGGCTGGACCTTGTCGCGAGCCATCAACCAGTTCCGGCAGAATGGCCCGGGAAATTCAATATCCGCCCAACCCTGGAGATGAAAGGGCAAATCAAATTTCATTCGGCCTTCAGGCCGATAAGACGGCTTGGAAAGACCATGGCCGGCTCGTTCAAAAACAAAAATCGGAGTCATTCCACCCGCGTTGCATGAGAAATTCGCAAACCATCCCGCAGGCCGCGGAATTTGCCGCAACTTCACTGCGCCCGGCGGAACCTGCGGCCAACACGGATTGTCTCCGCTCAACAACGGCGTGCCAAAACCAATATGCTACTGAAAAATAAAAAAGTGCTTGTTACCGGCTCGGACGGGTTTATTGGCAGCCATCTGGTTGAACGGTTAGTCGAAGAACATTGCCAGGTCAGAGCATTTGTCTATTACAACTCGTTCAACTCCTGGGGCTGGCTCGATTCCTTGTCTCGGGAAACTTTGAGCCGCGTTGAAATTTTTGCTGGTGACATTCGAGATCCCAATGGCGTCGAAACAGCCATGAAAGGCTGCGAGGTCGTGTTTCATCTGGCAGCGCTGATTGGCATTCCATTTTCATATCATTCCCCGGATTCCTATGTTGACACAAACATCAAGGGAACCCTCAACGTGCTCCAGGCTGCTCGTAAGCACGGGATTTCGAAACTGCTCGTCACATCCACTTCCGAGGTCTATGGCACCGCCCGTTATGTCCCCATCAACGAAGAACATCCTTATCAGGGCCAGTCCCCGTACAGTGCCACCAAGATTGGAGCCGACCGGCTCGCCGAATCCTATTACCGTTCCTTTGAGCTTCCAGTGGCTATTGTGCGCCCATTTAACACCTACGGACCGCGTCAGTCGGCGCGCGCGGTGATACCCACAATAATCACCCAGCTATTGAGCGGGCTTACAGAAATTAAACTGGGCAAGCTCGAACCCACCCGGGACTTCAATTATGTGAAAGACACGGTAAGCGGGTTTGTGGAGATTGCAAAATCCGACAAGACTGTCGGGCAAGAGATCAACATTGCGTCTGGAATCGAAATTTCGATAGGACAACTGGCGGGTGAGTTGATTGCACAGGTGAATCGTGAAGCGAAAATCGTTTGCGAACCAGAGCGCGTCAGGCCAGAGAAATCCGAGGTTGAGCGACTGTTGGGTTGCAATCGCAAGCTTATGTCCCTGACGGAATGGAAACCTCAATTTTCACTCGCCCAGGGGGTGGCGGAGACCATTGCTTGGCTAAGGGTGCCCGCCAACTTTGCCAGATATAAAACCAGCGTTTATAATATTTAATCAACCAAGCCGCATGAGAGCAATTATTCTAGCCGGCGGAAAAGGCACCCGCCTGAAGCCATATACAATCAGCCTTCCAAAGCCGCTGGTGCCCATCGGCGGAGAAATGCCCATTGTGGAAATTGTGATCCGCCAACTGGCCAAGTGTGGATTCAACCATGTCACTTTGGCCGTCAATCATATGGCCAACATTATCCAGGCGTTCTTCGGAGACGGTTCGCGCTGGGGCATCAAGATTGACTACTCGCTCGAAGAGCAGCCGCTTAGCACAATCGGCCCGTTGACCCTGATCGATGATCTCCCGGAAAACTTTGTCGTCATGAACGGCGATGTGCTATGCAACCTGAATTACGCGCGCTTTCTGAAATATCATACGAAGAGCGGCAATGACATTACCGTCTCCACCTACAAGCGCGAGGCCAAGATTGATTTCGGCGTGTTGAAGTTCGACCGGAACAACAACCTGGTGGAGTTTTCAGAAAAGCCGGTCTACCGTTTCGACATCAGCATGGGTGTTTATTGCATGAACCGGCAGGTGATCGAAGAGCTGAAAAGAGGCAAGCCGTACGGGTTTGACAATCTCATGTTGGACAGCTTGAAAAACGGCCGCCGGGTGGAGGTCAAGCCCTTCCATGGCTTTTGGCTGGATATCGGCCGCCCGGAGGACTTCGACAGCGCCAATGAAGGCTATGACTCCATCAAGAAAATGCTCGGTCTATGACACCAAGGATACTTGTTACCGGGGCGGACGGCTTTACTGGGCGTCATCTCGTTGAATATTTAAGAAAAAATACCCATCACCGGCTGTTTCGCAGTTCCATCAACCCAAATCTGGCTGACATGCACTGCTGTGATCTCACCAATTCCAAGGCGGCATACTGGTTATTGAAAGAAGTCAGGCCGGATCAAATTTATCACCTGGCCGGGAGTTTTACCCAAAAATATGAAGTTGATTATCCGGTCAACGTGGCGTCCACCCGGAATATCCTGGATGGGTTGCTTCAGCTTAAATTACAAACACGAGTCCTGCTGGTTGGCAGCGCTGCCGAATATGGAGCGATACGTCCCGGGGACAATCCTGTGCGGGAAACGCAACCCTTAAACCCAATGAGCGTGTATGGCTTGACCAAGGCATTCCAAACACACCTTATGGGTTTTTATTGCTCCCTATACCAAATGGATATTGTGATGGCCCGAACATTCAACCTGTCCGGGATCGGGCTTCCCCCCGCGCTGTTCGTCGGCAAACTCTATGAACAAATCAAGGCTTACAAGAATGGGGACAAATCAGTCATTCAAGTCGGCAATTTGGACAACTACCGGGATTACATACCGGTTGAGAAGGCGGTTGAGAAATATGTCAAGATTATGAGCCGTGGCCTGAAAGGTGACATCTATCATGTTGCCAGTGGAAGACCCATTCAAATGCGGGACTTGTTGACCCGGATTTTGAAGGAGCAGCGGGTGCCGTTGCGTGCGGTCAACGAAGGCGCTTCTACAAATCAAGGTCGTTATGATGTACCCGCAATATACGCCGATACTTCAAAGTTCGACGCGCTATGTCGGCGCGGTTCCGGCGTTAAGCCGCGGGTTGTGCCGCTTTGAACCGGCGCGCGCGCGTCCAGAATTCCTTCAAGTCGTCGCGATGCAGAACGACAAATAATCCCGATGCCAGCACGCAAAAAATTCCGCGCAGCCACAAATTGTGTCCGTCCAAATCAAACTCACGGAAAATAAAAATTGCCAGCAACGCGCACGCGCCCAGTGCCAGCCAGCGGCGCAGCGAAGGCAGGATCAAATCCCCTGCCGTCAGCGAAAGATAACGCGGCGCGCGCCACGTCAGATAAGACATCGAAACGAGCGAGCCGATGATGCTGCCGGCGAGAACACCCTTGACGCCCATCATTTGCGCGAGCGCGACGCTCATCACAATGTTAAGCAGCATGTCCACGACCGCAACCCACGAGAAAATCCGGATGTCTTTCGCCAGCACCGGACAAAACCCCAGACAATGATTCCAGGCATGTTGCCAGATGTATAATGCCAGCAGCGCGTCAAAACCGATGCCCGCGTAAACGTTCGGCCTTTTTGCCCACAGATTAAGCAAGTTTACGAACGGATGATTCAGCACGATCAACAACGTCCCGCCCAACAGCGCCAGGCTCATCGTCAGGCCGGTGTAGCGCTGGAAACTCGCCGCCAGATGCGCGCGGTCGCCCGCCACATAAAGCTGCTGCCAGCGCGGACCAAGCGAATCGAACGTCCGCCACACGATTTGCAGTCCGTAGGTTCCGGCTCTGGACGAGACCATGAACAGCGTCACCGCCGACAAGCCCAGCAATTTTGTAATGATCAGGCTTTGACTCAAAAAAATGACCTGTATCGCCACGCCGATGACAAAAACACCAGAGCTGAAATTGAACAACTGTTTCAAATCGCCCCACCGGATGTCGCTGAAGGAAATCTTGAAACGGTGTGGCCCCCATTTAACCGCCAGCCACGGCAGAACGCCCGACACCAGCGTTGTCAACACGGCGGAATAGGCGTAGGCCAGAGTGTTTGTCCCCGCCTTCAAAAAAAGAAAGAACGCCAGCAAACCCGCCCAATTTGCCGCCGCACCGGCCAGAATCGGCCAATAGTTCCGGTTCTGCGCAAAAAGGATTCCGCCGCCGATGCGCAGCGGAAATGTCAGCGCATTCAGCGAAAGCATCCACAGCCACAGTATCCGCGCCTCCGGCCGCAGCGCGCCGGAAATTTTGAACCAGTCCAGCACCCAATCCACCGACAACCAGCCCGCCGTGAAAATAAGCAGGCCTTGAAAACCCGTGACGACAAGCAAAAGGCTCAACCAACGTCCGCATTCCTTCGGATCGGATGAATGCAGCGGCTCGCCCATCAGCCGTCCCACCGAGGACGAAACGCCGAAATCCAGCAGCAGAAAATAACCGAGCGATTGGACGACGAACGACCACAGACCCATGCGCTCCGTGTCCAGAAATTTCAGCGCCAGCGGCACGGCCATCAAACCCGTCAGCGCCACGCTGGCCATCTGGACATACGAGGCAATGGCAGTGTTGAGGACGGCGCGGCGGCTCATTTCGATTCAGGCTAACGGCAAGCGCCGCCGGCGGCAAGTTTTGGGAACCTGCGATTATTTTGCGAGAAGACGCTTCCAATAATGAGAAGGAACATTGCGAAGCATTTCAAAGACCCCGTGATATTGCCGGTAAATTTTCCAATAATGTTGAGCCTCATTCCAATTTCCTTTGCGAAGACGTTGAAATGCCATCGCCCAGAGAGGAGATGTCAGTTGTGCTTGCTCGACCGCAGGATCAATTCCCAACTGTCGCCATTCACTTTGAAAATCACGGAGCAGTTCCAACAACAATTCAAAAACCTGGCTGTCCCAGGCAAAAGACCCGATACGCCGGCTGGTGATACTGTCATCATGGACACGATAAGCAGTGGTCACTTGTTTGTCATAACAAACCCGTTCTGAAAGCAACAGGAGCAACATCCATAAATGCCAATCCGGCATCAATTCAAATCGCGATTCAAAATGCAATTTCCTCTCTCGGATGATTTTCAAAGAGAAGACTATCGAGATGATGTTAAGAAGGTTTCCCTTCAAAAAGCTTTTGAGCAAATTGTCCCGGTCATCACGCGCGCCTTCCGGCGGCGTGTTCCAGCGTAAGACTTTGCCTTCGGCATCAATGATATCCGTCGGCCCATGAACGAAGGCGGCGTCGGGGCAATTTCGCAACAACGAAATTTTTTGTTCCAAGTGGGTCGGATAAAACAAATCATCCGCTCCGAGAATGCAGGCGTAATCGCCGTGCGCGTTTTGAAGTAAGAAATCCCAATTCGGCGCCATGCCGATGTTTGTGGTGTGACGATGAATCCGAATTCGAGGATCGCGATAGGATTCGATGATTTCGCGCGTCTTGTCAGTCGAAGCATTGTCGCCGATGAACAATTCCCAATCGCCGGATGTCTGACTCAAAACGCTTTCGATGGCAGGCTTGAGATAAGCCTCTCCGTTGTAAATTGGAAGCAAGACTGAAGCGACGGGTTTCATCACGGAATTTTTGGCACGTAACGCATCACTTCATTGTCGCGATACGGCAACGCACCGATTTTCAATTTTCCCTTCGCATTCCAATGCTTCCACCAAAATTCGGCGAAGGCGAGGAGAGTCTGCGGTTTTCCAGTGCCGACGTTTTCAATCTTCGGTTCGCCCGCGCGCAAATCATTTCGCGTCAACGCTGCAACGAAAATGTCCGCCACTTTTTCCACCGAGATAAAATCGCGGATTTGTTCGGCCGCCGTCATCGAAAAATCTTCACCGGCGAACGCGGCCTTTCGCAGCGACGGCCAGAAGCGCGATTCCTCTTCGCCTTCGCCGAAAACATGAAACGGGCGCAGGACGAGTAGTTCAATTTTATTTTCAATCGCCAGCGCCAGCGCGGCCATCGTCGCTGCGGCTTTGGACGCGGCGTAGGCGTGCGTCGGTTCCAGTGGCGCGTCGGTGGGAATGAAATCGAAGTGTTCGCCGCTTTTGCCGTATTCAAAACAAGAACCGCAAATCACAAAGCGTTTCACGCCGGCTTTCGCCGCCCGCCGCCACAGATTCAAGCTTTGCCGGACGTTCACTTCGAACAGTTCATCCCAATCTGCTTTTTGAGGACTCACACCGGCGGCGGCCAGATGAACGAGCGCCTGGCATTGCGAAAGTTTTTCAGACCAGTCGTCGCCGAGATTTCCGTCCAGCCAGACCGGCTCCTGCGGCAATGGAATCCGCGTTTTGCCGCCCACGCGCCGCACGGCGAAAACGTGATGCCGCGCGGCCAGCGCCCGTTTGAGAAAATGGCCGCCGATGAAACCCGTTCCGCCGGTGACAAAAATTTTCATGCGCGACTTCTATTTTGACCGGGCAAAAAGAGTGATGGTCTCAACCATGTAATCCAGCATCGCCCCGGTCAGCCCGGGATAGACGCCGATGAAAACCGCCTCGTTCATGATCCGGTCCGCCCCCGGCAGATCACCGATGACACGAAACGCCGCCGGGTTGTCCTTGCGGAGCTGGACGAATGCCGGCTGCCGGACAAGGTTTCCGCCAAACAACATCCGGTTGCCGATTTTTTTTGCGTCCAATGCGCGGGCGAATTCAGTGCGGGTGAACGGCGCGTCCGGCCTGACCAGCATCAGGAATCCAAACCACGAGCAATCGGTGCGATGGCCGGAGTTGTCCCAAATAAATTCTGAATTCCGGCTTCTGGCTTCTGAATTCCATCCCTTCGTGTGGGTCGGCAGCATGAATTCAAAAAATTCCCCGAGCGGATCCAATCCGCTGCGAAGACACTGCCAATTTTTTTTTCGGGCCTCGACGAACGCCGGAAGTTTTTTTAATTGCTGCCGGCCGATGGCCGCCTGCATGTCCAGCGGTTTCAAATTGTAGCCGAGATGCGAGTAAATGTATTTGTGGTCGTAGCCTTCAGGCAGTTCGCCCAGCTTCCAGCCGAAGCGTTTGTTGCAGGTGTTGTCCTTGCCGCTGGCGCACCAGCAGTCGCGCCCCCAGTCGCGGAAACTTTCCACGAGCACCTTGAGTTTCATGTCGCGGACGACGTTCACCGCGCCGCCTTCGCCCATCGTCAAATGATGCGGCGGATAAAACGATTGCGTGGACAAGTCGCCGAACGTGCCGGTGAGCCGGCCGTCGTAAGTCGAGCCGAGGGCGTCGCAATTGTCTTCGACCAGCCAAAGATTGTTGCGTTTGCAAAATTCCATGACAGCGGACAAATTGAACGGATTGCCCAGCGTGTGAGCCATCATCACGGCCTTGGTTTTGCCGGAAACGAACGCCTCTTCAAGCTGTCCGACGCGCGCATTGAGCGTGAGGGGATCGTTGTCGATGAAGACGGGCACAAGTCCGTTTTGGACCATCGGCGCGACGGTCGTCGGAAAACCGGCGGCGGCGGTGATGATTTCGTCGCCGGGCCGGAGTCGTCGTTCGCCCAGCTTTGGACTCGTCAGCGCGGAAACAGCGAGCAGGTTGGCCGACGAACCTGAATTGACGAGGATGGATTTCTTCACCTTGAGAAACGCCGCAAGTTCATTTTCAAATGCGTCTCCTTCCGGGCCTAGCGTCAGCCAGAAATCGAGCGTCGCGGAAACGGCGGCCTCCACTTCATCGCCGTCAAACACCCGGCCGGCATACGGCACGACGATTTTGCCCGGCTCGAAGCCCGCGTCGTTTTCGCCGGGCGGACGGTTCGCCCGGTGCGCCTGCGCGGAAAATTCGCGGGTCAGTCGCAAAATTTCAGCTTTGATTTCGGCGGGTGTTGGCATGGAGGTCAAATCAAGCCGTCGCCCACGGCAGTTTTTTAATTTTTGCGGCGGCGCAATAATCGGAAATCTGTCCGAGCAAAAAATCCGGCGCGAGTTCCGGCGACTTTGCGGCAGCGTGGTACCAAATGACTGTCTGTGCTACGGTTTCTGAAAAATTCCAGACCGGTTTCCATTTCAGCAGGTGAAGCGCCTTGTCCGTTTCCAAATGCAATAATTTTGCCTCGTGAACGGCGCGCGGATTCGATTTGTCAACCCACCGGCCCGGCCAGTGTTTGAGGATTTCTTCCACCAATTCGCGCACGGTGCGGTTGGCTGCGCGGTTTGGACCGAAATTGAAGGCGGAGCAGAGTTGACGGTTGATGGTTGACCCGCCCGCGCTTCGCTTCGGCGCGGCAAGTGGTTGAGAAAGTCTTGCAGCGAGCCAGAGATAGCCGCTCAACGGTTCCAAAACGTGCTGCCAAGGGCGCGTGGAATTTGGATTGCGGACGGCGACGGCTTGTTTTCCCTGCAAGGCGCGGATGCAGTCGGGCACGATGCGGTCTTTCGCCCAATCGCCGCCGCCGATGACGTTGCCGGCGCGCGCGCTCGCGATTTTCACCGGATGATTTTTGAAAAACGAACGGCGCCACGCGGCGATGGTGATCTCCGCGGCGGCTTTGCTGGAACTGTAGGGATCGCTGCCGCCGAGCGGGTCTTCCTCACGATAGCCGTGGTGCCATTCACGGTTTTCATAGCATTTGTCGGTCGTGACGAGAACGGCGGCGCACTTTTTTTTCAAATCGCGCAACGCTTCCATCACGTGAATCGTGCCCATCACGTTTGTTTCGTAGGTCGCAACCGGCTGTTCGTAGGACAGCCGCACCAACGGTTGCGCGGCGAGGTGAAAAACAAAATCAGGTTGCGCCGCGCGAATCGCTTTTTTTACAGCGGCGGCGTCACGAATATCGGCGATCCGGTGGTGGATTTTTTTTGCGAGGGCGAGTTGATTGAACAACGACGGCTTGGTCTCCGGTTCCAGCGCAAAACCATGAACTTCCGCGCCAAGTTCCAAAAGCCATTGCGCCAGCCACGCCCCTTTGAATCCCGTATGCCCCGAAAGCCAGACGGTTTTGTTGCGAAAACTTTCAGCAAACATGGCTCACCAGTTTTTCCACGGCGCATTTCCGTCCGACCACAGTTTGTTCAGCAGTTCGAACTCGCGGTAGGTGTCCATCGGCTGCCAGAAACCAGGATGCTGGAAGGCTTTGAGCTGTTTCGCACGCGCCAGTTTTTCGAGCGGCTGCTGCTCCCAGATCAAACTGTCGTCCGCAGGTTGCAAAAACTTTTCAAGTCCCGTTCGTTTCAGGATGAAAAATCCGCCGTTGATGCTGCCCGCCGCCGCGTCCGGCTTTTCCCGGAAATCGCTGACGTGCTCCAGTCCGCCGATGACCATTTCGCCAAAGCGCGAAGGCGCGCGCACGGCGGCCACCGTCGCCTGCCGTCCGTGTTCTTTGTGAAACACCAGCTCCGCCTTCACGTTGATGTCCGCCACGCCGTCGCCATAGGTGAGCGCAAAATTTTCAGACGTGATATACGGCAATGCGCGACGGACACGAGCGCCGGTCATCGCCGCCGCGCCGGTCTCTACAAAGGTGATTTTCCAGCCTTCCTCGGTATGCGCGTTGTGGAATTTTATTTTCTTGGTGGAACCCAGCGTCAGCGTGAAATCGTTGTTCAAGGTTTCGTAGTTCAAAAAATAATCCTTGATCATCGCGCCCTTGTAGCCGAGGCACAGCACGAATTCGTTGAAGCCGTGCGCGGCGTAAATCTTCATGATGTGCCAGAGGATCGGCCTTCCGCCGATTTCAACCATCGGCTTGGGACGATACTCCGTTTCTTCCCGCAATCGGGTTCCCAAACCGCCGCACAAAATCATCACTTGCATAAAACAAACGCCGCTTTGCGCAATCATAGGAAAAAATTCTCCGCGCTGACAAGGCGGAAACGCCGCAAAAGTTCTTGAGTTCGCGGCGCGTCCGGTTTCTATTCCGCTGGCCAAAATCCAGATTATGCACTGCGTCATCGGTTCCGGTCCGGCGGGCGTTGCCTGCGCCAAGGCGCTCCTCGCGCGCAGCGCGGGCGTGCTCATGCTCGACGCGGGGATCGAACTCGAACCCGGCCGCGCGCAGCTTGTCCATCAGCTTTCCAGAACAAAATTTTCCGGCTGGAACCCAAGCCAACTCGCCGCGCTGAAAGGCGACATGGAAGCCGACTCCAAGGGCATTCCGCTCAAGAAAATTTTCGGCTCGGATTTTCCGTACCGGGAGACCGTCGGAAAAATTCCGTGGCGCGGACACGGCATCGGATTGCAGCCGTCGCTCGCGCTGGGCGGCTTGAGCAACGTCTGGGGCGCGGCCATGCTGCCTTATCGCGACGAAGACATTTCGGACTGGCCGGTGAAAAATCCGGAACTCGCGCCACATTACCGCGCCGTGGCCGAAATCACCGGATTGGCCGCGCAACGCGACGACCTTGAAGAGATTTTTCCGCTGCACTGTGAAAATCCGCACGCGCTCAATCCAAGCCGTCAGTCGGAATTTCTTTTGCGCAATCTGAACCGCCACCGCGAAAAATTGCGCGGATGCGGCTGGCTTTTTGGCCGTGCGCGGCTGGCCGTGCGCGCCGCCGATTCGCCGCGCGGCATCGGCTGCGTCCATTGCGGCCAGTGCATGACCGGCTGCGTTTACGGCTGCATTTACAATTCCGCCGACACCGTGCGCGAACTGCTCCTTCAGGAAAAATTCAAATATCAGCGCGATGTCATCGTCACCAAATTGCGCGAAGAATCCGGAAAAGTTTTGATCGAAGGGTTCAACCGGCGGACAAACGCGCCGCTTTCGTTTGAAGCGGACCGCGTTTATCTCGCGTCGGGCGTGATCCCGACCGCGCAGATTCTGTTGCGTTCGCAAAACGATTACGATCACCCGCTGACGTTGCGCGACAGCCAGTATTTTATATTTCCGATTTTGCTCGCGCGCCGCGCGCGCGGCGTGCAGACCGAGGCGCTTTACGCCTTGAGCCAGCTTTTCATTGAATTGAACCATCCCCAAATCAGCCGCCGCCCCGTGCATTTGCAGATTTACAGTTACAGCGACATCATCGGGCAGGCCGTCCAGAAATCGCTCGGTCCGTTGAAAATGTTCGCGCGCCAGATCGAGGAGCGGTTGCTCGTCGTGCAAGGCTATCTGCACTCCGACGAATCGTCGGCGATTGAAATGACCCTGAAACGCGACGGCGAAAAGGATTTTTTGCGGCTCGAAGCGAAATTGAATCCCGAAACGCGCCGCGTCGTGAAAAGAATCTTGCGCGAACTACTTAAGCAATCGCGTCGAATCGGTGGAATCGCCGTCCAACCGATGTTGCAAATTGGCGAACCCGGGCGCGGTTTTCACTCCGGCGGCTCGTTTCCGATGCGCGAGCGGCCCGGAAAATTTGAAAGCGATTGCCTTGGTCGGCCGCACGGCTGGTCGCGCGTCCACGCCGTGGATGCGAGCGTGCTGCCGGGCGTGCCGGCCACGACCATCACATTTTCCGTGATGGCCAACGCGCACCGCATCGGCCTGGAAACGGCGACATTTTAAGATTTTATGAGCGACAAAAAGATTTGCGCGATCACCGGCAGCAACGGTTACGTCGGAAGTTGCATCAAGAAATTTTTCGCCGGACGCGGCTGGGAGATTTTGGAGCTGACCCGACAGCCGAAACCAAATTCACGCGCCGTGAAATTTCAACTCGGCGGGGAAATTTCGCCGCAATCGCTCGCAGGCGTGAATGCGCTCGTGCATTGCGCCTACGATTTCAAACCGTTGCGCCGGGACGAAATCCGGGCGGTGAACGTCGAAGGTTCCCGGAAAATTCTGGAAGCGGCGCGCGCGGCGGGCGTCGGAAAAATCATCTGCATCTCGTCCATCGCCGCTTACGACGGCTGCCGCTCGCTCTACGGCAAGGCGAAACTGGAGATCGAAAAAATCGCGCTGGACAATGGCGCGCTCGCGATCCGGTCCGGGCTTGTCTATGGCAGCGAACCGGGCGGGATGTTCGGCAAACTGGCCGCGCAAGTCCGCAAGTCGTCCGTGATCCCGATGATCGGCGACGGTTCGCAAATCCAGTTCCTTGTCCACAACGAAGATTTGTGCGCCTTCGCCGAAAAATTCGCGGCGGGAAACATTGAAATCGCCCCGCAAATTTTGACGGCGGCGAACGGACAGCCGTGGCCGTTCAAAAAACTGCTTCTGGAGATCGCGCGGGCGTTGGACAAAAAACCGAAATTCTTCCCGCTGCCGTGGCGATTGGTCTGGCTTGGTTTGAAATCCGCCGAGATTTGTGGATTGAAGTTGGATTTCCGCAGCGACAGTCTGGTGAGTTTGATGAACCAAAATCCGAAGCCGGATTTTTCCGCGAATTCAAAGATCGGCCTGGACTGCCGCCCGTTTGAAGTCGAAAAATTGCGGATTTGATCCGATCAAACGCCGGGCGGTTTGCGCGTTGTGGTTTTCAATCCGAGCGCGCTCATGAAGAAGCTGGAAAAAATCCCCTGGATGCCGAGGACGACGAGCGTCGCTGCCGGAATCAGCCGGCGCATATTTTCTTCCGTTGACAGGATTCCGTAATCCGCCTGCCGCCAAATCCAAACGGCCTGCGCGAGCAAAAAGATTCCGCCGATCAAAACGAGCAGGCTGAAAATGATTCCTTTTTCGAGCGTGAAAATTTTCAGGACACTCGTGAGTTTCGGGTCATCAGGCAAAAGCCCCTCGGCGATCGCGAAAACCTTGGTGAAGAATGCGAAGGCGACGAGTTGAAAACCGACGATGACGGTCATGCAGGCGACGGCCAGTGTGCCGACGTTCAAAAGCACGCCGCCGATCTGAAAATCGCCGAGCGAAAGCCGCGCGGCAAAGACAAATCCGAGCAGCGACAAAAAAATTCCGGGCACAAGAAACAGCCAGCGTGGCGAAAAGAGCAGCATGAAGCGCAAATGCCGCCAGCCGTCGCGCCACGGTTTCAGGTGCGGCGGGCGCGAGCGCCCATCCTTGTGCAGCGTGATGGGTACCTCGGCGATTTTCAGTTTTTTGAGCGTCGCCTTGATGATCATTTCCGAGGCGAATTCCATCCCGGTCGTCTGCAAATCCATTTTTTCCAGCGAGTCCTTGGTGAACGCGCGCAGTCCGGCGTGAAAATCGTGCGCGGGGCATTTAAAAAACAATCGTCCGATGAACGAAAGGATTGGATTTCCGATCCAGCGGTTTTTCCACGGCATCGCGCCGGGCATGATGGCGCCGCCGCCGACGGGCAGACGGCAGCCCATGACCAATTCAAATCCTTCCTGGAATTTTTTGACGAAGCGGTCGGCCTCGGAAAAATCGTAGCTGTCGTCAGCGTCGCCCATGAGGATCCATTTTCCCGCCGCCGCCTTGATGCCGCCGCGCAGGGCATTGCCGTAACCTTTTTCTTTCACTTGCACGACGCGCGCGCCGGATTTTTCCGCGATGGCCTGCGAGCCGTCGGTGCTGCCGTTGTCGGCGATGAGGATTTCGCCGCGCACGCCGGCGCGCTGGATTCCGATTTTCGCCTTTTCGATGCAGCGCGTGATCGTTTCCGCCTCGTTGAGGCAGGGCATCAGGATTGTGAGTTCGATGGAATCGGCCACGCGGGGAATTTAAGCTAACGCGAAACCGTTTGGCGAGTCAGGGTTTTTCGATGTGCAACACGCACCAGGTTTGTTCGCCCCAGGCGATCAGCGTTACAATGGGAACTGACAATGTGATTTTAGCGTGGTGTTGAGCCGCCCACGTTTCCAGCGGCGTGTTGCAAAATTCCTGCCAGGCGGCGCGTTTGACGACGATCCATTCGACATCGTCGGGAATATTGACGGACTGATTGGTGCCCACTCGCAGGTATTCAATTTGCCGGACGCCAAACGGACGCCAAAGCGAATAATCCATGTCGTTTCCGCCGGCGAAAAAACCGATTTTCAAAACGCCATCGGGCAGGGCGACACGCAACGGCGCGAGCGCGTCATTGCGATGTGCATAGGCGGAATAGACCGCCGCAGTCCGTTGCACCGCCTGTTTATCGGGATAATGTCGCAGAAGCCATTCGGATGCGGACAAGGCGGGCCACAAGGGACGCGACGGAGACAAAACAACCACCGGCAAAGCGCTCAAGGCCGCCAGCACGGCAAAAATTTTCCAGACTCGAAAACGCAAAAAACATTCCCGGATCGGAAACAACAAAATTGGAACAATGGCCAGCGGATAATACGGCAGGAGCAGTCTGGCCGTGGCTTCCGATCCCATTTTGAACATGAAAAAAAGAACTGAAATCCAGGCTGCCAAACCGACGAGCGACATTTTCGGGAACAATCTTTTCCGTGTGAATTCACAAATTGCGATGCCGATGGTCGCGAGCAGGAGCAGCGTCGTGCCGAGTCCCAGTCCGGCGGTCTCTTCCTGCGGCAATTCGTTGAGATGATTCAAATAATATCTCGGAAATTTTTCTTCCAGCGTGCGACGCCATGAATCGGGCATTTTTTCGTTCAGCCAGTCGTTGGCCGTGCGCGCTTCGGGAAGCACCGGCGGCATGAAGGATTGCTGCAGCAGCAAAATACCGTTGCCAAGAAATGCCGCCGCTGGATTTTTAATCTGCATCTGGCCTGAATTTTTCGGATCGCCGCTCCAGGCACCGGTGTTGAGTTGATTCAACGCCATGGTCGGCGCGGCGGAAATCATCGCGGCAACGGCCATGATAGCGACACTGCCAATCCATCGTTCGCGCAATCGCGGCAAAGCCGGCCAGACCGCGACGAGACACGGCAACAGCAGCGGCAGATTGGAAACTTTTGTGCCGGTCATCAACGCCGCGGCAAGCACTGCAAGCCAGACGTCCTTTGCGTTTCGGGAACGTCGCGCCTGCAGACCGTAATGGACGGACATCAAGCCCAGCAATGTGCCCATCAGATCGTTTCCGATGCCGCCCGCCTGGGTCGCGTAACCGTAAGCCAGCGGCAGAATCCACATCCAGATCCAGGCCGCTTTGCGATTCACGCCCAATTGCCGGAACACGGAAAAAATCAATCCCGGCATCAGAAGAAAACCGGTTGCGTTGATCAGAAACAAGCCGCGATCCGAATGCAGCAGCGCGAAAACCGGCATCGCGGTCCATTCCCACGCGCAGGCGGAATAATTCATCCGGTCGTTGATTGTCGGAATCCAAAACCAATGCCCGGCGGCAAGCCAGTTCAGCATTCGCGGCAGCCGGTAGGTCAGCGCATCGTAATTGTTTGGCGGATAAATCGCGCCGCCAACAAAAGCCATCGCGGCCACGATCAGGAATATGAACGGAAGCGGCCTGCAAAAGCGGCGGCGGAATTTCCGCCGGTGAATTTCCGGTGACTTTTTTCCGGAATATTTTTTGCGCCAGAGCAGCAACGCGGCGAATCCAAGCGCCAGCGCGACCGAATAACCCGCCACGTTCAATTCATGCAGCGCCGACAGCGCCCAGCCGGCGCAATTGAAATACACGCACCAGCAAAGCCAGAGAAAAGCGGCCGTTCGCATAACCGTCTATGGGCCGCGCAAAAAATTATATTTGAAGATGCACCACAAGGCGCGGAATCCGTCGCGCCAGCCAATTTTTTTGCCCTCGGCGTAAGTCCGTCCGTTATAAGAAATGGCGACCTCGTAAATCCGCACTTTCAGGCGCGCGACTTTCGCCGTGATTTCCGGCTCGAATCCGAAACGATTTTCCTCGATTGAAATTTTCTGGATGATTTCGCGCCGGAACGTTTTATAACAAACCTCCATGTCGGTCAGGTTCAAGCCCGTTGCCATGTTTGAAAATGTCGTCAGAAATTTGTTTCCGACCGAGTGCCAGTAATACAAAACGCGATGCGCGTCGGAACCGATGAAGCGTGAGCCGAAAACCACGTCCGCCTTGCCGGATAAAATCGGGATGAGCAATCGGAAGTATTCCGCCGGATCGTATTCCAAATCCGCGTCCTGGATGATGACGATGGAAGCCGTCGCGTGCGCGATGCCCGTCCGCAACGCCGCGCCCTTGCCCTGGTTGATTTCGTGGCGGACGAGCTTGATGCGCGATTCGTTTTGCGCGAGCGGCTGCAATTTTTCCCAAGTCCCGTCTTTGGAACAATCGTCGACGATGACGAGTTGTTGAACGGGGCGTTGCGCCAAAACTGTTTTGATGACTTCGCCGACTGTCGCCGCCTCGTTGAAGACGGGCATCACGACCGAAAGGCACGGCTCGATGTCGGCGTTGGATTTGATTTCGGTCATTTGACGGAAGCTGGCAAAAAAATTCAAAATGTTCAATCTGCAAATGAAATTTAAGATTTGCGCCAGCGAACACAATCGCAAATCATAAATCTTAAATCTAAAATCAAATTATGCCTTCATTCGACATTGTTTCGCAGGTCAACACGATGGAAATCGAGAATGCCGTCAACCAGGCCAAAAAGGAACTGGCCAACCGCTTCGATTTCAAGGGCAGCAAATGGGAAATCGTTTTGGAAAAAGCGGAGATCAAACTGACCGCCGACAACGAGTTCAAAGTCAGCACACTGAACGAGATTGTCATCGGCAAGCTCGCCAAGCGCGGCATCAGCATGAAAAGCGTGGAGCAATGCGACCCGGACATCTCGCCGCTCGGCCACGCGCGGCAGAGCATCAAGATCAAGCAGGGCATCGAGAGCGCGGTGGCTAAGGAGATCACCGGCTTCATCCGCGACGGCAAGTTCAAGGTGACGACGCAGATCCAGGGCGACGAAGTGCGCGTGAACAGCAAGAGCCGCGACGAATTGCAGACCGTCATCGCCGCCGTGCGCACCCATGAATTTCCCGTGGCCGTGCAGTTTGTGAATTTCAGGGATTAAATTTAAAGAGCCGTATCACTCCAAATCGATGTGCTGATAGCTAAAATTGAGATTCAAATTTTCTTTCACATAATTGATAAACTCAATTTCATCACCATTCGGCGGATATTGTCCTGCAATGATGAGTTGTTTCGGCTTTTTGTCGCTGTCTCTATGCGCGTATGAAAGAATTTGTCCCAATGCTTCTTTTATACAGTCGCTCGCGTATGCAGAAGATTTAATTTCGTATAGGTAAATTTTGTCCGATTGGATTACTTTTATATCGACAAAATTTTTCTCCAAAAAGACATTTTCTTTTCCGTATTCTGCAATCAATTTATTTTTTAATTTTTCCTGCAAAAGATTATGTTTTTGAACCGCTACATGAGTCGCAGTTCCTCTTCTTATTTGCGTCTGGGTATTTTTGTGACCCGTTGCACGTCTGACTGTTCTTCTTGTTTCTTTTTGATCTTCAGCGTTTTTCTTCTTATCGCCGAATTTGTTAAAAAGTTCTTCTGAATACTCATAGATTGAAAGATGTGCCGGTTTGTTTTCCATCATTACTCTTTGAATCGCAGAATTAGGAGTATTGTAATCTGCCGCCAAACCAAAATGATTCGCGATTTTTACTAAAACATCTTTCTTGAAAATCGGAATGAGCCGCTCGCCGGAATAGAGATAGGCAATTTTCCATCGAACGAATTGTGTTAAATGTAAATCATCTATGTGTTCAAACTGTCCTTTTCGGCGTAATCAATTATTTGCAATATCTCGGCTTTAATTTTCTTAAATGCTTCATTGCGGTCGTCGCCGTAAAATTTTTGCCATGAGTAATCGTTGTCATTATGAAGAGGTTTTGGTCTTCTGGATTTGTCGCGCCGCTTGTAAATTCCAAACTTACTTGAATTGACTCCCTTAATGCTGCCAAGTTTTCTTGTTCTAGTTTCAAGCCATTGGCAAAAAGTATCCTTGTCACCGACCGAAACATATTGTTCAAGGGGCATTTGCTTAATCTCATCGACGGTCCATTTTTCGATAAATTCGTAGAGAATTTCTCTGCAAATATCGGTTTGGCTTTCCATAAATTCAAATCTCCACCACCTGCTTATATGCCGGCACGATGACTTGGGCCTTCGGTTTCATCGCGCGCAAAGTTTCCGCGTGGGCGAGGCATTGCGTTTCTTCGCCGTGGATGCAGACGATTTTCTTGATGTCGCCGGAAAGTTTTTCGACGTAGCGCTTCAATTCATTTTTGTCCGCGTGGCCGGAATAGGTGTCGAGGGAAACAATTTTCGCGCGGACGCTGTAAGGTTCGCCGAAGATGTTCACGGGCGTTTTGCCCGCCACGATCATCGCGCCGAGCGTGCCTTCCGCGCAATAGCCGATAAACAGCACCAGATTTTTCGCGTCGCCGAGATTGTTTTTCAGATGATGCCGGATGCGTCCGCCTTCGCACATGCCCGACGCGCTAATGATGATCATCGGTTCGTGGCGGTCATTCAATTTTTTGGAATCCTCGGCGCTCGCGATGTAAGTGAGATTGTTCATGCCGAACGGATCTTCGTTGTTGCACAGCGTGTCGTAAATCGTGTCGCGCAAACATTCGGGATGTTTTTTGTAAATTTCCGTCGCGTTTACACTCAACGGGCTGTCCACGAAAATCGGGATGCGCGGCAGTTTTCCGGCGCAGGTCAATTCGTGCAGCACATAAACGATTTGCTGCGTGCGCCCGACGGAAAACGCGGGAATAATTATTTTGCCGCGTTGCTTGAGCGTTTCGCCGACGTATTTGTTGACCAAATCGTCCGCGTCCGGGCGATTTTCGTGGATGCGTGCGGCGTAAGTGGATTCGATCTGGAGATAATCTACGTTCTCGACCGGAATCGGGTCGCGCAACAATTCATCGCCGCCGCGCCCGATGTCGCCAGTGAACAGCCAGCGAAATTTTTTTCCGTTTTCTGAAATGTCCAAAATCACCTGCGCCGAACCGAGGATGTGTCCGGCGTCGCGGAACGTGACGGTCACGCCGGGCACGGGTTGAAACGGATTTTCGTAATCGTGCGCGACAAGTTGCTGCACGCACTTTTGCGCGTCAGGCGTGGTGTAAAGCGGCTCGACGGGCGGCTGATGCTTTCGCGCGCGGACTTTGGAGACGAAAATCGCGTCCTGTTCCTGAATGTGCGCCGAGTCCACGAGCATGATACCGCAAAGGTCGCGCGTCGCGGATGTGCAGTGGATCGGGCCGTCGTAAGTTTTGCAAAGGCTCGGCAGTTTGCCCGCGTGATCCAGATGCGAATGGCTCAAGACGACGGCATCCACTTGCTTCGTATCGAACGGCAGGCTCTTGTTAAGTTCTTCCGATTCCTGGCGATGTCCTTGGAACAAACCGCATTCGAGCAAAAGTTTTTTGCCGTTGACCTCAATCAAATACATCGAACCCGTGGTCGTGCGCGCCGCGCCGAAGAAGTGGATTTTCATTCGCGAAAGGAAAACGCGGCACACGCAGAAAGTCGAGTTCAATTGCCATTCAGCATGATTTCACTTTCGACTGCGCGCTTGCCTCGGCGCGTTCGTGCGGCAGACTTTCGGTTCGCGTGACTTCGTCCGAAACATTTTTGCAATTGCTCCGCGCCGAAACATCTGTGTTGTCGCTCGCGCCGATGCAGGACGTGACGACGCTCGAATTCATGCGCGTCATCGCGCGCTACGGCGGGCCGGATGTTTATTGGACGGAATACTTTCGCGTCCACGCCGTCTCGCATCTAGAAAAATGGATTCTCAAATCCATCACGGAAAATCCCACGGGGCGGCCCGTCATCGCACAACTCATCGGCAACGATATTCCATCGCTCGTGCGTGCTGCGAAGGAGTTGCAAAATTATCCCGTCGCCGCGATTGACCTGAACCTCGGCTGTCCCGCGCCGATCGTTTATCGCAAATGCGCGGGCGGCGGACTCTTGCGCGAGCCGCAAAAGATTGACGCCATCCTCGGCGCGCTGCGCGACGCGGTGACGATTCCGTTCACGGTCAAAACGCGGCTCGGTTTTGAATCGCCGCAGGAATTTGACACGCTGCTGAAAGTTTTTGCGAAACATCCGATTGACCTGCTCACCGTCCACGCGCGCACGGTCAAACAAATGTATCGCCCCGGCGTGCGCTACGATTTGATCGCGCAGGCGGCGCGCGAATTGCGTTGTCCGGTTTTTGCGAATGGAAATGTCCACAGCGCGGCGCAGGCGCAAAAACTCGTCGCCGAAACCGGCGTGCGCGGATTAATGATCGGGCGCGGCGCGATCCGCAATCCGTGGCTGTTCGACCAGATTCGCGCGCAGTTTCGCGGTGAAAAAATAAAATTGCCGACCGGTCGTGACGTGCTGGTGTATATCCGCGAACTGTGGGAAAACGAAATCACGCCCGGCGTGAAGGAATCGTCGCAGGTGATGCGGATGAAAAAATTCATGAACTTCATCGGCGAAGGCATTGGCGAAAAATTCCTGCACGAAATCCGCCGCGTGACGACCACGGCGGATTTTTTCCGCGTCTGCGAAAATTATCTGGCTCACGACGAGCCGATGACGCTTGAGCCGATTTCTATTTCGGAAGCAGCTTTGGAATTGCCAGCTGACTTCAACTGAACAAAAGAAATCTTAAAATTAAAAGGATGCGATTGTATGTTTTGAATGCGAATGATAATTTACTAACGGAATGCCAAAACTTGATTTCAGTTCGCTATCCGACACAGATTTTGAAGAATTTACTCTTCATCTTCTTTCTCGTCTCGGCTTCATAAATGTAAATTGGCGAAAAGGAACAGCGCACAATAATAGTCCCGCAGATTCTGGCCGAGACATTGTTTGTCAGCAAATCCGTGAAGAAATTGATAAAAGCAAACATATTGAGACTTGGTTCGTGGATTGTAAGCATTACAAAAAGGGTGTGCCACCCGGAGACATTCAGAATCTTTTAACATGGGCTGAAGCCGAACGTCCGCATACCGCTTTGATCGTTGCTTCAGGTTTTCTTTCCAATCCTGCAAAAGATTATCTTGAAAAATACGAACGTAATCGCACACCGCCATTTCGAATTAAATATTGGGAACGACCACAGCTTGAACAGCTCACGGGAAATAAACGGTCGCTCTTAATGGAATATAATTTGATGCCTACAAAAACTCGGCCAATCAACCAAATCCTCAAAGCGGAGCAGGAATTTAGTGACGTAATCTGGTATGATCGGAAACTCGTCTTACAGCGTAAATTAAAAGAAGGGACAGAAACCATCACGCCCGAGATTAAAAAGGGAATGCTCGCTGCTATGCGTCGAGCCGAAGCAAAATACGGCAAGAAGAAAATTCGTAACTATTACAAAGACGATTTTGAGTGGGGTATGCTAAACGGTAAATTGTCTACTCTGCGTTGGGTGCTTGGAGAAGATTGGGACATACTCGACACTTGAAAATTTATATTTGCCCGTTCACTTCATCTTCACCCGGAACTCGCTCGCGTCCGTCATTTTTTCCAGATCGCCGCCGTAAAACTTTTCACGGAATTCCTCCGTCTCGAGCAGGTGCTGCGACAAATCCTTTTTGTCGCGCTGGATGATGAATTTCAGCTCGTCCAGATCGTCCGACCAGCGGAAGCCGTTGAAAAATTCCGCGCCGGCGAACTGCGTCTTGTAGAGCGCGTTGTCCGAGTAGCACGTGCCGAGGTAAAGATTTTTGCAACTGCGCTCCGCGAACAGCGCCACCGCCGAGGTCATCATGAACATGCCGAGATTGCGCGCGTAATAATTCAGGTCGTAAAACGCGTAGTAGTAAAACGCGAGCGACTTGCCTTCCAGATACAGCGTGGCCACGCCGATTTCCTTGCTCGTTTCCACGTCCGTGAACACGAGCAGATGCGAAATAATTGGCGAGGCGAACAGCGCGTCGAGCCGCTCGAAGGTCATCACGTCCTTGCCGAACTTGATGTCGGCGTAGGTCTTGAAAAACTGGCGGCGTTCCGGCGTGTAATCGAATTTGTCGCGCGGCACGAGCTTCACGTCAATGCCAGCGCCCTTGCGCAAAATCCGGCGGTTCTCGGACGACGGCTTGAACTTCGCGAGGTTCACGCGCACCTGCCGGCACAGATAAAACCGGTCCAGATTGCGTGACGACGGCAGGAAGCCGGCGTTGAAAATGTCCGCCGGCGTTTCGCCCGCTTCGGGAAACGCCCAGACCGCATACGGAAACTGGTAGTTTTCGTAATCGGAATTTTGTTCGGAGAAAAGGAGTTTCACAAATTTTATTTAGCCACAGATGGACACAGATGAAACACAGATAAATTCATTGTTCATAACGACCATCTTTTCGCGGTTTGAATAATTTTGGTTTTGCATCAGCTTTCAAATAGAGCGGATGTCTCGGGTGTCCGTGTTTAGTTAACCCAAGATGGAAGAGGTTGATTCCTTTCTCTGACAGCTTTTCCAACACAAAAGTATTTTGCTTTCTATGAACACCGGCAGCGCCCCAAGCTGCGACTGTCAAGTCTGCCTGCGTTCCACACTCTATCAAGTGTCGCAAATTGTGTTTTCCAACTGGATTGTTCTGCTGCTTCATTACTTTGGGGCTGGTTGCTCGGAAGGCAAACAGGTTTGTAATGCACAGCGCACCATAGCCCCAGTTTTTTGCAAATCCTACGCAACGGCGAACGGTCAGATCATCGCTTTCTTGATCGGCAGTTGAAGGGTTGAGTCCGATAAACATTACAAAATGGTTTTGCTTTTGTCCCGTTTGTTGCCATGCCCGCCACAGAGTGTAGCGATATGCTTTCTGCGGTTCACGGCTAAAAATTGTTTCTCGCTTCATCTGTGTTCCATCTGTGTCCATCTGTGGCTAAAGTTTTTTTCCATTCACCGATTTTCTGCGCAGCCGCAGCCGCCAGCTTGTCAGCACGTCGTAGGTCACGGAATTTTTCAGCTTCGCGATGTCGCGCACGGTGATTTCTTCATTGCCTTGTTTACCCATGATGACCGCCTCGTCCCACATCTGCGCCTGCGGAATGTCCGTGACATCCACCATCAACGCGTCCATCGCGATGCCGCCGATAATCGGCGCGCGCCGGCCGTGGATGAGCGCGCAGCCTTCGTTGCGCACACGCGGAAAACCGTCGCCGTAACCGATCGGCAAAATCGCGATGCGCCGTTCGCTCGTCGCCGTGTAACGCATCCCGTAACCGACGACTTCGCCGGGTTTTAATTTTTGGATCGCCGCGATTTTCGCCTTCACGGACATCACCGGCTCGATGCCGTGAATTTTCCGGCAGACCAGCGACGGAAAAACGCCGTAAAGCAAAATGCCCACGCGCACCATGTCCAGATGCGCGTGCGGCAAATCCAGAAAACCGCCGCTGTTGCAGGTATGGCGCAGCTTCACATTGATGCCGCGGGCCGTCAGGTCTTGCAGCACTTCGTTGAACCGCGCGAATTGCAAATTCGCAAACGTTTTTTCCGTTTCATCCGATTGCGAGAAATGCGTCATCACGCCTTCGAGCGACAACGATTTTTCCGCGACAATTTTTTCGATGAGCGGCAGCGCCTCGTCCCAGCGCACGCCATAACGGCTCATGCCTGTGTGAATTTTGACATGAACCGGAACTTGCTTGCCGAACTTCGCCGCGATTTTCGCGAGCGCGCGGACGGTGTGCGGTTCGTTCACGCAAACGGTCAGGTCATGGGCCACGCACCATTCGAGTTCGGCCTCCTGCCGTTCACCGAGCAGCAGCAGCGGCGCGGTGATGCCTGCGTCGCGCAACGTCATCGCCTCTTCCAGCGTGCTCAAGCCAAAACCCCACGCGCCTTCCTCGACTGCGACGCGCGCCACGTCGAGTGCGCCATGGCCGTAAGCCTCATCTTTCACGACGGCCATTAACTGCACGTTCTTCGGCAAATCGCCGCGAATCAATTGCAAGTTGCGGCGCAGTTTGCCGAGGTCAATCTCGGTCCACGCTGGACGCGGCGGAAAATTTTTGGAATTCAAATTCATCAAATCAAAAATCGTTCAATCGCTGAATCGTTGCATCGTGAATCGTCCCGCACAAGTCCGATGTGACGATTCAACCATTCACGAATCACGTCTTGCCCGGCGGCCACAAACTCTGGCCGACATCCGTGCGAAAATAACTGCCGACGACGCGGATTTTGCGGATGTTCCCGTAAGCTTTCGCAATGGCCGCGTCCAGCTTCGGCGCGAGCGCGATTACGTCCGCGATGCGATGGCCGGTGGAAAATAATTTTCCGTCCGCGCCGCGCGCGACTTCGTTCCACCAAACATCGCAATCGAATTTGCCGTCTACTTCCAGCGGCAATTGCGGCCCGCGCACCTGCGTGAACGGATAGCCGTAACCGGCCAGTGTCAGCGAGCAGCCGAAATTTAATTTGTCATTGAATTGCAATTTCAATTTTTCATTTCGCGCGGTTCGCAAAACAGTTTCCGCCGGATTTTTCAACATCCGCAAAATCATCGGGCCGGACGTGACGCCGATGCGGATGTTGTATTCGATGACGTGCCACTTGCCGCCGCGCTTCATGGCCGTGACTTGCAACGGCCCGTTGAATTTCGATTCTCGCAGCCACGGTTTCAGCGGATGAATCAATTCACGCGCCAGACCGTATTTGTCATTCTCGTCGCGCTCGACAATTCCGCCCAGCGGTGCGCCAGCGACGATGCCCATGTTGTCGTTGAAGGCGTATTTGTATTCCTGATTCGTGACGAGCGAATGGATTTCGCCGCCGCTGACAAGCGCGATGTGCCCGGCCTCGGCGCGTCCGAGATATTCCTGCAAAAAAACGCCCTCGGCATAATTGATGTGCCGCAGCCACGCGCGCGTGTCGGCGACCGTCTCGCACAAAATCGTGTGGATCGGACTCGTCGGCGAACAGAGCGGATTTTTGATGACGAACGGCTGCGGATTTTTCGCGAGAATCTTCTCTGCTTCAATCCGGTTCGACGCAACGAACGATTTTGGGAATCGAATTTTGAACTTCGCACACAGCTCGCGGGCGAAATCGCGTTCGCGCTCAATCCGCATCGCTTCGCCAGTTGGGGAAAAAATCCCGACGCCGGATTTCACCAAATCTTTCGCCCACGATGCCTGCGCCCAATCAATGGACTGCGGAATGACAACGTCGATTTTTTTTTGCTTCAGCAATGGAATTGGGCTTGGAAAAGCGTCGCGCGAAAAAGTTTCACCTGCGAGCGTCGGCGAAAAGTGTCCGTAATTGCGGGTCAGGTACGTCGAGACGTTCGCGCCTGCATCCGCCAGCGCGGTTCCGATGCTGTGCGCGAACGAGCCGACACCGAGAATCATGGCGGAGGTCGCGGACTTTTGAGATTTGCGCGTCATGCGAATCAACTGATGAAAACAAAAATTTCATTTTACGAAAAGGATGAAACGCCCGGCTTCAAGCTTTTGCAATCCAAACCTTGCGTGTGGCGGCCTTTCCTGCCATAAAAAATTCATGCGCCTGAAAATCCTTTGTTCAATCGCCGTTTTTAGCGGCTTGTTTTCGACTTTAACCGCATTGGGCGATGAGGAAATTTGCGTTGCCTGCGATAAAAAAGTCCTGATTAGCGGTGATTTCAGTCATCGTCGTGCGTGGGGCGTGACGACGATTGAAGGCGCGGGGTGGCGCGGCGAAGAGGCGTTCCGCGAGGAAATTTTCGGGACGAATTTCACGCTGTCCGTGCCCGGCCTTCCGGCGGCCAAATACACCGTCGCCATCGGTCTTGTGGAAGTTGACTTCACTAATGCCGGGCAGCGCGTGTTCGACATCACCTGTGGCGAGCAAACTCTTGCGAGCAATCTCGACATCTTCACCGCTGCCGGTGGAGCGGGAAAAGTTTTTTTTGTCAGCAACGAAGTTGACCACGCGGAGGACGTGGTCGGCGGGCCGCTTGCGGTCGCATTCACCGGTCGCATCGACGCGGCAAAGTTGAATTCGTTCGAACTCAAGGACGAAGCGGGGCAATCCATCGTTTTTGTGCGCGCGGCGGACATGATCAACGCCGAGGACGCCGCCGCTTTGAAAATCCCCGAAGTCACCGGCCCGGTGATCTGGAACGACGCGTCGCAACCGACGGACGCGCGCGTGCGCGACCTTGTCAGCCGCATGTCGCTCGCGGAAAAAGTCCAGCAGATGCGCAACGCGGCCCCGGCGATTCCGCGGCTCGGGCTTCCTTCTTACAATTATTGGAACGAATGTCTGCACGGAGTCGCGCGCGCGGGCATCGCAACCGTTTTTCCGCAGGCCATCGGCATGGCGGCGACCTGGGACATGTCGCTGGTCCATCAGGAGGCGGACATCATCGCCACCGAGGCGCGCGCAAAAAATAATAATTACCGGAGCAAGCATGGCGGCGACAGCGCGCAGTATTACGGCCTCACGTTCTGGACGCCGAACATCAACATCTTCCGCGATCCGCGATGGGGTCGCGGGCAGGAAACCTACGGCGAAGACACGTTTCTCACCGCACGACTTGGCGTGGCATTTATCAAGGGTTTGCAAGGCGACGATCCGAAATACATCAAGGCGATGGCGTGCGCGAAACATTTTGCCGTTCACAGCGGGCCCGAGCCGGAGCGTCATCGTTTCGATGCCGACCCGCCCGAACGCGATTTTTACGAGACGTATCTGCCGCATTTCGAGGCCGCCGTTCGCGAAGGCCACGTCGGCGCGGTGATGGGCGCTTACAATTCCGTCTACGGCGAACCGGCCTGCGCGAACACGCTGTTGCTCGACGATTTGCTCCGCAAAAAATGGGGTTTCGACGGCCACGTCGTCTCCGATTGCGGCGCGATCTACGATATTTTTGGAAATCATAAGTTTGCGCCCACGCCCGAAGAAGCCTCCGCGCTTGCGGTCAAGGCCGGTGACGACCTTTGCTGCGGCACGGATTACAATTCGCTGACGCGCGCGGTGCAAAAAGGATTGATCACGGAAAAGGAAATCGACATCGCGCTCGACCGTGTGCTGACGGCGCGTTTCCGGCTCGGGATGTTCGACCCGTCGAACATGGTTTCTTACGCGCAGATTCCATTATCGGAAAACAACGGCCCCGGACACGAGGCGCTGGCGCTCAAGGTCGCGCGCGAATCCATCGTGCTTCTGAAAAACGACGGACTGTTGCCGCTCGACCGCGCGAAAATCAAACGCATTGCCGTCATCGGCGAGAACGCGGCTTCCATTCCGATGCTGCTCGGCAATTACAACGGCACGCCGTCGAATCCGGTCACGATTCTTGACGGAATCAAAAGTGCAACGGGCGCGAACGTCGAAGTCGTCTATGAACCGGGCTGCCCGCTCGCGCTGGCCAAGGACGGTTCCAACAAACCCGACGATAAAATGCTGTCCGATGCCGTCGCCGCCGCGCAGTCGGCGGACGTTGTGATTTACGTCGGCGGAATCAACGCGCGGCTAGAAGGCGAGGAAATGACGCGCGCCAACGGCTTCGACGGTTTTCTCGGCGGCGACCGGACGAAAATCGAATTGCCTTCGGTTCAGGAAGAATTGCTCCGCGCCTTGCGCGAAACCGGCAAGCCGATCGTTTTCGTGAATTGCAGCGGCAGCGCGATGGCCATCCCTTGGGAAAAGGAAAATCTGCCCGCGATTTTGCAAGCGTGGTATCCGGGAGAGCAGGGCGGGCGCGCCGTGGCCGACGTTTTGTTCGGCGACGTAAATCCAGCGGGACGTTTGCCGATTACTTTTTATAGCTCAACCGCCGACCTGCCCGATTTTGAAGATTACTCGATGAGCAACCGGACGTATCGTTATTTCAACGGCACGCCGCTGTTCGCCTTCGGCCACGGCTTGAGCTACACAAAATTCAAATACAGCGGCGCGCAGTTGAATTCCACGAGCTTCAGTGCGGGCGACACGATCAAAATTTCCTTCACGCTGAAAAATTCCGGCAAACGCGGCGGCGATGAAGTCGCGCAGGCTTATTTCCGGCATGTGGATTCCGCGGCGCCGCAGCCAAAACTCGCGCTGTGCGGTTTCGTGCGCGTTCATCTCGAGAAAGACCAGACTGCGAACGTCACACTGGAAATTCCGGCGGAACGATTCCGTTATTGGGACACGATGAAAAAAGAATACGTTGTTGAACCGGGCGACTACGAGTTGCTCGTCGGCGCGGCGTCGGACGATGTCCGGTTGCGGGTGCCGCTGAAAATCATCGCGCCATAAAATCCGGCGGCGTCCATGAAGTTTTCATGGTGCACCCATCAAGAGTTGAACTTGAAACCTGCTGATCCGTAGTCAGCCGCTCTATCCAATTGAGCTATGGGTGCAACCAAAAGGAGAAATAAGTTAAGAATCAAATCCCTTCCGCGCAATTCTTTTCGCGATCAAAAGCGGATGTTTCGCAACGCCAGCGCCAGAATCGTCAATAAAAGCATCAAACCGGCCGGCATGAACTTTTTTGTCTTCACGAGCCGGATCGCGAACACGACCAACAGCAACGCCATGATGACATTGGCGATCATCGCCGGCTGGCTGAAAATTCCCGTGCGCGTCAATACCAGCAGCGCCGCAGCGACCACCGACATGATGAGCGACACCTTGCTTTTCGCCTTGAGGAAACCGATGAGTCCGCCGACGAGCAGCAGCACGAGGTAAATCCAGAAAACGAGATTCTCAAATTGCATCGTGCGAAAGTGCCTCAATTTTCCAGCACGTCCAAGCTTAGAATTTCGCCCGGCTTGCACTCCGCCACGACTTCGAACGGATGACAGCAGACCTCGCAATCCGTCGTGAACTGCTGGCTCGACACGCTCGTGTCAATCGTCAGCTCGAACGACTGGCCGCAGAACGGACATTGGATGGCTTGGGAAACTTCCACGAAAGGAATTTAACCGCGCTTGGGCAAAACGCAATTCGGCTCTGGACAAACTAATTTCCCAAGCGCAAAGTCAAATGTGATTCTGACGCGAACTTGTATGAAATCACATAATCAAATAGTTCATAGAGGCGGTTGGGTAAAATCTCAATCAATTGGCAAACCAAGGACGCGTTTGTTTGCAATTCTTTCTATTGCTTGGCTTGGTGTTTGCATTGCTGTTTCACTTCCATTTTGGTTTGATAATTGGCCCCCATCGTTTTCAAAACCAGAGTGGCTGTGCATTTTATTGATGTTACCGGAGCCAGTTTTTATTTTGCTGACCATTAAATTCGCGCTGACAGAGAAGGCGCGTAACATTACGACTGACATTCCGAATCCGAATTACGACATTCGAAAGTTGTATTGATTGATCTTCCAATTAGCTGCGGCGTCACGTTTGGAATTTGCCAATCGCACAAAATTCAGAGATACTATTTTTCCGTTTTTACGGCATTTATGAAACCCCAAGTCGAAATCTATGACACGACCCTGCGCGACGGTTCGCAGGGCGAAGGCATCAATTTCTCGGTCGCGGACAAACTCCGCATCGCCGAGAAGCTCGATTCTTTCGGGGTGCATTATATTGAAGGCGGCTGGCCGGGCAGCAATCCCAAGGACATCGAATTTTTCGCGCAGGCCAAAAAACGCAAATTCAAAAATGCAAAACTCGCCGCGTTCGGCTCGACGCGCAAAAAAAATACGCCGGTCGAACAGGACGACCAGGTGCGCCTGCTCATCGAAGCCGGCACGCCCGTCGTCACGATCTACGGCAAGACTTCGATGCTGCATGTGAAGGAAGTTTTGCGCTGCACGCCGGAAGAAAATCTCGCGATGATCGGCGACACCGTGCGTTTCCTGAAAGACCACGGCAAATTCGTCATCTACGACGCCGAGCACGCGTTCGACGGTTTCAAATTGGATTCCGATTACGCGCTCGCGACGTGGCAGGCGGCTGAAAAAGCGGGCGCGGATTTTGTCGTGCTGTGCGACACGAACGGCGGTTGCCTGCCGAACGAAATCGCCGCCGTCACGAAAACTGCGCTGGGCAGATTGAATTGCAAGATCGGCATCCACACGCACGACGACATCGGCCTCGGCGTCGCGAACGCATTGGCCGCGCTCGAAACCGGCGCGGTTCATGTGCAAGGCACGATCAACGGTTACGGCGAACGCACGGGCAATTGCAATCTGACCAGCGTGATTCCGTGCGTGGCGTTGAAGCTGAAAAAAACTTCCGTGCCGCTGAAATCGTTGGCGAAGCTCAAGGAGCTTTCCGGCTTCGTGGATGAAGTCGCGAACATGCGCCACAACCCGCGCCTGCCGTGGGTCGGCGCGGCGGCGTTCGCGCACAAAGGCGGCGCGCACGTCAACGCCGTGCAGAAGCTCGCGTCGAGCTACGAGCACATTGACCCGTCGCTCGTTGGCAATGCGCGCAACGTGCTCATCAGCGACCTCGCGGGCCGCAGCAACATCGTCATCAAGGCGCAGGAACTCGGTTTCAAGCTCACGAACGACACACCGGAGTTGAAGGCGATCTTGAATCGCGTCAAGGAATTGGAAAATCAAGGCTACGAATACGAGGCCGCCGAGGGTTCGCTTGCGTTGCTCATCGGCAAGGCGCTGAAACATCGCGAACCGCCGTTTCGCGTGGATGCGTATCACGTTTCCATGCGGCGCGACGCGAAGGAATCCGTTTGCGAAGCGACGGTCAAAGTCAGCGTCGGCAGCAAGCGCGCGCAGACCGTGGCCGAAGGCGACGGCCCGGTGAACGCGCTTGACGGCGCGTTGCGAATGGCGCTGGCGAAATTTTTCCCGCAACTGAAACGCATCGAATTGACCGATTACAAAGTGCGCATCCTCGACGGCGTTGCCGGCACGGCGGCGAAGACGCGCGTGCTCATCCAATCCACCGACGGCAAACGCGAATGGGGCACGGTCGGCGTGAGCGAAAACATCATCGAAGCCAGCTTGCAGGCGCTCGTGGACAGCATGGAGTTCGCCTTGTTGAAAAAATGAGACACGAATTTCACTAATTAACACGAATTCATGGGCGAGCTGATTTACAAAGACGAGGCGTTCAAGATTATCGGCTGTTGCATGGAAGTTCACCGGGAGCTTGGCAAAGGTCATGACGAGGTGATTTACAAGGATGCCATTGAAATTGAGTTCAAAAGCCAAGGGGTCAGTTTCACGCGCGAGCGGGAATATGTGTTGTCATACAAAGGCTTGATTTTGCCACACAAGTATTTCGCCGACTTGTGGTGATGGATAAGATCGTTCTGGAAGCGAAGGCGATCGAGTGTTTGACCGATTCGCACGTCAAGCAAACGCTGAATTATTTGGCCGCTTCAAAACTCAAGCTAGGATTGCTTGTGAACTTCGGCGAGGATTCGCTGACTTACAAGCGAATCGTTTTGTGATTTTAATTTGTGTAAATTCGTGAAATTCGTGTCTGTTTATGTCTGAAATTTCAAAAGCTTACGAGCCGCAGTCCGTCGAGGACAAATGGTATCAATTCTGGCTCGACGGAAAGTTTTTCGTCGCGAACGAAAAGTCCGCCAAGCCCGCGTATTCCATCGTCATCCCGCCGCCGAACGTCACGGGCGTGCTGCACATGGGGCACGTGCTGAACAACACCATTCAGGACATTCTCGCCCGCAAGGCGCGCATGGACGGCAATGAAGTCCTCTGGTTGCCCGGCACGGATCACGCGGGCATCGCCACCGAGAGCATGGTCGCCAAGCAGATTTCGAAGGAAGAAAAAAAATCCAAGCGCGACCTCGGGCGCGACGAATTCATCAAGCGCGTCTGGGCGTGGAAGGAAAAGCACGGCGGCATCATCATTTCGCAGCTCAAGAAACTCGGCTGCTCGTGCGACTGGACGCGCGAACGCTTCACGATGGACGCCGATTACGTCCGCAACGTGCAGCGCGTGTTCGTTGATCTCTACAAGAAGGGACTTATCTATCGCGGCAAACGCATGGTGAACTGGTGTCCCGCCACGCAGACCGCGCTATCGGATGAAGAAGTGATCATGAAGCCCCAAAATGGGGCTCTCTATTATTTTAAAGTGGAGGTTGCGGAAATTCCTGGAACTTTTTTAACAATCGCTACGACGCGACCGGAAACCATTCCCGGAGACACCGCCGTGGCCGTGAATCCAAAAGATCCGCGTTACGCGAAATTCATCGGTAAACACGTCGTGCGTCCGCTGCCGGCGGAATTGCCGCGCGAACAGAAACTCATTCCCATCATCGGCGATGAGCATGTGGATTTTGAATTCGGCACGGGCGTTTTGAAAGTGACGCCCGCGCACGACAAAGCGGACTTTGAGATTGGCCAACGGCACCAGCTCGCACAAATCGAAGTCATCACAGCCAGCGGCCAGATGAACGACGCGGCGGGCGCGGATTTGCGCGGCTTCGATCGTTTCAAGGCGCGCAAAGTGGCCGTGGAAAAACTCACGGAACTCGGCGTGTTGGAAAAGGAAGAACCTTACACCAACAACGTGGGCTTCAGCGAACGCGCCGACGTGCCGATTGAGCCGCGCTTGAGCGAGCAATGGTTTTTGAAATATCCGAGCGTGGAAAAATCGCGCGCAGTCGTGACCAAGGGCGGAATGAAGTTTTATCCTGAACGTTGGGCAAAAGTTTATGACCATTGGCTGGCTGGAATTCAGGATTGGTGCATCAGCCGCCAGCTTTGGTGGGGACATCGGATTCCGGTGTGGAGAATCAATGGAATAAATCCAAACTTTCAAGGCCCGTCAAAGTTAATAGACATGACGACTATGGGCGGCCCGAAGGTCAAAATTAGTTTTTCCAAAGCTGAAGGGCATTTTTCTTACGCGACCCAAACAAATGTTGGTACTGATGCTGAAATCGAGGTCGTTACCGAATCGCCCTTTGAAGTAGGTTGGCTAGAATCACACGGCTTCACCCAAGACCCCGACGTGCTCGACACATGGTTCAGCTCGTGGCTGTGGCCGTTTGCGACGATGGGCTGGCCGGAGCAGACCGACACGTTGAAGAAATTTTATCCGACCACCGACCTTGTTACCGGACCGGACATCATTTTCTTCTGGGTCGCACGCATGATCATGGCCGGCTACGAATACATGGACGAGCTGCCGTTCCAGAATGTTTATTTCACCGGCATCATCCGCGACAAGCAGGGGCGCAAGATGTCCAAGAGCCTCGGCAATTCGCCCGACCCACTCGAACTCATCGGCAAATACGGCGCGGACGCCCTCCGCTTTGGCACGATGCGCAGCGCGTCGCTCGGTCAGGACGTGCTCTTCGACGAGAAGGACGTGGAACTCGGCAGAAATTTTTGCAACAAACTTTGGAATGCGTGTCGCTTCCGTCAAATGCAGGGCGGTGAAACTCAAAACGAAATCAATCCGCAATTGCTGACAGCCGACGACAAATGGATTTTGCTAAAACTTGACGCAGCTATCCGCGAAATAAATTCCGCCTTCGCCGGATATAAATTCAGCGATGCAACGGCGACGCTCTACCGCTTTTTCTGGGGCGAGTATTGCGACTGGTATGTCGAAGCATCGAAAGCAGTTTTGCAATCAAGCGACTCGGCTCGCAAAGCAAACACATTGGCTGTAATTGATTTTGTGTTGAGCCACACGTTGCGATTGTTCCATCCGTTCCTGCCGTTCATCACGGAGGAATTGTGGCATGGTATGGGTTACAGCAGCGACTTGCCGGAAAATCAGGGCGGCAAAACCATCATGTTCGCGCCGTGGCCGAAACCGCTCGACGACGATTTCAAAGGTCATTACGGACTCGATGATTGCTATCTCGACATGGTGAACGCGAAATATGATCTGGTTTCGCAAGGCCGTAATCTGCGACGCGAGGCGAATATTCCGGCGAACAAAAAAGTAAAATTCATTTTTAAGCCGGTAAATTTCACGCCGCCGCATGACATCGAAGTTTTGCGGCTGCTGCTCAACGCCGAAGCCGTGGAAGTCGGCGGAAATTATCAACCCGCGAAAGGCACGCTGACGGCACGCACAGAATTGGGCGAACTGTTTTTGCCGCTGGAAGGTGTGATTGACGTGACGGCAGAAAAAACGCGTCTCACAAAAGAATTGGAGAAAATCGAGTCTGAAATCTACAAGGTTGAACAAAAACTCAACAATCCCGCCTTCACGCAAAAAGTTCCGCCGCCGGTTTTGCAGGAGCATCAAAAGCGTCTCGCTGAGTGGCAAAACAAGCTGGCTCACGCAAAATCCGCGCTAGCCGCGTTGGGTTAGGTCGTCATTAGAAAATTTTTCTTCATTTCGTGACGAAACCGTTGCCTGATTGCGTAGAATTCGCGTAAGCTCGCGCCCGAAATGGAGCACGGATTAGTCACAGACATCGCCATCTGCATCATCGCCGCGTGGATCGTGGCGGTGGGGTCGCAGGTCGCGCGCCAGCCGTTGCTGCTCGCGTATCTGGTCGCGGGTTTTCTCATCGGGCCGCACGGCTTCAAATGGATCACCAACTCCGATTCGATCCAGATCATTTCGGAGATCGGCCTGTCGCTGCTGCTCTTCATGATCGGACTGGAGATCGACTTGAAGAAAATGTTGAGCGCGGGAAAGGTCATCACGCTCACGGCGGCGGCGCAAATCGTCGGCTGCTTTTTGCTGGGTTGGGCTGTTTTTGGATTGCTCGGCCCGGCGCAGAACAAGCTCGAAGCGCTTTATCTCGCCGTCGCCGCGGCGATGAGCAGCACGGTCATCATCGTCAAAATCCTTTACGACAAGCGCGAACTCGAAACGCTCGTCGGGCGCGTCACTCTCGGTGTGCTGGTGTTGCAGGACGTCGCGACGATTTTATTTCTGGCCATCCAGCCGGACTTAAAAAATCCGGAGGCCAGTGTCATCGCGAAGGCCGTCGGCCATGTGATTTTGCTCGTGGCCGTCGCGTTTCTGGCGAGCCGGTTTGTGTTGCCGCCGGTTTTCAAATTCATCGCGCGGCTGCCGGAACTCGTCCTTGTCGGCGCGCTGGCGTGGTGTTTTGCGATGGCCGGATTTGCCGACTGGCTCGGACTTTCCACGGCGATGGGCGCGCTCATCGCAGGCATGATGGTCTCGACGTTTCCCTACACGCTCGACGTCGTCGCCAAAGTCACGAGCATCCGCGATTTTTTCGTGACGCTTTTTTTCGTCGGGCTCGGATTGAAAATTCCATTGCCGACGTGGGGCTACGCGCTCTGGACAATTTTCTTCTGTCTGTTTCTCATGGGCAGCCGACTCGTGACGGTTTTTCCGGTGCTGTATTCCATGCGGCAAGGTTATCGCGTCAGCCTCCTGTCCGCCGTCAACCTCTGTCAGGTGAGCGAGCTTTCGCTCGTGCTGCTCGCGCTCGGCAACAAAGCCGGCGACGTTTCGGCGGACATCATCGGCATCGCGGCGTTCGCCTTCGCGTTCCTCGCCATCGGCTCGACTTATGCGATTCTGCAAAACGATTTAATCCTTCGCAAAGCCGTGCCGTTGTTGAACAAACTCGGCTTCCGCGATCTGAACGAAACCGCGCCTGAAACCGGTGGCGAACCGAAACCGAAGCGCATCTGCCTGCTCGGATTTTCATGGACGGCGAGTTCGTTGATCGAGGAAATCACCCGCAACCGCTCCGATCTGCTGCCCGAAATCGTTGTCATTGATTTCAACCCCGTCGTCCACGAGCGCCTCAAGCAGCGCAAAGTCCACGCGGTCTATGGCGACATCACCGCGCGCGAAGTGCTGCACCACGCCGGCGCGGCAAACGCTGAAATCATCATCTGCTCGCTGCCGAACATGGTTTTGAAAGGCGCGGACAATCTGAAAATTCTCCGCCAGCTTCGCGAATTGAATCCAGAGGCGAAGATCATCGTCCACGCCGAATTGCTTTCAGACATCCCGACACTTTACGCTGCAGGCGCAACTTTTGTCACCGCGCCGCGATTGATCGAGGCCGCCGATTTGCTGCACGCCATCGAGGCCGCCGAAAAGAATCTGCTCGAACAAAAACGCCAGCGGCAGGCCAAGCATCTCGCGGGCCGCAACGAGGTCATTCCGTGAAAAAAATTTCGCCGACTCAAACCCTTCGGGCCGCCGTCAAAGCCGCGCGTGCTGCGGGGAAAATCATGCGCACAAACTGGAACTTGACCAAGCGAGTCAACTTCATAGACGCGCACGACATCAAGCTCGAACTCGACGTACGCTGCCAGAAAATCATCACGAAAATTCTGCACGACGCGTTTCCGAAGATTTCACTGCTCGGCGAGGAAGGCTGCTCCGGCGACGCGAACAGCGAATATCGCTGGGTCGTTGATCCGATTGACGGCACGGTGAATTATTTTTTCGGGATGCCGCACGCGGCGGTTTCCATCGCGCTTGAAAAACGCACCGGAAAAAATTACAAAGCCGTCCTCGGTGTGATTTATGGCCCATTCACCGACGAACTTTGGACGGCGACGCTTGGCGGAAAAACGAAACTGAACGGTCGCGTTGTCCGCGTGAGCAAACGCTCGCGCGTCGGCGATTCGGTCGTCGCGATGGGATTTTCCAAGAGCAAAGAAAACCTGGAGAAAAGCCTGCCGCACCTGAACCGTCTTGCGCGCCGCGCGAAAAAGATCCGCGTCATGGGCTCCGCCGCGCTCGAACTCGCCTACGTCGCGTGCGGCCGGCTGGACGTTTATGTCGAGCGCACGATCAATCTCTGGGACATTACGGCGGGCGCGTTGATGGTGGAATGTTCCGGCGGCGAAATGTTTTTGAAAAATTTGCCCGACGGACGTTTTCGTATGTGCGCCGACAACGGCCTGTTGCGAAAGAAACTTCAGCTCGGAAGTCTGCTGAAATAAATTTTCAGTTTTTCCAATGCCTTCGCACGATGGCTCAATCTGTTTTTCACTTCATCGCCCAATTCGGCGAATGTCTGCTCAAATCCATTCGGAACAAAAAGCGGGTCGTAGCCGAAACCATTTTTTCCGCGCGGCTCGAAAATGATTTTCCCTTCACAAGTCCCGTCAAACAATTCCGTTCGTGCTTCAAGTTCGTCTGTATAACAAACCGGCGATGCGTTTTCTTTTTTGTCGCAGACCGCTTCCGCCAGCGCGATGACGCAACGAAACCGCGCTGACCGTTTTGCGGCTGGAACATTTTTGAGCAGGCGCAACAATTTTGAATTGTTATCCGCATCGGTTGAATTTTCCCCTTTATCCATCGCGGCAAAACGTGCGGAGTGAACGCCCGGCGCGCCGTCCAGCGCGTCCAATTCCAAGCCTGAATCATCGGCGAGAACAAAAGTCGTTGAATCGCGAATCGCGAATCGCGAATCGCCTGAAATCCATTTTGCAAGTTCGGCAGCTTTCTTCGTCGCGTTGCCGGCAAACGTGTCCGCGTCCTCGACGACTTTCGGCGCGTTTGGAAAATCGTCGAGCGTGAGAAATTGAAATTGTTTACCGAGAATGGTGCGGATTTCACCGGCCTTGTGCGCATTTCGTGTGGCGATGAGAATGGTCATCATGTGCGAACAATAGCAGCGGAAAAAACAAAAAGGCGAACGCAAATTTAATGACGCCGAGGTCTATGCCGGTGCGAAACGTTTTAAAATTCTCCACAATGGCGGCGAACTGTTCAAGTGCGCAATGCAGTTATCGGGATATTCATTCCTTCGGTTTGTGCTTGTCCTTGTAATCTTTCCAAAGGATGCCCAGAACCAGCCAGCCGCTACCGCCCAGTGCGATGAGAAAACAAATCATGGCGATGCCGGGATAGCCGAAAATCTGGAACGAGGAATTGATCCGCATCATCAGCGCCGCCCCGACAATCAACGCGGCGAGGATGATGCCAGTGGTGACGCGATTGGCGATTTTCTCGAAGCCGTTGAGTAAATGCCGCGCATCGGGAGTTTTGACGTTTATCTCCAATTCGGAATCGCCGACGGCGTCCAGAATCTTGTTCACGCGTCCCGGCAAGCCGCCGACAAAATCCTTCATCTCCAGAAATGTTCCGAACAAATGTCCCGGCGTCGCTGACTTGCGCATCCGGGTCGTCATGATTTCGGCGACGTTCCGGCGCACGGAAGCGCTGGGATTGAAAGTTGGGCATAAAATTTTTCCGACTTCCTCCAGTTGCAACAGGGTTTTTCCGAGCAAGGTCAATTCGGTTGGGACATACAGTCCGGTTTGAGCCGCTGTCCGGGAGACTTCCATCAAGGCTTTGCCCACGTCCTGATGATTCAAAGTCTGGTCACGCTGTTCGGATACAAATTCCGCCGCTTTTTTGGTAAACTCCGCCTCGTCGAAGTCATCCGCCGTTTCACTGATGCGCAAAATGATATTTACCGTTTCACCGCCGTTTCCTTCGCTGATGGCGAGCAGCAGCCGCAACAAACTTTCCTGCATAGGCGAATTCAACCGCCCGGTCATGCCCAAATCCAGCAATGCCACGCGGCCATCGTCCGTGAGGAAAACATTGCCGGGATGCGGGTCGGCGTGAAAAAAGCCGTCAATCAAAACCTGTTTGAGATACGCCTTGAACAGTTCCTCGGCCAGAACATCTCCATTGATGTCCAGTTTCACGACGGGACTCAACGCGGTGATCTTGGTGCCGCTGACGTAATCCATCGTCAGCACGCTGCGCGAACTGTAATCCAGCACCGGCAGCGGAACGAGGATGTGCGGAAATTCCTTAAGGTTATTTGCCAGCGTCGTCAGGTTGGACGCCTCGCGTTGATAATCCAGTTCCTGCAAAATGGAACTTTTGAATTCCGCCAGAATTTTCCCGAAACGGTAACGCTTGCCGATGTCCGTATGTTCGTCGAAAAATCCCGCAATCTCTTCGAGCACCTCAAAATCTTCCGCAATCTGTTTGCGGATTTCCGGGCGCTGCACTTTTACGACGACGGGACGCCCGTCGCGCAAGGCCGCGCGATGCACTTGTCCGAGTGACGCGGCGGCCAGATGTTTTTCTTCAAAATAGGAAAAGGCTTTTGAAATGCGGATGCCAAGTTCGCTGGAAATGATTTCTTCGACCTGTTCGTAAGGAAACGGTTTGATCTTGTCCTGCAAACGCGCGAGCGCCTTCAAATAAGGTTCCGGCAAAAGGTCAGGCCGGCTGGAAAGCAACTGGCCGAACTTGATGAACGTCGGCCCCATTTTTTCCAGGTCGTCGGCCAGTTCTTCTGGCGCGGGCTGGCCGGGCTTGGCCACCAGAAGTTTTTTTTCATCTCCAGCGGCCTCATGCGCGAATTCCTTCGCCAAATCAGAAGTGCCATACTTCAAGAACAGCATGGCGATGTCCTTGTAACGTTTCAGGTGATGCGGTTTTAAAGATAATTTCATGGTTTGAAAACGATGCTAGTATATGGGTTTCCACTTGAAAAATCTTGTGGGGTGTTCACCCCACTTGTTGATCCGCCAATTTTGCGGACAATATCCGTTGCGAAAACAATTTCCTCTGACTGACGCATGAATGTGATTGCTTGCGAAACCTGCGGTTTGGTTCAGCAACTCGGAAACGTGCCGCCGCGCCAGTTGGCGGAATGCGCGCGATGCAATGGAGTTCTTCAACGTGACAATCCGAACAGCCGCGCGCGAACTGCGGCCTTTGCGCTCGCGGCGCTTTGCCTGTATGTGCCCGCGAATATTTATCCCATCATGCTCATGGAATACATGGGGCGTCACACGCAAAACACCGTCTGGGGCAGCGTCCGGGCTTTATATCGCGACGGGATGTGGGCGGTGGCGACGATTGTTTTCGCCGCGAGTATTCTCATTCCGCTTTTGAAACTGCTCGGACTGTTTTTTCTCGTTACGAATCGCGGACAACGTTGGCAAAAATTACGCACGCGGGTTCACAAGGTTATCTACAAGATCGGGCCGTGGGCGATGCTGGATGTTTTTCTGCTGGCGGTGATGGTGGCGCTCATCCGGTTTGGAAAATTCGCCACGGTGATTCCCGGTCCGGGCATTTTCATTTTTGCGTCTGTGGTCGTCCTGACCATCCTGGCTTCTTCCAGCTATGACCCGCGCTTGATCTGGAAGGAGGAAATTCTTGAACCTGAAAAAAATGGATGAATCCGAAGCGCGCGATCTGCCACAGGCGAAAATTAAAAGGCAGTCGCGGATTTCCATGGTCTGGATCGTGCCGCTGGCCGCCGCAATCGTCGGCGGCTGGCTCATTTTCAAATATGTCCGGCAATTGGGTCCGGTCATCAGCATCCAGTTCAGCGATGGAAATCAAATTGAAGCCAATCAAACCACGCTGCGCTATCGTGGCGTGCGCGTGGGCGATGTCCTTTCGGTAAAATTGTCACATGACGCGCAACACGTCGAAGTGCAGGCGCGTTTGGACAAGTCGGCTAAAAGTCTGGCGCGCGACGGCTCGGTGTTCTGGATCGTGCGCCCCGAAGTCGGCGCGGGCGGTCTGCACGGTCTGGAAACCATTGTCTCCGGCCCTTACATCCAGGTGCAACCGGGCGGCGGCAAGGAACAAAAAAATTTCACCGGCGCGGAAAAGCCGCCCATCCTTGAAACATCCGAAGGCGGACTGGAAATCATTTTGACCGCGCCGAGCCTTGGCTCACTGACCGTTGGCGCGCCGGTTTATTATCGCGGCATGGAAGTGGGCGCAGTGCGATATTTTGTGTTGGGTGAGGATTCAACCATGGTCAATGTCCATCTTTTGATCGAAACAAATTTTGCGCCGCTGGTGCGTACGGATTCAAAATTCTGGAACGCCGGCGGCGTAGGCGTCCACTTCGGGTTATTTTCCGGATTCAGCATGAGCGCTGAATCTCTCAAAGCGCTGGTCATCGGCGGAATCGCCTTTGCCACGCCATCGCCGCCGGGAATTCTGGCGACGAACGGCGTCATTTTTCCGCTCAATGAAAAAGTGGACAAGAAATGGCTCGAATGGTCGCCGGCCATCGCCATCACAAACGCCCCGGCCAAGGCATCGCAAAGCCCGCCTTCATCTCTTCTTTTGAACAGCGTTAACCCGGATTCCAGGTAGTAAATGTCAATTCGCTCGATGGAAAAAAGCGAACGGAATTTTCCGTTCGCCTTTCGTGTTTCAGATTTGAATCTGTTCAGTAGCGATAGTGTTCCGGCTTGTATGGCCCTTCGATCGGCACGCCGAGATAATCAGCCTGTTTCTTCGTGAGCTTGGTCAGCTTCACGCCGATTTTTTCGAGGTGCAGGCGCGCGACTTCTTCATCCAGTTTTTTTGGCAGGCGATAGACGCCGATTTTCGCGGTGTCTTTGTTCTTCCACAAATCCAATTGCGCGAGCACTTGGTTCGTGAACGAATTTGACATGACGAAACTCGGATGGCCGGTGGCGCAGCCGAGATTCACCAGACGGCCTTCGGCGAGCATGTAAATGCTGTGGCCATCAGCGAAAGTGTATTTGTCCACCTGCGGTTTGATGGTGAGTTTCTTCACGCCCTTCGCGTTATTTAATCTGTCCACTTGGATTTCGTTGTCGAAGTGGCCGATGTTGCAGACGATGGCCTGGTCTTTCATCTTCGCCATGTGTTCGAGCGTGATGATGTCGCAGTTGCCGGTCGTCGTGACGTAAAGATCGGCGGTGCCGAGCGTGTCCTCGATGGTCGTGACTTCGAAACCTTCCATCGCGGCCTGCAAGGCGTTGATCGGATCAATTTCCGTGACAATGACGCGCGCGCCGAATCCGCGAAGCGAATGTGAACTGCCTTTGCCGACGTCGCCGTAGCCGCAGACGCAGGCGACTTTGCCGGCGACCATCACGTCGGTCGCGCGCTTGATGCCGTCGGCGAGCGATTCGCGGCAGCCGTAAAGATTGTCGAATTTCGATTTCGTGACGGAGTCGTTGACGTTGATGGCGGGAACCAAAAGTTTTCCCTGCTCCAACATCTGATACAAGCGATGAACGCCGGTGGTCGTCTCTTCGGAAACGCCCTTCCAATCCTTCACGACGGTATGCCAGAAACCGGGACGTTCCTTAGCGACGCGCTTGAGCAAATTTTTGATGACGGAAATTTCATGGCTGTCGCTCGGCGTGTTGACCCAGTCGCTGCCGTTTTCAAGCTCGTAGCCTTTGTGGATCAAAAGCGTGGCGTCGCCGCCATCGTCCACGATGAGTTGCGGGCCTTTGTTGCCCGGATGCGTGAGCGCGCGCAAAGTTAAATCCCAATATTCTTCCAGCGTTTCGCCTTTGTGCGCAAAAACCGGAATGCCAGCGGCGGCGATGGCTGCGGCGGCATGGTCTTGCGTCGAAAAAATGTTGCAGCTCGCCCAGCGCACCGATGCGCCGAGTTCCACGAGCGTCTCGATGAGGATCGCCGTCTCGATGGTCATGTGCAGCGAGCCGGTGATGCGCACGCCTTTGAGCGGCTTGGTCGCGCCATATTTTTTGCGGATGGACATGAGGCCGGGCATTTCGTGCTCGGAGACTTGAATTGTTTTGCGTCCCCACTCGGCGAGCGAGAGGTCGCGGACGGAAAAATCTTTTTTGCCCGCGCCGTTGCCATTCGGCTTCGTGACGGTGCGGCGTGACGGGGAAAGTTTGATTGCTGCCATAAATTTTTCAGTTGGGAGTTAATTCAGTTTTAAAGCGCGTTTCAATTCTTTGACCTTGTCTGCCTTTTCCCAAGTGATGTCGGGATCGGTTTTGCCGAAGTGACCGTAATTGGTCGTCTTGCGATAAATCGGGCGGAGCAGATTCAATTGCTTGATGATGTTCGCCGGTTTGAAACTGAAAACTTCCTTCACGGCTTTTTCAATTTGTGCGTCCGTAATGCCGTCAATCGCCGTGCCGAACGTGTTGACGCAAACGCTGACCGGTTCGGGATAACCGATGGCGTAGGCGAATTGAATTTCCGCGCTCGTGGCGATTCCCGCCGCGACGATATTTTTCGCAACCCAACGTCCCATGTAAGCCGCGCTACGGTCCACTTTGCTCGGGTCTTTGCCGGAGAACGCGCCGCCGCCGTGACGTCCCATACCGCCATAGCTGTCCACGATGATTTTTCTGCCGGTCAAGCCGGTGTCGCCCTGCGGTCCGCCAACGACGAAACGTCCGGTCGGGTTGATGAGGAACTGCGTTTTTTTTGTGAGCAAACGCTTCGGCAAAGTCTTTCGGATGATTTCCTCGATGCAAAATTCCTTGATCGTCTTGTGCTTTGCGTCGTGCGCGTGCTGCGTTGAAATGACAACATTCGTGATTTCCACCGGCTGGTCGTTCACATATTTGACGGAGACCTGCGATTTCGCGTCGGGACGCAGCCATTTTATTTTTCCAGTTTTGCGGATACGCGTGAGTTCGCGGCCAAGCTGGTGCGCGAACATGATCGGCGCGGGCATGAGTTCCGGCGTTTCCGTCGTCGCGTAACCGAACATCAGCCCCTGATCGCCCGCGCCCTGCTCGGCATGGCCTTTGCCTTCGGCTTTGCGCGCGTCCACCCCCTGCGCGATGTCCGGCGATTGCGACGTGATGGCGTTCAAAATCAAAACCTTGTCCGCGTGAAAAACGTCGTCATCGTGCGTATAACCGATGTCGCGAATCGCCTGCCGCGCAATCGCGTTGAAATCCAGTTTCGCCTTCGTCGTGATTTCGCCGCCGACCACGACGAGGTTCGACTTCGCGTAAGTTTCGCATGCGACGCGGCTGTATTTGTCTTGCGCGAGACACGCGTCCAAAACGTAATCGGAAATTGTGTCGCACACTTTGTCCGGGTGGCCTTCGCCGACGGACTCCGAGGAAAAGATAAAATTTTTGCTCATGGAATCGGGTTTCAATTTTTCGTCAACAACATATTGACGTATCAAGATAGGATGATATAACTATTTGAGAGCGCGTCAAATGCTTTCTCAAAAAATCTTGGCGCGCGAAAGAGCATGTCCGCCACATTGAAATCATTGCGAGCCTTGTCCGACGCCACGCGCCTGCGCATCGTCGCGCTGCTCGAACGCGACGAGCTTTCCGTGAACGAGCTTCAGGAAATCACGCGGCTCGGCCAGTCGCGCATCTCGACGCACCTGGGCTTACTGCAGGATTCAGGTTTGGTGCAATCGCGACGCGAAGGCAAAAGAACTTTCTATAAACTGAATTCACAAACCAGTGGCGCGACGGCTGAATTTATCCAGCTCGCGATTCGCGGAGCGAAGGAATTGCCGGAACATTCACACGACCAGATCAATTTGAAGCGCGTCGTCGCCCGCCGCCGCGAACAGGCGCAGGTTTATTTCAACCAGATCGCCGGACGTTTCGATCGCGTTTACGGGCCGGGTCGCTCGTGGCAGGCGTTCGGACATTTGCTTTTAAGAATTTTGCCGCCGCTTGTCGTCGCCGATTTGGGTGCGGGTGAAGGTCTGTTGAGCGAACTGCTCGCACGACGCGCGAAAAAAGTCATCGCCGTGGACAACTCGGAAAAAATCGTCGCCTTCGGTGCGGCCAAGGCGAAAAAAAACGGGCTGAAAAATTTGGAGTTTCGCCTCGGTAATCTGCAAAACCCGCCGATCGAAGCGAACAGCGTTGACCTCGTGATCTTGAGCCAAGCGTTGCATCATGCCGAGATTCCGGCGGACGCAATCGCCGCCGCGCACAAAATTCTGAAACCGCGTGGGCAAATTTTGATTCTCGATCTGCTCAAACACAATTTCGACAAAGCCCGCGAACTTTACGGCGACCGCTGGCTCGGTTTTGCCGAAAGCGATTTGCACCGCTGGCTCGAAGCCGCCGGTTTCAAGAAAATCGAAATCAGCATCGTCGCCGCCGAAGAACAGCCGCCGCATTTTCAGACTATTTTAGCGGGTGGAGAAAAATAAATTGTCGCGCGAAGGCCGCGAAGTTTGCGAAGAAGAAACCTTCGTTTTTCTTCGCGTTCCTCGCGCGACAAAATCTTTTAACCCACGATCAAATTCACCATTCGTCTCGGCACAACTACAATTTTCTTGATCGTTTTGCCTTCGATGAACGGTTTCACTTTCTCGGAATTTTTCGCCGCCGTTTCCAAATCCGCCGGCGTCACGTTCACGGAAACTTTGATGACATCGCGCAGCTTGCCGTTCACCTGCACGGGAATTTCAATCTCGCTCTCGACAAGCAAAGCCGTGTCAAACTTCGGCCATGTAGCGTAGGCCAAGTTAGTTGATGGTTGAGAGTTGATAGTTGAGAGTTTCGCCCAAAGTTCTTCTGCGATGTGCGGCGCGAACGGCTGGAGCAAAATCAAAAAGTCGCGCAGCACGGAAATCGGCTTCGTTTCCCAAGTGATTGCGTCGTTCACAAAAACCATCATCGCGGAAATCGCCGTGTTGAAGCGCAAGCCGTCCAAATCTTCCGTCACTTTTTTGATGCAGGCGTGAAGTGTTTTCAATTGCGCCGGAGTCGCCGCAACATTTTGAATTGAAGAATTCAATTTGATGAGATTCAACAAATCTCTGTGGCTCTGTGACTCTGTGGCAGTCGTTTCCGCCTGCTCAAATTCCGTTTCAGATTTTTCATCCACGAACAGGCGCCAGACGCGGCCGAGAAAACGATACACGCCCTCGACGCCTTTGGTGTTCCACGGCTTCACCATTTCGAGCGGGCCCATGAACATTTCGTAGAGGCGCAATGAATCAGTGCCGACTTCCGCCACCGGCACGTCCACGGGAATCACATTGCCACGCGACTTCGACATTTTCTGATTATCTTCGCCGAGTACCATGCCCTGATTGACGAGCTTGAAAAAAGGTTCGGGCGTCGAGACGTAACCGAGGTCGAACAAAACCTTGTGCCAGAACCGCGCGTAAAGCAGGTGCAACACGGCGTGCTCCGTGCCGCCGACATACAAATCAACTCCTAGCGTCGTTGATTTAGTTGATGGTTGAGAGTTGATAGTTGAGAGACTGGACGAACCCATCCAATAGTTTTCAACTTCACTTCCAACAAAAGCGGCTGAATTTTTCGCATCGAGATAGCGCAGATAATACCAGCACGAGCCGGCCCATTGCGGCATGGTGTTCGTTTCGCGCACGGAGCCGTCGGGCAGATTCACCCAATCCTTGGCGCGGGCGAGCGGCGGTTCGCCGGTGGCGGTGGGTTTGTAATCTTCGAGCGTCGGCGGCAAAACGGGCAACGCACTTTCCGGCAACGCTTCGTGAAACAGATTTCCGGCGGCGTCCTTTTTCCAAACAATCGGGAACGGCTCGCCCCAGTAACGCTGCCGGCTGAACAGCCAGTCGCGCAATTTGAAGTTGACCATTTTTTTGCCGATTCCATCTGCTTCAATCCAAGTGGTAATTTTCTTTTTGGCTTCGGCGGTGGACAAGCCGTTGAGTGAAATTTCTGAATTGGCGGAATTAAAATTCCAACCATCATTAACGAAAGCGCCTTTAGCCAAAGTTTCTTGCTCAATTAATTTTACAGCTTCTGAATTGTTCATCCAATCTGGCGCAGAATTCGGAGAAGGATTTGGCTTGAAAGTAACAACGGCTTTAATTGGAAGCTTGTATTTTTTTGCAAATTCAAAATCACGCTCATCATGTGCTGGCACAGCCATAATTGCGCCTGTGCCGTAACTTGCGAGGACATAGTCGGCGATCCAAATTGGAATCTTTTCACCATTGACTGGATTGATTGCATAGGAATCTATAAATGCCCCCGTTTTTTCTTTTGTAAGTTCTGTGCGTTCGAGGTCAGATTTTGCAGCAGCTTTTTTTTGATATTCTAAAACACTATGTCGATAAGCTTCTGCAATTTCCCAATCACCAAGCCCATTTAACAGGTGATGTTCCGGTGCTAAAACCAAGTAGGTAGCTCCGAATAAAGTATCGGGACGAGTGGTGAAAACTTCAATGTAAACGCCCCATTCTGGCACTTTGAATTTTACTTTAACGCCTTCACTTTGCCCGATCCAGTTTCGCTGCATTTCTTTGAGCGAGTCAGTCCAATCAATCGTCTTTAAGTCATTTACTAATCGCTCTGCGTATTTCGTAATTCTAAGCATCCATTGACGCATTGGTTTGCGAACAACTGGAAATCCACCGACTTCGCTCTTGCCGTCCACGACTTCTTCGTTCGCCAAAACTGTTCCTAGTTGTTCGCACCACCAAACCGGAGCATCGGTAACGTAAGCAAGACGTTTTGAATCTCGATAAAGCCGTTTCCTTTCGTCGAGCGATTGAGTTTTTATGAAATGGAATTCGTCACCTCTAACCGGATCAATTTCTCGAAATTCTTCCATTGTCTCAAGTGCCGCCGGATACTCCAAAGTTTCAATCGGTTCAGCGCGATTGGTTTTCGGATTGAACCATGAATTGTAGAGCTTGAGAAAAATCCATTGCGTCCACTGGAAATAATCGGGGTCGGTCGTGGCGAGTTCGCGCGACCAGTCGTAGCTGAAGCCGAGCGATTGAATCTGACGCTTGAACGTGGCGATGTTTTCCTCGGTCGTCTTGCGCGGATGCTGGCCGGTCTTGACGGCGTATTGCTCGGCGGGCAAACCGAACGCGTCCCAGCCCATCGGGTGCAGCACGTTGAAACCTTGCGCGCGTTTGTAGCGGGCGAGGATGTCCGTGGCCGTGTAGCCTTCGGGATGCCCGACGTGCAAGCCTGCGCCGCTCGGATACGGAAACATGTCGAGAATGTAGAATTTCGGCGGAAGCTGCGCGGCGGAAACTTTGCCGGAAAGTTTGTGGCGCAGCGCGAACGGATGGTTCACGGGAATTTCGTCGCCGGGATTGAACGCGCGGAAAGCCTGTTGTTCGTCCCAAACTTTTTGCCATTTGGGTTCGATCAGATGAAACGGATATTGTCGGCGTCCTGACATTGAACGCGGGATTTTGCGGGAAAATTGGAACGCGGGCAATTGTGGAATTTCGGCTCGCGGTCTTTGCAGACGGCCACCGCGCTCGCTCCACCGAAACAATTTATCAGAGATATTTCCGAAGTGCCTGTTCGTCGCCAGCTATGCCAAGCAAATATAGTTTTCCGTCTTGCGTCCAAACGGCGGTGAAGAGTGGTCCGGCTGGAGCGAACTGCAGTGGCCCGGCAGCGGGCGCGTGTTTCACGGCTTTCCGGTCAACCACAAACAGCCATAAATCGCTTTGTTGATTCGGCGGCAGCGGCTTTCCGGTGTGGAAACAGATCAGGGAAACTTTTTTGCCATACCAATTTTCAACCGCGCAGCCAGCCGCGGTGATTTTTTCAAGCGGCGCGGGCAGCACGTAATCGGACGGCGCGCCGTTTTGCGCAAGGTAAGCGCGGATTTGCGACAGGTCGTTCGTGGTGAACTCCATGCCGTAGCCGCTGGTGGCAGTGTAGGCCATTTGGTTTTGAAAATGGGAGAGCGAAACGTCATTGCGATGAAAATGCGCCAGCCAGAATTGCGCGGAAAAAAGCAGGGACACGATAATCGCGGCAACGGCGACGGACGCTACCACCTTGTCCTTCCGCCGCGCAGCGATTTTTTTCTGCGCCGCCTGTTCGGAAATGATTTGTTCCATCAAGCCGGCGGGCGCGGCGATCTGGCGGAATTTTTCGCGCAACGCATTTTGCCGCGCGCAATGTTCTTCCAGCCAGCGCGCCAGTTCGGCGTCGCTTTTCGCCAGCACGAGCGCCTCGGAGATTTGCGGGTTGTCCGCGTCCGCCGTGTCCGGACGGTAAAGCTGCAAAATGATTTTTGCTTCGTCGCGGTTCATAGTTTTGGCGATTGAGGTTGAACGTCGGCGAGCAATTGATGCAATCGTCCAAGCCCGCGCGTCAGGCGAGATTTGACAGTACCCAGCGGCACGGCGAGGATTTCAGCGATTTCATTGTAGGAACAGTCCTGCAAATAAAACAGCGCGACGGGTGCCTGATAAATGTCATCCAGTTGCGCGAGCGCGTCGAGTACTTGCGCGGCGTCGAGACAATTGACCGTGGCGGGCGAAACAGTCGGAAGTTCCGCCATCGCGGATTCCAGTTCGACATGCGGAAAGCGCTTTTGCTTTCGGCGTGCGCCGAGAAATTCGCGGTGCAGCGTGGTAAAGAGCCATGTTTTCACTTTTGATATGTCGCGCAATTGGTGGCCTTTGTTCGCCCAGATGTAAAAGGTCTGTTGCACAAGGTCGCAGGCGTCGGCCTCATCGCGTGTAAGGCCGAAGGCAAACTGATAGAGTGGTCCGTAATGACGGGCCACCAGACTTTCGAAGTCCGTGCTTTCAGCCATATTGCGGCATCAAAGTTGAGAGTGCGCAACGTGTCAATTGTTCCCTTAAATTATTCCGGGAACAAATTCCATTGTGATTCATCATAACATGCGTGAAACCCTTATTGAAAAACATTTTCACTGTGGTGGCGACAATTATGTTGTGTCTGGTTGTCCCGCTTTGCAGTTTTGGCGCAACGGTCAGCGTAAGCGTAATAAATTTTGCATTCGTCCCAGCCACGACAAACATCTCTGCCGGAGACCGGGTGATTTGGACCTGGCCCAGTGGCTCAAATGCTCATAATGTAACCAGCACCAGCAGTCCGCAGGCATGGACGGCTTCAGCCACTCTGAATGGCCCGGCTACTTTTACTAATACATTCGGTTTGGGCGGCAATTTTCCATACAAATGCACGGTTCACAATTTCACAGGTTCAATCATTGTTGCAACGAATCTGCCGCCAACCGTGACCATTACCAATCCCGTTTCCGGCACCGTTTTTGCCGCGCCGGCCAACGTGACGATTCAAGCCTTGGCGACGGACGCGGACGGCACGGTGACAAATGTTCAGTTTCTTGTCGGCACGACCGTTTTGACCAACGAAGTCGCCGCGCCATTTTCCGCCACGACCAACAATCTGGCGGCGGGCAATTACACACTTTCAGCCATTGCTTCGGATAATCTCGGCGCAAAAAAAACCAATTCCGTCAGCATCACGGTTGATGTCCCGCCAACTGTGACCATCACCAATCCCGCGTCCGGCACCGTTTTAGCCGCGCCGGCGAATGTGACGATTCAAGCCTCGGCTTCGGATGCGGACGGCACGGTGACAAATGTTCAATTTCTTGTCGGCCCGGTTGTTTTGACCAACGAAGTCGCCGCGCCATTTTTTGGTGTCACCAATAATCTCGCTGTGGGCAGTTACACATTTTCCGCCGTGGTCTCTGACAACGCCGGGCTGACAGCGACGAATGCGGTCACCGTCAGCGTCATTACTCCCGTGCAAGTGACTCTTGGCGCTCCGACACAATCATCCTCCACGAATTTTCAGTTCAGTTATTCAGCGGACGTCGGACTGACTTACGTCATTCAACTGTCCACAGATTTGACTTCGCCCGATTGGATTCCAATTTTTACGAACGTTGCCACGAGTAATCCGATGACATTCGTGGATTCAAACGCGACGAACAACCCCGGATTTTATCGCGTCGAACTGCTGCCGAATCCGTGATTCGTCGTCAAAAAACATTTGAGCGTCCGGTCAAAACAGGCACTGTGGATGAAATTTATGCAGATATGGCGATTATTCATCAACGCATTGCAGTCCAGTTTGTTGATTCTGGTTTTATCCGGTGTAAAATCCGCCGCGTCCATTCCACCATCAAGCGTGGAGGCAACGGGCGCACGTACGTTCATGGCCAAAGGGGTGGTGGAAGAGATCAACGCAGACGCACAGACGGTCATCATCCGGCACGAGGCGGTTTCAAATTACATGGACGCCATGACCATGCCGTTCAAAGTGAAAGAGCAAAAGGAACTGGCCGATTTACGGCGCGGCGATGAAATCACTTTTCAACTCCACGTCACTGAAACCGAAAGCTGGATCGATCAAATCACAAAAATCGGGATGGTTCCGCTGGTAAAAGACACCAGACCGGCTGATTCACAGTCGGTGCAAGTCCGGGTTGCTCCGGCGAAAAATCCGCTGCTCGATTACAAGTTCACAAACGAACTGGGGCAAGCCGTCAGCCTGAACGACTTTCGCGGTCAGGCGCTGGCCGTGACGTTCTTTTACACGCGCTGTCCGCTGCCGGAATTTTGTCCGCGCCTGTCTAAAAATTTTCAGGAAGCGTCGCAAAAGCTCGCAGCCATGACCAATGCGGCAAGCAACTGGCATTTCATTTCCGTTTCCTTCGACACGGAGTTTGACACGCCGGAGATGTTGAAAGCCTACGGAGAAAGTTATCAATACAACCCGGCGCACTGGAGTTTCCTGACCGGGCCGTCGGACAAAATCGCCGAACTCGCCCGCGAATCGGGCGTGACGTATGAATCCGACAACGGCACCATCAATCATAATTTCCGGACGCTCATCGTGGATGCCTCCGGCCATTTGCAGATGGTTTTTCCGACCGGCGGAGATTTGTCGGATCAAATCGTGACGGAAATCATCAAGGCCGCCGCGGTGACGAACCCCGTCGTCGCGGGAAATCAAAGCCATTAAACCCCGTCGTGACCGCGTACCGCAGCCCACGTCAACCGCAACCCTTCCAAAGTCAACTCCGGTTTGACGGCGGAAATCTCCGGCAGCTTTGAAGCAATCAAGTTTGCGTAACCGCCCGTCGCCACAACAGGCAAGTTTTTTATTTTCAATTCCCCTTTCAATTCCGCGAGCAACCCGCGAATCAATCCGCGATAACCGTGAACCGCGCCGATCAACATCGCCTGCTCCGTGCTTTTGCCGACGACATTTTTAGTTTCGCGGATTTTTATTTTTGGCAGCAACGCCGTTTTCTCGTGCAAGTAATCCGTCATCGCCGCGAGTCCGGGAGCGATGATGCCGCCGACGTAATTTCCCGCGCGATTGACAACGTCGAATGTCACAGCCGTTCCAAAATCCACGACGACCACCGGCGCGCCGAAATGAAATTTCGCCGCGACCGCGTTCGCCAGACGATCCGGGCCGATTGAATTTGGCTTTGGATAATCAATGCCCACGCCGCGCACAGTCTTCGACGACAATTCCAAAACATCCAATATCCAAATCGCTCCCACAGTTTTGCGGACGAATGGAGTCGCGCGCGGCACGACGCTGCACAAAACCGCGCCTTCAATTTTCTTTACGCCGATAAATTTTTTGACGAGCGCGGCGGCTTTTCCGCCAAACCATCCGCGCGTCGGAATGTCGGTCTGTTTCAACACACGCCGGTCGTTCGCCAGACCGATGTGCGTGTGCGTGTTGCCGATGTCAAAAAGTAAAATCATTTTTCCAAAATCACGCCGCCGGTGATTTGTTCCAAATGGCCGTATTCCGTGCGCAACAGCAGCGCCCCGCCGTCGTCCAGCGCTTCGGCGCGCCCGCGGATTTTCCGCCCGCCGATCTGAACCGCCACGTTTTTGCCGATGGTCGTGCAATTTTCTTCCCACTCATCCGCGAGCGAGGCGAATTTTCCGGCACAAACCCGCGTGTAATCGCGGTCGAGTTCGCGCAAAATCGCCGTCGCCAGTTCGGCGCGTTCAATCGTCCCGCCTGATTCGATTTTGAGCGAAGTTGCCGTTTTCCGCAATTCCGTCGGAAATTCTTTTACGTCCAGATTCACGTCCACGCCGATGCCGAGGATGACGTGTTTGACGCGATCCACTTCCGCGCTCAACTCCGTCAAAATACCGGCGACTTTTTTTCCGCCGATCAAAATGTCGTTCGGCCATTTGATTTCCGGCTTCAAACCGGTTTCAGATTTGATGGCGCGAAACAAAGCCGTCGCCGCCGCGACTACAAGTTGGGTTGTTTCCTGCGGACGCAAATCCGGTCGCAACAAGACGGAAAACCACAGACCCTTGTGCGCGGACGAAATCCATTTTCGACCGAGCCGTCCGCGGCCTTTTGTTTGCGATTCGGCGAATACGACGACGCCTTCTTTCACGCCGTCGCGCGCCAATTTTTCAATCACGTCGTTCGTCGAGGTCGTCTGCTCGAACACGCGAATGTCGCGCCCGATGATTTTTGTTTTGCCGAGTCGCGACAACAAATCGTCAGCGTGCAAGACATCCGGCGCGCTCAAGAGCTTGTAACCGAAATGCGGGCTGGCCTCGATGTCGTAGCCGAGCGAACGCAATTCCTCGATGCGCGACCAGATCGCCGCGCGGCTGATGCGCAATCGCTCCGCGAGTTCCGCGCCCGAAACGCCGCCGGGATTTTCGCGCAACGCGGAAAGAATTTTGGCGTCCGTTGTCATTCAAAATCCAAACCGATGTCCATGGCGCGCGCGGAATGCGTGAGCGCGCCGACGGAAATGAAATCCACGCCGGTCTCGGCGATCGCACGGGCGTTTGCCAGATTCACGCCGCCGCTGGCCTCGGTCTTCGCGCGGCCTTTTATTTTTTGCACCGCGAGTCGCAGCTGGATTGGGTTCATGTTGTCCAGAAGAATGATGTCTGCGCCCGCATCAGCGGCCTGTTCGACCTGTTCCAAAGTGTCGGCTTCGACTTCGACTTTCAATTTCGGAAATTTTTTCCGGGCGTGTTCAACCGCAACGACAATCGCATTTGGTTTTTCACTTTGCAGCGCGGCAAGGTGATTGTCCTTGATCAAAATCATGTCGAACAGGCCGATGCGATGATTTTTCCCGCCGCCGCACGCGACGGCGAATTTTTCAAACCGCCGCCAGCCGGGCGTGGTTTTGCGCGTATCGAGGATTTGCGCGGGCGTGCCTTTGACGGCGTCAACAAACTGCGCGGTCAATGTCGAGACGCCGGAAAGCCGCTGGATAAAATTCAGCGCGACGCGCTCCGCGCTCAAAATGGCGCGAGCCGGGCCGGAAACTTTCAATAGAATTCCGTCGCTGTTGACGCGCTGGCCGTCTTGCGAAACTTTTTCGATTTTGATTTTCGGCGAAAGTTCGCGGAACGCGGTTTCGGCGAAATCGAGTCCGGCGACGACGAGCGGTTCGCGCGCGCGCATGACGGCTTTGGCCGTCGCCGTTTCGGGTACGGTGGCGAGCGTTGTGGCGTCGCCGCTGCCGATGTCCTCGGCCAGCGCGCTTTTCACTGCGGCGCGGATTTCTTCGCGGCTCAATTCCATGCCTATAAAATGCCCGTGACATGGTGAGATTGTAAATCTTCGTTTTTGTTTGCGTCCGTTCGTGCTTTAATTCGCGCGCATGAGCAAAGGCGTTTTGCTGGTCAATCTCGGTTCGCCCGATTCGACTTCGGTCGGCGACGTGCGGAAATATCTGCGTGAATTCCTGATGGACGGACGTGTGCTGGACTCAAATTGGCTCGTGCGTTTTTGTGTCGTGAATTTTGCGATTCTGCCAAGACGACCGAAGGAATCCGCGCACGCTTACGAAAAAATCTGGCTGCCCGAAGGTTCGCCGTTGGTCGTCACAAGCAAGCGCGTGCAAGCGAAATTGCAGGAGCGCGTGAGCGTGCCGGTCGAACTCGCGATGCGTTATCAAAATCCTTCAATCGAAACCGCGATTTTGAAATTGCGGCAACAAAACGTGACGGAACTTTTTTTGATTCCGCTGTTCCCGCATTACGCGATGTCGAGCTACGAGTCCGCCGTCGTTCGCGTGCAAAAAGTGGCGGGGCGAATCGCGCCGAAAATGCGGATTGAAGTCCAGCCGCCGTTTTTTGATTCGCCGGATTACATTTCAGCCTTGGTCGCGAGCGCGAAAAATTATCTGGAAGGTGGCTACGACCATTTGCTGTTCAGCTTTCACGGAATTCCAGAAAGACATTTGCGCAAATCCGACCCGACCGGCTGCCATTGTCTGGCGAAGGAAAATTGCTGTGAAGTTCCGAGTCCGGCGCATGCGACGTGTTATCGCGCACAATGTTTTAAAACCGTCGCGGCTTTTGTGAAACAGGCGGGAGTGCCGAAAGAAAAATACTCCGTTTCATTTCAATCAAGACTCGGGCGCGACCCGTGGCTGAAGCCTTACACGGATTTTGAACTGTTGGAATTTCCGAAACGCGGCGTGAAAAAACTTTTGGTCGTCTGTCCGGCGTTCGTCTCGGATTGTTTGGAAACACTGGAGGAAATCGGCATCCGCGGTCGCGAAACTTTTTTGTCGGCGGGCGGAAAAGAGTTTGTGGAAATTCCCTGTCTGAACGAGCACCCGGTATGGATTTCAGCGCTTGAGAAAATGGTCCGGCGGTTTCTGTCTTGAAAGCGCGGATCATTTTCGCGCTGTTTCGCGGCCCAGAACGTAGTTGAACTTCAGTTTGACCGTGTCTAAAAGTCTGAAGACACCTTTTTTCTTTTTCGGTTGCGCGACTTGAAGCGGTTCGCACTTGTGGCTGCAGAGCGGGCACAGAAAAACCGGCTGGCCGCCCTTGATGCGCAGGCCGCGGACACAGTCGTTGCACATGATCTCGCTGCAATGAGTGCATTTGTACGTCGCCAGCGCCTTCGAATGTCGCGGGCAAAGCATCGCGCCGTCCGGCAAAACGACCGGCGGTTTCGGGCGGTCGCGTTCAAATTTCGGGATCGCCACGTTGACATCGGTGTTCTCGACGAACAGTTCCACGTCGCCCAATCTCACTTCCTGTCCGCGATCCAGCCACACTTCCATGACGGGTTCGCCGTTGACGAACGTGCCGTTGGTGGAATCGCAATCGCGAATGTAAACGCCGTCAGCAGAGACAACCAGTTCGCAGTGATACGATGAGACGGTGGGATGTTCGATGGGGAAGTCGCAATCCGGGTCGCGACCGACGTGATTGACACCGAGACGCAATTCCAGCGTCCGGTTTTCCAGCCCCGCAGTTTTTATCAGAAGTCTGGCCATATGGCCTCCACCATTTCCAATCCGATGGCATCCTGCTCTTTGATAAAGGAAAAGTCGAGAGGAAAATTGACCGGTTCCGGACGGTCAGGAAGTTATTGCAGCGGATTTTTCGCGAACGCGAATTCCTCCACGGTTTTTCCGCCGATGAGATGTTCTTGGATGATGCGTTCCAAAACCTCCGGCGTGCAGGAATGATACCAGACGCCTTCGGGATAAACGACCGCGATCGGCCCGCTGACGCACACGCGCAGGCAATTGACCTTCGTGCGATAGACCAGCGGTTCCGGTCCGGCCAGATTCAATTCCTTCAGCCGCCGCTTCAAAAATTCCCACGCGACCAGACCCTGTTCCTTCGCGCAACATTTCGGCTCGGTCTGGTCGGCGCACAGAAATATGTGGCGGCGGAATTTTCTGATGCCGAGCGTTTCGACGGCGGCTTGCAGTTCAGTTTTCATGTCTCGATGTGAAATAGGTTAGTCCAATAACGCCTGCAACGGCAACAAGCGCGCCGACGAGCGAGCGAATCCCGATTTTTTCTTTTTCAACGATGCGCGTCATCGGCAGCAAAACGATCGGCGTTGTCGCGACGACCGCCATTACGATGCCGGCGGGGATTTTTTCGAGCGCCCATTGCACGCAAGTCACGCCGAGTGTTTGACCGGCGAGGCTGTTGCCCAGAACCCACGGCCAGATGCGTCTCCATTTTTCCCGCGAGACCTGAAACGTTTTTTCCTCAAACACGCCGCCGTGCGTTTGGGCGGAACGCCATTTTGCTGCGAGCAAAATGATCGCCGGAATCAACACACCGCCGAGAACGCGCTGGTAACCGGTCGTACCGGGATCGGGATGCTCTCCGGCGGCGTGCGCGACGAAATAAGCTTTGCGGCTCAACACCGCGCCATAGGCGCTGCAAAGTCCGGCGAAGGCGGTGAAAAAAATTCCGATCCACAACTGGCGTGGCGGAATTTTTGCATGGTCGCTCGGTGCGAGCGCGATGGCCACTCCGCTCAAAATCACCGCGATGCAAATCAATTCAGTGCCGGTCAGTTTTGTTCCGAGCCACAACCATTCGATCAGGATGGCGAAGAGCGGGATGAAACACTGCACCAATAGAACGGCGCGGCGGCTGCCGAGCCGGGGCAGGGCTTGAAAATATCCGGTGTCGCCGAGGCCGATCCCGAAAAATCCGCTCACGACAAACAGTGGAAACGCCGCGCCCGCAAGTCCGCCGCCAAAAATATGCGCCCACAATCCCAGACAAAGCATCGCGGTGCAGATGCGCCAGAAATTCGCCTCCGCGCCGCCGATCTGTCTGGAACTGCGGTAGCCGCAGATGGCGGAGATGGAGAACAGCAGTGCGGCTAGGAGCGCGGCGAGCATTTACAATTGCTCGTAATAATCGTCCGAGCCGAGTTCGCTGGCTTCATCCACCTGCACGCCGCTTTCCTGAAGGATTTTGGCGATGTCCGGCGCGACCCAGCGCTTGTTCTTGTTTTTGCGACCGACGGGTTTGATGCGGTAACGACCCAACGCGTCGCTTTCAACCAGGCCGCGTTCCTGCATCCGCATCAGCAGCGGCTTGGCCCATTCGGGGTTCTCGTGAAATTTTTTCTTGCCGCTTGACCGCCGGGCGATCTCCTTGGCGCTGACAAATTCCTCACCCCACGTTTTCAGAAAATAAAAAATTTCACGCTCGTCCGCATCCATGACATGAAATTGCCAAAATCCATCGGCAGAGTCGAGGATTTAAAGTTTCGTCGCGACGAACTGCGACAGCTTTTGCGCGTCGGCGTTGAACAAGCGGATGCCCTCGGAAGTTTTTTCCGTCGCCATCGCATTTTCGTTCAGCAGCCAGCGGAATTTCTTTTCATCGAGCGGAATTTTTTCGATTTTGCTTTCGCGCGCGATTTCGGGACTCAATTTGCGCGGCAGCGGCGCGGAGCTTTTCTGCAATTCGCCGAGCAACTGCGGGCTGATGGTCAGTAAATCACAACCGGCGAGTTCGGTGATTTCGCCGGCGTTGCGGAAACTCGCGCCCATGACTTCCGTCGCATAACCGAATTTTTTGTAATAGGAATAAATCTCTTTCACAGAAATCACGCCGGGGTCTTCGGCGGGCGCAAACTCCTTTTTCTCCTTTGCCTTATACCAATCCATGATCCGCCCGACGAACGGCGAAATCAATTTCACCTTCACCTCGGCGCACGCGACGGCCTGCGCCAGAGAGAATAGTAAAGTCAGATTGCAATTGATTCCTTCGCGCTGGAGGATTTCCGCCGCGCGGATGCCTTCCCACGTCGAGGCGATCTTGATGAGGATGCGTTCGCGCCCGATGCCGTGGCTTTTGTAAAGTTCGATGAACCGCCGCGCTTTGTTGACGAGCGCGTCCGTGTCGAAAGACATGTTCGCGTCCGTCTCGGTCGAGACGCGTCCCGGAACGATTTTTAAAATTTCGAGCCCGAAGAAAATCATCAGATCGTCCAGCACGCGCGCCAGCAATTCTTTGCCGCCGGATTTTGTTTTATTATCGGCAACCGCCTTGTCCACGAGAAATTTGTATTCAGGCATCTGCGCGGCTTTCAAGATCAGCGACGGATTTGTCGTGGCGTCCTGCGGCGCGAATTGCTTAAGCGTGGCGAAGTCGCCGCTGTCGGCGACGACTTTGGTGAATTTCTTGAGCTGGTCGAGCTGGGTTTCGGAACTCATATTTTTTACAAAATACGCCTGCTTTCTGCGATGGCAAACTTTTTGACGCGCCTTTGCGCGCCGCGTAAGATGTCGCGTTTCATGAAACAACAAAATTCAATTCCCGGCTTCCGCACCGTTCCGCGCACCGGCGTGATTTACGTCACGCACGAGGCGACGCGCCACGGATTTTCCTACGGCAACGCCGAGTGGGCGAACCTCGGTCAAGGCTCGCCCGAAACCGGAGAAATTCCCGGCGCGCCACCGCGTGTCACCGAAGTCACCATTTCCGAGGCGAGCCGGCAATACGGCCCGGTTGCCGGCAACCAAAAATTGCGCGAGGCCGTCGCCGATTTTTACAACGCCACTTATCGGCGCGGAAAAAAATCCAGATACACCGCCGACAACGTCAGCATCGCCAGCGGCGGACGCCTCGCACTCACGCGCCTCGCCAGCGCGCTCGGCAACATCAACATGGGCCATTTTATTCCCGACTACACGGCCTACGAAGAACTCTTGAGCGTGTTCAAGGCGTTCACGTCCATTCCCATTTTGCTGCGCGCCGAGCACGGTTACAAGATTTCACCCGCCGATCTGAAGGAGGAAATCCTCGGACGCGGCTTGAGCGCGCTGCTCGTCAGCAATCCGTGCAACCCGACCGGCCAGTTGATGCAAGGAAAAGAATTGTCCGCGTGGTGCGACCTTGCGCGCGAATGCCAATGCTCGATGATTTTCGACGAATTTTATTCGCATTACATTTATTCCGAAAAAAATTCCGCAAAACCAAAAATGGCTTCCGCCGCCGAATTTGTTGAAGATGTGGAAAGTGATCCAATCATCGTCGTGGACGGCCTGACAAAAAACTGGCGCTATCCCGGCTGGCGAATCAGTTGGACGCTCGGACCGAAAGCCGTGATTGAAGCGATCGCCAGCGCCGGTTCATTTCTCGACGGCGGCGCGAACCATCCGTTCCAAAACGCCGCGCTGCCATTGCTTGATCCAAAGAATGCCGAACAGGAAACGCTCGCCATCCAAAAACATTTTGGAAAGAAGCGCGCGCTGCTTTTGTCGCGGCTGAAAAAAATGAACATCGGCGCGGACGCCGCGCCCGCCGGTGCGTTTTACGTCTGGGCGAATCTGGCGAAGCTGCCGAAACCGCTCGACGACGGCATGAATTTTTTCCGCGAAGGTTTGAAGGAAAAAGTCATCGTCGTGCCCGGCGTGTTTTTCGACGTGAACCCCGGCAATCGCCGAACGCACGCTCGCTACAAAAATTATTGCCGCATCAGCTTCGGCCCGGAGATTGAAAAACTCGAACTTGGCCTCGACGCCTTCGAGCGCATCATCAAGAAGTTTAAATAGATTTCAAGAATTCCGCGATTTGCTCCGCCGCGTTGCAGCCGGATACGATGGAATCCGCCAGCGAAACCCCGTCGCGAAAATGTCCGGCGAAAAATAATCCGCGCGCTTTCGATTCGATTTCATCCATGAGATTTTTGAATTTGCCATAGCCGACGTTGTATTGCGGAATCGCCTTCGGATAAAGCGTGACGTGTTGGAACACCGGCCTGCCTTTCACGCCGAGCAGCACGCGCAAATCTTCGCAGACCAACTCGACCAGTTTTTCCGGTGGCAGCGACGCCAGTTCCGGATAACGCTCGCCGCCGATGTAGCTGGAAAGCAAAATGTGTCCGGCAGGCGCGCGGTTTGGAAACAGTGACGAGGAAAAAATCGTTCCAAGGATTCTGAAGCCCTCGATTTTCGGGATCAGCATCCCGAAACCTTCGCACGGATGCGTCACGTCTTCGCGACGAAAGCCAAGAACCACGCTCGCGACCGGCGCGTAACGGATTTCGGAGAAAGTGGAAAAATTCAGCGGCGTTTGTGATTCAATTTTCAGTTCGGCCAATTTGTAAGCCGTGCCGCAATAAATCACTGAGCTGTGTTCAAATTCACCGCTTGAAGTCGTCACGCGCCAACCGTCCTTTGTTTGCAATAGTTTTGTGACTTGCGTGTTCAGCTTCAACGAATCACTGAGCTGCGAGGCCAGCGCATCCGGCAAAACTTGCAAACCTTCGTCGAACGAAAATTTTGGCGCGCGGTCCTTGGAAATTTCACCGCTCTTCTTCCGTTCGCTCGCGCCGAAAAACTGGCCTTTGATCAGCGAACCATATTTCTCCTCGAGTTGCGCGAGTTTCGGAAACGCATGTTGCACCGAAAGTTTGTGCGGATCGCCCGCATAAACTCCGGCGACGAGCGCGTCCACCAGCCGGTCGAGAAATTCCTGATTCAACCGGCGCGTGACAAATTCCGCTACGCTTTCTTCCTTGCCGTCGCGTCGCGGCGGCACGAACGGCTCGCGCATCAATGCGAACTTCGCTTTCGCGCTCAACAATTCCGACGTGAAAATTCCGGCCTGCGAAGCTGGCATTGCGACCGTTCGTTTGCCATGGACGACGAATCGCGCTCCCGCGTTCGGATTAGTGTCCAGCCGGCGCGATTCCAATCCCGCGTCGCGGATGAGTTCGGAAATTTTCGGCGACGTTTCGAGCAGCGTGTTCGGGCCGGATTCGGCGAGAAAACCATTTTGCCGCGACGACTGGATGACGCCGCCGGCGCGGCCGCCCGCTTCATAGACCGTGACCGGCACGCCTTTGCGCTTCAGATAAAACGCGGCGGTCAACCCCGTGATGCCAGCGCCGATGATTGCGATGGATTTCATTTGGAACTTTCTTTGGATGCTGGGAAAAAAACTGTTTTGTCACTTAAATGAATTTTGAATTCTTCAAGTGAAAATCTTCCAATTTTCCACGGAATCAATTCTTTTGCTTCATCGTGATGCTCCAAAGAATCTCTCAAGCCGATTACTCCATAATTTTCTCTAACCATCACCCACGCCTTTTCGCCCGCGCGGCGAGCAAATCCTGGATGAACATCAATCAGTTTTGGCTCTTGATACGAAGCAATATTGATCCTGTATATTTTTTCGAGTGCATCATGATAAGCCAATGCTTTGTTAACATAGGTCATTATTTGCTCATTGGAATAAATTGCGAGTGGACGAGTTGTCCTGACTTCTTTGCCGGAAAAAGAATAATCTGAATGAAAAATGGCGTTTCTTAATTCTCTATTCCAAACCTCTTCAAGAGGGGTCACGATTGCTGTCAAATCCAGCGGCACTGATTCATGTCTGATTTGCCTGATTTTATCGCCAGGACTTTGAGGTGCTCCATTTTTTTTTGGTGGGAAGCAATGCGTTTTGAATCTCAATCCGCGAGCCACCCTAACCATGTTCATCAAAATTTCATACGGTTCAGATGCTTCAACTATGTGGCCGTAAAGCCACAGCTGCAAATGGCGTTCCGCCTCGTAAGTCTCAACTTTCTCGTGAAGGGACATCATTGCAGGAATCATTTGAAGTGTTGTTTCATAGGGGTCCCAACCAGCGTCTTGAAGGCCACGGACTCGAAGCAATGAAAGGATAAACTCAAATTCGGAAGATGCTTTTGCCTTTTCAAAAGCAGGATAAAAACAACCAAGATATTTTAAGACAGAATCTAAATAAATTTTCTTAAAGCCGGTGTCATCGAGCTTCGACCGAACTTCTTCGGTAAAAGACCAAACTCCATCGTCACGCTTTAGAAGTCCAAACTTTTCAAAATTTTGCATTGAATTTTCAAATCGTCCGCGAATGTTTCCGTTCGCCCGACGGCGCGAGCGTGTTGTCGAAGCACATCGCGAGGTTGCGGATGAACAGGCGGCCGGTGTCGGTGACTTCAAAACCAGCGGGCGAAAAATGAATCAATCCGTCGGCGGCAAATGATTTCAACGCCGCGAGTTCGTCCGCAAAATGTTCCGCGAAGTTGACGCCGAGTTTTTGCGACATGGCGGCGTAATCGAGCGACAAATCGCACATCACGCGTATGATGGTTTCGCGGCGGGTTTTGTCCTCGTCCGTCAAAAAATATCCGCGCGTGAACGGGGTTTTTCCGGCGTCGAGCGCGGAGTAATAATCCGGCAATTCTTTTTCGTTCTGCCAATAGGCGTCGGGGATTTGAGAAATCGAAGACATGCCGAACGCGTAAATGTCCGCGTTGGCGCGCGTGCTGTAACCCTGAAAATTCCGCTGCAAGGTTTTGTTGCGCTGCGCCACGGTCAGTTCGTCGTCCGGCCGCGCGAAATGATCCATGCCGATGTAGACGTAGCGGTTGTTTTCCGTGAGCCGTTCGATGACATTCTTGAGCAACTGCAATTTCACCTCGGCGGTCGGCAGGATTTTTTGCTCCAGGATTTTTTGCGCGGGTTTCACCCACGGCACGTGCGCGTAGCTGAACACGGCGAGGCGGTCGGGCGACATTTCCAAAACCGTGTCGAGCGTGCGGTTGAAAGAATCGGCGGTCTGAAACGGCAGGCCGTAAATCAAATCGAAATTGACCGAGCCGAAGCCGGATTCGCGCGCCCAGTCCAACGTCTGCTGCGTCAAATCGCGCGGCTGGATTCTGTGAATCGCTTCCTGAACCTGCGGATCAAAATCCTGCACGCCGAGCGACGCGCGATTAAAACCGATTTCGCGCAGCGCGACGATATGCTCGCGCGTGAGCCGGCGCGGATCAATTTCAACTCCGGCTTCGATGTTGTCGGCGAACTTGAAATATTTGTGGATGATGCCGCCGAGTTTTCTGATTTCGTCCGGCTTGAGAAACGTCGGCGAACCGCCGCCCCAATGCAGTTGGACGACTTTGCGTTTCGGATTCAGCCGCGACGCCATCTGCGCGACTTCCTTTTCGAGATAATCCAGATACGGCAAACCTTGCGCGTGGTCTTTGGTGATGACGGTCGTGCAGCCGCAAAACCAGCACAGTGTTTCGCAGAACGGTATGTGAAAATAAATCGAAAGGTCACGCTCGGATTTATTATTTTCGGAAATTTTTTCAGCGAGTTCCGGCCACTTGAATGCGTCGGTGAATTTCGTCGCGGGCGGATAGCTGGTGTAACGCGGCCCGGCCACGTTGTATTTTTTTACCAGATCCAGATTGACGTTGAGTGCGCTCATTTGAAATGGCGAACCGTGCTTACCAGACTTTCAATGCACTCGAGTTTGGCTTCCGGCGGCACGCCATGACCGAGATTGAAAATATGTCCGCTTGCGCCGCGCATTTCAGTCAAAATTTTCTGCGTTTCCGCCGCGACTTTTTCCGGTGTCGTCATCAGTAAAAATGGATCGAGGTTGCCTTGGACGCCGATATGTTCCGGTAATTTTTTGCGGACGTCGGCGAGCCGCACGCCGGAATCAATCCCCAAGATGTTCGCGCCGGTTTCCACAAGCGTGTCCCAGCTTCCGTGAACGTCCTTTGAAAAGACGATTACCGGAACGGTGCTGTTCAGCCCTGCGATGATTTGCTTGATCCAGTTCGCGGACGCCGCGGCGAACGCGCTTTCCGGCAGCAATCCGCCGAGGCTGTCGAAGATTTGCACGGCGTCCACGCCCGCGACGATTTGCATCTGCAGCAGACGCGTGACGGCGACGGTCAATTTCTCCATCAGCATCAAAAAAATTTCAGGCTGCGTGTAAAAAAGATTTTTCGCGCGGGTGAATTCCTTGACGCTGCCGCCTTCGAGCATGAAGTTGGCGAGCGTCCACGGCGAACCGGCGAAACCGATGAGCGCGGTTTTGTCGCCGAGGTTTGACTTCACGAGTTGCAGCGCGCGCGGGATGTACTCCAGTTTTTCCGGCAGGGCGGCGACGTTGAGTTCCTTGATGTCGGTCGTTGTTGCGAGAACGAAATTCATCGCGATGCCGCCGCCGTCGCGGAATTTGTAGCCCTGACCCAGGCCTTCGGCGGTGACGAGGATGTCGCTGAACAAAATCGCCGCGTCGAAATCGAACCGGTGGACCGGCTGGAGCGTGACTTCGGCGGCGAGTTCGGGCGTGCGGACGAGTTTGAGAAAACCGTGTTTGCCCTTGAGCTTGCGATATTCCGGCAGAGCGCGCCCGGCCTGGCGCATCAGCCAGACCGGCGGGCGGTCAACGGGTTTGCAGCGGCACGCGTCGAGAAACCGCCAGCGGTTCGTTTCCGATTTGGTTTGGTTTGCGGAAGCGACAGTCATTTTGCGTGGCAGGATACGTCGAAATCCGTCCGGCGGCGAGCGCGTTATTGTTGCAGCATGGGAATCCGCCAGACTTTGACGGGTTTCGGAAAACCGGTGAATTTTTCCTCGCCGGAAATTCCAGTCTGTCGGATTTCGGCGAGAAATTTTTGCGTTTCGACACGCTGGTAAATTTCATCGGCGAGAACAAGGTCGTCGCCGCGGCAATGGCCGACGAGCCGCGCGGCAAGGTTGACCGTCGTGCCGAAAAAATCGAGGCAGTCATTGGCATTGACCGCGAGGCACGCGCCGGCGTGAAGGCCGGATTTCAATTGCAGGCGCGCATTTTGTTTTGAATTCGCGCGCGAAAGTTGCTCGTGCATTTCACGGGTCGCCGCGAGCGCTTCCGGCAGATTGCTGAAAACGGCCATGATCGCGTCACCGATGGTTTTGACGACCGTGCCGTGTTGCGCCGCCACGACATCGTGCAGGATTTTGAAATGGTCGCGCACGAGTACATAGGCGGGCGCATCGCCGATGCTCGAATACATCGCGGTCGAGCCGCGCAAATCAGTGAAGAGGACGACCTGCGAGCCGACGCTGACCCGCTCGGTCGGCGAGATGACTTCGCGCGCGAACAGATCGCGGAACTCCTGCCAGTTCGTGACGCGCGCGGCTGTCAAAATATCGTCATCCCACCGGCTTTCTTCAAGTGCGAGTTGAACGGGAAATGTGTTCGGGTTGAAAACGGAAAGTTTTTTTCCCGCATGGAACTCAAATTTTTCCGGCGCGCAAACAATTTCGACTTCGTCTGGCGGCAGCGCGGAAGTTTCTTTGACTTGGGGCGAATGCAGGCGGAATGCAGGGTTAAGTTCGGGCAGTTTCCATTCGCGCCGTTCGTCCGGTTCGAGAAAAATCTGGCTGGCGACGTGCGGTTTGCCGCCCGGCCCGACGAGGCAAAAAGTCTGCTCGTCGCACGGGCGCACGGATGGATGGACGGAAAATTTCAGTTCGACGGACTTGTCGAACTCGGCGTCGAACTTGATGTTGCAAACGTCGCAGTGCGCGGCGCGGGAGAGTTGTGCGAGCGATGTGTTGCGCGGCAGGCGGGTGGAGCGGCAGTTCGGGCAAAGAACTTCCCAGCTCAAATTCAGCAGCCCGGCGCGCGTGCCGTGCAAAAATAATTTCAGGACCTCCCAGCGGTCGGCGTTCCATTTTCGCGCGACGGCGAAAGGCCGGATGCGCGACAATTCCACGTCCGGCGAACCGGCGATCAATTCGCGCAACTTTTCAACGAGCGGCAGATTTTCCGCGCGTAATTTTTTCAGACCGTTTTCGAGCGCGGTTTCGTCCGGCGTGGCCGACGGCAGTTTCGGCATGACGGCGCGTTGCCGTCCGGCGAGATGTTCGCCGACATCGCGGATCAACGCGCTCATATCGCGCATGGCTTTTGGGCCGAGAATTTTCCGCGCCAGAAATTTTCCAAGGGCGTTGCGCGGCGTGAAGCGGGCGAAAATTTCAATCGCGCAGCCGGAAACAGTTTCGTTCAGACGCAAACCCGTGACGCTTTCCGCGAACGGCCCGGAAAAATAAACGCGACGGACCTGGTAAAATTCCGGTTCCGTCCACTCGAACGGAAATTCGCGCCACGCGAGTTTGAAGCCGAAGATTTTCGCGCGCGCTGTGACTTCGCTGCCGCCTTCGGGCAGCGGTTTGATCTCATATTTCACCGGCGGCAGCCCGATGGCGCGGTTGATCCAGTCCGTTTTGGCGAGAATCGGCCAGACTGCCGCGCGCGGTTGCGGCAGTTCCACTGTTCCGACGATTTTGACCAGTCCAGCCATGCGCAGAAATCTAACAATGACAAGGTGATTTGGACAGCGCGGCGATGAAAATTTTTCCGCAACTTTGCGCGCGGCTCGGTTTTTAATTTTCAGACGATGAAAGACAAGCTTCAAAACGAATTGCGCGGACTGCTCTCGCGCCTGCCTGACGCGCCCGTCGCATCGAATTTCACCGCCCGCGTGATGCAGGCCATCGAGCTTGAAGAAGCGAGGGCCGCGCGTGTGCGCAATCCGATCCGGTTTTGGCGCGTGCTGGTGCCGCGCGTGGCCGTTGCTGCGGCCATGATCCTGTTCGCCGGCCTGACAGTCCAGCATCACGATCTGAATGTTCAACGCGCCGCGCTTGCCCAAAATGTCGCGCTGGTCGCGGCGTCGCAACCGCTGCCGAGTGTCGAGGCGCTGAAAAATTTTGACGCCATCCAGCGTATGAGCCAGCCGCAACATGCTGACGAGGAATTGCTGGCGCTGCTCCAATGAATTTTTTGCGGCAGACGCGCTGGTGGTTCGCCATTCTCGTGGCGGGGCAGAGAATGGTTCTCCCGTTGATCGCCGAAAATTCCACAAACATTCCGGCTTCTCTAAAATCACTTTCCGCCCGGACGAATTTTGCAATGCCGCCGCTGCCGCCGGCTCCGCAATCGCCGGTGAAAATTTTCCGCGACCTGCTGGCGATGAGTCCGCAGGAACGGAAAAATTATCTGACCAACCGCCCGCCGCAAATCCGCGAGCGCATCCTCGCCAAGGTGAACGAGTATCTGGCGCTGGATCCGGCCGAACGCGAGTTGCGGCTGCGCGCGACGGAATTGCGCTGGTATCTGATGCCGTTGCTGCGCAGTTCGCCGACGAACCGCGACGCGCAGCTCGCCCGCGTGCCCGACGACATCCGCGGACTGGTCAGGACGCGGCTCATCCAGTGGGAAATCCTGCCGCCGCCGCTGCAAAAGGAGTTTTTGGAGAACGAACGCACGCTTCATTATTTTTCGCACGTGGATTCGACGAACGGGCCGCCGGAACCCGGCTGGAGCGGCAAACCGGGCGGCGAAGACCAGGCGCGATGGAACGCCCTTTCGGAGCAACAGCGCCAAATCATGACCGCGCAGTTCAATCATTTTTTTGAACTCGCTCCGGGAGAAAAACAAAAAACGCTGGACACCTTGTCCGACGCCGAGCGCGTGCAGATGGAGAAAACCCTGCAAACATTCGACAAACTGCCGCCACAGCAGCGGCTCGAATGCGTCCACGCGTTCACGAAATTCGCTGGGATGAGCCCGCAGGAACGGGCGGAGTTTTTGAAGAACGCCGAGCGCTGGTCGCAGATGCCGCCAAAAGAGCGGCAGGCCTGGCGCGACCTTGTGGCACAAGTCCCCAAATGGCCGCCGTTGCCGCCGAAAATCCAGCCGCGCGCGCATCCGACCGTCGCCACAAATCTGGATTGAACGGCGAGATTCAAATTTCAATTTCATCCGCTCTGTTCTAATTTCCCTTCGTGCATCCGATCGCTTTCAAACTCGGCTCGTTCACGATTCATTGGTATGGCGTGATGATGGCGCTGGCCTTCATCGCAGGACTGTGGACGGCCATGCGCCGCGCGCGTCGCGAAAAAATTTCCGGCGAGACGATCGCCGACGTGACTTTGTGGCTGATGATCGGGGCGATTCTCGGCGCGCGCTTCGTTTATGTGACGACGTATTGGAAGGAGGAATTCGCCGATCAGCCGCTCTCGGAAATTTTCATGATCCAACACGGCGGACTCGTTTACTACGGCGGACTCATCGGCGCGGCGATCGCCGGAATCATCTACATCCGCTGGAAAAAACTGCCTCTGTGGAAGATCGCCGACATCGTCGCGCCGAGCATCGCGCTGGGCAGCATGTTCGGGCGCACCGGCTGTCTGCTCAACGGCTGCTGCTACGGCCGCCCGACCGGTTTGCCGTGGGGAATCCGTTTTCCAGCCGACCATCCGACCGGCGGCGTGCCGGTTCATCCAACGGAAATTTACGACGGTTTGTTGAATCTGGTCCTGTATTTCTTTCTCGCGTGGATGTTCCGCCGCAAAAAATTCGACGGCCAGATTTTTGCGACTTACCTGCTTTGCTATGCCATCACGCGTTCGTTCGTGGAATACTTTCGCGGCGATTACACCAATCTCCATTACCATCTCGGCCTCACGCCCGCGCAATGGATCGGCGTGCCGATTTTTGTCACCGGACTTGCACTTGCAGTGATTCTGTCGCGCCGCGCGCCCGCGAAATGAAGCCGCCCATCTTCATCGCCGGGCCGACTGCGGTTGGAAAATCTGAAATCGCCCTTTTGCTTGCCGAAAAAATCGGCGGCGAAATCATCTCCGCCGATTCGATGCAGGTTTATCGCGGACTCGACATCGGCACGGCCAAGCCAAGTGCGGCTGAACGAAAGGGAATTTCGCATCACCTCATTGACATCTGCGACCTGACGGAAAATTTTGATGCCGCGCAATTCATCCGGCTCGCGCAAAAGGCGGTGGAAGAAATCCAGTCGCGAAATAAAACTCCGGTTTTCTGCGGCGGCACGGGACTTTATTTCAAGGCGTTCTTGAGCGGACTCGGTGAAGCGCCTGCCACCAATCCAGAACTGCGCGCCGAACTGGAAGCCGCGTCGTTCGAATCGTTGCTGCGCGAATTGAAAGAGCGCGATGCCGAAGCTTACGAAAAAATTGACAAACAAAATCCGCGCCGCGTCATCCGCGCGGTGGAAGTGATCCGGTTGACGGGAAAAAAGTTTTCCGAACAACGCGCCGAGTGGAAGGAGCAGGGTGCTCTCCCCATTAAAACAAATTTTTATTGCTTTACTCGGCAGGCCGCTGATTCGCACGCGCGCATCAACGCGCGGGTGGATGCGATGTTCGCGCGCGGGCTGGTGGATGAGACGCGCGGATTGCTCACGCACGGCCTTGAGCAAAACAAAACGGCGATGCAGGCCATCGGCTACCGGCAGGTGGTGGAACATTTGCGCGGCGAACGCCCGCTGGCGGAAACGATTGAACTGGTGAAAAGCCGCACGCGGCAATTTGCCAAGCGGCAACTGACGTGGTTCCGTCGCCAGCTTGATCCGGAATGGATCGGATTGAAGCCGGAGGATTCTCCGCAGGAGATAGCACGGAAAATCCAAGTCTGATCAAGTCCGATTATCAATTTTTCGCGTGTTTTCCATTAAAAGCAGGCTTTTGAGGGGACAAACCAAGCTCGAAATGCCACAAAGCAAGCTTGGAAGCTTTGGACACATTGCAAGACCGCTTTCAAGGCGTGAAGAAACAATGACCCTAAGATTTTCATGGAATGTAATAAGGTTTTCAATTTCGACGGTCATTTTTGGTTTTAAGTCATCATGAACTTCGTCGAAGCCATCAAGAAACAGCACCAACTTTTTTGTAGATGCAATGTCTTGAAATATTTCCTCATCAATTTTAATCCCAAGCTCTTGAAATGCCGATATGATGGCCTGAAGAAGCGTCTGCGTTTGTTGGATTCTGCGCAATTCAAGAAATACGGGGAGATATTCGCCTCGAACTAATTCAACAGCGCAAAGATACCGAAGAAAAATTGATTTTCCTTGTCCTGCTATACCTTCAATTAAAAGACTGCCATTAGATTCAAAATCTGAAAGTGATGCAATCTTTGTCCGTTTATTTTCAAATGTAATATGTTGTTGGCAGTAAAATGTTGATAGATCAACTGATTTATCAACTTGCCAAAGCGTCTTGACGTGTCTTACATGCGCGATTCGAGTGGCTAACCGACCAACGTCGCGAGAAGTTCGCCATTTTTTAAGAGTTTTTTGAGTTGCGGTTTTTCCAGAGCTATAAAGTTCTTCGAGAACTTTACTCAATGCCTTTTTAGCTGCGATTGCAGCTCCCGCTAATTCCAATCCAGTAGGCATAATTTTTAATATAGCTTAATTTGCTTCGTTTCCCTCGGCCTTTTGACGACGACTTCGATTTGGGATTTGTTTTTCGCGATCATGTTCGCGGGCAAAATGCCGCGCCAGAAAACGTTCGGGTAAATCACCGCGCCGCGGCCGAGGATGCTGCCGGGGTTCAGCACGGCGTTGCAGCCGGCTTCCGCGCCGTCGCCCAGCAGCGCGCCGAACTTGCGCAGGTCGGTGTCGAAGGGCGCGCCGTCCATCTCGACGAGGATGTTACCGGGGAAAAGTTTGAAGTTGGAAATCTTCACGCCCGCGCCGAGGTGCGCCTTGTGGCCGAGGATGGAGTCGCCGACGTAATTGAAGTGCGGCGCCTGCGCGCCGTTGAAGAGCAGCGAGTTTTTCAGTTCGGATGAATTGCCGACGACGCAGCCGTCGCCGATGATGACGTTTTCGCGGATGTAGGCGTTGTGGCGGATCTGGCAATTTTTCCCGATGATGGCCGGGCCTTTGATCATCGCGCCGTCCTCGACAACCGTTCCTTCGCCGATGAAAACTTTTTCGCCGATGAACGCGCGGCCTTCGCATTTGTTGCGAAGTTCGGGTTTAAGATTCGCGGCGATATAGGGTTCGATTTTCTTGAGCGCTTCCCACGCGAATTTGCAGCCGTCGAAGATGGCGGCGTGCTCGGTTTGCTTGAGATCAAACAAGTCGGCAGGTTTGAACATGACGGCAGGTTAGGCCAAACACCGGCGACGGAAAAGCGCAAATGATTCTCGACGCGGCGTCCGGGGACAGACAACATGGATTCATGCCATTCGACTGCAATCACAACATCCGGATTTTTCTGATCGGATCCTTGTTATTGCCGTCCGCTTCGACCAGCGCTGCTGAAAAACACACGTTCAAGGCCGAAGCCGATGGTGTTAACCGGCAACCCTTGTCGTCAAGGCCCGCTGACTGCCATGCCCATGAACAAACTTCCACGTCATTTAATCCGGGGCTTCTTAAGCCTGATCATCATTTGTGTCGGCTCCATTGGCTACGCACAGGAATTATATGTCGGCGCCAACTATCATCCGCACGATTCAGACCCGGAAACCTGGTCGCGCGATATTCAAATGATGCAAAAGGCCGGGTTCCGTGTCGTGCGGATGGGGCACCTTGCCTGGGACAGTTACGAGCCGAAGGATGGCCAGTTTGATTTCGCCTGGTTTGACCAGGTGATGGATAAAATGAATGCTGCCGGGATCAAAGTCATCCTGGACATCGCCGTTCACCCGGCACCGCTCTGGCTGCATCACAAATATCCCTCCATCGATATTGTGGATCCGAGTGGCAACCGCCAATACCCCAACCACCGTTACATGGATGACATAGGTGATCCTCATTACCAGGAGCACGCTCTCCGCTTCGCCGATGCGCTCGTGAGCCATTATGCAAAGCATCCGGCCCTGCTTGCCTTCGGCCTCGACAACGAGACAGGTGACGGTCCGATTTCGTATTCGGCAACGGTCAGAGACCGTTTCATCGTTTGGCTGAAGGCCAAGTACGGCAATGTCGAGAATCTGAACAAGGCGTGGGCCGGCCAGCGCTGGTCGCGCCGCATCGGCGACTTCGACGAAATCGGCCTCCCGCTTTCGGGGGAAGGCGTTCCCGGCTCACCCGAGCGCGTGCTTGATTTCCGGCGGTTCATTTCAGACGAAATCAACGGATTCCTGCTGAAATTGATCGACCACGTGAACACCAATGCTCCGGGCGTCCTGATCACCGGCAACTTCTGGTACTTCAGCAACATGAAATATTTTGATTTTGCGAAGATCGCCTACACGGGGAAAATCACGCGATGCGCCGACGGATTTTATCCGGGCAACTCGCTGCAAAAAAACGAAGGGATCGAAAACGCGTTGTTTGGAATAGCCCGCGTCCGATTCGAAAACACCACGCCGTTTTGGTGCACCGAATTCACCACCATGACGGCGGTGCCGGGTTCCATCCGAAAATCAGCCTATGCCTCCCTGATGCTTGGCAATCAACTGGTCTGCGGCTGGACATGGCAGAGCATGCACGCCGGCGAGGAACAATTTCTGGAAGGCATGGTGGATTGGGACGGCCAACCCAACCGTAAATACTACGAGTATAAAACCATCGCCGCGGAGTTCCGGAAAATCGAACGATACGGGTTCCCGTATCAGCCGCGTCCCGAGGTCGCTCTTGCCTTCTCCTTTCCCAGCCAGATTGCCAGCGGACGCTTCCCGGAACCGCACGATGGTCAGGTTCAGACCGCCTTCAATGTTTTCAACAAGCACAATGTGGATACGCGAGTCGTTGATCTCACCCAGAGCCAGTTGCACTACAAACTGCTTGTCGTGCCAGGCGTCACCGTGATGGATGAAACTTCCGCCAACAAGATCCGCGAATTTGTCAAAGGTGGCGGCACCGTGGTGATGACCAGCTATTCAGCGATGCTGGACGAACACAATCAAGTGTTTTCAACTCCGCTTCCGGGCCGCCTGAATGATGTTTTCGGCATCCGTGTGTCCGGCTTCGAGGAATCCGAATTCATGAATGAATTGTCGCGCCTGGGTCTGCAAGGCGGACAATTGCGCGTGAATTATCGGGACCGCAATCTCGACTGCCAATCGCCGCATTTTGATGTCATTGAACCAAAGGACGCCGATGTCATCGGCAAAATTGTGGGTTTGGACCGGGATTATCCGGTGGTGACGACCCATAAATTCGGGGCAGGTACTGCCATTTACGTGGGGCTGCCAGCCAGGGAGGAACTCCTGAATGCTGTCCTCGAGGAATGTATTGACCGGCTCACCATCAACACGGGACCGAACGTGCCGGCAGGCGTAATGGCGCGGCAGATTAATGCCACACACATCCTTTACCTGAACCTGGATGGCACGGCCAAACACGTGGAATTGAAAGGCCATTCTCGCAGTATCCTCCACGACCAGGACTACGAGGACGGATTTTCTCTCGGACCCTACGAACCGGAATTTGTGGAAACCCGATAGAGCTTCGCTCCACCGTTCGAAACACCAAATTTCCATCAGAGCACTTTGGACAAAAGGTTCCGCCAACTGTAATCTGGCCTTCCATCATGGTTTCGGAATGACAATTGTGGAAAGCGCGTTATTTTAACGGCTGAAACCGATTGTTTGGCGGATGCCCCCGTAGCTCAAATGGATAGAGCAGCGGTTTCCTAAACCGTTGATCCCAGTTCAATTCCGGGCGGGGGCGCCATTGCCGGATGACGTTGAATGGTTTTCCGCCCGGTTTGTCAAATAAAAGGCTGAAACCAAATGGAACATCAGTCATCTTATCAATTATGAAAACATCTTCTCTAAAAATCATTTTCAGCGTGGCGATTTTGGCGGCGATTTTGACCGGCGTATGCGTGCCGCAAAATTCGTCGGTGCAAACACCGCCGCCGGACGCGAATGTCCCTTCCGATACTTCGGCTTCGCTGCCGTCGGACATTTCGCCGGACAGTCCGCTCGCGCAGGCAATCCGCCTGGCGGATTCCGGTGTGGATCAGGCCGTCATCATGAGTTACGTGAACAATTCCGCGAGCCCGTTCAACCTGACGCCCGACGACATCATTTATCTCAAAGACATCGGCCTGCCGAATGACATCGTGAACGCGATGATGCAGCGCGACCAGCAATTGGGCGCGACGGCGAATCCTCCGGCGGCAAATCCGGCAGGCACAACGGAAGTCGCGACGGAACAACCTGCGGTGGTCACGCAAAATTATTTTTACGACACGCTCTCGCCGTATGGCGGCTGGGTGAACGTGGAGGGTTACGGACTTTGCTGGCGGCCGACCGTCGTCGCTTATGATTCAGGCTGGCAGCCGTATTGCAATCACGGCCACTGGGTTTACACCGACGCCGGCTGGTATTGGTATTCGGATTATTCCTGGGGCGCGACGGCTTTTCATTATGGGCGCTGGTTCCATCACGCGCGCTTCGGCTGGTGCTGGTATCCGGACACCGTCTGGGCACCGTCGTGGGTTTGCTGGCGGTATTCGAATGATTATTGCGGCTGGGCACCTCTGCCGCCGCGTTGCGTTTACCGCGAAGGCGTCGGAATCGTTTTCAACGGCGCGGTCGTCAGCGCCGGATTCGATTTCGGCATCGGTGTGAATTTCTTCACGTTCGTGCCGACGCGGAATTTCTGCGACCGTCATCCCGACCGGTTTCGCGTCCATCGGGATCAGGCGGCGACAATCTTCAATCGCACGACCGTCATCAACAACTTCAATTTCGACGGCCACAATCGCACCATCATCAACAACGGCATCCAACCTGAACGCATCAGCGCCGTTTCCAAGACAAAGATTCCGCGGCTCGCGATTCACGAGGCGACTTCAGCCGGCGCGCACGGCGAACGCGTGAGCGGCAATTCCATCGCCGTCAATCGCCCGCATTTTTCCGGCGACCCGGTCGCTCCTTTGCATCAAGGCGTCGTGCCGCCGACGCATTCAATCATTCTTAAGGGGAACGGGAATAATTCCGCCGTTCACACTGAAACGACGCGTCACGAAGCTCCGCAAAATAATTTTTCGCAGCCAAACCGACAATTGAATCAAAATCCAAATCCGCAACAGATTCAACACAATCAGCAACAGGGCCAACAGCAAATTCAAAGGCAGAAAAATATTTCTCCGCCCGCCCAAAATATGGAGCCGGCATTCAGGCCTCCTTCGCAACCGGTCGTTCAAACGCCGGGGACGCGCCATGATTACGGTAATCGCGTCATGTCTCCAAAGGAACAGCAGGTTCAACAACAATCGCCGAATGTGACGCCGCGTCATTCACAAGAACAAGAGAATGCAAACCTGCCGGAGCATTCGCAGCCGGCACCGGTTCAGTCTGCGCCGCAACAATCCTCTGACAAATCCGACAAGCAGTCCGGTCAAGGCGGACAGAATGGGCAGGATAAAAATCAAAACGGCGCGCAACATCATTGACGCGAGTCTGCCCGACCTGGAAAACGCCGCCCGGAAAAATTTTCACGCGGCGTTTTTGCTTTTGTAACTTCTCCGCCGCTGGCAAAATGCGCGCATGGGCATCACGCTGCGGCAATTCGAGCAAATGAAGGAACGCGTCGGCGCGTCGCCGCGCAAAGTTTTTTCGTCCACGCCTGTCATTCATCACTCGTCACTCGTCACCGGCCAGATCATTCTCGGCGTTGACCCGTCCTTGCGCGGCACCGGCTTCGGCGTCATCCAAATTTCCAATCCACATCCAAAAACCCTCGCGCATGGCACAATTAACTGCCCGAAAAATTGGGAGCGTTCGCGCTGCCTCGCAAAAATTTCCGAAACATTGCGCGAAGAAATAAAAAAACATCACCCGACCGTTTGCGTGATTGAAGGACTTTTTTACGCACAGAATTTGCAAACGGCCTTGATCATGGGCGAGGCACGCGGCGCGGCGATGGCGGCGATTGCCGAGGCCGCACTGGATATTTTTGAAATCGCCCCGCGCAAAGTGAAGCAAGCGATTGTCGGTTACGGCGCGGCGCAAAAATCCGCTGTCGCCAAAATGGTTCAGCGATTGTTGAATCTGCCAAAACCGCCCGCGCCCGACGCGGCGGACGCGCTCGCGCTCGCGCTCACACACGCGCGGGAGAATTCGCGCTACAATTTGTCGCCACTGAAAAAAATCTGATGATCACTTTTCTCCAAGGCAAACTCGTCGAAGCGCTGCCAACGCAAGTAATCGTGGACGTGAACGGCGTCGGCTATGAAGTGCTGATTCCGCTGTCGTCGTTCGACAAATTGCCACAGGCCGGCCAGCCGGTGAAATTGCTCACGCAACTCGTCATCCGCGAAGACGCGCACATTCTTTACGGTTTTGCGAGTGTGGCGGAACGCGATTTGTTCCGCCTGCTCATCAACAACGTCAGCGGCATCGGCCCGAAAACGGCGCTGAACATTTTGAGCGGCATGAACGCAACGGCGTTTCGCGGCGCGGTCGCCGGCGGCGACGTGAAATCGCTCTCGCAGATTTCCGGCGTCGGGAAAAAAACCGCCGAGCGAATCGTTGTCGAATTGCGCGACAAGATCGGCGCGGCGGGCGCATGGGAAGCCGCGAGCGCGCAACGTTCGCTTTCGCCCGACGACCAGAAAATCAACGACGCGGTTCTCGCGCTCATGGCGCTTGGCTTCAAACAAATCGAGGCGCACGATTCCGTCCGTGCCGCGCAAGCGTCGCTTGGCGCGAAAGCGACCGTCGAAGATTTGGTTCGTGTTTGTCTGAAAAAAGGAGCGTGATGGCCGATACGGATAAAAAGCCGAAAGCTCCCGTCCGCAAGTCCGGCGTGATTGTGCCGTACGAGCCGACTTTCTGGCAACGCCTCGGCGCGTTGCTGCTTGTCCTCTTCACGCGTTCGCTGACTTTGACGTTGCGTTACGAATGGAACGACCGCTCCGGCTTTTCGGAAAAGTCGCCGCCCACGCCGCTGATTTTTTCCTTCTGGCACAACCGCATTTTGCTTTGCCCGAACGGATATCAAATTTATTCGCGTCGCCGGAAAAATCCCCGCGTCGCCGCCATCGCCAGCGCGAGTCGCGATGGCGCGTTTCTGTCCGCGATTTTAGAACGTTTCGGCATCCAGCCCGTGCGCGGCTCGTCCTACAAACGCGGCCCGCAGGCGTTGCTCGAACTCACGAGCTGGGCGCAGCGCGGCTACGACCTCGCCATCGCGCCCGATGGTCCGCGCGGCCCGCGCTATCACGCCTACGACGGCATCATCTCGCTCGCGCAACTCACCGGCCACCCCATCATCCCGTTCGGATTTTACGCGCGCCGGAAAATTGTCATCAAAAGCTGGGACCGGTTTCAAATCCCGCTGCCGTTTTCGCTTTGCGAAATGAATTTTGGCAAGCCGATTTACGTTCCGCGCGACGCCTCCGATGAAGAGCGCGAGAAATTGCGAAAACGATTGGAAGAAGCGACGAACGAAATTTCGCGCGACTAGCCATGATCGCCCGCGTCAGCCTTGAAATCGCGTTGCGCAAGGAATTCGATTATTTGATTCCGCCGGGCCTCGTCGGACAAGTCGAAGTCGGCACGCGCGTGCAAGTGCCGTTCGGCGCGCGGAAGATTTTTGGCACGGTCACCGCGCTCGCCGAGGAATCGGCGCACACGAAATTAAAACCAATCCTCAAAGTCATCGGCGCGCAAACACTCGTGACGCCGAAAGTTTTGAAACTCGCGCGTTGGATTGGCGAATATTATTGCTGCGCGCCGGAAACCGCGTTGAAAAGTGTTTTGCCTGAAGCCATCCGCAAAGAAAAGGACGGCTGGAAAAAGCAATTATTCGTCCGCGCACTCCAATTAAACGGTGAATTTCCGAAATTGCCGAAACGTCAGCAGGATGTTTGGAACATCATCGAGGAACGGCGCGAAATTTTGCTGGCGGAACTGCTTGATCTCGCCGAAACGACGGCGGCGACCGTTCGCAAATTGGAAGATCGCGGCCTCGTGGAAATCACCTCGGAAATTTCCGAGCGCGATCCTTACGCGCGCGAAACCATTTTGCCAACGCAATCCATCGTGTTGAATTCCGCGCAAGCGAAGGCATTGGGCGAAATCACAAAAGCAATGGGTGGAACAGGCGTCTCGCCTGTTACTTTGAGCATCCCGCTCAAAGCTGAATCAATTGTCATCGGGCCAACCGCCCGACGACGATTGCTGCCGCACTTTGAAATTCCGGGTCATACGTATCACGTCACATGGCAAACCCATAATAAATTGACGCTTTCACCCGAAGCTCGCCAGAAAACTTTGGACGCTTGCGCTCACTGGCACGGCAACAAAATGAAATGTTATCTCGCCTGCGTTATGCCGGATCATGTCCATTTACTGGTTCAACCGTTGCCAATTCAGAAAGCCGGAAAAGAAGGCGTTCATTCGCTCGCAGAAATCTTACATAGCATCAAATCGTTTTCGGCGCACGAAATCAACAAAGCCATGAAACGTTCCGGCCCGGTGTGGCAGCAGGAATCCTATGATCGAATGATTCGTTCGGAATCTGATTTGCACGAAAAGTGGAATTATATTTGGAATAATCCACGTGAAATTGGATTGGTTGGCCCAACCGAGGAATATCCGTTTATTTGGATGCCAGAAGAATCAAAGGTTCGGCGAGACGCCGAACCTGAACAGGCGGGACGCCTGTTCCACCCTGAAAAAAATGTTTTTCTTCTTCACGGCGTGACCGGCTCTGGCAAAACGGAAATTTATCTTCAAGCGCTGGCGCACGCGCTGGAACAAGGCAAAGGCGCGATTGTGCTCGTGCCGGAAATTTCGCTGACGCCACAGACGGTCGAGAGATTTAAGGCGCGGTTCAGTTCGGGGAAATTGCAAACGCTCGTCGCGGTTTTGCATTCGCATTTGAGCGCGGGCGAACGTCATGACGAATGGCACAAGATTCGCCAAGGCCGCGCGCGTATCGTCATCGGTGCGCGCTCGGCGATTTTTGCGCCGGTCGAGCCGCTCGGCCTCATCATCGTGGACGAGGAGCACGAGACGAGTTACAAGCAGGAGGAAGCACCGCGCTATCACGCGCGCGACGTGGCCATCATGCGCGGGCAGATGGAAAATGCCGTCGTCGTGCTCGGCTCGGCCACGCCGTCGCTCGAAAGTTTTTACAATTGCAAACGCGGCAAATTCACGCTGCTGGAATTGCCGGAGCGTGTGGACAATCAAAAAATGCCGCACGTCCGCGTCGTGGACATGCGGCAGGCCGCGCACAAGGAAAAAGGCACGCCGCTGTTTTCGCCGCAACTCAAGGAAGCGATTAACCAGCGACTGGATCGCGGCGAGCAGACGATTTTATTTCTGAACCGGCGCGGCTACTCGACCTCGTTGCAATGCCCGAAGTGCGGTTACGTTTGCAATTGTCCGAATTGTAGCCTCGCGCTCACGTTTCACCGGCAGGAACAAAAACTCGCCTGCCACATCTGCGGCCATGTCGAAAAAGTTCCATTAGTTTGTCCGAACGAGAAATGTAAAAATCCGGCAATCCGTTTTTCCGGCACGGGCACGCAAAAGGTCGAAGAGACGCTCGCGAAACTTTTCCCCAAGGCGCGCATCCAGCGCATGGACGCCGACACGATGAAGCGCAAGGACGATTACCGCAAAGTCCTCGGCGATTTTCGCGCGGGCAAGACCGACATCCTCGTCGGCACGCAGATGATCGCGAAGGGGCTGCATTTTCCGAACGTCACGCTCGTTGGCATCATCTACGCCGACCTCGCGCTGCATCAGCCGGATTTTCGCGCGGGCGAACGCACCTTCCAGTTGCTCACGCAAGTCGCCGGTCGCGCCGGTCGCGGCGATGTCGAGGGCGAGGTGTTTGTGCAGGCGTTCGCGCCGTTTCATCCGGCGATCCAATACGCGCGCCGCCACGACTTCAACGGTTTTTACGAACAGGAAATCGAATTCCGCGAACAACTGAAATATCCGCCCGTCAGCCGCGTCGCGCTGCTCACGCTCAAAGGTCGCAACGAAGAAAAGGTGAAATTCTCCGCCGAGCATTTGAAACGCGAATTAGAAAAAAATCTGAAGGAGTTCAAAGATTTAATCGTCGCCGGGCCGGCAGCGGCGCCACTTGCACGCGCGGAAACTTTTTACCGTTACCAGATCATGCTGCGGACGCGGGCGATGAGCGCGTTGAGCCGCGAGCTGGCGCGCATCATTCAATCGCTGGCGCTGCCCGAAGACGTCACGCTGGCCGTGGACATTGATCCGGTGAATTTGGGGTGAATTGGATTAGTCTCTTAGAACTGTCTGCACCAAAGATTTCGCTAAACCGTCAATTCCACCAAAAAGCATTTCTGCTGTTAGATTCATTTGTTTTAATTTACCTAAAGTTGCATCATGACTTTCTCTTGGCAGAACTAATTTTATAACGCTTGGTCTCTTCGAATTGTGAAAGTCGTCCATGTAATTTTTGGTCAGTAATTCCTCAACTTTTATTTGCTCAATTTTTTTGTAAGCATTGTCATCGAGCCCAAAACTTCCCGCTAAATTTGCCATAAATGGCCGTTTAGCATTTGTTGGCATTACAAATAAACCTTGCTGTCGAGAAATTCGATCAGTGAACTTCTTTGGCAGCAAAGGAACCAACGATAATGGTAAATCTTTTTCCATTTTTTGATTGGCAATATGTTTATTTGCAAATTCTAAATGCAATCTATTGATTTCATCCCGCAAGATTTTTCGAGGTTCGTAATTTAATGAAAACCGTTTTTGTAGGTTGTCACGCATTGTCCACCAATCAAGCGCCCAAACCGCCGAATCTGAGGTTGCGTCATTTATCGCAAAAAAAGTTCCTATTTGTGGAGAATCTGTAAAATCAAGCAATCTGGTTGGACAACCAAAATGTTGCATTATAGCGAGCCATTCGACGTGATCGTTTTCATGAGGCGTATGAATAGAATGCATCGAATATAAATGACTTTTCCGTTTAAATTCATGCAGCATCCAATGCTCGCGATTTTCAACTATTTCCGTAAAATTTGGACAAAAGGATTTAACGCTTCTTTCAAGCGATGTTGCCAGTTGCCATTGATCATTCGATTGCCCTCGGAAAACGTATCCTTTTAATTTTTCAAATAATTCAAACAATTGTTCGGGCGTCTCAATTTTGGCTTCAACAATGCCAGCAGTGTCTTTCATAATTTTATTATAACGAAAGTTTCTTAATTCCCCGCTGCCACAAATCGAAATGATACAGCGCGACGACGACGAGGGAGTGGCCGATTTTTTCGTCGGCGACGAGTTTCGGGATTTCCGCGACGGGCACGAGGCGCGTGATCAAATCTTCGCCGCTGTCGAATTCCACGCCGTGTTGCAGGCGGCAGTTTTCAATCAGCACGGTGTAGGTGACGTTGCTCAAGATCGCGGGATTGGAATGAATTTTTCCGAGCAGGCGCGCGTGCTCGCCCGCGTAGCCGGTCTCCTCGCGCAATTCGCGCACGGCGGTCGCCACCGGGTCGGTCTCGCCAGCGTTCATCATGCCGCCGGGAATCTCCAACTCGACGGTGTTCGAGCCGTGACGAAATTGCTCGACCATCACGAGCCGCTGGTCGGGCGTGACGGCGACGACGTTAACCCAGTTGACGCTGTCGAGGACGAAGAAGTCGTGTTCCTTGCCGGTGCGCGGCGAAATTTTAAAATCCGAGCGCAGCTTGAAGATGCGGAAGTCACCGAGCAGCTTTGAACGGATTTTTTTCCACGGCTGAATCATGAGCGTGGTGCGTTTGGATTGGCTGCCCATCCTTGTTTCATTAAAGCAATCAAATGAGCCAGCGCCTCTTCGTAAGTGCGGCCTTTTTGCTCGGCCAATTGTTTAGCGCGCTTATCCAATTGCGCGGCCATCTCGGCGGATTTTTTGGACGGACAGCCCAAAGTCGTGAGCAAGCGGGCGAGTTCGTCCAAATTCATCGAATTACTTCACCGCGTCGCGGGGAACGATTTTTACGCTGGTGAGGCTCACTTTTTTTACTGGCCGGTCACCAGGAAGTGTGGGCGCGGTGGCGATTTTTTCGAGAACGTCGTCCCCTTTGATGAGCTTGCCGAACGCGGTGTATTGGCGGTCGAGAAAGCGCGGGTCGCCGTGGCAGATGAAAAATTGCGAGCCTGCGGAATTCGGATCGTTCGAACGCGCCATCGAAAGGACGCCGCGAACATGGGCCTTGTCATTGAACTCGGCTTTGATCTGGTAGCCCGGCCCGCCGGTGCCCCAAGCGTGTTCTTTGCTCGCATCTTTCGTGAGCGGGTCACCGCCTTGAATCATGAAACCTTTGATGACGCGGTGAAAAGCCGTGCCGTCATAAAATCCCTTTTGCGCGAGCTTCTTGAAATTTTCGACGTGGCCCGGTGCGACATCCGGCCAGAATTCGACGACCATTTCGCCTTCGGTGGTGCTGATGATTGCGAGTTCGTTCATAAATTTTTATTTGAAATGATTAATTACCTGCCGATGTCGGCAATGCGGTGACGATGATGCTTGCGGATTTGATGTAGTCGAGGTTCGGGAAATCCTTTTTCAAGTAGGCGTTGCCTTCCATTTGAGCGCGGCCTTGCTCGGGACCGTGACCGCCAAATTCAGGAGCGTCACCGTATTCGCTGTTGATTTTGTCAACAACGTCCATTCCTTCGGTCACCTTGCCAAAAGGCGAGAAGCCTTGGCCGTCAAGACCGATGTTGTCGGCGAAATTGATGAACAATTGTGTGGTGCGCGTGTTCGGACCGGCGGTTGCAAAAGTGATTGTGCCGCGCGTGTTGCTGCCTTTGACCGGATCGTCGGCGATGTTTGCATCACGCCATTTCGCGGAAACCGCCGGATCGCCGTGAATTCCGAACTGGCACATGAAACCCGGAACCACGCGGAAAAACTCAACATCCGTGAAATAGCCGGAGCGAACCAGATTGTAAAAACGGTCCGCGCCATTCGGCGCAAGCGAGCGTGTGACTTCGATGGTGAATTTGCCCTTGGTCGTATTGAACTGCGCCTTGAAAGTTTCCGGCGCTGTCGCGGTGAGTTTGGACGGATCGGAAAAATCCGGCGAGACGGACGAAAGCGTTTTGTTTTCGACCGGACTGTTTGTTTGTGTTTGGTCGGCCTTGCTGCAAGCAACCAGTGCAAGGCCGATGATGAAACCGAAGGCGCAAATCAGGCTTAATGCTTTCATGGCCGGAAATTTTCCACACGCGAAACAAAAAGTCACGCGCGGAATTCATTTCCTGTCGTTCATCGAACGCGTGATGAGGCTGGAATGATCCCGCCGTTGCACGCGGCGCAATATCCAGATCAACAACGCGCCCGCCACGGCCAGCAACGTCGCGCCGACGGCCAGCGCTTCGTCGTGATTGATGTCCGGATTCTCAACCGGTGCGGCGACATTGTTCGTTCGAACGACTGTATTTGTTCGCGTCACCGCATTTGTCACCATGGGTAAAGTCACTACGGGTAAAATCTGCGGTGGAGCAGAAACCGTGTTTGTATTTTTGACCGGTTCGACGGGTGGAGGCACATTTGTGCCCACATTTTTACCGATGATGATGAGTGATGGAACGACGACGGGCGGCGGCGATGGTGTTTGGACAACCGGCGCTGGCGGCAGCGGCAGCGGCGGAAACTGCGGCAAATTCAGTGGCGCGGGCGGGAAATTCACCGTGCAGCCGGCATATTCGCCGAGCTGCGAACGCAACACGACGACGAAGGGTTGCCGCGCTTTTTTAAGTGCGCTCTGTTTCTGCTCAAAAACCCGGTTGATGCCCGCGTCAAACGGCGTCACGCCGATCTCCTCTTCGCCATCGCAAAAGATGAGCACGGTGAGCCGCTCGGAATTCTGCACGACCGTATTCAGCGAAGGCTGTAGCGCATCGAAGCTCGCTTTTTTTGAATAGCGCTGTTTGCCTACGAATGCGAGGATGTTCGAAATGGTTTCCGCCCCATTTTCCGACTGCCAATGTTGCAGGGGGAACTGGCCCGTGTGCAAATCCTGATCGAAAGTCCACACCCCGATGCCGTCGCCCGAACGCAACTGCCCGCCCAGGTTGCTTGAGAACATGGTGTTGAGCGCCTTACTTAAGGCTGGCAGGCGCTTTTTCATGTCCGAAGAAGTTTCGAAAACGAGCAGCAGGCGGTTTTCCACGTTCGTTGTCACAGGCTGCGCGCGGATTGCCGGAACCAGAAGGATTCCCGCCAGCAACCCGAAAGCGGCGTGCATGGCGCGGGCAAATTTTTTTGAATCTTTTTTCATTTGTTTTTATGTTCCGGCGGACGCTTGAAACGATTCCGCTCCGTGCGATTGTGAGTCCGCAATTCGTCCTGCAATTCCGTCAGCGCGTCCCCGATCATGCGGATGAAATTCGCGCAACTCGCCACCGAGCCGCCGAAACCGCCGACCGTGTTGCGCTCCGCATTGTCGTCCGTCACGACAAGAACTTCGCCGTAACTTTGGAACCGGTGCGCCGCGCGTTCGATCATATCGTCCGCCGTTTGTCCTGCGCGCGAAAACAAAACTTCCACGCCGCGATTCGATTCGCTTTTCGGCACGTTCGGCGGCGCGCCCGCTCCGTCGAAAAAAATCGTTATCGGCTCGCCCGTCACGTCGTGAAAACGCGTCAGGATCAACACCAGTTCATCGCGCGCGCGCTCCGAATGACGCGGCGCGCCCGCCGCCAGTTCCGGCCAGTTGTGCAGCAGGCTATAGCCGTCCACCAAAATGCGCACCAGCGCCATGCCGCATCGTAGGCAATCTCGGGCGCCGAAACAAATTGTCTTTTTCGGCCGCGCCCGATTAAATGGACGGTCGCAAATCCGAATGTCCGCCGCCAAATCCATTTTCCAGAAATCGAACCGCCGCATCGCCGCGCTGGCGCTGTTCATCCTCGCGCTCGATCAATTCACCAAGTGGCTCGTGCTCCGCTCGCTCGTTCTGGGCGACGAAAAAATCATCATCGACGGCTTTTTCAAATTCGTCCACTGGGGCAACACCGGCGCGGCGTGGAGCCTGTTTCGCGGCAACAACGCCGCGCTTGCCTTCATCGCGCTGCTTGCGCTCGCCGCGCTGTTTCTCACGCGACATCATTTCGATTCACACACGCTTGCCGGACAGATCGCCTTCGGACTGATTTTCGGCGGCATCGCCGGAAATTTGACCGACCGTTTGCTGCCGAGCCGTCATGCCGTCGTGGATTTCATCTATTTTTATATTCAACAACGCGGCGGAAACGAGATCGGTTTTCCTGCGTTCAACGTCGCCGACAGCGCGATTTGCACCGGCGTGGGTTTGATTTTTCTCATTACGTGGAAAAACGAGCACGCGCCGAAACCGACGGCGAATTGATTCGCCATGTCCACGCGCACGGAAAATTTCATCGTCGAGAAATCGCAGCCGGACGAGCGGCTCGACAAATTCCTCTGCGAAAAATTCCCCGCCGCCTCGCGTGGCGCGTTGCAACGGCTGATCGAAGAAGGCCACATCCGCGTCAACGGCAGGACGGTCAAGCCCACACATTCGCCACGTGCGGGTGAAAAAATTGAAGTTCACTGGCCGGAAGCGAAACCCGCCAAGGCGCAGCCGGAAAAAATTCCGCTTGATATTTTGTTCGAAGACAAATCGCTGCTCGTCGTCAACAAACCCGCCGGACTCGTCGTGCATCCCGCCGCCGGGCACGAGGAACATACGCTCGTCAACGCCCTGCTGCATCATTGCAAAGGCTCGTTGAGCGGCATCGGCGGCGTGGCGCGACCCGGCATCGTCCACCGGCTCGACAAGGAAACCAGCGGCTGCCTCGTCGTCGCGAAAAATGACGAGACCCACCTCGCACTCTCGGAACAATTCGCGTCGCGCGAAGTCAAAAAAATTTACAACGCGCTCGTCTGCGGCGAACCGGCGCGCGCCGCCGGCGAAATCCACGCCGCCATCGCGCGTCATCCGACGCACCGCAAACGCATGGCGGCGCGCAACGACAGCGAAGGTCGCGAAGCGCACACGAGCTACCGGATTCTCGAACGGCTTCACGCGGCGACGTTGATGGAGGCGCAGATCCACACCGGTCGCACGCATCAAGTCCGCGTGCATTTTCAATTCATCGGCCATCCGCTCGTAGGCGACGATACTTACGGCGCGCGGCAAAATGCGCGGCTGAAGGAGCTGACGAATTATGCCGCGCCGCGCGTGATGCTGCACGCGAAGGAATTATCGTTCATCCATCCGGGCCGGAAAAAGCTGATGACGTTTGAAGCGCCGCTGCCGGAGGATTTTCGCGCCGCATTGAAACTGTTGCGAGTCCGCTCAAAAAACTGAAAAGGCGGCTTGCAACACGGGCGTCAGGGCGCGTCGTTTTGGAACGTCGGCAGATACATCACCACACGCCATCCTTTTGCCGTCTCTGCGGCCAGAAACCGCTGCCGCAACAAATTTCCGCCCGGCAGGTTCGTAATTTCGCTGACGACGACCATGCCCTCGCGGTGCGGTTCGCGGTTCGGAAAATAGGATTTTGCCCGCTCCCAATCGATCGCCAGGTTTTTCGCCATGCCGTTCCGACACGCCCTCTCCATCGTTCCCGTCACCTCCGGCAGCATTTCAGCCTGCCTCTGTTTGTTCAAATTGCCGCGTTCCTGAAGCCAGATTTTTGCCTCCAAGGCGAAATCCCGGCAGGCGACCGCCGCCTCGACATCCCGCCGCCGGTAGGTATCCTCAAGGCAAAGGATCGCGCCTTCCGGCGTGGAAAAATCCATTTTGACCGGCGGCAATGTCTCGAGTTCCGCGACCGATTTCCCGCGCTTGCGGCGGGCGGCCCAGCGCAAGGCCAGCCGATGGTAGGCGTAAGAAAGGGCGCAGATGAATGCGACCAGCAAGACCACGTTGATGATGACGGACTTCATATGCCGGACGAGCGAGCGATAAATCTGCTCATCCGGCGGCGCGAGTCAAAGCAATTATGAGCGCAATCTGTCCACGCGCGAAAAAGCTGATGAAGTTTGAAGCGCCGCTGTCGGAGGATTTTCTGGCACGTTGAAATTATTGCGGGTGAAAAATTAAGCGGGCAATGCGAAATACGCCAAAGACGCGAATGGGATTTTTCGCGTGGTTCGCATTAAATTTTTTGTGCTGAAATTTATGGTGAAACTGAAGGAACAATGAATGGTGCAAATGACCTATTTATCTTGAACAATATTTTTGAGAAATTGTTCGACTTCATGAGTATCTTGACCTTTTGGAAAAACTAAATATCCGATAGGAATTGAAGGAATTGATTCAGTATTCTGTAACCACAAAGATGACGTTGGTTTATTTCCTAACATAACAACAAATTCGTTTATCGAGCGATCTGCATAAGCGCGAGTTCGTCTCAAAACTTCAAGTTTTCTTGCGTCGGCTGAAAATAATTTGATTGCAATAGTTTTATAATCGCGATCTCCAAATGCACTTGTTTCAGTTGAAGAAAAAGATTTTATGCGTGTGATTACAAATTCAGGCTTTGGCCGTATGTAAGCTCCTTTTGAAAGACCTCGCGCTTCAATGAAACGTGAATCTTCTACCTTGTCATTATGCGCGGTGTAAAACACAATTGAATTAGAAGGTATTTCTTCTTCGCTTATGTTAGCTAAGACGCTGCGCCAAAATTGATTCGCCTGCCGCAAAGAATTTTCGCATAGTGCGCGGGATGAAATCCATGACGGGTTACGGTCGCGGCGAATGCGCGCGGGACGGTTTCAAGATCACCGTCGAGCTGGGCGCGGTCAACCGCCGGCAGTCGGAAATTTCCGTGAACCTCCCGCGCGAGCTGGAGCTGCTCGAGGCGCAGGTGCGCGACGCCATCAACGCGCAGGTCGCGCGCGGGCGCGTGACGGCGCGCATCGGCATCCACGCGGCGGACGGCCAGTCGTCGGCGCGCGCGCATATCAACCTGCCGCTCGCCAAATCCTACGCCACGGAACTGGCGCGGCTGGCGAAGTCGCTGAAAATTTCCGGCGAAGTCTCGCTGGACCAGATTTTGCGCGCGCCGGGCGTTTTCCAGAGCGATGAAGAATTGGTGGACGCGGAAAATGTCTGGCCGGCGGTCGAGAAGGCGTTGAAGCCGGCGCTGGCGTCGCTCGTGAAAATGCGCGAACGCGAAGGCGCGCATCTGGCGGAGGATTTGACGGCGCGGATCGGAATCATGCGCGTTGCGGTTGAAAAAATTCAGAAGCAGGCGCCGCAGACGGCGGAAAATTACCGGCAAAGTTTGCTTGAACGAATCAAGAACGCGGGCATTGAAAACATTGCACCGGATGACGAAAGACTTTTGAAGGAAATCGTTTTGTTCGCGGACCGCTCGGACATTTCGGAGGAATTGACGCGGTTGCAAAGTCATTTCAAACAATTCGAGGATTGTCGCAAATCAAAAGAGCCGGTCGGGCGCACGCTGGATTTTCTGGCGCAGGAAATGAACCGCGAGATCAACACCATCGGCTCGAAGGCGAACGACGCCATCATCTCGCGCGAGGTCGTGACGCTGAAGGCGGAACTGGAAAAATTTCGCGAGCAGGCGATGAATGTCGAATGAAAAATAGAAACCAGAAATCAGAAGCCGGAGGCCGGAAGCCGGAGGCCAGAAGTCAGAAATCGGAAGTCAGACCTCCGGTTTCCGGTCTCCGACCTCTGCTCATTCTGATTTCCGCGCCGTCGGGCGGCGGCAAGACGACGTTGTGCCAGCAATTGCTCAAGGCGCGACCGGACATGACGCGCGCCATCACCTGCACGACGCGCGCGCCGCGCCCCGGCGAAAAGGACGGCGTAGATTATCATTTTTTCACGGCGGAAGAATTTTTGAAGCGTTTGCACGCGGGAAATTTTCTCGAGCACGCGACGGTCTATGGGAACAGTTACGGCATTTTGAAATCCGAACTACTTGGCAAATTGCGCGAGGGCAAGGACGTTTTGCTCAACGTGGACGTGCAAGGCGCGGCGACGATTCGCGAGCAGGCGGAGAGCGAGCCGGAATTGAAACGCGCGCTGGTCACGGTTTTTCTGACGCCGACGCCGTTGACAGCGCTGGAGGAACGGCTGAAAAAACGCGGCGCGGACGCAATCGCGGTGATCCAAAAACGGCTTGCCGTGGCGAAACAGGAAATCGCGCAATGGAAAAATTTCGATTACCTTTTGATCAGCGGGACGAAGCAGGAAGATTTGCGCCGGATACTGGCGATTATTGACGCGGAAAAAATGCGCGCGGCGCGTTCGCAACCGCCGGAGTTTTAGAATCCTAATCCTGCTCTTAATCGTAATCTTAATCCATGTTCGACCACGAAAAACTGCGGGTATATCAGGAATCCCTGGCGTTCGCTTCGTGGGCTGAAACGATTTTGGAGCGCGCAAAGAAATCCAGTCCGATTCACGACCAATTGGACCGCGCCCGGACTTCGATTCTGCTGAACATCGCTGAAGGCAATGGAAGATTTACTTCGGCAGACCGCTGCCGTTTCTTCGACATGGCTAGAGGTTCGGCTTTGGAATGCGCGGCTTGTTTGGACTTGCTGGCTGTTAAAAAGTTGATTGACTCGCAAGAATTGAAACAGGGCAAAGAGGTGTTGCAGAAAATTGTTTCCATGCTGGTCGGACTCATCCGCAGTAATTCGGCGGACAGATTGCATGAAGCTCCGGTTTCTTATCGAGTTGGCAGGAAGAAGGATTAAGATTAAGATTACGAGTAAGATGAAAAACAAGATTGTTCTCGGAGTCACCGGTTCAATCGCCGCACACAAGGCGGCTGATTTGGCGTCGCTGCTTACGAAGGCCAAATGCGACGTGCGCGTAGTGATGACGGCGGACGCGCAGCATTTCATCACGCCGCTGCCGTTCAAGACGCTGACGCGCAATCCGGTCGTCACAAATCTTTACGACGAGGAAAATGGCTGGCAACCAATGCACATTCAACTCGCGGACGAAGCGGATTTGTTTTTGGTCGCGCCCGCGACGGCGAATGTGATTGCAAAAATGGCCAACGGTCTGGCCGACGACGCGCTGACTTGCATCGCGTTGGCCTTGAATCCCAAGGCGAAGATTTTGATCGCGCCCGCGATGAACGGGAAAATGTGGCTGCATCCTGCGACCCAGGTGAACGTGGCGACGTTGAAAAAGCGCGGCGCGGAATTCATCGGCCCGGACGAGGGGATGCTGTCGTGCGGTTACGAGGGCATCGGCCGGTTGTGGCCGGTGGAAAAAATTTCCGAACGAGCGTTGAAGTTGTTGCGCTAATTTTTTTCAGCGTGAATTTATGAAACCAAGCCATTGGCAGTGGCTGAAGCGGTTGCCCGCGCTGTTCGAAATCCCGGCGCCCGACCCGCCGCGTCTGTTGCGCCGGATCGTGGTCATGGAGCGCAACCTCATGCTGCCGATCAAAGCCGTCTTCATCGGGATGATTTTGTATTCGTTCGACATGACGCCGTGGGTGGGTCTGGCGTCGAGCACGCTCGACGTGGTGGTGGAAACAGTGCAATACATTTTCTGGTTTTACATCCTGACAAACGCGATTCTGGCCGGTTTCACACTGGCGGCAAATCGATTGCCGCTGGCGGTCGTGCAATGGACCGTGTTCACGAGCAGTCTCGTCGACGGAATTTTCATCGCGGGCATGGCGTTTCTGACGGGTGGATTGGATAGCATTTTGTTCTGGCTCTTTGTTGCGCTGATCATCCGCAATGCGGTGAGCGTGCCGCCGGGGTTTTCGCAACTGGTTTTGAATCTGGCCATCACACTTTGCTATGCACTGGTGGCGGTGCTGGACGTTTCGGTTTTTCAAAATCTGGACGAATTCACCCGACGCGCGCTGGATTTGATGCCGCACGAAGAAATAGGACAGCCGTTCCTCTTGCGGCTTGCGGTGTTGCTGTTGACGGCGGCCTGTTGTTCCGGCCTGGAATTATTGCTGGAACGCCAGCGCATGGCCGCCGAGGAAGAGGGGGAATTCACCGCGCGCGAAGGCCAGTTGCGTTCCGCCGGACGACTCGCCGCCGAGTTCGCGCACCAGATCAAAAATCCGCTCGCCATCATCAACAATGCCGCGTTCTCGCTGCAACGCGCCTTGCGTGAAAACAAGGAAGCCGCAGCGCAACAGATCGAGATCATCCAGGAGGAGGTCGCGCGGGCCGACCGTGTCATCACGCAGATCATGGGCTATGCGCAGTTGAGCGAAGGCCGCGTGGAAAAAATTGATGTCGTCGCGGAGCTCGACCAGGCGGTCACGCAGGTTTTTCCGCCGGCCATGCCGACAAAAATAGAGATTCATCGCGAATACGGCCACGGATTTCCACCGCTGCTCATGCAGCGAAGACATCTTTCTGAAATGTTCGTGAACCTTTTGAAAAACGCGCGGGAAGCCATTGGCGAAAAGGGAAATATTTTCATCACCGCCGACCATCACGGCGATTATTCGGTGGAAATTTCGGTGCGCGACGACGGGCACGGAATTCCTCCGGACAAAATCGAGCGCATCTTCGAGCCTTATTATACGACAAGGGAAAAGGGCAGCGGCATCGGTCTGGCCATCGTCAAACACAACGTCGAACTTTACGGCGGCACGGTGCGGGTCGAATCCAAACTTGGACAAGGCGCGGCATTTACCTTAATTTTCCCGGCAAAGGCTTTGATGAAACTGTCCAAATGAGCGCAGCACTGCCACCCGTCCTCGTCGTGGACGACGAAAAAAATATGCGCCTGTCGCTTCAGGCCGTGTTGAAGGACGACGGCTATGTCGCGCGCGCCGTCGAGTCCGCCGAGGAGGCGCTGGATATTTTGTCGCGCGAGGAATTTTTAATGGTCATCACCGACGCGCGGCTCGGAGGCATGAGCGGTTACGAGTTTCTCAAAAAAATCCACGCCGAAAAGCCGGCCTTGCCCGCGCTCATGCTCACCGCCTACGCGACGCCCAAGCTCGCTGTCGAAGCCATCAAAGCCGGGGCGATTGACTATCTGGCCAAGCCGTTTGCGCCCGAAGAATTGCTTCATGCCGTCGCGCGCTGCGCCGAGCGTTACCAACTGTTGCGCGAGAACGCCGCGTTGCGTTCGCGCGCGGGCGAAATTATCAGCCTTGACCAGATTGTGGGCGAATCGGGAAAAATGCGCGAGCTGCGGAAATTGATCCAGACGGTCGCGCCGACCGAGGCGCGCGCCTTGGTTCTCGGTGAAAGCGGCACGGGCAAGGAATTGGTCGCCGGCGCGCTCCACAACTTGAGCCTGCGGCGCGAATCACATTACGTCCGCATCAACTGCGCGGCGATTCCCGAGACGCTTTTGGAAAGCGAATTGTTCGGCCACGAAAAGGGCGCGTTCACGGGCGCGATCAGGCAAAAATCCGGGCGCGTCGAGGAAGCTGATGGCGGGACGATTTTTCTCGATGAGATCGCCGACATGAGCAAGCCGCTTCAGGCGAAGCTGCTGCGGTTTCTTGAAGACGGCACGTTTACGCGCGTCGGAGGCACGCAGGAACTGTGTGTCAATGTCCGTCTCATCGCCGCGACCAACCGCGACATCACAAAGTCCATTGATGCCGGCGATTTTCGCGAGGATTTGTTCCATCGCCTGAACGTCGTGCAGTTCAATTTGCCGCCGTTGCGCGAACGCGGCGAGGACGTTCTGCTGCTGGCCGAATATTTCCTGAAAAATTTCCGCGCCGCGATGAACAAAAACGTGACCGGCCTTGCACCCGACGCGCGACAAAAACTCCTTTCGCATCATTGGCCGGGTAATGTGCGTGAACTCCGCAATGTCATCGAGCGCGCTCTTATTTTGGAAAAGACGCGGCAAGTCCAATCCGTGAACCTGCCGGACTTTCAAGTCGGGTCGCGCCTGCAAAAAGTCACGGCGATCCGGGTCGCGCCCGACGAGTCGCTCGACGACGCCCTTGCACGGATCGAGCGGGAGTTGATCGCCGGCGTGATGGAACAAAACGATTTCAACCTGACACGCACCGCCGAGCGCCTTAAACTTTCCCGCCATTCGCTGCGTTACAGGATGCAGCGTTTGAAAATGAATCTAGGCGACGACGAGAGCGGCGAAACCGCCGCTGAAAAGATTTCTGGAACCTGACTAAGATGCATTCCGCCGACACATTGCTGGCCGCGTTCGAGCCTTTGCCCCAGTGGCTGAATTTTCTGGCCATGGCCGTTGCAATCCTGCTTGTGGCCCTTGTTTCGTTTCTTTGGTTCGCCTTGTTCCGCAAGAAAAAGCGCCGGCACAAGCGCAAACACCGCCGTCACGGCGAACAACGCAAACTCAATCCGACTCTCGCCGAAAGCGGCGGGTTGCCGCCCGTGCGCGAGAAAAAGGGAATTGAGGGAACACCGCCGCCGCCGTGATGCAACACAGCCGCGCCATCACCCGCAAAAGCGCGTCCAACCTCGCGCTCGCCTTTATTTTGCTGCCGCGCCCGAAACGCGACGCCATGTCCGCGCTCTACGCCTTCTGTCGCGAAGTGGACGACGTGGCCGATGACGAATCCGTTCCAGCAGAAAAACGTCGCGCGCAACTTGCCGAGTGGCGCGCCGATATTCGAAGTGCTTGCGAAAACAATTCGCCGCAATTTCCGACAAATCAGGAATTGCAGCCCGTCATCCGGCAATTTCATCTGCCATTTGCATTGCTCGACGAACTCATCAAAGGCTGCGAAATGGATCTGGACATCAAGCGCTACGAAAATTTTGAGCAGCTTGAATCATATTGCTATCACGTCGCGTCCGTCGTCGGGCTTTTGAGCATCGAAATTTTCGGCTACAAAAATCCGATGACGCGCGATTACGCGATTTATTTGGGCAACGCGCTTCAATTGACCAACATTTTGCGCGACGTGAAAACCGATGCCGCGCGCGGACGCATTTATCTGCCGCTCGACGAACTCAAAAAGTTCAACGTCGATGAAAATCAAATCTTGAACGGCCAATACTCCGAAAATTTTCGTTCGCTTGCCGAAAACGTCGCCGCCCGCGCAAAATTTTTTTACGCGCTCGCGCAAAAAACTCTGCCGCCCGAAGACCGCAAATCAATGGTCGCCGCCGAACTCATGGGTTCGGTCTACTGGCAATTGCTGCAAAAACTGGAGCAAAATCAATTCAATGTTTTTAGCGAGTGGCCAATCCAAATCAGCCGCCCGCAAAAATTATTGCTGATTTTCCGCGCGTGGCTGCAATTTGTTTCCAATTCCAAAACTCCAAATTATGGCGCGCCCTGATTCCGTCCGCCGACTGATTGTCAACGCCGACGATTTCGGACGTTCACATTCTGTCAACGAAGCCGTCATCCGCGCGCACCGCGACGGCATTTTGACAAGCGCAAGTTTGATGGTGAACGAAATTGGTTTTGACGAAGCCGTTAAACTTGCAAAAGAAAATCCAAAACTCGGCATTGGACTACACCTGACTTTGCTGCAAGGCCGTTCCGCTCTGCCGCCGGAAAAAATTCCCGGCCTCGTAAATTCGCGCCGCGAATTTAGTAATTCGCCCGTTGCCGTCGGAATGAATTACTTTTTCAAACGCAATTTACGCCAACAACTCCGCGCCGAAATCCACGCCCAGTTTGAAAAATTCCGCGCCACCGGTTTGCCACTCGACCACGTCAACGGCCACTTGCACCTGCATTTGCACCCGACCGTTTTCAAAATCCTGATGGAAGATTCAGACAAACTCGGCATCCGTCATTTGCGTTTGACGCGCGATTGTCTTGCACGCAGTCGGAAAATTTCATGCGGGCATTTCTTTTACAAAGTTTCCCATGGCGTAATTTTTGAAATGCTTTCCAACCGCGCGCGAAAAACTTTGGCGCAAAAGAAAATCAAACACGCGCAGATCACTTTCGGCCTGCTGCAAAACTCGCGCGTGGATGAAGATTATGTTTTGAAATTGCTGCCGGAATTGCCACCGGGCGATTCCGAGCTTTACTCGCATCCGTCGCTCGACGAATTTAAGCATGAGTTCGATGCTTTGGTGAGCCCGCGTGTGAAATCACGCGTTCAAGAACTCGGCATTGAACTGATTCGCTATCAGGATTTTTAAAATGATAAAACTGCTTTTGATTTTGCTCGTCGGTCTTGTGTTTGAATCCACCGGCGTCATTCTCTTGAAGAAGGGCATGAACGTCATCGGCGAAATGCACGGTTACACCGCCGCCGAAATCTTCCGCGTCGTGAAAGCCGGCGCGGTGAATCCGCAAATCCTGCTCGGCGTTTTCTTCGAGGCGCTGTTTTTTCTGTGCCTGCTGATCTTGATGTCCAAGAGCGACATCAGTTTTCTCTGGCCGCTCACCGCGTTGAGCTTCGTGTTCGCGACGTTCGCCGCGATGTGGTTTCTCGGCGAAAGCGTTTCCATCGTGCGCTGGCTCGGCGTGATTTTGATCGTGGTCGGCGCGGCGTTCATCAGCTACAGCGAACACGTGAAGGAAAAACCTGCGCCGCCAGCTTCTACACAAACTCCGGTCACGGAAAAGTGATTTTGGCGAGAACTCCGGCAAGTTGTTCCGCCGCAAATTTGGTTTTTTTCTGCAACTGCATCAATGCACCGATTTTTCCGGGCGATTTGGCGATGGCGAGAAATAATTTGCCGTAATCTAGATTCTTGTCCGGCTTGGAGAGCGCGTTGAAATCCAGCGGCAAATCTTCGCTGGCCGTGTCGGAGATCACGCGGACGGTGGCGCAGGGAATTCCGCGCTTGTGGCAGACGGCGTGGATCGCCGCCGATTCCATCTCGACGGCGTCCGCGCCGGTTTCGGCGCGCAATTTTTTCTTTTCGGCGACGGTCGTGGCGATGCGGTCGGCGCAGAATATTTTTAATGGCTTCGCCCCTGCGCCGAGAAGTTTTGCGCGCAAATTCTCGTCTGAAGTTTCAAAGACGACTTCGCCGAGTTTTAAGTCTGGATTCAGTCCGCCGGCGAAACCGCAGGTCAAAACCAAATCCGGTGGGACGCTCGCCCCACCAGCGAGAAATTCGCGCAGGGATTTTTCAGCGTTCTGGCGTCCGATGCCGGTGAGCAAAATTGAAGCGGCTTGCGCCGCAGCCACGTTCCGAAACGGCGCGGCTTCTTCCTTCAGGGCGAAGCAAATGAGCGTAGACATAGGCCAGACCTTGCCAGTGTGTCATCCGGCCAGACTGGCGGCAACCACTCTCGCGCCCGCCGTGACCGGCTTGCATCCGGTGGTTGGAAGACAAGATTACGCTTGCTCAAGTCATCAATGGCCCTCCACCTAACCGCCAACGGTTACGCAGAAGGGCTGACTGGCTCGCAGGCATCGGGAACGGTGCCTTCCGAGACAAAAACGACATCCCTTGAACATTGCGGAACGTTCCGCAATCTTTCAGGAACGTCCCTGAATATTCTAGGGACATCCCGCAACCTTTCAGGGATATCCCTAGAAGTCTGAGGAATATCCCGCATATATTGCGGAACGTCCCGTAATATAAAAGGAACATTCCGGACTCTTTCAGGAACGTCCCGCAATGTTCGCGGAACGTTCCTATAACTTTGCGGAACATCCCGCAAATGTTGCGGAACGTTCCGCAAATGTACAGGGATGACTAAAAACCGCTGGAATTGGCTGTTTTTCCACTAAACCATGCCGAAAATGGCAGAACGACCACTTTTTGCCCGTCCGGTGGCCTCGGCCGGAATGTCTGCCTTGCCCACCGTGTGATGATTCGTGGCGGCGACACGTTGAAATTCAGCATCCTTCAGGACAGACGCGGCGTGCGATTTTCCGAAACGGCGCACTTCTTCTTTCAGGGCGAAGCAAATGAGTAAGTGCATCACCTAATCTCCGCTCCATTGATAATCATAGCTATCAGGAGGATTGTAAAAGCACGACATAAATCCACCATTGGTGATGATATTGCCCCAATAGATTTTTATGTAGGCAACGTGACCATCCACGAAGCTGACCATGTCTTTGGCATTATTGAATAACGCAATTCCATGAGGTTGCACTCCGCCGGGTTGATACGGTTTTGGTTCATGCCATGAATAGGGAAAAAACGCCGGTGACTCCGCAACCATAACCGTTCTGGCCGGATGTTTGATCGAACTCATAGGCAGACCACCGATGCCAGGCTGTTTGTTTTCATATTTGAAAGGGAGATTAGTCGGCACGGTTGTCAAATTCATCCCGTTAAAAGTATAACTGGAGAAATCAAAAATAGATTGATCGTGATGGCTCTCGGGCACTCGTCCGCGCATCCAATTGTAGTAAAAAGTATCGGCTGGACAGGAAAAAATTCTGTCTTGCGCCGAAGATGCACCCTGCAATCCAACATAATTTTTCATAAGCTCCTTGTAACCAATCCACGGTGCGTTGGTTATGCTAGAGTCATATTTGGTGTTGGGCGTAGTGTCATTAGAATCATCGGAATACATCCGCACGCCCAAATTGATTTGCCTCAAATTATTCAGACAGGTGGTGCGCTTTGCATAATTTTTGGCAACCCCGACCGCTGGCAACAACAACGCGGCGAGAATTGCGACGATTGCAATGACCAAGAGTAATTCGATTAAGGTAAATCCTTTTTTACCCGCAGCGATTTTTCGAAACGGTGCGGCTTCTTCTTTCAGGGCGAAGTAAATGAGTGAGCGCATCGTCTAATCTCCGCTCCATTTATAGTCATAACCGTCGGGCGGATCATAAGAAGCCGTCCAAAATGGAAAGGAGAAACCCATAAATTGGTGGACGATATTGCTGTTCCAATACATTTTGGTGTAACTGACGTGGCCATCGACAAAACCAAGCATGTCTTTGGCGTTATTGAATAAAAACCAATCGCCGGACTGAGGTGGTTTTGGGTCATGCCATGAATAGGGGTAAAAGGCTGGTGATTCCGCAACCAGAATGGTCTTTACGGGGTTTTTTATTGAACTGATTTTCCAACCACCGATACCGGGCACTGAACTGCTCGTCGTGATATTGGGAGCATCTGGATCAAGATTCATCGCGTTATATGTGTAGCTCGAATAATCATACTTGGCTTGGTCATGACGGCTTTGGGGCACATATAAATTTCCTTTAGTTCCAGAGCCGTTGGTTTTGATGGTAATGCCCAAGTAATAAAACGTATCGGCAGGACAGGCAAAAATACTGTCTTTCGACGACGACGGGCCGTTCAATCCAACATAGTTCTTCATGAGCTCCTTGTAGGCAATCCAAGGAACATTGGTCGTGGTTATTCCAGATTTAGTGGCAGGTGTTGTGTCGCTTGAATCATCGCAATACATATGGATGCCAAGATTGATTTGCCGCAGGTTGTTCAAGCAAGTCATTCGCTTCGCTTTATTTTTTGCGGCACTGATTGCAGGAATTAACAAGGCAGCAAGAATCGCGATGATGGCAATGACCACGAGCAATTCGATCAAGGTAAATCCTTTTTTGCCCGCCGCGATTTTCCGAAACGGCGCGGCTTCTTCTTTCAGGGCGAAGCAAATGAGCGTGGACGACATACGTTAAAATTATGATTATTTTCTAACGGTCAAAAACGAAAAGGCAATTGCGTCGGAAAGATTTTTGCACCTCTTTTTATATTTTCGCTTCCCCACATTGGTAGCAAGTTTGTGAAGTGAAAGCACTCTCTCTGTTGCTCCGGTTTAGTGAGATCAAAACGCGCACAGGCAATGTCATGGTGAATATGCCATTTGCCATGATTTTTCCATGTCATTCCGGGCCGAAATTTACTTTGAATCCAAGTGAAGAATGTTGGCCAATCCGTTCCGATAAGTTCCAATGTCGAAGCAGATTTTTTACCGCCCTTCTTTTTGATAGCAAGTCTCAGGCGAGAGCGTAGATTTTTGGCAATGCGAGCCGAGTCGTTGTTTCGAAAATATTCCCGCTTTTCTAGCCTGTTTTTGCCATTTAGTTTGCGCTTCAGATAGGTTTTGGCTTTGATTATTTTGTAAGCCGCCGCTCTGATTGGATCATTTTTACGTTTTTCTGATTGCGCTTTCTGATTACATTTTTGCGAACAGTATTTGACGCTGTTCATTTCAAAAAACTTTGAAAATGGAATTGGTTTCTGGCAGAAAACACACTTCGGATTTTTAGCAGCGTAAAGACGTTCGGCGCGAGTTTTGTGGAATAAATCAGATTTCTTTTTGGCCTTTTCAGCAAGCACCTTGCGGTTCAATTTCAGATAAGATTTTGTCCGGCAGCTTTGGCTGCAAAATCCCTGAACCCCAATCGTGGGCTTGAATACAGTTCCACATTCCTTGCAGAGGTGTAATCTACAATGTCGGTCTATGGTCTTCAGCGCCGCCACCTCGCGCTTATATTCCATTCGCATTGCCTCATGTGCAGACGCGATTGAAAGCTTTTGTTTTGCCGCAGTTTGCTTTGGTATGGCAGGTTGAAAGACTTTTTCTGCCTTAAGCCACCTCCAAATCTGTGTTGGTTTCTTACCTATCTTATTTCCAATTTCTACGGTTGATAGTTTTAGAGACTTATGCAGTCGCACAGCTTCTGCTTTCGCCGCAATTAATTCCGGCGTTTCCCAATATTTTTTCTTTTTTACAACCTTTTGGTAAGCCATTTGACAATCTGCGGTTTAGTTTTTCATTTAATTCCCGCCAGCCGTTCCTTCCAGATTTTGTAAAGCTCCACGGTGGCGCGGACGTCGCGCAGGCAGTATTCGGCGATGTCGCGGAATTTTCCGGCGGCCAGCAGCGCGCCCACGTCCATGCCGGTCACGCCGTGGCTCTTGGGCGATTCGATGCCGAAGGCTTTGCAGTAAAAATCCAGGTTGAACCGCCGCGCCGCGCCGTCGCGCCCGCTCACGCTGTAAAAGGTGAACTGCTCCGCGAGGTCGCAGTGCGGGTCGGTGGCGTAACGGTAGCCGAGCCAGTTTTTTTTCGAGATGGGCACGTTGAGCAGCGCGGAGCGCAGGTAGATGAACGGCACGTCGAAGCCGCGCCCGTTGAAGGTGACGACGGAATCGTATTTTTTCGCGACGTCCCAGAATTGCGCGAGCAGTTCCGTCTCGTCCGCGCAGGGAATGAATTTCACCGGCGCATTTTCCTCCTCGGCTTCCTCGAAATCCTCGGCGACGAACAGGGTCTGCCCGCGCTGGGTCTCGGCGTTGAGCATGGCGATGCAGACGACCTGCGATGTGAACGGCCACAGGCTCATGAACTTGGCGATCTCCTCGCGCTTGGCGGATTTGGCGTCGGCGTCGGCGAGCTTGTCGGCCTCGCGGAAAAGATATTCCTGCTGCGCGTCGTCGAAATTTTCAAGCGGCAGCGCGGTGGTCTCGATGTCGAAAACGAGTGTGGCCATGCGGGAACATTAACCGCCAAGACGCCAAGGACGCCAAGCTAAAAAACTTTTGGATTTGTTTCCAAAACCTTGGCGGCCTTGGCGTCTTGGCGGTTCAAACTGGTTCGGCAATCAAATCGTAATCCGTGTGGCCGATGATTTTGACGCGGGCGAATTCGCCAACCGGCAGTTTGCCGCGAATGTAAACGCGTCCGTCAATGTCCGGCGCGTCGGCTTCGCCGCGAGCGAAGAGATAGTTGATGGTTGATAGTTGATGGTTGATAGATTCTTTCTCACGGACGAGTCCGTGTTCCCACGAACTTACATTTGCGCTTTGAAGTTGTTTTACGTTCGCTTCGCCTTCGACGAGGACTTTGATTTCGCGACCGACAAAATTTTCGGAAACTTGCTTGGCGATTTTGTGCTGCGCGGCCATGACGAGTTCGCGGCGCTTTTGTTTCACCTTGTCGGGAATTTGCCCGGCCATTTTTCCCGCGAGCGTACCGTCTTCCTGCGAATAAGTGAAAACGCCGAGACGCTCGAATTTCGTTTCGCGAACGAATTCGAGCAGCGTTTGAAAGCTTGCCTCTGTCTCGCCCGGAAAGCCGACAATAAAAGTCGTGCGCAACGCGATACCGGGAATTCCAGAACGGATTTTGCGAATCAAATCAACGATGTATTGCTGCGAGGTTTCGCGGCGCATCCGTTCAAGCATGTTTTCATGGATGTGCTGGAGCGGGATGTCCACATAGCGCGCGACTTTTTTGCAGTCGGCGATCGTCCGGATCAATTCGTCCGTCCAGTGCGCGGGGTGCGTGTAAAGCAGGCGAATCCAAAAATCGCCCTTGAGCGAATTGAGTTCGCGTAGCAGCGAGCAAATGGTTGTCGCGTCGGCGGCGAGCGATTTGGCAGCGGCGGAAAATTTTTCGGGCGACGAAATCGCGCGCGAATGGTTCGGGCGCAAATCGAGCCCGTAATAAGTTGAGTCCTGAGAAATCAGATTGATTTCTTTCACGCCGTCGGCGATCAACGCTTTCGCTTCGGCGACAATGTCTTTTTGCGTGCGGCTGCGATGCGAGCCGCGCATCCGGGGGATGATGCAAAAGCTGCACGGATGGTTGCAGCCCTCGGCGATTTTCAGATAGGCAAAATGTTTCGGTGTCAGACGGAATCGCGGCGTTTCAAAATCGGGAATGAAAACTGGTCGCGCGGTAACATCCAAAATTGTAGCGGCGCTCTGCCGCGCCGCCGCCACGACGGTTTTGGTCTTGCCAAATTTTTCCGAGCCGCGAATTTTCTCGGATTCTTCGTGCGAATCAATTGTTCGCGCTTTTTCAAGTTCCGCGAAACGTCCGACAATTTTTTTCTTCCGGCTTCTGATTTCGGGCTTTTGAATTCGTTCCGCGCGATTTTGCATGGCGTGCCGGACGATTTCGCCGACTTGCGCGACTTGATCAATTCCCATGAAGGCGTCCACTTCGGGCAGAAGTTTCGGCAGTTCGTCGCGAAAACGCTGTGGCAGGCAGCCGGAAACGATCAGGCTTTGCCCGCGATTTTTAGCTGCACGGATTTCGGCGGATTCGAGAATGGCGTCCACGCTTTCTTCCTGCGCGGAGTCAATGAAGGAACAGGTATTGACGATGAGCGCGTCGGCTTGTTCGGCGTCGTTGGTGATTTCGACGCCGCTCTTGAGCAGCGAACCGAGCATGATCTCGGCGTCCACGAGATTTTTTGCGCAGCCGAGCGAAATCAGGCCGACGCGCAATGGACGTTCACTGGAATTTTTCTTTATCACAGACGGAAAAGATTAGCAGAGATTTATGGTGAAGCAATCTTGTGAATCGGCTCGTGCTGGCCCTCGCCCCGCCCGCCCAAATTTATTTGCCGATGGAATTTGTCGCGGGCGCGTTCGTTTCCGGCAAAACCGCAGGAGGAATCGCATTGGTTGAAATTGACGGCGCGTTTGTTTCCGCCGGCAGGCCGAGTTGTGTGCGCAGCACGGCGCGCATTTCAAAAGGCACCCCTTGCTGCGGGTCGAGCAACTGGTTGAGCACGATGCGGTTGATGTCGGCGAACGGCGGCAGGCCGATGCGTTTTTCATTGCTCATGCCTTTGTTGATTTGCTTTTCGTAATTTTGGTAAACCTTGCCGGCAAGCAGTTTGAAACCGGCGGCGCGGTCATCCTGGCCGATGGTCAGTTGGTAATACGAGCGGAGAAGCAATCCTTCAACCACGGAAGTCACGCGGTCCTGCGAAGTTTCGCCGATGTCTTCCTGCACTGTGGCGACGGCGAATTCATCCAGCGTCACGTTCGTCGGGTACGAATCGGGCCTTCCCATGATCAAAGTCTTGTCAGGATATTTTTCGCCGAGATAGCGAAACCATTTTTCCGCGTCGGCGATCCGGTCGTTCTCATAAAGAAAATAGACGGCGTTTTTCAGAAAACTTTGGTGCCCGGTGGCGATATTGGAGCGGAATTTTTCATCTTCCCGCATCATTTGCTCGTAGGAATCGTTGACCTTGGGGATGAGATCGAGATTGGGATAAAGCTCGTACGATTGATCGAAGCGGTTCATGACAAGCCGTCCGTGTTGGAACGCCTGAAGCATGGATTGATAGATGTTGCGCCGCACCGTGATGACATCATCTTGTTTCACCTTGTCGGGATTTTTTTTCGCCGCGTCCAGTCCGCGCGCGCCCCAGTAAATCGCATGCGCCTCCGGCAGCCGCCAGTCGAGCGGTCCCCATTGCGCGTCCACTTTTTGCGCGAATACGGGATCAATCTTGTATTTTTCGACAAGGACGAGCGCGTTCGTCCGTTCTTCGGCGGTTTGCGGATGGAGCAAATTTTCAAAATTCGTCCCGCTCGCGCCAAAAAGCGGCATCATCTCCTTTGCCCATTCCTGTTTGTAATAGACGTTCGCGTCGTCGAGGTTCTGCCCCATCTTGTGCTCGAAAAACCAGGCGAGTTCGCGGTAAATCAGCAGGTCGTCGGGATTATAACGCAGGCCGTAATCGCGCAGCAGTTCGATGCCGCGTTCGACCCAGCGCCAGCGATCGGAAAAATCCTTGAACTTGACCGAAATGTTGTAGGCCATGTTCCAACCTTGAAACAGCCAGACCTGCGTGAAATGCGGCTCAAGGTCGGTGATCCAGTCGGCGAGCTGCGCCGCCTCGAAAAATTTATCGTCCTGCTCCAAATCGTTGGCGCGCATCCAGAGATAATTTGAGATCAATCCTCGGAACCCTCCAAGCGCGACGGTCGTGAACGCCAGCACCGGCGGCGCATTTTCCAGAACATCGGCACGTGTCAGGCCGAGTTGCGCGCGTTCGTGGTTCAAGGATTTCTGCAGACGGCCAGAACCGGCGAGCATCGCGGCGGCCAGAAGCAGCAGGATGATTTTTTTGAAGCGCGAGTTCATTGATTTCCCTGCGCCGTCGCCAGTTCGCGCCGGTTGAACAAAATGATTCCGACGACGGCGATGATTCCGCCGATCAACAGCACGATTTGACCGAACGCCGCGCCGAGTTCGCTCCACGGGATGCTGCGCCCGGTGCTCAACGCGTCAATCGGCGAAAACTTTTCCGACAGATTGATGACCACCAGCATCCCCTTGAACATCGGGATCAACACTCCGTCCGCGACCGAATGTCCCGCGATACCTTTTTCCTCGTTGCCCACGCCGACGGTTCCATTTTCCACGGTGTCGGCCAGCGTTCCGCCCGACAGCCCGATTGCCAGGACCGCCATTGAAAAAAATGCCGCGACCGGAAACGAAAGAAAACTCGCCGCCGTCAATCCCAGCGCCGCCAGCAGCGCCATCCAGCAAAAAATGATCCCCAGCCCGCGCGCAAAATTCAGCGCGAAGCCGCCCTGTGGATACAAAACCTCCATGCCGTCTTCCAACGGAAACAAAAGCGCGGTGTTGTTCGGGTTCAGGACGACGATCGTCAAGACACCCTTGTCGTCAAAAAGATTCGCCGGAATCTGAAATTCGTGGAACGTGTCGGGCGCGAGGCTCATCGGCGGACTTTGCCAGAAATTTGTTCCTTCCGGGTTGCCGACCTGCCAGAGCGCGATAAACGTTCCCGAAGAACCCCTTTGAGCCGAATTGAATTTAACGCGCAGTTGCAGCGGCTTGTCCCGCAAATAATTTTTTGCGAAGCCCAGATCGATCTGCCATTGCCTCGTGTAACCCGTCGGCACGAGCTGGAAATCCGCCTTCACCTGCTCGCGGATTTGTTTTCGCACTTCCGGCAGATTTACACTGTCCACCGGGCTGCTTTTCAAACGTTCCTGCAAAACGCGCTCGGTTTCCGCGTCAACATCCGCGTCGTGGCTCTGCTCTTTCGCCGAGCCGCGCGCGACAAGAACCTGCTCGCGCAAATTTTTTTGTTCCGCTGCCGGCAGTTTCGTCGCGCGCCATTGCAACACGCCATAAACGCACGCGCCGGAAATGGCGAGCAGCGCGGCATTCAACGAAATGATCCCGAGCCATTTTCCGATCCAGATTTGCCAGCGTGCGATCGGCTTCGTCGCGACGACCTGGATCTGGCATTCCTCGATGTCGCGCGCGAGCGTGCCGCACGATAACCAGAGCGTCGAAAGGCCGAGCAACGCCGTGATCGCGCTCAACGTGTAGGTCAGAATGATTTGTGTGAATCCGCGCGCCGTGCCGTCGTCCTTGATGACCAGCGGCAAACCGACGACCGCCAGAATCAGCAACGCCGCGATGACGAGGAACAGCTTGAACCGCAGCGCGGCCTTCCACGTCAACCAGGCGATGGCGAGAATTCGTTGCATTTATTTAGAAGCCACAGATTTTCACAGATGAAACACAGATTAAAAATTTGGTTCAGCAGCTTTTCCTCATCTGTGTTTCATCTGTGAAAATCTGTGGCCGAAATTATTTTTTGTTTCCAAGCAGCGACGATAATTTTTCATCTGCCTTCGCCAAATCCACCGGCTTTGCTTCCGGCGTTGGTTTGGGTTCCGGAATTTTTGCTTCGGTCGGTTGTGTCAACGCTGCCAGCTTTTTGTCGTCCAATTTCTTTTCGGCAGCGGGCGTGGGAACTTTTGTTTCAGAAATAATTTGCGCCGACTGTGGCAATGATAATCTTTCCAAAACTTTTTCCGTTTGTGGTTTTGCTTCCACGCCGCCGCGCAGATACTCCGCCACGCGCGCACCGGATTGCGAGCCGCTTGTTTCCGCCGCTGCCGCGCGCGCTTTTTGAACCACGTCGAGGAAATAGCTTTCGAGATTTTGCGTCGGATTGTCCACGCGCACTTCGCCGCTGGAAACGTCCTTGCGGATGATTTCCAGAACGCGCTCCAACGTTTCGCGCGGCAAAACCGGCGTCGTGATGCGCAGCGTGTCCGGCTCGGCGAGCAATTCCTTCAACGTGCCGGCGGCCTGGATTTTTCCGCCGTAATAAATCACCACGCGGTCGCAAACGTCCTCGACATCGGAAAGCAGATGGCTGCTCAAGATCACCGTCTTGCCGCGACGCGCGAGCGCAATGATCAAATCCTTCACCTCGCGGCAGCCAATCGGGTCGAGGCCGGCGGTCGGCTCGTCGAGAATCACCAAATCAGGATCGTTGATGAGCGCCTGCGCCAGGCCGATGCGGCGCTGCATTCCTTTTGAAAATTCACCGACGGCGCGCGTCTGCGTTTTGCCGAGGCCGACCATTTCCAGCAATTGCTCCGCGCGATTGTCGCGTTCGCCTTTCGAGAGATGAAAAAGATTTCCGAAAAAATCCAGCGTCTCGCGCGAGTTGAGGTAGCGGTAGAGATACGATTCCTCCGGCAGATAACCGATGCGCGATTTCGTCTGCACATGGCGCGGCGAATGGCCGAAGACCTCGATGTGTCCGCGCGTCGGATTCAGCAAACCGAGCAACAGCTTGACCGTCGTGGATTTGCCGGAGCCGTTCGGCCCGAGCAAACCAAAAACTTCGCCGCGCCGGACTTCAAAATCCACGTTGTCCACCGCGCGCGCCTTGGGGCGATTCCAGAAATCCTTGAACACTTTCGTCAGCCCGCGCACGGACACGACGACTTCTTCGGATTTATGATTTACGATTTCCGATTTACGATTTAATTCGGCGACGGGCATAAAAATTATTTGGCGATTACGCTTTCTGAAACAAGCGGTTCATGCGTTTTGTAAATCCAGTCTTTATATTCTTTATATTGTTCACCAACGCTTCGAAATGGTTTCTTAAGAACAAAATCGCGTTGCAACCAACGCATGAATTCTGCTGGTGAGCAATCTTGTTTACCATCTTCGGCAAAAGGCACATTCAAATCGTTCAACAAAAAAAGAAGAGTCAGCAAAGAAATGTTTTTATCGTGCCTACCGCCTGATTCGAAGCGGATAGCCCAGTAATTCCATTTATCAATGAACAACCTATCTGCATAACCCAACGCTTTTAATTTTGGCCAAAGTTCACCTGTATCTCCATCCAATCGAACATAGTCGCTAAAAAGAAATGAAACATTAACCGGCATTTTTTCAGACGGATTGCTCATTGTTTACGCCAGCTTCGGCGTCAATTCGCCAGCCGGTTTCTGATGCGAGCCGTGGTCATGTTTGTCGGCGATGGGTTCAGGATTAAAATGTTCCAGTTCCTCGCCTTTGCGCACGAGGCGCGCGCTGTTGAAGATCACGATGAGCGTGCCGATGACGTGCAGGATCGCGGCGGTGATCGGGCCGATGTAGCCGAACGCCGACGCCGACAGCCCGACGATGATGAAGCACACGCCGAACGCAAAATTCTGGTTGATGACGGCGCGCGTGCTGCGCGAAAGTTTCACGAGGAACGGCAGCCGGCGCAGGTCATTGTTCATCAGCGCGATCGTCGCGCTGTGGATGGCCACTTCGCTGCCCGCCGCGCCCATCGCGATGCCGATGTCGCCCGCCGCGAGCGCTGGCGCGTCGTTCACGCCGTCGCCGATGACCGCGACTTTGTAGCCTTTCGCCTTCATCGCGCGGACAAATTCAACCTTGTTCTGCGGCAGGCAATCGCCCTTAGCCTCTTCGCAACCGATTTCATTCGCGACGCGCGTGGCGACGACTTGGCGGTCGCCGGAAATCATAGCGATGCGGCGGACGCCGGCCTCTTTCAATTCGGCCAGCGCTTCCTTCGCCTCGGCGCGAGTCTGGTCTTGCATCCCGACCCAGCCGACGCACTTGCCGTTTTGTGCGACGAAAATCAAGCTCCAGCCTTCGGTCTCGTTCAAATCCACGGATTTCTCGAAGCTCGCGTCAATGCCGTTGTCCTTGAGCCATTGCGCGCGGCCAACGAGAATTTTCGCGCCGTTGATTTCCGCCTTCACGCCGCGACCGGCGGTTTCGGCAAAATCTTTCGGTTCGGCGAGCGGAACTCCGGCTTCGCCTGCGAGCGTCGCGAGTGCCTTGGCGGTCGGATGGTTGCTGTATTTTTCGGCGGACGCGGCCAACAACAAAAGTTCGGCAGGTTTCGTGTCGCCGATCGGCGCGAGACGGCTGACGGCGAGCTGGCCGGTCGTAAGCGTGCCGGTTTTGTCGAAGACGAACGCATTGATTTTCGCCGCGAGTTCGATGTCGGCGACGTTCTTGATCAAAATTCCCAAACGCGCGGCGGCGGACAGCGCGGCGACCATCGCGGTCGGCGTCGCGAGAATAAATGCGCATGGGCACGAGACAACGAACACGGCGATGACGCGGGTCAAATCGTGCGTGAACGCCCAGACGAGAACACCGATCAACAGCACGAGCGGCGTATAATAGCCCATGTATTGATCCACGATTTTCTGGATCGGCAACTTGGTTTTTTCCGCCGCGATGATGAGTTCGCGCACGCGACCGAGTGTCGTGTCCGTTCCGGCGCGGCTGACTTTGATTTCCAGAACGCCGGTGAGATTTTGCGTTCCGGCAAAAACTTCGTCGCCGGTTTTTTTGTCGGCGGGCAAAGATTCGCCGGTGATGGTCGCCTGATTGAACGAACCTTGTCCGCTTAAAATAATCCCATCCGCCGCAACGTTGTCACCCGGGCGGATGCGAATCATGTCACCGACGGAAAGTTGACTCGCGGCGATTTCCTCTTCGCTGCCGTCCTTCGTGATTCGGCGCGCTTTTGTCGGCGTTAATTTAATCAACGATTCGATGGAATCACGCGCGCCTTGGGCGGTGCGTGTTTCGATGAGTTCACCGATGAGCATCAAAAACGCGATGAGACCGGCGGTTTTGTAGCCCGCACTCATATTGCTGCTGAAGGCATTCACGTTTTGTCCGTTGATGACGCCAATCGCGCCGGACGCGAACGCCGCGAGTACGGCGATGGCGACGAGTTCGTTGATGCTCAATTTGCCGTGCCGCAAATCCTTGATGGCGGTGACGACGATGGGATAAATCAAAATGATAGCGCCGATGAACGCACTCGCGCTGGCGACCGTGCCGCCGGACTCGAACAACCAGTCCACGATGAAGGCGTTGAGGACGAAGACGACGCCGATGACGGCCTGCCACAAATGCACGGACGAATGTTCGTGGTCGTGGCCGCAGCCGCAATTGTCATCGTGTTCGTGCTGACTTAAAAGTGATGTGACTTGCATAACAATTTTTTTACTGATTCGCCGCCGGTTTCGGCTGCGGCGGTTCGCGGTTCAACATTAACCTCAATTCACGCAGTTTTCCATCGGCGCGCTGCGGCAAAAAGATTTTGTCCTGCACGTTCGTCAACACTTGTCCCATGGTTTCGACGAGTTGTTGCTGCGCGAACAGGCTCGGGTTGCTCTCATATTTCGGCAGCAGATCGCCGAAGCGCTTCGCCTCGGCGGTCAGCGACTCGACGTAGCGCGCGCGCGCGGACTCGGCCTCGTTCGTGATGGCCGAAGCCTGCGCGCCGGACTGGAGCAGGACCTGGTTTTCATAACTGTGCGCGTCGTTGAGCAGTTTGTTGCGGTTCTCTCGCGCGTCCGTGACCTGCGCAAAAACGTTTTGCAATTGCCGCGGCGGAATACTCTGGACTTCGCACTGGTCAATGACGATTCCAAGCTGCTCCTGCTCCGTCAAATCGCTGACGCGTTGCAGCACGGCGTCGCGGAACCCGGCGACGTCGCGCGTGAGGATGTCGTCCACGTTGAATTTAGCCGCGGTGTAAAGCAGCGCGTTGTCCAGCGCGTTCTGCACCGTGTTCGAAGCAGATTCAAAATCGAAGACGAAACGGATCGGGTCGTCTATGTGATAATAAAGCGTCGCGCGGGTATGGATGATGTTGCGGTCGGCGGTGATGGCGTATCCGTCGATCGCCGGGTTCAGCGACGCGCCGGCGGGCATTTCCTCGCCGCTCAATTCCTGTTCCGGCGTCGTGAAATACCAGCCGACGGTCGAGGAAACTTTCTGGATCTCCGTGATGGGAATCTTCACCACTTCGTCAATAGGATACGGAAACGACCAGTGCAATCCCGAACTCAACAAGGCTTTCTGTCCTTCGCCGACGGGTTTTCCGAAACGGAGGACGACCGCTTTTTCCTGCGGGCCGACCTGGAAAAACCCCGAACCAAAAAACACGACGACCATCAGCAACATCACGATTTTGACAATCGCAAAACTGCTGCGCAGTGCCTCGGCGAGCGCCTGCGAGCCGGCATCCTGCGTTTCTGGCGCGTGGTCGTGATGTTTGTGTTCGTCGCTCATGGCTGCTGGCTCGGCGAATTGGTCGGCAGATGTTGGAACAAATCGAATGGCGGCGTGCGCTCGTCGAAAATCAAAGTTGAACGCTGGTTGAGCGACTGCTGGAGTGAGCTGATGCGCAAAAGAAAATTCGCCAGTTCGGGATTTTGCTGGAAAACCGGCAGCGTTTTTGCGGCCTCGGCCTCGCCTTCGCCGCGGATGCGCGTCGCGGCGGCATCGGCATTGGCGACGGTCTCGGCGGCCTGGCGGTCGGCGGCGGATTTTATTTTTTGAGCCTCAGCCTCGCCCGCATATTGCAGTTTGCTGATGAGCACCTGCCGTTCGGAAGTCATGCGCTGAAAGACCGTTTGTGTGATGCTTTCGGGCAGGCCGAGTTTTTTGATGCCGAGAAATTCGACTTCGATGCCGCAGTCGTTCGTCCGCAGTTCCGATTGCACGGCCTGTTCGATCTCGCCTTCAATCTCGTCGAACTTCAAGTCCTGCGGGTTGGCGTTCACGAATTCCGAGAGTTGGTGTTTGCCGATGACGGCGCTTTTGGCGCTGCGCAGCATGCTTTCGAGCATCCGTTGCGCGGCGGGCACCGAGCCGCCGGCGAATTTAGGGAAGAACGCCGCCGCGTCGGAAATTTTCCAGCCGACATAAACGCTCGTCAGCAGGTTGTTGTTATCGGCGGTGAGGTTTTCGCTGAACTTGTCCTCGAAATTCTGGACGCGCTGGTCGAACTTGTAAACTTTCTGGACCGGCCATGGTATTTTAAAATACGCGCCGGCATTCGTGTAGGTCGCTACGGGCTTGCCGAACGTGGTGACGACGGCGACTTCGGACTGGCGGACTTGAAAGACAAACAGCAGCAGCGCGAAAATGACGACCAGCACTGCCCCGATGACGACGGTCAAAAAGTTTCTTTTCATGGTGATGAATTGTTGGGGACGTTCAGATTCAAAAGGTCTTCGCGGATTTTGTCTTCGAGATCAAAGATCACGACATCCTCCGTGTTGGTGACGAGCAAAATGTATTTGCGCGCGTTGGCCGTCGCGCTGGCGAAGGCCTGGAAATATGCGCGCTGCTGATAAACCGACGGCGCGGCCTCGAATGCCGGAATCTGATTCGTGAACAACGCCGCACGCGCGAACGCCGAAACTTCCAGCCGCTGCCGCGCCGCGTCGGCGACGTTCGTGGTCGTGAACGCGAACGCATCTGCCAGCGCATTCGTTTTGATGGCTTCGGCCTGTGCGTCGAGAATCGCGGCGAGTTTCGTTTGTTCCGCGCCGACGACTTTTTCGTAATCACTCGCAACCTTTGTCGGCGGATGAATGTCCTGCAACCCGACAAAAATGATTTTTGCGCCGAGCTTGCGTTCATCGGCGGCGGCTTGAATCCGCCTTTGCAGTTCCTGCGCGGCTTCCAAACGCGTGTGCGACATCACGTCGTTCAAGTCCACGCTCGCGAGATAATGCACGACTTCGCGCGTCGCCAGATTTTGCAAAAGATTCGTCGGATCCGCGTTGTTGTAAGCCCACGCGCGAACGTCCGTGATCTGAAATTGCACCGGAATGCTGACGGTGATCAGGCTGACCGGCGGTGCCTTGAGGGTGTCATTCGTGTCGGCGTCTTCATTTTGGATCGTGACCGGTTCGCGGTTGCCGACGAGGAAATTTTCCTCCTTTGTGTGCGGTACCGACCATAAAATGGTTTTCTGGTTTTCGCTTTGCGCGTCGGGCGCGTAGCCGACATCGAAAGTCTGGATTTGCTCGGTGCGATAGTGATAAATCCTGTCCGCTGGCCACGGCAGTTTCAAATGTGCGCCGGCCTCAAGTTTTGCAACGGGTTTTCCAAACCGTTCCAGAACGGCCTGTTCGCCCGCGTCAATGAAAACGACGCACGTGGACAAGACCAGTGCTGCGAATTGCGCGAGCAACAGCGCCAGCACGTTTTTTTTGAGCAACTGGAAAAACCACGTTTCGGAAACCTTGAAACCGAATTGATAATCGAGTGTTTGCGCCGCGGTGGTGAACAGGCTTTCCGGCTGGCCGAGCAATCCGACAAGCCGGCTGTCGTAAATCGGGCGGGAAATTTTTCCCTTCACGCGCGGCCGGTAGATTTCCAGCAACAACGTCACGAGCATCTCCGCCGCCATCAAGCCGAGCAGCACGCACAGCACGCGCGCGATCCAGAAGTCCGCCTTTGGAAATTCCAGCCTGGAACCCGCGATGCCGAGCGCGGTGATGAAACAGACATACGCGCCCGCCAGCAAAAAGCTCGCACCCGGCCGGAGCAGCCGGTGGTTTTCCAGCCGCGCGATTGTCACGGAAAATCTTCCAAGCAAAAAGAGCAGCAACGCAAAAATTCCGAGCAATGCCAGCGCCGGCATCGCCTTTTCGGGCGCGATGGTGTTGCTGGTTTTGGCAACCCAGCGCCAGAGGAGCCACGCGCCGCCGCCTTCGAGCAGGAACAGCAACACGCCGAAACCCGGCACGAAAAACTTCTCGAATTGTTCGCGCGCTCTCCGCGCCGGGAAAACTTCCGCGTCCCTTGATTCGAACAAGGCCGATTCGCCCCTGGCGCGTGCGAGTTCCTCTATTTCCAATTTTTCCAGCCGTTCGTTCTCGACGAGCCTCATCTGGAACCAGCTTGCGAACGCCACCAGCACGCCGAGGCCGAGGAAGACCGAGGCGGCCTGTCCCGCCAGCGAATTGACGTAGCAGGTGACGACAAACGCGGCGACAAAAATCATCGCCGCCGCGATCAGGTTCACCAGACCATTTTTCTGGACGTTGCGTTCCATTTAACTTAATTCCCGTTCTTCAAACAGAGCCGTGCCCACGGCCAGCGCCGCGCCTGCATAACAAATCATGTAGGCGAACGACTTGCCGACATATGCCCATTGAAACGTGTTCCTGCCGGTTTCAAGCGCGTCGCCGAGCCAGAAAAGCTGCCAGTTCGGGATGATGCTGTAAAGAGTTGAAGCCCACCATTCGCCGATTTCCGCGCGCCGGCCAAAAAAATAATCCGACATCAGCCCGATCAAAAAGACCGCCGAGCAAACCGCCAGCGTCGGAATCGTGTCGAGCCGCGTCGAGCACGCCAGCGCGAGCGCCGCCAGAATCCACAGCGCAAATAAAATTAAAATTCCCGCCGGCAAAAGGTTCCAGTCCACGTGCGCCACCGTGCCGAGACTTTCCACCTGTTTTGTGAATCGGAAAACGATGAACGCCGCGAGCGTCGTTAAAACCGCCATCGTAAACACCGCGTCGCTCACAAACGGACGCCGCAGGAAAAAATTGCTGAAACCCGCCAGCGCGTAGGCCAGCAGGATTCCCGTCGCAAAAATTCCGACGGCCGGCATGTCCGTTTTGCCGTAGGCATCGAACGCCATCCGGCTGGCGAGCAACGCGCCGACCATATTTACATAAGTCAGAACCGTGAGCGCCGCCGCGAGTCCGGCGAATTTGGCCAGCAGAAATTGCGCGCGTCCGACCGGCTTGGACAAAACGGCCAGCGCCGTGCCGCTGCGGATTTCCCGCGCGAGCGACGACGACGCGCTCAACACAGCGCCGAACAGCCCGGACAAAAGCATCACCGCCAGCACGGAATTTTCCACCAGTTTCGGCTCGTCGCCGAACGCGAAGTAATACGGCACGGCGAGAAAGATTTCAAAAAGCACGGAACCGGTCATCAACAACAGGAAGACCGGTTGCCGGACCAATTCCATGAAGGCATTTGCCGTGATAGTGAGAAATTGTCGCATGAATCAGTCCGAAAAGATTGCGAATCCGGCGGCAAATTGCCAGCCGTTAAATCCATCCAACGCGCAAATCATAATCGAATTTTCAAGAAAATGGAGTGTGCAAGAGCCCGTTTCGTTCAAAATAAAATCAAGCCATGGCCCGCGCGATGGAATTCCACCATGCGTCGTGCAGTTCCGCCAGCGGCGCGAAGAATTCTCCACTTACGGTTTTGACCGTCAATTTGTCACCGCCGACTTTGCCGATTTGGATTGCCGGAACGCCCATCAGTTTCGCGCGTTCGCCGACTTTCACGGCGTCGAGCGGTTTGCAACTGATGATGATGCGCGATTGCGTTTCGCCAAACAGCAACGCGTCAAGGCGAACGTCTTTGATCGCGCTCAAATCAATCTGCGCGCCAATCAAGCGTGGTGTTTCTCGGGCGACGAGTTGTGAAATACAACTTTCCGCGACACAAACCGCCAGGCCGCCATCGCTGCAATCATGCGCGCTTTTCACGAGGCCGGATTGAATCAGGCCGAGCAACGTCGTGTGCAAAGTTTTTGCGGTTTCCAAATCGCAACGCGGCGGCGAACCGGTTTTCTTGTCGTGAACAATTTGCAGATATGCCGAGCCGCCGAGGCCAAAAATCGGATCGTTTGCGTCAACAATTTCGCCGAGCAGAATAATCGCGTCGCCTTCGTCCTTGAACCATTGCGTCGTGACGTGCTCCGGTTTTTCCACGATGCCGACGACGGCGACCGTCGGCGTCGGGTCAATCGGGCCGCTGGGATTTTGATTGTAGAGCGAGCAATTGCCGCCGGTGACGGGCGCGTTGAAAAATTTACAAGCCTCGGCGAGTCCGCGAACACTTTCGCGCATCTGCCAGAACAATTCCGGCTTGTGCGGATTCGCCATGTTCAAATTATCCGTCGCGCCGAGCGGCACTGCGCCGCTGCACGCGAGATTGCGGCACGCTTCCGTCACCACGGCTTTCGCGCCTTCATACGGATCGAGATAAACATAAACGCCGTTGCAATCCACGGTCATGGCGATGAGTTTTTCGGAAACTCTCGCGTCGCCAATTTTCGATTTCAATTCTTCGGTCATCACCGGAATTGAATCGCTCTTGATGCGGATGACCGCCGCGTCGCTGCCGGGCAAAACGACCGAGCCGTCGCGCACTTGATGATCGTATTGCCGATAAACCCAGTTCTTCGACGCGATGCTCGGCCACGCCAGAAGTTTTTTCAAATCTTCGGCGGGATTTTTCGTGTCGGGAATTCCATCCAGACGAAACGCGCGGACGGCTTTCAGATATTCCGGCTCGCTCGACTCGCGCTGATAGACCGGCGATTCATCGGCGATTTTTTTCGCGGGAATGTCGGCGACAATTTTTCCGCCGTGGCGCACGACCATTCGGCCCGTGTCCGTGACGAAGCCGACTTTCGCCCACGGCAAATCCCATTTGTCGAAAATGCGTTTCACCTCGGCTTCGCGGCCTTTGTGGACGATGATGAGCATCCGCTCCTGCGATTCGCTCAACATGATTTCGTAGCTCGTCATGTTCGGCGCGCGTTGCGGAACTTTGTCGAGTTCGATTTCAATTCCTGTTCCGGCGCGAGCCGCAGTTTCACAAGTGGAACAGGTCAAACCCGCCGCGCCCATGTCTTGAATTCCCGCGACGCAACCCGTCGCCAGAAGTTCGAGGCACGCTTCGCAAACCAGTTTTTCCATGAAAGGATCGCCGACCTGCACCGCGCCGCGCTGTTGCTCGGCGGATTCCTCGGTCAAATCTTTTGACGCAAACGCTGCGCCTGCGAGACCGTCGCGACCCGTCGCCGGACCGACGTAAAAAACCGGATTGCCGATTCCCTTCGCCGCGCCGCGTGCGATTTGTTCATGGCGCAAAACGCCGAGACAAAACGCGTTCACGAGCGGATTGCCTTCGTAGGATTTGTCGAAATAAACCTCGCCCGCGATGGTTGGAATTCCAAAACAATTTCCGTAATGTGCGATGCCGTTCACCACGCCGCTGAACAAACGCTTGTTATTTGCGATTTCAGATTTCGAACTGGAAAATTCCGAGTTGCTGCCGTTGGTGATCGGCCCAAAGCGCAGCGAGTTCACCGCGCACACCGGCCTTGCGCCCATCGTGAAAATATCGCGCACGATGCCGCCGACGCCGGTGGCCGCGCCTTGAAACGGCTCGACCGCGCTCGGATGATTGTGCGACTCGATCTTGAACGCGATGGCGAGGCCGTCGCCGATGTCAATGATGCCGGCGTTTTCCTCGCCCGCGCCGACGAGAATTTTCGGCGACTTGGTCGGGAACGTTTTCAACAGCGGGCGTGTGTTTTTGTAGCTGCAATGCTCGCTCCACATGACGGAAAAAATTCCCAGCTCGGTGTAGCTCGGCTCGCGTCCGCCGAGGATTTCCTTGGCGTGCGCGTATTCGTCCGGTGTGAGATTGTGCTTCGCGACGAGTTCGGGTGTGATGGCGGGTTCGGTCATCGGCAACGTATCCAATTTCAAAAACGACACCACATGATGCGCGATTTCATCGCGCAAAACAAGCAAATCAAAAAGGCAAATTGCAATTTCTTATGGGGAAAACACCCCATATCAAGTGCGAACGGGGACAAGCACAATTCCATCGCACTTTGTTCTCCGGGGAAAATGAATATGCTTAAAACGCGGCTGTTAAAAAACAAAAGATGAAAACGTCATTGCGAATTCTCAATCTGGAGGACAGCGTGGAAGATGCGACGTTGAATAATGCGATGCTCTCGGCGCGCTGGCCGGAGTGCGAGCTGGTACGCGTGGAAACCCGCGAGGATTTCATCGCCGCGCTCGATGATGGCGGCTTCGACATTATTCTTTCGGATTTCACGATGCCCGCTTTTGACGGCCGTCAGGCGCTGGCGCTGGCCCGCGAGAAGCGGCCGGAAGTTCCATTTTTGTTCGTCTCCGGCACCATCGGTGAGGATACGGCGATTGAGGCACTCAAAAACGGCGCGACCGATTACGTTCTCAAGCACCGGCTCCTGCGGCTGATTCCCGCCGTGGACCGCGCATTGCGCGAAGCCGAGGAGCACGCCGAATGTCAGCGCGCCGGGGAATCCATGCGCGAATCGGAACATAAATACCGCGAACTTTTCGAATGCCTCACCGACGCGGCGTTTCTGGCGGACGAGCAAAGCGGAAAAATAATTGACGCCAATCGCGCTGCTGAAAATTTGCTTGACCGCACGCGCGGGGAAATTGTGGGACGCAAAGAATCCCAGTTTCTAAAACTGGACAAGACCCGCGATCGCGTTGAAACGTCCGAAGCGGATCAGCCCTCATCGATAGCTTTTAAGTTTGATATGGATCGTCCCGACGGCGCCACGGTTTCCGTGGAAGTGCACACGACGCGGCTGAAACTTTATGGTCATCCACTGGTCTTGCGGCTTTGCCACGAACTCACCGAACGTTGAATCGGATTCAAAAGTCCTCAAGCCGCTTTCGCCGCCGTTTTATTTTGCAACGTGGCGATCATGCTCTCGAAAATAAATCTGCCGTCGTCGCTGCCGAGAATTTCCTCGCTCGCGCGGTCGGGGTGCGGCATGAGCGCGGCGACGTTGCGGCGTTCGTTGCAGATGCCGGCGATGTTTTGCAGCGAACCATTTGGATTTGCGCCGTCAGTCAGATTTCCTTTTGCGTCGCAGTATTGCCAGAGCACCTGGCGGTGGGCCACCAAGCGGTCGAGCGTTTCTATATCCGCAAAGTAGCAGCCTTCACCGTGCGCGATGGGAATTCTCAAAATTTTGTCCGCCGGAATTTTGCCCGTGAATGGCGTCTCGAAATTATTCGTCTTCAAAAAAACCTGTTCGCAGTGGAATTGCAGGTCGCGATTGCGGATGAGCGCGCCGGGCAGCAGTCCGGCTTCGCACAAAATCTGGAAGCCGTTGCAGATGCCGAGGACGAGGCCGCCGGCGTCGGCGAATTGTTTCACGGCTTGCATCACGGGGCTGAACCGCGCGATCGCGCCGCAGCGCAAATAATCGCCGTAGCTGAATCCGCCGGGCACGATGACGGCGTCGGCCTCGCCGAGCGAGGTGTCCTTGTGCCAGATAAAATTCGCGGCGTGGCCGAGCGCGCGGACGGCGTGGACGCAGTCTTGGTCACAGTTGCTGGCGGGAAATTGGAGGACGGCGAAATTCATTTTATTTTTCAACCACCAAGACACCAAGGCACAAAGGAAAAAACTTTTTCATTCTTCTTGGTGACTTTGTGTCTTGGTGGTTATTCGATTTCCAATCGGTAATCTTCAATCACGGGGTTGCTCAAAAATTTGTGCGCGGCTTCGTCGAGCGATCTGCGCGCGGCTTCCTTGTCGGTGGCGTCGAGTTCGATCTCCAGATATTTGCCGACGTGGACGGCTTTGATGCCTTTGTGTCCCATCTGTTCGAGTGCGTTCCGGACGGTTTTGCCCTGCGGGTCCACGACGGCTTTCTTCGGTGTGATGATGATTTTTGCTTTCATACTCGCGCAAAAGAATTTTGCGAAAAATTTTCGCGGTGCGCGAGAAATTTCTGGCCGCAAAAAAATTTCGCGCTGCAACAAACATTGAATTTCCCCGCGCTCTGCGCCATTGTTTGCGCATGGCTGTCACTGAAGAAAGCTCCAACGATTCGCCGGTTTGCAACATCAGCGAGACGCGCAAGCCCGTCGAACCTTGTTCCATCATCATTTTCGGCGCGAGCGGCGACCTGACCGCGCGCAAGCTCATTCCGGCGTTTTATCATCTCGCCAAGGACAAGCAGTTGCCGCCGGCGTATCGCATCATCGGTTTCGCGCGGCGCGACAAGACGGACGAGTCGTGGCGGCAGGAATTGCGCGCGGCGCTCGACGAGTTTTCCCGCACGAAACCCGTGGACGAAAAAGTCTGGAAGGAATTTTCAGCGAACCTGTTTTACTGCCAGGGCGACCTCGCGGACGCGGCGGCTTACAAAAAACTCGAGGAGATGCTGACTTCGTTCGGCAGCGGGCCGTTGCGCGAGAACCTGCTTTTTTATCTGGCGACGCAGCCGAGCCAGTTCGGCGAAGTCATCGAACGGATTCATCGCGCCGATTTGCTACAAAAGAACGGGTCGGGCTGGCAGCGCATCGTCATCGAGAAACCGTTCGGCCACGACCTCGCGTCCGCGCGCGCGCTGAACGCAGAGCTGACGCGCTACGCGCACGAGTCGCAGGTCTGCCGCATCGACCATTATCTCGGCAAGGAAACGGTGCAAAACATTTTGATGTTCCGATTTTCCAATTCCATTTTCGAGCGGCTGTGGAATCGCGATTCGATTGACCATGTCGAGATCACCGTCAGCGAAAAATTCGGTGTCGGCGAGCGCGGCGGTTATTACGAAGAAGCCGGCGCGCTGCGCGACATGGTGCAGAACCACATGCTGCAAGTCCTATCGCTCGTGACGATGGAGCCGCCTGTGTCGCTCGAATCCGATTCCATCCACAATGAAAAAGTGAAACTGATGCGATCCATCCGCCCGATGACGCCTGACGACGTGGAGAAACAAGTCGTGCGCGGGCAATATTTCGCCGGTTCGGTAAACGGCGAACCCCGACCCGGCTACCGGCAGGAGCCGAAGGTGAAACCCGATTCCAACGTCGAGACTTACGTCGCGTTGAAGCTGCTCATTGACAACTGGCGCTGGTCGGGCGTGCCGTTTTACTTGCGCACGGGAAAATACCTGCCGCAAAGCGCGAGCGAAGTGCGCATCCAGTTCCGCCGCACGCCGCATGTTTTGTTCGCCGTGCAATGCGGACAAAAGCTCGATGCCAACGCGCTCACCTTGCGCCTTCAGCCGAATGAAGGGATTTCCCTGCACTTCAACGGCAAAATTCCCGGCATCAGCGTCAGCGTGCGTCCCGTGCGGATGCACTTCAGCTACGACGCCGAGTTCGGCGCCTACACGCCCGAAGCCTACGAACGCCTGCTGCTCGACGCCATCGTCGGCGACGCGACGCTTTTCATCCGCCGCGACGAAGTCGAAACCGCGTGGCAGATTGTGGATTCGATCCGCGCCGGTTGGGATGGCAAACCGCTGACGAACCGCGAATTTTACGCCCCCGGAACGTGGGGACCGATCGCCGCCGACGATTTGCTCGCTCAAAGCGGCCACGAATGGCACGAGCCGCAGGTGATAAAATAAATCTCAAATGGCGAATTTCGAATTACTTTCCTTCGCCAACGCTTTGCGACATGTGCAAAGCCGTGGACAAAGCGATGCAGATCGAAAATATTCGAGCCGTGGAAAAATTGAAACGATGAGCATCCCCAATTTCCGAATCAATCATGGCTGAACGCGATTCCATCCACTGGTCCGGCTCGGGACGGTTGCGCGGCGGTCGTGGCGGCATCTGGTTTTTCATCACCGCTGTGCGCGTGTTGGGATTGCACCTCACTTACATTTTGACCATCCCGCCGGCGGTTTATTTTTCCTTCGTCTCGCCCGACGTGCCCGCCACGATGGAATATCATCGCCGCATTTTCGGCGAGTTGCCGTGGTGGAAACGCCGCTGGCTCGTGTTCAGACATTTTCTGTCGTTTGGCCGCGCGCTGATCGACCGGCTCGCGATTCTCGGAGGCGACATAAAACATTTTTCGTTTTCATTCGACGGCGAAAAACATTTGCGCGACGCCGTGGCCGAGGGAAACGGCGTGCTCTTGCTCACGGCGCACGTCGGCAATTGGGAAGCCGCCGGCCAGTTGCTTTCGCGCCTCGACGTGCCGATCAACGTCACCGGCTTCGACAACGAGACCGCCGAGATCCGTTCGCTGCTCACGCAGGCTTCCATGCAAAAATTCCGTCTCATCCCGCTGACCGGTTCGCCGACCGACACGCTTCCGCTCGTCGCCGCCATGCGCCGCGGCGAAATCGTCGCCATGATGGGCGACCGTCCCTACGGCAGTCCGTCCACGCGCATTCCGTTTCTGGGCGGCACGGCGTCGTTTCCGGTCGGCGGATATGTGATGGCGGCCATCGCCGGCGCGCCGCTCGTCCACGTTTTCAGCCTGCGCGAACCGGGCGGCCATTATCACTTTTTCGGATTTTCGCCGCAGCGCCCGAAAATGCCGTCGCACAACGAACGCGACGCTTATTTGAAAAATTGCGCCATGCAGTTTGCGGACAATCTGGAAACCGTCGTCAAACGTGACCCTCTCCAATGGTATAATTTTTATCCGTTTTGGGAAAAATCAGAATCGCCGCCGCCGCAACCAAAACCCGCAGTCCAACCATCCGTCGCCATGGAAAATCTGCTTCCGCACCGCGCGCCGATGCTGTGGATTGACGTGCTGACCGATTGCACGGACACGACCGCGCGCGCGACCGCCACTTTCCGCGCGGAACATTTCGCCGTCGCGGACGGCGCGATTTTGGAAACCGCCATCATCGAAGGCGTCGCGCAAACCGCCGCCGCGGCTTTTGGGCAACGGGCGCGGAACAATGGAAAAGCCGGCGCGACGGGTGACGGAATGCTCGTGGCCGTTTCCAATTTCAAAATCCATTCGCGCGCGCCGCTGGAAAAAGTTTTGCAGATCGAAATTCTCGAACGCAAGCGCCTCGGCCCGATGATAATGATTTCCAGCATCGTTTCGAGCGAGGGACAAACGATCGCCGCCGGAGATTTGACTCTCTATGCGTGAGCCGGTGGCCATTGCCGGTTGCGGTGCGACGACCGCCGTCGGTCGCGGCGTGGATGCGTTGCGTTGTGCACTGCGCGCAAACGCCAGCGGCCTTCGCCTTTCGGAAAAATTCAATCATCGCCGTTTCCAATCCAGCATCGTCGGAGCAGCGCCGCAAAATGGAACCGATACGGACAATCCCGTCTGGAACCTCGCGACGGAAGCCTTGGAAGAAGCACGAAGTTCGGCGTCCGAAGTTTTAAGAAAAATTTCTCCGAAACGAATCGGGCTCGTCCTTTCAACGACCAAAGCCAACGTCGAGGCGCTCGAAAGACTTTCTGAAAACCGTCCTTGCTCCGAAACAGCACAACGACATTTGCGCGCCGATTTTCTCGCGGCGGATTTGGCGGCGGAGTTCGGCGCGCGCGGCCCGGTTCAATGCGTGTCCGTCGCGTGCGTTTCCGGATTGGTCGCGATTCAGCAGGGCGCGAAACTGATCCAGCGCGGCGCGGCGGACGCCGTGCTCGTTGTCGGCGTGGATCATTTGTCCGCGTTTGTCGTGGCCGGATTCACCGCGTTGAAAGCGATTGATCCAAACGGCTGCCGTCCCTTTGACAAAGACCGTTGCGGTTTGAGTCCGGGCGAAGCGGGCGCGGCGATTGTTTTGGTTCGCGAAAAATTAGCGCCAAGTTCTTCAATCAAAATTCTCGGCTGGGGCGGCAGCAACGACGCGAATCATCTGACGGGCCCGTCGCGCGACGGCTCGGGTCTGGCGCAGGCGATCCGCAGTGCGCTGAAAATGGCGGAACTCCCGCCGCGTAAAATTGATTACATAAATGTGCACGGCACGGGTACGCCTTACAATGACGCGATGGAATCGCTCGCGCTCCAAAATATTTTTGGCGATGCGTGTCCGCCGTTCAGCGGCGCGAAAGGAATGTTGGGTCACACGCTCGGCGCGGCGGGCGTCGTCGAAACCATTTTGTGTGTGATTGCGATGCGCGAAAAATTTCTGCCCGGCACACCCGGTTTGAAAATTCCGGCGGAAGGCGTGCCTGCCAGCCTTGTGCGTGAATCGAGGCCGCTTGAAAAATTAAATCGCGTCCTGAAACTCAACACCGGATTCGGCGGCGTCAACGGCGCTCTCATCCTCGGCTATGAATAAAATTTTTATCGCGGCAGCAAATCAAGTCACCGAGACCGATTTGAAAATAGCCCGAGTTGGATCGCGTTTTGGCCGACTCGATTTGCAAAGCCGACTGGCGTTGTTCGCCGTCGAATCGCTTGGCATCGACTTTCAAAAATTCCCGCCCGATAGCGTCGCGATTTGTCTCGCGGCAAAAACCGGTTCGCTCTCCACCGATGCCGAATTTTGGAATGGACGCGACGGCATTGGTGGACCAAGCCCAACTTTATTTGCGTATACGCTGCCGAGCGCAGCCATCGGCGAAATCGCGATCCGCCATAAATTGACCGGTCCCAATCTGTGTTTTGTCGGCGATGACAAAATTTTGTTGCCCGAAGCCGCCGATTTGATTCAGCGCGGTGAAGCGGATGCTTGTGTCTGTGTTTATTGTGAAACTGTCACTGGAACAGCGGCAAAATTGATTCAAATTTCACCGTCGGCAAACGCGCGGGCGATTTTCTTGCAGCGCGGCAGCAAGGGGTTGCGCGAGTTGACGGAATTTGACCGTGACATGAAATCGCTATGTGTTAGTTTTTCCGCGCGCAAAACTTCCAGTTAAACTGGCCATGAACATTTCGACGCACGAACTCAAAACGAGAATCATCGAATCGCTTCGCTTGCAGGACATCACGCCTGAAAAGATTGACGACGATGCTCCGCTCTTCGGAACGGGGCTGGGTTTGGATTCCATTGACGCGCTCGAACTGGTTGTGATGCTGGAACGGGATTACGGCATCGTGATCAAAGACATCGCCGAAGGCCGGCCGGCGTTCAGGTCCGTGCGCACGCTGGCCGACTTCATCACGGCCAAGCGCCCCAAATAATGGCCGTGCGCTTTCCCGTCATCACCGGCCTCGGCCTCGTCAGCGCAACCGGCTGCGGCGTGGAGGAAAACTGGCGCGCCATCACCGCCGGCCGGAGCGGGCTGAAACTGCTGACACTTTTTCAATCGTCGCGTTATGAAAAAAGTCCCGTCGGCGAAATCCAGTTCGACCTTTTAAAACTGGGCGCTCCGACACACAGTTCGCGCAGCGACAAACTCGCATGGCTCGCCGCGCGCGAAGCGATTGCGAATTCCAAAATCAATTTTCAAAATTGCGGCGACCGTTCGGGTGTGATCTTCGGCAGTTCCGTCGGCGGCTCGTTCGACAGCGAAAAATTTCCCATCAAACTCATCAAGGAAGGAAAAATCCGGGCGCGGCTGACGCGATTCCACGAATGCGCTTCGATGGTGGATTTGATTGCGGATGGGTTTGGATTGTTCGGTCCGAGCATGGCGATTGCGACTGCGTGTTCCTCCGGAGCGCTTGCCATTGCGACGGCGGCGGAAATGATCCAGGCTGGCGAAGCCGACGTGATGCTTGCCGGTGGCGCGGATTCGTTGTCACGAATGACATGGGGCGGATTTCATTCGCTGCTGCTGGTGGATTCCGAAGGTTGCCGTCCATTCGACGCGAACCGCGCGGGAATGAGTTTGGGTGAAGGCGCGGCAGTTTTAGTTTTGGAATCCGAAGAGTCCGCACAAAAGCGCGGCGCAAAAATCCTGGCGCGACTCGTCGGCTGGGGTGCGAGTTGCGACGCATATCACGTCACCGCGCCGCATCCCGAAGGCGCGGGCGCGCTCGCCGCGATGCAGTCGGCATTGCGACGCGCCGGTCTCGAACCGTCGGCGATTGATTATGTCAACGCGCACGGCACTGGCACACGCGACAACGACCTTGCAGAAGCGAATGCGCTGAAGAAATTATTCGGCGACCGCGTACCGCCCTTTTCCAGCACGAAAAGATTTTTCGGTCACGCACTTGCCGCAAGCGGCGCGATGGAAGCCGTCGTTTGCGTCGAGGCATTGCAACGTCAGGAAATTCCACCCAACCCCGGCTTTTCCACGCCCGATCCCGCCATCGGATTGCAGCCCGTTGCCAGTTTGCAGCGCGCGCCGTTGACGCATGTGATGAGCAACTCGTTCGGTTTCGGCGGCAACAACGCCGTGCTGATTTTTTCCAAACCTGAAACAACGCCGCGAACGTTGTCATCAAAACCGGTGACGGTGGCGGTGACAGGATTGGGCGTGATCGGGCCGGGAACCATTCGCGTTTATGAAATCGGCACGCCGCTGCCAGCCGGAAAAATTTCAGTTCATGATTGCGACGCGCTGATAGATTCCGCGTCAATGACTCCGAACCAGCGCCGCCGGTTGAGCCGGATCATCCAGATGGCGATTTTGGCCGCGCGCCGGAGCCACAAACCGGACGCGGCGCAGCGTCTCGCCGTGGCGATGGGCACGGGTTTTGGCTGCCTCGAAGACGGCGCGGCGTTCATCGAAAATTTGATTTACAAGGATGAGCGCGAACCGATGCCGACGCGGTTCGCCAGCTCGGTTCACAACGCTCCCGCCGCGCTCATCGCCATTGATTTCGGCGCGCGCGGCTTGAATTCCGCGCCGACCGCCGGGGAAATTTCTTTTGAAAGTGCATTGTGGCAGGGGATTCACCAACTGTCGGCGGACGAAGCGGATTGCGCGCTGGTCGGTGCGGTGGACGAGTTGAACAAATATCCGTTGAGTATCGGCCGACGCTGGGGAATTTGGAATGAACGAACCATTCCCGGCGAAGGCGCGGCTGTGGCGAGCATCCAACGGACGGAAGACGCGCCATCTTCCCTCGCGCGCGTGACGGCGGTACGGCTCGGCCGTTATCGCCGGCCATTCAACGCGGAACGTGAAGCGGAGTGGATCGCGTTGGCGGTTGATCTGAAAAAAGTGGATGTCTTTTTGAGCGGGGCGAAAAGCTGGACGGTCATGGAAAAATTTTATGAAGGAGTTGCTGCCGCGCTGTCGTCGCGCGCCGGGCGAAAAATCGAACATCAGACTTACAAGCAACTCTGCGGAGAGTTTTATGCCGCGTCGGCCTTCGGATTTTCCGTGGCGGTAAATCTGGTTCGCGACCGGCAGGCCGGCGTGCTGCTTTACACGCTGTCGCCACGTGGAGCGAAAGCGTTGTGTTTCGTCCAGCCATGAGCCGCTTTCACAAAATTTTGATCGTCGCGTTGCTGCTTTGCGTCGTCACATTCGCGTTCGGTCAATTTATTTTGTTCGGTTTGATAAACGTTGCGTTCCTGATCGTTTTCGGACTCGGCGTCGCGTTTCCGCAATTGAGTTTGTTCGGTCCGTTTGTGTGTCGCGGCGGCAATTCGCGACGTTGCGTGGCGCTGACGTTCGACGACGGGCCGGACGCGCGCTCGACACCGCAGTTATTGGAAATGTTGCGCGAAGCAAAGATCAGCACGGCGTTTTTCTGCGTCGGCAAACGGATTGAGGCGAATCCCGAACTTGCAGCGCAAATTGTGCGCGAAGGGCACCTGCTGGAAAATCATTCTTACGAGCATAGCAACCTCACGAATTTTTTTTCCGGCGCGCGGTTGAAAACCGAACTGGAGCGGACCCAGGCCGTTATCAAAAAAAATTCCGGCATCGCTCCAAATTTTTTTCGTCCGCCGATGGGGCTGTCGAATCCGAAAATTTTCCGCGCGGCACGGGAGCTTGGGCTGACGGTCGTCGGCTGGTCGGTGCGAAGTTTCGACACGATTTTGTCGAATCCCCAAAAAATCGTCGCGCGGATCACTCGGCGGCTCGAACCGGGCGCGATCATTTTGTTGCATGACGGCAACATTCCCGCCGAACGTTTGGTGACGACAGTGAGATTGCTTTTGGCTAACTTGCGCGAATTGGATTATGAAATCGTGCGTCTGGACGAATTGTTGAAATGAAAAAAAATCTTTTTTTAACGGTGCTGCTTTTTTCATCCGCGTTGTTTGCGGCTGACGATTCAACATTGCAGCCGGTGGCCGATCCGCAGCCGGTTCTTCAAAATCTCCAGGAAAAAATGGCTTCGCTGCAATCGGTCTGCCTGGATTTCACGCAGGAGCGGCATTTAAAACTGTTCACCGAACCGCTCAAGAGCGAAGGTGTCATGCTGATTGACAAGCCCGGCCAAATCCGCTGGGAAACGACGGCGCCGTATCAATCAATTATGATGGGCGACCGCAAGTCCGTGGCGCAGTTCGAACGGACGGCCGGCAAATGGGAAAAATTGAAGATCGGATTTCCGCAAATGTTGCGGCGCGTGATGGACCAGATGGTCTTGATGCATCAGGGCAAACTTGACGCGCTGACCGGCGATTACACAATCTCGGTCGCCACCGGCGGCATGACGGTTTTGACCCTGGTGCCGAAGGATGAAAATGTCCGCTCAGTGTTGTCGTCGCTGGAAGTGCGGCTGTTGCCCGATCTTTCGGCGACGCGCGAAGTCGTCATGAACGAGCCGGGCGGTGATTTCACAAGAATCATTTTTACAAAGGAGTTGCGGAACGTGAAATTTCCGGCGGGCACGTTCGATCAATCCAAACCGCTGGATATTGCCGCCGTGAAAACGGCCGTGGGCGATGCGCCTTAAAATCTTTTCATTGCTTCTGCTTTTGCTGACGGTCGGATGTGTCACAACGCCGCCGCCGGAAAATATCCCGCGCGCGGCGCTTTCGTTTCCTTCGGAAGCCCTGATGACGCAACGCGCGGTGCTGACGGTGCGCGGGAGGCAATTCACGTTGAACGGCTATGTCGCAAAGAGCGAGGCGCGCGGACTCCGGCTTGTCGTCACGGAAAATTTCGGCGACGTGCTGGCGGACGTTTTGGTGAAACCGGACGGCGGCGTATTCGTGGTTCAGGCGAAGCCGCCGTTGCGCGCGGATTGGGTGGATCGCTACATCGCCGCCGACCTGAAATGCATTTTCGGCAACGGAATGGAAACGAATTGTCCGGTAAAGATATTGAGTCCGACGCATTCTGTGATTCAACGGCGCTGGTATAAACTGGACTTGCAGATTGTGGAGATCAAACCCGGCGCGCAACCGCCCGGATTATTCGACGAAATACCATGACGATGCGACATTCGATTGCCGCCGCGCGAAAAAAAAGTCAGCCGGTTCAGGCTGACGGCTCCAGCGCGTTTGAATTCCAATTCAGCGCGGACGATCCGGTGTTCGCAGGCCATTTTCCGGGTCGCCCGATTTTGCCGGGAGTGTTTCAACTGGAAATGGCGCGTGTCGCGGCGGAATCGGTTTTGGATTGCCCTCTGATTGTCCGCGAAATCCGAAAGGCGAAGTTCCAACGACCTGTTTTGCCGGACGAAACGGTGCGCGTGGAACTGAAATTGTCGGAGAAAGACGGCATCGTGGAGGCCCGTGCCGGATTTTCTGTTGGCGGACAGCCGGCGGGTGAAACGATTTTATTTTTGTATCGCGAAAAATGAAAAAATGGCTCAAGCGGATTTTTTTCGGCGCGGTGTTTCTCGTGCTGGCCGGATGGCTCGCGGCGGTTTTGATCGTGCGGCACAGCATCGCGCGACCGCCGCCGCTGCCCGCCGACATTTCGATCATGTCGCTCAAGCCGGAAGCGCGCGACGGAAAAATCTGGCTCGGCAAATCATGGGTCGGACAGCGCGAAGGGTTGACCGTCGTTTATTTGAAGGGCTCGCCGTTCGAGATTGGCTATGCCGATGGCGTTTTGATGCGGGACAAGATGCACACGCTGGAGGATGAATTCGTCAAGATGATCCAAGGCTACGTGCCGCAGCATTGGGTGATGGAGTTGCTGAAAAATTACGTCATCTATCGCAACCGCCACTTGAGCGATTTTGTTCCGGCGGATTATCGGATGGAAATTTACGCGACGACGCTTGGCTGCGGAGACGCTCATCCCGAAGAAGGCCCGTTTTACAATCGCCTGCTCAATTATCATGCCGCGCACGATGTTTCCTACATGATGATTGACAATCCGCTCATTTCGCGCGCGGGCTGCACGGCGTTCGGCGCGTGGGGAAACGCGACGACGAACGGCGATTTGATCACCGGGCGGAATTTCGATTGGGAAGCCGCCGAGGTTTTCAGTCGCGACCGCGTCGTGGAGATGTGCGAGCCGGACAACGGAATCCCGTTCATCTCGCTTTCGTGGGCGGGAATGGCCGGAGTCGTGTCGGGCATGAACCGCGCGGGGATTTCCGTGACGGTCAACGGCGCGCCGTCAAGTCTGCCGAAGGAAGCGGCGACGCCGGTGGCGATTGTCGCGCGCGAAGTTTTGCAAAACGCGCGCAATCTGGACGAGGCGCTGAAAATTTTGCGCGACGCAAAAGTTTTCGTTTCGACGATCTGGCTGGTCGGCAGCCGCGCCGATGGAAAATTTGTCGTCGTGGAAAAAACTCCCGGCGCGACGAACGTGCGCGAACCCGAAGGCGACACGATCGTCTGCCCAAACCATTTTGAGACCTCCGGATTCAAGGACGGCAAGCGCAATCTGGATTACATGAACGAAGCGACTTCCGTTTCGCGCGAGAAACGCATGATGGAATTGCTTCAACAGAATCAGGGCAAAATAAATCCCGCGCTCGCCGTGGACATTTTGCGCGACCGGAAACTGCCCGGCGGAATTTTTGCAGGCGACGGCCATCGCAGTTCGCTCAACGCGCTCATCGCGACGCACGCGACCGTGATGGATTTGAGCGACGGGATTTTTTGGGCGGCCTCGCCGCCGAACCAGCTCGGAAAATTTGTCGCGTTCGACGTGAACGATTTTTTCCGCGAACTTCCCGACAAGACCGTGCCTGCGGACGCGATTCTGGCTACGGGTGAATACGAAAAAGCGAAGCAGTCCCAAAAATGTCTGGCCGACGGTCAGCGCGCTTTGAAAAACAAGGATGCACAAACGGCATTGGATTTTGCGGAGAAGGCGGAATCGTTGAACCCCGGTTTTTACCAGAACGCGATGTTGCAGGGACGCGCGCTGCTGGCTTTGGGCAAACGCGATGAAGCGGCCAGGGCTTTTGAATCCGCGCTGTCGGAGCAGCCGGCTTTTTTGAAAGAGAAACAGGAACTCGAAAGTTTATTGCAACAAGCCGGCCATGCGAAGTAACTTTACTCCCCGAAATCATGCAGGAAATTTATCGAATCACACGAAGCTGGAAGTTCATTCAGGCGTTGCTTGGTTTTGGCGCGACGCTTTTTCTCGCGTTGCCTTACCTGCGCCGGACGCATGGCTTGAACCGCTTGCAACCAGCGCAAAAGTATCTGTTCGTCTCCAACCACGTCAGCCTGCTCGACACGATTTTGCTGGGCGGGCTGTGCTGGCGTTCCGGTTGTTATCCAATCCTGACGCTGGGCGACAAAAATGTCTGGCACGCTTCATGGACAAAAAAAACCTTGAGCAGCAAGATCGGTTTTCTCGTCGAACGCGGGAAACTCAACCCGAATCGCATCCGGGAATTGCAGGCGTTTGGCCGCTGCGGAAAAGAATTTCATCTGGTGGTCTTTCCCGAAGGCACGCGCGGCGACGGGGTCAACGTCGGCTCGTGTCAGCCCGGAATTTATTTCATCGCGCAGGAGGCGCGCCTGCCCATCGTGCCGGTATTCATCGAAAACATGCAGTTGGTTTCGACCAAGGGCGGACGGTTTCATCCCATCGGCGGGTTGAGGAAAATTGAAGTGCATTATGGCGAACCCATTGAGCCGGAAAAATATCTCGGTCTGCCGCGCGAGGAATTTCTGGAACTTGTGCGCCGGGGCATCACGACGGCCCGACAGTCGCGACCAGCAGCACATTCGAGTCCCGTCCCGCTTCGCGTTTGATTTCCCAACCGGCGAATCCCGCGCGCTTCAACATGGTTTCAATCTCGGCAAGGCTTTGAAAGTGCAAGCCTTCCTTCGTTTTATTGAGACTGAATCGCGTGGCAAATTTTTCCCAGCGATGAACGCGTTGATGCGCGTCGCCTTCCGCCTTTGCGCCGTCGCGCAAAATCAATTTTCCGCCGGGTCGCAACGCACGCCGCGCTTTGTCCAAAATCGCCTGCTGTTTTTCCGGCGTCCAGTAATGCAAAACGTCGATCAGTAAAATTGCGTCGCAAGCCGGATATTCAAATTCAAGGATGTCGCCGGATTCGAATTTGATGCGCGGATTTTCCGGCGCGGTGCGTTGTGCCACGCGGATTTTGTCCTCGTCATAATCCACGCCGAGAAAACTCCGGCCGTCGGTGAAACTGGCCAACCAGTGCGTCGCGATTCCATAACCGCACCCGAGGTCAAGGACAAATCCCTGTCGCGGCACGACTTTGTCCAGCGAGAGAAAAACCGGATCGAGTTTCATTTTCCAATGAACGAACTGTTCGGTGAATTTTCCCTGATAACGGTAGAGCCGTTCCACTTTGCGCCGGACGGTTCGCGGCGTGTTGAGTTCGTCCAATTGTTTTTGCAACGCGTCGCGGACGATTTTTTCACAATGTTGCGTCAACGCGAGACTGCCTTTCGAACAATCGAAATTTTGCGGCGTGATCCGCGGCAGTGCGCGGACGACGGCATGATACGGCTCGAACCAATACGCATCGCGCGGCATGCCGGTACAAGTGTCGCACAAAATGACCGGGAGGATTTCCTGATTCAATTCGATCGCGAGTTCAAACGCGCCGCGATGAAAGCGCTGGAGAAAACCGTCCGGTGAACGCGTGCCTTCGGGATAAAAATGCACCGACGCGCCTTCGGCCAGCCTTTCACCACAGCGGCGCAAAGTCATTTCAGGGTCGTTCGGCTCGACCATGACGTGGCCAAGGATTTTGCAGCCGATGCCGAGGAACGGCGCGTCGAAGACACGTTTCTTTGCCGTCTGCCGCACGTCGCCGGGCAAACTGACGACGAGCATCACGTCCACCGCCGATTGATGATTGCTGATGACGATGCACGGCGGCGAAAATGTTTCGGGCGAAATATTTTTGAATTCCAATTTGCCGAACGGCATCCATTTCACGACGCCGCGCGCCATCCAGCGTGTGGCGCGTCGCAGTTGATCATCGGCTGTGCACGGCGAAAATATTTTCAGCAACGGTCGCAAAACGTAATATAGAAAAGTCTGGCTCCCGCCGAGATGCAGCCCGACCCAGACCGTTCCGAGCGGATGCCACCAGCGCGGCGCGCCGCGCGGTTGCGGCCGGAACAGCAGCAAATCCATGCAGGCCGGCGTGATGACGAGCGTGGCGATGAACGCGCTGACCATGCCGAGCAACACGGTCGTGCCCATTGAAAACAAGACCGGATGCCGCGCGAACACAAGCACGGCGAAACCGAAGATGGTTGTCATCGCGGAGATCATCACCGACGCACTCGTGGGCGCGATGCGCTGGATGTGGCCGCGCCAATCGTCCAGTTTGCTTGTTGCAAGAAAGACGCTGTAATCTTCGCCCATGCCGATGACAAAAATGACGAACACGCAGTTCATCACGTTGATGGGCAGGCCGAGCAGTCCCATCAATCCGAGCGTCCACAGCAGACCGAAACCCAGCGGCAGAAGTGTTGCGATGACGATCTCGATCGAAGCGAGCGCGAGGTAAACGATCGCGCCGACGGCCACGACCGTCCAAAGCGCGAAGTAGCCGATGCCTTGCTTTGCGAGCGCGGCGATGTGGTCGGCGAAATTCTTTTGGTCGATGAGAATCATCCCCGGCAGCACGTCGCGCAATTTCGCGGCCTGTGAACGATCCTTCAACTTGATGAGCGTGCTGACGGCGGTGTCGTTCGTGCCGACGGCGACGCGTTCTTTCAACGCCTGTTCCAGCGCCGTGCCGCGAAACATGTCGGGCGTTATCAATGCCGGTTTTTCCCCGACGGATTTCCAGAACGGCGCGAAGGCGTCGGGGCTAAAGCCAAGTTCGCCGCCGACTTGTTGCAAGGTCTGTCGCATCGCGGTTTGTTTTTCCGGCGTCCAAAATTCCCGCCAGCGTTTGATGTTCGCCTCCTGTGTCACGATGGAAGGACAAATGGACGCGAGGGAAAAAATTCCCGCCACGTTGGTTTGTTGCGCGAGGATTTCGGCGGCGCGATCATTTTGCGCGAGCGCTTCATCCACGGTTTTGCCGCGAGCGACGACCAGCGTCATTCCGAGCGCGTCGCCCCAGGTCTTGGTGATCAATTTGTCGTCGGCCCGTGTGGATTCCGTGATGCCATTGAGTTTCGAGATGTCGCCTTCAAAGCGAAGTTTTTTCACGCCGACAATTGCCACGACCGTCAACGCAACCACGCCGAGCAGAAGCAACGGACGTTTTCGTTTTTGCCACGCATGAAAATTTTTCATCCAATCCGTGAAACGCAGTGGCGGCAATTCGTCGTTGTTTTTTGGAAGTGGAATCAGCAGCGGCAAAACCAGCAGCGCGAACGCCGCCGACATCAAGACACCCACTGCGCCGAAAAGTCCGAGTTGTTGGTAGCCGTGCATCGGCGAATTCGCCAGCACGGTGAACGCGGCGATAATGGTCAGCGCGCCGATGCATGTCGGCAGCACGAGGCGGCTGATGATGCGCCCGGCGGTCAGCCGGTCGGTCGCGGCGTTGTCCACGTGATAGACGACGTAGATGCCGTAGTCCACGGTGATGCCGATGGCCATGCTCGCGAAGCCGATGGCGATGGCGGAGAGATGTTCATCTACCATTGCCAGCACTGCGCCCGCCATGAGCGTGCCGAACAGCGACGGCAAAAAAGTCACGATCGCCAGCCAGCGCCGCCGGTACGCGGTGAAACACAAAATAAACATCGCCGAAATCGCGAGCACCATGCAACGCATCGCATCGCGACGGAGAAGCGTGGCGTTGTCGAGCGACATCCGGTGTCCGCCGGTGATGGCGATGTGAACGCCGGGAAAATCTTTTTCGACTTCCCGCGCCGCGCGCAACATTTCTTCGACGAATGCCTTGCTTTGCTTGGAATCCGCCGATGGAAATTTCGGCTCGGCCATCAACAGCACATGGTGTCCGTCGCCGCTGGTCAGGCGGCCGTCTTCGACATGCGAGTCGCCGAAGCCGGTTTGCAGCGGAACGACTTTGGCGATCACCAGCCCGCTCATGCCGACCGGGTCGGCGGCGACGACATCTTTCAAAACCATTCCTTCCGGTCCGGCGAGTTGACGGCGTTTTTCAACGAGAAATTTGCGGACGGAATCCGGTTTCAGTTTTTCATTGAGCGCCTGCGCGTCGGTTTCGGTGAAAAGATTTGGCAACGCGCCGGTCAGAAAATTGACGATGCTGCGCTGACTGCCTAATTCGATGTGGTAAGTGATGCTTGCAAATGCCGTATTCGTCGAGAGGATGGAATAAAGTTCATCCGAAGCGCGACCGAGAGCGTCGGAATCGTCGCGGTTGATGCCAACGTCAATATAAACGCGGTCAATCTGGTGGAATTTTCGGATCGTGTATTTATAGTCGTCCACGATCCGGTCGTGCTGCGGCAGGATGCCGAGGATGTCCTCCTCCATTTCGATTCGTGACGAAATCGCGACACAGATGGCGGCGATTAATAGCACCACCACCAACACCGCGCGCCGATGCGCTACCAGCCACAAATACAACGGTGAGTATAAATCTGATTTCATTTTTGCCGGACCAATCGCGCCACGCCGTAAGTTGTGATTGTTCCCACCACCGCCAGAACCACGGCCAGAACAAGACTGCCGACGCACCATTGCCAGAAGTATTGCATCACGAGTGCGCGCGAAATTTCCTGCCGGGAAAAATCAAGTCCGCTGCCCGTGCAAATCCGATGGCCCAAAACCAGTTCGCCATAAAGAATGAACGGTATGACCGGCGGGATCGAAATGTTACTGGCCAGCAGCGCGATGACTTTGTTTAACCGGAGCCAGTGTGCGAGCGTGACCGTCGCGATCATCTGAAAACCCCAAATCGGCGCGATGCCGCAGAACAATCCGATTCCAACCGCGAGCGCGAGCCGGAACGGTTCATGCGCGTGGTCGGAAAAAATTTCCTTGATCGTTCCCAGAAATGATTTTCTTTTCCCAAACGACCATGTCGCGCGCAACGTTTGCGGCGCGAACCACGATTGCAGCACCAGCCCGATGTTCATCGTCGTGATGCGCGCGAGGTCAACGACGGGGCGGAAGTGCGACTGGCGGATTTGTTCCGGCGCGTAAGTGCATTTCACCGGCACGGCCACGATGGCGGTTTCTGTCCACGCCGCGCGCACCATGAATTCCAATTCAAACGCGTAACGCTCCGATTTCGTCTTCAATTTTTCGGTGAGCGCCAGCGGATAACAACGAAAGCCGCATTGCGTGTCCGGCAAACGCACGCCGGTTTCCACTCGAAACCAAAAAGTGGAAACGGCGTTCGAGCATTGCCGGTGGCCGGGCGCGCCGGCCTCGCGCAGGTTTCGCACGCCGACAATCAACGCTTCGGGTTGCGCCTGCGCCGCCGCCAGAAATTTCGGCAGGTCTTCGGCAAAATGCTGGCCGTCTGCGTCCATCGTGATTGCATGAGTGAATCCGAGCTCGACAGCACGTCTAAAACCCGCGCGCAGTGCCGCGCCTTTCCCAAAATTTTTTCCCAAGCGAATCAATGTGCAGTCCGGTAATTCCGGCAACGGTTTTGTCGAACCGTCGTCAACGACAAGCACCGGAAAATGTTTTTGCGCCGACTGCGCGACTGCGGCGACCGTCGTCGGGTGATCAAAACAGGGGATGATGACGCAGAATTTCATCGCAAATCTACGAACGTGCGCCGTTTCCGCGCCTGCGGCGGCATTTGCAACGTTTCAATTTCCGCCAATGAAACGTGACGAATCTGCGGCGAAATTTTTGCTCGAGCCTGAAATGCCTCGCGCAAGACAGATGCCGGCGCGCTGCCATGAACTAAAATTTCGACCGAATCGGAAAGCGAACTTTCCGCGCGCGCGACGATCACGAAACTTTCGACGCCTTCCGCTTCTTCCAAAACCGTCTGCAGCATCAAGGGAAAAACCGATGTGCCCTTGAATTTTAATTTTTGATTTTTTCGTCCGAGGATCGGACCGATTCGCGGAGTTTTTCGTCCGCAACTGCAAGGCTTGGAAAACATCGCCGCGCAATCTCCGGTCCGATAACGGATGAGCGGCATCGCTTCGACGCCAAAAGTGGTAGCCACGATTTCGCCGACTTCGCCGTCGGACAAAATGTTTCCCGCGTCGTCGAGAATTTCGATGTGCAATTGTTTGTCGTGCAGATGTCCGCCCGTGCCCGCAGCGCACTCGCAAAGCGAATTCGCGAGTTCGGTCACGCCGTAGGTCGAATAGATTTTTGCACCCCACGCCGATTTAATTGTCCGGCCTGAAGCGTTTAATGCAAACGTTGCGTCGCGGATTGGCTCGCCGATGCAGACGATTTTTTTCACGGAACAATTTTTCAGATTGAATTTTGTTTCACGCGCCTTGTCGGCGATGACGCGCAAAAAAGACGGGACCGCGACAATCGCGGTCGGTTGGATACGTTCGATCATTTCCAAAACAAGCATCGAGGATGAAGCGCCGACACGAACGACGGTGCAGCCGAGTTCGCTCAACCCCTGCCAATACGCGAGGCCTGCGATGAAACAGCGGTCGAGCGCGACCGCGACGAGCACGATGTCGCGCGGCGTGATTCCGGCGCACTCGAACGACATTTTTTCGTTGAGCGCGAGACGCTTCACGTCGGATTCCGTCAGCATCCACAGCAGCGGTTTGCCCGTCGTGCCGCTGGTCGTGACGATTTCGGCGATGCGTTCGCGCGGGACGCAGAGAAAATCCAGGTTTCGCGCGGACAAAATCGTTTTGTCCACCGTCGGCAAATCTTCGAGACGCGGCGCGCCTTTTATTTTGCGAAACAGTTCGCGGTAAAACAGCGAGTTTTTTTTCGCGTAACGGAAAGTTTCCGGCCAAAATTTTTCAAGCGCGGTCATTTCAGAGAGTCTAAATAATCCGCCGCAAGATTTCCAGCCGCCTCACCGGTCGCAAGACAACAGCCCATGACGCGCGCGCTGGCAATCGCGTCCACGTCCGCGCTGATGGTCTTGCCGGCCATGAAAAGATTTTTGATTTTTGCAGCCCGGAGCGCGCGCACGGGAATTTCATAATTCGTTTTCGGCGGTAAATAGCGAAATCGCGCGACGCCGTCCGCGCTCCATTGTTCGATCGGCCACGCGCAACTGGCGACGGCGTCAGGAAATTTTTTTCCTTCGAGGACGTCCGCGCCGGTTAGAACATATTCTCCGACAATCATCCGCCCGCCGCGCCGCACAGCAGAAAGTTTTTTCAATGGCGTCGAGCAATTTTCAAATCCGTGAATGTTCGTTCGGAAAAATTCGATCAACTGCGGAACCTGCTCCGGCCGGCCTGTGAATTTCACGGTGACGGAATCCGGTTCGAGGTTCGGTTGAAAATTTAGTGGCGGAAATCCGGCGCGGGCGAGCGGCAGCAGAACCTGCGCGGCGGCGGCGGGCGTGAGCATTTCGCGCGACACGTTTTGCAGCGGAAAAATCACGGCGGACGCCTGCGTCGTTTCGTCCGTTTCCAAAGTCTCGATTCCGGCTTGTCGCGCGACTTCCGCGTTGCCGCTGCAATCAATCACAGCGCTGACATTGAAACCATTGAGTGAAATGATTTTGTCGTTTTTGACGCCGACATTTGCGAGAGGCGTCTCCCAGCGGGTTTTTAATTCCGGTGTCGCCAAAAAAAAACTGGCGACGGTCTCGCGGAATTTTTCCGGACGATACGGCAACACCGAGATGCGGCCCATTTTCACCGGCGCGGTTTCGGCAATCGCGTCCGCAAATTCGCGGGCGAAGCCGCCGTTAAGAAAATTTCCTTCGTCGTCGAACAGGCCGCAGAGCGTGGTCAGGCCGCTGAAACCGCCCGTTCCACCGGGGGAATTATTTTTGTCGAGCAATAGCGTCGAACAACCCGCGCGCGCAGCGCAAACGGCGGCGGCGATTCCTGCCGCTCCGCTGCCGACGACCGCGATGTCAAATTCTTTGCTCATGGATTGAGCAGGCGCTGTCGCAGATTTCGGACGAATTCATCCGCTTCATTTTCGGACAACGTGCCTTCGGCGTGGACGAGTGTGAAGTTCAATTGATTGCGAAACAGATAAAATACGATTCCGATTCCCGGCGGCGCGGTGATCGCGGGCACGTGAGCAAAAGTTTTTATGTCTGCTCCGGAAAATTTTTCCAGCGCCGGGTCCACCGTGCTCGTGTCGCCGAAGAAAAGCGAACAGATTTCGCCGCGCAGTTCGTGTTTGACCATCCACATATACAATCGCAGCGGCAACGCGCGGATCAAATGTCCCATGGCGATCGTCGCGTCAAGATAACCGTCGCGCAGACTTTCGGCGCGCTGGGTTTTGATTGCGGGGACGATTTGTCCGACGGTCTCCAACTGGTTCGGAAAAAACTGCTGGAGGATCATGGTGATCTGGTTTGAAAACAACGGCGCGCGTGCGCCTTTGGGGCGCAGACTGACGGGAATCGGCACGATGTAACTGGCCGTTTCGCAACCGGCGCGCTGGTGCAGCCGGTGCAATTCCAGCAGCGCGGCGGCGAGATGAAAATTCGTCTCGCCGAGAAATCCGCAGAGCCGCGCGGAATTTTTTCGGATGAGCGCGGAATCTTCGGGAGAAAACGCCGCGATTTTATATTTCATCTTTTTTGCGGCGGGCGGCCGTTTCGTCCCGAGCGAGATGGGCAGGGCACGTTTGAATTCATCCATCCGCTCCAAAGACTGCCATGCGTGGCGGATCCGCGCGCGAAAATTTCCGGCGAGTTTTGCGCGTTCGGTGTACCAGTCTTGTCCCGCTTCCGGTGCCGGCAGTTGTTCGTCGCCGGCCAAGGCCAGAAAATATTCGGCGCTCTTCGCATCCATGAGCGCGTGCGTCCAGGTGAAAATCAGTTTGTGCCCGACGATGTCGAACCGGATGAGTTCGCCACGATGAATATCGAGCGATTCGTTGAAAAGCTCTTCAAGAATTTTAGCATCTGCATGAACTCGAACGCGCGCCATGGTTTTCGTCGGTTTCCAACGCTGTCTCAAACCGCGCGCGGGACGCGATTGCAAAATCGGATTTTCCCGGACGAGTTTGGCGAGGCGTTGTTCCAGCTTTGCCGGATCGATTTTTTCCGAAAGTTCCAGAACGATCTGGCAGGAGTTGCCAGCGAACCCGCGACGGCGAAGTTCGTGGTCGAATCCCAGCATCAGGGTGTCGCACCCGTTATGACGAAGGCTTTTGCTCATTGAGCAGGCGGGCGATGAGGGTAGCGAGGCTGGTGACGTTTTTCAAAGTGGTCTCGTTGATCTCGTCTTCAGGAATCCACAGTCCGAATGTTTTTTCCACAAATTGAAGCAGCGCCACAAGCGACAGCGAATCAAAGCCGTTCGCGATCAAATCGGTTTCTTCTGAAACTTTGACTTGCGCGCTGAACACGCCCTGTCGCAAAAATTCCAGCAACTGGGTTTGGATTTGGCTTTGTTCCATCATGCGGCTGTCGTGACGGGCGCGGGCTGTCGCCGGATTTTGCCGGTGACGGCGGTTCTGGGAATATTTTGGACGATGCTGATGCGGCTCGGAATTTTTTCCGAGCTAAGATGAGCGCGACAAAAATCGCGGAGAGCATCTGGAGTGATTTTGCCATGCAACACAACTTCCGCTTCGACAGTTTCACCCAGATGCGGATGCGCGACGCCGAAGACGCGCGATTCGCGCACGGCGGGATGGCGGTTCAGAACAGTTTCAATTTCCTCGGCAAAAACTTTTCGACCGGCGACGTTGATTGCCGCCGCTTTTCGTCCGACCAAAAACAAATAGCCTTCTTTGTCAATGCGTCCGATGTCGCCGGTGACGAACCAGCCGTCGGGCATCAACTGTTCGCGCGGAGTCCACGGGTTGTCGTAAGCGTCGAAAAATCCCGGACCGGAGATGACGACTTCGCCGAAGCCGTCGCCGTCGGGATTGCGGATGTGGACGGAGTAATCGGGTTGCGCGCGCCCCACTGAATTCCAGCGATCCGCCGCGTCGTCCACGTTGATACATGGCAATCCGAGTTCGATGAGTCCCAGCGCTTGCGTCAGCGGCAGTCCGAAACGTTTGAAAAAATCCTCGGCCACGTCCTGCGGCAGCGCACACGTCGTGGAAACCGCCAGCCGCACCGATGGAAATTTCATTTCCGATTTGTCGCGTGCCAGCATCGCGTAATGAAACGGCGCGGCGTAAAGCACCGTGCCTTGCCAGTGGTTGATCGCCTCCAAAAATGGGCGCGCCAGAACGTGACGGGCGAGAACGATTGTCGCGCCGACGCTCACATACAAAACGATGGTGACTAGAAAATGATGAGACATCGGCAGGCACCACATCACCGTGTCGTCCGCGGAAATCCGCAGAAGTTTATTGGAAGCGATGACGCGGTCGCGGATGGTTTCATGGCAGAGCACGACGCCTTTTCTTGCGCTGGTCGTGCCGGAAGTGAAACGGATGAAGGCGATGTTCAACCCGTGATTTTCCGGCGGCAATGCCGGCGATAATTTTGTGAAAAAGAAATCGGAAGCGAACGGCAGACTTTTTTCGCGCGATTTCTGGCTGATGATTGCCTCAAGACGCATAGCCTCGGCGATGTTTGAAGATTCTTCCTCCGTGCATTCCATCGGGATCGGAACGACCACGGCTTTGATGCGCCACAAGGCAAAGGTCAGCGCGACATAAGCGACGCTGTTCGGACAGCACAATCCCACGCGACTGCCGGGGGACAATTTGAAAGTCTCCAGTTTCGAGGCCAGCGCGTCCGCTTTCTCAACAATCTCCGCGTAGGAGACGACGGTTGATCCTTCGATGAGCGCCGGTTTTTTTGGCCAACGGCTGGCTGTCTTGTCCAGCAATTCGGTCAGGTTCATATCAACGACTGATTGGCAGGACAGCCTAGGCCGATGTTCTTCGCCCAGTCAATGATATGTTGAGATGGTAAAAAACTTACGGCGAATTTTTTTCATTGTTTGGAACTTCCGCCGACATTTTGGGGTTTACGCCTTTCTCCAAAAACGAACAAGAATTATTTTAGTTTGTGTTAAAACTTCACGGTCCGAAGCAATTATTGGACAGGAATTGGCAATCCCGTTCTTGCCTTTGTGTCGCGGGTCGTGGAAAATTCCCCTTTATGGGACACGTTAAATTGCACATTCCCGGGCCGGTCGAAGTCAGCGAGAAAACCTTCAAGGCGTTTTGCTCGCCGATGATCGGCCATCGCGGCCAGGGATTCAAAGACCTCTACGCGAAAATCCAGCCGCAACTCCAGCAACTGCTTTACACCAAGCAGCTCGTTTATCTTTCCACATCCAGCGCGTGGGGCGTGATGGAAGGCGCGATCCGCAATCTCGTCCAGAAAAAAGTCCTGAACTGCATGTGCGGCGCGTTCTCCGACAAATGGTTTGATGTGTCCAAGAAATGCGGCAAGCAGGCCGAGGCTCTGCAAGTAAATTGGGGATCGCCCATCCGCGCGGAACAAGTTGACGCAAAACTCGCCACCGGCCAGTTTGACGCGCTCACTTTGATTCACAACGAAACTTCGACGGGCGTGATGAGTCCGCTCGCGGAAATCGCCTCGCTCAAGAAAAAATATCCCGACGTGATGTTCATCGTGGATGCGGTCAGCTCAATGAGCGCCGTGCCGCTGAAGTTCGACGAACTCGGCGTTGACGTTTTGCTGGCCGGAACGCAAAAGGCGTTCGCGTTGCCGCCGGGACTTGCGGTTTTCGCCGCTTCGCCCGCCGCGCTCGCAAAAGCGGCGACGGCGAAAGATCGCGGTTACTATTTTGATTTCGTTGAATTCCAAAAAAATGCCGAGCAAAGCATGACGCCGAGCACGCCAAGCATCGGACACGTTTTCGCTTTAAGTTCCAAGCTCGACGATTTTTTTGCCGAAGGATTGGAAAATCGTTTTGCACGACACAAGAAAACGAACCAGCTCACGCGCGACTGGGCGACGAAGCACGGATTCAATTTGTTCCCGGAAAAAGGTTTTGAATCAATCACGCTCACGTGCGTCAGCAACGGCGCGCGTCCCGGCGGACGAACCATTGACGTTCCGAAATTGCAAAAACTCACGAAAGACCAAGGCTTCCTGATTGACGGCGGCTACGGAAAAATCAAGGGCACGACGTTCCGCATTTCTAATATGGGCGACGAAACGGAAGCAACTATGAAGCAGCTTTTTGCCGCGTTGGACAAGGCGATTAGCCAAATCTAGTTGCGCGATTTTGGGAATGCGTCGAAACTCTGGCGCATGACAGCCCGAAATCAAATTGCCGGGTCCGAATCGCGACCGCATTGGCTTCGCGTTGTTGCGATTGGCCGCAATCCGAGAAACACCGTGATTCGCATCGCTGTTTTGGCCGTCACTTGCTTCATCGTTTTTCATTTCATCCTGCTGCCCATTCGCGTCACGGGCATCAGCATGTTGCCGACTTACAAAAACGGTTCGATAAATTCCGTCAATCGTTTGGCTTATCTGTTTCACGAGCCGCGTCGGGGCGACGTGGTCAGCATTCGCTTCGCTGGCACGCATTTGATGCTGATGAAACGCATCATCGGCTTGCCGGGTGAAACAGTGGCTTTTGTCAACGGCCGCGTGCTCATCAACGACGAGATTCTCGACGAACCGTATGAAAAATCTCCGTGCGACTGGAATCTTCCGCCGGAAAAACTCGGCGCCGATGAATATTTTGTCGTCGGAGACAATCGCACCATGCCGGCGGAAGACCATACGAAAGGCAAAGTCCCGCGCGAACGCATCATCGGCAGGGTCGTTCTATGAAAAACGTTTTCAAATTCGTTTTTATCGCCGCGATTGTCGTTCTCGGCGTCTGGCTTTGGTTTGTTCTGTTTCCGGGCCCCGAAAAAATCATTCGCAAACAACTGACGAAGCTGGCGCAAGCGGTTTCCTTTTCCGCGAACGAAGGCGATCTTGCGAAACTTGCCAGCGCGCAAAACGTCGCCGGATTTTTTTCCACGAACGTCGAGGTCAACATTAATTTACCCGGCCACGAACAGCAGGCGTTCGCCGGTCGCGACGAAATCACGCAGGCGGCACTGGCCTCGCGCTCGGCGGTCGGCGGGCTGAACGTGGAATTTCCCGACGTGAACATGACCGTTTCGCCGGACAAGCAATCCGCGACCGCCGATGTCACAGTCGAAGCGAAAATTTCCGGCCAGTCGGATTTGATCGTCCAGGAAATGAAATTCACGTTCGAAAAATCGGAGGGCAAATGGCTGATTAAAAAAGTGGAAACCGTTCGCACACTTTCTGAAATCCGCACTTTTGACTTTGCACATTTGCGCGCTCCTTTCATAGTTGAGGCATGAACGTCTTTGTCACCGGCGGCGCGGGCTACATCGGCTCGATTTGCGTCGAGGAACTGCTGAACGCAGGACATCAGGTCGCGGTTTACGACAATCTCACCGAAGGCCATCGCTCGGCGGTGGACGCGCGCGCGAAATTCATCTTTGGAAAACCGGAGGAGGACGGCGACATTCTGAACGCCGTCAAATCCGTGAAACCCGACGCCATCATGCACTTCGCCGCCAATGCGCTCGTCGGCGAGTCCATGACGGATCCAAAAAAATATTTCCACAACAACGTCGTCAACGGATTGAAATTGCTCGATGCCGCCGTCGGATGCGGCGTGAAAAAATTTGTCTTCAGCTCGACGTGCGCGACTTACGGCCCGCCGGACAAAATCCCGATGACGGAAGATTTGCCGCAACGCCCGATGAGTCCGTATGGCGAATCAAAGCTGATGTTTGAAAAAATCCTTTTGTGGTATCGCGAGATTTACAAACTCGACTTCATCGCGCTCCGCTATTTCAACGCCGCCGGCGCGAGCGAAAAATTCGGCGAACACCATCGCATCGAATCGCATTTGATTCCGAACGTCCTCTTCGTCGCGCTCGGCAAAAAGCCGCATGCGGAAATTTTCGGCACGGATTATCCGACGCCCGACGGCACGTGTGTCCGCGATTACATTCACATCAAGGATTTGGCGCAGGCGCACATCCTTGGATTGCAGCCGGGCAAAACCGGATTTTATAATCTTGGAAACGGCGACGGCTATTCCGTCCGGCAGGTGATTCAAACTTGCGAAAAAATCACCGGCAAAAAAATTCCGGCGGTTGAAAAAACGCGACGTCCGGGCGACCCGCCAAGACTTGTCGCATCCGCCGCGAAAGCCGTTCGTGAATTGGGCTGGAAACCAAAATTTCCCAAGCTGGAAGACATCGTCGCAACCGCCTGGGCGTGGCACAAAAAGCATCCAAACGGCTACCCGGATTGAATTAGTGGCAGGAAAACTGCTGTTTTGGCGGCGTGAAAACCATTCTTTTCGTTGAGGACGACGCAATCATCGTCCAGGTTTATCGCGCGAAATTTGTGCGTGAAGGATTCAATGTCGAAGTGGCGCAGGATGGCCTGACAGCGATGAGATTGCTCCCGTCGGTGAAACCCGACCTCATCGTTCTGGATTTGATGATGCCGAAATTCAGCGGCGTTGACGTTCTCAAATTTGTCCGAGCCGAGCCGACGCTCAAATCCACTCCCGTCATCATTCTTTCCAACGCCTACATGACCGAGCTTGCGCAGCAGGCGGCGGAATTGGGCGTGGAACTGGCGCTGTTGAAATCCGGCTGCACGCCAGCCCAACTGCTCGATGCGGCCAACAAACTTCTCAATGGAGTGGCGCTCCAAACTGAATCTTCCAGCCGCCTCGCCGTGAAAAGCTTCAAGGAAAAGTGGCTGCACTTTTGATTTCGGGTTCGCGCAGCCGACATGGTTTTTGCTTGCCAAACCCGCTGGCCAGCCTTTATTTTCCGACATGGCAGCAGTGCGCAATTCTGCTTTTGACGATCCGTTCTATCAACCGGAGGACAAGTTTTTTCCTGCAAACGGCAACATCGGCCTGACGTTCGATGACATCACGCTCGCGACGCTTTATTCTGAAATTCTTCCGCGCGACACGCATCTCGACACGACGCTCACGGAAAATCTGCGTCTGAACATCCCCGTCATTTCGTCCGACATGGATACCGTGACCGAATCGCGCATGGCCATCGCGATGGCGCTCAACGGCGGCCTCGGCCTCATCCATTACAATCTGCCGGAGCGCGAGCAGTTGTCCGAAGTCAGCCGCGTGAAAAATCACGTCCACGGTTTGATCCAGGAGCCGATCAAAGTTTCGCCCGACCAGTTCATCGGCGACGTGCTCGCGTTGATCGAACAAAAAAAATTCGCGTTCGGGACTTTTCCCGTCGTGGATGAAAAGGGAAAACTCGTCGGGCTTCTGTCCGGCCATGTCGTCAAGCCGCGTTACGCGAAAAAGAAAGTTTCCGAGGCGCTCACGCCGCGCGCACAAGTTCACACCATCAATCAAAAGGAATTGGGCAAAGACCCGATTGCCCGCGCCGACAAATTTTTCAACGAACATCTTGGCATCCACAAACTGCTCGTCGTGGACGACAAGGATTACTTGCGCGGACTCATCACGTTGAGCGACGTGGAGCGCATCACACACGAACGCGCCGCGCAATTCAAGCCCGCGCGCGATTCGCATTTTCGTTTGGTTTGCGGCGCGGCGGTCAGCGCGACGCGAAACGCGTTCGGTGAACTGGACAAGAAAAGAATCCTCCAACACGTCGGCGAGCTTGTCGAACGCGGCGTGGACACGATTGCCGTTTCAACCGCGCACGGCCACACCAAAGGCGTCGGCGACACGGTGAAAGTTTTGCGCGACGCGTTTCCGAAATTGCCGCTCATCGCCGGAAACGTCACGAGCGCGGCGGGCGTGGAATTTCTCGCCGATTGCGGCGCGGACGCCATCAAAGTCGGGCAGGGGCCGGGTTCGATTTGCACGACGCGCATCGTCGCGGGCGTTGGAATTCCACAGATGACCGCGCTTTACGTCTGCTCGCGCGCGGCGGCAAAGAAAAAAGTTTCCATCCTCGCTGATGGCGGCATCACGAAATCCGGCGACATCGTGAAGGCGTTGACGTTGAGCAGCGCGGTGATCTGCGGCGGCATTTTCGCCGGTTGCAACGAAGCGCCCGGCGACGTCGTGGAAATTTCAGGTAAACTTTACAAGCAATATCGCGGCATGGGCAGTTTCTCGGCGATGAAGGCCGGCTCGGCGGCGCGTTACGGCCACGAAAAAAATCCGTCGCAGAAAGTCGCGCCCGAGGGCGTCGAGGCCCTCAAGGAAGCGTGCGGCTCGGTGGACCGCGTGCTGGCGCAGCTCATCGGCGGCATCCAGAGCGGCATGGGTTATCTCGGCGCGAAAAATCTGGAACAACTCCGAGAAAAGGCTCGATACATCCGCGTCAGCCCCGCCGGGATGCGCGAGGCCGCCCCGCACGACGTGGTGGAATTGAAGACAGGAAATTGATTTATCGCGCGCTGTTTGCGGGATTTGAAGCGGTAAATTCGTCATTGCAGGAAGAATTTGATTTGTTATCCTTGCCGCTCGTTTTTACCAAAAATTTAACCAAAATAATTTATGTCACAGCATCGCAGTCTGCGCGCGGCGTCCACCCTTGGCGGCAAGCGCAATGTCCTCAAGCGCTTCGAGCGCACTGAAATTCTCAAGAAACGCGGCCAGTGGAAGGACGGCGACCGCATCACCGGCCTCCGCAAAACCAAACCGGACGCGTAAGACAATTGCCGGTTCGTCTCCAAAAATTTCTGGCGGATGCGGGCATTGCTTCGCGTCGCGCGGCGGAACAGTTCATTCTGGACGGGCGCGTTTCGGTCAACGGCAAACAAATCCGCCTGCTCGGAACGAAAGTTGATCCCGTTCACGACGAGGTTTCCGTGGACGGAAAACCGATTCGCGCGAAAAGAAAAATTTACGTCGCGTTGAACAAGCCGCCCGGTTGCGTGTGTTCGCACAAGGATGAACTGGGCCGCCCGACAGTTTATGATTTGTTGCCGCGCGAGTGGGAAATCGTCAGTTCCGTCGGCCGTCTGGATTTCAACAGCGAAGGATTGATTTTTCTGACGAATGATGGACAATTCGCATTGCGCCTCACACATCCGCGCTACGGCGTCCGCAAGAAATACATCGCAACGGTCGAGGGCGAAGTAACGGGGGAAATGCTGCGGCGGTTCACGCAGGGAATTTTTGACGGCGGCGAAAAGTTGAAGGCAGAAAAAGTGAGGCTCATGGGCAGCAGCCGTGCGAAGAGCGTGGTGGAACTGGAGCTGGCCGAGGGAAAAAATCGCGAAGTGCGGCGGCTGTTTGAATCGCAGAACCTGGCGGTGAAGCGATTGCAGCGGATACAGATCGGGAAAATAAAACTGGGCGAGTTGAAATTGGGAAAATGGCGGACATTGACAGAAACGGAAATAAAAACTTTACTTTCGGAATCATGAAAACGAATTGCTGGACGATTTTGGTGACGATGATTGCGGCAGGCGCGATCGCACAAGGAACAAATAATTTACCGCCCATTCCTCCGCCGGTGACTTCGCCGACGGCTGAAGTCGCTCCCGCGCCCGCCGCAGTGGTGGATACGAACGCGTCCGCGGCCAAGCCCGCGAAGCACAAGGCAAAGAAACACGCCGCCGTGAAGAAAACTCCTTTTGTCGAGCCGACGGTCGCGTTGGTTCCCGGTCCGGCGGAAGTCGCCGTCAGCAATTTGAACGTCCGAGGTCAGGCAGGGTTGAAAGGGGAATTTCTCACGCACTTGACGAAAGGCGACGCCGTGACGGTTTTGGATCAAATCAATCTGGCCAAACACAAGGCCATTGAACCGGCGCAATGGGCGAAAATCGCGTTGCCGGCGAATCTGCACATTTGGGTCCATTCCGGATTCATTGACGAGTCGAACAAAGTGGTTTTGCCGAAGAAATTGAATCTGCGCGCGGGACCGGGTGAAAATTACAGCGTGCTCGGCGTCATTGAGCGCGGCGCTCCGGTGACTGAAATCATCACCAAGGGCGACTGGACTCAAATCGAGCCGCCGACGAATGCCTACGCTTTTGTCGCCGCGATGTATCTGAAACAGGAAGCGTCGGGAACTGCGGTCGCGAATCCTCCGCCTTCCACGGAAACCGAACCGGTGACGACCAATACTGTTTCAGAACCAACGCCCATCGTGACCGAGGCGACGAATGCCGCGCCTGAAACCGTTGAATCCAACACGCCGCCTGTCGCGGAAACGAATGCCGTTCCACCGGCGGAAGTTGACACAAATCTTCCGCCACCGCCGCCGCGCGTCGTGACTCATGAAGGCGTGGTTCGTCACGTCACCAGCTTGATCGAGCCGACCGATTATGAATTGTTCGATCCAAAGTCCGGCGGCGAGATTGATTATCTTTATTCGACCTCGACGAACCTCGACTTGAGCAAATACAAAGGCGCGCGCATCGTCGTCACCGGCGAGGAAGGGTTGTCCAAACGCTGGCAGAAGACGCCGGTGCTGACCATCGAAAGCATCCACGTCGTCCAGTGATGTCTGCGGACAATCTCATTGACGGCCGCTCCATCGCCGCCCAAATCCAGCGCGAACTCGCCGCGCGCGTGGCGGAACTGAGAAAACGCGGCGTGGCCCCCGGACTCGCGTTCGTGCGTGTCGGCGAAGATCCGGCTTCAAAAGTTTATGTCGGGCGAAAAGAGAAAGTGTGCGCCGAACTCGGCATTTTTTCCGAAACGCATGTGTTGCCGGAAAAAACTTCCGAGACTGAATTGCTCACATTGCTGGCAAAATTGAATTCTGACAAACGGCTCCACGGAATTTTGGTTCAAGCGCCGCTGCCCAAACAGATTTCCGAATCAAAAATTTATTCCGCCGTGTCGCCGCAAAAAGACGTGGACGGTTTTCATCCGGTGAACGTCGGCAAGCTGATGCTCGGCGACGAAACCGGTTTTCGTCCCTGCACGCCGGCGGGAATTGTCGAATTGCTCGCGCGCTCGAATGTGAAAACCGAAGGCGCGGAAGTCGTCGTGTTGGGTCGCGGCAACATCGTCGGCAAACCGATGGCCGCGATGCTTTGTCAAAAAGGGAAAAATGCGAATGCGACCGTGACGATTTGCCATTCAGCCACACGCGACATCAAATCGCATTGCAAACGCGCGGACATTTTGATCGCGGCGATGGGCGTGGCGGAATTTGTGAAGGCTGACATGGTCAAGCTCGGCGCGACCGTCATTGACGTCGGCGTCAATCGCGTGGACGGAAAACTTGTCGGCGACGTTGACTTTGCGGCGGTTCAAAAAATCGCCGGAAAGATCACGCCGAATCCCGGCGGCGTCGGCCCGATGACGATCGCGATGCTGACGCAGAACACGATTCGTGCCGCTGAAAAAACTCTCAACTAAAAACTCTCAACTATCAACTGAATGCAAGCCACCCGAATTCTCCCCGACCTGCAATCTTCGCTGTTGTGCGAAGAAGTCCGGCAGGAAGCCAACGGAAATTTTTTCCTCATCGGCGTCATCAACTTCATCCGCGTGCCGCAACTGCCGGTCGTCGCCGGGCGGCTCTGCGTCTTCAACCGCTGGACGGCGGGCATCGGGCAGTTCAACGAAAGCGTCCGGCTCATCGCGCCCGACCAGATGACCGTGCTGCGCAAAGGTGAGGTTAAATTCGAATTGCGCGACCCGGCGATGCAGGCAAGCAACGTCATGGTGTTCGGACAGGTTGAATTCAAAACAGCCGGGACTTATTTTGTCGAGGTGCTCGTGGATGACGTGATGAAACTGCGTTACCCCGTGCCGGTCGTCCACGCGCCGTCACCGAACCAGAATCCGCAGCAGCCGCCTGCGGAAGAAAAAAAATCCTGACCGAAAATCCGTGTTTAATCCGTGCTCCGTCTGTGGCTAAATCCACGACGTGAGCGCGCTTCCCGCAACACTTGCACTCGAACCGCTGACGCCGCGCGGCGTGGCGGCGTTCGCCCGCGCGCGCCTGTGGCGTCTCCTCGTCGTCCAACTCGTCGTCGCGTTGCTCGCGGCGGTTTCAGTCGTTTGGTTTCTCGACGAAAGCTGTTTCCCGGCAATCCGCGTGGCGATTCAAAATCTGCCCGCGACCGGGGAAATCCGTTCCGGTAAACTTGATTGGAGCGCCGACTGGCCGGAGTCGCTGGCCGAGGGACGATTTCTCGCGTTCGATATTGATCTCGATCACAGCGGCCTGATTCGTTCGACGGCGGATGTGCAGATCGAATTTGGCAAAGAAACCGTCCGTGTTTTCTCGCTGCTCGGTTACACGGAATTTCCATATCCGGCCGGCCAGGCCATTTCGTTCAACCGCACCGAACTCGAACCGCTTTGGGGCGCGTGGGCGGTGGAAATCATGTTCATCGCCGCCGCCGCGACCGTTGCCGGGCTGTTGTTGAGCTGGTGGATTCTGGCGACGATTTATTTTCTGCCGGTCTGGTTCCTTGCTTTTTTGGCGGATCGCGAATTGAGCTTGCTTGCGGGCTGGAAAATGTCCGGCGCAGCCCTGATGCCCGGCGCGTTGTTGATGGCTGCGGGAATTTTCTTTTACAGTTTCGGCGCACTCAATCTGGTTCAGTTCAGTTTCGTTTTCAGCGCGCATCTGGTGCTGGGCTGGATTTATCTGTTCGTCGGCTTGCTGTTCCTGCCGCGAGTTTCAATGCCGTCGTCGAAAGGAAATCCATTCGTGCCGCGCAATTAAAATTGCCACGCAATCACGCCGTCTTTAGCCTGCGCCGATGTCTCGACTGCCGTTTGAACTGCTCCTCGCGCTGCGTTATCTGCGGCCCAAGCGGACTTTCGTTTCCGTCATCACTTTCATCTCCGTCATCGGCGTGGCTCTCGGCGTCGCCGTGCTCATCATCGTCATCAGCGTGATGAGTGGGTTCGACCACGACTTGCGCGAAAAAATCCTCGGCTTCAACGCGCATCTCACCGTGACCAAAGCCGGCACGACGATGTCGGATTATCCGACCGTCGCAAAAAAAATTTCCGAAAACAAAAATGTCCGCGGCGTCTCGCCATTTGTGATTGGTCCGGTGCTGGTCGAAACTCAGGGAGATACGAACCGTCCGGCGTTGCAGGACGCGCCGATGTTGCGCGGCATTGATCCTAAAAACGAGGGCAGGGTCAGCGACATCCGGCATGAACTCGTTGACGGGAAATTCGATTTGAGCGGGCGCGGCCTGATCGTAGGCAGCGACTTCGCGAGCAATCTGCGTTTGGAAGTCGGCGATCACCTCTCGATCTATTCCGCGCGCGAGATCAAAAAAATGAAATCGGCGCACGACCGCAAGGAGGACGAGGCGATTTTGCCGGACGATTACGAGGTGCGCGGGATTTTCAACGTCGGTTATTACGAATACGACGCCCGCGTCGTCATCACCTCGCTCGAGAACGCGCAGGATTTGTACGACCTCGACGATTCCGTTCACGGCCTGTTCGTCATGCTCGACGATCCGTATCAGGCTCCGGTGGTGAAGGAGCAATTGATGCAATCTCTCGGCGACGGATTTTACGTCAGCACGTGGATGGAACAAAACTCCGGCATCCTCAACGCGCTTATCGTCGAGAAAAACGTGATGTTTTACCTGCTGTTTTTCATCGTCCTCGTCGCGGCGCTTTGCATCTTGAGCGCGCAGATCACTTTTGTCGTCCAAAAAACGCGCGAGATCGGGATGTTGAAGGCGCTCGGCGCGTCGAATCTTCAGATCTCCGGAATTTTTCTCGGCCAAAGCGCCATCATCGGCATCATCGGCGTCGCGGCCGGTTTCGGACTCGGAATGCTGGCGCTCGCGTATCGGAACGGATTTCTGCATTTCATGAACCGGCTAACCGGCTTCGAGCTTTTTCCCGCCTCGATTTACGGCTTCGGCGAACTGCCCGCGCAAATCAACCCGCATGATGTCGCGTTGATCTGCATCAGCTCCTTCATCATCTGCATTCTCGGCGGCGTGCTGCCCGCGATTCGCGCAGGAAGATTAAAACCCGTGGAGGCGTTGCGCTATGAATGAACCGCTTCTCTCCGCGCGCAATCTCGCAAAAAGTTACACGATGGGCAGGCGCGTGCTCGAAGTCTTGCGCGGCGTCAATCTGGATGTGGCGCGCGGCGAATTCCTTGCGTTGCGCGGCGCGTCGGGCGCGGGCAAAAGCACGATGCTCCATTTGATCGGCGGACTCGATTCGCCGAATGCCGGAGAAATTTTTTTCAACGGACAAAATCTCGCAAGATTTTCCGAGAGCCAACTGACGCATTTCCGCAACCGCCGCGTCGGTTTTGTTTTTCAAGCCTATCATCTGTTGCCGGAACTGACAGCGCTAGAAAACGTCTGTCTGCCCGCGCGCGTCGCAAGGGTTTCCGCCGCGCAGGCTGAAAAACACGGACGCGAACTGCTTGAGCGCGTCGGTTTGAAACATCGCGTCGAACATAAACCATCCGAACTTTCCGGCGGCGAACAGCAGCGCGTCGCCATCGCCCGCGCACTCGTCAACGAGCCGGAATTATTGCTGGCCGACGAGCCGACCGGAAATTTGGATTCCCACACCGGCGGCGAAATCATCGAGCTTCTCAAAAGCCTGCGCGTCGAAAAAAAGATGACGCTCATCATCGCCACGCACGACGCCAAAATTGCCGCCCACGCGCAGCGCGTCATCGAGTTGATTGACGGTCGCATGGCTTGAAAAATTCATCCGCCGCGTTTAGCTTCAATCGTCATGCTCGAAGACCGCGATTACATGCGCCAGCCGGATTACCGCGAACCGCGCGTTTCCTTCACCGTCGTGCTACTGATAATCAACGCGATTTGTTTCGTCGGCCAGTTGATCGTGTCACGGTTCTTGCGCGGCGCGGAAATCGAACAGACCTATTTCGCGTTGAGCCTTGATGGTTTGAGACACGGCTATGTCTGGCAATTGCTGACGTTTCAATTCATGCACGCGAGCTGGCTGCATTTAATTTTCAATTCCATCGCGATTTTCTTTTTTGGCCGTCCGGTGGAAACAATTTTTGGCCGTGCGCGGTTTTTGGCGCTCTATTTTTCCAGCGGAATCATCGGAGGCATCGTGCAAATGCTCTTCGCACTTTGTCTTCCGAATCTGTTTGGCGGCGCGGTTGTCGGCGCGTCGGCGGGCGCGTCGGGTCTTATCGCCGCGTTCGCCGTGATGAACTGGACTGAACGCTTCACTCTCATATTTTATTTCGTTCCGCTCACGATGCGCGGGAAAACTTTATTGTGGTTCGTGATCGCCGTGGCCGTCATCGGCATTTTGACGCCCAACAGCGGCATCGCCAATGCCGCGCACCTCGGCGGCATTCTCACCGGATTTTTTTTCGCGCGCTGGATTTTTCAGGGCAACTGGCCGCGACTGGATTTTCCCTCGCGCAGCTATCCGAAGGCCGAATCCGATACGGATTTTTCCACCGACGAGTTTGTGAAAAAGGAGGTGGATCCGATCCTTGAAAAGATTTCCGCACACGGCATTCACAGCCTGACGGCGCGCGAACGCGAAATCCTTGAGAAGGCGCGCACGAAAATGGCGAAGCGCTGAATCGAGAAGCCGTTTCATTGGACAACCGGCTGGTGTTTGATGATGCAACGATTTATCGTTTCAACGATGCAACGATTCCATTATCTTTGAATCATGATTACGCGCTATTCACGGCCTGAAATGCGGGCGATCTGGACGGACGAAAACAAGCTGCGCATCTGGCTGCAGATCGAGTTGCTCGCCGGCGAGGCGCTGGCGAAGGAAGGCGTCGTTCCCAAAGGCGATTTTCAAAAAATAAAGCGCGGCGCGGAAAAATGGTTTGCGAATTTGCCGGGACTTGTTGAACGGCAGAAGGAACTCGAAAAAGTTCTCAATCACGATGTCATCGGTTTCACCACCGCCGTCGCGGAAAAAATTCATGACAAAGCCAGCCGCTGGTTCCATTTCGGGCTGACAAGCAGCGACATCGTGGACACCGCCTTCGCCATGCAGATGACGCAGAGCGCGGACATTTTGATTAGCGATGTCAAAACGCTGCGAAATTCCATCGCGAAACAGGCGCGCAAATACAAGTTCACTCCGTGCATCGGCCGCAGCCACGGCATCCATGCCGAGCCGACGACGTTTGGCCTGAAACTCGCGCTGATGCACGATGAATTTGGCCGCGCGCTGGAACGTCTCCAACACGTTCGAGAAATCGCCGCCGTCGGCAAATTGAGCGGCGCGGTCGGAACGAGCGCGCATTTGTCGCCGCGCGTGGAAGCATTCGTTTGCAAAAAACTCGGACTGCGTCCCGCGCCGATTGCGACGCAAGTTGTCCAGCGCGACATCCACGCGGAATTTCAAAACACGCTCGCGCTTGTCGGCGCGAGCATCGAACGCTGGGCTGTCGAGTTCCGCCATTTGCAGCGCACGGAAGTTCTCGAAGCCGAGGAGCCGTTCACGAAAGGACAAAAAGGTTCGAGCGCGATGCCGCACAAGCGCAATCCCATCACTTGGGAACGGCTCACCGGACTTGCGCGCGTGCTGCGCGGCAACGCGGTCGCCGCTTTGGAGAATGTCGCGTTGTGGCACGAGCGCGACATCTCGCATTCTTCGGTCGAGCGGATTATTTTTCCAGATTCCTGCACGTTGCTCGATTACATGTTCGGTCTGCTCACGCGCGTGATGGACGGCCTCGCCGTTTATCCGGAGAACATGAAGCGCAATCTCGGCCTTTCGCTCGGCATGTGGAATTCGCAGACCGTTTTGCTCGCACTCATCAAAAAAGGCCTGACGCGCGAGGCGGCTTACAAACTCGTTCAGGATGCGGCGATGAAAACGTGGGAAGTCAAACACGCCGGTCGCGACGACGCGGATTTTGTCGAACAACTCAAAGCCGATCCAGCGGTCGCGAAACATTTCAAGAAGGGCGAACTGGAAAAACTCTGCTCGCTCGATTTCCATTTCAAGGAAGTGAACAGCCGCTTCAAGAAGCTCGGGCTTTGATCCGATTCGGATTTTCCCCGGCGGCGTTTCCTTTATACGCGATTAGAAAATAGATCATCACGACCGCTACCATTGCGGAGAGCCCGCCCCAGAAAAGTGTCCATTGCGTTCCCGCCGGGCGCGCGCACGCGATGAACCACCAGCCTGTGCCGAGAAAACCGATGAGGTTGCCCATGCCGTTGGTCATCAAGGTCAGCAACGCCTGCGCCCGTGCGCGCCAGGCGGTGTCCACAGTTTTTTCAAGATAGATTTGAGCGGTGATATAGGTCAGCGCGTAAGACGCGCCATGCAGTCCGACACCGACGAGCAGGCAGGTCTTGCTGTTGACCGCGCTAAAAGCGAACCGCAGCACGCCAAAGCTGAGGCCAAGGGCGAAAATCCATTTCAACCGCCATTTCAACAACAGCCAGCCCATGCAGGCGATGGAGGCGAACTCCGTGATTTGCGCGAGGCTCATCAGCGCGCTCGTGTGCGTGAGGCCGAGGTCGTCCATGTTCGTCGGCGCATACGGATAAAACGCCGCGAGCGGGATGTTCAGCAGCATCGTGGTGACGAAGACGACGCGGGTGTCCAGATTCTTCAGCAGCGTGAGCGCGTCTAGGCCGAGCCGCTCGTGCCACGAAAGGTTTTCGGCGGATTTCGGGACTTTCAATTCCGGCAAAAAAAATGTGAACCCCGCAAGGATCAGCCAGATGATCGCGCTGGTATAACCGGCGAGTGGTGACGTGTCCGCGTTCAACAGACTTACAAGAATGCCGCCGCCCTGCCAGCCGAACGTCAGCATGACGCGCATCGGCGCGAATTCATTGGTGTCGGCCAGCCGCGCGAAGATGATGGCGGACGAGATGCTCAACATCGGCGCGCTGCACAACGAGAGAATCTGGATCAATGCGAGGACGAGCCACGCGTTGCAATCGAATTTGATGGCCGTGCTGACGAGCGCCATCATCACGGCGGTGGCCGTGGCGAGCCAGCGCAGCACCCGCGCCGGTGCCACGTGACGGTCGGCCATCGCGCCGAACATCAGCGGCGAGACGAACGCCGCCAGCGCGCTCGCGGCAAAGGCGAACGACTTGATGCCGGCCAGCCCGTGCGCGTCGAGCACACGGCCCAACGGCACGAACCAGGTGGCCATCGCCAGACCCTGGATGAAAAAAAGGAGCGTCAGTTCGGCGTATTCGGCCTTGCGAAGGGTCTTCAGCACGCGCAGAGAAAACAGATAACCGGGCAAGATTTCAACTAAAACAAAATGATTCTTGTCGCGAACGTCCGTCAATCGAGGCAAAACGGAAATGAGGGCTTGCCCTCGATGATGTTTTGCAGTTTCTTGAAGCCAATATGAACAATGCCGTGTCTTATGCCCAAACGGAGTATTGCAATACAGGCATGAGGACGGGCAGCGAACTTATATTGGCGACCAAAATTTATGCCGTGGATGACACGGCGAGGAGTTGGTGGTGCATTCTTTCCACGACGGGACTGTGGCTGCTGGCGGTCGCGGGAACGCTTTGGAATTTCAATCTCGCGGGGAAAATTCTTTGCAGCGTTTTTGCCGGACTGCTCCTGCTGCGGCTTTTTGTCATTTATCACGACCAGCAACATCACGCCATTTTGCCAAAATCAAAACTCGCCGGGATCTTCATGCGCATTTTCGGGATATATGCGTTGAGTCCGAGCAGCATCTGGCGCAGTTCGCACGACCATCATCACAAACACAATTCGAAAATGTCCGGCTCGCATATCGGCTCGTTCCCGATCATGACGAAAGCGCATTATTGGAAATCATCTCGGGCGACGCGGTTGAAATATCTGTTTGCGCGGCATCCGTTGACCATCCTGTTCGGCTATCTGTTCGTCTTCATCATCGGCATGTGCATCAGGCCGTTTCTGACCAAGCCGCGTGAAAATTCCGACTGCCTCATCGCGCTCATCGTTCACGCCGGCATCGGAGTCGCGCTCGTCCATTTTTTCGGCTGGCAGGCATTGTTCCTCACATTGATCATTCCCCACTTCATCACTTATGCCATCGGAACCTATCTGTTCTACGTGCAGCATAATTTTTCCGACGTCTCGTTTCACGACAAGGCGGGCTGGACTTACGAAAAGGCGGCCATGGAATCCTCCAGCTACATGAAGACCACCCCGATAATGGCGTGGTTCACCGGCAACATCGGTTACCATCACATCCATCACCTGAACGCGAAGATTCCGTTTTACAAACTGCCGCAAGTGTTGCGCGAAATGCCGGAATTGCAACAGCCCAAGATCACTTCGCTGAATCCATTCGAAATCATCCGGTGCCTGCGGCTGAAACTCTGGGACGTGGAGGCGCAACGGATGGCCAGACTTTCGATTGTGGATTTCTTCCGCACATTCCGCAACCCGCAATCCAAAGCCACCCGGCCATAAATATGTTCACGGCTTCACACATCGCGGAGCAACTTGGTGGCGAAGTTGTCGGCGATGGATCGGTTACCATCACCGGCATCGCACCTGCCGACAGCGCGCGCGCGGGCGACCTTACTTTTGCCGAAAAGGAAAGTTACCTCGCCGCCGCCGAACAAAGCCACGCCGCCGCGATTCTCGTTCCCGCCGGTTTTGAATTTTCAAAAAAAGTTTTGATCCGCGTGAAAAACCCGCGCGTCGCCATCGCCAGAGTGTTGCCGCTTTTCTTTCCGCCGGAATCCCATTCGGCGGGCGTCCATGCGGACGCCGTGATCCATCCCACGGCGCAAATTGATGCCACCGCACACATCGGACCGCATTGCGTCGTCGGCGCGAATGTCCGCGTCGGTGCGCGCACGGTGTTGATGGGCGGCAATCACATCGGCCGTGATAGCCGTATCGGCGACGACGTTTGCCTGTTTCCCAACGTCGTGATTTATGCGAAATGCCAGATCGGCAATCGCGTCGCCATCCATGCCGGAACGACGATTGGCTCGGACGGATACGGTTACGTCTTCGATCAGGGGCAACATCGCAAGATGCTGCAGGTCGGCAACGTCATCATCCACGACGACGTCGAGATCGGCGCCAACGCCGCCATTGATCGCGGCGCGCTCGGTGCGACCGTCATCGGACAGGGCACCAAGATAGACAACCTCGTCCACATCGCGCACAACGTCGTCATCGGACGCCACTGCCTCGTCATGGGTCAGGTTGGATTTGCGGGCAGCACGCACCTCGGCGATTACGTCGTCATCGCCTCGCAATCCGGCATCGCCGGGCACCTCAAGCTCGGCAACCAATCCACCGTCGGCGCAAAATCCGGCGTCATGCGCGACATCCCCGACGGCGCGACCGTCCTCGGCTATCCCGCCGCGCCGGACAAACAAGCCAAGCGCCAGTGGGTGGCGACCGCGCAGTTGCCCGACATGATCCGGCAGTTGCGGGAATTGCAAAAGAAGGTGGAAGAGTTGAGCAGTAAGCGCGTTTGATTTTCAACTGCCCAAACCGCCGGTTCATCGAACGACTTTGCCGGTCAATTTAACCAATCTGCCGCCCTCTTTGACGCATCTGCCGGTTAACTTGGCCTGTCTGCCGGTCAATTTGGTCAATCTTCCAGTTCATTTGGCGTCGCTGACGGTTCAAATATCGCCACTTCCAGTCCATTTGGCCTGTCTGCCAACTCATTTGGCGTCGCTGACAGTTCAAATATCGTCACTTCCTGTCTATTTGGCGTGACTTCCGACCAATTTGGCCTGTCTGCCGGAGCATTTGACGCGACTTCCGGCTCATTTGGATCGTCTGAAAATCCATATTTTAAGGCTTTTTGAAGCAATTTCGAGAATTTCAGTCAATTTGAGGCCAAACACTCCGCCGAAGTCCAATTGTGAATTGGTTTGTTTGCTCGTCAATCGGTCAAATTTCTTCTGAAAATTTTCCACTTTCGAGTGTTTGACCAAATTCAAATATGAAATTCTTCTGCGCTTGCATAAAGTTGTCACTGATAACCGAGAAAGTAAGACGGTATTTTCCTGGTCCGAGTTTGTAAGGATAGTAATCAGTATGAGAAGGAGCGAAAGGGTTGAAAAAAGACATTTCTATCCGGCCTTGATTTATGAAAAGGCAAACCGCGTCGAAGTATCGAGACGATGGTTTAGCTGTGATTCTAACCGCCGCCAGTCTTGTGTGAGCCCATTTGAATTCAGCAGTTTCCCATCCATGATTGATTTTCTCATTCTTATTGAGATCTACAACGCCATCGAGATATGCAAAACAATTCCGAGCATCCTTTCGGTGGTGAAGATTTTTAACTTGAATGTGAAAAGGCCGAACAACGGGTCCTCCATTTGGTAGTTGGAGATATCGAGAATGTGGATAGACGCTTAATGCAAGTGTGTTTCGGGTTTGGTTGTTCCATTCGCGGTTATCGAGTTTAGCTTTGATCAAATTATAAATGCGGTTCGGTAGTTCATCCCTCTCTGCACTTTTGAAGCGAGTTTCATCTTCTCTTAAATTGGCCAACACCGCATTCAACACGCCACCACGTTCTTCCACGCCTTCTTCTTGAAGCAATAAAACGCAGTTACCCAGACCGATGTAGGAAGCAACCGCGAGTTCCTGATTTGTAAATAGCGAACCTCGGTGGATCGGTCTACCATCTTTATCTTTCTTGTCTTTTAATTCCTCTCGCTTGAAATCAACAAAAACAAAATAATCAGATTCCTCTAGCCGCTTGAAGATAATATCTCGAAGGTCTCTTAAGTCTTGAACCTCACAGGCCACATAACAACCGAATCCTAAATCGCTCTTTTCTATTTTACTTTTGATTGCTTCGGCAATTGGGCGTTCCTCATGGTTTTGCCCACAACTCAAAAAAATTTGCGCTTTCATTTTATAAATTTTCCGACACGCGCTGAATTTTAATCGCCTTGCCGCTGGCGGCATCAATTTCAATCACTGCGCCGTGAAGCTGCACATTATTTTTTGCCACTTCAAATCGTTGCGGCATTCCGGTGAGAAAGCGTTTGATGATCGGCTCGATTTCGCGGCCCAAAACGCTTTCGTGCGGGCCGGTGAAGCCGGCGTCGGTCAGATACGCCGTGCCGCCGGGGAAAATCTGCTCGTCCGCCGTTTGCACGTGCGTGTGCGTGCCCACGACCGCGCTGACCTGTCCGTCTAGAATCCGCGCGAACGCAATCTTTTCCGAAGTCGCCTCGGCATGAAAATCCACGAAGATGATTTTGGTCTGCTCGTGAAGTTTTTTCACTTCGTCGGCTGCGAGGAGAAACGGATTTTCCAACGGCGGTTGCATGAACGTGCGGCCTTGGGCGTTCAGCACGGCGACCTTTAATTTTTTGATTTCAAAAACGCCGCTGCCGTGTCCGGGAACGTCGGCGGGGTAATTAAGCGGGCGCAGAAATCTTTTTTCGTTCGCGAGCAGTTCCAGAACTTCCTTCTGATCCCACAAATGGTCGCCACTGGTGATGACGTCCACGCCCGCCGAAAAAATTTCCCCGGCGGTCTTGGGTGTGATGCCGCTGCCGCCGGCGGAGTTCTCGCCATTGGCGATGACGAAATCGAGCGCGAGCTGTTCGCGCAGTTTCGGGAGAAGGGTTTTGACCGCCCTGCGTCCGGGTTCGCCCACGATGTCGCCGATGAAAAGCAGTTTCACGAAAAAATTTTAACCGCGAAATAAACGAAATACACGAAAGAAAAAGTAGCAGCGGACGTAAGTCCGCTCATTATTGAAAATTAAATAGAGCCGACTGACGTCGGCTGCTACGGAAACAATTCACAACGCCGCAATCACGCCAATCATCACGGCAACGAGCCAGATTAGAAGAACGGCGTGTGTCCGGCTGAATCCCGCGCGCGTGAGGCGATGTGAAAAGTGGTTTGTGTCGCCGATCCAAAACGGTTTGCGGTTGAGCGTCCGCAAAATGACGACTTGCGCGAGGTCAATCAGCGGAATCGCCAGAACGAGCAGCGGCGAAAGCACGGCGAGCGGATGCGGATTTTGTTTCGTATAAAAGTGCGGCAGGATCGCCATGACCGCGAGCAGGTAACCGACGAGATGGCTGCCGGCGTCGCCGAGAAACGCGCGCGCATCCGGAAAATTCCACGGCAGAAAACCGACGAGCGCGCCGCACATGAGAAAGCCCATGAGTGCGACGAGATATTCGCCATTCGCGGCGGCGATGAGCGCGAAGATGAACGCGCCGATCGCGCCGAGTCCGGCGCACAGGCCGTTCATGTTGTCCATGAAATTGAAGGCGTTGATGACGGTGAGCAGCCACAAAATCGTGATGACGTAACTGAACGCGACGTTCGGCACAAAAAGCGTAATGCGCTTGCACGCCATGGCGACGGCGACGGCGACGAGCAACTGGCCGATGAATTTCGGGAGCGGCTTCAATTCATGTTTGTCGTCGAGCCAGCCCAGAAGCGTTATCGCAATCGCGCCGAAGGCGATGGCGGCCAGTTCAAGTCCGCGCCGGTTGATGCCGTGAACGATCAATGACGAGAGGGAAACTTTTACGATTCCAAATTTCAATAAAATCGCCGCCGCGCCGAGCGGCAGCAAAAGGCCTGTGAGTACGGCAAAGCCGCCGGCGAGCGGCACTGCGCCGCTGTGGATTTTTGGCGCGTCGTAATTTTTTCCGTCGCGCGGATCGTCCACGAGGTTTGTGCGCAGGCACCATTTGCGCCAGAGCGGCAGCGCGAGCAGCGTCGTCAAAAACGCGCCCGCAAAGGCGGCTAAAAAAAAATTGAATGGAAAAGTCACAGTCGAAGGCCGCGCTCGGCGGCCAGTTTCAAATAAAGATTGTATTGGTCGTCCACCATTTTTTCGACGGCGAAATTTTCTTTTACAAATTGCTGGCCGCGTTTACCGAGCCGTTCACGCAATCCGGCGTCATTCGCCAGTTGCAACAATTTTTGCGCGACGCCGTCAATGTCGCCGGTGCGGATCAAAAATCCGGTTTCATTTTCAAGACAGATTTCGTCCGCGCCGTCGAAATCATAGGCGACGACGGGTTTGGCGGCGGCGAGCGCCTGCGGCAGCGCGCGCGACAAGGCTTCGCGCGACGACAAATGCGCGAGGCAATCCATGATGCCGACGTGGTGCGCAACTTCATCCGGTGGCACAAGTCCGGCAAAAAAGATTTTGCCGGACAAATTCATTTCGCGCGCGCGATTTTCCAAATGCGCTCGCAGCGAACCGTCGCCGACGAGCAAAAGTCGCGCGTTTGGACATTGCGGCAGCAGTTTTTGAAACGCGGCGAATAAATCTTCGTGGCCTTTGAGTTTGAAGAGACGCGCGATTTTGCCGATGACGAAAGCATCGGCGGGAATCCCCAGTTTTTTGCGCAACGCGAAATCATTTTCAGCTTCCAAAAACGGTTTGAGTTTGAATCCGCTGAAGATGCGCGTGAACATATCCGGCTTTCCGATTCCGGCGGCGAGATGAATGCGCGTCATCGCGTTCGCGGAACAGAAGAAATGGTCGGTGACGCGTGCGGCGTATTTTTCGGCGGCGGTGAAAATAAAATTGGCAATCGCGTTTTGGAAATTTCCGAACGACGGGCCGTGGATGTGATGGATGACAATCGGGACGCCGGCGCGTCTGGCGGCCAAGCGTCCGAGAATCCCGGCTTTGCCGCTGTGGGTGTGGACGATTTGCGGTTTTTGTTTGCGTAAAATTTTTTCGAGTTTTCGCAATACGATAAAATCTTTCAGCGGATGGACGGGGCGAACCAGTTCTGGAACGGTTGTGAGGAGTCCGGGGATTTTTTTCACTTCCGGTTCGAGCGAGCCTTCGGGGCCGGTTGTCGGGCCGGAAATCAAATTGATTTCGACGCCGGGTTTTTGTCGCAGTCCGAGGACGGTGGCGACAGTGTTTTCCTGCGCGCCGCCGACGACGAGCCGTGTGATGATGTGGGTGACCCGCATTTGCGCGGTCAGAATGATTTACTTTTTGAGTTCGCGCAACCGTTGAAGGATGTTGGTGGCTTCGGCGGTGTTGGTGTTGGCGTTGGCGAGATAAATTCCGTAATTCCTGACGGCTTCATTGGTCTCGTGTTTGCGCCACGCGATTTCGCCGAGGCCGTAGGCGACTTGAAACGAGTTGGTGAATTCGTGCTGCAATTTCAGGTAGTCGGCGCGCGCTTGGTCGAGTTTGTCGCTGTCGAGATAGGCGACAGCGCGGTTGAAGAGCACGGAATTATTGTTTGTCTGCATCGAAAGCACGCGGCTCAAATCGGCGATGGCGTCATCGTAATTGTTCATCTGCATGAAAACGTAGCCGCGACTGGAAAGCCAGCCGGGGTCATCCGGCGCAAATTTCAGTTTGTGGTCAATGACGGCGAGGGCGTTCGTGAAAAGCCCGCGCATCATGTAAGCCTGCGCTGCGGCGGTGAGCAAATCGTCATTGGTCGGATTGCGTGAAATCTCCAGTTCGAGCAGTTGCGAGGCGCGCGCGACATTGGTTTTCTCGAAATAAGCGGCGGAGGCGAGGAGGTTCAGCTCGGTGGAATTGGTCGGTCCGAGCAAAAATTCCCCCGGCTGTTTCAGCGGGTCGCGCAACGCGTCGAGTGCCAGGTCGGGCAAACGTGATGCCAAATAAACCTGCGCGAGCAAAAGACGCGCGGCCAGATTGGCGGGCACAAGTTGGCGGACGCGTTCCAAAGGCACGGCGGCCTGACGCAAGTAACCGCTTTGGATGAGATTGTAACCCTCGCCCAAGCACAGGATGGGTTCGTCAAACGGACCGTCCTGATTGAGTGTTTCGTTCCGTTTATTGATCTGGTCACTCATCTCTTCAGTCAATATCACACCATCCTGCGGGCGGCCCTCCTGAAGATTTTTGTTGAAGGAGAGGTTGATGCTGGCGACGACATTGTCGGGATTGAGTTTGAGCGCCGTTTCAAAACGCGCGGCGGCATTTGTTAAATCGCCTGCGCGTTGCAATTGCACGCCCCAGAAATCCAGGCTGCGCGAGTAAAAGGTTCCGGCGAGAACCATGTTTTGATTGGTTTCACGTTCATCAATGTGCAGTTTCGCCAGCAGTTTTTCCGCGAACGCAGGCGGCGTTTTCGATCCGGGCGGCGAGAGGATGTTTTCGATCGGGGCAAAGGCGGTTTTTTCGGCCTTCGCCCAGAAGTTTTCATTTTCAGCGAATTGATTCTTGTCCAGCGGCAGCGGCAACAGCGTGCCGTCCGGCGGTGTTCTCAATTTGTAAACCAGGCCGTGTGGCTCAAGGTAAAACTCCTCGAAGTAATAACCGTAGCTCGGGTGCAGATAATAAACCTCGTTGCTCTTGGCGAGCGTGGCCAATGTGACGATGATGCCGAGAGGATTCAGCCTGTTTGTCTGCGTGGCCGAGGCAATCTCCGGCCACTTTTTCGGAAATTCGCGGTGCAAAAACCGATCATAGTCCGGATACGGAAGCGAATGCGTGTCCAGCGGCACAAAATCCTTGGCACGCCCGTCTCGCGCCAATGCCGCCTCCACGAAGAACAGGCGCTGTGGATCGTCGGACAGTAGAAGGCCGCCCGAGCGCGGCAGATTTTCCTCCGTGAGCGAAGCATATTTTTCGAATGTGTCGCCGTTCGTCTCGCGGATTTGCGGCGTATTTTTATAAATCAATCCGCCGATCGACAAGGCAGCAAGCAGCCAGACGACGCAAATCGCCGGGATGTTTAAAAAATCGAACGGCGACGGTTTGAGTTGTTGTGACCGGACATCGATAGCCTGTTTTCCAAACACGAGCAGAAAATATCCGGTGAAATAACCGATGCTCAACGCGGCCAGATAATAAAAGGTCAGGAATGGCAGGCCATAGCCCAGATGCCGCGGGCTGAATGGCGGATCAAAGGCGACCCAGATGCATATGCCCAGAATCACGGCGTGGATTATGTGAAACAAAAAAGTCGCCAGCGCGATTCCGATCGGGCTGCTGTCACCGAACGACGATGTCCATCGGATGCCGATCACCGCGACCGGCAGCAAGGACGTCAATGAAAGCAATCCGATCGTGTGACGCACATCCGGGCTGACAAAAAGCAATTTCACCACTTGCCATTGCGGTTCAAGATTCAACTTCAGCGCCTGCCAGAAAGTCACAGGGAATTTGTGCGAGGCGACGGCCAGCAGCGGCATCAGAAAATAAAACAACATTCCCGCCAGACCGCACAGCAGCATTCGCCGGAGAAATCGCAAATTGAAAAAGCTCAATTTCCGCGTCCAAATGATCGCCGTGACAAAAACGGGAAAGAATCCGATCATCGCCCAGTTATCAGCCATGCCGGCGCCGAAAACGCCGGCCGCCAGAAACAGACGCCACTCGCGTTCGTCCAGCCGGTATTCCAGCAACGACCAAATCACGAAGGCGAATAGAAGCAGATTAAGCATTTCGCCGGTGCAGCTCGTCGCCTGTTCCCAAAATGTCAGTTGCAGCCCGCAAACCGCCACCGCCAAAACCGGCGGCAACCATGCGCTCCAGATCGTCAGAAATGAAAAACCGCTGCGTTCCCGCTCGCGCTGCGCTTCCGTGCGGTCATGCGGCAAAATTGCAACCGATCGCGCCAGCAGGCCGAGCGTCAATGCCGCGCACACGGTGGAAAAAACATTCAACGCAATCGGAATTTCCGCCGCCGGCAGCCAGCGGAACGGATAGGTGGCCAGATACAACAGCGGGCTTAAGAATTCCGGCAGCCAGGTCCAGCCGGAGATTTTGGCGACCATATCGAGATTTCCCGGCGATACCCAGCGGTTCAGCGTCAGCCAGTAAATGACGAACGCCGCCACAGACAGCAGCCACGGCAGAAATCGCGGCGTGAATTTTTTTCGAGGATCGGTTCTTTTTCCGTTGGCCATTTGGGTCACACAGTTGAATCCATATTTTACGGCTTGGCAAGACTTTGTCCTGCCCGCAAATCCGCCACGCATTCGACGTGCTGCGTCTGCGGGAACATGTCCAGCGGCTGCACGCGCGCCAGTTCAAAGACACCGTCCGCGCACAAAATGTTCAAGTCCCGCGCCATCGTCGCCGGATGGCACGAAACGTAAATGACCTGCGCCGGCCGCATTTCGCGCAATAATGCCAGTGTTTCCGGCCAGCAACCCTTGCGCGGCGGGTCAAGAATCACCGCGCTTTTCTCCGGTGATAATTTCTTCAGCAACTCCGGCAAAACCTCCTCGACTTTTGCCGGAATGAATTCGCCGTTGGAGATTTTTCGCAACGCGGCATTCTTTTGCGCAGCCTGAATCGCGCGCCGGTCGTATTCGACCCCGACAAAACTTTCGACCGCGTCCGCCAGTTCGATGCCGAAAAATCCGACGCCGCAATACAGATCGACGAGGTGCTTTGCGCCGCTTGATTTTAGAAATGCCCGCACAGTCTCGACGAGTTTCGGCAGCAGGAAAAAATTGTTCTGGAAAAACGAATCCGGCGGCACGTCCCAATCTTCCGGCTGCACGCGCAGGACGATCTTGATTCCGCCCTTCGGCGGCGGATTCGCGCGGACGTGTTTGATCTGTTCGTTCAACGCCGGTTCGGAGATTTTGCATTCCTCGATGTCCTCGACCAGCCCGCAGTCGCCGCGGATGAAGCCGATGTTCAACTTTTGCTCCGGCTTGTTCCACTGGCTGCGGATCATGATGCGATTGCGATAACCGTAAGGCGAAGGGCAGGGGACGACCGGCGCGATTTTTTCCGAAGAAATTTTCCCGACGCGTTCGAACAAATCTGAAATCTGCTTGTGCTTCAAACGCAACTGAACCGCGTATTCGACGTGTTGATATTGGCAGCCGCCGCACGCGCCGAAATAACGGCACTCCGGCTCGACGCGCTCCGACGAGGATTTTTCAACGCGCAATAGTTTTGCGCGCGCGAAATTCTTTTTCACCTCCGTGATTTCGACCTCGACAATTTCGCCGACGAGCACGAACGGCACGAACACGACAAAATCATCCACGCGCCCGACGCCTTCGCCGCCGAACGCGATGTCGTGGATTGTCAGGGAAATTTTGTCGCCGGTTTTGAGGGGCACAGAAAATTTTTACCACTTCAATTCCTGCAAACGGCGTGCGACTTCCTCGGCGTTGGCGCGGCTGTTGAACGCGCTGATGCGGAAATAGCCTTCGCCTTTCGAGCCGAAGCCAGAGCCGGGCGTGATGACGACGTTGGCGTCGGCCAGAATTTTGTCGAACGCCTGCCAGCTCGTGACGCCTTTGGGCGTGCGCACCCAGATGTAAGGCGCGTTCACGCCGCCGAAAACTTTCAGCCCGGCTTTCTTCGCGCCCCGGCGCAGAACATCCGCGTTGGCGAGATAATGTTTGATGAGTCCCGCAACCTGTTCTTTTCCTTCGGGCGAATAAAGCGCCTCCGCCGCGCGTTGCACGATGTAACTTACGCCGTTGAATTTCGTCGTCGTGCGGCGATGCCAGAGCGGATGCAGCGGTTTGAACTCGCCGGATTTCGTCTGCGCGTTGAGCGACTTGGGCACAACCGTGAACGCGCAGCGCGTGCCGGTGAAGCCGCCGTTCTTCGAAAAGCTACGGAATTCGATCGCGCACTCGCGCGCGCCGGGAATTTCGTAAATCGAATGCGGCAGATTCGCGTCGGTGATGTAAGCCTCGTAAGCCGCATCGAACAGGATCACGGATTTATTTTCGAGAGCGTATTTCACCCACGCTTCAAGCTGTTCGCGTGTGGCCGCCGCGCCGGTCGGATTGTTCGGTGAGCAAAGATAAATCACGTCCACGTGTTTCTTCGGCGGTTCGGGAATGAAACCGTTGCTCGGTCTGCACGGCAGATAAACGAGCTTCGCGTAAGCGCCCGCTTCATTGGACTCGCCCGTGTGACCGGCCATGACGTTCGTATCCACATAAACCGGATAAACCGGATCGCTGATGGCGATTTTGTTTTTCGCGCCGAGGATGTCGAGAATGTTGCCGGTGTCGCATTTCGAGCCGTCGCTGACAAAAATTTCGTCGTCGGCAATTTCAATTCCACGGTCGCGAAAATCATTTTTGGCGATGGCGGCGCGCAACCATTCGTAGCCTTGTTCCGGCCCGTAGCCTTTGAACGTTTCGCGCGCAGCCATTTCGTCCACGGCCTTGTGCAGCGCGGCGATGACGGTGGGCGGCAACGGCTCGGTCACATCGCCGATGCCGCAGCGGATCAATTTTTTCGTAGCTTCGGGATTTGCGTCGCAAAAAGCTTTTACGCGCCGGCCAATTTCGGGAAAAAGGTAGCCGGCTTTCAGTTTCAAAAAATTGTCGTTGAGAAATGCCATTTCAGTTTCGGTTGAAAATCCAAAGCGGGAAAGTTAGCGGCTCGCATGGCGCGAGGCAAGAAAGGCTTGAGGCGTTGAATTTTATTGATGAGCTACCATTCTCGTTCCAATGACAATCAATATTAAAAAGACAATGCAGCTTAAACTAATTCCAACTGCAAATTTCCATGCGATAACTCGCCAGCCATGTTTTTTAATTCCAAATAAACTCACAATGCCCGCTAAAACTGATGTTAACAAAATACAAGCAGCCACATCAAAACTAGCTTCCGCTGGTGAACCGGACGGATGGTCAGGAATGCCGATTGCTAATCCATAGCCTATAATTGCTGCTGCTGCAAAAGGACCAATTAAGCAATACCAAGCTGCAACAAGAAAAAATTGCGAGCCAATCGGCTTCATGCGCCGCTCCAATTTATCGAAAAGTGGTTCCATACCGTTTGCTCGAAAGTGTGTCATTACTGAATCGAAATCAAGACAACAGAATTTTTTGTTAAAGCAAAAATCCCGCGAGACTCGCCGTCATGTAAGCCGCGAGCAACCCGCCGATCATCGCGCGGAAACCGATCCTGGCCATTTCGCTGCGGCGTTCGGGCGCGAGCGAGCCAATGCCGCCGACCTGGATCGCGATACTGGAAAAATTCGCGACATTCATTTTCGGCAAACCTGTTTGCAGGCTTTTTTGTAGACGTGCGGATGAAGCACGCCGACAAACGGCAGGTTGCGGTAACGCTCGGCGAAATCCAGCCCGTAGCCGACGACAAACAGGTCGGGAATCTCAAAGCCGACGTAATCCGGCTTCACTTTTTCCACGCGCCGTGCCGGTTTGTCGAGCAGCACACAGATTTTTATCCGGCGCGGTTTGAGCGCGCGCAGTTTCGGCAGGACGCGGCTCAAGGTTTTTCCCGTGTCAAGGATGTCGTCAATGAGCAGCACGTCGCGACCGCGCACGTCCAGCCGCAGTTCCTTCGTGAAAACCAGATCGCCGGATTCAGTGCCGAGTCCGTAGCTGGAAACGCCGATGAAATCGAGGCGCAGCGGCAGATTCAAATGGCGGATCAAATCCGCGAGAAACATGACCGTGCCACTCAACAATGAAATAACGACGGCTTCGCGTCCGCGAAAGTCACGCTCGATTTCGCGCGCGAGGGTTTTGACGCGTCGTGCAATTTGTTCTTCCGTGATCAAAACGCGCTCGACTTCCTTGCGCCAGTTCGCGGAAATCTTTGATTTTGAATTTTTGTTTTTCGACTTCGTCACGGAATTTTTCAGGCGGCGGGCGCGGTGATGATTTTGAAAACCGGCACGTCGAACGTCGCGTGGAAATTCGCGGCGGGAATTTTCATTTCCAGCCGCCAGCAAATCGCTTCGTTTCCGCGTTCAGAGCATTGCGGCTGGCCGGGCGGCAAATCGAACTGGACGGGAATTTTTCCGGCTTCAAGTCCGGGCGAATCGGATTTGAAAATTTTTTCGTCCTGCCAGAGGATTTTTTCGTCGGTCCGGCGGTTTTGTCCCGCGCCGGAAGTTGTTTTGCGGACGCAAAAAAGATCAAGGCGCAATTCGTTTTGGAATTTCAGCGGCAGGCTTGTTTGAATCGCTCCTTCGAGCGCGCCGCCGATTGGCGCGGGCGTTTGCGTCATTTCAAAAATGCAGCCGCCGAAGCGGTTATGCGCGAGAAATTTTTTGACGACGGAAATCAAGAAGGCGATTCCGATGACGGGAAAAACCAGCGCGATGAGCGCGCTGTGATTTCCGTCGCGCAACGCCTTCGGAACGACGAGAACGGCGATGAGTCCGCCGATGACGCAGAGCGCGACGCCCATTGTCAGATAAGATTTTGCGTGCGGGATGCCCGCGGATTTGATTTTGCCCGCCGCCCAGTCCGCGCGCTTGAGCCAGGGTTTTTCGGAAAGTTGGACGGACCGTTTCAGTTCCGCCGACAAGGGATTTTTTCTTCCGGCGATTCCAAAAATGAGCGCGATAAATCCGATGCTTGCGGCGATGACGCCCAAAAGCTGGAACAATTTTTTTCGATCCAGTCCGCCGAGCAAGCCGTCGTGGAGCAATAAAACCAGGGCGAGCAATCCCATCGCCGCGAACGGCAGCGAAAAAATAATCGCGCGTTTGCGCGCGACCGCCGGGTCAACCGGCTTGTTGCCGGAGTCTTTGAAAAGGAGACTCATGCGATTTTTTGAAAATCAAATGTGCTTGTTGTCGTTTTCGTCCTTCACGGTATAACCGGATTCCTGCCGCTTGAAATTCACCTCGTTCTTTTTGACGTAGGCGGCGAACACGTCGTCGGCGCTCATGCCGAGGACTTGCGCCATCGAAATCAGAAAATGAAAAAGGTCGACGACTTCGACGCGCGCGTTCTGTTCGTCGAACTTCTGATACTTCGCCCACCATTTCCACGGCACGCTGTCGGTGAGTTCGGCCATCTCCTGCGACATCGCGCGGCAGTAATTGAGAATCCATTTCGTCTTGTCGGCTTCGGTCATGCCGTCGGTTTTGACGCCGATGCGTTCGTTCAAACTTTTTTGCATTCGGAACAGTTCGCGGAGCTGGTCGGGTTTTTCCATGCGGGAATTAACCGTCAAGAAGCGGAGAACGCCAAGAAAAATCTTTGAACTTCGCGCGCGAGAGCCTATAACAATCGCATGTTGCCAACGCTTCTAGCCAACGGCGGGCCGGTCATCTGGCTGATTTTGATCGCCGGAGCCGTCGCCCTGATCGTGTTCGTCGAGCGCGCGCTGTTCTGTCACCGCTCGCAAATCAACTCCGCCGAGTTTCTCAACGGCGTGCGCAACGTGCTCAAGCGCGATAATGTCGTCGAGGCCGTTTCCATCTGCGACGCCACGCCGGGGCCGGTCGCGCGCATCGTGAAGACCGCGATCTTGAACCGTGACAAAGGCCGCGAGCGCGTGCGTGAAGCCGTAGAGGAGGCCGGTTTGACGGAAGTGCCGCGGCTCGAAGACAAATTGAATCTGCTCGCGACCATCGCGCAAATCGCGCCGCTGCTCGGTTTGCTCGGTACGATTCTCGGTTTCATCCGCGTGTTCATGCAATTGCAGGCCGATGGTCTTTACGCGCACATGGGCACGCTCTCGGCGGGCATTTGGGAATCGCTCATCTGCGCGGCGGCGGGCATCGCGGTCGCGATTCCGGTCCATGCCGGATACAATTACCTCATCAGCCGCGTGAACAAAATCGTCCTCGACATGGAACGCGCCGCCGCCGAAATCATCAACATCGTCACCGAAAACGACGGCGGCAAACCATCATGAAATTTCCGCGCAATACACGTTTGTTGCGCAGCCCGTTCGACGTGGCGCCGTTCGCGACGGTTCTTTTTCTGCTCGTGATTTTCCTGATGCTCGGCGCGCTGTTGCCCACGCCCGGCCTGCCGCTGTTGCCGCCGGTTGCCGGCGATTTGCCCGGCACGGACAAGCCGACCGCGGCCGTTGCCGTTGATTCCAGCGGCCGTTTTTATTTTGCGAATCAACTTGTCACCGCGGCGCGATTGAAAGCCGACCTGCAGAACGCCGCAAGAAGTTCTCGCGAACCGCTGACGCTCGTCATCCATGCCGATAAATCCGTGACTTACGAACAACTTGTGCATCTGACGTTGCTCGCGCGCGACGCCGGAATTCAAAAATCAATCCTCGCCACGCTCCCGCGCGTCGTCAACGCGCCAGACCAGCCATGAACGCCGCTTCCGCAGAATCGCATCCGGCCCGGTGGACGTGGACCCGCTGGCTGACGCTCTTCGCGCTCGTCCTCGCGACGCAAATCGGATTCATTTTCCTGTTCGGCGAACGAGAACAAATCGTCCCGCGTGCCGTCACGAATGTTCCGACGTTGCGACTTGCTGACGGCTCCGACGAATTGATCGCATTGAGCGACCCGACGCTCTTCGCGTTGCCGAATCCAAAGGATTTTGCATCGTCAATCTGGTTGCAGATGCATACCAACGCGCCGCAGGATTTCCGCTGGACTGAATCGCCGCGCTGGTTGCAGCTTCCTGTGGAAGAAATCGGAGCAGCCTTCGGCCGGTTCATGCAGACCAACCGGTTTGAAAATTTTCAACTTCGTTTCAAACCACAGCCGAAATTGAGCGCGCCCGAGTCGCCGGTTGATTCCGCGTCCGCGCAAACTTCCAGATTGCAAATCGAAGGCGACCTTGTGAGCCGCCGGTTGCTTGTGCCCGTCAACTTGCCATCGCTGCCTTACGACGACGCGATTGCGCCGAGCAAAGTGCAAGTGCTTGTGGATGCGGCGGGCGATGTCGCTTCCGTTGTGCTGCTGGAATCGAGCGGATGGAACGACGCCGACCAAAGCGCGTTGCGACTGGCACGCGCCGCGCGGTTCGCGCCATCGCCGCACCTGACCATCGGCCGGATGATTTTTTATTGGCATACCGTTCCGTCATCCGTGTCGCCGTGACATGACGATTCCCGCGCTCATCACGACTTATGTGACGCTTGCGCTTGGCGCGTTGCTGGGATTGTGGATTTTTTCCGAAATGCGCCGTCGCCGTTTCGGGCCGACGCACACGGAGGACAGGATTTTCCGCTGCAAAAATTGCCATTACGTCTACACCGACGACTCCGATGTGGACCGTTCGCGCTGTTCGCAGTGCGGCAAGTTGAACGAGCCGATCGAATTTTGAGATTCGCAAAGCGCGATTTTGAAAACAGTTATTGCGTATCGGTGGGTTTTGGGTGAAAAATAAGCGAACGACGGCTTATTTGCCCAGAGATGACGAGCAACAGAACGAAGAAAACTAATGACCGGCAAGCGCCCATCACCGCGCCGCCGAAACAAGGACTTTACGACCCGCAGTTCGAACATGATTCCTGCGGAGTGGGCTTTCTTGTCAACATCAAGGGAAAAAAATCGCACGGCATCGTCATCTCCGCTCTGCAAATCCTGTTGAATCTCGACCATCGCGGCGCGGTCGGTTGCGAGCCGAACACCGGCGACGGCGCGGGAATCTTGATCCAGACGCCGCACGATTTTTTCAGAAAAGTTTCCGACAAGCTCGGCTTTAAATTGCCCGCGCCCGGTCAATACGGCGTCGGCATGTTGTTTATGCCAAAAGACAAAGCCGGGCGTGAAGCCGTCAAAAAGGAATTTGCAAAAATTGTTTCCGGTGAAGGTCAAACCCTTCTCGGCTGGCGCGACATTCCGACGGACAATTCTTCGCTCGGCAACGGCGCGAAAAATTCCGAGCCGTTCATGATGCAGGTTTTCGTCGGGCGCAATCCAGCGATCAAAGACGATGCGACGTTCGAGCGGAAACTTTATGTCATCCGCAAAATCGCCGAGCAGCAAATCCGTTACGGCGGAAAAATCGCGGGCGGAAAATGGTTTTACGTTTCGAGCCTGTCGCACAAAACGGTCGTCTACAAAGGCATGCTGATGCCGGAGCAGGTGGCGAAATATTATCCCGATCTGCACGACGCGGACATGACGTCGGCGCTCGCGCTCATTCACTCGCGTTTTTCGACGAACACGTTTCCGAGCTGGGATCGCGCGCATCCGAACCGTTACATCGCGCACAACGGCGAAATCAACACGCTGCGAGGCAATGTGAATTGGATGCACGCGGCGCAGGCGAATTTCAAATCGCAACTTTTCGGCGACGACATCAAAAAAATAATCCCCGTCATCAACACCGACGGCAGCGACTCCGCGCAGTTCGACAATTGCGTGGAGATGCTCGTCATGGCGGGACGCGAATTGCCGCACGCGATGATGATGATGATTCCCGAGCCGTGGGAAAATCACGAGAGCATGGACGCGGAGCGCCGCGCGTTTTATGAATTTCATTCCTGCCTGATGGAACCGTGGGACGGCCCGGCTTCGATGGCGTTCACGGACGGAAAAATCATCGGCGCATGTTTGGATCGAAACGGCCTGCGCCCGTCGCGTTATTACGTCACGAAGGACGACATGGTCATCATGGCGTCGGAAGCGGGCGTGCTGCCCGTCGCGCCGGAGCGCGTCTTGCAAAAAGGCCGCTTGCAGCCGGGCCGGATGTTTTTAGTGGACACCGAGCAGGGCAGGATCGTCGCGGACGAGGAACTGAAGAAAAAATACGCGAGCGCGCAGCCGTATCAAAAGTGGCTCGGCGAACATCATGTCCTTTTGGAAAATCTACCGGAGCCGCCGGAAGCGACGCAGCCGGATCACCGGAAAATTTTGCAACGGCAGCAGGCGTTCGGCTACACGTTCGAGGATTTGCGTTTCATCATCGGCCCGATGGCCAACGACGGCGTCCAGCCGCTTGGTTCGATGGGCACGGACACGCCGCTTGCGGTTCTCTCGAACAAGCCGCAACTGCTTTACAATTATTTCAAGCAGCTTTTCGCGCAGGTCACGAACCCGCCGATTGACCCGATCCGCGAGGAGATCATCACCTCGACCGAAACGATGGTCGGCGCGCGCGGCGGTTTGTTGAGTCCAACACCCGAAAGCTGTTCGCTCATCAAACTGAAACATCCGGTTCTCACGAACGAAGAATTGGAAAAACTCCGTCACGTGGACGGGAAAGCTTTCAAGTCCGCCACGCTGCCGATTCTGTTCAATGCCGCAGACGGCGCGAAAGGTTTGGAAAGCGCGCTGGAAAAATTATTTTCCGAAACTGACAAGGCCATTTCCGGCGGCACGAACATTTTGATCCTGTCCGACCGCGGCATTTCGCCGGAGCAAGCGCCGATTCCCGCGCTGCTGGCGGTTTCCGGTTTGCATCATCATCTCATTCGCAAAGGCACGCGCTCACGCGTCGGCCTCGTGCTCGAATCCGGCGAGCCGCGTGAAGTGCATCATTTTGCGCTGCTCATCGGCTATGGTTGCAGCGCCATCAACCCGTATCTCGCGTTCGCGACGCTCGACGATTTGATCCAGCAGGGTTTGCTTACGAACACCGACCACAAGACTGCACAGAAAAAATTCATCAAGGCAGTCGTCAAAGGCGTCGTCAAAACGATGGCCAAGATGGGCATCTCGACGATTCAAAGCTATCGCGGCGCGCAAATTTTTGAAGCTGTCGGCCTCAACACTGAAGTCGTGGACAAATATTTTGCGTGGACACCGTCGCGGATTCAAGGTGTCGGACTTGATGTCATTGCCGAAGAAGCGCTCGCGCGCCATAGCCACGCGTTTCCAAGTCGTCAGGTCAACGGGGTGCTCGATGCAGGTGGGCAATATCAATGGCGCGACAATGGCGAATTCCATTTGTTCAATCCGCAGACGATTCACAAATTGCAGAATGCCTGCCGCACCGGCAGCGAAAAGATTTACCGCGAGTACGCCGAACTGATCAACAATCAGGCGAAAAATCTTTGTACGTTGCGCGGCCTGCTCGAATTCAAATTTGCCGAAAAGCCGGTGCCGATTGAAGAAGTCGAATCGCTCGAGAGCATCGTGAAGCGATTCAAAACCGGTGCGATGAGCTACGGTTCGATTTCCAAGGAGGCGCACGAAGCGCTCGCCGTCGCGATGAATCGCATCGGCGGAAAATCCAACACCGGCGAAGGCGGCGAAGACCCGGAGCGCTACAATCTTGAGCCGAACGGCGACTCAAAAAATTCTGCGATAAAGCAAGTCGCGAGCGGACGTTTCGGCGTTACGAGCCATTACCTCGTCAACGCGCGCGAGTTGCAGATCAAAATGGCGCAGGGCGCGAAGCCCGGCGAGGGCGGCGAATTGCCCGGCAAAAAAGTTTATCCGCCAATCGCCAAGGTGCGCGGCACGACTGCGGGAGTCGGTCTTATTTCTCCGCCGCCGCATCACGACATTTATTCCATCGAGGATTTGGCGGAGTTGATTCACGATTTGAAAAATTCAAATCGCAACGCGCGCGTCAGCGTGAAACTCGTCGCCGAAGTCGGCGTCGGCACCATCGCCGCCGGCGTCGCCAAAGCGCACGCGGACGTGGTTTTGATTTCCGGTCACGATGGTGGCACGGGTGCGTCGCCGCTTTCGTCCATCAAACACGCAGGCGGACCTTGGGAACTTGGCCTGGCTGAAACGCACCAGACGCTCGTGCTGAACAATCTTCGCAGCCGGATTTACGTCGAGACGGACGGACAATTGAAAACCGGCCGCGACGTCGCAGTCGCCGCATTGCTCGGCGCGGAAGAATTTGGTTTTGCGACCGCGCCGCTCGTCGCGCTCGGCTGCATCATGATGCGCGTCTGCCATCTAAACACGTGCCCCGTTGGCGTCGCCACGCAAGACCCGCGCCTGCGCGCTCGCTTTGCCGGCAGCGCGGACAACGTCGTGAACTTCATGCGTTTTGTCGCGCAGGAATTGCGCGAGATCATGGCCAAGCTCGGCTTTCGCAAACTCGAAGACATGGTCGGGCGCACGGACAAATTGATTCCATGGAAAGCCATTGAGCATTGGAAGGCGAATGGACTCGATCTGACGCCAATTTTGTATCAGCCGGAAATGGGTTCTGAAGTCGGACGTTTTCGTTCGCAGGATCAGGATCACGGTTTGGAAAAATCGCTCGACGTGACGAAGATTCTAGAGATCTGCAAACCGGCGATCGAGCGCGGCGAAAAAGTCCGGGCCGAACTGCCGATTCGAAACGTGCATCGCGTCGTCGGCACGATCACCGGCAGCGAGATCACGAAGAAACACGGCCCGAACGGATTGCCCGAAGATACAGTGCAATTAAAATTCACCGGCAGCGCCGGGCAAAGCTTCGGTGCGTTTATTCCGCGCGGTATGACACTCGAACTTGAAGGCGACGCAAACGATTATTTCGGCAAAGGCTTGAGCGGCGGGAAATTGATTGTTTACCCGCCGGGCGGTTCGACTTTTATTGCCGATGAAAATATCATCATCGGCAACGTGGCGCTTTACGGTGCGACGGCGGGCGAGATTTTTGTGCGCGGCATGGCGGGCGAACGTTTCGGCGTCCGCAACTCCGGCGTCAACGCGGTCGTCGAAGCTATCGGCGATCACGGTTGCGAATACATGACTGGCGGTCGCGTCATCGTGCTCGGCAAAACCGGGCGCAATTTCGCCGCCGGCATGAGCGGCGGCATCGCCTACGTTTTGGACGAGGCCGGAGATTTTGCGACGCGTTGCAACAAGGAACTGGTCGGCCTTGAAAAACTTTCGGACGCGGACGAGATCGAGGAAGCCTGGAAGTTGATCCAGCGCCATCAGACTTACACGCAGAGCGAACGCGCCGCGAAAATTCTGGGCGACTGGAAAAATTTCGTCCCGAAATTCGTGAAAGTTTTGCCGAAGGATTATGCGCGCGTTTTGGAGTCGCTGAAAAAAGTGCAGTCGCAGGGCCTGAGCGGCGACGACGCCATCATGGCCGCGTTCGAGGAAAACGTCCGCGACGTGGCGCGCGTCGGCGGCGGATGATTTAATCAGTTTGGAAACCTAAAACAAAAAAATGGGCAAACCAACAGGATTTCTGGAATTTAAACGCGAACTGCCGGACGATCGTTCGGCCGGCGGGCGCGTTGCCGACTGGAAGGAATTTCATCATCACTTGCCCGAGGCCGATCTCAAGAAGCAGGGCGCGCGCTGCATGGATTGCGGCATTCCGTTCTGCCACACCGGCCAGCTCGTCAGCGGCATGGCCAGCGGTTGCCCGATTCACAATCTGATTCCCGAATGGAATGACCTCGTCTATCGCGGCCTATGGAAGGAAGCACTCGAACGTCTCCACAAGACGAATAATTTTCCCGAGTTCACCGGACGCGTCTGCCCCGCGCCGTGCGAAGGTTCGTGCGTTTTGGGAATCAACAATCCACCCGTCACGATCAAGAATATTGAGTGCGAAATCATTGATCACGGCTGGGAACACGGCTGGGTCAAAGCCGAACCGCCGAAGAAGCGCACGGGCAAAACTGTCGCCGTCATCGGTTCAGGCCCGGCGGGAATTTCTGCTGCTGCGCAACTCAACAAGGCCGGACATCTTGTCACTGTGTTCGAGCGCGCCGACCGTCCCGGCGGATTGCTCATGTATGGCATTCCCAACATGAAGCTCGACAAAACAGAAGTCGTGTTGCGCCGACTGAAAGTTCTCGAAGACGAAGGGATTAAATTTGTCTGCAATACCGAGGTCGGGAAAAATCTGCCGGCGGAAAAATTGTTGAAGGAATTTGACGCCGTGATTCTCGCCACCGGCGCGACCAAGCCGCGCGATCTGCCGATTTCCGGACGCGAGTTAAAGGGCATTCATTTCGCGATGGATTTTCTCACTGCGAACACGAAGAGCATTTTGGATGCGCACAAGAACGGAGATTACATTGACGCGACCGGCAAGGACGTCGTCGTCATCGGCGGCGGCGACACCGGGACGGATTGCGTCGGCACTTCGATTCGGCACGGCTGCAAAAGTTTGGTGCAATTGGAAATTTTGCCCAAGCCGCCGCTCGAACGCGCCAAGGACAATCCGTGGCCCGAATGGCCGAAGACTTACAAGCTCGATTACGGACAGGAAGAAGCCGCCGCGAAATTCGGCGCTGACCCGCGCGTCTATCTGACGACCGCGACGAAGTTCGAGGGCGACGCGCACGGCCACGTCAAAGCCGTTCATCTCGTGCAGATTGAATGGACGAAGAACGACAAGGGCCAGTTCATTCCGAAAAATGTTCCCGGCACGGAAAAAGTTTTGCCCGCGCAGCTCGTTTTGCTCGCGATGGGTTTTCTCGGACCGGAACAGCCGTTGCTCGACTCGCTCGGCATCGAACGCGACGCGCGCAGCAACGCGAAGGCAGACTTCGAGAAATACACGACGAACCTCAAGGGCGTCTTTGCCGCCGGCGATTGCCGTCGCGGCCAGAGCCTCGTCGTGTGGGCGTTCAACGAAGGGCGCGGCGCGGCGCGCGAGTGCGACCGCTTTCTGATGGGCACGACGGATTTGCCATAAAGACATCGCATGACCCAGCCACTCGCTCTCGTTTTCTACGAAAAACTTTTGCCCGGCAGCCAGTTGGTGAACCGGTTGCAGGATTTGAATTATCGCGTCCAGGCGGTGAACGATCTGGCGTCGCTCCAGCAATGCGCCCGCACCGAAAGCCCTTTGGTGGCGTTTGTGGATTTGTCCGGCGGCGGCGACGTTTGCCGCGCCATCGCCGGGCTGAAGGCGGACTCCGTAACGCGCCATGTTCCGGTCATCGCATTCGCTGACGAAAAAGCGGTGGATTTGCAGGAAAATGCCAAAAAAGCGGGCGCGACAATCGTGGTCAGCGAGGCGAACATCGCGAATTATCTGCCGCAACTCCTGAATCAAGTGCTTCAAATCGGATGATGTGACGGCGATGTGACGTTTGCGAAACTTATCCTTGACTACAACTGGGCGAATGTCTATTGTTCACTTGGATTGAGGCATGAGCCGTTTCCGAAATTAACCTGCGGGCATGGACTGGATTCCAGTCGTGTCCGTTTTATTGTTTTGGAGCAGAGCCTCGCAACTTGTCAGGAGCGAATATGGCTAGCGGCAAAGTAAAATGGTTCGATAACAAAAAAGGGTTCGGGTTCATTGCCCAAAATTCCGGACAGGACGTTTTCGTGCATCATACGTCCATTGTCGGTCCGGGATTCAAGACCCTTAACGAGGGTGACGAAGTCTCATTCGAAGTCATTCCCAGTGAAAAAGGATTGAAAGCCCAGAACGTCCAGCGTGTGAGCGCGTCCTGACGCCTCTCGTCGGAAATTTGATGAATCTGCGCCAGCGAAGTTTTTTGTTCGCTGGCCGGAAGTCTTGGGTTAATCTTGTTTCATGGCGGATTCGACCGCGACGCGAGTCGCGAGCCTCTACATTCACGTTCCGTTTTGCGCGCAGAAATGTGCGTACTGTGCCTTTTATTCCGAAGCGTCGTCCGGCGAACTGGTGAACCGCTACGTTGAGGCGCTCATCCGTGAGCTGGAAATTGTCGCGGGCGATCTCAAACCTAAAACCATTTTCTTCGGCGGCGGAACACCGTCGCTCTTGAATCTCCGGCAATGGGAGAAAATTTTTCGCGCGATGGAAAAATTGAACCTGCTCGGCGCGAAAGAATTCACAGTCGAGTGCAATCCGGCGACAGTTTCCGCCGACAAAGCAAAACTGCTCCGGTCGTCCGGCGTGAACCGGATTTCGATGGGAGTGCAATCGCTCGACGAAAAACTGCTCGAACGGCTCGGGCGGATTCATTCGCGCGAAATGGTTTTCAAATCGTTCGATATTTTGCGCGCTTCCGGTTTTGAAAATCTGAATCTGGATTTGATGTTCGCCATTCCGACGCAGACGATGGAAATCTGGCGCGACACTTTGAACGAAGCGATTGCGATGCAGAGCGAGCATTTGTCCAGCTACGAAGTCATTTACGAAGACGACACGCCGCTGTTCGCGCAATTGCAAGCCGGAGAATTTTCTGTGGACGAAAACCTTGCGTGCGAAATGTATGAAGAGTTGATTTCAACCGCGACACGCGCCGGTTTCCAACAATATGAAATCGCCAATTTTGCGAAAGGCGAATCGAATCCCGAAAAAATTCCATCGCGTGCCTGCAAACACAACGTGAATTACTGGCGCGGCGGAAATTTTTACGGGCTTGGACCGAGCGCGACCGGTTACGTTCGCGGCGTTCGAACAAAAAACTGGTCGAACACGCAGATTTATTGCGAGCAATTGGAAAAAGGCCGACGCGCGATTGAGTCGATCGAGGAATTGCCGCCGTTGAAACGCGCGGGCGAAATCGCCGCGTTCGGTCTGCGCATGAACGCAGGCTGGCCGTTCGGGGAATTTCAGCGCGCGACCAACTTTGATTTGAAAAACGAATGGTCGGCTGAAATGAATCAATTGTCCGAACGCGGCTGGGGAAAAATTTCGCGGGAAAATTTTCAACTGACGAAGACCGGCTTGCGTTTCGCCGATTCTGCGGCAGAATTATTTCTGCGTTGAGCCGTCGGAATTTTTGCAAAGAAAATTCCACGCGAAAAAACTTGTCAGCAACGCAATTGCGCCGCAAATCAAATAAGGCAGCGACGGTTTCACAAAAAACAATGTGCTGGCGAAAATCGGGCCGAGGATGCGCGCGAGTGCACCGAAACTTTGGGCGACGCCGAGGTTCGCGCCTTGTTCGTGCGGCGAGGAATTCAGCGAAATCATTCCGAAAACCGGCGGTCGGTTTAATCCAGAACCGATTGCCAGAAGTGCGAGGACGACCAAAATTTCCGGCAAAGTTTTTGCGAACGGCAATCCGGCGAGGCCGATGGCGAAAATGATCAGGCTGCTGAAAATCAGATTCTGTTCACCAAGTTTTTTTACGAGCTTGCCGATGACGCCTTGAATGAGCGCGGCGATAAAACCGGCGTAGGTGAACAGATATCCGATGCGGTTGTTGAATCCTTTTTCGCCAAAGCCGAATTCGTGTTTTGCCAGCAGCGGAAAAGTGGATTCAAAACAGGTGAAGCAAAATGTCGCGAGAAAGAAGATGACGATGAGCAGGCCAAGTTTCGGTTGCGCGAGCGTGTGCGACCATTGATTCATTTTCGGACGCGCGATGACGTGTTCGGAATTGGGTTTCCGGCTTTCGCCGAGGATGAACCAGCCGAGAATGAAATTCGCGGCGCAAAAACCGGCGGCGACCCAGCCGGGCGCTTGTTTGCTATGAAAAATTTCGATGCTGAACGCGCCGAGCGCGGGGCCGAAAATAAATCCAAAGCCGAACGCCATGCCGATCAAACCCATGCGCGCGGAACGTTTTTCCGGCGGCGTGATGTCCGCGATGTAGGCGGACGCGACGGAAAGATTGGCACCGCAGATGCCGGCGAAAATCCGTGACACAAGAATCATCCACAGTCCCGCCGTGCCGCTCATGCCGCACGCGACGGCGAAGAGCGCGTAGGAACCCGCCGCGCCGAGATTGCTGGTGAGCATGACGGGTCGGCGGCCGATGCGGTCGGACAATTTTCCCCACGCGGGCGCGAAGAGAAATTGCATCGCGGAAAACGACGCGATGATTCCGCCGATGACGAGGCCTTTTGCGCTGAAGTCGGGGCGGAAATTATCCTCCGCGTAGCCCGGCAGCAGCGGCAGCACGATGCCGAAGCCGATCAGGTCAATGAAGACCGACAGGAAAATGACGAGCAGTGACGGCTTGCGGTTCATGTTTGCAACGAACGCGAAGTCTAATTATCGCGGACAGAATTGACAGGATTTTTCGGGATTAAAAATTCGCGCGGCGAATAACTTTGGGAATAGTCGGCGAATGGATGTTGGTAATCCTTTCTTGCGACTTTGCTTCGCGCGCAGTCTTATTGTCAAATGATTGATTCCGTTTCCGACTCTGCCGGTGCAGCGGCAGATTTAAAAAAGGCCCGACGACAAAAAGCGGCTCGCGCGGACGCTCGCCCCACCATTGACAGATTGCCGCCACATTCGCCGGAAGCGGAACAGGGCGTGCTGGGTTGCGTTTTGCTTTCGCCGAACGAGTGCATGGGCGAATGTTTGGAAAAACTCAAGGACGGCGCGGAAGTTTTTTACGACCTGCGGCATCAGACGATTTTTGAAGCGCTCGTGGCGATGTTCGATTCGCGCGAGGCGATCGACGTCATCACGTTGCAGCAGCGGCTCAAGGACAAGCAACTTTTGGAGCAGGTTGGCGGCATCGCTTATTTGTCGCAACTTCAGGATTCGGTTCCGAGCGCGGCGAACCTTTCCTACTATCTGGAAATCGTTCGCGAAAAATTTCTGCTGCGGAAAATGATCCAGACCTGCACGGAGGTCGTCGGGCGCGTTTACGATTACGAAGGCGAAGTGGACGCGCTGATGGACGAAGTCGAGCGCGACGTTTTAAGAATTTCCGAGTCGCGAGTGACGGGCGCTTTGCTGCCGACGAAGGAACTGGTGAGCAAAGCCATCGGGACGATCGAAAATTTTTTCAGCCGCAAGGGAACGCTCACGGGTTTGGGAACGGGCTACGCGGATTTGGACCGGATGACGGACGGTTTGCACGGGAGTGAAATGGTCGTCATCGCGGCGCGGCCTTCGATGGGAAAAACGTCGCTGGCGATGAACATCGTTGAGCACGTCGTGCTGGAGCAAAAATTGCCCGCCGCCGTTTTCAGTCTGGAAATGAGCGCGGAGGCGTTGGTGCTTCGCATGATGTGTTCGATCGCGCGGGTGAACCTGCGTAGCATCCGCGAAGGCTTCATGCACGAGTCGGATTTTCCGAAATTGACGAGCGCGGCGGGCAGGCTGGCGAACGCGCCGCTGTTCATCGACGATTCTGCGGGGCTTTCGATTTTGCAGTTGCGCGCGCGCGCGCGACGGCTGCACCAGCAGCACGGAGTGAAACTCTTTGTCGTTGACTATTTGCAATTACTCCATTCTACTGCGCGGCGTTCGCAAGAAAACCGGCAGCAGGAAATCGCTGATATTTCCAGCGGCATCAAAGCGCTGGCGAAGGAATTGAAAGTGCCGGTGCTGGTGTTGAGCCAGTTGAACCGCGAACTTGAAAAAGACAAAAGCCGCAAACCGCGCTTGAGCGATTTGCGCGAGTCCGGTGCGATTGAACAGGACGCCGACCTTGTCGGTCTGTTATACAAACCGAACGCCGGTGACGACGAAGACGGCATGACGACCGAAGAAGCGGATGGTTTGCCGGTCAATCTGTTGATTGCGAAACAGCGCAACGGCCCGACGGGCGACGTGAACCTGATATTCTTGAAATCATACACGCGATTTGAAAGCGCAGCAAAAGTCAGTGACGAAGACGTGCCGAACCAATAGACGATGAAATCCATTTTTCGCCTTTTGGGGATCTGGCTGTTGCTCGGCTGCGTTCCGGTTGCATGGTCGCAGACAGCCGGTCCGAAAATTGACCGCGTGGACATCAAGTTCGTCGGTCCGTCTTCGGTCAGCGAACAATTCATCCGATCCAACGTCCGCGCCAAGGCGGGCAGCACTTACCTTCCCAATTCCACGCAAGACGACGTCCACTCGCTCTACGGTACGGGACAGTTTTACAACATCCGCGTCTCGGTTGATCCGGCGGACGATGGAGGCGTCTTTCTGACTTTCATCGTGCAGGCGCGTCCGCGCTTGTCCGAAATCAAACTGGAGGGCAATAAAAAATTAAGCGACTCAAAGCTGAAGAAGAAAATCACGGTGAAAGTCGGCGAGCCGCTGGACGAGCAGAAATTGTTCACCGACGTGCAGGAGATGAAGAAGCTCTACGAGAAATACGGTTACCCGGACACGCAGGTGAAATACGTTTTGAACATCGACGAAAACGCAGGGCGCGGCTCGGTGACATTCCAGGTGACCGAAAGCCCGAAAATCAAAGTCACGAAGATCGAGTTTGTCGGCGCGGCGGCGTTTTCACAAAAGGTATTATACAAACAAATCAAGACGACCCGGCACTGGATGTTTTCATGGATCACGAGCAGCGGCGTGTTCAAGCAGGATGATTTCGACGATGACAAGGACTTGCTGGTGGAGTTTTATCGCAACCACGGCTATCTGGATTTTGAAATCAAGGACGTGAAGCTTGAACATCCGGCGCCCAACAAGCTGGCGATCTATTTTTATGTTTATGAAGGCCGCCAATACAAAGTCGGCTCGATCAAATTCAGCGGCAACAAAATTTTCAGCGACGCGGACATCCGCAAGGGCCTGCAATCTGTCCACGACTATGAGCATTCCAAGGACAAACTCGGTCCGCACGGTCTGGCAATGGATGTGGGCAACGTTTTCACGCCGGATGGCTTGAAGAAAGATTCACAGGCTGTCGAAGATTTTTACGGCACGAAAGGGTATATTGACGTGGCTCAAGGCGAATCGCTTCGCGTCAACCGCATTCCGAACGTCGACACGGGCACGATGGATCTGGAATTCCAGGTTGATGAAGGCCAGAAATCCTACGTCGAGAAGATTGACATCCGCGGCAACCTGAAAACGAAGGACAAAGTCATCCGCCGCGAACTGGCGATTTCCCCCGGCGACGTCTTCGACATGGTGCGCGTCAAGACCAGCAAGCAGCGCCTTGAGGGCTTGCAATATTTTGACAAGGTGGATTTGGATCCGGAGCCGACCGACCCGCCGATCGCCGGGCGCAAGGATTTGATCGTGAACGTCGAGGAACAGAACACGGGCAATCTGACTTTCGGCGCGGGCTTCAGTTCGGTGGATTCGCTCGTCGGCTATGTCGAATTGACGCAGGGAAATTTTGACTTGTTCCATCCGCCCAACTTTACCGGCGCCGGTCAAAAATTCCGCATGAAGGTCCAGTTGGGCACGGAACGTCAGGATTACGAAATTTCATTCACCGAGCCGTGGTTTTTGAACCGGAAGCTTTCGCTCGGCGTTGATCTCTACCGGCATCAATTGGACTTCGAAAGTCCAAACAATATTTTTGATGAAACGCGAACCGGAATGGGTTTGAGCCTGACGCGCGCGTTGTGGAGCGATTTTTTCATCGGCACCATCAGCTACAGGGTTGAAGACGTTGGAATTTCACTGAACAGCGGATTTCATGGAACCGAGCAAATATTGGATCAATCCGTCAGTCCACCGACTCCAGAAACGATTAATCCAAATGTGCCACAAGCCATTCTGGATGAAGTCGGCGATCATTTGTATCAGCGCATCGGCGGAACGCTCGCGTACGACACGCGCAACAGCGTGCAACTGCCGAACCACGGCCAGCGCTCGGAATTCACCGCGGAATTCAGTTCGGGCGATAAAACTTATTACAAGGTGGAAGCTAAAACCGATTGGTTTTTCCCCGGATTTTTCAAGGGCCACGTGCTTGAAGCCAGCGGACGCGTCGGCATGGCTGACGGTTTGAGCGGCGGCGACGTGCCGTTCTACGACCGTTATTATCTCGGCGGCCTTTACTCGCTGCGCGGCTTCCAATATCGCAACATCGCGCCCCGCGAACCCGGCTTTAACGAGCCGATCGGCGGCGACACGCTGTGGTTTGGTTCGCTGGAATATAGCGTGCCGATTATGGAAAAGGACAATGGACTTGGCGTGCGTGTGGCGCTTTTTTATGACATCGGAGCAGTCGGTGCGGCGCCTTATTCGTTTTCCGGCAGCTACGACGACGATTGGGGCATCGGTTTTCACCTGAACATTCCGCGCCTTGGTCCGTTGCGCCTTGAATACGGCATCCCTATCCACCATGATCAGTACAACAGCAGCTCCGGCCAGTTTCAGTTCGGAGTCGGCTACACCCGCGAATTTTAATATGAACGTTCTGGCAAAAAGAATCCTGTCCGCGAAACTCGCGGCGCTTGCGCTGGGATTTGCAGCGCTCGCGGTTTCGGCGAAAACAGCCGCCACTTTCGGCAACGTGCCGCTTTATTTTGAAGCCGATTCTCCCGCCCGGTTTGTCGCGCGTGGAAGTGATTCGCAGTTTTTGATTTCACCGGCTGAATCTCAAATCATTTTGCGCAAGTCGGCTTCAAAGATCGCGGCGGTGCGGATGCGATTCGTCGGTGCAAATCCGTTCGCACAAATTTCCGGCGACAGCGCATTGCGCGGAAAAGTCAACTACCTCACCGGCGATGATCCCGCGCAATGGCGTTCCGGCGTGCCGACCTTTGCCAAAGTGCGCGTCGGGGAAATTTATCCCGGCATCAATCTGGTTTATTACGGCAACCAACGGCAGCTGGAATACGATTTCACGATTGCGCCCGGTTCGGATACGGATGCGATTATGATCCGTTTCGATGGCGCGGACAAAATCTCAATCAACGCCCGGGACGAACTGGTTTTAAAATCCGGCGGCGGTGAAATCCGCCAACCCGTGCCGGTTGTTTATCAAACGGTTGATGGCGCGCGCAAAGAAATCAAGGGCGGCTACAAAATTCTGGACGCGCACACCGTCGCGTTCACTGTCGGCAACTACGATCGCGCATTGCCATTGGTGATTGATCCAACTTTCGCCTTTGGAACTTTTTTCGGCGGCACTTCTGGAGAGACAGCTTGGGCGGTGGCGCTGAACCCGACGGATAATTCCATTTATATCGCCGGCCAGACATTTTCCAAAAAGGCGTTCACGAACGGCCCGCCGTTTTCGACGGAAGGCGCGTTTCAGGAAGATTTTGCCGGCGGCAAACTCACCGGCGACGGCTTCATCGCCAGATTTGACAGCACCGGCACAAATCTGGTTTTCCTCACATACCTCGGTGGCAAGGAAGACGAATATATTTCCAGCATCGCGGCGGATGCGGCGGGCAACGCATTTGTGACAGGCTTCACCGACTCGACCAATTTTCCGACCAAGAACGCATTGTATCCGAAGATTGCCGGGAAGTTGAACAAAGTGGTGAATGTTTATCCCGGAGACGCTTTTGTTGCGGAATTGGATCCCAGCGGCTCAAATCTGGTTTATTCGACTTACCTTGGCGGTTCGGGCTTAGATTCCGGCACAGGCATCGCGATTGATTCATCGGACAACGCTTATGTGGTCGGGTATACCAGTTCGACAAATTTTCCAGCGACCAATTCACTGGCGTTCAAACTGGCTGGCTCGACCAACCTGATGCTCAACCGGTTGGCCGGAACCAATAACGCGTTCATAACCGGAATCGCGGCAAACGGCACGTCGTTGTTGTTTTCAACTTATTTTGGCGGGCGAAAAACTGATATTGGCGAAGGCATTGCCGTGGGCACGGATGGTTCCATTTATGTGACAGGTTTTACCGACTCGACGAATTTCCCGACGACCAACGCGGTCTTCCATTTAATGAATGGCGTGACAAATACATCTGGCGTCGATGATGCTTTTGTCGCCAAGTTCAACCCTTTTGTCAGCACCAATTTAAGTTTGGTTTACTCGACCTTTCTGGGAGGCACAAACAACGACTTCGGCTACCGCATCGCTTGTGACGATGGTGGCTATGCCTATGTCACCGGCGCCACGGCATCACCGAATTTCCCGAACACGAACACAATCTACCACACAACCGGCACAAACATCATCGTGGGGTTAAGGTCCCATGTCGCGACTAATAATCCAGCCTTGTCCGTTGACACCGACGCCTTCCTGACAAAACTGGATCCGAACGGCGCAGTCGTTTACTCCGTGATTTTTGGCGGCAGGACCAATGACATCGGTTACGGCGTCGCGGTGGATTCGGCGCAAAATGTCTATGTCTGTGGTGCGACCAGCTCAAAAGATTTTACGACGAACAATATTCCCGAATTTCTCGGCTCGACAAATTATCTGCGCGCCACGAATTCCGGAGCGAGCGATGCATTTGTCATCGCATTCGCCAATGACTGTTCTTCCCTGCTTTACTCCACGTATCTCGGCGGCAAGAGCGATGATGCCGCCTACAACATCGCGGTTGACCCGGCTACAGGTGACGCCTTTGTCGTCGGCCAGACCGCCTCGGCAGGTTTTCCCACGCTCAATGCAGGCCAGCCTTTCCGCAACGGCACGAACGACGCCTTCTTTGTAGAAATCCAGCCATAGCCACATAGCTTTAATTTTAAGTTGTCCGCGCCATCAAATTTTGTTTTTCTACACCTATGAAAATTTTGAGAATAATCATTCCGGCTTTTTTACTGCTGGCGTTTTCGACCGGTTCTGCGTTTGCGCAGAGCAAAGTGGCCACCGTGAACATGGACAAGGTGCTCAAGAGTTACTGGAAGACCAAACAGGCGGAGGATGCCATTCAGGAACGCTCCGCCCAGCTTGACAAGGACGACAGGGGAATGAAGGATGATTTTAAAAAAGGCAGCGATGAATACCAGAAACTTTTGGAACAGGCGAACGATCAGGCCATCTCCGACGACGAACGCGACAAGCGCAAGCAAGCCGCCGCCGCCAAGTTGAAACAGTTGCAGGATTCCAAAAATGCGATTGATCAGTACGAGCGGCAGGCGCAGGTCACGCTGTCCGAACAAAGACAGCGGATGGAGCAGAACCTTTTTCAGGACATTCAAAAGGCCGTCGGCGACAAGGCAAAAGCCGGCGGTTACAGTCTGGTCGTCAACACTTCTGTTGAAACCATTGTCATCTATGCGGGAAACGACAATGATTTGACTGATGGCGTGATCAAACAACTCAACGCCGGCGCGCCGATCGACGTCAAACCGGCGGCAGGCGCGACCACTCCGCCGCCGTTGGGCCAGTAACGGTTCGTTTGCAAGGCTTCCTCCAGACAACACAAAGCCGGAAAAATCAGGCTTGCCTCATTTCGCCGCGTCACGTATATTCCGCGCTCTTTTGCAATTGAATTAAATTTTATGCGACGACCCAAAGGCATCAAAACGAGAAAATCCGTATCGAAGCGGTTCAAGATCACCGCCACCGGAAAAGTTCTGCGCTTTCGCGCCGGCCGCCGCCACCTTGCGCAAACAAAAAACGCCAAGCGCCGTCGCCGCCTCGGCAAGGTCGCCGTCACTGATTCAACCGACGCCTATCGCATCACACAAAATTTGCCGTTCAGTCATCGTGGCTGATCGTTGATAAAATCTGACACCATAAAATTTTATGCGAGTTACCAATTCACCAGCCTCCCGCAAACGTCGCGGAAGAATGCTCACAGCCGCCAAGGGCTTCCGCCTCAAGCGCTCCAAACTTTATCGCTACGCGTCCGACGCCGTTGACCATGGCCGTCAATACGCCTATCGCGACCGCCGCACCAAGAAGCGCATGTTCCGTTATCTCTGGCAGATTCGCATCAACGCCGCGACGCGCGCCGCAGGCCTGACTTACAGCCGTTTCATGGAAGGTTTGAAAGCCGCGAAATGCTCGCTCGACCGGAAAGTTTTGGCCGACATCGCTGCGCAGGACTCTGCTGCATTTACCGAACTGGTGAACCTCGCCAAGAACGCGCTCAAAAACAAGCCCGGCGCGACTCTGGCAAAAGCATAAACGAAATCCGATTTGAAATTCAATGAACGGGCGGCCTGAAAAGGTTCGCCCGTTTTGCTTTTGTGCAAAAAGAATTCTGTAAATTTTGTTAATTCTGTCTCACTCTTTGGGAAAGTTATGTCGCTCCTGAACGAAATTGAGCCGCTCAAACAAACTGCGTTGGCCGAGTTGAAAAATGCGCCCGACCTCGCCGCGCTGGAACAGACCAAGGGCGCGTGGATCGGGCCGAACGGCAAGTTCACCGCGCTGATGAAACAGCTCGGCACGCTCTCCAAGGAAGAAAAGCCCGCCGCCGGCAAACTCATCAACGCTGCGAAAGTCGAACTCGAAGCCGCGCTCGCGTCGCGCCGCGAAGAACTGGAACTGAAAGCCGCGCTGCCGAAAGAGCCGACCGATTTTACGTTGCCCGGACGCCGCCGCGCGCTCGGCAAATTGCACCCGCTCACACAGGTGACCGACGACATCGTCCGCGCCTTTCGCAAAATCGGTTTCGCCGTCGCCGCCGGGCCGGAGATCGAGGACGAATATCATTGCTTCGACGCGCTCAACACGCCCGCCGACCATCCTGCGCGCGATTCACAGGACACATTTTATTTGGCGAAGCCTGCTGGCTCTCAACCATCAACTCTCAACTCTCAACTTCTTTTACGCACTCACACTTCATCGGTGCAAATCCGCGTGATGGAAAAACAGCCGCCGCCCGTGCGCATCATCGTGCCGGGCCGCGTGTATCGCCGCGACAACGCCGACGCCACGCACAATCCCACCTTCCACCAGATCGAGGGACTTTATGTGGACAAAGGCGTCACCGTCGGCGACCTCAAGGGCACGGTCGAATTCGTCTTCCGCGAACTCATGGGCAGCGACGTGAAGATCCGTTTCCGTCCGCATTATTTCAGCTACACCGAGCCGAGCTACGAGATTGATTTCACCAACGCGCTCGTGAAAAAGATGGGCAAGGACTGGCTGGAGATCGCCGGCTGCGGCATGGTGCATCCGCAGGTGTTCGAGAACGTCGGCTACGATCCCGAAGTCTGGACTGGCTGGGCGTTCGGCTTCGGCATCGAACGCATCGCCATGCTCCGCTACGGCATCAACGACATCCGCCTCTTCTACGAAAATGACGTGCGGTTCTTGAAACAATTTTAACATGGGTGAAGAAAATAAAACTCGTGATGCCATTGACGCCGTAACTGGCTTGGTCAAAGCCATGCCGATTTATAAAGACGCCATCCAGCCCACAGCGAAGGAAATTGGCGTTGGCATCCAGCGAGTCGTCCATCTAGCCTTAGCACCAATTGGTGGAATGGTTTGGGGCTATGAAAAAATTGAGGAGTTCCTTAAAACCTCCGTCGCAAAAAGGCTTGAAAAAGTCCCGCATGAACAAATCAAAACTCCGTTACCTCAAATTGCAGGGCCAGCTATCGAAGCTCTAAAGTATGCTGGTCATGACGAGAATCTGCGCGAGATGTTTGCCAAATTGATTGCAACCGCGATGGATGAAAAAACAGCAGCTACTGCACATCCAAGTTTTGTTGAAATCATTCGTCAATTGAGTTCAGACGAAGCTAAAATTTGCCGTTATTTAAAAACGAAGGAATATGTTTGTGTAATAAATCTTGAGGAGCATGCCAAAGATCGTCATCGCGTTGTTGTGAGGAATTTTTCTAATTTGGGACATGATGCATACTGTCAGTTTCCTTTGATGATTTTGAGTTATTCGAACAATCTTACCCGACTGGGAATTATTCAATTTATTTTTGATGGAGAGCTTGCAGACAAAGAACCATATGAAGAATTAAAGAAGCATTCTGTGATTCAAAATGCGCTTAAAGAAATACAAGATGCTAAGCATGAATCACGCTTCGAAAGAGGATATGTTATTACAACAGCGTTTGGCCGTCAGTTCGCGGCTGCTTGTATTGATTAATTATTTTCCGAATGAAAGTCACCCTTAACTGGCTCAAGCAATACGTTGATTTCAATTTCTCGCCCGAGGAATTGACCGAGCGGCTCACCATGCTCGGCCTCGAAGTCGAGGGCGTCCAGAAAATCTCCGGCGCGTTCGACGGCATCGTCGTCGCCCAAATCCTCACGCGCGATCCCGTGCCCGGCTCGGACAAGCTCTCGCTCTGCCGCGTCAACGACGGCACGGGCGAACGCCAGATCGTCTGCGGCGCGCAGAATTTCAAGGCGGGCGACAAAGTGCCGCTCATCCTGCCCGGCGCGTCGTTGCCGCCCAAGCCCGGCGACAAGGAACCGTTCACCATCAAGGTCGGAAAAATTCGCGGCGTGGAATCGCACGGAATGCTTTGCTCGGCGGATGAATTGGGAATTGAGCCGGAAACCATCGGGCTGAAAAAAGAGGACGGGCTTTTGATTTTGCGCGAGGACGCAAAAGTCGGCCAGCCGTTCGGCGAATATATCGGTCGCAGCGGCAGCGACGTGGTTTACGATTTGGAAGTCACGCCGAACCGTCCGGACTTGAACAGCATCATCGGCATCGCGCGCGAAATCGCGGCGGTGACGGGCAATCCGCTGAAAATCCCGGAAATAAAAATTCAATCGGCTGGTGGAAAAGTTGAAAGCCTTGTCGGAGTTCGCATCGAAGACGCGGAGCTTTGTCCACGTTATACGGCGCGCGTCATCAAGGGCGTGAAGATTGGGCCAAGTCCTGATTGGCTGCGTAGCACGTTGGAAAAAGTCGGCATCCGCAGCATCAGCAACGTCGTGGACGTGACGAATTACGTCATGCTCGAAATCGGCCAGCCATTGCACGCGTTCGATTATCATCTCATCGCCAAAGGTAAGGACGGCAAACCAACGATTGTCATTCGTCGCGCGAACGAAAAGGAAAAATTCAAGACGCTAGACAATCAGGAACGTGCGCTCAAAAAAGAAATGCTTTTGATCGCCGACGAGCAAAAAGGCATCGCGCTTGCCGGCGTCATGGGCGGTGCGAACACGGAAATCAACGAGAAGACCGTGGACGTGCTCATCGAAAGCGCCTATTTCTCGCCGGTGAATATTCGTCGCACGAGCAAGCTGCTCGGCCTGCGCAGCGAATCGAGCTATCGCTTCGAGCGCGGCGCGGACGCGGGCATCTGCGATTGGGCGAGCCGTCGCGCGGCGCAATTGATTCTGGAAACGGCGGGCGGCCAGTTGGCCGAAGGCGTCGTGGACGCTTTCCCGAAAGTTGCCGAGCCGAAACAGATCAAGTTGTATTTTTCAAAGACACAGGCGTTGCTCGGTATCGCCATTCCGCATTCCGAACAGATTTCATTTCTGACGAAGCTCGGTCTTACGGTGACCGAGCAGACTCCCGGCATCTGCACTTTCAAAATCCCGTCGTGGCGCGTGGACTTGAAGCGCGAAGTGGATTTGATCGAAGAGATCGAGCGGCTTTACGGCGTGGACAAAGTTCCCGCAACGCCGCCGCTCGGCGCGCTCGGCGCGAATGCGTTTGATTCCGTTTATGATCAAATTGCCGAGGCGCGAAGAATTTTGACCGGCCTCGGCTTGAACGAAGCGCAGGGACAAACACTGATTGCGACGTCAGAAGTCAGAAGCCAGAAACCGGAAGAAATTGTCGCGCTCGCGAATCCGTTGAGTTCGGACATGGACGTGCTGCGTCCGAGTTTGCTGCCGGGCTTGATCCATTCGCTGCGGCACAACGTGACGCGAAAAAATTACGACGTGGCGTTGTTTGAGGTTGGCCGTGTGTTCACGAACGTGAATGGCCAGTCGAAAGAAGAACGTCGCGTGGCGATTGCTATCACCGGCCAGCGCGCCCAAAATCTCTGGAGCGGTGGTGACCGTGATGCGAAGTTCGACGTTTTCGATTTGAAAGGTTTGCTCGAAGAATTTTTGGAGCAGTTCGGCGTGCGTGGAATCACATTTACGCGTCGCAATGAAAGCGATGCGCTGTTTCTCGAATCGGCGACTGTCTCGCTTGGCGGGAAATTACAACTTGGAGAATTCGGCCAGTTGCTGCCGGCGCTCGCAAAGAAATATGATTTACGCGACGCGATTTTTCTTGCCGAACTGAACCTTGACCAATTGCTCGCGCGGCGGAATCCGGCCAAGTCGTTCAAATCGCTGCCGCAATTCCCATCCATTCGCCGCGACGTGGCGATGCTCGTGCCGGAAGCGACCACGCACGAATCCGTTTTGCAAACCGTGAAGCAAACCAAACCGGCGAATCTGGAGAATGTGGAATTATTCGACGTGTTTCGCGGCAAAAATGTTCCCGAAGGACAAAAAAGTCTGGCTTATGCTTTTATTTATCGCTCGCCTGAAAAAACTTTGACGGATGCGGAGGTCAACGCGGCGCACGCGAAAATTGTGGAGGCGCTCAAGCAGAATCTTGGCGCGACGGTGCGGGAATAATCTTTCTCAAAAGAGTGCTTGTGTGCGGCTCGATTTTTTCTTCAATTGATGGAATGAACACCCAACGATTCGGTCTTGTGCTCTTCGCCGCATTCTCGATTTTTCAGATTCAACCGCTCAAAGCCGACGCCGCCGTGCTTCCGACGCAAAGCACGCTCGTCATCCACGCCAGCCAGTCGGGTGCGAAAATCAGCCGGAATATTTACGGGCAATTTTCCGAACATCTTGGCCGTTGCGTTTACGACGGCATTTGGGTCGGCGAAAACAGTTCCATTCCCAACACGCGCGGCATCCGCAACGACGTCGTCGCCGCGCTGAAAAAAATCGAGATTCCAGTCATCCGCTGGCCGGGTGGTTGTTTCGCCGACCAATATCATTGGATGGACGGCGTCGGCCCGCGCGACCAACGTCCCAAAAGAATCAACACGACCTGGGGCGGCGTGATTGAGGACAATCAATTCGGCACGCACGAGTTTTTGGATTTCTGTGATCAAATCGATGCCGCGCCCTACATCAGCGGCAACGTCGGCAGCGGCACGGTCGAGGAACTGGCCGAATGGATCGAATACATGACCGCCGCGACCAATTCCGTGATGAGCGATCTGCGCCGGGAAAACGGGCGTGATAAGCCGTGGAAAATCCCGTTCGTCGGCATCGGCAACGAAAGCTGGGGTTGCGGCGGCGAGATGACGCCGGAATTTTATTCGGACAATTTCCGCCGTTACAACGCGTTCGTGAAGGATTATCCGGGCAACAAGATTTACCGCGTCGCCTCCGGTTCGAACGGTGACGACACCAACTGGACTGAAGTGCTGATGCGAAATGTCGGCACGCGCATGAACGGACTTTCGCTGCATTATTACACGTTGCCGACGGGCGATTGGAAACACAAAGGCTCGGCCACGGAATTCGCAGAATCGGAATGGTTTTCCACGCTCGCCGGCGCGTTGCACATGGACGACCTCGTCACCCGTCATTCCGCCATCATGGACCGATACGATCCGCAGAAAAAAGTCGGCCTCATCGTGGACGAATGGGGCGCTTGGTATGACTCCGACCGGAAGGAAAATTTTGGAATCCTTTACCAACAAAACACTTTGCGCGACGCGCTCGTGGTCGGCGTCACGCTCAACATTTTCAACCAGCACTGCGACCGCGTGAAGTTGGCCTGCATCGCGCAACTGGCAAACGTGCTGCAGGCGATGGTTTTGACCGACGGCAAAAAAATGACCCTCACGCCGAGCTATTGGGTTTTTGAAATGTTCGTCCCGCACCACGACGCCACGCTGCTGCCGAGCGAACTGCAAAGCGTAGATTACGAATTCGACTCGCAGAAAATCCCGGCAGTCAGCGCGTCGGCGTCAAAGGACAAGTCGGGAAAAATCCACGTCACGCTCTGCAATTTGAATCCGAACCAGCCCGCCGAAGTCGCGGTGAGTCTGCAGGGAGTGACGGCGCAGAAAATTTCCGGCCAGGTCCTGACCGCGCCGGAAATGACCGCGCACAACACGTTTGAAAATCCCGACGCGATCAAACCGGCGGATTTTTCCGCGTTCAAGACGACGACGGACGGCTTCATAGTCACGCTGCCGTCGAAGTCGGTCGTCGCGTTGGAAGTGGAATGATCATTCCGCCGGCATGAACGGCGGCATTGGGCAGTCCAGCGTGTCGGAAATGGCGCGAAGCAGTTCAGCCTCGCTTTCCACGATCACGCCGTCCGCGCCGACGACGTGGACGCAGGCTTCAATCAAATTCTTTTTGATTGTCGGAACGGCTTGCGCGAGACGATTGAGCGCGGCGTCAATTTCATTCACGCCGCAATTTTCCTTGGGTAACAAATTCAAATCCGCAGCGTTTGGCGCACGCAAATATGGCGCACCGGTTTCAAACGCTTTTTGAATTTCCGCCGCGTCATCGCTGCCGACATTCGCAAGCGCGGAAAGCAAAATAGCACAGTCCGGCACGAGCGGCTTGATGGAGTAAAATTGAATGACATTTTTCTGTGGGCCGTTGAACTGCGAATCTAAATGGCGCAAAACGATTTTTTGCAAAACGAACTCGAACAATTCAATTTTCCCGTCGCTTTCGATGAGCCATTGCAGCATCTGCGAAAATTTTTGAAACTGTTCCGCAGTCAACTGTCGCAATCCGCCCAATGCCAGATTGATGATGGGCAGATGAACGTGCGCGGCGATTTTTGAAACGTCGGGAAACAGCGCGGCGGTCTTTTCAGAAACGGACGGCGAAAAGCGTTTTGCAATTTCGGCAATTTGCGCCGCGCGTTCCTTTTCATCCGCGCTCAAAAGCAACGCGAAGATGAGAGCGGCGGAATCCAGCGGTTCGCGTGCGGACAGTTTGATTTGTTCCGGCAACGCGTCGCGCAGCTTCACGGCGTATTCCAAATGCAGCGGCGTGGGATTGCCGACATTCGGCAAAACGTGGCGCGATTTGATGACGGGCGGCTCGTCCATGCCGCCCGACGCGAGAATTGCGCCGCCAACAACCGTGCCAAAAAGATTTGGCGTCGTCGCGCGTTTTGGTTTTGAAATTTCTTCTGGCGATTCGTCCCGGCCGTCGTAACGGACATAAGGGAATTTCCCGTCAAAATTCGGATCGAAGGCGCGGATGCGGTCGGTGAGCGGCGGATGGGTTTCAAGCAGCCCAATGAACGGTTCGCTGACGCCATTGCCAAAAAACATGTGCGACAATTCCTCGGAATGTGCGTGGCTCAAACGCGAGCCGCTTTCGCCGAGCCCGCCGATTTTTTTCAACGCGCCGGTGATGCCGCCGGGATTTCGCGTGAATTGAACGGACGAGGCGTCGGCGAGAAATTCGCGCTGGCGGCTGACGGCGGCCTGGATGAGCCGTCCAAAAAAAACGCCGATGTAGCCGATGATGAGCAGCGCGAGGCCGAGAATCGGCAGGGGATTTTGTCCGCGCCCGCGTCCGCCGCCGCGCGCGGTTTGCAAAAGAACCCGTCCGATGATCGCCAGACAGAGAATCCCGAAAATCGTTCCCATGAGCCGCAGGTTGAGCCGCATGTCGCCGTTGAGGATGTGGCTGAATTCGTGGCCGATGACACCTTGCAATTCGTCGCGCGACAGAATTCTCATGCAGCCATGCGTGACGGTCACGGTCGCGTCACCCGGCTTGTGGCCGGCGGCGAAGGCATTGATGCCGTCCTCTTCGTCCATGACATAAACCTGCGGCACGGGAATACCGGACGCGATGGCCATTTCTTCGACGACGTTGAGCAGCTTACGTTCGTCGGGATCGGTCGTGTTCGGATTCACGAGCCGCGCGCCCATCATTTCCGAAACCGCGCTGCCACCGGCCGCGAGCGCCATCGTTTTATAACTGCTGCCGATCAAAATGACCGCGATCGTGCCCAGCGCAACACTGAGAAAAATTTGCGCGTTCCACAAACCGAACTGTGGTTGTTCGCTGCTATAATAATGGTTATGCGATTGAATCCCGGAAAAAATCAGCAGCGACACGATGTAAATGGCGGCGATCATCGCCGCGACCGCCAGAATGAAATAGATGACAAGCCACTTGGTTTTTTTTCTGGCTTTGTCCTGGCGTTCGAAGAAGTCCATTTTTTAAAATCGTTGATTCGTTAAATCGTGAATCGTTGCATCGGAACGAACGTTTTTCCGATTTAACGTTTCAACAATTCAACGTATCACGAGAAAGAGACTTTTGGCACGTCCTTCTGTTCCGGCTTGTCCACAACGAACAGTTCCGCCGCGCCGAAGGCAAACATTCCGGCGATGAGATTGCTCGGAAAAACTTCGCGGTCGGTGTTGTAAGTCATCACAGAATCGTTGTAAGCCTGCCGCGCGAAGGAGATTTTATTCTCCGTCGAGGTCAATTCCTCGGTGAGTTGCATCATATTCTGGTTCGCCTTCAAGTCAGGATACGATTCCGAAACCATCATCAGGCGACTCAACGTGCCGGCGAGTCCGCTTTCGGCAGAGACCAAATTTTTCATCGCGCCGGTGTCACCGGGATTCGCGGCGGCCGCTTGCGACGCGACGTAGGCGATGTTGCGCGCCTTGGTGACATTCTCCAGCGTCTCGCGTTCGTGCTTGATGTAACCCTTCGCGATCTCGACGAGATTCGGGATGAGGTCGTAGCGGCGCTTCAACTGGACATCAATCTGCGCGTAGGCGTTTTTGTAGCGGTTGCGCATCGTGACGAGTTTGTTGTAAACGGTGACGATGAAGCCGAAGATACTCAAGACGACGACGAGCAGCACGATGGATAAAATCACGCCGACGCCGGCCGCCGCGCCTGGTTCCGCCAGCAAAACTGCAAATGTTCCTGTTGTCATAAATTTTCTTTTTGAATTTGTTTAATTGCTAAGGCAAACCACGCAAGCGGGCAATGATAATTTCTTCACAATTTTGGAATTGCCCCGCTAAACATGAGCGGGCAAATACACGCGGAACGACGCGCCCTGGCCGGGTTGGCTTTCTGCCTTGATGAAGCCGCCGTGGCTTTTGACGATGGATTGCGTGGTGGAAAGGCCGAGGCCGTGGCCGAGCTGTTTCGTGGTGAAAAACGGCTCGAAAATCTTGTCGAGAATTTCGGGTGGGATGCCCGCTCCCGTGTCCGCAATTTTCAGGACGACATAGTTCTTTCCGTCCGTCTCGACGTTGGACGCGGCGATGGTGAGCGTGCCACCGTCGGGCATCGCATCGCGCGCGTTGGTGCAAAGGTTCAACAGGACCTGGTGCAATTGCGCCGAGTCGCCGACCGCGCGCCAAAGGTCCGGCGCGATTTGTTTTTCAACGTGAATGGATTTGTCAAAAGTTTCGGGGGCAAATTGCGCGATGTTGCCCATGAGATGTTGAATATCCAACGGCAGGCGCTGCCCGGCCAATCCGCGGCTGAACCAGAGCATTTGCTTGATGATGTCGGCCCCGCGATGCGCGTTCGCCTCGGCATTGGCGAGCATTTTCAAATATTCTTCATCATGAAGTTTGCTGCGCAACAGTTCGATGGAAATCAAGATCGGGGCGAGAATGTTGTTGAGGTCGTGTGCAACGCCGGTTGCAAGCCGTCCGATGCTTTCCATTCGCCGGGCGGTCACAATCTGCTCCTCAAGTTTTTTCCGATCCGTGATGTCACGACCGATGCCGACCAGCCCGATGATTTTTCCACCGGCGTCGCGCCACGGAATTTTTGATGTCAACAGCCAGCGCGTCTCACCGTTCTGCAAGACCGCCTTTTCCTCGCGGTTGATGACCGATTTTCCGTCCTTCAGAACCGACTGGTCGTCCGCAAAAAAAGTTTCGGCCACGTCTTTCGGGAAAAGGTCAAAATCATTTTTGCCAATGGCTTCGGCCTCGGTCTTGCAGCCGAGATTTTTCAAATCCGCCGGATTGGCCATGATTTTGCGCGCATCCGAGTCCTTCGCGTAAATGCAATCGGGCAGGTTGTCAATCAGCGTGCGGAGCAGATTGCGCTCCTCCTTCAATTTGATTTCCACTTCCTTTTGCTGTGTGATGTTGCGTCCGCCGCCGATGATACCGATTATGTTTCCCGCGTTGTCGCGCCACGGAATCTTGGTTGTAAGCATCCAATAAACCCTGCCGTTGGAGTTGATCAATTTTTCCTCATGATTGAGGAGCGACTGTCCCTGCTTCAGCACCAGTTGGTCGTCCGCGAACAGTTTGGCGGCGATTTCCGGCGGAAAAAGATCGAGGTCGGATTTTCCCAGCACGTCGGCTTCGGTCTCAAACCCCATGTTTTTGACGTTGGCCTTGTTCGCCAAAATCTTGCGTGCGGCAACGTCCTTGACGTAAATGGAGTCGGGATAATTATCAACCAGCGCGCGCAACAGGTTGCGTTCTTCGGTCAACTGCCTGTTGAGCGTTTCAAGTTCCTCCAGTTTTTTCTGGAACTGCTGCTCTGTGGTATTTTGCATTTTCCATCGGGCCGCTGGTGCCAATTCACGTCAGCAGGGTCATTCAAATCAATTGTTTGCCTTTTTTGAAAAATTAGCGGTTCGGCACGCGCGCTCGTCAGTTCAGGATGGGTGGCTTGTAGTAAAAAATCCAAAATCCCGCAAGCGAAATTCATCACGGTTCAACGAACACTGGCATTCCGACCCATGCCAGCCGCGACAGATATTCCGCGTCCCAGTTCGCCAGCCGGAGACAGCCGTGCGATTCCGTCCGCCCGACCTGTTCCGGCGCGGGCGTGCCATGGATGCCGTAACCGGTTTTGTCCAAACCGATCCACGCGATGCCAACGGGATTGTTCGGGCCGGGCGGCAGGATCAATTTTTGCGTTTCTCCGGATTCCGGAAAAAGTTCCGGGTCGAATGTGTAGTTCGGGTTCGGCGCGATGACGGCGACGTGCAATTCCCCGACCGGCCGTTTGTCAAAACGCGCCGCGATGCTGCACGGAAAATGCACGATCAGGTTCGTCTGCTCGTCAAACGCCTCCAAAAATTTTGCGGACAAATGGATGACGGCGAACGTCGCCTTGTCGTTCGGTTCGGGATAATTCACGTCGGGGATTTGCAAAACTGTTCCTGCTGTGATGTTCGTCCAGTTCACGTTCGGGTTCAGCCGCCGGATCAATTCTGGATGCGAGTGACTTTTTTCGGCGACGAGTTCGAGTTCGGTTTCGTAATCCAGCGCCGACTGCTGCGATTTCGCCAGCCACGTTTTGCCGAGCGGCTGCAATCGAGACAAATCATTTGTCGTCACGACATAAGTCGTCAGAATCGGGGCATCCAGCGTGAGTTGCGGCCGGGTGTTTGTGTCAAGCTTGCCGGTCACGGGCAGATTTTTCAGTTGCTGGAAAACAGAGATTGCGGCGCGCGTTTGCGAACCGAGCGCGGCGTCGATCGAACCCGGGGAAATTCCCTGCCTGGCCAGCGCGACCTGCGCCTCGAACAAATCTCGGACCGGACGCGGAAAGTCCGCAGGCGACTGGCGCGAGACGGTCAATGGTTTCGTGCGCGGCTTTGAAACTGTTGTTGAAGGCCGGAAATTTTTTTTCGGATGTTCGTGCTGCCACCAGAACCATGCTGCGAAGGCGATGAGCGCCAGCAGAATCAGCCAGCCAAAGCCGCCGCGTTTTTTGCGGCGTTCATTCGGCATTTGATATTTCGGTTTTGGACGGCGAGGCACGCGGTCATTTAGCCACAAGCGAGGATTTTGCCCAAGAGCGAAGTCGGCGGCCGAAATCAGGCCAGATTCAATGCCGCCTCGCCGATGAGTTTCGCGGCATCGTCGTAACCGACCAGACCCGTGTTGACGACGATGTGATAAAGCGTCGGATCGTTGATGTCGGATTGAAAATATTTTTTCAAATAGCGCGCGCGGGCGCGGTCCTCGCGCAAACAAAACGTCCGGGCCGCGGATTTTGTCATGCCGTATTCTTCGTGCGCGTGGTCAACCCGGCTTTCGAGCGGCGCGACCAGGCGGACATGAAGCACGTGCGGCAGTTTGGCGGTGATGATGTTGCCACCGCGCCCGATGAGAATCACATTTCCCAAATCGGCCAGCTTGAGGATGGTTTCGGCGGTATGACGCACGACTTTCCACTGGGGCGGATACGTTCCCAAAATATCGGTCAACAAATCTTCGAGTTCCGAGACGCGATCTTCCTGCAAAAATTTGGAGAGATAAACGGGCAAATCGTGTTCCTCCAAAACCTTGTCCATGAGATTGCGATCGAAGACCGTCCACGGCACGGCATTTTTCGGCGAATGTTTTTGGAGATAACCGGTCAATTTTTCAGCGACCGCCAAAGCGCCGCAACCCGCCTGCCGGGAAATGGTGACGGCGTGGACAACGCCTTTCGCTGCGTCCACTCCGGATTTTTCTTCGGGGTGAACCTGGCCGCTGATGAAAGACAAACACTGTTCAAGCCCGACATTCGTCATAATCGTCTTCACGTTCCTGATAAAACATCCGCGCGCGACCATGCGATTTCAAGCTGGGAAAAGGCGATTTGACGGAGGCTAATGAGAACGATTAGTCGCCGGCTTTGACGAGCATTTCGTTGTAGGCCTGCGCGATTTGGTCAACGAGCGAGGACGGCGCGACAGGTTCGCCGTCGAAAGTGACGATGGGTACGATGCCGAGCGCGCTTTGCGTGACGAAGATGCCTTTGGAATTTCTCAACGCTTCCGGCTTGATGATACGCTTGTTCACTTGCAGGCCGAGCGACTGGCAAATCTCCAGAACCACCGCGCGTGTGATGCCGGGCAAAACACCGCGTCCCGTCGGCACGGTGCAAATGTTGTCGTCATAAACCCAAAACAGATTTCCGCTTGCCGTTTCAGCCACTTCGCCGTTCGTGTTGACAAGCAATGCCTCGTCCGCGTTTTTTTCCACAGCCTCGGCGCGCGCCATGACATGAAGCAATTTGCTCGTCGTCTTGAACGACGAAAGTGCGTCGGCTGCGGGAATTCGAAACGACGACGTGACGAGATTCCACTCAACGGAATTTTCCAGTGACGGCGCGGCATGCAGCGTCATCACGACCGTCGGTTTGCTTTCGCTATCCGGCGTGTAACCGCGCCCGCCCGGCCCGCGCGTCAGCATCACGCGCAAAATCGCGTCGGGCATTTTATTTTTTTCGACGAGTTGCGCGGCGAGTTTTTCCAGTTCCTTCGGCGCGAACGGGCAGTTGATTTTCAGAAAATCCGCGCCGCGAGTCATCCGCTCCAGATGTTGAGCGAAACGAAATGGTTTGCCGTTGACGATGCGCATCGTCTCGAACAGCCCGTCGCCATACATGAAACCGCGGTCGTCGATGGGCACGACGGCTTCCGTTTCAGGCAAAAATTGTCCGTTAAGAAAGACGACCATGAATTTAATTCCTAATGGGCTTTCAGTTATCCGAAAGACGCGGCGCTCGCGAGCAGAAAATTGTCACGAAATGACAGTCGTCCGGTTTTGGCCGGGAAACGTTTCGAGCAATTCAAGTTCAAGCGCAGCCAGAAATCCGCGCGCTTTGGTCAGAGTTTCTTCATATTCTGCTTCGGGATTTGAATCGGCCACAATTCCCGCGCCGACATTGAAATGTGCAAGGCCTTCCTTGCAAACCGCCGTGCGGATCGTGATGCTCAACTGGCTCTCGCGGTTGAAACCGAGATAACCGTGGCAGCCGCAATAATGCCCGCGCGAAATTGGTTCGAGTTCGTCAATGATCTCCATCGCGCGGAATTTCGGCGCGCCGGTGATGCTGCCGCCGGGAAAACAAGACGCGAGCGCGGCAAAATGCGTCACGTTTTTTCGCAAACGGCCTTCGACGGTCGAAATGAGGTGCTGCACCTGCGTGAATTTTTCCAGCTTCGCAAGTTCCGGCACTTGCACGGAACCGAATTCGCAGACTTTGCCCAAATCGTTCCGCAGCAAATCGGTGATCATCACGAGTTCGGCGAGTTCCTTCGCACTGGTCTGCAATTCGTAGGCAAGTTGCGAGTCGCGCGTTGGATCGGCGTCGCGCGGACGCGTGCCTTTGATCGGGCGCGTGACGATTTGCGAACCGCTCAAGCGCAGAAATTGCTCCGGCGAGGAGGACACGATCTGAAAATCGTCGCAATCAAGGAACGCGGAAAACGGCGCGGGCGAAACGGCGCTTAATTTTTGGAACAATTCCCAGCCTGAAAATTCGCAGGGCGCAGTCAGCCGTTGCGACAGGTTAACCTGGTAAATGTCGCCGGCGTGGATGTATTTTTGCGCGCGTTGAACTTTGTATATAAAATCGTTGCGCGAAAGATTTGAAGCGATTTCAACCGCAGAGCCGAAGGGATGCCGGGAAAATTTTTCCGTCTCCGCGTCTCCGCGTCTCCGCGTTAAAATTGTTTTCCAAAATTCCATTTGTGCTCGCGCTTTATTTTCGCTGCGTGAACCGTCCGCATTCAATCCGGTCGAGACGACGCAGGTTTTGCCGAGGCGATGGTCGAAGACGACGAGGCTGTCGTAAAATCCGACGTGACAATCGGGCAGTTCCAAATCATTGACGGCGCGGCGCGGCAGTTTCGGTTCGGTGAAATTTTTCAGGTCGTAACCCCAATAACCAAATGCGCCGCCGAGCGGGAACGGCGAATCAATTTCGTCGAGCAATTCAAAGCGCGACATGAGCGCGTCGAGCAGATGCCACGGATTTCCGAACTGGATTTGGGAGATGGAAGTTGGGAGTTCGGAGTTGGAAATTTTGCAGCGTGAACCGAAAGAATGGAACATGAGAAACGGTTTTGCGGCCACAAAGGAGTAGCGCGCGGACGGCGAATCAAAAGAATTGCTGCGGAGCAAAACGATACCGTCCGCCTTCGTTTCACTTCGGCGCGACGAGCGCAGGTTTTCGACAAGCGATTCGGGCGTGTGCGCGGTGGGGATTTCTTGAATCAGCGGACGCATTTATTTTAAGCAAACGCCTTCGGCAAAATTCCCGGCTGACCGACACGGCGCTCATAGTCCAGGATAAGTTCGACGGCTTCCTTCGGTTCATCGGTAATGGCGACGAGATCAAGATCGGCGGGATTGATATACTGTCGTGTTTCAGCTTCAGTTTTCAGCCAGTGCAAAAGGCCTTTCCAATAGTCGCGGCCGAAAAGGATAAGCGGGAATTGCGGGATGCGTTCGGTCTGCACGAGCGTGATCACTTCAAAAAATTCGTCGAGCGTGCCGAAGCCGCCGGGCATGAAGATGAAACCGAGGCTGTATTTCACAAAACAGACTTTGCGCGCAAAAAAATAATGGAATTGAATCGGGACGTTGGTGAAGCGGTTGGCGGACTGCTCGCTCGGAAGTTCGATGTTCAGTCCCACGGATTTGCCGCCGCCCTGCGACGCGCCTTTGTTCGCGGCTTCCATGACGCCGGGGCCGCCGCCGGTGATGACGGTGAGATTGTGTTGCGCGAGGCCTTTGGCGATGGCGGACGCGGCGCGGTAGTATTTGTCATTTGGATGCGTCCGCGCCGAGCCGAAAATCGTCACGGCCGGTCCGACTTGTGAAAGCGTCTGGAAGGAATCCACGAATTCGGCCATGATCCGGAAAATGCGCCATGGATCTTCGCGCATGACAAAAGTGGTGTCGCTCATGGCCGGAGCATAATCCTTGAGTGAAAATGAAACAAGAGCCGCAAAAAGAAAAAAGGCCGGAGAAAAAAATCTTCGGCCTGCACGGATCGGTTCCTCAAGAACAACCCAGACTCTCGCCGCAGTTGAGACATTTGTAACATGCGCCGTTGCGGACGGCGACGTGGCCGCAATTCGGACACGTCGGCGCATCCTGCTGATTGGTGATCATTGAGGTCAACGTCAGGGGGCGGTGGCCGTTGCCATTGCCGTTTGAAGATTTCACGTCGAGCACGTCGTTGTCGTCAGCCATCGGCAATTCACGAACCGGCCGGTTCACCTTTTTTTTTTCCTCTTCAAGCAGGCCTGGCATCGCCAGTTCCGGCTGAGTGCGGTTTATTGCGACAGCTTCGCGGTAGCCTGGAATGAATTGCAGCGCGAGCCAGCGGAAAACGTAATCAATGATGGAAGCGGCGTTCCGTATCTCTGGATTTTTCGTGAACCCGCTCGGCTCGAAGCGCTGATGCGCGAATTTCCGCAGTAGTGTCTCCAGCGGTACGCCGTATTGCAGCGCCATGCTCGTCAACGTACCGATGGTGTCCATCAAACCGCCGATGGTCGAACCTTCCTTGGCCATCGTGATGAACAATTCACCGGGCTGGCCGTCTTCATATTGGCCAACGGTGAGATAGCCTTCGTGGCCGGCGATGTCGAATCTGTGTGTAAGCGACTGTCGGGTATCCGACAAACGCCGACGCAGCGGTTTGCCGGCTTCGGAACGCAATTTAGCAACTTCCGTCTCCAATTCTTTGACGCGTTTTTCAAAAACGGAACTATCCGGCGAAGAAGTTTTGTCGCCGCCTTCGTTTGTCTTCTTGGTGTTGAGCGGCTGCGAGCGTTTCGAACCGTCGCGATAAATAGCCACGCATTTCAAGCCCATCTTCCAGGCCTGAACGTAAGTGTCGCGGATTTCCTCGACCGTGCTTTCGCGCGGCATGTTGACGGTTTTGGAAATCGCGCCGCTGATGAACGGCTGCGCGGCGGCCATCATTTTCAGATGCGCCATGTAACCGATGCTGCGCTTGCCGCGATGCGGCTTGAACGCGCAATCGAACACCGGCAGATGTTCCGGCTTCAAGCCGCTACGGATGGTTGCGCCATTTTCCTCTACATCTTCAATCGTGTCGGATTTTTCGATGTGCGCGATGATGTTCTTGATGTCCGATTCATTGTAACCGAGGCGTCGCAATGCGTCGGGCACGCCGCGATTGACGATCTTCAACATGCCGCCGCCGGCGAGCAGTTTGTATTTCACGAGCGCGATGTCGGGTTCCACGCCGGTCGTGTCGCAGTCCATCAGGAATGCAATCGTTCCCGTCGGCGCGAGCACGGTGACCTGCGCGTTGCGGTAACCGGCCTGCTTTCCACAAGCCAGCGCGCCGTCCCACGTTTTGCGCGCTTCGTCTTTCAGATAATTAAATTCCTGGCTCGGCTGGATTTGTTCAACGGAGTCGCGATGCAATTGGATGACGCCGAGCATGGAATCCACGTTGTCCTTCGCGAGCGGCTTTGAAATGTGCGCACAGCGCGCGTCTTCGTAGCCCGGAAACGCGCCGATGTTCGCGGCGATTTCCGCGCTCTGCTCGTAAGCGTGGCCGGTCATGATTGCCGTGATCGCGCCCGCGAGCGCGCGACCTTCGTCGGAATCGTAAGGCAAACCGTAGCTCATGCAGAGCGAGCCGAGATTGGCGAATCCAAGGCCGAGCGTGCGAAAAATGTGCGAGTTTTCGGCGATGTCCTTTGTCGGATAACTCGCGTTGTCCACAAGAATTTCCTGTGCGGTGATGAAAATGCGGACGGCGGCCTTGAAACGTTCGACATCAAACGTGCTGTCTTCGCGTTTGAATTTCATCAAGTTCAACGACGCGAGATTGCAAGCGGTGTTGTTGATAAAAACATATTCGCTGCACGGATTCGTCGAGTGAATCGGTTCGGTGCCTTTGCACGTGTGCCATTTTTGGATCGCGCCGTCGTATTGCATCCCCGGGTCGCCGCAAATGTGCGTACCCTCGGCGATTTTGTAGAGTAGCTTCGCCGCGTCTTTCTTTTCGAGCGGCTTGTTGGTGGTGACGGTGCGCGTCCACCATTCCTTGCCGCCAACGGCGGCCTGCATGAACTCGTCGCTGGCGCGCACGGAAAGGTTTTCGTTCTGATACATCACGCTGCCGTAAGCGTCGCCGTTGTAAGAACCGTCGTAGCCTTGCTCGATCAAGGCCCACGCCTTCTTTTCTTCGCGCTGCTTGGCGTCAATGAACTCTTCGATGTCGCCATGCCAGTCGCGCAACGTGTTCATCTTGGCCGCGCGCCGGGTCTTACCGCCGGATTTCACGACGTTGGCAACTTGATCGTAGACTTTCAGGAAACTCATCGGCCCGCTGGGACGTCCGCCGCCGCTCAATTTTTCCTTGCTCGAACGCAACGGCGACAAATCCGTGCCGGTGCCGGAGCCGTATTTGAAGAGCATCGCTTCGCTGGACGCGAGGCGCATGATGTCCTCCATGTTGTCCTCGACGGACTGGATGAAGCACGCGCTACCCTGCGGATATTCGTATTGCGATGTGGCGCGCTCGGCCTCGCCGGTTTTGCGGTTGTAAAACCAGTTGCCCTTGCCGGATTTTTTGCCGACGCCGTATTCGTGGAACAGCCCGACGTTAAACCACACCGGCGAATTGAACGCGCCGTACTGGTTCAGGCAAAGCCAGGTGAGTTCCTCGTAAAAAATCTCGCCGTCGGCCTTGCTGAAGTAACCGTCCGCGATTCCCCAATCCGCGATCGTGCGCGAAACGCGATGGATGAGCTGGCGCACCGAGGTTTCACGTTCGGAGGTGTTCTGTTCGCCGTAAAAGTATTTCGAGACAACGACTTTTGTCGCGAGCACCGACCACGACTTCGGCACTTCGACATTTTCCTGCTTGAAAATGACCTTGTTTGCGTCGTCGGTGATTTCAGCCGTGCGTTTGTCCCATTCGACCTGGTCGAACGGCTTTACTTTCGCGTCGCTGAACACCCGCTCCACGCGCAACGTTTTTTTTGTCGTGTTGGTGTTGCCTTTGATGTTGCGTGTCGCAGCCACCGCCGCGGAGCGACGGCTTTTGTGCGCCGCCGGAGCCGAAATCTCTTCACGTGCGTCAATCATGAGTTTCCCTTTCGAGGCGGTCTAAATTTATTTTCAGACAAATCACCCGACCGCCTCAAAACAAAAGACTGGTCGGGAAAATTAAACTTCTTCAGCCCGCTTTCACAGTTTTCGCCAACCGCCAAGTTTCGGCGAAACCCCATTTAGTGGGCAACAAACGAAGCATAGCTACAACATATTGTGGATTCAAGAAAATTTTGCAAAAAAGTTACACAGGCGATATTCGCAAATGAAATCAACGGCATTTGGGCGTCCCTGTTGAAAAAAAGAGACTTATCCGCCGGTGTGAACAAGTTTCAACGCCGTCCTTTGGCACGGTTGCTTCCGCGCGGACGGGAAAATTTTTCGCGGCGTGGACCGGATTTTCCAAATGGTTTTCCGTGCGCTGTTTTGAATTTCCGCATCGGCTCGATCGTTTTCGGACGGGCTTTCGGCGCGAGGATTATCGGACAGCCTTCGTAACCGAACGCCTTGCGTAATTCGCCGGCCAGATACTTTTTGTACTGGTCGGAAAACAATTCATCGCTGTTGACGAACAACAAAAATGTTGGCGGAGCCTGCCGCACTTGCGTCGCGTAAAAAAATTTCAGCCGATGTCCTTGCGCGCTGATGGGCTGGCGTTTCTCGACGGCGTCGTGCAGCGTGCGGTTCAAAATCGCCGTCGGAATTTTCTGCTGCAACTGCGCCGCGACGTAGCGAACGGCTTCGAGCAGACGATCCAGATGAAAGCCGGATTTAGCTGAAGTGAAAATGACCGGCGCGTAATCCAGGAAAAATAATTTTTTCTGAACCCACGCGCCGAATTCCGCGAGTGTGGACATGGTTTTTTCCTGTCCTTCGGTTCGTTGTTTGCGATTTCGCCGTTCGATCTCTTCTTCGCGCATTTTGCGGACCGGTTCGTCGAACAAATCCCATTTATTGACGACGACGATGCAGGCCTTGCGGTTTTCGACGATGCTGTCGGCGATTTTTTTGTCCTGTTCCAAAATGCCCGACTCGGCGTCCAAAACCAGAACGACAATGTCGCTGCGCGCGATGGAATCCTGTGAACGCTGGACGCTGAAAAACTCAATGGAATCGTCAATCTTGCGCGTTTTGCGGATGCCCGCCGTGTCCACGAGCACATATTTTTCGCGCACGCCCTCGGTCTCGACCTCGAACGGCACGTCAATCGCGTCGCGCGTCGTGCCGGGGATCGGCGAGACGATGACGCGCTCGGAACTCGTGAGCGCGTTGATGATGGACGATTTACCGACGTTTGGTCTTCCGACAATCGCCAGTCGCAACGGGCCTTTTTTGAGCGGAGCGGTTTCCGTTGAATCGCCGTCCGTTTCCAAAACTTTCAGACTTAGGACTTCGGACATCGGACTTTGGACTGGAAGAAATGCCGTCGCCGCATCCATCAAATTTTCGATGCCTTCGCCGTGAATCGCGCTGACGGGGAAAATTTTCTCGAAACCAAGCTGGGAAAATTCGTCCATGTTTTTTTCCGCGCGGCTCGTGTCCACTTTGTTGACTGCGACCAAAATGGGTTTGCCGCTGGCCCGAAGTTTTTGCGCGACTTCGCGGTCGAGCGGAACGATCCCTTCCTGAACGTTGACGACGAGGATGATTGCGTTCGCGGCTTCGATGGCGATTTCGACTTGTTCGAGCGCGGCCTTGAGAATTACGTCGTCGGATTTTTCGCGGCGCAGCAAGCCGATGCCGCCGGTGTCCACGAGCGTGAACGGCCGTCCATGCCATTCGGCTTCGACGCTGACGCGGTCGCGCGTGACGCCGGGCTGGTCATGCACAATCGCGACGCGTTTTCCGACGATGCGGTTGAAGAGCGCGGATTTGCCGACGTTTGGCCGTCCGACGATGGCGATGAGGTTTGACACTGGAGCAGCATGGGAAATTTTCACGCGAAGCGAAAGTAAATTGAACTGTCCGCTTGTTTTCGCGGTCAATTCTCTTTAACAATTTGCGCTTTCGCATGAACGAAACGCTCGTCATCGTGCCGACTTACAATGAACGGGAAAACCTCCCGCGCATGGCGCAAAGGCTTTTGTCGCTGCCGATCGCGGTGGATTTGCTCGTCGTGGACGGCAATTCATCCGACGGCACGGGCAAGATCGCCGATGAACTCGCGGTGAAGCATCCGCAAATCCACGTCCTGCATCAGGCGGAAAAAAACGGCCTTGGCCGCGCCTACGTCGCCGGATTCAAGTGGGCGATCGAACGCGGCTACGAATTCATTTTCGAGATGGACGGCGATTTTTCGCACAACCCGGACGATGTCCCGCAATTTCTGGACGCCGCAAAAAATGAAAACGCCGACCTCGTCCTCGGCTCGCGCTATTCGCACGGCATCCGCGTCATCAACTGGCCGTTGAAGCGGCTTTTTTTGAGCCGCAGCGCGGGCGTTTACGTCCGGCTCATCACCGGGATGCCCTTCACCGATCCGACCGGCGGCTACAAATGTTTCCGCCGCCGCGCGCTGCAAGCGGCCGATCTCGATGCGGTGCGCTCGAACGGCTACAGTTTTCAGATTGAAATGACGCACAAGCTTTGGCGGCAGGGAATGAAGGTGGTCGAAGTGCCGATTGTTTTCACCGAGCGCGTTCATGGTCAATCCAAGATCACCGGCGAAATCATCCGCGAGGCGTTTCCGATGGTCTGGCGGCTGTGGCTGCAAAACGGTTTGCGCCGCTGGCCGCGCAAGCGCAATTGAAATTTGCCAAAAACGTTGCGTGGACTAGATTGCCGGCCATGATTGCTTTAATCGTCGGCACGAACCGTCCGGGCAGCAACACGCGCAAAGTCGCCGCGCAGATTGAAAGTTTCTACGCCGAACTCAAAGTGCCATTGCACATTTTAGATCTGGCAAAGCTGCCGCCGGAAATTTTCTCGCCGGCTTCCTACGCCGAGAAGCCAAAATCCTTCCATCCGTTCGCCGACGCCGTCTTGAAATCCGACGGACTGCATGTCGTCACGCCCGAATACAACGGCAGTGTGCCGGGCGTGCTGAAGTATTTCATAGACATGCTGAAATTCCCGGAAAGTTTCGAGCAAAAACCTGTTTGTTTCACCGGATTGGCAGCGGGAATCTGGGGCGCGCTGCGTCCAGTCGAGCAGCTTCAGGCCATTTTTGGTTACCGCAACGCTCACATTTTTCCCACACGCGTTTTTCTGCCGCAAATCAACGATCTTCTGGATGAATCGGGAAAGTTGAAAGACGCGGAATTGACGGAGCGCCTGAAAATGCAGGCCAAAGGGTTTGCCGGATTTGTTGAAAAATTCAAAAGCGTGAAATTATTCGGCGCAAGATAAATTCTCCGCGCCGGAAAATTTTGTCAACTGCCAGGATTAGTTTCTTCCGCGAAAGGCGGTTGTCGTTCCGCTTGCCGCAAAAATAATCTGTCACCTTTTCGCGTCTGCGTAAATATATCAGTGAATCATGAATGACGACCTGACCTTGCTGCGCGAATACGCGCGAAGCAATTCCGAGGAAGCGTTTGCGTCGCTTGTCTCGCGTCACGTCAACCTCGTTTATTCCGTCGCGTTGCGGCAAGTGCGCGATCCGCATCTGGCGGAAGAAATCACGCAGGCGGTGTTCATCATTCTCGTGCGCAAGGCGGACTCGCTCGGCGACAAAACCATTTTGCCCGGCTGGCTGTGCCGCACGGCGCGTTACGCGAGCGCCAACGCGCTGACCATTCAACGGCGGCGGCAACAACGCGAACAGGAGGCGTATATGCAATCCGTTCTGAACGAAGCCGAACCCATGCACGAAGAAACTTGGAATCAAATCGCGCCGTTGCTGGACGGCGCGATGGATCAGCTCGGCCAGAAAGATCACGACGCGCTCGTGCTGCGATTTTTTGAGAACAAAACTTTTGCGGAAGTTGGCGCAAATTTGGGCGCGAGCGAGGACGCGGCGAAAATGCGCGTGAATCGTGCGCTGGAAAAGCTGCGGAAATTTTTCACGAAACGCGGCGTGACGCTTTCCAGCGTGGCACTAGCCGGAACGATTTCCGCCAATTCCGTTCAAGCCGCGCCGGTGGCGCTGGCGAAATCTGTAACTGCCGTGGCGATTGTCAAAGGGGCGGCGGCTTCTGCTTCAACCTTAACCCTCATCAAAGGAGCCTTGAAAATTATGGCATGGACAAAAGTGAAAACCCTAATCGTTAGCACCATCGTCGTCGGCCTGACGACAGTGTCGGTAATACAACATCAAGCGCAAACCAAACTGCGCGAGCAAAATGCATTGTTGCAGCAACAAATCACACAACTCCAATCCGACAATGCCAATCTTTCAAAAAACGTCGCCCGAGCAGAACGTATGACGCATTTATCCGCGCCGCCAACACGGTTTGCAGCTCCGCCAACCACGCCATCAACTGAAACAAATTCAAATAATTTGCAGTCCACCAATCTGATTGCCAAGTTGCTAAAAGATGGCAAGGCACCCATGTTGACTCACGAACAAGTCGAGGCTTACCTCAAGGCGAATGGACGAAACGCTGCGAATCTGCTCGCGGCGTTTCAGGCTTCGGGAGACCCGACACTGTTGAAGGAAGCGATGGACAAATATCCGAACGATCCACAAGTGGATTTCCGGGCGGCTATGGACAAGGATTTGTCTCCCGAACAACAACGCCAATGGTTGAACACCTTCGAGCAGTCGGCTCCGGACAACGCGCTGGCAAATTATCTTTCGGCATTGAATTACTTTCAATCCGGTCAAAATGACCTGGCGGTTCAGGAACTCAATGCCGCCGCTGGTAAATCGCAGTTTCAGGACTATTTTCAGAATTCCCAGGAGACCCTCGAAGAAGCTTATCTGGCGGCAGGTTATTCGGTGGCTGACGCTGAAATGATAGGTTCAACCCAAGTGCAGATACCTCAACTCAGCGCACTAAAGCAACTGGGACAAAACATGGTCAGCCTGGCGAATTCATATCAACAGGCCGGCGATTCCACCTCGGCACAGGCTGTATTGCAAATGGCCGTGAATCTCGGGCAAAATCTTAACGACCCGTTTTTGATAACCTCACTGGTTGGCATGGCCATCGAGCGCAACGCTTTCAGCGCGATGGATCCGGGCGGCTCGTATGGCAGCGCCGGACAGACGGTTCAAGACCAACTTAATCAACTCGCCCAACAAAAGACGGCAATGATGAGTGTCAATGATCAATTCTATAATTCCGTAGCGCCCATGATGTCGGAGCAGGATTGGATCAGTTACGAGCAGAGACGAACTATTTTTGGTGAAACCGCCGCAGAGCAATGGGCCATTGGCAAATATGGCCAGAAATGATTCGGACGAATATTTTATTTTGTTTAAGACCTTCAAACCATTTTACACGCCGCCCGCGCATTGTATAATGTCCTTCTGTGAATTCGCAAAAGCGTCAACGCGTCGTCTGCGGCATAAGCGGAGGAGTTGATTCCTCGGCGACAGCGGCGCTTTTGCTCGAGCAGGGCTACGAGGTCATCGGCATCACGCTGAAACTCTGGCCGCAGGATTGCGTGAATCGCGCGGAGGACAAATGCTGCGGCCCGCAGGCCGTCACCGACGCGCGCTCAGTCTGCGACAAGCTCGACATCCCGTATTACCTCATTGACGAGGCGGCGGAATTCCAGAAGCACGTCATCCAATATTTCGCCGACGAATACAAGGCCGGCCGCACGCCGAATCCGTGCGTGATGTGCAATCAGAATTTGAAGTTCGGAAGATTGATTGACCGCGCGGATCAACTCGGCGCGGATTTTATTGCCACGGGACATTTTGCGCGGATTGAAAAAAGCGTGGATGGTTCGCGCCATTTGCTCAAGCGCGGACGCGATTCGCGGAAAGATCAAAGTTATTTTCTTTTCTCGCTGCGGCAGGATCAGCTCGCGCGCGCGATTTTTCCGCTCGGCGAAAAGACCAAAAACGACACGCGCGAGGTGGCGCGGCATTGCAATCTCAAAACCGCCGACAAGGAGGAGAGCATGGAAATCTGTTTTGTGCCGGATAATAATTACGGCGGCTTTCTCCAGTCGGCGAACCTCGTGCAAAAATCGCGCGGCGACATCGTGGATTTGCACGGCCACGTCCTCGGCCAGCACGACGGCATCGCGTTCTACACCATCGGCCAGCGCAAAGGACTCGGCATCACGACGAGCAAGCCGGTCTATGTCGTGGAACTGGACGCGGAAAATAATCGCGTCGTTGTCGGCGACGATTCCGCACTCGACCGCGACGAATTCACGGCAACGAATTGCAACTGGCATCCGTTCGACAAATTGACGGAGCAAATCGAAGTGACGGCGAAAATCCGTTACAATCATCCCGGCACGTCTGCAACAATTTCACCGCTGGAAAATAATCGCGTGAAAGTAAAATTACATTCGCCGCAGCGCGCCATTACGCCCGGCCAGGCGGCGGTTTTTTATCAGGACGATCTGGTCGTCGGCGGCGGGTGGATTTTGCGGTGATTTTCTGCAACGACTCCGCGCTGGACGCGCGGAAAGATTTATTTTAGTTTCATCCCGTGGCCAACCAAACAAAAGCCGTGGCGCAAAACAATCCCGCCAGAAATCCGCCGTTTGAAGAAGCTTTGAAGAAACTCGAAGGCATCGTCGAGGCGATGGAGTCCGACGATTTGCCGTTGGAAACTCTTTTGGCGAAATATGAGGAAGGTTCAAAGCTCGTGAAGATTTGCCAGCAAAAACTGGCGGAGGCGGAATTGAAGATCCAGCAACTCGAAAAAAACGCGGCGGGCGAAATGAAATTGAAGCCGATTGATTTGTCCGAAGAATAAACTATGAGCACATATCTCGACATGGTTGACGGGCCGGAGCACGTCAAGAAACTAACGTTGCCACAACTTCAAGAACTCGCCGGTGAAATCCGCGAGGAACTCATCGCCGGACTCGCCAAGGGCGGCGGGCATCTCGGCCCGAATCTTGGTGTGGTTGAATTGACGCTCGCGCTGCACCGCGTTTTCAATTCGCCAAAGGATAAATTTGTCTGGGACGTGAGTCATCAGGTTTATGTCCACAAGATTTTGACCGGACGGAAAAATCGTTTCCGCACCATCCGCCAGACCGACGGCCTGAACGGTTTCGCGCTGCGCACGGAAAGTGAATACGATTGCTACGGCGCAGGCCACGCGGGTACAGCGCTTTCTGCGGCGCTCGGCATGGCGGCGGCGCGCGACAAAAAAGGAACGGATGAAAACGTCGTCTGCATTTTCGGCGACGCGGCATTGACGAACGGAATTTCCTACGAGGCGATGAACAACGTCGCGCACACGACAAAAAAATTCATCGGCATCCTCAACGACAACGAGTGGAGCATCGCCAAAAACGTCGGCGCGATTTCCGGCTACCTCAACAAGCTCATCACCAATCCGCGCTACAACAAGCTGGCGAAGGATTTTGAAAATTTCGTCCGCAAGCTGCCGAAGGGCGAACTCGCGCTCAAGCTCGCGCACAAGGCCGAGGAGGGCGTCAAGGGCGCGATCACCGGCGTCAGCCTGCGCCAGAATGCCGCCAGCCTCGAAGCCGACGGTCGCGGCGGTTACGGCAGTCCGGTTTTGTTCGAGGAAATGGGATTACGTTATCTCGGCCCGATTGACGGACACAATTTGCCACTGCTCATCAGCACTTTGGAATTTGCGAAGACGTGCGATCATCCGATCGTCATTCACATTTTGACGCAAAAAGGAAAAGGTTTTGAAGCCGCGCTGAAATTTCCGGAAAAATTCCACGGCCTCGGGCCTTACGATGCGAAGACCGGCGAAACGCCCGCCGCCAAACCCAACACGCCGCCGATGTATCAGGACCTGATGGGCCAGACGATGGTGAAGCTCTGCCAGAAAAATAACACGCTCGTCGGTATCACCGCCGCGATGCCGACCGGCACCGGCATGAAGCATCTGGAAAAGGCCATGCCCGACCGCTACATTGACGTGGGCATCGCCGAGGAACACGCCGTGATTTTTGCGGCGGGCATGGCGACGATGGGTTTTCATCCGGTCGTGGCGATTTATTCCACGTTTCTCCAGCGCGCTTACGATTGCATCCATCACGACGTTTGTTTGCAGGATTTGCCGGTGATTTTCTGCATGGACCGCGCCGGGCTTTCCGCGAACGACGGCCCGACTCATCACGGCCTGTTCGACATCGCGTATCTGCGCTGTCTGCCGAATCTCATCGCCATGGCGCCTGCGAACGAAGACGAACTCGCCGACATGATGTTCACCGCGACGCACCAGAATCATCCGGTGTTCATCCGCTACCCGCGCGGCGCGGCGGAAGGCGTGCCGGTAAAGGATCAGCCGCAATTGCTCGAAATCGGCAAGGCGCAGGTCGTGCAGAATTTTTCGACGAATGGGAAAAAGAAAGTCGCGCTGTTCGGCCTCGGCCCGATGAACACCATCGCGCGCAAGGCGGCGCAGCAGCTGGCCACGGAAGGCTTCGATGTCGCCGTCATCAATCCGCGCTTCACCAAGCCGATTGACGCGGGCACGACGGAATTTTTCGGGCGCGCGGCGGATGTCGTCGTGACGCTGGAAGACCATGTGCTGATGGGCGGCTACGGTTCGGCGGTACTGGAATTGTTCAGCGAAAAAAATGTGACGACGCCCGTCGTGCGCATCGGCTGGCCGGATCAATTCATCGAGCACGCCACGACGCAGGACGAACTCCGCAAGAAATACGGCCTGTCCGTCGAGAACACCGTCGCCAAAGTGAAGGCGCAATTCAGCGAAGCCCCGGCGAAAGTGACGAGGTTGGTTGAAGTGGCTTGATGAAGGGTTACTGGTTCTGTTTTGGGTATTACACCAACAGCCGAAAGTTTATTTGAGCAAGCTTTCCAGTTTGTTCAATTGTTCCTGTGCTTCCCGATAGTTGGGGTTGAGCCGCAATGCTTCCTTGAAATTGGCGATGGCCTCGTCGCGTTGACCCAGCTTGGCCAGTGCCTGTCCGAGATTGAAATGAGTTTCAGCGTTATCCGGCTCGTATTGTAATGCTTCGCGCAGATGAGCCACGGCCTCATCCAGTTTTCCCTGTTTCAGGAGTGCCAGTCCCATAATGTTGTGGGCTTGCGGACTATGGGGGGACAGGCGCAGGATTTGTTCGCATTGCCCGATGGCTTCGTCCGGTCTGCCTTGCAAGGCCAAGGCATGCCCCAAGTTGCTCCGGGCGTTTATATTATCTGGTTCGTAATACAGCGCTTTTTGAAAGTGCTTGATAGCTTCGTCGAGATTTCCGTTCATGCCGAACCCCATGCCGAGAATGTTGTGGGCGTTGGCGTGGTTGACGGCAATTCGCGGTGCCAGCGTTTGCAGGTTGCTTGTGGCTGCATTAACGGCTTCAATGCGGGCCAGTGCGGCGTCCAGATTCTCGAGTGCATATTTGTAGGTGGGTCTGATCTCAAGGGCTTTTAGGTAATAGAATACTGCTTCGTCCGGCTGCCCTTTATAATAAAGAGCCAGGCCGACACCATCGAAAGCTACGAAATTATTTTTGGTTATGGCGATGGCGTGGCGGAAAAGCGACTCGGCATCCCGCCAATAATTCAGTTGAACACGCGTTCGCGCCGCACAAGTTCCAAGAACCAATAAGATGGTTAGCACAACTACGCCGCCGGCCAGCCGCCAACGCGTAATCAAGTCGGCGGCCGCCCACACCACAATCCAAAACACGCCCAACAATGGGATGTAAGTGTAGCGATCAGCCATGTACTGGACTCCAACCTGGACCAGCCCAATGACGGGGATCATCGTTCCCAAAAACCATAGCCATCCCACCAGACCATACGGCCGTTTCCGCGCCGTAAACATCGCTATAATCGACAATCCCACTACCAGTACGCCTGCTGCTAGCACTGGAGTTCGCGGCCAATGCTCTGGCAGCAGATAGGGGGTAGTCAGGTCAACCGGCCAGAAAATTTTTCCAAGATAGCTTGCATAAGCAATCAGGGCATTCGAAAGGCGTATGCCGAACGGACGACTCGCCAATGATTCCATGGCACGGCTTTGAAGTTGAAGCGCAATCGTGAGTGCCGATGCCCCGGCGGCAAGCATAAAAAATGGAATTTTCTCGCAAAGCAACCGGATTAGCATGGTCCGGTGAATGAACATTTTTCCTGGTTCGATGCGTCGTAGCGGCCAGCAGTCCAGCAACAACAGCACAAACGGCAGGGTCACCACCATGGGCTTACTCATCAAAGCCAGCGCATAAAAAATCAGGGCCAGAAAATATTCGTTTGACCAGCACAGGGAACCGGCGGCCAGTTTCTGTGCGTACCGGGCATACATCCAAATCGCCAGCAACCAAAACAGTGTGCTCAACACATCCTTGCGTTCCATCACCCAGGCCACAGATTCCACATGCAATGGATGTAATCCAAACAGGCCGGCGAGAACGGCGCTTTGCCAGTGTGCTCCGGTTAGCCGCCGGAAAAGCAGGAAGACCATGACCGTGTTAGCCACATGCAATAAAATGTTTGTCAGGTGCAGCCCTGCCGCCGTGGGTCCCGACCATTCCACATCGAGCATGTACGACAGCCAAGTCAGCGGAACCCAGTTGCCGTCCAGCCCTGTGCCAAAGGCCCACCGGATATTCTCCCAAGTCAACCCACCTACGACGTGGGAATTCATGGCGATGAACTCCGTATCATCATAATTGACATAATCAAAGCCGATGGCCGGCCAGTAAACGGTCGCCGTAGCGACTGCGAGCAAAAGACAAACCCATAGGGGCCGGGTCAACAGGTGGAAAAGCCCGCTTGTAGACTGCGGGTCATGCCGTGGCTTTTGCAGCAATGGCGATGGGCGTTTCTTCATTCGTCAGGCATGCGAGCGATGATCAAAGCGTAGAGGAAACATACCGTTCGCAAAAAGCAAAAACTGGGAAACAATCGAAACCGCTCGCACCCTGGCATCGCGCAGGTTTCTGCAGGCTGATGCAGCAGGCGGAATTTCTTTCCTTGATTTTCTTCGTGTCTGGCTTTTTCATCCCGTAGAAGGAATTAGAATTTAACTGACATCATGGCCTACAAAGACGTCATACCGCCCGACGGTTGGAAAATCACCATTGCTCACGGCAAACTCAACGTGCCGGAAAACCCAATACTGCCGTTCATCCGTGGCGACGGCACCGGCCCTGACATTTGGGCCGCGAGCGTACGCGTGTTCGACGCGGCGGTGCAAAAAGCCTACGGCGGCAAACGGAAAATCTCATGGTTCGAGGTTTTCGCCGGCGAAGAATCGTTCAAGAAATTCAACAACTGGTTGCCGGACGACACCGTGGACGCGTTCAAGGATTTTCTCGTCGGCATCAAAGGCCCGCTCACCACGCCCGTCGGCGGCGGCATCCGCTCGCTCAACGTCGCGTTGCGCCAGATGCTCGACCTTTACGTCTGCCTGCGCCCCGTGCAATGGTTCACGGGCGTGCCATCGCCCGTGAAGCACCCGGAAAAAGTGGACATGACGATTTTCCGCGAGAACACGGAAGATATTTACGCGGGCATCGAATTCAAAAGTGGTTCGCCGGAAGCGCAGAAAGTTTTGGATTTCATCGCGAAGGAATTTCCGAAGGATTTCAAAAAAATCCGTTTCGGCACGGCTGAATCGGCCGTGGATTTTTTGAACGCCGCCGGTGTTCCGATTCCGCCCGACCAGCCGGTGACCACACAGGTCGGCATTGGCATCAAGCCCGTCAGCATGGTCGGCTCGATGCGCCTCATCGTGGCTGCCATCAAATACGCCGTCGAAAACAAACGTAAGAGCGTCACGATTGTGCACAAGGGCAACATCATGAAATTCACCGAGGGCGCGTTTCGCGACTGGGGCTACAAAGTCGCGAAGGATTTGTTCGGCGCGGTGGAGATTGATGGTGGCCCGTGGTGCAAGATTCCCGAAGGCAAGCCCGGCGCGGGCATCGTCATCAAAGATTCAATCGCGGACATCGCATTGCAACAGGTGCTGACGCGCCCGACGGATTTTGACGTCATCGCCACGTTGAATTTGAACGGCGATTATTTGAGCGACGCGCTTGCCGCGCAAGTCGGCGGCATCGGCATTGCGCCGGGTGGCAACATCAATTACATCACCGGCCACGCGATTTTTGAAGCGACGCACGGCACGGCGCCGAAATACGCGAACAAGGATGTCGTGAATCCCGGTTCGGTCGTGCTGTCCGGCGAAATGATGCTGCGCTACATGGGCTGGACGGAAGCAGCGGATTTGATTCTCAAAGGTCTGAACGGCGCGATCGGCAGCAAACGCGTCACCTACGATTTCGCGCGCTTGATGGAAGGCGCGACGGAGATCAAATGCTCGCAGTTCGGCGACAACATCATTGCGAATATGTAGCCGCGTTTGTCAAAACGCGGATTCCGCCCTTTCACAAGTGCGGCTACAAGTTGCGGACGTTTTATTCCAGCCGGTATGTGACGCTCGCCTGCGCGCGCGAACGGATCGGGATTGGGCCATCCATCGCAGGTTCAAACCGCGATTGTTTCATTTCCTTGATTGCCGCCTCATCGAGCAACGGGAAGCCGGAGCTTTTCACAATCTCAATTTTGTCGAGCGTGCCGCTTCCGTTGATGTAAAGCATAAGCACAACGACGCCTTGTTGATGCCGCCGCGCGGCTTCCGGCGGATAAGTGTGCATTGCTTGCATCGCAAAAGTCGGCTGTGTGACGGGAACATATTCTTCCGTCGGCGGCTTCGGTTGCGGTGGCGGAACAACAACATGTTGCACAACTGGCGGCGGAGGTGGCGGAGTCGGCTTCGGTTCAGGAATTGTCATCTCCGGTTTTGGCGGCGGCGGTGGTTGTGGTTTTTCTTCCGGCTTCGGCAAAGGCGTTTCAACTTTCGGCTGCGGTGGTGGAACGACAATTGGTTTTGGTTTTGGCTGCGGTGGCGGCGGAGTTGCCAGCGTGACATCAACGTAAGTTTCGTTGAAGATTTTCGGCGGCTTGGGCGCGGGCGGTTTCAAACAAAACAACACAACGGCGTGAAACGCCAGCGCGAGCGCGTAAAAAATTATCAGAGGACGTTTCACTGCTTCAGCTTCGTGTCTATCGCCACTTTTGTGATGCCGACTCGCCGCAAATCGTCCAGCACTTCCACGGCTGCGCCGAAAAATGCTTTTTCATCGCCGTTGATGAAAACTTTCGGGTCGGGCTGTTCACTTTTCAGTTGCTGCAAACGCGCGGGCAATTGGTCGAGTTGCAATTCTTTCTTATTAAAAAACAAATCGCCGTCTTTCGTGACGGAAATCGTTGTGCGGTCATCGTGTTCTTGCGGCGCGCTTGTCGCGGCGGCGGGAAGGTTCACTTTGATGCCGCTGTTTTTCACCATTGAAAGCGAGACCATCATGAACGTCGCCAGCAGAAAAAAGATGACATCAATGAGCGGGATGATTTCAATGCGCGCGCGCTTGCGCGAACGGAGTGATGGAATTTTCATTTCGATTCTCCTTTGTGACATTCCTTGCATTGTTCCAGATGCAATTCGAGTTGCGTCGCGGCGTCCTCGATGTCGTGCCGCGCTTCTTCGAGCCGCGCGTTCAGATAGTTGAACGGAATCAACGCGGTGATGGCGATGCTCAAGCCGAACGCGGTTGCAATCAACGCCTGCGCGATGCCGCCGGTGATGGCTTCGGGCGCGTCGAGTTCGCGCCCGCCGAGCAAACCGAACGCGTGAATCATGCCCGTGACCGTGCCGAGCAATCCGAGCAGCGGCGCGAGCGTGACGATGGTGTCGAGCACGGCGAGGCCGCGATTGAATTTTTTCAATTCCAGATTCGCCGCGCGCAGCACGGCGCTCGAAAAAGATTCCGCGCGATGTGCGAGCGCGAACGTGAGGACTCGCGCGATGAAATCTTTGTTGTCGCCGCCGATTTTGATCGCGCCGTCCAAGTCGTGATGTTCGACGCGTTCGAGGATTTTTTCCACGAGTTCCGGTTTGCGCCGCGCTCGCTCGCGGACGATGAAGAATAATCGTTCCAACGCCGTCGCGACGGTGATGATTGAGCAGATAAGCAGCGGCCACATGACCGGCCCGCCATTGAGGAATATTTTGATCATAATTTTATTTTTTGTTTTAGAACACCAAACTCACCGAGCCGAAGAAGCCGATGCGCTCGCCGTATTGCGCGGCGTTCACACCGACGCCGGAGCCGTCGCGCAATTCGTAGGAATTGTCCGTAAGGTTCACGATGTCGAGCCGCGCCTTCAAAGTTTTGTCTTTGCCGACTTTGAAACTTTGTTCCGCGCCGCAGTTGATGGAATAATACGCCGGAACGGTCGTGCCGTTCGGGATTGGATTGCCGGTTGGCGTGCCGTCTTCCGTGCCGCCGCCGTCGGCGCGCAAGCCGCTGCCGTAAATCGCGTCCACACAAACGCGCGTGCTGCAATTTTTCCCTTCGTTCCAGGCGTAATCCGCGCCGAACGAGCCGCTCACGGTCTGGTCATGGTCGAGATAAATCCAGTGATTCTGGACGTAGGCCAGGTCGCTGCCCAGACCGCCGGGGCCGAACAAAAACTGCGCCGAATTCCAGTCTTCGCCTTTCGCCACGGAATACGCGAGGTTCGCGTAAGTGGAAAAACCGCCGACGTTGTAAGAGCTGGTGAACTCGACGCCGTAGATTTCGCCTTTTGCATAATTGAAGGCGGAGAGGATCAGCGTCTGCCCGAACAAACCGTCGTCGAGCTGGTTCTTGGCTTGTTTGTAATAACCGTCAACTCCGAGTTGCAGATGCTTGCCGATTTTTTGCGTGACGCCCGCGTCGAAATAATTTGCGCGCTCGGCCTTGACGGGATCGTCCTGATCCGTGGCGGAGGCATTCGATGTGCCGTCAAATTTCGCCACGCTGCTGCCGGAAACATCTTCCACGGGCGGCGGCGTGAAGTAGCGCGCGTAGCCCGCGTGTAATGTCGTCGAATCAGTCGGCGTGTAGATGAAGTTGATGCGCGGGCTGATCTGGTTTTCGTTGTCGAACGAGGAATCAAATTCGTCGAAACGCGCGCCGTAATTGATCGTGAACTTGGAAAAAATCTGCCACTCGTCCTGCAAATAAATTCCCGCGAACAAGCCGTGAAGCGTGCTGTTATCCGCAATTGGAAACGGCGCGTCGGTCGGATTTCCCGCGCCGTCGAGATTGAACACGGTCGTCGTCGTGTCGGCGGAAACTGATTCGTCCAGCGCCATGAAGCCGCCGCGAATCGTGTGCTGGTCGTTGAGTTCGTAGCTCGCGTCGGCTTGCAGTCCGCCGGAATAAAGTTTTTTTTGCACGTCGCTGGCGACGCCGTTAAAATACAAATCGCCAACGGGGTCGGGTGTGAAATGCGCGTCGCTGTTGCGGCCAATGGCGGAAACCTGATAGTCCAGTTTGCCCGCCGATTTTTGGTAGCTCACGACGCCGTAATAATTTTGTTCGTTTTGATTTTCGTTCAGGCTGGATGAATTGAAATTCGCCGGCCCGGCCGTCGAGTTCCACGCGTTGCCGCCGGGCGCGGTTCCGACGGGAAGTCCCGGCGTGTTGGGAATTTCAAAATCACTGTCCGACGCGCTCAACATCACGTTGATGCGGCTCGTGTCGTCCAAGACGTAGGACAGATACGAAAACATTTTGCCCTGATCCGTCGTGTCGTGGATCGCGTCGTGGCTGGCCGTGGGATTTTCAATTCCCAGATCGTTGTGGTCAAAACTGCCATCCACGAAATAATTCAGTTTTCCCTGCGAGCCACCGATTTCAAAACTCGGACGGACCGTGCCGTAGCTGCCGCCGTAGATTTCCGCCGTGCCGCCGTTGTCGAACGCGCCGCTTTTCGTCTGGATGTCCACGACGCCCGCCGTGCGAAAACCGTATTGCGCGGGCAGCGAGCCGGTGATGAGCTGCATCGAATCCACGAAGCGCGGGTCGAGTTCCAAGCCAAAGCCCGTGATGCCTTCGGGCAACAGCACGTCGTTGATGCGATATTGCAAATTCGCGTGCTCGCCGCGAACGTGCAGATTGCCGTTCGCCGCCGAATCCTGCGCGACGCCCGGCGAACGCAGGATGACCTGGTTCATCGGCGCGTTGCCGCCCTGCGATCGCGATTCGATCTGCGCCGCCGTGTGCGTGTAAACCGTCGCGCCAAGGTTCGGCACAATCTGGCTGCGCGCCTGATCCAACTGGCCGATGACGGTGACGTTGCCGAGATTGGCAACGTTTGTTGAAACGTCCGGCGCGACGGAATTTGTCGCTGCCGACACCACGTTTGTTTGAGCCAAAGCCGCATTGCCACAAGACAACGCGACCGACGAAATGACCGCCAAATATAGTCTGCGATTTCTTTTTTGTCTTTCTGCAAAACTTTTCATAAATTTCAAAAGGGTTAAAATTTTCAAACATGCTTCCACGAATTTTTTGAGTTTTTGCGCTTTGCAAGACGCCACGCGACATCGCGCAAAGAATTGGTTAAATGGAAAACAATTTCAGACAAAGCGACTCGCGTTGTCCGAACCCGACGAATTAAGAAACTGCGAGAAGAGCGGGCGGGCCGCGGCCAAATGACAAATTTGTGTCAACCGGAATGAAAACAGAAAATTCCACGCGCGGAGTGACTTCAATCCAAGTCACCGGAATGAAAACGGCGACATCGCACGCAGTCGTTTCAACTTTCCCGTGCGCGATGGCGACGATGGCGCAATCGTCGTCATTGTCGGGAATCGTTCCGCCATGCAGCCACGAGTGCAGCGGCGGATGGATTTCAGCGACCGCCATGAACAGCCAGATCGCGAGCGACAAAGCGCCCGTCGCCCGGTGTAGCAACAGACGCGTACGACGATTTATTTGGCGTTGGCGAAATGGCATTTCAGTTTTTCAAATTAGTTTGTAGCCGCATGTCAAAACGCGGATTCCGCACTTTCACAAGTGCGGCTACAAATTGTAATTACACTCGTTGCGGAAACCCGTGGCGGCTCATTGTCGGCCTCGAAATGTTTAATAATTACGGCCACGGACAATCCGAGCAGCAACGCGACTGATAATTTGAAGCGGTCGTGCGAATGGAATTGCAGTTCCGGCAAAAGATCGGCGCTCGCGATGCACAAAAAAGTTCCCGTGCAAAACGCCAGCGCGCAACCGAGCAGGACGCCGTTGGAATCGGCGAAGTGGCTCGCGCCAAAATAAAACAGGACTGCGCCAGCCGGACTCACCAGTGAAAAAAGTGTATTCAAAAGATGCCGCGAAAACCGCGAACTGCCGCTCGCTGTCATCAAGGTGGAAATAGCAAGTGCGTCGAACGGTTTGTGCAAAATGACGACCATGGCGACTCCGAGTCCCGCCAGTTTTGCGTGACCTTGCGCGCCCGCCGCGACGGAAGCCGCCAGCGCGAGGCCGTCGAACAGCGAGTGGAGCGTCAGGCCGAGCGCGGTGCCGACCCATGAGAGTTGTTGCGCTGATTTGTCCGCGAGCGTGTGGGCGTGATGTTCGTGGTCGTGAACGTGTTCGTGTTCATGAGCGTCGCAATCCTCGGGATCGCCTTCGGGCGAGTCATGGTGGTGAAAGTGAAAAAAGCGTTGCAGAAAAAACATCGCCAGAAAACCGCCGAGCACCCATGAAGCGGTTCGGTCAACCGAATGCAATTGCTCCTCGGCGTCCGGCAGAAAATGCAGCAGCGCGATTCCCAGCATGAGGCCGGCCACGAAACTGGTCGCCAGTTGCAGGCGCGTGTGAGTGGGGCGGATAATCAGCAGCAGCCAGCCGCCCGCCAGCGAAGCGAGCAGAACCAGCACACAATAGATAAAAAGCAGCCAGACAGGCGTCATGATCAGCCTTATTTTAATTGCAAATCATTTGCAATTTAGCAAAAAGCGTGCCGCCTGCAAGTGTTATTTTTGGAGCATGGTTTTGTAGCCGCACTTGTCAAAACGCGGATTTCCGCGCTTTCACAAGTGCGGCTACAATCCGTCAGCGCCCGCAGCAATTTTTGTATTTCTTGCCACTGCCACAGGGGCAGGGGTCGTTGCGACCGACTTTCGGGCCGGTACGGACGGGTTTGGCTTTGGCCTGTGCTTCCGTCGCCGCCGCGGCTTCACTGACGACATCGCTGAGTTTTGCGCCGCCGGAACTTGCGCCTGCCGTTCCGCCGAACGCGCTCGTCGCCTGATGAAGCGTTTGTTGCGGAACATTTTTCAGGAAATTTTCAAACGCCAGCATGCTCGACGCGCTGCGGAAAATGTTGTGGCAGATCTCCGTCTTCACGTTGACCATGAGTTCCCCGAAAATCTTGAACGCCTCGGCTTTGTATTCGAGCAACGGATCGCGCTGGCCATAACCGCGCAGGCCGATGCTGTGGCGCAGACTGTCCATCTCGTAAAGATGCTCCTGCCACAACTTGTCGATCGCGCTCAAAATCGTGAAGCGCTCGACTTCCTTCAACGCATCGGGATTCTCGAAGCTGATCTTCACGTCATAAGCGTTACGCACTTTGTCGGAAATGAAATTGCAGACGGCGAATTGCGCCGGACTCAATCCGTCGAACAGCGAGCCAGCCACCGGCGCTTCCCCGCCGGACTCGGCGACCTTGATGATTTCCGCTTCGGGCAGGCCGATCGGGAAATTCAGATTCACCCAGTCGGCGAGCTGGCGCACTTTCCATTCCGTGGAATCGGATTCTGCATTCGTGAATTGCATCACCTTTTCCACGACGACTTCCTCCATGATGTCCATCAGCCGGTCGCGCACGTCTTCGCCGCGGATGATTTCGTTGCGGAAACCGTAGATGACTCCGCGCTGCTTGTTCATCACGTCGTCGTATTCGAGCGTGCGCTTGCGCTGCTGGAAATTATGCTGCTCGACGCGCTTTTGCGCCTGCTGGATTGAATGGTTCAAAAGCGGATGGGACAATTCCTGGCCTTCCTCAAGTCCCATTTTCTCCATCATTTTCACGATGCGGTCGGAACCGAACAGCCGCATCAAATCGTCTTCGAGTGAAACGAAAAAATGCGAACTGCCGGGATCGCCCTGGCGCGAGCAGCGTCCGCGCAACTGCCGGTCAATGCGTCGCGACTCGTGGCGTTCCGTGCCGAGGACGTGCAGTCCGCCGACTTCCGCGACGCCTTCGCCGAGTTTGATGTCCGTGCCGCGACCGGCCATGTTCGTGGCGATGGTGATCGCGCCGCGTTGGCCTGCGCGCGTGACGATCTCCGCCTCCTGCTGGTGGAATTTCGCGTTGAGGACGGAATGAATCAGTCCTTCCTTCTTCAACATCCGCGAAAGCATTTCGCTCGTCTCGACGGAAATCGTGCCGACAAGAATCGGACGGCCATGTGCGTGAAGCTCCTTGATCTCGCCGACGACGGCGTTGAATTTTTCGCGCCGCGTCTTGTAGACCGAGTCGTTTTTGTCCTTTCGGATGTTCGGCTGGTTCGTCGGGATCGTCAGCACGCCGAGTTTGTAGATGTCAAAAAATTCCGCCGCTTCCGTTTCCGCCGTGCCGGTCATGCCCGCGAGTTTTTGGTAAAGGCGGAAATAATTCTGGATCGTGATCGTCGCGAGCGTCTGCGTTTCGCGCTCGATCGCGACACCTTCCTTCGCCTCGACGGCCTGATGCAAACCGTCGCTCCAGCGGCGTCCGGGCATCAAGCGTCCCGTGTGCTGGTCAACGATGATGACTTTGTTTTCCTGAACGACGTATTCCACGTCGAGCTGGTAGAGGCTGTAAGCCTTGAGCAATTGCGAGATGGCGTGGATCTTTTGCGCTTTCGCCTCGAAGTCCGCCTGCAATTTCGCTTTCGCCTCCATGCGTTTTCGTGCGTCGGTCTCCGCGCCCGCGTCGATGTCGTGCAACAACGTCGTCAAATCCGGCAGCACGAACGCCTCCGGGTCTTTCGGGCTGACAAAACTGCGGCCTTTCTCGGTCAAATCGGCCTCGTGACTTTTTTCGTCAATCGCGAAAAGCAGTTCTTCCTTCTCGCGGTAAAGATCGACTTTCTTTTGATCCTTGTGCAAGTCAAGTTCGGCGCGGTTCATCAGCCCGGCATATTCCGGATTCTCCAGAATTTTCATCAGGCCTTCGGATTTCGGCTGGCCGGTTTTGACGCGGAACAAAAGCAAACCGATTTGATGCTCCAGCTCGGCGGCATTTTGAATGTTCGAGCCGTCGGTCGGATTCAATTTTTTGATCAAATCCTCCGCTTCCTTCAAAAAACGATTGCACAAACCTTGCTGGGCGCGGACGAGCGAATCCACGAGCGGCTTCCATTGCGCGAACTGCTCGTCGAACGTGTGCATCGAAGGGCCCGAAATGATCAGCGGCGTGCGCGCTTCATCAATCAGGATTGAATCCACTTCGTCCACAATCGCGAAATAATGTCCGCGCTGAACCTGTTCCTCTTTGCGCGACGCCATGCCGTTGTCGCGCAGATAATCGAAGCCAAATTCCGAGTTCGTGCCGTAGGTGATATCGCAGAAATACTGCTCGCGGCGGATTTTCGGCGACTGATCGTGCAAAATCACGCCGACGGTGAGTCCGAGAAACCTGTAAATCGCGCCCATCCATTCGGAATCGCGCGCGGCTAGATAATCATTCACGGTCACGACGTGGACGCCGCGTCCGGTGAGCGCGTTGAGATAGACGGGCAGGGTGGCGACCAAAGTCTTGCCTTCACCGGTCGCCATTTCCGCGATTTTTCCGTTGTGCAAGCCGATGCCGCCGATGAGCTGCACGTCGAACGGAATCATTTCCCATTTAAGAGGATGGCCGCGCACGGTGATTTCCTGATTGCACAAACGGCGGCAGGCATTTTTCACGACGGCAAACGCCTCCGGCAGAATTTCATTCAACTTTGCGGCAAGTTCGTCATTGTCGGAAATTTTTGAAAGTTCCTCCTTCCATGCGGCGGTTTTTGCGCGCAGTTCGTCGTCGGAAATTGTTTGCAGCCCGGCTTCGAACTCGTTGATTTCACGGACCCGCGGCCAGAGTCTCTTGACTTCGCGGTCGTTTTTCGACCCGAAGACCAGTTTGAATAGATTAACCATGACAATTTGCCAAAATAGAACGGAAACGCTACGCGAGAAAACGCAAACCGTCAAAGTGAATCGCCGTCACAATTGTGACGGCGATTCGGGGACTGGGATGGGGAAATTTAAAAGCAGTTATGCCACGGCCACGAGCGGCGGGGAATTGTGGTTTTGACGGAACGCCGCGTTCGCGTTCGGAGGCGTGGCGTCGCGGACGATTACCGCAGCGCGTTTCGACGCCTCGGAGATCAGCCGCAAGTGCGGTTGCAACGCCGGGTCTTGCGCGTGCCGGATCAACAGCCGGTCGGCATAGCCCTGGACGATGGTGAGGATGTTGTTCAGTTCGTGAGCGATCACGGGCGCCATGTGCCGGGCAGGATCAAAATTTTCGTTCTGGGCCGCCGCGCCACCGCCCTGTTCGAGCGACGCCGCCATTTTTTTATAGATGGATTCGTAAGAAGACATTGTCACAAGAAAAGCAGTTTGCAGGCCAAAGTGTTGAAAGAAAAAAATCAATTTTCCCGAATTATTCCGCGTCGGAAATTCCGCTACGGCCGTCTTGAATCCCGATGAATTGGACAGCTTTGTTCCAAAGCGGGACAGCGGCAAATGGTACTGGTATTGTATCAACTTGAATTTTCGGTGGGGCGAGCGTCCTCGCGAGCCGGCTCGTCAGTAGCCTCGCCCCACCAAAACCAGCAACCGGCAAATCGCAGGCTGGCTTCTTTTTCGCGTCTGATTATCCTGTCCGGCAAATCGAAATGAACCTTGCGCTCGAATCACTCGGCCTCATCGCCGGCAACCGCACATTGCCGCTGGAATTCGCGCGGCAGGCGCGCGCGGCGGGCGTGAAAAAACTCGTCGCCGTCGCGTTTGAGAATGAGACCGATTCCGCGCTTGAAAAACTGGTGGACGAAATCGTCTGGCTGAAAGTCGGCCAGCTTTCAAAATTGATTTCCGCATTCACCGACCGGAACATTTCGCGATGCGTCATGGTCGGCCAGATCGCGCCGAAAAATCTTCACGACCTGTGGCCCGATTTGCGGACGGTGGGAATGCTGTTCCGGCTCAAGGAAAAGAACGCGCACACGATCTTTGGCGCGATAGCGGACGAGTTGAAAAAGGACGGCGTGGAATTGATTGAGGCGACGCCGTGGCTCAAGCCGCTCATGCCCAATTCCGGTTTTCATCTTGGCCCGAAACTTTCAGCCGAACAAAAAGCCGACGTTGAATTTGGTTTTCGGATAGGCAAGGAAGTTTCGCGTTTGGAAATCGGCCAGACGGTCGTCGTGAAACGCGGAACGGTTCTCGCCGTCGAAGCGTTTGAAGGCACGGACGAATGTCTCGCGCGCGGCGGCGAACTGGCGGGCAGGGACGGCGGCGCGGTCGCCGTCAAGGTCGCCAAGGTGGGACACGACATGAGGTTCGACATCCCGTGCATCGGGTTGCGCACATTGGAGACGTGCGCGGCGTCCGGCGTGGCCGTGCTCGCGCTCGAATCCGGCCGGACGCTTTTGCTGGAACAGGAAACTTGCGCGCAGTTTGCGAAGAAGAATAAAATCTCGCTCACGACAATCTGATGAAAAGACAATTAAAAATGAAAACTCAATTCAAAAATCCGATTAACAAATTTGCGCCTATTTTTCTAATCTTGATAAGCACGTTCATTTTGGGCTTCGGATGCAATACATCGAAGCCAACTCCCGATCCGCTGGCTGGTTGGAAAATGGATTTTCATGAACAACCAAGCCAAGCTATTGAAAAAGATTATCACGATTACATCCAAAAACTTCCACCTAAACAAAAAGGGCCTGCTGGCAGCGTTCATTTCTTTGAAGATGGAACTGGTCGGCACGCCGTTAGCATTGAAGTGTTTGAAAATAATGATAATGCTTCTTGGCAGCATGTTCTTATTTATGACAAAGAGGATAAACGGATCAATGTAATAAGATATGGGTATCGCAGGTATCAGAGTTAAATAATTTTACCAATGCTCACATCACACGAACTCCTCGGATTCATGTCGCCCGCGCTGGCGAACGACATTTTGAATTTCGCCTACGAATCGGACAAGCCGACTTACAAGGCCACGCTCAACGGCGTCGCGGAGGCGCGCAAAGTCCGCGCGGTCTTTCTGGAGCGCCAGCCGCGCGCGCAACGTCACGCGACGATGATCGCGACACTTTCCCGTCCGGGACTCGACGTCGTTGCGGGCGGACTCATCCGCGCGTGGCTTGTGAAACAGCAGAAGCAGTTGCTCGTGGATTTCCTGAACGCGCTCGGCATCCAGAACAAGGACGGCGTCGTGGACGACCTGCCCGCGACGGTGGACGACGCAAAATTAAAATCGGCGGTCGAGTCGTTGCTCGCGAAACATCCGCCGGAAATCGTGGCCGTTTATCTGAACGCGTTCAACGACATGAACGAGGCAAGCTGGCCGAACCTGAAGACGATGCTGGAAGGCGACGCGCGTTTGCAGCTCGGCGCGCATTCGTGAATCAAAATCCTTCACCGGCTTTCCATTCCCGCGCAAACAAAACTTTCATGAAAAATCCAAATTGTTTCTCACCAGCCGGAAACCAAGGACGCCTGTCCTTTCTCGCCAAACTGTGCGCGGCCATGACGGCTTGTTTGTTGTGCTGTCTTTCGCCGGCGTTGGCGGATCAGACCGTTGACCTCAAGGGCGACGCGGGCGGCAAACGCTTCGACGGCATCGGCGCGGTGAGCGGCGGCGGGGCGACGTCGGTTTTGCTGAAGGATTATCCCGAACCGCAGCGCAGCCAGGTTTTGGATCTGCTCTTCAAGCCCAGGTTCGGCGCGTCCATGAGCGCGCTGCTGGTCGAAGTTCCGGGCGACGGAAATTCCACGCAAGGCTCCGAGCCGAGCCACATGCACGCGAAGGATGATTTGAATTTCAGCCGCGGCTACGAGTGGTGGTTGATGAGCGAGGCCAAAAAAAGAAATCCCGACCTCTCGCTCGACGCCTGCGCGTGGGGCTGTCCCGGCTGGGTAGGCAACGGCAATTTCTGGTCGCAGGACATGTGCGACTATTACGTCAAATGGGTCCAAGGATTGAAATCAGTTTACGGTTTGGACCTGGACGCGATCGGTTGCCGCAATGAAAAGGGCGTCAACGAGAACTTCGCCAAAAAATTCCGCGCCGCGCTTGACGCCGGCGGGTTGGAAAAAGTCAGGCTTCACGGCTTTGACAACTGGGGGAAGACGAAATTCGACTGGACGAAGGACATGACGAATGACGTGGTGTTGCGCAAGGCGGTGGCCATCATCAGCAACCACACCATGACGGAGGTCCCGACGCCCGAAGCCGTGCAACAGCTCGCCGCCTCGCTCGGCAAACCTATCTGGAACAGCGAGGAACACATCTACAAAAAGGGTTTCGATTGTGAGATCAGCCTCGTGCAATCGTTCAATGACAACTTCATCCGCAGCGGCGTGACGAAAATCCTGAACTGGTATCTCGTCGGCTCCGTTTATCCGATGGAATCTTATTCGGAAGACCCGCCCGCCATGATCGCGAATTCGCCGTGGAGCGGAAATTATCACACCCGCGAAGTGTTGTGGGGCTACGCGCACTACGGACAATTCTCGAAGATCGGCTGGCAATATCTCAACGGCGCTTGCGGCAAACTCGATGACGGCGGCACGTTCGTCACCCTGAAATCGCCGGGCAAGGATTACAGCGTCATCATCGAAACCAAGGACGCCACGTCCGTCCAGAACGTCACCTTCAACGTCAGCGGCGGTTTGTCCACCGGCAAACTCTGCGTGTGGCGCAGCGACGCGAAGGAACAATTTGTCCGACTCGACGACATCAAACCGAAAAACCATTCCTTCACCATCGCGCTCGATCCGGACGCGGTCTATTCCATCTCCACGACCACCGGCCAGCAGAAGGGTTCGTTCGCTGACATTCCTGCCGAACAAAAATTTCCGTTTCCGTATTACGAAACGTTTGACGAGTATTCTTCGCCAAAGCAATTCGGTTATCTGCCGCATTACACGGCGGACATCGCCAGCGTTTTTGAAATCGCCGAACGCCCGGACAAGACCGGAAAATGTCTACGACAGGTCGTCAGCCGAAAGCCGCAAAGCTGGGCACCCGAATGGATGCCTTACACGATCATCGGCGACGAACACTGGCAGGATTACGAAGTCAGCGCCGATATTTATCTGGACGATGGCGGCTGGGCCGGCGTCATGGGCCGCGTCAACAACGTCGGCGACGGTTACGGGTGCGCGCCCAAAGGATACTATTTGCGGCTGGCCGCGGACGGCACTTGCAGTCTGGTCGCCATCAACGGGAAGGCAGGCCCGGTGGATTTGGGCGATAAGGAGCATCAAGAAGCGCTTCGTCTTGCCGGCGATACCGGCGAAAAAGGTGAAAAGCAAATGGTGGCCGGCATCGTCAAAGACTTTTCCACGAACCAATGGCACAACGTGAAGCTGCAATTTTCAGGCGAGACCATCACCGGCTTCGTGGACGGCGCGCAGGTTTTCACCACCACGAATAATTTGTCTTCCCACGGCATGGCCGGTCTTGTCACGGGCGATAATAAAACCAGAAACACCGCCTGCTTCGACAATCTCCTGATCAACGCCGTCGGTGCCGCGACTCCGCAACCAACGCTGTTCACCAAGAATCAATCCCCGATCTATAAACCTTGAAGAGCACCGGGATGTTTGACCGCGCATCCGTTATTTTTGAAATCACCTGATGCTTCCGAAATGCACGTCCTCCGGCACGCCCGGTTCGTCGAGTACTTGGATCATCGTCAGCGGGCCGAGATCGGGATTTGTCCATGAACGCAGCGCCCACGCGATTTTTTTGTCCGGCGTGATTTCCAAAGCCTGGACGGGCGCGGTGGCCGGATCAATCTTGCTGTTCCACTCGTTGACCCAATTGTTGACCAGCGTATTGCCGTTTGGCAATCGCGCCGCGAGCTGCATCTGGGTGAATCTGTAATCCGGCGCGTCGGCGGGCGTGAATTCCCAGACCGTCTCGCCTGCGGGATTTATTTCGCGCACCACCTTGCTGCAAACCAGCGTGTCGCCGTTTTTCAGGCGCACGGCCGACCAGACGCCCGGCGCGGACGCCGACCAGACGGCTTTTCCGCTCTCGTCGTATTCGACGACCTTTCCCATGTCCATGTGCGCGACCAGATAAGTCCCCGCATCCGTCAGGCGCGCGTGGCGGAACTGGCCGTGCGTGCTGTTGGTTTTGCCGACGGCCAGCGGGATTTCCTTTTCCATCTCGCCGTTTGCGATGTTGGCCACAAACAATTCCGGCTCCGGCCCGTTCTGGATGAAGATGACGTGGTTGGTCCCGATCATCTGCGCGGTATGGATCTCGCACTTGGGCGGAGCGTCATGATTCCAGAGGATTTTTTTATCCGGCGAGATGAGCGTCACGCCGAATTGATGCGCGAACAGGATGTTTCCGTTCGAGAGCAGTGTGGCGTCGCTGATCTCGCCCCTGCCGGTGGCGTCGTTGTAAGACCAGACGACTTTTCCGCCGCGCACGATATACATGTCGCGCGTCTTGGCTTCGCCGGAGCAGAAAAAATCATGCTGCGCCAGGCCGTTGCCCGGCAAAATCGCCGGCATGGCCGGCTTGTTGGTGACGGCAACGGCGAAATTGCTGGCGACAGGGTTGTTTGTGGCGGTGGCAAATTTAACTTCATCGCCAGATGCCACGACGCGCGCCAAAGCAACGCTTGCGATCAAACAAAATGCGAATGGACTTTTATTTCTGGTCATGGTCGTAAAAGGGCTGGCTGGAATCGTAGTGCCCGGCATCTTTTCCGCAATCGCAAAAATGAACCGCTGTTTTTTCATCGACAAAAATTCTCGCGCTGTTGGGCTTTGCTGCTATCGTGTCCGCGCACTTTTGATTTATGGAACCTCAAGCTGACATCGCACTCATCGGACTGGCTGTCATGGGCCAGAATCTCATCTTGAACATGAATGATCACGGCTTCACGGTCGCGGCTTTCAACCGCACCGTGGCCAAGGTGGACGAATTTCTCGCGGGCGCGGCCAAAGGCACAAAAGTCATCGGCGCACATTCGCTTGAGGAAATGGTTTCGCTGCTGAAAAAACCGCGCCGCGTGATGCTCATGGTCAAGGCCGGGCCGCCCGTGGACGAATTCATCGAGCATCTGCTGCCGCTCCTCGAATCGGGCGACATCATCATTGACGGCGGCAATTCGCTTTTTGAAGACACCGCGCGCCGCGTGAAACTGGTTGAGTCGAAAGGTTTGCTTTATGTCGGCACGGGCGTGAGCGGCGGCGAAGAAGGCGCGCGCAACGGCCCGAGCATCATGCCCGGCGGTTCGCCCGCCGCATGGCCTCACGTCAAAAATATTTTCCAATCCATCGCCGCAAAAGTGGACGGCGCACCGTGCTGCGACTGGGTCGGCGAAGTCGGCGCGGGTCATTACGTCAAGATGGTCCACAACGGCATTGAATACGGCGACATGCAATTGATCGGCGAGGCTTACAACATTTTGAAAAACGGCCTCGCCCTGTCCAATGACGAAATGGAAAAAGTTTTCACCGAATGGAACACGGGCGAACTGGATTCGTATTTGATCGAAATCACGCGCGACATTCTCGCTTACAAAGATACCGATGGCCAGCCGCTCGTCGACAAGATTCTCGACACCGCCGGCCAAAAGGGCACCGGCAAATGGACGGTGCAAAACAGCGCGGAGTTGGGAATTCCAATCACGCTGATCACTGAAGCGGTTTACGCGCGCTGCGTTTCCGCGTTGAAGGACGAGCGCGTGAAGGCGGCGAAAAAATTGAAAGGACCGAAGCCGCTTTTGCCGCAATCAAAAAAACCGGAGGCGAAAAAAGAATTCATCGCGAACGTGCGCGACGCGCTATACGCCTCGAAAATTATTTCTTACGCGCAAGGTTACATGCTTCTGCGCACGGCGGCGGCGGAATACAAATGGAATCTCAATTACGGCGGCATCGCTCTCATGTGGCGCGGCGGTTGCATTATCCGCTCGCGATTCCTCGGCAAGATCAAGGAAGCGTATGATAACAATCCGAAGCTGGTGAATTTGCTGCTCGACGATTATTTTCGCGGCGAAATCAAACGCTGTCAGAAGGGCTGGCGCACTGCGATTGCCGCTGCCGTCAAGCGCGGCATTCCGGTTCCCGCGTTCAGCACGGCAATTTCCTTTTTCGACGGCTATCGCAGCGCGAATCTGCCGGCGAACCTATTGCAGGCGCAGCGCGATTATTTCGGCGCGCACACTTATGAGCGCATTGACAAGCCGCGTGGCGAATTCTTCCACACCAATTGGACCGGCAAAGGCGGCACGACGGCGAGCGGCAGTTACAACGTTTGATTGATTTGATGGTTCACTGTGACCAACTTTGATTCAAAGGAACGTCGTGCGGAAAAATTTCTATCGCGGCATTCCTTTTGGTTGGGGCTGGCGCTGGTCGGGCTGGTTTTTGTTACTGCCACTGTGCTGACCTGGCGCAAATGGCCGGACATACTGGTTGATTTCGGAACGCAACTTTACATTCCATGGCAATTGTCGGAGGGCGCTGTTTTATATCGCGATTTGTTTTATTTCGCGGGCGGTCCATTTTCACAATATTTTAACGCACTGCTTTTTCATGTTTTCGGGGTTTCATTCCTGGTGATCATCATTTCAAACCTCACCATCGTGACATTGATGTTGTTGGTGATTTACAACCGTTTTGCCGAGGCGGCAAGCGTGGGAACATCCGTGATGGCGTGCTTGGGCGTCATCTTGGTATTTGCCTTTGCCCAATACATACCTATCGGAAATTATAATTATATCTCGCCGTATTCACACGAGGCTCTGCATGGATTGGCTTTTTCCATTTTTGCCGTTGTGCTGTTGTCCGCATGGGTAAGGAGACCGCGTTTACGCTGTGCGATGGGAGCGGGATTTTTCACCGGACTGGTGTTCCTGACCAAGCCAGATACGTTTGCCGCATTAATTTTATGTGTGACGTCGGCATTCATTCTTTTTTACCTAATCCATCGGCAAGTCCGCTTAATCTTCAAGTCCGGGGTTGTCTTTTCATTGGCGGCGTCAATGCCATTGATAGGTTTTTTTTTATTTTTCATGCGCGTTGAAAATTGGCGCGAAAGTTTGCGGTCAATTTGTTTTGGCTGGGTGCCGCTATTCCACCCGGCCATTGCTGCCAATGCGTTCTACAGATGGAGCTCTGGATTGGATCAACCAGCCTTTCATCTGGCTGAGATGATGCGATTTTCCATAATCTTGGTCGCCATCATCGCATTTTATGCGTTAGGGTTCCGATTTTCGGCGCGATGGCAATTGCGACGGGGACATTCGCAGTGGGCATTCTGGTTGCTGCTGATGGTTCCAGCGTTAGTTCTGGCTTTGAGATTCAATTGGGTATTGTGTGGCGGGGTTCTGCCGCTGCTTTGTTTGTCCAGCGTTCTCCTGATTGCATGGAACTATCGCAAACTTTCTGCAGAGAAGGACGCCGCATTCCCGCTTTTGTGGAGCATATTTGGTTTAGCATTGCTGGCCAAACTCGGATTATTCGTTCGCATCTGGCAATACGGTTTTGCTTTGGCGATGCCCGCCTTCGTCAGTGCGATCTATCTGCTGCTCTGGTTGTTGCCGAAATTATTTTCGGAAAAACTCCATGTTCCACCGCTTCCCTTCCGCTTCCTGACCAGCTTGGTGCTGCTAATCGGATTTGCATCTCTGGCGAACATTTCGCAAGCGCTTTATGACATGAAACATCTGGCGATTGGTACGGGTGGTGATCGGATTATGACTTACGGTCCGCATATCAATCCCGGTGAAGGTATGAAATCTGCACTGAATTGGATTGAAAAAAATGTTCCGCCGGATGCAACTCTGGCCGTGATTCCCGAAGGCGTTACCTTGAATTATCTAAGTCGCCGCGTTAATCCGACTCCATGTCTGTTCTGGGATCCCAACGTCATGGCGTTATTCGGCCAAAAAGAAATGACCACCGCTTTTGAGAAGGCCGCGCCCGACTACATTTGCATTGTCGAAAGAGAAACTGACGATTTGGGTGTCGGTTACTTTGGTCATTCACCCGGTTATGGTGAAGACGTGATGCGCTGGATAGAACAAAATTACGAACAAGCTGTGCTCATTGGCAATGAACCGCTCACGGACGGCCGATTCGGTGTAAAAATTTTGAAACGGATGGCCGATTATAATAAATTGACGGAAACAAAATAACATACGAACTGGACCGGCAAAGGTGGCACGACGGCGAGCGGCAGTTACAACGTTTGATTCCATCAAAGATTCGGAACTGAAAATTTTGCTTTTCAAATTTTGCGCAGGCAGGTTGAATGTCCGCCATCCACATTTAACAGTTGATTATTATGAAACTCAAAAAAATCGTTCCGGCAATTTTCGTCGCTTTGTTTTTCGGTGCAAATCTGGTTTTGGCCGATTCAACCGACCTCGGGATTTTTTCCGGCCAGCAGGACGTCGGCAATGTCGCCAAGCCCGGCGCGCTGGATTTTGATCCGACGAATGGCGAATATACCATCGCGGGCGGCGGCGAAAACATGTGGTTCACCAACGACGCGTTTCATTACGTCTGGAAAAAAATTTCGGGTGATTTCACGTTGGCGGCGGACATACGCTGGATTGGCACGAACGGCAATCCGCACCGCAAAGCGTGCCTGGTCATCCGCCAATCGCTCGACGCAAATTCGGCTTACGCGGACGTTGCGTTGCACGGCGCCGGGCTGACGGCGCTGCAATATCGCGAAACGGACGGCGATACGACCCATGAAATCCAGTCGAACATTTCGGCACCCGAGCGCGTGCAAATTGAAAAGCGCGGTGATTACATTTCCATGTTTGTCACTTCGGCTGAAGGGCTGCTGAGTCCGGCGGGTGCGCAATATAAGATGCAACTCAAAGAGCCGTTTTATGTCGGACTTGCCGTTTGCGCGCATGATAACAAAACCATCGAACGCGCGGTTTTTTCAAATGTTGTGCTGAACACGGCCTTGCGAGCTCTTAATCGCGAGACGAACGTTGAAAGCACGCTGGAGACGATCTCCGTGGCTTCGACCGACCGCAGCGTGGTTTATCACACACGCAGCCGCATCGAAGCGCCGAACTGGTCGCGCGACGGAAATTTTTTCCTCTATAACAGCAACGGACGGATTTACAAATTGCCTGTGACCGGCGGCAACCCGGAATTACTGGACACCGACGGCGAGATTCAATGCAACAATGACCACGGCCTTTCGCCGGACGGAAAATACCTGGCCATCAGCGACCAGACGATGATGGACGGCCAGTCGCGCATCTTCGTGCTGCCGGTTTCCGGCGGCAAACCGCGCCAACTGACGATAAAATCGCCGTCGTATTGGCACGGCTGGTCACCCGATGGAACAACCTTGGCTTACTGCGGCGAACGAACCAATGAATTCGACATCTACACGATTCCAGCCAAGGGCGGCAGGGAAAAGCGGTTGACTACCGCACCCGGTCTGGATGACGGCCCGGATTATTCGCCGGACGGACAATACATTTACTTCAATTCCGAACGCACCGGCTCGATGCAAATCTGGCGGATGAAGCCCGACGGTTCGGATCAGGAGCAGGTCACTTCGGACAATTACAACAACTGGTTCGCACATCCGTCACCCGACGGCAAGTGGATCGTCTTTATTTCGTATGCCAAAGGCGTGAATGGCCATCCCGCAAATCAGGACGTGATGCTCCGGCTCATGTCGCTTCCGGACGGAAAAATCCGCGTCCTCGCGAAATTGTTTGGAGGACAGGGGACGATCAACGTTCCGTCATGGTCGCCGGACAGCAAAAACATCGCGTTCGTCAGTTACCAAAGAATTTTTCCGTGAGTTTCAAATTGTGAGAAAATATCTCGTTGAATTCATCGGCACATTTTTTCTCGTGTTCACCGTCGGCATGACGGTCATTGATCCCGGCATCGGCGGTCTTGCGCCGCTGGCCATCGGTTCGGCGCTGATGATCATGGTATATGCGGGCGGCCACGTTTCCGGCGGTCATTACAACCCTGCGGTCACACTCGCCGTGTGGCTGCGCGGACGGTGTCCGGTTTCGGACGTGCCCGGTTACTGGATTTCGCAAATCGCCGGTGCATTCGCGGCCTCATGGCTGGCGATTTATCTCAAAGGCAATCCAATCGTCACGCCTGCGGAAATAAAAATCGTTCCCGCGCTCGCCGCGGAATTGGTCGGAACGTTCGCGCTCGCTTACGTTGTGTTGAACGTCGCCACAGCCAAAGCCACGGCGGGAAATTCTTTTTACGGTCTTGCCATCGGCTTCACGGTCGCGACGATGGCCTTCGCGCTCGGCGGCGTCTCCGGCGGTGCGTTCAATCCTGCCGTTGCCACCGGCATCACCGTCATGCATTTGGAGAAAACAGCGAACCTGTGGATTTATCTCGTTGCCAACTTCGCCGGAGGCGCGCTCGCCGCCGTGACCTTCAAGTTCATCAATCCCGAAGACAAATAATGCCGCCGTCGGTACGAAAAAACTTTTCATTTTCACGCAGTCTGTTTTAGTGAATTCCATGAAATCCAACCTCCGGCTTTTATCAGCCATCATGACAGGGGCATTTTTGTTTTTTATACTCGCCGCCGCGCACTCCGATTCCGTCAGCAAAGCGACCATCGGCTTGCAACTCTATAGTCTACGCAATCAACTGGCGGCGGACGTGCCGGGCACGCTCGACGAGATAAAAAGTTGGGGCATCACGAATGTCGAATTGGCGGGCACATACAGCCTCACGCCGGAACAATTCAAGGCGCAGCTCGATGCGCGCGGCTTCAACGCCATCAGCGGACATTTCCCGTATGATCGTTATCGCGATGATGTGGAAGGTGTCGCGCGCGACGCGAAAATTCTCGGACTTAAATACGTCGGTTGCGCGTGGATTCCCCACGACGATGGCAAGCCGTTCGATGAAAAAACGTGCCGCGAAGCCATCGCCGTCTTCAATCACGCGGGCGAAGTGCTCGCGCAGCACGGATTGAAATTTTTTTATCATGCGCATGGTTACGAATTTCAACCCTACAAGGACGGAACATTGTTTGATTTGATGATGAGCGAAACGAATCCGAAATTTGTGAGTTATCAAATGGACGTGTTTTGGATTGTGCATCCCGGCCAGGATCCGGTGAAGCTGCTCGAAAAATACGGCCGGCGCTGGCAGCTCATGCATCTCAAGGGAATGCGCGACAGCACGCCGACCGGCCTGCTGACCGGCCATTCCTCCGTGACGAACGACGTGGCGGTCGGCACGGGCAAAATTGATTACGCACCGATTTTGAAGGCGGCGAAAAAAACCGGCGTGAAATGGTATATCATCGAGGACGAATCCCCGCTGTCGGAACAACAAGTCCCACAGAGCTTTCATTATCTCGAAACGATCAAGTGAGCCCGGCCGCGAACTTTCTCCGTGCGCACGCCGACGGAGTTTTATTGTTGGTGAAACTCCAGCCGCGCGCTTCAAAGAATGAAATCGGCGAACCGCACGGCAACGAATTGAAAATCAAGGTCACTGCGCCGCCGGTGGAAGCGGCGGCGAACGAGGCGTTGATCAGGTTGCTCGCGGAAAAATTGGATTGCGCCCGCAATCGGATTGAATTGGCTGGAGGCTACAAATCGCGGCACAAGGCCGTCCTGCTTCACGGTTTCACGCCCGAACAGATTCTCGAAAAACTTCCGGCGTAATTTTTGTCACCTCTTCGCACTTTCCTGCCACTGATGCGACGATATGATGACAACCAGAATGATGTCCGTGGCGGCACATGACGATGCTGAATTGGTCAGCGAAAGCCTTGCCGGCAATCGCGACGCCTTCGGGCAGATCGTCGCGCGCTATCAATCGCTTGTTTGTTCGCTGGCTTACAGCGCGACGGGCAGCTTGAGCCAGAGTAAAGACGTGGCGCAGGAGACTTTTCTGACCGCGTGGAAACAACTCACCGGATTGCGCGAACCGGAAAAATTGCGCGCGTGGCTCTGCGGCATCGCGCGGAATCATGATGGGCTTGATGACGTTGTTCTTTTTCAACCGTCAACAATATCTGGCACAAGCAAGTTCGGAGGTTTCACGCATCGCATCGCCGACAGAAGCTTTCACATTCAATCTGGTCGTGGTGCTGGCCTATGCCGTCTTCATCGGAATCCTTATCTGGAAACGTAAAGGCGAATTTCGGTCCAGATCACTGAAATGAAAGCGGCATCAAATTTGCCTAGCCAGTTCTTCCGTCGGATAAGTCCAGACACGCCAAACAAATTAAATCAGCTTAAGATAGCCGCGCGAATGTTCTCGTCCAAAAGCCCGTGAGCCGGAATTTTTCCGGCCAGTTCCTCCGCCGGATACGTCCAGATTTCCGCGAGCGTCGGATGATAATGCGGCGTCGCCGCGAGTTCATGGACGGTCATGTGCCTCGACATGGCGACGACAATTTCATGGATGAGTTCGCCGCCCAGCGGACCGACGCATTCGCCGCCGAGAATCTTTCCTGATTTCGCGTCGGCCAGCAATTTCACAAAACCGTCCTTCGCTTCCATGAGCAGCGATTTGCCGTGGTCGTTGAACGGATAACTCGCCGCGAGGAATTTTATTCCGCGCGCCTTCACTTCGTTTTCCGTCAGGCCGACGAACGCGACTTGCGGTTCGGTGAACACAATCGCGATCAGCCGCCTGTAATCCATCCGGCGTGGCGATCTTGGCTTGGCGATGTTATGCGCGGCGATTTCGCCTTGCTGCACTGCGATGTGAACGATCTCATGCGGCCCGGTGCAATCGCCGGCGGTGAAAATATGCGGTGCGGAAGTTTGCATTTTGGAATTCGTGATGATGCGGCCGCTTTCAGTTTTCACTCCGGCTTTTCCCAAATCCAGCGAAGCCGTGTTTGGAACGCGACCGAGCGCGAACAGAATTTCTTCCGCCGAAACAGAAATAGTTTTTCCATTTTGCTCGAACAAAACCGTTTTCAATTTTCCGCTACGCTTTGCGTCCACGAGTTTTGTTTTCGTAAAGACTTTGATTCCTTCGCGCCGGAAAACTTTTTCAATTTCAATCGCGGCGTCGGTGTCGAATTCCTTCAAAATATGCCCGCTGCGCTGGACGAGCGTGACCTTGACGCCGAAGCGCGTGAAGAATTGCGCGAATTCGCACGCAATCGCCCCGCCACCAAGGATGATGAGCGACTTAGGCAGCCTCTTTAGCACCAGCGCGTCGTCGCTCGTGATGAAGCTGACCTTGTTGAGTTGAGGAAGCGGCGACGGCGCTACACTTGAGCCGGTGGCGATGACGAAATTTTTCGCCGTCAGTTTTTTGCCGCTGCTCAATAGAACCGAATGCGCGTCCAAAAATTTTGCGTTAGCGCGGATGAATTTGAATTTTCCGGTGTTGAGCTGCTGCACGCGGAAATCGGCAAAATCTTTTATCTGCGCATTTTTTCGTGCCATGACTTTGGCAAAGTCGAAGGAAACTTTTCCGGCGCGCACACCCCATGTTTCCGCGTGTTCGGCGAGATGTTTCACTTCCGCTGCGTAAAGCAACGCTTTCGTCGGCATGCAGCCGCGCAGGATGCACAATCCACCGACTTCCTTGCCGCCTTCGATGACAACCGTTTTCAATCCTGCGCCCGCCGCCGTGCGCGCCGCCGCGTAGCCACCGCTGCCGCCGCCGATGATCACCACGTCATAATTGAATGATTTGCTCATTTCCGTGTCAGAACATGAACGGCCTTTGTGCCGCTGGCAAGTTCGCACGGGAATTTTTGCACGGAACTTTGCAAACGCAACGGGTTTTAATCCAAAAGCAATTCTGTCCTCGTCAATATCAACGGAACAATTATGAAAAAAATACTCGGCCTATGTTTTCTCGCGTCGGCAACGGTGGCGTTCGCGCAGCCATCGCTCACCATTTACAACCAGAACTTTGCCGTCGTGCGCGATTCCGTGCCACTCGATTTGCAATCCGGCGTCAACAATGTCCGTTACACCGGTGCGACGGCGCAAGTCGAGCCGGACTCGGTGATTTTGCGCGACCCGAACGGAGAACATTCGCTGCAAATCCTGGAACAAAATTATCGCAATGATCCCGTCTCGCAGGAATTGCTGCTGTCGCTCAACGAGGGCAGGACGATTGATTTTGAAAACATCCGCACGAAGGACAACACGCAGACGCGCGAAATCATTCCCGGAAAGATCGTCCGCAGCGGCTACGTTCCCGGCGGCGGGGCGCAGCAGCCGATCATCGAAGTGGACGGCAAGCTGCAATTCAGTCTGCCCGGCCAGCCGCTGTTTCCAGATTTGGGCGACGGCACGGTTTTGAAACCGACGCTCAACTGGCTGTTGCAATCCGACACGCCGGGAAAATTCGACGCGGAAGTCGGTTACGTCACCGGCGGATTTGACTGGAGCGCGAGTTACAATCTTGTCTCGCCGGAAAAAGGCGACAACGTGGATTTGGTCGGCTGGATAACGATGAACAACCAGAGCGGAAAAACTTTTGAGAACGCGAAAATAAAATTGATGGCCGGGGACGTGAATAAAATCCAGCCGCAAAATCATGCGTTCGCCATCAATGGAGCAATGAGATTTGCAATGCAAGATGCCGCCGGAGCTCCCGCCGTCACCGAAAAGGCCTTCGACGAATTTCATCTTTATTCCATCGCGCGCCCGACGACGCTATACGACCGCGAGACGAAGCGGGTTGAATTTGTCCATGCCGAAAGAGTTTTTGCGCCGACGATTTACGTTTATGACGGCGCGGCGGACTATCAATTTTACGGACTGAACTACGACCAGAATTACGGCACGGAAGGCAACAAAAAAATCTGGGTCAAGCGCGAGTTCGTGAACGCAGAGACGAATCATCTCGGCATCGCGCTGCCGGCGGGCAAGCTGCGGTTTTACCGCCGCGACGACGACGGCCAGTTGCAATTCGTCGGCGAAGACACGATTGACCACACGCCGCGAAACGAAACGATCCGCGTCACGACTGGAAACGCTTTTGATCTGGTCGGTGAGCGCAAGCAGACGAATTTCCGCGTGGAAACGGGCGACAAATGGATGGACGAATCGTTTGAAATCAAACTTCGCAACCGCAAAAAAGACGCGCCGGTGGAAATCCGCGTCGTCGAGCATCTTTATCGCTGGAGCAACTGGGAGATCACGGCCAAGTCCGACGACTTCAAAAAGACCGACGCGCAGACGATCGAGTTCCGCGTGCCGGTGAAACCGGATGAGGAAAAGACCGTGACCTACACCGTGCATTACTCGTGGTGACTTTTTTGGAAATTCAAATTATCATCCGCGCATGAGCGAAATCATTTATCCGCGCAGCCCGCGCGAAACGATGGACGGCTGGAGTTATCTGCCGCGTTACATTGACAAAATCCGCCTGCATCTGGCCGGAAAACTTCACGCCGATTATCAGGAAAATCTCGGCAAGGCTTTTGACGGGATGTGGCTCAAAGCCGCCGGACTGACACATGAACAATTTGTTGAGGTCGTGAAAAAATCCGTGACCGACGGCGAAGTGTACGACTGGGTTCGCAAGAACGTGAAAAAATCTCCGGCGGAAAAAGCCGCGCACTGGAAAGATGTTTTAAGCCGCCCGTTGCCTGACAACGCAGAAGCCGTCGCGCGTTTGAAAATGCGGAAAGAGCAAGCCGGAATCGCCCACCGCGACGACATTAAAACCTTCGTGGATATGCTTGATGCGGACGAAAAGCGTCTGTAGTCGCCACGAAATTTTCCTTCAACCTTGATCTATCTTGCGCGACCGCACCATGTGCAGGTGTAGACGCCGCGGGAATCCAGAACAAAGGTGGATTTGACGGAGGCGGAATTGCAGCAACTGCAAGTGGCTTTGAAAATTCCAAGTATGGGAGGGACGCAAAGAACTTCCCGGCCGCAAAAGGCGCAAACAACACGGTCTTCTTTTATCAGAAAATCAATGTTGTCCTTGGTCGAGCATTTGCAGGCCAAATCGGCTAAGGTTCCACGCAACGAGTGGGAAAGTCCACTGACAACGTGTTCCCGAGGCGTCTGATTCGTTTGCTGGATGGCTGCGCTGTGTGCCATAAACATTCACAAATTCCGTGACTGTCTAACTCCGCTCGCCTGCATTGATAGTTTTCTGCGATTCCAAATGAAATTGTAAAACAAAACCGGTTTTACAACTTCCCGCTCCGACAGATTTCTCCGGCTGGTGCACATAGTAAATATCAAATCCAATTTTGTCAATGATTCGTTCGCTTTTGTTAATAACTTTTGAAAATTGTTAATAACTTTTAAAAATTTTTTTCTTTTTGGGCGAATTGTGAATATCTCGCTCGCCTGTGAATAATATAGGCCTGTCTGTTAGCAAGTTGTGGCCAATTGTGGATAGTAAATCGTTGTAAAAATTGCGGTTCTGAACGAAAAAGGTGGTACGAAAAAAAGCCCGCAGTTACTTAAGAATCTTAAGAATCGAATTAGTAAGGCAGGCGTTGGAATCGGGTAAAAATTTAGCAGTCTGATACCTATGGAATACATGGTTAAAAGTGAAAAAACAGAGGATCGCAACGGCCTTTGGACGTCGGTTTTCACTCAAAACGACACCCAAAATGAAGTTGATGCCGATACTGTTTCGAGCAGTCAAATCACTTGCTGCGGGGATCTGTTAAAACCCTTTTGGCTTGATGACGGACGCCTTGTCAGCGTGTGCAACACTTGCGGTCAGAAGTTTACGGACAATACGCAAGTGCGATATGGCGGATCGCCTTGGATTGGCGTTGATCTTGACGGAACTCTGGCTCGCGACCTTGGCAACAGGCGTGGGGATGAAATAGGCGCTCCCATAAAGCCGATGCTCCTACGCGTAAAGCAATGGACTGCCGAGGGGCACACGGTAAAAATTTTCACGGCTCGCGCGTCGTCGCCCAGACAGGTTGCGGCGATAAAGAAGTGGCTCGTCAAGCACGGACTGCCGAATTTGGAAGTAACCAACGTCAAGGATCACCGGATGATTGAATTGTGGGATGATCGTTGTGTGCAGGTGGCTCCCAATTCGGGTGAACCGATCGGCAAAGGCGCGACACACAGACAAAAGGGACATCCGGTATCGCAGGACACAGGTTGGCGGGGAATATCGTTCCGATTTTTCAACCGGGCCATCAACCGGGCCAGAGTCGCACTGTTTTAACCATGTCCAATTTCCATCAACATAAATTTTTCGGCGCGGCAACTTTTGGAAAGTTGTCATGCGCCACGATGATGATTTCAGTCCCCACGCAAGCAGAATCAGAAGCGTTCGTGAACCCAACCCAACTTAAATGAAAAAATACATGGCAATGGCGGTGGCAAGTTTGATTCTGTCAAATGTTTCAAGCCAAGCCCAATTGAGCCTGAATTTTTCGAGCTCTCCTGGAGGACCACCTGCAGGAGGATCGACAATTCAATTCAATGGCACAAATTCGTCGTTCCAATTCAACATCGCATCCACGCCTTATAGCATTCCAAATCCTCCATTTGCGCCATTTGTTGTGAACTATTACGTCGGCAGTCAGTGGTCAATCACCAGTGAGACTGGCGGGACCGGCTCCGCGTTGAATCTGTTGGGTTGGGTGAACAGCAGCCCGTTCACCAACAGCCCCTTCAATTATGGCCCCATAGTAACTAATGGCATTGATGAGACCGCCAATGTTTTGGGGCCATTGGGCATGTTGCAAATCTATGATAACGCGGGGAATTTATTGACAGGCACTGTCGATTGGGAGCAGGTGGCAACCCATGGTTTCGGCGGAGCTATAAATGCGTCGTTGACCGTTAATATCACTAACTTGGTCTATCTTGGAAGCAATCCGGATTTACAGACTTTAGCTGCGGATAGTCCCGGGTCGATGGATTTGACTTTCCAATTTTCCCCGGGCATGACGCTGGGCGATCTTACATCGGGCCCCGGTCCGTATATGACTTCATACTCTGGCAGCCTCTCGGTTCCTGAACCGACGAGTCTTGGGCTTGGCGTGCTTGGTCTTGCTGCTTTGGCTGGCTTTAAAGGTTTGAAGCGAAAAAAGCGTTTTTAGATTCGGATTTATTACAGCAATAACAACTGCAACAAAAAACCTGACAAATTTTTGACTGGATGTCTCCGAAATTTTGACACGAGCTTGAAATGAAAGGAACCATGAAAACTATAAAAATTCTGGCCCTGATTTTTGCGTCGTCGCTATTGCTTCACTCGCAATCCAAGGCGGCAGACTTGACTTTTACGAATCAAGGCAAGGCCAATTTGCCCGATTTAACCGGGCTGTACATGGATGTGAACTACCACACAAACACCAGTCTTTTTCAAGCCATCGGGTACAGCACTCTATACACGGATAAAAACACGAATTATTTTGGTATCTATGATGAAGCCTTGGTTAACTACACCTTGACGGCATACATCACAAGCGCCGGAACGTTGACGAATGGAACGATATCAATCAGCGGCGATCCCGGCGGCTTCGCCGGTGGTGGACCTTCCGGTTATGGTTATGACACCAACCTGCTCACTGGCACTTTGATTACTGGAACGAGCGGTGTGGCCTTCGGATACGGCGATGGCGGCAATCAGATTTTTCAATTTCGTTTTGGTGTCACCGGCGGCATTTTAGCCAGTGCATTTGGCGGCATTGGTGCTCCCGGCGGGATCATTTTCACTGCAGAATTCGGCACGGGCGATCACGCATTTACCGGCATATGGACGAAGAACTTTGACAGTAATGGCACTCAAAATGGCGACATAGACACGTTTGCAGTGCCTGAACCTTCTCCGACTTTGCTCATGTTGGTTGCCGGCGGCGTGTGTGCAATGATGCATCGTTGCCGTCGAAATAAATCAGGCGCTCGACGCAGCTAGAAAATTCGTTTTAATTCAGAAGAATCAAATTGGACAATTAGTTCAGAAAGGAAGCGTTATGAAGAATCGTATAATGTGCGTTGTTCTGGCATTGGCGGGCATGACATTGGCGTCATCGTCATTTGCCAGCCTCTTGAATGTCGGCCTCACGTTCCCGAAGATCGGTTATGTGAGTCAAACGGCCTTCGCCGTCAATTACACGGCCTCGAACCAACTTTATACTGTCAGCGCGACGCCATCAACGGTGTTGTTCGCCAACGCACAACCACCTCGGGTAATTACTGGCGCACACAGCCTCAAAATCCAGATTCAGGTGGATAACACCGGCGCTCTGGTGGGAAGTGCGCCCGGTGATGGTGGCAACGATTTGGTTTTAACCGGAACGGTAACAATGGGGACAAACATTTATTCGGGCGTGCTGTTGACGGGACAAGTGTTTGGATTCGGCTTTCTGGAAAGTGGAGCGACTGATTTGTATGATTTCCGGTTCACACCCACAGGCGGTGCGCTTGCCGGATTGTTTTGCGGGGATGTCAGTGTTCAACTCGTAAGCGAAGCCTCGACGTTTAACAATGATTTCACAGTGAGTTTCAATGGTTCCGCCAAGGGTACGATTGGTTCGGAAGACACCACCCCGCCGACAATCGTTTGTCCATCGGATATCACAGCCCAATGTCATTATACCAACGGATTGGCCGGAGCATATGTCAGTTATCCCACGCCGGTGGTGACGGACAATTGTGACCCAAATCCGACGGTGGTTTGCACTCCGCCTTCGGGTAGCTTCTTCGCCCTGCCGCCGCCGCCCGCCAGCTCGACCAATTATGTGGTGACTTGCGTGGCTACGGATGCGTCCGGCAACACGAATATCTGCACCTTCAACATCATCGTTCAGGACATGAAGGCACCGCAGTTCACGGATACGAACAATCCAGTGGTTCAGTGCGGGGCAGGCGGAGGCCAAATAATTCTGACCAACGATTCGGGCAATTGCTATGCGACATTAACATTCCCGATACCCACGGCAACAGATTGCTGCGCAGACACGGTCACGATAGGCGTGAATGCCATAGACGAGAATGGAGCCACCATCACTCTTACCAATCTGGGCAATGGTATGTTGCAAGGTGAATTCCCGGTGGACGTGACGGGAACGAATCTCATCACTGTCACAGCCGATGACGGTCGGGGCAATTCGACGCAATGTCAAACACCTGTGCTGGTGCTGGACAAACAGCCGCCGACTTTGTTCTGCAGCGACCAAACGACTACGTTTAAGCCGATTCTCACCAATGCCTTGAGTTGCATCAGTGCGAATTTTAACAACATATGCATTGTTTCAAACAACTACATCTGGTTCAGCAGTGTGATACAAAATCCTTCATCCTGCCGGAACAATAACGGTTCGTTCACGGTGCATGTCTTCAACCAGACCATTCAACTGGCGGTGGACAACACCAATATCACTTTGAATGTGCCGGATGCGTATGTGACGTTCTCGAATGGCGTGGCCACCTCAACAACGACATGTACGAACGGACAATGGATCACATGCACAAAACCCGGTCTTAACGGAAACACGTTCTTGTCCGGATTGGCATGGAAGATTCCATTCAGTTTGAACAACAGTGTCAACAACCGTAACAGCCATTGCTGGGGCAAAGACTCGGGGAATCCGTGCAACAGCCGCTGCCAGGTCAACTCGGCAACGTGGTGCGCTCGGTTCGCGGTCGACACAGCCGGTGTTGTGATCAACTGGCAATGGGGCGCGGTCGTGGAGACCACCCTGAACACCAATTGCAATGCTCTCGGGGTCAAACCGTGCGATGACAATAAAAGCTCTTGCTGGAAGAATTCGGACCCGGCCGGCGCATGCGAAAATTTCAAATCATGCCTGATTGCCGGTGCCTGTGGCAACGGCACGTGCGGATCGGGTAACAATAGGCAACCGGATTGCAACGGCGTCTTGAGTGATTGCAAACGCGCCAATCTTGGACTGGGAGCAGTTTGTCTTGGTGCGGTCGAATTCACGCCGCCATTGGCAGTGGATAATTGCGGCAATCCGGTGACTGTGGTTTGCACGCCTCCGCCCGGCAGCATCCTTGGGCCGGGAGTGTATCCTGTGAAGGCCGTGGCGACCGATGCGAGCGGCAATACCAACTATTGCACCTTCAATCTCACCGTGCTGGCGCCTTTGCAGGTGGTGTTTGATTGCCCGGCGGATGACAATTTGGATGACAACACGGCTGAACCGGACGCCGGTTTCTCCGATATGAATTGTCCGGACGATCCCTCCACGACGGAGCTCATCACGCCGTTCAGAGTTGGTTGTGTGGTCTGCCACGCAGTAAGGTTGTTGGATTGCAATGGCAACGACGTGACTTGTCAGGAGGGTCCGTATGTCACGGTGCATATCGACGTCACGGAACGTCAGGGCACGTACAGCAGTTCCGTTCTGGTCAACGATGTGACGCAGAACTTTGTTTACGTGGGCTGCCCCGGCGGAATCATGGTGCCGAACAACTGGGGCGAATTCCAATACAACTTGAACACGACCGGCTACCAAGCTCACACGATAGGAAGTAATCTATTCTTCCGCTCATGCGTGTGGGTTGAATATAACAGCTCGCCAGGCGTGCCGGTGGGAATGGAAGATGCCATTTTAGAGAGCCAATAAACTGAAACTGTTTTGAAATCGCAAATGGCGCAAGCTTGACGTGATTACAAACAAATCAAAATGAAACGGCTGAATCTCATTTCGTTGCTCGTGGTTGTCGTTTTGACAATCGCGGTATGCCTCTACCTTCACAACCGCGCCGTGACCAAACACGGTGCTGTTGCGAAGGCGGTTGAAGAGAAAATGAAACCGGCCGTGGCATCGTCCACAATCAAGGCGAACACACAGCCCGAAAAAGTTTTCCATGTGCTTCCCGGCCAGGTTTTGGCGACGGTGAACGGCAAGCCCATAACTCTTAAGGATCTGATACCGCTTACCGCGAGCGGCGAACAGGAAATCTCCCAAACAACCTACAATTATTTACTGGATCGGGCTGTGAACCGGGAATTGATTCTTCAAGTTGCGAAAGCCCGGGGCATCACCCTGACTGAAAGCGAGGAGGATCATCTTGCACAGTTTCGCGGATTGCGGGAACAATCGGAACCGGGACTCGTCAGCAAATTCACGGTCAATCCGGCGGAGGTTGATTTTGAAATTCGCGACGCCGAAGCGTTTATGTTGCAGACCTCTCTCATGGCGCAAATGGGTGTGGCGGCCAATGTGACTCCGGATCAAGTCAACCAGTATTATCAGGATCACATTGCTGAATTTGGACCGCTCCCTGCTGATCCGCAGGAGAGCCAGAGCGCGTGGCAGAAGATTGACTTTGAGATCCGCGGGCGGTTGGCAACGGAGATTCGGAGTGAATATAACGCGCAGTTGCAGACGTACATGAATCAACTAAAAACTGCGGCGCAGATTACGACAACTCCCATGTCGTAAGCGGAATTTATCGCGGGTCGAGGTGGTAACGGCGATTCATGTAGAACTCGTCGGCCACCTGATAAATCGCCTCGGCATTTTTTTCCATTTCCAAATCTTCCGCCGTCGGTTGTGTCGTGAGCTGCAAATTCACTTCGTGCGGGTCGCCTGCATAAAATTCAACCGCCCTCTGCAATCCGAGAACGACCATGCGGTTTTGCGCGAACATTCCGATGTCTCGGTTGTGGTTGAGTAGCGCGTGGAAAGTTTCCGGCGGATCGTGCAAAAGGTCGCGCCCGAAAAACATAGTTTCATAAGGACGGCCGATCAATCCAAGAACCGTCGGCGAAACGTCGAGCGAGCCGCCGAGCGAGTGGATGCGCTGCGGTTGCGGCACAACTGCGGGGCCAAGAATTACAATCGGAATTTCGTAGGAAAAAATCGGGATGTCCTGACTTCCGTAAACGCGTGCGCCATGATCGGCGATGACGACAAAAATCGTGTTCGTCCAGAACGATTCCCTTTTTGCTGCCGCAAAAAATTGCCCGAGGCACCAGTCGGTGTATTTCACGACGTTTTCGCGGTGACCATTCGGGTTTTCGGGAATCCGTCCTTTCGGATAGGTGTAAGGTTTGTGATTCGATACGGACAAAATCGTCGCAAAGAACGGCCGGTTCGTTTCGCTCAACGCGTGGAATTGTTCAATCGCGCCTTTGTATAAATCCTCGTCAGCCACACCCCAGACATTTGCGAAAGACGGCTTCGGAAAATCCTTTTCGTCCACGATCTGGTCAAAACCGTTGGCGACGAGATACGGTTTCATGTTGTCGAACATCGCGTGGCCGCCGTAGAGAAACATCGTGTCGTAACCGTCGCGCTTGAGCACGCGCGCGATGGTCTCGACGTTTTGCGAGCGATCACGGTGGACGATGGCGTCGCCGGGTAGCGGCGGAAACCCCGAAAGGACGCCTTCCATGCCGCGCACCGTGCGGTTGCCGGACGCGTAAATATTGTCGAACAAAAATCCTTCATTTGTGGCGAGTGCGTCCATTTCCGGCGTGAGCGATTCGCCTTTGCGTCCGAGGCTGCCCCAAAATTCCGAGCCGAGACTTTCTTCGAGCAGGATGACGACATTCAATTTTGGCCGCGCCGGGTCACCTGAAATTTTTCGCGCGATGTCATCCGGGCCGCCCAGAAAAGTCACATTCGTTGATGAAAGCATTTTCTGGACGCGCGCGTAGGCTTCGTTGCGCGGGAGAGTTTTGTAAAATGCGGGATAATCAAGGTCGCGTGTCCACGCGGCGGCGAAAAAGGAAATCGCGCCGTTGTTGGCGATTTCGTTGAGCGTGCGGTCGTCGCTGACTTGCGGCGGGTTCAAATTGATGGTGCGGCTCAAACCGAAGAACAAAATCAGGGCGCAGGCGAACCAGAGGAATCGCGTGCCGACCCAGACCGGCTTCGTCCACATCGTTTTGAAAAGTCGTCCGGCAAGCCACATCCAGGCGGCGCCCAGAAAAATGCAGCCGCCGACGACGGCGGGAACGGGATATGCGTCCCAGATGTTGATGAAGACTTCGCGCGGATACACGAGGTAATCCACGGCGACGGGATTGAAGCGTGATTTGAATTCGTCGAAGAAGAAAAATTCCGCCGCGAGCAGGAAAATTTGCACCGCCCAAAACATCGTCATAAAAAGCCGGAACCACAGGCGGTGGATCAGCGAGGCGAAGGGCCGGTTGCCGATGATGAAACACCAGAACAACAGTGGCAGAATTAAAAAGAGCGTGGCGATGACGTCGCGATAAAATCCGGCGGCGAAGGCGAGGAGCGAGTTCCACGGCAGGACGTGCGCGGTTTCAAACCTGAACAAGAGGACGGCGCGCAAAATGGTGAACGCCGCGAGCAATGAAAAAAAACAGAACGCGACGAAGGCGTAGCGCGAGCGCGGTCTTTTCCGGAAGCGGGATGCGGGGATTGGGTCCATGAATTTGAAATGGCGCGAAAAAATTCAGAGCATTCGGTTCACCACTAAAAACGCATAATGAAAAATGCAAGCGATCAACGCCGTCACAATCAGCGATAGCGCCGTCCAAAAAAAACAAAAGGCAAATCCGCGCGCGGCCATCCAGCGGCCGCAATGCGGGCAGCATTTTTCCTGCGAACCCGATTGCAAGCCGCAACCGGGACATTTTATGGAATCGCTGCTCATGACTTCAGGCTAATTTAGCGAGTGGCTTTTCGTCCAGAGCCAAGTCCAATATTCGGCGTGTCCGGCTTTTATCCAGCCAGATTGAGATTGCGAAGCACCTGCGCGGTCGAGCGCGCTTTGTTCAAGGTGTAAAAATGCAATCCGGGCGCGTCCTGTCGCAACAATTCCGAGCATTGCCGCGTGGCGTATTCGATCCCGAATTCGGCGCAGGCTTCGTCGTTGTCGGCGAATTTCTCCAGATTTTTCAGCAAAGGCGCGGGCAGTTCGGCGCCGCACAGTGCGGTGAACCGCTTGATTTGCGTCGCGCTTAAAATCGGAATGACTCCCGGACAAACCGGCACGGACACGCCTTTTTTTTCCAGATAATCCCGAAAGCGGAAAAAATCTTCGTTGTTGAAAAAAAGCTGCGTCAAAACAAAATCGGCTCCGCAGTCAATCTTGGCTTTCAGGCGGTCCCAGTCCACCTCGCGTCCTTCCTTGCACGCGATATGGCCTTCCGGAAAACCAGCCGTGCCGATGCAAAAACCGCCCGTTTCTTTTATGAATTTGACAAGCTGCCACGAAAACTCGAAGCCGCCTTCGGTTTTCTTGAATCCGCCGCCTCCCGGCGGATCGCCACGCAAGGCCAGAATGTTTTTTATGCCCAGTCCTTTGGCCTGAAGGAGGATTTTGCGCAATTCCCCGACCGTGTTATTGACGCAGGTGAGATGGCAGAGGGCGGTCAGATCGTGATCGCGCTGGATTCGATCCACAATCATCAGCGTTTTTTCGCGGGTGCCGCCGCCCGCGCCGTAAGTCACCGAACAATAATCGGGATTCAATTCTCTCAAAGTCGGAATGGTCTTTTCCAAAAGAACGCGCTCGCCTTCGTCCGTTTTGGTCGGGAAAAATTCAAAGGAGATCACGGTCCGGCCAGCCGCCGATTTTTTTGCATATATGTCTCGAATGAATTGCATTTGTTTTTAGGCGGATGATTCAGGGATTTTTGGCCGAATCATAATTCAGCCACGGCCCGAGCCATTTCTCCACTTCCGCAACGGTGAAATTTTTGCGCCGCGCGTAATCTTCGAGCTGGTCTTTGCCAAGTTTGCCGACGGCGAAATATTTTGAGTCCGGATGCGCGAAATAAAGTCCGCTCACCGAGCTGCCCGGCCACATCGCAAAACTTTCCGTCAGCTTGATGCCCGCATTTTTTTCAACGGCGAGGAGTCGCCAGAGAATTTCCTTTTCCGTGTGGTCGGGGCACGCTGGATAACCCGCCGCCGGACGGATGCCGCGATATTTTTCCTCGATCAAATCTTCGGGTTTCAAATTTTCAACTTTGCCAAAGCCCCATTCTTCGCGGGCGCGTTTATGCAAAAATTCCGCGAACGCCTCGGCCAGCCGATCCGCCAGCGCTTCGGCCATGATTGCGTTGTAATCGTCGTGTTCAGCTTTGAATTTTTCCACAAGCTCTTTCAAGTTGTGACCGCTCGTGACGGCAAAGCCGCCGATGAAATCTGCCGAACCTTTCGGCGCGATGAAATCCGCGAGACACCAATTCGGCGTGCCGTCGCCTTTTTCGATTTGCTGGCGCAGAAAATGGAATGTCGTCAAAACTTTTGAGCGAGATTCGTTTGTGTAAAGCTCCACGTCGTCGCCGATGCGATTGGCGGGAAAGAAACCATAAACGCCGCGTGGTTGAATCAGTTTCTTGCTGACGATTTCACCCAGTAGTTTCTGCGCGTCGGCAAAAAGTTTTGTAGCCTCTTCGCCATGTTTTTCATGCTGGAGAATTTTTGGATAAACTCCGCGCAATTCCCACGTGTGAAAAAAAGGCGACCAGTCGATGAACGGCACGAGTTCAGCGATGGCAGGCTCAATTTTTTTAGTGCCGGTGAATTCCGGCTTCGCCAAATCATCAAACTTCAGCTTCGGCGCATTCTTGCGCGCGGCTTCGAGCGATAACAGTTTCGCCGTCTGGCTGCTGTGAGTCGCGCGGACGCGGTCGTATTCCTCGCGGATTTGCGCGGCGAATTTCGGTTTGTGTTCCGCGCTGATCAGATTGCTCGTCACCGGCACGGCGCGGCTCGCGTCGAGGACGTGGACGACCGGCTGGTTGAAATTCGGCGCGATTTTCACCGCCGTATGCGCCTTGCTCGTTGTCGCGCCGCCGATGAGCAGCGGCAGCGTCAGGCCTTTGCGTTCCATTTCGCGCGCGACGTGGACCATCTCATCCAGCGACGGCGTGATGAGCCCGCTCAAGCCGATGATGTCCACCTTCTCGTCAATCGCCGTCTGCAAAATCTTTTCGCACGGAACCATCACGCCGAGGTCAATGATCTCGTAATTGTTGCAGCGCAACACGACACCGACGATGTTCTTGCCGATGTCGTGAACGTCGCCTTTGACGGTCGCCAGAAGAATTTTCCCCTGCGTCTTCGCGGCACCGGAAGATTTTTCGGCTTCCAAAAATGGTTGCAGATATGCGACGGCCTTTTTCATCACGCGCGCGGATTTGACGACTTGCGGCAAAAACATTTTGCCCGAGCCGAACAAATCGCCTACGACGTTCATGCCGCTCATGAGCGGGCCTTCGATGACGAGCAGCGGCTTGACGTATTTCTGGCGCGCTTCCTCGGTGTCGGCGTCAATGAAATCCACGATGCCTTTCACGAGCGCGTGCGACAGGCGTTCCTCGACCGTGCCGCTGCGCCACGCGTCCTCGACGATGGCAACCTTGCCCTTTTGCTTCACCGACTCGGCGAATTTGATCAGGCGTTCCGTCGCGTCGTCGCGTCGGTTCAACAAAACATCCTCGACCAGTCCCAAAAGTTCTTTCGAAACTTCCTCGTAGACTTCAAGCATTCCGGCGTTGACGATACCCATGTCGAGTCCGGCCTTGATTGCGTGATATAAAAACGCCGAGTGCATTGCCTCGCGCACGGCGTTGTTGCCGCGAAACGAAAACGAAATGTTGCTGATGCCGCCGCTGACTTTCGCGTGCGGCAGGTTTTCCTTGATCCACTTTGTCGCGCGGATGAAATCCACGGCGTAATTGGCGTGCTCCTCCAAACCCGTGCCGACGGTGAGCACGTTCGGATCGAAAATAATGTCCTGCGGCGGGAAACCGACTTTCCCGACGAGCAGATCGTAAGCGCGTTTGCATACGGAAATTTTCCGCTCGAACGAATCCGCCTGGCCGAGTTCGTCAAACGCCATCACGACGACCGCCGCGCCGTAGCGATGGACGAGTTTCGCATGATGCAGAAATTTTTCCTCGCCTTCCTTGAGCGAGATGGAATTCACGATGCCTTTGCCCTGAAGACATTTCAGGCCGGTCTCGATGACTTCCCATTTCGAGGAATCCACCATCACCGGCACTTTGCAGATGTCCGGCTCGCTGGCGATGAGGTTGAGAAAACGGTGCATCGCGGCGACGCCGTCAATCATCCCTTCGTCCATGCAAACGTCAATGACTTGCGCGCCGTTCTCTACCTGCTGGCGCGCGATGGCGAGCGCGGCCTCGTAATCGCCCGCCTTGATGAGCTGCGCAAACTTCGGCGAACCGGCGACATTGGTGCGCTCACCGATGTTCAGAAAATTTGTCTGCGGCCGGACGGTCAGCGCGTCCAATCCGCTCAAACGCAAATACGGTTCAACCATCGGAACTTTTCGCGGCGTCAAACCTTTTACCGCTTCGGTAATCGCCTTGATGTGCGGCGGCGTGGTGCCGCAGCAACCGCCGACGATGTTGAGCCAGCCATTCTGCGCCCATTCGCGCAATTGCGGCGCGAGCGATTCGGGCGTTTCTGGAAAACCGGTCGGCAGAAGCGGGTTGGGCAGGCCAGCATTCGGATACGCGCTGACGTAAATCGGCGCGATGCCGGAAAGTTCCTCGATGAGCGGGCGCAATTCTTTCGGGCCCAGCGCACAGTTCATGCCGACGCTCAAAAGCGGCACATTGGAAATCGAATTCCAAAACGCCTCGACCGTCTGGCCGGTGACGCCGCGATTGCTTCCGGCTTGGATGAAAGTGACGGACGCGAGAATCGGAACAACCGTTTTTTCAGTTTCAACTTTTGCGCCGTAGGGCAGGGGACTGATGCCTCGCTCGTCATAAATTTTCTGAATTGCAAAGAACGCCGCGCGTGAATTGAGCGTGTCAAAAATCGTTTCCACGAGTAGCACATCCGCGCCGCCGTCGAGTAGGCCGTTGATCTGCTCGCTGTAAGCCGTGACCAGTTCGTCGTAATGTGTGCCGCGCGCGCCGGGATTGTTCACGTCCGTCGAGATGGAGGACGTTTTCGTCGTCGGACCGATGGCGCCCGCGACGAAACAAATCCGACCCGGCTGCGATTTTTCAACCGCGTCCGCTGCGCGCCGCGCACATTCCGCGCCGGCCTTCGAGAGTTCGTAAGCCAGCGATTCCATTCCGTAATCAGCGAGCGAGATGGATTGCGCGTTGAACGTGTTCGTCTCGATGATGTTCGCGCCCGCTTCGAGATACTGGCGATGAATGTCCTCGATGACTTGCGGTTGCGTGACGTTTAGGAGGTCGTTCATTCCCTTAAGGTCTTTGCCGCGCCAGTCCGCGAAACGCGCGCCGCGAAACGCCGCTTCGTCCAGCTTGTGTTGCTGGATCATCGTGCCCATCGCGCCGTCAATGATGACGATGCGTTCGCGCAACAGGCGTTGGAGATGTTCGATTCTGTCCGTCATGGTCTGATGCAAATTAGCTGGCTGAAAATTAACGGAAAGCTTTCTGCAATGCAAATTAAAAATCAACGTATCCTGATATGATGATATGTTATAATTCAATTGAAATGACCGCAAACCATGGGCGCATTCTCAATTTGACAGAACGGGAAATGTCCGCAAAATGTAATGCCGATTTCGGTCGCCAGCGTAGCTCAGGGGTAGAGCAGAGGACTCATAAGCCTTTGGTCGGAGGTTCAATTCCTCCCGCTGGCACCATTCCACCACTCGACGAGTTTTCGACGAGTAGTGACCACGGTTTGACGCAAGAACCACGGGCTTTTTTGCAGTCGAGGACAAGGTTCGAGCCAAACACTTTTTGAGCAAGAACCTTTTTCTCCTGTGGAGAACCATTAACAGCGATTTCGCCCGCGTTTCTAGCGGTTAAAATCCAACTTTGGAACGGTTCGAGCCAATCGGCTCGGCCCTTCAAAAGCGCGGTGCTTTGCTCCTCCAACGACTTTTTCTGGCTCATTCCTTTGGCCTTCTCCGCGACATAGGTTTCGCGGTCAATAATGCCGTCCAAAAATGAGTCCAGAAGCGTTTGGAGACGGAGTCCGCGTATTGTGGATAATCTGGAGTTGTTATTTTGCTTGGCGCGGCATTAACGGTTTTCGAGGCAAAATGGAATTTATCTGTGAGGATTAAACACTGAAACAACTGTCATATTTCAGAAATATCTATTGGCTTTCAACTCCACTGGATTTTGCCTCTAGGAAACTCGCCCCATGCGCATAGGTTGTGAGGGTTTTGACCTGCTTCGCAGTGGGGACTTGATCAGCTCCTTCATTCATAACTTTTCTTGCCACCAATAGGCTCTTCTGCACGTCATTCAGAGGCGTGTCCGGTGAAGTACCCGATTTAACCCGTCCGTGGGTGAACCCGTGGGGGGAGCGCGAGCCCGAAAACCACACGAAGTCGGGGATGGAGCAAAACGTAAAACACCGACAAAATCCTTGTGAACACAGGACGGTTTGGAATCACCACCCCTCCCCATGTGGGGAAGGGTGTGGGGATACCCTGCATCAGACTCGAAACGAGTCATTGTCCTTGAAAAAAAGTTCGAGCGGATTCATAAAGACACACCAACTTATTCACCGCTTGACCTTTGGCGTGGTTGCGGATTTAATTCACGTTGTTAGGCAACATTCATGTTTGCACAATTCAAAAGCCTGTTTTCCAATGACATTGGAATAGACTTGGGCACGGCAAATTCCCTCGTCTACGTGCGGGATCGCGGAATCGTCCTGCGCGAACCTTCTGTGGTGGCAATCCAGGCGGGCACGACCAACGTGCTGGCCGTCGGTGAAGAAGCGAAACGGATGCTGGGCCGCACGCCCGGCAACATCGTGGCCATCCGCCCGATGAAAGACGGCGTGATCGCCGACTTTGAAATCACCGAGGCGATGCTCCGCCATTTCATCCAGAAGGTGCATCATAAAAAATTGATCGCGCCACGAGTAGTGGTCGCAGTGCCTTCGGGCATCACGGAAGTCGAAAAACGGGCAGTGAAAGATTCCGCCACCCACGCTGGCGCGCGAGAGGTGTATTTGATCGAACAACCGATGGCTTCGGCCATTGGCGTCGGTCTGCCGGTGCATGAACCGGCGGGCAACATGATCGTGGACATCGGCGGCGGGACTTGCGAAATCGCAATCATCTCCCTCGCCGGAATCGTCTTCAGCCGCAGCCTGAGGGTGGGCGGGGACGAATTTGACGAAACGATTGCCGCACACATGAAACGCGCCTACAACATGATGATAGGTGAACGTACTGCTGAAGAAGTCAAAATACGCATCGGCTCCGCATTTCCCCTCGAACAAGAATTGACCATGGACGTCAAAGGCCGTGACTTGAGTTCCGGCCTGCCAAAGACATTGACCATCCGTTCCGAGGAGATCCGCGAAGCGTTGCAAGAACCGCTCTCGAGCATTTTGGAGTCCATCCGCCTCACACTCGAACGTTGTCCGCCAGAGCTCGCCGCCGATCTTGTGGATCGCGGCCTCGTCATGGCCGGCGGCGGCTCATTGTTGCGCGGAATCGACAGACTTGTCGCCGAAGAAACCGGCTTGCCGGTTCATTTGGCCGATGATCCCATGAGCGCTGTTGCCGAAGGCACTGGGCGCGTTTTGCAGGAAATCGAATTCCTCAAACGCGTCGCGACCAACGCAAAGTACTAAATTGATTTCTTCTCGTCGTTCGCCTGCAAGCGGCTGAAAGTTCGGCCGCTGGAAATGCAGGATGTTCAAACGTAAAAATTACATCGTAATCGGAGTCGTGGTGCTGGTGGCAGTGGTGTTTTTAAGCCTGCCGTCACGCGCCACTTCCCACCTGAAGATCGCCATCGGCAGTTTGTTTTTGCCGTTGTTCGGCCTCGCCGGCACCTCCCAACAATTACCCGCCGACCTTGCCGACAGCGTTCTGCCGCGTCGCGAACTGCTCAAGCAAATTGACACTCTCCGCCGGGAAAATCAGCAGATGAAAGTTCAGGCGCTTCAAGCCGCGGCAACCGCGCGTGAAAACGATCAATTGAGTTCACTTGTTGAATGGCAACGACAAGCGCCGTGGAAATTGAAACTGGCAAATGTTGTCATGCGCGACCCGGCGAACTGGTGGCGAACAGTCCAGATCGATCTGGGCAGCCGGGACGGCATTCGCGAAAACCTTCCCGTGCTCACGAGCGACGGTTTGGTCGGGCGCGTTTCATCCGTCGGGGTGATCAGTTCCCAGGTGATTTTGATTGGCGACCCGAATTGCAAAGTTTCCGCGCTCATAGAAAATCCGGCACACGACGTTGGTGTTTTGAATGCGAGCGGCCCGTTCGACAATTCGCTCGCCGAACTGACCTATCTCGCCAGCGGCGCGAACCTGAAATCCGGCCAAAAAGTTTTCACCAGCGGACTCGGCGGGATTTTTCCAAAGGGAATTCCCATCGGCCAGATCGTGGACGCGCAGCCCGTCGAATTCGGCCTTTACACCGAAGCTCGCGTGAAACTTTCGGCCAATCTCGGCGCGCTCGAACAAGTCTGGGTTTTGACCAATCCTGAATTTCGATGAATGTTTTCAATACCATCTTGATTCTCGCCGCAGCGTTTCTCGCCGTGTTCGGCGAGGCGGTTTTTTCCGCGCCTCGAAATCTGCTCGGCGCGCAAATCGATTTGCTTCCGGCGTTGATGATTTGCGCGGCGTTGAACACGAATGTCGTTGGCGTTTCGCTGCTCGCCGTGTTCGGCGGTTTGTGTTTCGACACGCTGTCAGCGAATCCTCTCGGCGTCACGATTCTGCCGCTGTTCGCCGTCGGCTTTCCAATCTGTCTGCAACGCGAATTCATCCTGCGCGAGTTGCCATTCGCACAGCTTGTCCTCGGTGCGATTGCGAGCGCCGCCGTGCCCGTGCTGACGATTTTGCTGTTGTTGAGCGGCGGACAACAGCCGCTGCTCGGTTGGGCTTCAATCTGGCAATGGATCGTGATGACCGCTGGCGGCGCGGCGGCGGCCCCGATTATTTTTTCATTTTTCGTCTGGTGCAATCACGCGCTCGGTTATCAGCCGCGAACCGAGAACAGTTTCCGTCCCGACCGCGAAATTTTGCGCGGGAAAAAATAAAATGCTCATTTTTGACGAACTAAAAAAGAGCGACCCGCAGCTTCGCCTTGTGGCGATGGTGTTCGCCGGCGGTCTGGGCATTTTGCTCGCGGGTTTGTGGTGGGTGCAGATCGTCTCGGCGCGCGAATATCAAAACCATTTGGAAACACAGGCGTATCGCACGGTCCGCATCCCCGCCGTGCGCGGTGAAATTCTTGATCGCGAAGGCCGCGTGCTCGCCGAAAATCGTCCACGCTACAACTTGAGCCTTTACCTCGACGATTTGCGAAAACAATTCGACGATGCTGACGGCCAGTTGCTTAAACGGGCGCGCGAAATCCAAAAGCAAAACGTCGCCGCACAGGAAAAAAAACTTGGCCGTTCGCTGACGAAGGCCGAACGAAAACAATTCGCGTTCACGACAGACCAGTTGCAGCAACTCCGGCAGCAGGCGCGTTTGAGCGTTGCCGGCGGTCTTGTCGCGCAGGTCGGACAGGAACTGGGCCAGCCGCTCACGCTCGACACGGTGGCGTTCAATCGCCATTACAACGCGAGCCTTTACGTTCCTTATCCGATTTTGCCGAATCTTGATCCGGTTCAGATAGCAAAGTTTGAGGAACAATCTTCCGGCGGTCTGGGGGCGGATTTGGAATTGCAATCCGTTCGCGCTTATCCTTTCGTTGAATCTGCGGCGCATTTGCTCGGTTACGTGCAAAAGGACGACAGATCGATTGAAGGTGAGGAAGCGTTCTTCAATTATCGTTTGCCGGATTATCGCGGCATAGCGGGCGTGGAAGGCGAATTTGATTCGCAGCTTCACGGGCGCGCGGGCGCGGAGTCGGTGCTCGTCAACAATCTCGGTTACCGCCAGTCCGAAAATATTTGGAACCAACCCGAACCCGGGCACAACGTCGTCCTGACGATTGACCTCGACATCCAACAGGCTGCGGAACGATCTCTTGCACGTTGGCAGGGCGCTGATGCGCACGGCGCAATCGTCGTCATGGACGTGCGCAGCGGCGACGTGCTGGCGATGGTTTCGTCCCCCTCGTTTGACCCCAATGATTTCGCACAGGGAATCTCGCGTGACGAATGGCGGAAACTACAGGATTTGACCGCTGAAAAAAACCGCGCGACGTTTGAAAATTACGCGCCCGGCTCGATTTTTAAAACAGTTGTCGCGTTGGCCGCTTTGGAAAACGGACTCGACCCCGACGAAGTTTACCACGTGGAGCCGAATCCCACCAAACCCGGCCACAGCTGCATCTACATCGGCAAGCGCAAGATCGAAGACACCGCGCCGCCGGGCGATTACAATTTCCAGCGCGCGTTCATCCATTCCAGCAATTCCTATTTCATTACCAACGGCCTGCGCGCCGGCGTCGAAAATATTTTGCGGATCGGGGAAAAATTCCATTTGGGCGAGCGCACCGGACTGTTCGCGCGACAGGAAACAGGTGGTCATTTTCCTTCATTCGACCGCGTCGCGTCATCCGACTGGCACGCCGGCGATACGGCGAATCTCTGCATCGGGCAGGGCGAAGTCGCGGTCACGCCCATCCAAATGGCCGTGATGACTTCTGCGATTGCGAACGGCGGGAAAGTTCTCTGGCCGCGCCTTGTCGAGCGCATCGAGCCGCAAGACCCGGCGTCGGGCGAAGTCACCACGAATTTTCCTTCGGGGCTCGTGCGCGATGAATTGGGCGTGCGTCCGCGCAGCCTGCAAATTTTGCGTGAAGCGATGCTCGCGGATGTGCAAAGCAGCGAAGGCACTGGCACGCCCGCTGCCGTAAACGGTTTGCAGATTTGCGGCAAAACCGGCACGGCGCAGGTGCAGGACAAAAATAATCATGTCATAGGCTGGAATTATTGGTTCGCGTCGTTCGCGCCTTATGAAAATTCGAAATACGCCGTCGTCGTCATGGTCGAATCGCAGGAAAGAGGTTCGGGCACCACAATGTGCGCGCCGATTGCGCACGACATTTACGAAGAAATTTTGAGAAAACAAAACGCGCGGGCGCCGCAGGTTTTGGCGGAGGCAAATTAAAATGGTCAACCCATCCATCAACGAACATCACCGGAAGATTGACCGGCTGCAATTGATTGCGCTGGCCGGACTGATGTTCCTCGGCGCGGCGTTTGTGTTCAGCGCGACGACGGCGAATCAATCGTCGGCGTTGCCGTGGTATGACCAGACCTGGATTCGGCAAATCGTTTGGTATGCGCTTGGCATTGGCACAGGCGCGGCGCTGTGCCTCGTGGATTATCACACGCTGGCGCGCTGGTCGTTCGTGGCGTATTGGGCGATGATTGTCTGTCTCGTCGTCGTTTTGATTCCGCATATTGGCTCGTTGCGTTATGGGGCGCGGCGCTGGATTGATCTGGGATTTTTCCAGTTTCAGCCGAGCGAATTTGCCAAGATCGCATTCATTCTCGCGGCGGCGAATTTTTTAAGCCGTCCGCCGGATGAACTGAAACTGCCGGAGAATTTTTGGAAAGGCATCGGATTGATGATGCTGCCGTTTGTCTTGATCTTGAAGGAACCGGATTTGGGTTCGGCGCTCGTATTGTTGCCGACGGGTCTGGTGATGATGTTCGCCGCCGGGACGCCGAGACGTTATTTGCTAAAACTGATTGGCATCGTGAGTTTGCTGGCAGCTCTATTTTTGGCGGATGTGATGTTCGCGCCGCCGCAGTTTCAAATCAAGATGCAGGATTATCAGCGCCAAAGACTGCTGGTTTATTTCGGCGCGAATTTCGCGGACGCGAATGCGACGCCGAAACAAAAGGCCGACGCACACCGCCTGCAATTTGAAAAGTCGTATCAAGTCCGGCAGGCGCTGATTTCGGTCGGCTCCGGCGGTTTGACCGGCAAGGGCTGGCGTCAGGGCAGCCAGACCGCGCTGGGATTTTTGCCGCCGGGCGCGGCGCACAATGATTTCATTTTCTCCGTCATTGCCGAGGAGGAAGGATTCGTCGGCTCCATTCTGGTGCTGACGCTGTATGCGGTGGTTCTCTTCACAGGATTGAGGATCGCCGGCCAGGCGCGCGATCGCCTGGGCAAACTCGTGGCGGTGGGCGTCGTGACGCTCATCTTCAGCCACGTGTTCATCAATATCGGCATGAACATTCGCATCGTCCCGGTGACGGGCATCCCACTGCCGCTGTTAAGTTACGGCGGGTCTTCAGTGCTGTGCTCGTTGATCGCGCTGGGCCTGATGCAAAACGTATACATCCACAGAAGAGGATACTGATATGAGCAATAATAACTTTTCCCGTCGCCGTCGCGGAATGCGGTTCCGTCCCAAAGGCGGGCTTGGCCAAAATCCGCAAAAAGCCGACCGCGACGCAGTGCAGGCGCGCGCCGATGTCGTTGCGGAGCAGGGGGGCACCGACCGCCTTTTCGAGAAACGCCATGCGCAGGAAATCGAGCGCGCGGAAAACATCGCCGCCGGTCTGCCCGCCGAAAGCGCGGAAAAAGCGCAAACGCCCGCGACCATTCCCGACAAAAAGGATTTCCGCGAGCCGCATTCGGAAATTCCTGCGCAGGTGCAGGAGGAAAAATTCGAGCCGGTCGCGATCAAGGAACAGCCCAAGGGCGTTCTCGAAACCATCAAGGATGCCGCGACAAATCTCGTGAAAAAAGTCCAGCGGCTCATCAAGCCGGAAAAGAAAATCTGCAAGGAAGTCGTCATCAATGCCGAGACGCTCGAAACGCGCGTCGCCGTGCTTGAAGACGGGAAACTCGAAGAGTTCAACATCGAGCGCACGACCGAAGAACGTTTGGTCGGCAGCATTTTCAAAGGCCGTGTCCGCAATTTGGAGGACGGCCTCAAGGCCGCGTTCGTGGACATCGGCTTCGAGAAAAATGCGTTCCTGCATTACTGGGACATCGTGCCCAACCAGTTCGACAGCGGCGTGGAAATCGTCGAGCGCGAAGGCCGCCGTCGCGACAAACCCAAAATCACGCAACGGGACATCCCGCGTTTGTATCCGCCCAACAGCGAAATCGTCGTGCAAGTCACCAAAGGTCCGATCGGCACGAAAGGCCCGCGCGTCACGACGAATCTCGTTCTGCCCGGACGCTATCTGGTTTTGCTTCCGAACTCCGATCAATCCGGCATTTCGCGCAAGATTGAAAATCAGGAGGAACGCAAACGCCTGAAAAAAATCCTGCGCGAACTCGCCATTCCCGACGGCATGGGCGTCATCATGCGCACCGCCGGCGAAGGCCAGCAGTTGCGTTATTTCGTACGCGACCTCGCGCTGCTGCTCGAGGAATGGCGCGAAGTCTCGGAAAAAATCAAAAAGCAGCCGATGGCGACATGCGTGTTTCAGGAACCGGATTTGATCGAACGCACCGTGCGCGATTTTCTCACCGAAGATGTCGAACGCATCGTCGTGGACAATCAAAAGGCACACGACCGGATGCGCGACATGATCTCAAAAATCTCGAAGCGTTCCGCGAACAAGATAAAACTCTACGCCGAGGCGCAGCCGATCTTCGACCGCTTCAACATCAGCAAGCAACTGGAGAACACCTTCTCCCGTCAGGTGCATTTGAAAGGCGGTGGCTACATCGTCATTGACGAGACTGAAGCGCTCGTGGCGATTGACGTGAACACCGGACGCCACAAAGGCAGCCGCGATCAGGAAGCGACGATTCTGAAAGTGAACCTTGAAGCCGCCGAGGAGATTACGCGCCAGTTGCGTTTGCGCAACATGGGCGGACTTATCGTGCTCGATTTCATTGACATGAAATCGCGCCGCGACCAGCAGTCCGTTTACCAGCGCATCAAGGACGGCCTTCGCCGCGACAAGGCAAAGACGCACATCCTGCCCATCTCGCAGCTCGGCCTTATGGAGATGACGCGCCAGCGCCACAGCGAAAGCGTCCGCTCCGCCGTCTATGACGACTGTCCGTATTGCAAGGGCCGCGGCAAGGTGAAAAGCGTCGTGACCATGAGCGTCGAGATCCAGCGCAAGCTGCAGGAAATTTTGAAGAAGCGCACGCGCGACGAATCGGATTTTCAACTGCGCATCGTCGTGCATCCGACCGTGCTGGACCGGCTGCGCACCGAGGACGAGAAACATCTCATCGAGATGGAGAAACGCTACTTCGGCAAGTTGTCGTTCCGCGCCGACACCGGCATGCACGCCGAACAGTTCAAGATCGTGAACGTGGAGAACAACGAAGAACTGGCGAGCGTCGGCGCTTGAAGCAATTCTGAAAATACTAAACACCCCGTGGGAAACTGCGGGGCGTTTTTTATTTCGGCGAAGGAAATTTGCGGGCTATCTCCGTGTTAGGCAACTTGTTCATTCTGCGATGTCCGGTATGGATTTATGTTCTGATTGCGGCCATACAAAATTAATAATTCCGTTCACTACCTTCCAAAGCCCATATATTACAACAAAACCAAGTGGCCAAACTGCTCTGATATAAAGAGAGATAAAACCAGAACAAAGCGGAAAAAATAGGCACATTGTAATGCCCGTTGCGCCCACAAGCAGCACACCAATAATAATATCCCTGAAACCAAATCTTCGTAGCTCTCTGTTTCGCTCAAGACTAAATTCTTTCACCTTGGCTGCTGCATCTTTTTCTGAGATGTCATTTGAAACCAGAAAATCAAATACAGATGAAGATGGTTCTCCCCAAATGATTCTTGCTCTTGCTTCCACAAGTAGTTTGTCACGCTTCATGTCGTTGCCTAACATCTAGGTCGGCCAAATTGGTTTGCAGCCTGTCTCGTTTCACAATTTCCCCTTCGTGCTCGGCAACTGGCCGGCGATGCGCGGGTCGTGCCGGCGCGCGGCGTCCACCGCTCGCGCGAACGCCTTGAACAGCGCCTCGACGATGTGATGCGGCTCGTCGCCGTAAAGCAGTTCGAGGTGCAGATTGCAGCGCGCCTCGTTCGCAAAGCCCTGAAAAAATTCGCGCGCCAGCCCGAACCGGAACGCGCTGGAAACGTCTTGGTTTTTTTCCGCGTCAGAAATCTTCTTCTGCGAAAATTTATCCAGCCCGCGCCAGACGAGATGCGGCCGTCCGCCAAAATCCACGACGCAGCGCGCGAGACATTCGTCCATCGGCACGAACGCTTCGCCGGTGAACGGATTTTTCGGATGAAAGCCCGCGCCATAACGACGAATTCCTTTTTTGTCGCCGAGCGCAGTCGCAAACGCCTGTCCGAGCGCGATGCCGCAATCTTCGACGGTGTGATGCGCGTCCACTTCCAGATCGCCCTTGCAAACCAGTTTCAAATCCACCGTCGCATGCTTGGCGAAGAGCGTGAGCATGTGGTCGAAAAATGGAATTCCAGTTTTGACGGAAGATTTGCCCTTGCCGTCGAGATTGAGGCTGACGGAAATTTTGGTTTCGTTCGTCTTGCGCGAAATTTTTGCCAGTCGCTTTTTCATTGCCGTCATTGAATCAAAACCGCACACGAAAAACAAAGCGCAATTCTTAATGTGCCGGATTGTTTGTGACAGGTGATTGCGCTGCAATTTTTTTCTGAAGTTCATCAATCTGCTTTTGCAGGGCGTCTGGCGTGGGCGAAACTTTTTTCGAGGCTTGAAACCAATCTATGGCTTTCTGCAAGTTGCCGGCATTTTCTTCGAGCTTGCCGAGATGATCGGTGATCTGGCCGAAGATGAGTTTGTTTTCCTTTTGCGTTTGCGGCGTGAGCGCGAGCCATTTGCGGATGGCGGCTTCCCAAACATTTCTCGCCCGCCCGGTGTCATGATAACTTTCGTCATAGAGGCGGCCCAGTTCGAAAAGAATTTCGTAGCTGTCTGGATTATTTCGCAAACCCTCGTGCAGGAAGGCCTCGGCCTCGGCGTCTTTGTGCATGCGCGTCCGCAACCAGTAGGCGGTGACGGTGTAAGTCTGGACGTTGTCGGGATCAAGGTCGGCGGAAAGTTTCAGCCACGGCAAAATTTCGCGGACATTATCGCTCCCGCTCAAATCATCGGTCGGGCCGCCTTCGTCCAGGTGCGTGTGGCGGTCGGGAAAAAAGTGGCGGCTGAAGGCGTCAATCCAGTCGCGCGTCGGTCCCATGAAACTGTCTTCCTCGCCGTGATTCTTGCTGTTGACCGCGCCGGTGTCCTCGGCCATGTGCGGCGTTTCAAAGTTGTCGCGGTTGTCGAAAATGGTCGGGTAATAGCCGCTGTGATAATATTCGTCGGCCTTGACGTAAAAATGGTTGGCGAACATCGCGCGGCTGTCGCCGAGCAGGACGTTGAAAACGTCGCCGTTCGCGCGGCTCAAACGCATGGCTTGAAATTCCGGCTCCAGCCGTGCGGCCAGACCGAAACAAAAGACCAGCAGCGCGACGAACAGCAAAAAATATGTCCGGGACGAACTCATTTTTCAATTTACCGCTTTTCGACGGAAGACCAGACAGGCGGAGATGAGAAAAACCGCCGTGTAAGCGAGCGCGTAAAGGATCGCGAAGCCGAAATATTTCCAGCCGATGAGCGGCCAGTTGTGGATGATCAAATCGCGCACGTCGAACAATTCGAGGTGGGGAATCGCGTAATAGATCGAATAGGCGATGGTGCGGGCAGGTTCCGGCTGCGTCAGCGCGACTTGATTGAGGTGCCTGCCCACGAGCAGGATGCCGGCGACTATCACGAAACAGATCGTCGAGTTGGACGAAGGCGCGGCGAAAACGAGCGAGCCGAGCAGCGAGAGCGCGACCACTATGCCGAGCATGAACCAGTGCAATGTGGCTGCTTGAAAATAATTCAGCAGCGGCCAGGTATGTTCGCGGCTTGCGGCGAGTGCGCCGAAGAAAGTGTAAAAGCAAACCAGCACCAGACCGCAGGTGAACCAGCAGCCGAAAAATTTCCCGAGGATCAATTGTGTCCGCGTCAACGGCTTGGCAAGAAGAGGTAAAAGTGTGCGTTGTTCCCGTTCCGCCGGGATTTGCCGGGCGGTGGTGGTGATGGCGATGACCAGTGACGAAATCCAGATGAGCAACAGGCAGATTTCCTTGAGGTAGCGGACGATTTTGGCGTCATCGAAAATGTTGACGGACGCCATGACGAGGCAAATCAAAATGGTGATGATGAACAGGACGTAGAAATCCTTGCGGCGGTAAAGTTCTTTGATGACGACGCCAGCCAGTGCAAAAACGGTTTTCATGTCACAAGTTCGGATTGATAACCGACGATTTTCAGGAACGCCTTTTCGAGAGTCGGATAGTTTGCCATGATTTCATGAACGCGTCCGACGGTTTTGAGTTCGCCCTGATGGATGATGGCGACACGGTCGCAGACGGTCTCGACTTCGCCGAGTTCGTGCGACGAGAAAAAGACGGTTTTGCCTTCGTTTTTCAGGCGTTCGATGATTTCGCGAACTTTCATTCGACCGAGCGGGTCGAGGCCGCTGGTCGGTTCGTCGAGAATCAGCAGGTCGGGATTGTTGATGAGCGCCTGTGCGAGGCCGACGCGCTGTTGCATTCCTTTGGAATAGGATTTGATGGGGCGTTTGCGCGCGCTTTCCAATTCGACGAGTTTCAAAAGCTGGTCTATGCGCTTGTCGGCTTCGGCGCGCGACAGTCCAAAGATTTTCGCATAAAATCGGAGCAATTCCTCGGCGGTCAGAAATTTGTAGTAATAAGTCATCTCCGGCAGATAGCCGATGCGCTGGCGTGCGATGGGCTGGCGGACGTCAATGCCGAAGAGGTAAGCCGCGCCGCTGGTGGGCGGAACGAAGCCGAGGAGGACGTTCATCGTGGTGGTCTTGCCCGCACCGTTCGGTCCGAGGAAACCAAAGACTTCGCCGGCGTTGACTTCGAGATCAAGGCCGGTCAGCGCGACTTTGATTTTTTGCCGCAGTTCGCGGCTCTTGAATTCGACTCGCAATTTCTCGGTTTTCAGAATGACGCTCATGAGCTAGTGCAAACAGTCTTGATGAACCGCCTTTTTCCTAATTGAAACGGCCGTAAGAGTCAACCGCGACTGTTGTGATTTGCAGATCAATTTTTTAGAAAGGATTCCCGCCATGGCTGGTGTTTCTTGTAAAGCTCCAGCCGCGCCTTCAGCGGTTCAAGATTTTTCATCTGCGCGGCGGTGGCGAGGTCGAGCGCGTTTTGGGCGCAGGTTTGCGCGCTGGTGAAATCGCCGGTCTCGGCGTAGGCCATGCCGAGGATGTCAAAGACCACCGGCTGGCTGCCCCCGGTCAAAATATTCGCCTTGGTGGCGAGCACGAGCGCGGCCTGCCCGTCACGCGCGGCGGCGTTTTCGTTCGCGGCGAGATAATGCGCGACGGTGGTGAGGATCTGGAAATTGTCCGGTTGGATCCGCAGCGCGGCGCGGAGTTCAGCCACGGCCTCGGCGTCGCGGCCTTGCTTGAAAAAAACTTTCGCGGTTCCGACGCGCGGCCACGGATAATTTGGATCCAGCCGCGCGGCGGTGGAAAATTCCTGCAACGCCTCGTCGGACCGACCGAGTGTGGCGAGTTCGTCGCCGAGGCTGTTGTGCAGAAACGCGAAGTCGGGCTTGAGCCGGACGGCTTGGCGATATTCGGTCAGCGCCTCGGTGGGCCGACCCATTTTGTCGAGCAGGTTGCCGAGATTGTTGTGGATGTGATAAAGCTCCGGGGCCAGTCGTTCGGCGGCGCGGTATTGTTCGAGCGCTTCGTTCGGTTCGCCTTTCTGGTCAAGGGCGACGCCCAGATTGACGTGCGCGACATGGTTGTCTTTTGTCACGGCCAGTGCATGGGTAAAGAGGGTCTCGCTGTCGCGCCAGTAACGCAGTTGGTTTTCAGTAAGAATCAGACAGGTTGCGAGAACCGAGACGGTCGCAACGGCCATGATGATTTTCGGGATTTGAAATCGTTTTGCCAAATCGCAACCGCCGAAAACGACGGCGATAAAAATTCCGACGAGCGGAACGTAAGTGTAACGGTCGGCCAATGCCGCAGAGCCGACTTGCACGAGGCCGATGACCGGGATGAGCGCGCCGAGAAACCACAGCCAGCCGACGAGCAGATAGGGGAATTTCCGGTGCCCGCGCCAGACGAGCCACGAAATGATGAACAACGCCGCGGCGGAAGTTGCCGCCGCCGCGTACATCCATGACAAATGTTCCGGCAGTGGATAAATGACGGCCAGATTCACCGGCCAGACCATTTTCAACAAATAGCGCCCGTAAGAAATCACGGCGTTTAAAAGCCGATAATGCAGCGGAATCAATTCGAGCGAAGCGACGGCATCGCCGCTTTGTTGGGACTGCGCAAAAAAAGTGACCAAGCAGGAAACGGCCGCGAGTAGGAAGAATGGATTTTTTTCCAGCGTGAAGCGTGTGACCGTCGCCATTTGAAATTTGAAATGTGAAAATCTTTGCAACGGCCAGAAATCCAGAAGCAGCATCACAAACGGCAGGGTGACGAGCATCGGTTTGGACATCAGGCCGAGCGCGAAGAAAATCAGCGCGAACCAAAAACTGCGGCGGCAATTTTCTTTCACAAATTTCGTGTAGCTCAACAGTGTCAGCAGCGCGAAAAATGTGCTTAACACGTCCTTGCGTTCCGCAACCCACGCCACCGATTCGACGTGCAGCGGATGCCAGGCGAATAGCGCGGCGATGAAGGCGCATGGCCAGAGCGCGCCGGTCAGTTGCAGCAACAATATAAAAAGTAGAACTGCATTAGCTGCATGAAAGAGCACATTGACTAGATGATGTCCGCCGGGATTGAGGCCGAAGAGCGAACAGTCCGTCATGTGCGAGAGCCAGGTGAGCGGATGCCAGTTGCTCGCGTGGCCGGTGGTGAAGGCCCATTCGATTCCCGCCCACGTCAGTCCTCTTTGCACCATGGAATTTTCAGTGACATAATCCTGATCGTCGTAATTCAAAAAGCCATCATGCGTCACCGGCAGATAAACCAGTAGGGTGGTCAGGGCGAGCGCCAGAACAATAACGCGTGGACGAGACATCCGCCGATTTGTAAGCGATTTTCGGGTGACAATAAAGTAAAAGCCCGGGAATTTCGTCCCGGACTTTTATGTGAATTTAAATTCTTTGTTTACTGAAGAATATGGGGCGGATTAACGGTATCGCTTAACGAGCAGATGGCCTGCGGAACGGTGCCGACGGATTGCAAACTGTAATTGCCGCCGGCCGGGCAACCTGGAATCGAATTATTCCTATTCAGTTTGATGAAAGGCGTCACGTCGTCCGGGTAAACGACGTTGTCTCCGACGTGCAATCCCTTTTCAAGGGCGACTTGTTGGACTGCGGATTCGATCTGCCGCAGGTTGTTGATGCAGGCGGTGGCCTGCGATTGTTCGCGGCTATGTATGAAGTTGGGGATGGCAATCGCCGCCAACAAACCGATGATGGCCACGACAATCATTATTTCCACCAACGTGAACCCTGCTATGCGCAAGATTTTGGCAGTTTTCATGTTAATTTTCTTTCCAGTGCGGCGTGAACTGCGCAACGGGCGGGTTATAATGATTACGATATTGTTCACAAATTGCCCATTGCGACCACAATTGATGTCAATTTAGCAGCACCAGTGCCAAACTCCAAGTGAAACCTTTTATTTCAAGCGCGTTAAAAGCAAAAAAGCCCGAAACTTTCGCTTCGGGCTTTTTTGTCAAACAAATCTCAAATTACGGCAGAATGTGAGGTTGGCTGGTCAGGGTGCTAAGAGTGCAAACCGGAGCAGTACCGACGGCGCTTTCAGTATAATTGCCGCCAGCCGGACATCCGGGAATGGAATTATTCTTGTTCAACTTGATGTAAGGCGTCAAGTCACCAGGATAGGTGATGCCATCATTGGTCTTTTTACCTTGCTCCAACGCGAATTGGTTGGCCGCCGCGTCAATCTGGCGGAGGTTGTTGATACAGGCATTGGCCTGCGAGGTCGCGCGGGCTTTCACGAAGTTGGGGATCGCAATCGCCGCCAAGAGGCCGATGATGGCCACGACGATCATGATTTCAACGAGTGTGAAACCGGCTTTACGGAGGTTCTTTGTCGCTTTCATTTTTTTATCTTTCTTTTTGAAGCGGTGTGAACGACGCAACAGGCGGGTTATATGATTACATCTTTGTTCACTTGATTGCCTGTTGCAACCGCGACTGTAAGGAGTGTAGCAGCGCCAATGCCACAAATCCAATTTAAATGTAACGACGGCTCTTCATCTGTTCATTTTAAATGCATTTTGGGAAAAATAACGGGTTTGACCCCCGACAACTCTTATCAAACAGCATCATTAAATTTTGTGTTTGCCAAGACTGTCCCGCTTTGGCGCGTTTTGTAATCTTTTTGGACACGGCAAACTTAACCGCAGAACGCACAGAATTGTTCAAACCAGACGGAGTGAATGGCGAATTGTTCTCGAAAATTGGAAGGTGATATGGATAATTGCAACAATGATTACCGACCTTAAACGATTTGAAGTCTGGTTCGTCACCGGCAGCCAGCATCTTTACGGACCGGAAACTTTGAAGAAGGTTGCCGAACATTCGCAGGAAATTTCCAAAGCGCTCAATGCCGAGCCCGCGATTCCGGTGAAAGTTATTTTCAAGCCGGTGATGACGACACCGGACGACATCACGGAACTTTGCAAGGAAGCAAACAACGCCGCGAAGTGCATCGGCCTCGTCACTTGGTGCCACACATTTTCGCCGTCGAAGATGTGGATCAACGGCCTCAAGCAATTGCGCAAGCCGGTGGCGCATCTGCACACGCAATACAATCGCGACATCCCGTGGGCCACGATTGACATGGATTTCATGAACATGAACCAGGCCGCGCACGGCGACCGCGAACACGGTTTCATCTGGAGCCGGTTGCGTTTGAACCGCAAGGTCGTCGTCGGTTTCTGGCAGGAAAAATCTACGCAGGAAAAACTCGGCGCCTGGGCGCGCGCCGCTGCCGCGTGGGCCGACTGGCAGACCGCGAAGTTCTGCCGCTTCGGCGACAACATGCGCGAAGTGGCCGTTACCGAAGGCGACAAAGTTTCGGCGCAAATCAAATTTGGTTTTGCCGTCAACGGCTACGGAGTCGGCGATCTGGTGAAAGTCGTCAATGCAGTGACCTCGAAGAAAATTGACAACCTGGTCGAGCAATACGAAGCGACTTACTCCGTCGCCGCCGATCTTCGCACGGGTGGCGCGCGGCACAATTCCATCCGCGAAGCCGCACGCATCGAACTCGGCTTGCGCAAGTTTTTGGCGGACGGAAATTTCAAGGGCTTCACCACAACATTTGAAGATTTGCACGGCTTGGTGCAACTGCCCGGAATCGCGCCGCAGCGTTTGATGGCCGACGGTTACGGTTTTGCCGGCGAAGGCGATTGGAAAACCGCCGCGCTCGTCCGCGCGATGAAAGTCATGGCGAGCGGACTCAAAGGCGGCACGTCGTTCATGGAAGATTACACTTATCATTTGCAGCCCGGAAATAAATTGGTTCTCGGTGCGCACATGTTGGAAATTTGTCCGAGCATCGCGGATGGCAAAGCGTCGCTGCGAGTGCATCCGCTTGGCATCGGCAGCAAGGCTGATCCCGCTCGTCTCGTTTTCAACACGCCCGCCGGCCCGGCGGTGAACACGGCGCTGATGGATTTTGGAAATCGTTTTCGTCTGCTCGTCAACGAGGTGGATGTCGTCAAACCGGAAAAGCCGATGCCGAAATTGCCGGTCGCACAAGCCGTTTGGAAATGTCGTCCGAATTTCGAAGACGCGTGCGCGGCATGGATTTACGCGGGCGGCGCGCACCACACCGGGTTCAGTCAGGCGGTCACGACCGAGATGCTCGAAGATTTCGCGGCGATTGCCGGAATCGAAGTCGTCGTGATTGACGCTGGCACGAAATTGCGTCAATTCAAACAGGAATTGCTCTGGAACGAAACTGCTTACGGTCTCAAGAGCGGCTGGGTTTCCTGATTCAAAAATTTGCACGCGCGTGAAAAAATTAAATTTGAAAAATCTTTTTGCCGCCGCAGTTCTGGTATCGGCCTTTTCGGTGAATGCGCAAATGGCGAAAATCTCCGTGGCAGCGGACCAGCCGGGCGCGAAACTCAATCCCGCCATGTGGGGGATTTTTTTCGAGGACATCAACTTCGGCGCGGACAGCGGGCTTTACGCCGAGATGGTCAAGAATCGCGGGTTTGAATTTCCAGAATCGATGATGGGCTGGATCGAAATCCATCCGAATCTGGCGCACGGCGAATTATCCGTCCGCGACGACGACCCGTTCAACGCCGCCAATCCGCATTATGTACGGATCGTGTCCGAAGGCACTGCGACGTATGGCTTGTCTAATGAGGGCTTTCGCGGAATGGGCGTGAGCAAGGATGAGATGTATGATTTTTCCGCGCAGATTCGCGTCGTGGATGGCTCGCCGGTTTTGCGGGTGCAACTTTACGGCGGCGACGGCACGTTGCTCGACGCGGTGCTATTGACGAATTTTTCCTCTGGCTGGAACAAATATACCACCACGCTGCATTCCAAGGACACCGATCCCAACGCACGTCTGGCGATTGTCATGGACGGCAAGGGCATTGTTGATCTCGACATGGTTTCGCTGTTTCCGGAGCACACCTGGAAAAGTCGTCCCGGCGGTTTGCGCGCGGACATGGTGCAGGCGCTGGCCGACATGCATCCCGGTTTTCTGCGCTTCCCCGGCGGCTGCATCGTGGAAGGCTCGGTGTTGAGCAAACGTTACCAGTGGAAAAACACCATCGGCCCGGTGGAAGAACGTCCGCTGCTTGTCAATCGCTGGAACACGGAATTCGCTCACCGCCCCACGCCGGATTATTTTCAATCGTTCGGCCTCGGCTTCTATGAATATTTTCAATTGTGCGAGGACATCGGCGCGCAGCCGCTGCCGATTTTGAACTGCGGCATGGCCTGCCAGTTTAATTCCGGCGAACTCTGCCCGCTTGATGACCTTGGCCCTTACATTCAAGATGCGCTCGACCTAGTTGAATTTGCCAACGGCCCGACCAACACCACTTGGGGCGGGAAACGCGCAGCGCTCGGACATCCCGAACCGTTCAACTTGAAAATGCTCGGCGTCGGCAACGAACAATGGGGCCAGCAATACATTGACCGTTACACGCTGTTCGCCAGGGCGCTGAAGGAAAAATATCCTGAAATCCAGCTCGTGTCCGCCGCCGGCCCGTCACCGGACGACGCCCGCTTTCATTTCGCGTGGCCGAAATTGCGCGAACTGCACGCCGATATTATTGACGAACATTGTTACGACAAGCCTGATTGGTTTTTCAACAACACGCATCGCTACGACAATTACGACCGCAACGGCCCGAAAGTTTTCATGGGCGAATACGCCGCGCAAAGCGACCGGACCGTCAGCGTGAAAAACCGCAACAACCTCGAATGCGCCCTCGCCGAGGCGGCCTACATGACCGGCCTCGAACGCAACGGCGACGTCGTGCGCATGGCGAGTTACGCGCCGCTCTTCGCCAACTCGGAAGCGTGGCAATGGACGCCCGATTTGATCTGGGTGGACAGCCTGAACGTCTATCGCACGCCAAATTATTACGTGCAGCAACTCTACAGCCTTAATCACGGCGACGTCGTGCTGCCGATAAAATTGGATTCCGCATCGGGCGCAAAACTGTTCGCATCCGCCACCCGCGACAATGCCAGCGGCGAAGTCATTCTCAAAGTCGTCAACGGCGACAGCGCTTCCGCTTCCGTTCAACTGAAACTAACGGGCTTGGATAAAATTTCCTCGAAGGCAAAAATCACAGTGCTGGCGGGTCAGCCACGCGATGAAAATTCCTTTGCCGCCCCGCAAAAAATTTCGCCCAAGGAAAGCACTTTGGAAATTTCCGGCCCGGAATTTCAACATGAATTTCCGGCGGACTCGTTCACAATCCTGCGATTTAAATAAGAATGACAGCGTAATTTTTGTGATTTAGTCTTGATTTGATCCAATCATGCCCGCGATAAAAAATATGTTGGTCATGTTCGCCTTCGTGCTGGCGGCGGCCGTTTCACGCGGCGACATCACGCCGGCTGTTGCTCAGCAAGCGCAGCCGTTTTCGCTTTCGCAAGTGCGTTTGCTGGACAGTCCGTTTCGCGCCGCCATGTTTCGCGACGAAAATTATCTGTTGAGCCTCGACTGCGACCGGCTGCTACGGAATTTTCGCGTCAATGCGAATTTGCCGACGGATGCAAAACCTTACGGCGGCTGGGAAGAACCGAATTGCGAACTGCGCGGTCACACCGTCGGCCATTATGTGTCGGCGTGCTCGCTGATGTTCGCCAGCACCGGCGACGCGCGGTTCAAAGAGCGCGTTGATAAAATTGTCGCCGGATTTGCCGAATGCCAGAACGCGCTCGCGACGAACGGTTCGCACGCGGGTTATTTGTCCGCGTTTCCCGAATCGTTCATTGACCGCGTGGAAAACCGCCAGAATGTCTGGGCGCCTTGGTATACTCTGCACAAAATCATGACCGGACTTTTGGATGCGAATCAACTGGCCGGCAATGCGCAGGCGCTCGAAGTGCTGACGAACATGGCGAACTGGGTGAAATTCCGCGTGGACAATTTGTCCGAGGAAAAAATGCAGGCGTCGCTCGACACGGAATTCGGCGGCATGAACGAAGTGCTGGCAAATCTTTACGGCGTCACGGGCAACGCGGATTATTTGAAAATGGCGGAGGCGTTCAACCAGAAGAAAATTTTCGATCCGTTGGCGCGCGGCGAGGATAAATTGAACGGCCTGCACGCGAACACGCAAATCCCGAAAATGATCGGCGCGGCGCGGCAGTTTGAATTGACCGGCGACGAACGCGACGCGGACATCGCGAAATTTTTCTGGTCGGAAGTCGTGCTTCACCGTTCCTACGTCATCGGCGGCCACAGCGACAGCGAACATTTTTTTCCGACGAACAACTTTGCGAAACATCTTTCCGCCGAGACCGCCGAGACCTGCAACACCTACAACATGCTCAAGCTCACGCGCCACATTTTCGAGTGGCAGCCAGACGCCGTCACGATGGATTTTTACGAGCGGGCACTTTACAACGACATCCTCGCCTCGCAAGACCCGGACACCGGGATGTTCACCTATTTCATGTCGCTCAAGCCCGGCCATTTCAAAACCTATTCCAAGCCGGACATTTCCTTCTGGTGCTGCGTCGGCACCGGCATGGAAAACCATGCGAAATACGGCGACACGATTTATTTTCACGGCGACAATTCATTGTTTGTGAACCTGTTCATTCCGTCCGAACTGTCGTGGCCGGAAAAAAATCTCACCGTGCGGCAGGAAACCAAATTTCCTGAAAGCGACGTGACGCAACTGAATTTCAAAACCCAAACGCCTATGCAACTCGTGTTGAAAATCCGCTGGCCGGCGTGGTCGGGAAAAATTTCTGTACGCGTGAACGGCAAAAAGCAAAAAATTTCGGGCGCGCCCGGCTCTTACGTTTCGCTTGACCGCGAATGGCAAAACGGCGACCGCGTGGAAATCCAGTTGCTGATGAAATTGCACACCGAGCCACTGCCGGGTGCGACCAACATCGTCGCGCTGCTTTACGGCCCGATTGTGCTCGCCGGAAATTTGGGCACAAACGACATGCCGAATCCTTACGCCAAAGACCAGTGGGATTTGGTGAAAATTCCCGACCCGAAAGTTCCGGTTTTTGTCGGCGACAAAAAAACGTTTCTGAAAAAAGTCGAGCCGGCGGGCGAGCCGCTGGTTTTCCAAACAAAAAATCTTGGCCAGCCGAATGACGTGACGCTTGTTCCGTTTTACAAGGCAAATCACGAACGCTACTCGGTTTATTGGAATGTCGTCAGCGCGGCGGACTGGAAAAACAATCCCGCGCAAATCTCGGCCACGGGCGACCGACTTTTGCAAACGGCTTTGAACGAGAATTAAAATGGCAAACCATTACGCCATCGGGCTGGATTACGGCACGAATTCGGTCCGCTGCCTCATCGTCAACGTCGCGAACGGCGACGAAATCGCCAGCGCGGTCTGGAATTACGCGCACGGAACGGCGGGCGTGATTTTGTCGAACGACCCGAACCTCGCGCGCCAGCATCCGGCGGATTATATCAACGGCGCGGAGATCACGATCAAAAAAGCGCTCGCCGACGCAAAGAAAAACGTGCGCGGTTTCAAGCCGGAGCAGGTCGTCGGCATCGGTGTGGACACGACCGGCAGCACACCGTTGCCAGTGGATGCGAACGGCCAGCCGCTCGCGTTCCAGAAAAAATTTGCGAACAATCCGGCGGCGATGGCGTGGTTGTGGAAAGACCACACCGGAGTCAACGAAGCCGCCGAAATCACCGTGCTCGCGAAAAAAATCCGTCCGCAATTTCTCGCCAAGTGCGGCGGCTCTTATTCAAGCGAATGGTTCTGGAGCAAAATCTGGAAATGCCTTCGCGTCGCGCCGGAAGTTTTCAACGCCGCGTATTCGTGGGTTGAGCTCGCGGACTTTGTTCCCGCCGTGCTGACCGGCACCCTCGCGCCGGACAAATTCATCGCGGGCGTTTGTGCTGCCGGGCACAAAGCGATGTGGAACGCGAATTGGGGCGGTTATCCCGACGCAAAATTTCTTTCAAAATTAAATCCGAAGCTCGCGCAATTGCGTTCGCGTCTGACGCCGCGTGTCCATTCGATTGACCGCGCTGTCGGCGGCCTTACTTCGGCGTGGGCGAAAAAAACTGGTTTGTCTGAAGGAATTCCCATCGCTGTCGGCGCGTTCGACGCGCATTTGGGCGCGGTCGGTTCCGGCGTCGCGCCGGGATGTCTCGTGAAAATTATTGGCACGAGCACTTGCGACATCGCGATTTCACCGAACACGAAAAAACTCGCGGACGTGCCGGGGCTTTGCGGCATCGTGGACGGCAGCGTCGTGCCCGGTTATTTCGGACTTGAGGCCGGACAATCCGCCGTGGGCGATTTGTTCAACTGGCTTGTCAATTACATCGAGCCGGGCGGAAAAAAAGTTTTGTCGCATCGCGACTTGGACGAAGCCGCGTTGAAGTTAAAGCCGGGTGAATCCGGATTGATCGCGCTCGATTGGAACAACGGCAACCGTACTATTTTGGTGGATCAAAAACTTACCGGCCTGCTCGTCGGCCAGACGCTTTACACGACGCCGGCGGAAATTTACCGCGCGCTCATCGAAGCTACGGCGTTCGGCGCGTTGACGATCATAAACCGTTTTGAAGAATACGGCGTGGAAATTTCGTCGGTCGTCAACTGTGGCGGCATCGCGGAAAAAAGCGCGTTGACGATGCAGATTTATGCCGACGTGACGGGGCGTCCGATGAAAATTTCGCGCTCGGCGCAAACCTGCGCATTGGGTTCGGCGGTTGCGGCGGCGGTCGTGGCCGGCTCGCACAAAAATTTTGCCGCCGCGCAAGAGAAGATGACCGGCCTCAAGCCAAAAATTTACAAACCGAATCCGAAGGCGCACGCGGTTTATCGTGAGTTGTATGTGATCTATAAAAAGTTGCACGACGCGTTCGGGACGAGCGAATGGAGCGGCAATTTGCATGACGTGATGAAGCAACTGATTGACATTCGCAGCCGCGCACGGAAATAATCCTGCCAATTCCCATGCTTGAAGAGTTGAAAAAAGAAGTCTGCGCCGCGAACCTGAAACTGGTCGCGGAAGGTCTGGTCATCCAGACGTGGGGCAACGCCAGCGGCATTGATCGCGCGCGCGGACTTGTGGTCATCAAGCCGAGCGGCGTGCCTTATTCCGGCATGAAACCGGAACACATGGTGGTCGTTTCGCTGGCGGATGGAAAAGTAGTCGAGGGAAATCTGAAGCCGAGTTCGGACTCGCCGACGCATCTGGTTTTATATCGCGCGTTCAAGGAAATCGGCGGCGTCGTCCACACGCACAGTCTTTACGCGACAGCCTGGGCGCAGGCGCGGAGAAAAATTCCGTCTTACGGCACCACGCAGGCGGATTACTGGCATGGCGACGTTCCCTGCACGCGCGCGATGACGGCGAACGAAATCAAAAGCGATTACGAAAAAAATACCGGACTTGTCATTATTGAGGCGTTTAAAAAATTGAATCCGCTCGAACATCCGGCGGTTCTCGTGGCGGGCCATGGACCGTTCACGTGGGGAAAAAATGTTCACGACGCGGTTCACAACGCGGGTGTTTTGGAATTCATCGCGCGACTGGCGAGCGAGACTTTGCGCGTCAATCCCAAGACGCAACCGATGCAATCCGTTTTGCTCGACAAGCATTTTTTCCGCAAACACGGGAAGAAGGCGTATTACGGTCAAAATTGAACAATAAAATCGACCATGAAAACAATGCAATACATCGCGATGGCACTCACTGGGCTTGGCGTGGCTTCTCTTGCAGGCTGCGCTTCAATGTCAAAATCACATGGCTCCATCAGCGAATCCTCTTTTGGAAAAACTCCCGACGGCACACCGGTGGAAATCTATACGCTGCAAAACACCAAGGGCGCCGAGGCGTGCATCATAACCTACGGCGGGATTGTGCAGAAGCTCACCATGCCGGACAAAAACGGCGAATATGCAGATATCGTTCTCGGCTTCGACAATCTGGACGGCTATGTAAACCCCGGCTATGTGAAGGCTTGCCCGTATTTCGGCGCGCTCATCGGCCGTTACGGCAACCGCATCGGCGGCGCGAAGTTCACACTCGAAGGTAACACCTACACGCTGGCAGCGAACAACAACGGCAATACGTTGCATGGCGGTTTGAAGGGCTTTGATAAAGTTGTCTGGACGGCGGTGAAAGCCGATGTCGGTCCGGATGGCCCGCGGCTCGAACTGAATTATTTGAGCAAGGACGGCGAAGAGGGTTTTCCCGGCAACCTGAACGTCACGGCGGTTTATACGCTGACCGACGACAACGCGTTGAAGTTGAACTTCACCGCGACAACGGACAAGCCGACGGTGGTGAATCTCACGCATCATTCTTATTTCAACCTCGCCGGGCAGGGGAACGGCGACATTCTAGGCCAAATTCTTTATATCAATTCCGACAAAACTACGCCGGTGGATGCGGGCTTAATCACGACCGGCGAATTCACCGATGTGACGGGAACACCGTTTGATTTTCGCAACCCTACGGCCATCGGTGCGCGCATCAATGATCCCGACACGGTGTTGCAATTTGGCCCCGGCTATGACCACAACTGGGTTATCAGCAAACCGCCCGGCCAGTTCGGCCTGATGGCGCGCGTTGTCGAGCCGATCAGCGGTCGCGTGATGGAAGTCTGGAGCGACGAGCCCGGCCTGCAATTTTACGCCGGCAATTTTCTTGACGGCACGATCACCGGCAAAGGCGGGAAAGTCTATCAACGCCGCTCCGCTTTCTGCATGGAGCCGCAGCATTATCCCGATTCGCCGAACAAGCCGAATTTCCCCTCGACGGAACTCAAACCCGGCGAGACCTATCACAACATCATCAAGTATAAATTCAGCGCCGAATAATCAGGCTGGAAAAACTTAAATGCTATGAATGACATAACGAATAGTATGGAGACAGCCACCAACAACCTCGCCGCGTCGTCCGTGACGGGGGGAATGAACGGCACAGTGTTCAACGGCTTGGATCTGGCCGTCATCATCGCCTTTGCCGTCGGCATGGTCCTGACCGTCTGGTATTCCATGAGGAAGAAAAACGAGTCAGGCAAGGATTACTTCCTTTCCGGGCGCGACGCGAACTGGCTGCAGATTGGCTCCTCGATCTTCTCCTCCAACATCGGCTCCGAACACCTCGTCGGACTGGCCGGCGCGGGTTTTGCCACAGGCATGGCGATGGCCCACTGGGAAATGCACGCTTACTGGATTCTCATTCTGGGCTGGGCCTTTGTGCCGCTTTACGACCGCATGAAGGTTTTCACCATGCCGGAGTTTCTCGAACTGCGCTTCAGCCGCGGCTCGCGAAATGTCTTGAGCCTGCTGACCATGGCCAGTCTGGTGCTCACCAAAATCGCCGCCACCATTTACGCCGGCGATGTCGTGATTCGCACGCTATTGAACGTGAATTCGGTGAACATTTTCGGACACCAGATTGACGTCTTCTGGGCCATCGCCTTGGGGCTGGCTTTCACCACCGGCCTTTACACGGTTTTTGGCGGCATGCGCGTCATCATGTATACCGCCGTGCTTCAGGCGCCGGTGCTCATCTTTGGTTCCGTCTGCATCCTCTTCATGGGGCTTCGCGTCCTGGGCCACGGCAGCCTCGTTGACGGCTGGCATGCCACCCTCACGACCGTCGGCGACAATGTCCACCTCGTCCGCTCCATCAACGATCCCGACTGGCCCTGGCTGGCGATTCTGCCCGGCTCGGCCATCATCGGCTTCTGGTATTGGTGCACAGACCAATACATCGTCCAGCGCGTACTCGCCGGCAAAAACCAGCAGGAGTCCCGGCGCGGCACCATTCTCGCCGGCTTTTTCAAGCTGACGCCGGTGTTCATCTTCCTTGTGCCGGGCATGATTGCCTTTGCGCTGACCAAGACGCCCGGCGTCGGTTTCAGCACCAGCGGTGACGCCGCCTACACGTCGCTCGTCGCGCAGATTCTGCCGCACGGACTTCGCGGAATGGTGGCCTGCGGCATGATTGTCGCCCTCATGGCGTCGCTGGGATCCAAATTCAACGCTTCCGCCACGCTGTTCACCATGGATTTCTACCGTGAATGGCATCCGACCGCCTCGCCCAAAACCGAGGTGATTGTTGGCCGCCTCGCCACGGCCGCGATTGTCTTCATCGGCATTTGCTGGGTGCTGGTGATCAAGAACCTCCACATGCCGCTTTATCTGTATCTTCAAAACGTCCAGGGCTATCTCTCGCCTGCCATCGCGGTGTTATTCGGGCTGGGCGTGTTCTGGAAACGTGCCACCGCCCCAGCGGCGTTGTGGGCTTTTGTTATTGGCATGCTGGGCGGTTTCGGACGTCTCGCCGCCGACCTTGTGATGCGTAACGACGCCGATGCGGTGTCCAAGCTCAAAGGAGATTTCTATCACAAGGTCATCACGTTGGATCAATACAACGCGGGCATCGCCCCCATCAAGGCCGCGCACAACACCATTATGTTCGACTTTTGGAACATCCACTGGCTCTATTATTGCGAAGGGCTGTTTGTGCTCACCGCCGCACTGATGGTCATCATCAGTCTCATGACCAAGGCGCCGGATCCGAAGACCATCAAATACACCTGGTATGGTGCCACGCCGGAGGAAAAGGCCGCCACGCGCGCCAGTTGGAATGCCATGGACGTCGTCTTGAGCCTGATTGTCGTGGGCTGCGTCGTCCTGTTCTACATTAAGTTCTGGTGATCAAATTATTCGCGTAAGGGCTGCGGTGCCGCATGGTCCGCAGCTTTCTTACGTTATTCCGTGTTTGTCCATACGCTTCGTGACACATGGTAACAAGGTTACTACTTTCTTTAACGGGAGGACTAACAAGTTAAGAGGGGTGTTTGCTGGCATTCCTGCCGACACTTTAGCATCCCACTCCCGTAACTTCTTGCTGCACTCACAGATAGAAGTGGAGCCAGTTGTCGGGATTGAACCGACGACCGACGGTTTACAAAACCGTTGCTCTACCACTGAGCTAAACTGGCTGCCAAAGGACAATTCTTTTACGCGACACGGGACTGTTTTGCAAGTTCACACCACGCATGGCGCAAGGATCGCCTCGCTCATGCCGTGAACGATTTTTTTATCGGCAGGAACAATCGTCGCCAGCACGCCGCCAAGTTGCGGACGAGCTGAATCGCCTTCGCCGCTGACAAAATAATACGGACACAGTCGCACGCGGCCTTTGATAGGCACAATTTCGCTTTTCGCAAAATCAAACCATTGCGCTTCGACGATTTTCGGTTTTTCAAACCGCTGCAAAACGAATGGCGAAATTTCAAAATTTTTCAACGCTGCGTCCACCGCCACGCTCCAGTCCGCCTGCGCCAGATCACTGCCGAGAAAAACACCGCGCGCCCCCCACGCATTTTCCGAAAAACCGGAAACCTTCAAAATCAAATCACGCTCTTTTTGTGAAAGCGTCTTGAGCTGTTGCCAATCAGTCAAATTCAATTCAGGAATGGCCGCGTGCGGCGGCAGCGGCGTCGGGTCAACGAGCCAGGTGTAGGGAATGACTTTTTTCAGACACGCAAAAAAACCTTCACCCAGTTCCTGTCGCCAGAACGATTGCAGATTCCGGTTCCACAAAAGTGCGAACAGCATTTTTTCCTCGAAAATCGGTTTTGGCGGCGGCGTCAACAGAATTTTCTTTTCCGCCGTGAGTTCAAAAATCGGTTTCGCGCTTGAAATGTTTTTTAAGTCAAACAATTCAAAAAATCTGTAAACCGCGCCGCTGTCCGCGAAGTCGTTGAATTTTGAATTGTGAACCGTGAATCGCGGGCCGAGTTGTTGAGCGAGCCATTCCATTTCCGGGCGATAAGTTTTTGCTTCTTCCGAAACGACGATGTAAACCTGTTTTGCGTCGCCGAAGATGGATTCAAATCCACGGATCATCCCATCCGCACCTCCAATCACTTTCGATTCTGGATTCTGGATTCCGGGTTCCGAATATGTCTTGTTCAGCCAAGCCGTGAGGCCGATGCCACCGGGAACGGAATCCAGTTCCGTGATGCTGAAGCCGTTTTCCGTCAGTAAAATGTCGGGACGTATCACGCGCGGCACTTCGTTTTTGAATGCGGGCGAATGCTGAAGCTCAATCAACTCGCGCGGTTTGCCCAGGTCGAGCCAGTGCGCGATCCATTCCGGCTGCTTGCCTTCGGCGCTTTTGCGGTAGAGCAGATTGACCGCGCGATAAAATTGCAGCAGCACACGACCCAGCGATTCGATTTCCTTTGCCAAATTTTCACCGAGTGAAAATGGCGTTGGCGAAACGCGCCAATCAAATCCGGCAAAAAGTCCATCTGGGGGAATTTGCGAGCGGATGTAGCCGGCCTTTTTTGCGTCCGGGTTAGGATTGTCAATCGGCGCGGTGCTTTCCACTGATTTATAAATTCTTTGCGGCGATTTTAGTGCAACCACAGGCCACGATAAAACTTCACCGTGCTGTTCGCAGTCGAGACAGAAAACGGAAATGAATTGCTTGTGAGCATGTTCGTTGCGAACGCCGACCAATGCACAAGATCGGTGGAGGATTGCAAGGCGTAGGTCAGTCCGGTCTGCCCGTTGAGCCAGATGGTGAGTTGTCCCGACACGGCGTTTGTCCCGGCCTTGAGATTGAATGGCGTAACGACCGGTAAAACATAGAGCGTGATGCTCTGCGACGGAACGATGTCTTTGAGGATGCTGTTCGTGAAGGAAATGTTCGCAAGCTGGGTGATGACGTTCGCGGCGGTGAGCTGCCAGCGTTGCGCGGTGCCGGTGGCATTGAAGTTGGTGATGCTGGCGTTGATGGGCGAGGCGTTGTTGAGGTCTTTGTTGATTACCATGAGCGTCAGCGCGCCGTCGCTAGTCCGCACGGCGCTGAAGGCAGAGAGGTTGTCCGGGTTTGGCACCGTGGTCTGAATGCTCGTGTCGCCGAAAGTGGATTTGTTTCCGTCATAATTGCGATACATCTTGATCGCCTTGTAAGTAGGCGTGCTCGTGTCGGGCGTGGCCCAGCGCGTGGCAAGGTCGAGTCCTTGGCGGCCAAAAATTCCTAGAATGTCCGCTTGCGCGGTCGCGCCGTTGATGGACGACTCGGCACCCCAGTTGTATTCGGTGACACCGATTTTCGTGCCGGGATAATAGGTCGCGACCCAACTCTTCATCCGGGGAATGAGCATGATGATGTTGTTGATCCAGCTGGGATCTACGTAAGTAGTATCCCAGAAAACGCGGGTTGATTCATTCCGCAACAATTCCGTCGCCGGATCCACTGCATCGCCGCTGACGCTGCCTTCCTGCGGATAACAATGGAGTGTGAAAATATCCAGCAACCGCCGGCCGGCCGCCTGGCTGCGCGCTTGCACCTGGCTCAAAAACCACGGCCCAAAATCCTGTCCGCCGTGTGCCGCACGATCAGGATAATCCGCCGGGTTGTAATCGTTATGCGCCCCGGACCATTGTTGATCGTAGCCGCTGTAAAGATAGCCCGGCCAGCCCCATTCCTCCGGTCCGGCGACAAGCGCGTTCGGGTCGATGCTTTTCACCATCGTTGCATAGTTGCAATAATCTGTGAACACCTCGCCCATGGTCGCGCCGATAGGATGCACGTCACGGTGTGTTCCCTGCCAGATGCTCCACTCGTTGTCCATGAGGTAATATTGCAAACCGCCGTTGGTCGCCGTGCTCCAAGTATTCGTCAAATGCCGCACCCATCCGGCTTGAAAATTTGTATCGGCGGTCTGGTTCGCATCGGTGGGATTGTTGTTGGTGATGTTCAAGCCCGATGGAGAAGCGATGCCGTTGCCGGCGTCAGACCAATACGGATCGGAACCTGTTTGTGCGCCGTATTTGCTGATGGAATAACTCGCCAGGCTGGCACGACTCGGTCCCAATTTCGCCACCCAGCCGATGATGGGAATGGTCAGCATCGCCTGTGCGCCGGCATTTTTCGATTCCTGGATAAAGCTATCGCCATCCGCACCCGCCGTGCTGGGGCTGTCGGCAATGCTTTCAAAATACCAATCCGCCGCGTGGCTCGTGGCATTGATCTGCCAGTTGTAACGGGTCTCCGCATTGCCGCCGGAGCGATGAAGCGGCGCGTTCAGATCCTGCAACTCGCTGGACGACGCGGCGAAAGCCACGCCGTAAATCAACGGGCTGATCGTGAGGCGATTCGACGCGGCATTGATGGAAATGGAAACCGGCGCATTCGTTCCGGCAACAATGGCGTTGGTCACCAGCGAAATATCATCCACATAAAACGTCGGCTGGCCGTTGCCGGTTGAATCTTGAATGACGAACCCGGTGAAGTTGACCTGGTTGGCCACGCCCAACGCCGAGAGCGGAATGGTGAATTGTTGCCATGCGCCGGCCGTCAACGTTGCAAGCTGGTAACGTGCGCTTTGCGCCTGGTTTTGCGAACCGCCGGCATCCAGTAAACCATAGACCTGCAATTTTTGTCCGCCGCTGGAACCGCCATTCAACCAGAAAGTGATGTTCGTATAAGGCGTGGAATCCATGTCGGAATGCCAGATTTGAATTCCCTGCCATGCGGACATCGTGACGCTGATGGAATCGCTGCCGGAATGTACCGGCGAGGTGTTCGCGTAGTTCAATGTGGCCCAGCCCCAATTTTGCCAGCCATTTTCCAGCGCATCGTCGTAAATGATTTGATCCGCTTTCGCGGCGAATGAAAGCGCAGTCATCAGTGCGAGCGAAATGAACGCTCGTCGGCCAGTAAAGATTCTTTTCATAGGCGGTCTAAATAAATTACACTAAAAATGAATGCGCGCATCTTTTTTTATGCCAGAAAAAGCACTTAAGTCCGCACTTGTCCGTTGCCGATGCCGAGCCATTTGTAACTCGTCAGTTCTTCCAGACCCATCGGGCCGCGCGCGCCGATCTTGTCGGTGCTGATGCCGATTTCCGCACCCATGCCGAACTCGCCGCCGTCGGTGAAACGCGTCGAGGCGTTCCAATAAACCGTCGCGGAATCCACTTCGGCCAGAAATTGTTTCGCGTGCGCTTCGTTCTTCGTGACTATGCTGTCCGAGTGCGCCGAGCTGTAAAAATTGATGTGGTCAATCGCGGCCTTCACGCCATCCACGACGCGAACATTCAAAATGTAATCGTTGTATTCCGTGAAATAATCCTGCTCGGAAGCAGTTTTGAATTTTAAATTTTGAATTTTTAGTTTTGAAAGCGCGGAAAAACTTTCAGGATCGCAGCGCAACTCGACTTTTTTATCGGCAAGTTTCGGCGCAATCCGTGGAAGAAATTTTTCCGCAATTTTTTTGTCCACTAACAAGGTCTCCATCGCGTTGCAAACTGCGGGACGCTGGACTTTTGCGTTCATCGCGATTTCCTCAGCCATCTTCAAATCGGCGTCGGCGTCCACAAAAACGTGACATACGCCTTTGTAATGTTTGATGACGGGAACTTTCGAGCAATCCGCGACGGCGCGAATCAGACTTTCGCCGCCGCGCGGCATGCACAAATCAATGTATTGCGTGAGCGAAAGCAAAATGGGAACCGCCTCGCGATCCGTCGTCGGCACGACTTGGATCGCGTGTTCGGGAAATTTCGCGAGCACTTTTTTGCCCGCGTCAATCATGATTTGCGCGATGAGCAGATTGGAGTTCAACGCCTCCTTGCCGCCGCGCAGAATCGTCGCATTGCCGGACTTGAAGCAGAGGCTCGCGGCATCCGCCGTGACGTTCGGGCGCGATTCGTAAATGATGACGACGACGCCGATCGGCGTGGAAATTTTTTGCAGCTTGAGTCCGTTGGGGCGAATGCGCTCGTCCAAAATTTTTCCAACCGGATCAGGCAATGCCGCGACTTCGCGCAGACCTTTGGCCATCGCGGAAATTCTTTTGTCGTCGAGCTTGAGCCGGTCGAGCATGGCGGGTGGCAAACCATTTTTAGCCGCAGCTTCCATGTCGAGCGCATTGGCTTCTTTGATTGCGCCGGAATTTTTTTCGAGCGCATCGGCCATCGCGAGCAAACAATCATTCTTCTCGCGCGTGATGAGTTTCGCGAGTTCGCGCGACGCAGTCTTGGCTTGTCTGGCCAGTTGCGTCATCTGTTCGTTCAAGTTCATGGCTGCCATGATTTCAGAGCAACCAAGTTAAACGAATCAGGCTAGATGTCAAAACCGCCACGTCGGGTCAAAACATATAACTCACGCTGACTTTGAACAGCACCGGCGCAGCCAGTTGGTTGCCTATGAAGTTTTGAAAAACAGGAAGTTCCGCGTCCGCGTAAATTTTCACCGGATGAACGTGAAATTCAATTCCTGGTGAAAGCAAAATGCGTTCGTAGCCGGAGTTGTCGGGATTGGCATTCGCGCCGCTGTCGCTACTCCGATAGGAAAAAATCGCCTGCGCCACCGGCGAAATCCTCACGCGACCGAGCGAAAATCCCTTGTAATCAATTCCCGCCGCAGAATCAAACTCGATGCCCGGACGATAGTCGTTCTGTATCGCCACCGGCATATCCAGTTGAAACTGCGCGAACCAATCCCACGTTTGATTTTTGTCCAGATTGCCACGATAAAATCCTCCCAGTAAAATATCTGTGCTGCCGCTGCCAATCTGCGTGTCGCGATCCACCAAATCCATGTCTTCAGTGAAACTGCCCGTCGGCAATTTCAAGCCGAGCGACACGCCACTGGACAAATCCGCCGAGAAGCCGGTGTAAAGGGCTTGAATGCGGATGTCGCCCAACCCGCTCCAGCTATGCGACGCGATTTCGCTGGTAACATCGTCCGTTCCTTTGAAGTAACGGAAAGTGTAAGGCAATTCCGCCTGCACGCCCCAACTGCTGTTGAACATATATTGCAACCCGAGCGTGGTGAAATGCGACTCGATTTCCTTGTCGTCATTGTTTGCCGCCAGTGCGGTGGAAGAGCCGCTCCAGTTTCGGTTTTGATCCATGTAATCATATTGCAAAAAAGCCGCACCGCCCGCGCCGGTGGGCAACATCGAACTGCCGCCCACGTCAAAAACACCACAGCCGCACGCGCAAGCGTGAACTACACTTGGTGCGAGCATTCCAACTAACAAACCACAACGGACTTTTACCGCTACAGCTGAATTGTTTTTTTTATTTTTCATATTTGAAATTAAAGTTGCGAGAACGCGCAACGGCGCTCTCAAAGTTAAAGGGAAAATCATTTTACCCGCGCCAACACGACGCAAGCAACCAAGCTGCGATTGAATCAAACGAAGAATCCGCGCGGCGGTTGAAGCAGCGGTTTCTGCGCGAGAGATTTTGCAGAGGAATTTTCCAGCGGCAAAAGTTGAAATTGCGACGGCGCGATCAAAACAAAATTTTCCTTCGCTGGCGGAAATTCCAGTTTCTGCGACTGAAGTGTGAACTCTTTTTTCTGTTCGGATTTTTTTCCGGCGGCGATGGCCATGCAAAGCGGGCACGGATGCTTACCGTCGAAAGTCTCCGTCACGGCTTCCGTGACGGAATGTGTGCAAAGATTATTCGCGAGCATCGTCGTCCACGCGACGGTTTGCAGGAGTGCCCAATGCGCGCCGAGCATCGCCACGAGCGCGAGGACGAGACAGATTTTGCCGATGCGGACGAACACATCGGCAAATTAAACTGCCGGCGCAGAAGTGCAAGTACCTAAAGTTCCGTAGGAGCCGAGGCTCGTTTCAAAAAAGCTATTAGAGCCTCCTCACGTCGGCTGCTACGATTCAGTGATCCAAACCAGTGTGCCGCCCGGCAGTAGATCAAACAGCGGAATCAAATCCGCGTCTGCAAGATGAATGCAACCGTGCGCCGCGGGCTGGCCGATGGATTTTTGGTCCGCCGTGCCGTGGATGTAAATGTAGCGCGCGTGCGAATCCACGTTGACGCCGCCGTTCAATCCTTTGTTCAAGCCGGGTTCGAGACCTTCGAGCCACAGGATGCGCGTGGTGATCTTGGCGTTCGCAAATTCCGGCTGCGACGTGTGGCCGACGACTTTGCGCGATTTGAAAACCGTTCCCGCCTGTTCGCCCGCGCCGATTTTTTCCGCGATGCGATGCAATCCGAGCGGCGTGCGATTCGAGCCTTCCGCCTGCCCGATGCCGAAACGCGAAGTGGAGCAGGAAAATTTTTTTACGAATTCGTTTTGCTCAAAAAGCGAAACGGTTTGTTCGGTGATGTTGACGATGAGAATAAATTGCGTCGGAGCAATGTTATGCTTTTTACAAGCGAGTAAAAAATTATCCAAAACCGTCACGCGGGTTGCAGTTTGCCGGAGAATTTTTCCAAGGCAGTTTTCGGCAATCGTTTCAAACGCACGGCGCGCTCAACCGCTTTGCGCGCGTAAAAATGATGCTCTCTCGCTCCGGCAAGCAAACCTTCAACGCCAATGTCGGCGTCCAGTTCCGGCCAATAAACGGACGAGCCGTTGATCTCAAACTTGCCGCGTTCTTTCGCCGTTGCCAGCGCGAGCGTCGGATAAAACGCGACAGGCACGCTGATAAACCGCCCGTCTTCCAAATGGAAGCCGAGCAATTCGTCGTTCACGACTACTTTTGTGATGGCCGGCGGTGTTTGCATCTACAGCAGGATTCTAATTCTCATTGCGCTTGTGTTCAAGCCATCGTTGGACGATTTCCACGCGGCGTTCCGAAACCATTTTTCGGATTTCAGCGATTTCGTGCGGTTTGAATCCGTGATTGAAGGCGAGCGCAAGATCATCCAGCCAGATTTTACATTCGCGGCCGGATTTGAAAATGTGAACGTGCATCCGCTCGGCCAAATCGTAGCTGTAAAAACTGACGCGATAGCCGTTATGAATGAAAACTGTCGGCATGGCGCGAACCTATTTCAATTTCTTCACGAGCACTTTGGAATTTCTTCCGCTTTGCTCGTATTTTTCGCGGCGCGCGGGCGGCAGATCGTCGGGCGTGCCTTCGCCAAAGCCGCCTTTGGATTGAAAATACGTAAACGCCTGCGTCGAGAGTGTGAGCAGTTCGTTCAGATTCAATTCCTTCGCCTTGTTCTCGACGAACTGGATCAGCTTGCGCCCGATGCCCTGATTTTCATGCGACGAGGCAACGTAAAGGCAGGCGAGCTCGCCCTTTTTCTGCTCGGGATAAACGTGCAGCGCGACGCACGCGACGGGATTTTTATCAATCTCAAAAATAAAATAATCGCCGAGGCTTTTATCAATCACGGCGCGACTGCGCTTGACGAGTTCGTCCGATTCGACGGCGGCTTTCGTCAGCAATTGGATCGCGCGAATGTCTTTTTTCTTCGCGGGCCGGATCTGTTGATACTCGTTCGCGTAAATCAACGTGCCGATGCCGTCGTTGGAAAAAACTTCCGCGAGCAAACCCTCGTCCACCTTGCCGTTGATGACATGCACGCGCGGAATTCCTGCTTTGCACGCGGCGGCGGCGTGCTGCGCCTTTGACAACAGTTCTGGCGCGAAACCGGCGCTGTTCTGCTGCAACAATTTGTCCAGTTCGGCCACGAGCATTTGTCGGATGAGCTGGCCGTTGTAAATCAATCCGTCGCTGGACGTGATGAAAATCAATTTTATCGCCTTGAGCGCCTCGGCGACTGCCAGCGCGACACCGTCGGAATTGACGCGATACGTCCGGCCGTCGCCGTCGAAGCCGAGCGGCGGAATCACGGGAATGACATCCTGAGCGAGCAGCGTCTGCAACAGCGCCGTGTCCACGCGCTCCACCTTGCCGGTGAACTGATGGTCCACGCCCTGAATAATGCCCATCGGATGCGCAATGATGACGTTCGTGCTGGCGGCGCGCAGGTCGTTCGCCGAAAGGCCTTCGAGAATCTCGTGCGTGAGCCGGTTCGCGGCGTTGAGCGCGAGCTTGAGCGTGTTCGCGTCCGTGATGCCCGCGCCGTCGAGGTTCGAGGCGGAAATGTTTTGTTCCTCGGCGAGCGACTTGATTTGTGCCGACGCGCCATGGACGAGCACGACGCGGATGCTCAACGAACGCAGCACCGCGACGTCGAGCAGCAGCGTGGCGAAATTTTCGTCGGTGACGATCGCGCCGTCAATCGCGAGGATAAACGTCTTCTCGCGGAATTGCGGAATGTATTGCAGGATGCCCCGCAGGTCGGTCAGTTTCACTTTGGCTTGTTGATTGTTTTCAGCGGGGAATAAGTAAACGGTTTGGCGCGGGATTCAATCACTTTTTGTTCAAAGCAATTTTCAGTGCGCCGAGGCAGCGTTCATTTTCCTGCGGCATGCCGACGGAAATGCGTATCCACTCCGGCAATTGATAGCCGCCCATCGGACGAACAATCACGCCTTGCTTTTGCATCGAGTCGAAAACTTTTTGTCCTTCGCCGACCCGAACAAGAATGAAATTGGCGGACGACGGGACAAATTCCAGCTTCAAGTCGCGGAACGCATGGCTGAAAAATTCCAGTCCGGCGAAATTATTCTGCCGCGTTTTGCGGACGTGTTCGTCGTCGTCCAGCGCGGCGAGCGCGGCGGCTTGCGCGAGGGAATTGATGTTGAACGGCTGGCGCGTTTTTTCGAGCGCGCCAATCAGATCAGGATTTGCGATGCCGTAACCGATGCGCAAACCGGCGAGCCCGTAAATTTTTGAGAACGTCCGCATCAAAATCAGATTTTTTCGCGCGCCCAAACGCACGAGCGAAACCAAGTCCACCGCGTCGTCCAAAAATTCGATGTAAGCCTCGTCCATCACCAGCAACACGTCGTCGGGAACTTCATTTACGAATTGGATGACTTCTTCGCGCGGCGCGAGCGTCCCTGTCGGGTTGTTTGGGTTGGCGACAAAAACAATTTTCGTCTTCGGCGTGATGGCGCGAAGCATCGCGGGCAAATCGTGTCCGTAATTTTTTGCGGGAACGGTGATGACGTTTGCGCCGAACATTTTTGCGACGATGGGATAAATGGCGAAACAGAACTGCGAGACGACAACATCGTCGCCCGGCACGAGCAAAGCGTGCGCGACAAATTCAATGATTTCGTTCGAGCCGTTGCCTAAAATCAAATTCGCCGGTTCAACGCCGAGTTTGGCCGCGAGTTTTTGTTTCAGATAAAACGCGTTGCCGTCGGGATAAAGATTCACGCCGGCAATCGCCTTTTGCATCGCGGCAACGGCCAGCGGCGACGGGCCAAACGGATTTTCGTTCGACGCGACTTTGATAATCGAATCGGCAGGCAAATTCAATTCGCGCGCGACTTCTTCAATCGGGCGTCCCGGTTGATACGCCGGCAGATTTTTCAAATTCAAATTAATCGGCAGCGATTTTGACATTTTCAAAGTGAGTCTATGATTTTTTTCACGTTCACATTTTTGGCGACGATGTCGCGGATGAGCGAAATTTTTTCCGCGTCGTTCGGCCGCGTTTTGACGGTGAGGTTGTGAACCTTGGACGCGACTTCGTAGCTGTCGGCCTTCGCCAGCAACACGGGAATCGGCATGGCTTGCATGGCTTTCAGCACGCTTGCGCCCGGCCGCAGGCCGCCGGTCAGAATGATGCCCGCCATTTTTTCGTCGCTTTGCGGACTCGTTATAGCGCCGGCGGCGAGCAAAATGTCCTCGCGGTCGCCGGGCGTGATGAGCAGCACGCCGCGCTTGAAAAATCTCATCGCGTTGTGCGCGCCCATCGCGCCGACGATGACGTCGTCCACGAGCGTCTGCAAAGTCGCGGGCGGGTTCAGCAGTTCGGCGCGCAATTCTTCGCGGATCAATTCCATCGAAGGGTTGCAAAGGATTTGTTCGTGCGGCAAAACGCCGAGCAGCTCCAGACCTTTGCGCTTGAGGCCGCGCCGCGCGAAATCGGAGATGTAATCCATTTTTTCGCCGAGCACCTTGTTCAAGATGACGCCGATGATTTCGACGCCTTCCTTTTCAAAGAGCGCCTGGTTGAGCGCGATTTCGTCAATCGGTTTGCCGATGCCGCCCGACGAGACGATGATGACTTTTGCATTGAGCAATTTTGCGACGCGCGCGTTGGACAGATCGAAAACGGAGCCGACGCCTGCGTGTCCGCTGCCTTCGCAGAGCACAAAATCTTTTTCCCAGGAGACGCGGTCGAAAGCCTTCTGGATTTTTTTGACGAGCGTGTCGTTGTTCGCGGCCTGAAGATATTTGCGCGTGAAATCCGGCTCGACGGCGATCGGGCTCATGTCCACGAGCGGGCAATCTAGGCGATACACCGCGTCCATAAGCACCGTGTCCTCGTCAATTTTTTGCTCCTCGATCTCGACGAAGCGCTGGCCGACGGGCTTGATGTAGCCGACGCGCGGGAAAAATTCCTGCAACGCGGCGATGAGGCCGAGCGACGCGGTGGTCTTGCCGTCGTTCTGGCGCGTGGCGGCGATAAAAACTCTTGGCGTTGAATCGTTCATTCGCTAAATCGTCGAATCGTGAACCGGTTTAACGATTCAACGATTCACTCGCCGGGCAACTTCGCGTCCGCGCCCGGATAAAGTTTTTGATAATCAGTGGATTGCACGGCGACGATCGCGGCGACGCCGAGAATGTCGTGCGCGCTCGAACCGCGCGAAACGTCGGCGGCGGGGCGGTTGAGGCCGAGCAAAATCTGGCCGTAAGAGTTCGCATGTCCGACGAGGCCGACGAGTTTGCTGGCGATGTTGCCGGAATTGAGATCGGGAAAAATCAAAACGTTCGCGCGACCGGCGACCTTGCTTTCGCGCAATTTGCGTTCGGCGACTTCCGGCACGAGCGCGGCGTCCACTTGCAGTTCGCCGTCGAAGTCCGCTTCCAAAAATAATTGTTCCGCCCGCTGTTTTGCTTGTGCGGTCGCGGCCTGCACTTTTCCCACGCTCGGATGCGACGCGCTGCCTTTGGTCGAAAAAGAGAGCAGGGCAACGCGTGGCCGGATACCGAGCATGTGACGCGCGAGCCGCGCGGTGGAGACGGCGATGTCCGCGAGTTGATCAACGGTCGGATCGGGAATGACGCCGCAATCGGCCATGAACAACACGCCGTCTTCGCCGATGCGCGTGTCTTCGACTTCCATGACCATGCAGCTCGAAGCGGTCTGGATGTCCGGCGCGACCTTGATGATCTGGAACAGCGGACGCAACAAGCTGCTGGTGATGTGCGACGCGCCGGAAATCACGCCGTCGGCCTGGTGCATCGCCAGCATCATCGTGCCGAAATAATTCGGCTGAAGCATCGCCTCGCGCGCTTCAGTGGCGCGCAAACCTTTTTCGCGGCGCAACGAATGGAAGCGTTTGGAAAAATTTTCAAAGTCCTCGCTCGTGGCCGGGTTGATGACGCGGATGCCTTCGAGCGAAATGTTCAATTTGTCGGCGGCTTCCTTGATTTTGGTTTGGTCGCCGAGCAAGATCGGCACGCCAAGCCGCAGCGCGTAAAATTGTCGCGCGGCCTGTAAAATTCTTGGCTCGTCGCCTTCGGGGAAAACGACCCGCTTGGGATGCCGCTGCAACTTTTCGATGACGTTGCCGATGAAACGCATGGGCACAGATTAGCCGCCAAAGGTGAAATCGCCAAATCATTTTGCCGCCGCGCGCGCATTGACTTGAGTTGAAACGGTAGCTACGCTTTCAATTTCAATGCAGGAAACGATTGAGAAACTTTTGGTCTTGCAGGACCGCGACCGCAAAATCCATCGCGTTCAACAGGAACTCGCCCACATCTCGCCCGAACGCGAAACGCTCCGCGCCCGCGCCGCCGCGACGCAATCGCAACTCGACGCCGCGAAAAATCGCGTGAAGCAGGTCGAGTCCGAACGCAAGCGGCTCGAACTTGATGTCGAGGCGAAAAAATCGCAGATCGAGAAATACGCGAACCAGCAATTGCAGACGCGCAAGAACGAGGAATACAAGGCGCTCGCGCACGAGATTGAGACGTGCAAGGCCGACATCATGAAGATCGAGGACAAGGAAATCGAATTGATGGAGCAGGCCGAGTCCGCGCAAAAAGAAGTCGCGCGCGCGAACGGCGAGGCGAGCGAGGCGAAAAAACTGGTCGAAAGCCAGATCACTCAACTCGACCAGCGCGAGGAAAATTTGAAGAAGGAATTGGCGGAGTTGCAAAGCGGACGCGCGGAGATCGCGACGGCGGTGGACGAAACGGTTCGCAACCGCTACGAACGGTTGTTCAAGAGCAAGGGCGAGAACGTGGTCGTGGGCGTGAACCACGGCGTTTGCGGCGGCTGCCACATGAAATTGCAGCTGCAGATTCTCGTCAGTTGCAAATCGAACAAGGAGCTTGTGACGTGCTCGAACTGCGGACGGATTCTTTATTACACGCGCGACATGGAGCTGGCCGTGGCGGAGTAAAATGCGCGATTGACACCATCGTTTCGGCATGGCTCATCTAGGGAATAGCGAAATATTATGGCTATCTTTTTTCCAATTCTTTTGCTTTTTTTAGCCATTCCGATTGTTTGGCTATATGCCGAGTTTAAGCTCGGACGTAAAGCGCGCATCACGTTTGGTTGTCTGTCTATGGTTTGTATTGTTTTTCTGACCAATGCTTTTTGGGAATTGACGGTTCCTTATGAGCGGGCTTGGCATCGTAATTCTATTCGAGACGCAGATTTTCTTCTCAAGCAAGAACAGACAAACATTGTCATCACAGCTTTTGATACTTATGGCAGTATCGCTGCGACGAATTCGACATTTCGGGCGTCTGAGCAAATGATGCATATTTTACGAAACGCGCGGAATGCACAGACAAACTGATTTGTATTTCAAATACTGGTCTGCTTCCAAAATCTAGCAGCTTGTAAATTTATTTTTTTGGAATATTATTATTACGGTTTTGGAAGGGCGGAGAATCGCTTTTGGCGCGAGCCAGAAGAGAAAAAGTCCGAAAATTAAAATTCATCCGCAAGCTCGCCGTTTTTGTGTTCGGGATTGGGAATCAGCTTTTGATTGCGGCAGTCCACCACCCAATCCAAATCTTCGAGCGGAATCTGGCCGACGATGTTCGGCAATGAATCAGGGATTTCCACCACGTCAAACCTGCCGGTGCGTCCTTGAATCTCCAGCGCGACCGGCGAAAAAACCGTTCGCAATTCCGAGCGGTTGGACATCGTGCGCGATTTGGTTTCGCCGACAGGATGAAGACCAAGCTGCCGGATGACGGAGCTTTTCAAATAAAATTTCACCGCGCCGGTTTCCACCAAGGCGTCGGTTTCCACGCTGCGCGGTTTTTCCTTGCGCGCACCCGCTTTGATCAATTCCGCGTCCAGCCAGTTTTCCACCTTGATACGCGTGACGACTTTCCCCATATCGTTTTTCATGTAGTTAAGTTAACCCGATTCGTCTGCTTGACAACAGAATGCCGTTTCGCGGAATTTTTCCAAGAACATTTCGCAGCTTGAAAAAAAAATAACTTCCATTAGTATAACATCGGTTTTGGAAGGGCGGAGAATCGCTTTTGGCGCGAGCCGAAAGAGGAAAGTCCGAACATCAAAGGGCGCGATGCCGCGTAACTTCAATTTTGATTGGAGATACACGCGGGCGGAGATTGAAAAATTTCCGACGGACAGTGCCACAGAAAATAGACAGCCTTCGGTGAAAACCGGCGGTGATGGTGAAAAGGTGCGGTAAGAGCGCACCGCGCGAAGCGCAAGCGACGCGGCACGGAAAACCCCATCGGGTGCAAGGCCAAATAGGAAACCCCGGAGCGGCCCGCTCCGAGTTTCGCGAAAGTGAAACGGGTTTCGGGTATCGGCTGCACAGACAAATGATTCTCTCCCGGAGAAATCCGGCAGACAGAATTCGGCTTACAGCCCTTCCAAAACCATTACTTGAAAATGTAGGTGCTCTTGCCCACGTAAGCAAACCGGCCTTTCTTGAAAGTCGTCGGCACACTTATATTTCCAACACGGTCAACTGCGCGGATGGAAACGATGTCAGGACTCGTGTTTTCAAAAAAACGGTTGGTCACGTCTTCGGGCAAAATTTCCGTCGTCCACACGTTGTTCGTCTGGAACTGGAAAATCCATTTCCATGCCGGTTCGCCGCCGACCCGCCAACTGACGTTCGCGCCGGAATTTTTTTCGATCGTCGCGGTCAAATCCGGTTTGTCCGGCGGAATTGAATCCAGCCATGGCGACGGCGGCACGAACGCGGGCTGCGCATATTCGTTGTGGACGGCTTCTGCGAGGGAAGAATCATCCGTGACGCTGCGCAAATGAAAATGAATTTCGCCGGCATCGGATTGTTGGCGTACGATCTGGATTTGTCGCGGAATTTCCTCCATGGAAAATGTTCCGCCGACCAGATAATCGGCGAGCGTGGGCCAGACGTGGCGGCCTTTGGTATTTTGCTCGCGCCACCACTGCAACAAGGTCGGGAAACTTTGTGCGCGCTGGTCGATCGGCCAGTAAAGTTGCGGCGCAAAATAATCGAGCCAGCCTTCGTTGAGCCATCGGCGCGAGTCGGCGTAGATTTCCGCGTAAGTGTCCAGTCCCTTGACTTGCGAAGGATAGCCGGGACGCCAGACGCCGAACGGGCTGACGCCAAATTTCACCCATGGTTTCGTCGCCTTGATGGATAGATAAACTTTTTGGACGAATTGATTGACGTTATTCCGCCGCCAATCATCGTGGGTGTATCCGAATGGCACACCATATTTTTTCCACGTCGCATAATCCGGAAAATCCAGTCTGTGTCCGGCGGAATCCTTATCGGGATATGGATAAAAATAATCGTCGAACGTCACGCCGTCCACGTCATATCGTCGCACCACGTCCATGACCACGCGCAAAACGTAATCGCGCACTGCGGGTTCGCCGGGGTCGAGCCAGAACTGGTCGCCGTATTGGCGGACGAGTTCGGGATGCGTTCTGGAAATGTGATTGGGCGCGATGGATTTTACAAATCTATGCCGCGCGCGGAACGGATTGAACCACGCGTGCAATTCCATGCCGCGTTTGTGAGCTTCCTCGATGGCGAACGCGAGCGGATCGTAAAACGGCTGCGGCGCCCGGCCCATCGTGCCGGTGATGCGATCCGACCACGGCTCGATCTGCGAGGCATACATCGCGTCACACGCCGGGCGGACCTGGAAAATAATCGCGTTGAAATGCAATTCCGCCGCGCGGTCGAGCAACGCGATCAACTCAGCTTTTTGTTGCGCGACGGGGAGGCCGGGTTCGGACGGCCAGTCTTGATTCGTCGCGACGACCGTGAGCCACGCGGCGCGAAATTCGCGCGCCGGTTCCGGCAGCGTCGCGATGGTCGCGCGATAAACTTCATTCGCCGCGAACAACGTCGCGGGAATCAAAAAAAATAACGCGGACAAAATTTTAATCCGGGCTGTCATTGAGTGGCGCGCAAATTAAGACGCGGTTGCATGTCTTTTGGCAAAACAAATTTGCCATGAAGTCGGAAAGAACCCGAGTTTTGAAGGCAATTGATTTTCTCCGCGACTGATTTAGTTGGAGATTTGACAAAACGTAATTGCATTTTTATTTCACTACTCATCAATCGTTTACGTGATTGATTTCATCGGAGATTTGACAAAGCGGGACGAAGATGATTGTCTTGCACCGTTGCAGCCGAAATCCGGTTTCCTTCCTGAAGCCGGGTGCGGGAGACCCAAATCCTCAAGCAATTGAGGCGGGGCGAACGAAGTCAGGCGACTGATTTCAAGGCCACTTTCAAGGCCAAGCCCGTCAGCTAATCTCGCAGGCATTTGGAAGGGCGATCCTCTGAACCGCGAAGTTCGCGGTTTTCAAGTTCACCCGAAATTAAATAATTTGGCGTCGTCGTTGCGGCTTTTGCCGCGATGCCGTCTGCCTGTTTAAAAATTATGCTGGACATCATTTACATCGGAGTCGTAGTCGCATTTTTCGCGGCGTTCATGCTTTACGCGCGCGGATGCGAGAAGCTCTAAATTTTTATGGAAAACTTAATTCTCGGAATTATTTCCGTGGCGCTTTGCGTTTATCTCATCGTCGCCATGGTCCGGCCTGAAAAATTTTAATGCCATGAACGCTCATCAATGGTTGGAACTTGCGCTCTATATCGGCGCGCTCACGCTCGTCACCAAACCGCTCGGCATTTACCTCGGCCGCGTGTTCGATGCCAACGGACACACCTGGCTCGATCCGATTTTCCGCCCGCTGGAAAAACTGACCTATTGGATTTTTCGCGTTGACCCGGTGAAAGAGCAGGGCTGGAAACAATACACGTTCGCGATGCTGGTTTTCAGTCTCGTGAGTTTGCTTTTCACTTACGCGATTCTGCGATTGCAAAATTTTCTGCCGTTGAATCCGCAACATCTCGGCGCGCTGTCGGAACATCTCGCGTTCAACACCGCCGTCAGTTTCACGACGAACACCAACTGGCAGAGCTACGGCGGCGAGTCCACGATGTCATATCTCTCGCAGATGGTCGCGCTGGCGATTCACAATTTCTTTTCCGCTGCCGTCGGCATTGCCGTCGCGGGCGCGCTCGTGCGCGGCATCGCGCGGCACTCGGCCACGACCATCGGCAATTTCTGGGTGGATGTGACGCGCATCACTTATTATCTGCTGCTGCCGGTCTGTCTGCTGTTCGCAATTTTTCTCGTGTCGCAGGGCATGATTCAAAATTTCAAACCTTACACGTCGGCGAAATTGATCGAATCGCAAACCATTTCCGTCGCCAAAGTTGACGCGAATGGAAAGCCAGTTCTCGACACCAAGGGAAATCCCGTGATGGAAAATCAGACGCTCGACACGCAAACCATCGTGCAAGGCCCGATGGCGTCGCAGGTCGCGATCAAAATGCTCGGCACGAACGGCGGCGGTTACACGAACGCCAATGCCGCGCATCCGTTTGAAAATCCCACGCCGCTCTCAAACTTTCTGCAAATGCTCGCGCTTCTCTGCATCGGCAGCGCACTGACGTATCACTTGGGCCGCGAAACGAAAAATCAAAGGCACGGTTGGTCGGTTTGGTCGGCGATGTTGACCATGTGTCTTGCGGGAGTTTTGGTTTGCTGGTGGGCTGAATCGCGTGGCAATCCGATTCATCAAAATCTCGGCGTCGCCGTTGCCGGTGGCAACATGGAAGGCAAGGAAGTCCGTTTTGGCATTTTTGATTCCGCGCTGTTCGCGACGGTCACGACCGATGCGAGTTGCGGCGCGGTGAATTCCATGCACGATTCCTTCACACCACTCGGCGGACTCGTGCCGCTGTTCAATATTCAAACCGGCGAGGTGATTTTCGGCGGCGTCGGCGCGGGACTTTACGGCATGTTGATTTTTGTCATTCTCGCCGTGTTCATCGCCGGATTGATGGTCGGACGCACGCCGGAATATCTTGGCAAAAAAATCGAGGCCTACGACGTGAAAATGGCGCTACTCGCGTTTGTCGTTCTTGCGTTCATCATTCTCGGTTTCACGGCCTGGGCGTCGGTGAGCGATTGGGGTAAATCAAGTCTCGCCAACCAAGGTCCGCACGGCTTGAGCGAAATTCTCTACGCCTTCACGTCGGGCGCGGGCAACAACGGCAGCGCCTTCGCCGGACTCAACGCGAATACGCCGTGGTATGACACAACGCTTGGTGTTGACATGCTGCTCGGACGATTCGGCATGATCGTGCCGCTGCTCGCGCTGGCCGGTTCGCTCGCGCGCAAAAAAATCGTCCCCGCGAGCGCCGGAACTTTTCCCGTGAGCGGGATTACTTTTGTGGTTTTGCTTATCGGGACGGTTTTGCTGGTCGGCGCACTGACTTTTTTGCCCGCGCTGACGCTCGGCCCGATTGTCGAACATTTCCTGATGTTGAAAGGCAATCTGTTTTAACACAAATTTTTTATGTCAACGAAATCCGTTTCCATGTTTGAGCCGAAAATTCTCGTGCCAGCGCTCGGCGAGACGTTCCGCAAACTCAACCCGCGGTTGATGGTGAAAAATCCCGTCATGTTCGTGACGCTCGTTGGCGCGGTCATCTGCACCGTGGAAATTTTTCGTTCGCCCGGCCAAACTTTGTTTGTCACGCAAATCGCGATCTGGCTTTGGTTCACGGTTCTTTTTGCGAATTTCGCCGAAGCCATTGCCGAAGGTCGCGGCAAGGCACAGGCGAAGGCGTTACGCCAGACGCGCACGCAAACGAGCGCGAATAAGATTTCCGCAAACGGAAAAATCGAAATAGTGGACGCCGATTCACTCCGCAAGGGGGACATCGTTCTCGTTCGCACCAATGAACTCATTCCTGCCGACGGCGAAATCATCTCCGGCGCGGCGACGGTGGACGAATCCGCCATCACCGGCGAATCCGCGCCCGTCATCCGTGAAGCCGGTGGCGACCGCAGCGCCGTCACCGGTGGCACTCGCGTGCTTTCGGACGAAATCAAAATCCGCATCACCGCCAATCCCGGCGAGGGTTTTCTTGACCGCATGATTCAACTCGTCGAAGGCGCAAGTCGCCAGAAAACTCCGAACGAAATCGCGCTCACGATTTTACTTTCAGCGCTCACTGTTGTTTTTTTGCTCGCGGTCATCACGTTGAAACCGTTCGGCATTTATTCCGGCACAAATTTCTCGAACGTCGTGCTCATTTCACTTCTCGTGTGTTTGATTCCGACCACCATCGGCGGTTTGTTGAGCGCCATCGGCATAGCGGGCATGGATCGGTTGCTTCAACGAAATGTTTTGGCGATGAGCGGTCGCGCCGTCGAGGCGGCGGGCGACGTGGATGTTTTATTGTTGGATAAAACGGGCACGATCACACTCGGGAATCGTCAGGCGACCGCATTTTTGCCTGCGTCCGGCGTGATGGAACAGGAACTTGCCGATGCCGCGCAACTCGCATCGCTCGCCGACGAAACGCCCGAAGGGCGCAGCATCGTCGTGCTCGCTAAAAATTTTGGCATTCGCGCGCGGACAATTCACGAACTGCCCGGCGCGCAATTCGTTCCGTTCACCGCGCAAACGCGCATGAGCGGCGTGGATTTTGAAGGCAAACAAATCCGCAAAGGCGCGGCGGAAGCGGTGAAAAAATTTCTCGGTGGAACTTTGCCGACGGAAGTGGAAGGCGCTGTAAAAAACATCTCACTTTCCGGTGGCACGCCGCTCGTTGTCGCCGCAAGCGGGCGCGCACTTGGTGTGATTCATTTGAAAGATATTGTGAAAGGCGGACTCGCCGACCGCTTCAAGCGTTTTCGCGCGATGGGCATTCGCACTGTGATGATCACCGGCGACAATCAACTCACCGCCGCCGCGATTGCCTACGAAGCCGGTGTGGATGATTTTCTTTCCGAGGCGAAACCCGAGGACAAACTTGCTCTGATCCGCAAGGAACAGCAGGGCGGACGGCTCGTTGCGATGATCGGCGACGGCACGAACGATGCGCCCGCGCTCGCACAAGCCGACGTCGGTGTGGCGATGAACACCGGCACGCAAGCTGCGAAGGAAGCCGGCAACATGGTGGACTTGGATTCAAATCCGACAAAGCTTTTGGAGATCATCGAAATCGGCAAACAACTGCTCATCACGCGCGGCGCGCTGACGACGTTCAGCATCGCGAACGACGTGGCAAAATACTTTGCAATCATTCCGGCGATGCTCATGGTGACGTTTCCCGTGATCGCGCCTCTCAACATCATGCACCTGCACAGCCCGGACAGCGCGATTTTGAGCGCAGTGATTTTCAACGCGCTGGTCATCATCGCGCTGATTCCGCTGGCGTTGCGTGGCGTGAAATTCCGCCCGCTCGGCGCGGTGGAGATTTTGCGGCGCAACCTGCTGATTTACGGCGTCGGCGGCGTCATCGTGCCGTTCGTCGGCATCAAGCTGATTGACCTCATCGTCGCCGGTTTGCATCTCGCATAAAAAATTTATGAAAAATATCTTTGCTGAATTTGGCCGCTCGATTGTGGCGACACTTTTTTTCGCCGTCATTTTGTGCGTTGTTTATCCACTCATCGTTTATGGCGCGTCGCAACTGCTGTTTCCACATCAGGCCAACGGCAGTCTGCTCGTGGATAAATCCGGCGCAATTCGCGGCTCGGCGTTGCTCGCACAAAATTTTACTGGCGCTCAATATTTTCATCCCCGTCCATCGGCGGCGGGCGCGAACGGATTTGACGCCACGAGTTCCAGCGGCAGTAATCTTGGGCCGACTTCTTCCAATCTTGTCGCCAACATTACACAAAACATTGCCAACTACCGCGCGGATAACAACATCGCAACGAACTCACCCACTTATAATATGATTCCCGCTGACGCCGTGACCGCTTCCGGCAGCGGACTTGATCCGCACATTTCGCAAGCAAATGCCGAGTTGCAAATTTCACGCGTGGCGAAAGCGCGCGGCCTTTCCGAAGATCGCGTTCGCGAACTGGTTCAACAAAACACCAGTAGTCGTGATCTCGGCGTATTCGGTGAGCCGCGCGTGAACGTGATGACGCTGAACTTCGCATTGGACGCGTTGCCTGGAAAATGATGCAACAAATGCGTCCAAAGTTATGGGCGACGACCTGCTCAACGAACTTTTGGTTTTGGCCTACTTGGTGTTGGGCACAGCATTGATCGTTTTTCTCGTGTATTGGGCGCTGAAAAAATTCGGGCCGCCAAAGTGATTCCTCATTCTGTTAAAACTTCGCGCTCGACCAGCTGCCGCAGAAATAGTTTCTTTGCGGCATGGAATCGCCTCCAATCGAACGGTTGAAGCCGGAAGATTTTTTACGACTGATTGAAAAAAGCCGGCTGGGAAAATTAAAAATTTATCTCGGCCATGCCGCCGGCGTCGGCAAAACCTACGCGATGCTCGAAGAGGCTCACCGGCTCAAGGCGGCGGGCGTGGACGTCGTCATCGGCTGGATTGAAACGCATGGCCGCAAGGAGACCGAGGCGCTCATCGGCGGTTTGGAAATCATCCCGCGCAAAAAAGTTCCGCACGCGGACGGAACGGTGGAAATTCTCGATGTTGAAGCCATCTTCAAGCGTTATCCAACCGTTTGCATCGTGGACGAATTGCCGTTCACAAATGTTGCCGGTACGCACAATCCCAAGCGCTACCTCGACGTGCACGATTTGTTGTTGACCGGCATCAACGTCATCACGGCGATGAACATCCAGCATCTCGAAAGCCTGCACGACACGGTCTTGCGCGCGACGGGCGTGGACGTGCGCGAGCGCGTGCCCGACCGTTTCGTGCTCGATGCGGATCAAATCATCAACATTGATTTGACCGCCGAGGAATTGCGCGAACGGCTGCGGCTTGGAAAGATTTATCCCGCCGACCGCGCCGCCGCCGCGCTGGAAAATTTTTTCACGGAAAATAATTTGAACGAATTGCGCGAACTGGCCTTGCGCGAAACGGCCAACGCGCTCGACCAGCGTCCACGCGTCGGAGCCATTTCACCGCCGGATGTCAGCGAAAAAATCGCCCTTTTTATCAGCACGAATCCGGTGACGACCGCGAGGTTGCTGCGCTCGACGTCACGGCTGGCCGGCCGGTTGAACCGCGAATGGATCGCCGTTTATGTGCGGCGCAAAAAGGAAGACCCGATGCGTATCCCGTCGGATTTGCAGCGGCAATTCATGCAGAACGTCCAGCTTGCGACCGATCTCGGCGGCAGCGTCACGGTTTTGGAAAGCGAAAATGTCTGCGACGCGCTGCTGAATTTCTGCCGCGAGCACGACATTCACCTCGTCGTTCTCGGCACGAGCGAACGGCGCTGGTGGCAGTTCACGCGTCCGGACGTCCTCGAATTTTTCATGCACCACGCGCCCGGCATTGACATCCACATCGTTGATCCGAACAATTGACGCGGGCGATTCAGTCCGGTAAGATTTCAAGTCGCGGCAACGGCGGTTTTTTTTCTCGCGATGAGAAAATCCAGATACGCAATCAATTGCGTTTTCATTTCTTTGCGCGGCACGATGGCGTCAATGAGTCCGCGGTCGAGCAGAAATTCCGTGGTTTGAAATCCCGGCGGCAGTTCGGCCTGCGTCGTGTCCTTGATGACGCGCGGGCCGGCAAAACCGATCATCGCGCCCGGCTCGGCCAGAATCAGATCTCCGAGGCTCGCATAACTCGCCATGACGCCGGCGGTCGTCGGGTGCGTGAGCACGCTGATGTAAGGCAGCCGGTGTCGGGCGTGATACGCCAGCGCGGCGGAGGTCTTTGCCATCTGCATCAGGCTGAACATGCCTTCATACATCCGCGCGCCGCCGCTGGTGGAAATGATGATGACGGGCAGTCCCTTTTCAGTCCCGCGTTCGATCAGGCGCGTGAGTTTTTCCCCGACAACCGAACCCATCGAGCCGCCGAGAAAATCAAAGTCCATCACGCCGAGCGCGACGCGGTGTTCACCGATCTTGCAAAGGCCGGTGAGCACGGCGTCTTTGAGCGTCGTGTTCTTTTTGTAAGCCTCCAGTTTGGATTTGTAGGTGGACGCGCCTTTGAAGTTCAGAACATCCACGCTTGTCATGTCCGCGTCCATTTCCTCGAATGTGCAGGTTTCGACAAGCGAGTGGATGCGTTCGCGCGAGCCGATGGGAAAATGGTGGCTGCATTTCGGGCAAACCTTCAGGTTTTCGTCCAACTCCTTGTCGAAAATCATCGTCTCGCACGTTGGACATTTCGTCCAAAGCCCTTCGGGAATGTCGCGCTTTTTGGTCTTGGATCTGCCTGTGCCGATCTTCAGTTTTTTGGCGAAATTTGCCGGGGCGGTTTCAGCCGGTGGCGTCAATGCCGATTCTTTTATTTCCACACCGAGCGTTTTCTTCGTGAACGAAGTTGTTTCCATTTGATTGACTAACATAGTACTAAAGTCCGCGCGCCACTGTCCAGACGCAAACATCGCCCGAACCGGCCTCGCGCAACACTTTTGCGCACGCGCTTGTCGTCGCGCCCGTCGTGAAAACGTCGTCGACGAGAATGATTTTTTCGCCGTCCAATTGTGCGTCGTTGCGGACACTGAATGCGCCGCGCATGTTCGCGGCGCGCTGTTCGCGCGTGAGCAGAGTCTGGGTCGCAGTAGGTGTGACACGCCGGAGCAGGTCTTTGTTCAATGGAATTTTCGCCGCCGCGCTCAAATGTCCGGCGATGCGTTCGGCTTGATTGAATTCGCGTTCGCGCTTTTTCACGGAATGAAGCGGAACCGGCACGATCAAATCCCAATTTTGTCCGCGCAGAACAGGCAATGCCTCGCGCAAAAGTAAATCGGCGAGAAACGGTTCGAACCAGAGTTCGCGCTGATATTTGTAGCGGTGAATGATTTCGAGGACGGCGGTTTTCGCGACGACTGCCGAGCGCGCGGATGAAAAGTGCAATTCCATTTCGCGACAGTTCGTGCATTCGAATTGTGTCGTAATGTCGCCTTCGAAGGGCAGACCGCAGCGTTCGCAGAACGGCGGGCGGATGAAACGGACTTGCTGCCAGCATTTCGAGCAGACGAAACCGTCTTTTGTCGTGACTCGTTCCGTTTCGCAAAGCTGGCAGACTTCGGGATAGATGAATCCCAAACCGACGTTCAGCCAGTTTTCAATCGGTGCAGCGAGTGCCGTCATGACGGGATCGTGAACGGTGAACGTTTTTGCAACGGCAAAAATCTCAAGACAACGAGCGTGGCCGCGAGGACGAAAAATGCGAGCCAGCCGTCGATCAATTTGCCGCTGCCCCAAAACCAGATCTTCGCGCCGGGCACATCGGCTGTGAACGCGCCATAGATTTTCAGCCAGAAAATCCAGCCCGCGTGCAGGCCGATGGAGAAATAGAGGTTGCCCGTGCGTTGATACGCGAGCCCGAGCAAAATCCCGGCGACCGTGAGGCTGAAAAATCCCGGCACGAGCGCATGGAAATCCGCGAAGCCTCGCAACATTTGCGGGAGCAAAACAAATCCGGAATCCCATGCGACTGCGTCGGTGAATTCCGTCCGCTGGAGAAAATGGACAAGCGCGTAAATTACACTGCTGATGCCGAGTGCGATCGGCCAGTAAAGCACGCGGCGCAATCCGCCGAAAATTCCGCCCCGAAACAGAATCTCTTCGAGAGTAGCGACAATTGCGGCGGTTGCAATCGCGCCGAAAATGGCTCCGACGATTTTGTGCGCGGTCAGATTTTCAGAAAAAGCGCGGCCGCCGAAACCGATTACCATTCCCGCGACGATCGCCAATGAGAAAAATCCGAGAGCCAGTCCGCCGAAAAGTTTTTTTGACTGGCCGTAAGGCGGAACAAGACCGATTTCCCATCGCGACTTCGCGCCGAGCGCGCGGAGCAGCGGCCACAGTCCGGCCAGCGCAAGAATCAAAAGCGAGCGGTCAACAAAACGATGGAACGGCGCATTGGCGATTTTCGGAAATGAAGTTGCAAAATGCTGGGCGAGCCACCACAGGCACGGTGCAAGCAGCGCGCCGCCGATGAATACAAAGACGAGGTAAATGACCAGCGCCAGAATTGGCCGCATGGGGTGATGATGGTTTTTTTGTCGCCAAATGCAATCTGATTCCGTCTGTAAGAATGGCGGCGACGGTTTTTGTTCGCGACAACGGTCGCGGCGTGATATTTTATTGAAAGGACAAATGGCAAGCGCATTACAGAACACGGCGGCAGAAGCGCCGCGACAGGAACGTTTCGGCGGAAAATTTTATCTGCACGAGATCATCAATAGCGGCGGCATGGCCGAGATATGGCTTGTCACCGACACGCGCGGCAAACCCTTTGCGTTGCGCAAGCTCAAGAACGATCTGCGTTTCAACCTGCTGGCGCGCCGCCGGTTCATGCGCGGCTGCGAAATCCTGTCAAAGATGAACGAAAGCGACTTCATCGTCGGTTACGTCGAACACGGCAAAGCCGACGGGACGCTTTATATGCTGATGGATTATGTCGAGGCGGAAAATCTAAAGATGCTTTTCGCACGGCACGACCCGCTTCTCGTCGAAAACGTCGCGCAAATTTTGATTGATATGGCCGCCGGTCTCGGCCACGTCCACGAAAGCGGTTTCATGCACCTCGATTTCAAGCCGGAGAATGTTCTGGTGACGCGCAACGGCAACGTGCGGCTGATTGATTTTGACATGGCGCAGCCGATTCCCCCAAAACCACTGAAGCTTTCAAAAAATCCCGGCACGCCGGGTTACATGGCACCGGAGCAATTGAAACGCGAAGGGGTTGACACGCGCGCGGATATTTTCGCCTACGGCGTTTCGGCGTACGAATTGGTGACGAACCACAAGCCGTTCCCCGGCGAAACGCCCGCGGAAATTTTGGCCGCGCAACTCGATCCTTCCGGCCCGGTTCCGGTGCGCGAACATAATCCTCAAATCCCGCCCGCGCTCGAAAAGGTGATCATGAAATGTCTCGTGCGCGAACCCGACCGCCGTTATCCGTTCATGAGCGTCCTGTCGCGCGATTTGGAGAAAGCGCTTTACGTCTGAACTTCATTGCGGCTTCACGATTGAAACCACGAACGCATCCGGCTTCAGATATTTCTGCGCGACGGCTTTGACTTGTTCGAGCGTCACGGCTTCAAACTTCGCGTCTTCCGTGTCGCCGTAGGCGAAGCCGAGGCCGTAAAGTTCGTCGAGCGCCTGCGCCTGCGCGAGACCGCCGAGTTCCTGCCGTGCGATTTTTTTCTGGCCGATGATTTTAGCCTTCGCGCGCTTTAATTCTTCCTCGCTCAAACCTTCGTTGCGCAACAACTCGGCCTCCTTGAGCAATTCGTTTTCGACAAGTTCGGCTTTCGACGGATCGGTGCCGGTGTAAAACGCGAAATAACCCGGCGCGAGTCCCATGAAATTTTGCGCGCCGACGTAATAGGCCAGACCGAGTTTCTCGCGAACGCGCAAAAACAATCGTGAGCCGAGGTCGCTGCAAGATTCCTGGATCAATTCCAACGCGTAACGGTCGGCGTCAAACAAAGTCGTGCCGCGAAAACCGATGACGAGCACGGCCTGTTTTTTGTCGCGCGTTTCTTCAACACGCTTGGCTTCTTTCAATTCTAAATTCTGAATTCTAAATTCTGAATTCTTGTTGGTTCCCCAATTTGCAAACGCCTTTTCGACGGCGGCTTTGACTTCGCCAGCTTTCACGTCGCCGTAAATGGCGAGGACGCAATTGTTCGGCGCGGTGAATATCCGGTGAAATGATTTCAAATCGGCGGCGGAAAGTTTTCCAACGGATTCTTCCGTGCCGAGTGAATCTAATCCGTAACCGGTTTCACCAAACAAAGTGCGGCGCATCGCCACGCTCGCGCTTTTGAGTAAATCATCTTTGCGCGCAGAAATGCTCGCGATTTGCACCTCGCGTTCGCGTTCGAGCGGATCGGCGGGAAAAATCGGGTTCTGCAAAACGTCCGCGAGCAAATCGATTCCGACAGAAAAATCGCTGCTCAAAACTTCCGCATTTACGCCGAAACTGTTGTTGCCGCCGTAGCTGTCGATGTGGCCGCCGACGGATTCGATTTCCGTGGCGATTTTTTCGGCGGAGCGTTTTTGCGTTCCCTGCAACAGCATTTTGCCGAGCAACAGCGTGATGCCGTTGTTCGCGGGAGTTTCGGCGAGCACGCCGCCTTTGAATGCCGCGCGGAATTCCACGAATGGCAGGCGCGAATCTTCTTTCACAAGCAGACGCAGGCCGTTCGACAATGTGAATTTTTGAACCGGATGATCGGTGTTCTTCTCAATCGCCGCAGAAATTTTCGGCGACGTGCCGTTCGGCAACAGCGCGTAGAGCGTCCGGTTTTCCGCCGTGAGATAATGGCGGGCGACGCGCTGGACGTCGGCGTGTGAAACGTTTTTTACGGCGGCGAGGTAACGCTCGGAAAAATTCAGGTCGTTCGCGGCGAGCCAGTTGCCGCCGAGATTTTGCGCCTGTCCTTCCATCGTTTTGCGCGCGGACAAAGTGGCGGAAACAAATTGCTTCACGGCCTTTTGCACTTCGTCGGCTGAAACGGACATGGATTTTATTTTTTCTATTTCGGCGAGCATCGCGTCGCGCGCGGCGGAAAATTTATCCGCGTCCACGACCGCGCTCATGCCGAGCAATCCGGTGCTGCCGGGATTGTAAGTCCACGCGTCAACGTGATGAACGACACCTTGCCGCTCGCGGACTTGCTGATACAGGCGCGAGCTGCGACCGCTGCCAAGCAGCAGGGCGAGCACGTCAAGAACCGGAACGTCAGGATGCCGCAGTTCGGGAATGTGCCACGCGAAATGGAAATGGCCGAGTTCGATGGGCGCTTCCTCGATGATTTCGCGCGGCGCGGTCTGCTTCGGCTCGCTCGGCAAATAATTTGGCGGCAGCGCGCGTGCTTTCGTTTTTTCGTAGGCAGTTTTGATTTGCGCGACGACTTCGTCGTTCTTCACATCGCCGGCGACGACGTAGAAGATATTGTTCGGCGCGTATTTTTCCGTGTAGTAGTCACGGATGTTTTCCGGTTTCAGTTCAGTGAAGATGTCTGGGTAGCCGATGATGGTGAAGCGATACGGACTTTTCGTGTAGGCGGTTTCAAACAGGCGGCGGCCGGAGCGGCGGCCCGGATCGTCCTGGCCCATGTCCATTTCGCGGCGGATGACGTCGAGTTCCTTGGCGAGTTCATCCGGCGGCAACGTCGCGTGCTGCATGATGTCGCACAGAATATCTATCGCCGTGCGCGCGCCGGTGTTCGGCACGTCAATGTGATAGACCGTGCGGTCGAAGCTCGTGTAGGCGTTCATGTAACCGCCGGCTTCCTGCACTTCCTGGTCAATGCGACTGCCGGGACGCGTCGTCGTGCCTTTGAAGAGCATGTGTTCGAGCACATGCGAAAGTCCCGCGCCGAGCCAGCGGCCTTCGTGGATGCTGCCCGCCGCGCACCACGCCTGCGCGGAGACGACGGGCGCGCTGTGATCTTCTCGCACGATGATGACGAGGCCGTTGTCGAGCGTGGTGAGTTTAACGCCGGGCGGCAGCGACGGGATTACGGTTGAATCTTTTGTCATTTCAAATTGATGTCGGACGGAAAGGTTATTCGGAAATGCGCTTTGGGCAATTCAATTTGGCGACTGGCAACGTCATAAAGGGGAAGCGGAAGTCCAACGCGATGCACACAGAAACGGTAACCCCAAAAAACACAAATCTTGAATTTGGAAACCAAGCGTGTCAATGGTATGTATTATATAATTCAGCCAAACTCATATTTTCCAGCCGTGTTTACGTCACGACTGTTGAATTGAGACAAACAAAGAAAACCTATGAGATGTGTTTTCATGCAAGCCGCTATCCTCGCGCTCATCATTTTTCCGGGCGTTCGCCAGTCGTTCGGCCAGAGTCAGTATGTGCGCACCACCAACCTGCTGGCCGTGGCCGATGCCAACATGATGTCCGGCAATCCGGACGCCAACCTTGGCAATCAGATTTTTGTGACCACGGGTGTGGACAGCAGTGGAACCAATCGCGGACTGTTCCGGTTTGACCTCTCCCGCATCCCGACCAATGCCACGGTCACGAACGTCACGCTCAAGCTGGTCGCATTCAGCACCCCTCCTTCGGGCATTCTTTTTGGCCTCAGCCTCCTGCTCACCAACTGGGATGAATATTGGGCCAGTTGGAACAGTCGCTACTATCTAACGTCGTGGACTGCGCCGGGCGGACAGGCCGGCACTGATTTCTATTCGTTTCCTTCAGCACTGGCCACTGCCGGGAGCACGACCACGTTAACGGACAACGGCAGCAACCCGTTCTTCGGTCTGGTGCACGATGTGCAAACCTGGGTCAGCCATCCGGCGCAGAACTTTGGGTGGATGCTGGCCGCTGCGGACGAAAGTTCCACGAACAGCCTTTTCCTGATCTGCTCGCGGGAGTTTTTCGGCATTGAACCCGTGCTGACGGTCGGATACACGCAGCCCTTCACGCCGCCGTTCATTCAAGGTTCCATGATCACCAACGGGGTCTTTCAGTTCAGTTTCAACGTCGAACCATATCACGGGTATGTCGTCCAGCGCTGCAGCGACCTGGCCGGGACCAACTGGGTTACGGTAATTATCCTCGACCCGCCGCCTTGGCCGACGGAAACCACCTTCTTCGACCCCTTGACCATCAGCAACTGCTTCTACCGGGTGGTGAGCCGGTGATTTGATCAAACTGTTTAATTCACAACCGGCTTCGTCTCTGTTTTCAATTTGCCCTGCGGCCAGAACGGTTTCCGAAATGCGTCGGTGAAATCGTAGCCGTTTTGAAAATCGTCGCGGCTGTCCTTGTCGGTCTTGGCGAGCAGGCTGATCTCCACCATGTTGAAAACGATGTCGCCGAAGTCGCGACAGTTTTTCACGCCCCATTCCTCGAACACCGTCACGGCCATCGGGCCGAATTGCTGGAGCGCAAATTGCCGGATGCCGTCTAGCAATTCCTGCCCGGTGATGTGGCGGATGCTGCCGCTGCTTTGTTTGCCGATGAGTTTCTGCGTGAAGTCGAGCGCCTCGCGCACGAACACATAGGCGTCGCGCGAGAAACGCGCGTCCTTCGCGAGGATTTGCTCCACGGCTTCGTCGAAATTAATTTCGTGCATTTTAAGGTTTGGCTTCTTGAACCATCGCCGTCGGCGGATGCGCGGTGCGATATGTTTTCACCGCCCAGCCTGTCAGCAACAATCCCAGAACGATAATCAGAAACAATTGCTCCTGCTTCGTCAGCCTGTTCACTCCCACAATCTAGCTGAAAATCATCCGACGGCAATAGCGTCTTGTTCACAGCGGAATAAAAAATCTTCGTGTCCGCGCGGCTTTCTGGTTAATCTTTTTCAGAATGAAGTGGACCGAGACATTGATCCCGACCTTGCGCGAAGCTCCGGCTGACGCGGAAATTTTATCGCACAAACTTTTGCTGCGCGCCGGACTCATCCGCAAACTCGCGGGCGGCGTTTATACTTTTCTTCCGCTCGGACTACGCGCGTTGCGCAAGGTTGAAAGAATTATTCGCGATGAAATGGATCGCGCCGGCGCGATTGAAGTTCTCATGCCCGCGCTTCAGCCGCCGGAAATCTGGCAGCAGAGCGGCCGTTATGAAACCGCAAGCAACGTGCTGTTCAAGTTGAAGGACAGCGGCGGTCGCGAATGGGTTTTGAGCCCGACGGCGGAAGAAGTCATCACGACGCTCGCCGCGAACGAAATCAATTCCTACCGCCAGTTGCCGAAAAATTTTTACCAGGTCAGCCTGAAATTCCGCGACGAAATCCGTCCGCGCTTCGGCCTGATGCGCGCGAAGGAATTCATCATGAAGGACGCGTATTCGTTTGACATGACGGACGAAGCCGCGATGGCCAGCTACAAAAAAATGTTCGACGCCTACACGAAAATTTTTGCGCGCTGCGGATTGAAATCCTTTCCGGTCGAAGCCGACACCGGCGTCATCGGCGGCAATTATTCGCACGAATTCATGGTTCCCGCCGAAACCGGCGAGAACGAAATCGTTTTTTGCGAAAGTTGCGGTTACGCCGCGAACATCGAAAAGGCGACGAGCGGAATTCCGAAAACCGCCGCGCGCGAAATCGGAGCGGCGATTGAAAAATTCGCCACGCCGGGAGTTGTGACGATTGAAGCGTTGAGCAAGGAGCCAGACAAAGTTCCCGCCAATCGCCAGATCAAAACTTTGATTTACATCACAGATTCAAAGCCGGTCATCGTTTTGATCCGCGGCGATGATCAATTGAACGAGACGAAACTTCTGGCGAAGACTGGTGCGGTCGCAGCGCGACCTGCCACCGTTGAAGAAATTGTGCCGCTGCTCGGCGCGAAGCCCGGTTCGCTCGGCGCAGTAGTGAAAGTCCCGGCTGACGTTAAAATTTTTGCCGATGAACGTTTGCGCGGTGCGAACGACATGACGACCGGCGCGAACGAAGACGGTTTCCATTTGAAGAACGTTTCAATCGAACGCGACATCAAGGTGACCGCTTGGTTTGATTTGCGAACCGTGACTGCTGGCGAGCCGTGCGCGAAATGCGGAAAACCATTGAAAATCCGGCGCGGAATCGAGGTCGGCCATCTTTTCAAGATCGGCAGCCAAAAATACAGCGAGAAGCTCGGCTCATATTTTCTCGACGAGAAAGGCCAGCGCCTGCCGTGCGTGATGGGCTGTTACGGTATCGGCGTCACGCGCACGTTGCAGGCGATCATCGAGCAGAGCAACGACAAGGACGGAATCATCTGGCCGTTGAGTGTCGCGCCATATCAAGTTTGCATTACGCCGTTGAGTGTCGCGCCGGACAACGAGGCGATGAAGCTCGCGGAAAAATTTTATGCGGAACTGACCGCTCGAGGAGTGGATGTGATTCTCGACGACCGCGACGACCGTCCCGGCGTAAAATTCAAAGACGCGGACCTAGTCGGTTTTCCGATCCGCATTGCGCTTGGCGAAAAATCGCTGGCGAAGGGTGAAGTGGAGATCAAACCACGCGGCGGCGCGTTGCAATCGGTCAAAATAGAAGACGCGATCGCGGCGGTGATGAAGCTGCTTGAAATTTAAGCAGTGGTCGCGCCGTTGGCCGCGACATTTTTGTCGAGGCAGTCGCGGACGGCTTTTGCAAGATCGGTGTGCGCGTAAGGTTTTTGCAGAAAGTGCGCGCGGGTTCTGGCCAGCACTTCGGGACTGACTTTGTCGGCGGTGTAGCCGCTGGTAAAAATAATTTTCAATTGCGGCTGCCCGGCGAGCAATTGTTCGGCGAGGTTCACGCCGGAAACGCCTTCGGGCATCACCATGTCGGTGAGGAGCAAATCGATTCGCGACGTGCGTCCATTCCAGACATCAAGCGCTTCCTTGCCTGATGAGGCTTCGAAAATTGTATAGCCGCAATCTTCAAGAATGTTGCGCGCCATCTCGCGCAAAATCGGCTCGTCCTCGACGATGAGAATGGTTTCGGTGCCGCCGGAAACCGGTTCGAACGGGGCGGATTCGATTTTTTCAGCAGCAGCCATTTTATTTTCAGCGGGAAAGAAAACATCGAATGTCGTGCCTTTGCCGGGTTCGCTGTCCACCTCGAGCCAGCCGTCGTGTTGTTTGACGATGCCGTAAACGGTCGCGAGGCCGAGGCCGGTGCCTTTGCCGACTTCTTTTGTCGTGAAGAACGGTTCAAAAATGTGGGCGAGTGTCGAGCCGTCCATTCCGCAGCCGGTGTCGCTGACGCGCAAACGGACGAAGCGTCCCCTTCGGGCTTCGGGATGCGTGTGGATGTAATCCTCGTCAATGCGCACGTCGTCGAGGCGGATGGTGAGCGTGCCGCCGTTGGGCATTGCGTCGCGGGCATTGACAGAAAGATTCATCACGACCTGTTCCATCATGCCGTTGTCGCCGGTGACGACCGGCAATTCGGCGGGCGGATGGAATTGCAGCGAGATATTTTCACCGATGAGCCGTTGCAGCATTTTCGTCAGGTTGCCGACGGTCACGCGCAGGTCGAGCGGCCTGGTTTGCATGACATTTTTGCGGCTGAACATCAACAATTGCCGCGTGAGGCCGGCGGCGCGTTCGGCGGCGAAATAAACCGCCTGAACCGGTTCGAACATTTCCGCGGGCAATGTCGCTCTGGAGAGCAGCGAACTCGAATGTCCCTGGATAATGGTCAGCATGTTGTTGAAATCATGTGCGACGCCGGCGGCGAGCTGGCCGACCGATTCCATTTTTTGCGACTGCCGCAATTGCGCTTCGAGGTTCAATCGTGCCGTCGTGTCCTCGATGTAGCAATGCACGACGCTGCTCGCCTGCATCGGATGAAACGACCAGGAAAACGTCCGGCCTTCCATGTTCGTCTCCAGCCGCAATTTGCTCTGGCCGGTGGCGAGACATTCGCAGACGATCTCGCTGATGTCCGGCGGCAAAACTTCGCTCGGATTTTTTTTGCGGACGGACAACGCGAGTCTTGACGCGGCGTCGTTGAAATAAATGATCGAGCCGTCCATGGCGAATTCCATCGCCGGATTCGGATTCAGTTGAGTGAACACCGCGAGCTTCTGAACCTCGGCATCGGTCCGCTTGCGTTCGGCGGCCATGCCGATGGCGGTCGCGACAGCCAGAAGGAACTGCACTTCGTCGGAGGTGAATTTCCGTTGTCGCGCCGTGTGGACGCCAAGGACGCCAAAAGGTTTTTCGCGAGTTGGAATCGCGATTGTCACGCCGCTGACGACGCCGTGCTCGGTAAGAAATGGAGACGCGAAGAATTTTTTCTCCGCGTCCAGCCCGGTGGTGACGACCGGTTCTCCGGAAACAAGTGTGAAACCGATTTGCGACCGGCTGTCGCCGGAAATTTTTGTCTTGCCGACGTTGTCGCGCTTCCAGCCCACGCCCGCGCGCAGGAGCAATTGGCCGTCCGGCAGCTGTTCCCAAAGTCCGGAATATTCCACTTCGAGCGTCTGCGCGACGAGCATGACGGTCTGATTTTCCAGTGCGCCCAGATCATTGTTCGTCAACGCAAATTGTCCGAGGGCGGCGACGACGGTCTGTTGCAGCGCGCGATTGAGCAGAATTTTTTCCGTCTCCTCGCGTTCCTTGATGCGTTGTTGCAACGACGCGGCCATGACGTCAAAGGTCTGCGCCAACTGGCCGAGTTCCCCCTCGACTTCCTTCAAACCCGTGCGCGCGGTCAAATCGCCCTTGGAAAGACGTTGCGAGGCATTTGACAGGGCGCGAACCTGACGAAGAATGAAATGCTCTCCGCCGAACCACGCCGCGATCAACGCCAGCAGTCCGATGGTGAAACTCACCCACGGCACGTCGGTCGCATAGGGCTTCAGCCATTCCGGCGCAAAAGTCCAGAACCAGTCCTGGTTGACGATGTAGGTGATGACCAGCGCCGGCGCGATGACCACAAACACGCTGAAGACCAGTTGCATCCGCACGCTGGAAAATTTTTTTGCGATTATTTTGATCATTTTCCCGATTCCGGCTTTGGCCGTCCTGAAAAATATAATGCAAACGAATTTGTGCGAAAAGCCATTTCAAACCGTGTCCGCTAACGTGGCGGCGCGGCCTTTGGGCAGCCGGCCAAGATGAAAAATCAAAAATCCGTGCAGGAACTGTCGCAACTCATCAGTCTGCGCTTCGGTCAATTTCAAACGCAGACCCGCCGTCCAGCTTTTTTCCGCCAGCACGCGAACGATTTGTTTCGTGCCCGCGGTCAATCTGGTTTTTTCCAGATCGGGTTCGAGGCCGAGTTCGTGCAGCAGCTTGAGTTCAAATGCGAAAATGATCTGTGCCGCCGGTTTTTGCTCGCAGAGACAATCAAGAAATCCGCGCAACAATTCAAAAACGGCGGGCAGCGGAGTTTCGGTTTCCGTCGCCTGCTCGACGAACGCGACCGCATAAGCCGCCTGACGCAGCGCTGAAATGTTTTCACGCAACGCGCCGTGTGTTTTGCGCAAATTCACTTCACGCAACTGATGCAAATCCGAACTGCGACTGCGGCTGAAGGAAAAATCCGCCTCGTAAAACAAATCCAGTTTGCCGAGGAACGGCGACTTCGGCCTGCGCGCACCCTTGGCGACCGTCGCGATCCGGCCGGACTTCGGCGTGAGCCAGTGGACGATGAGGCTCGTTTCCGTGAGCGGTCGCGTCCGCAAAATCAGGCCGGTGGCGGACTCGATCATTTTTTGATTTTTTTCACCGGCAGATGTTCCGGCGAAATCGAACCGAGGCTGACGATGTATTTGACGCCGTCGGCGACCGACATGTCGAGCTTCGTGATTTTTTCCTCCGGCACAAGAATCAGAAAACCCGAAGTCGGATTCGGCGTCGTCGGCACAAAGACGCACACCACATTTTCCTTCGTCTTTTGTTGCACTTCGTCGTGCTGCTCGCTCGTGATGAACCCGACTGAATACATTCCCGCGCTCGGAAATTCCACGAGCACCACCGTCTTGAACGAATGTTTGTTGCCCGAGAACGCTTCGTTGACCTGCTTGATGGCGGCGTAGATTTTGTTGAAGAGCGGGATCCGCATCATCGTGGAGTCCGTCCACTCGATCATTTTTCTGCCGAAATAATTCCGCGCGAGCCGGCCGACGACGCTGATGATCAAAACCGCCAGCAGCAGCGCGATCAGACTCCAATACCAATGGATCGGCCCGGTGCCTTGATCCTCATGTGTGATTGTCTTTGGCAAAAAAAACAGGAGCAAGTCCGTGATGCTGGAAATCGTCCCGAACAGCCACTTGATGACCGCGAAGGAAATGACGGCAGGCAGGACGAGAACCAGTCCGGTCAGGAAATTGGAGCGCCAGCGCGCGAACAAACTTTTTTCTTCCATGCGCCAGTTTAGAATTGAATCACAGCTTGCTCAAGGCAAAGCGGCGGGAAAGTTCGCGCAACAGACGATTCTCCTCGCGCTTCATCTTGCGCCGCGCTGCAACGCGATGGTCGTCATGCCCAAGCAAATGCAAAACGCCGTGAACGATGTAGCGGACAATCTCTGCCTGCCATTTCGTCTTGAATTTCTTGGCGTGAACGATTGCCTCGTCCACGCAGACAAAAATTTCCCCCGCCAGAATTGTCCCTTCAGTTTTGTCGGCATAATCGAATGTGATGACATCCGTCGAACCTGCATGCTGGAGAAAAGTTTCATTGATCAAAGTCATTTCGCGCGCTGCGACAAAATTGATTCCGAGTTTCACTTTTGAAATTTTCAATTCCGCCAGCAATTCGTTCACGATCTGTTTAAGCAGACGCGTGTTGATTTTTTTTGTCCGCTGGCGGTTGGCGATGATGACGCTCACACGAATCAAGATTGGCCGTTGCCTCGATGTTCCTCGTAAGCCGCGATGATCCGCTGCACGAGCGGATGACGAACCACGTCGCGCTTGGAAAACTCAATGATGGCAATGCCTTCAGTGTTCTTCAAAGCGCGATGCGCTTCAAGTAATCCGGAATTTTTATGCGGCGGTAAATCAATCTGCGTTTCATCGCCCGTGATGACCGCTTTCGAGCCGTGGCCGAGCCGCGTGAGAAACATCAGCATCTGCTCGGTCGTGGAATTTTGCGCCTCGTCCAGAATGATGAAGGCGTTGTTCAACGTGCGACCTCGCATATAAGCCAGCGGCGCGATCTCAATCGTCGCGCGCTCCATGTGTTTCGCGATCTCTTCGGCGGGCAGCATGTCGTGCAGCGCGTCGTGCAGCGGGCGCAGGTACGGCGTGATTTTTTCGTAAAGATCGCCGGGCAAAAATCCGAGCGCCTCGCCCGCCTCGACCGCCGGGCGCGTCAAAATGATCCGCGAAACTTTTCCTTCCCGCAACGCCGACAATGCCGTCGCGACCGCCAGATAAGTTTTTCCCGTTCCCGCCGGCCCGATGCCGAACGTGATGTCGTGCTTGCGGATCGCATCGAGATATTTTTTCTGGCCGACGGTTTTGGCCGTGATGCCGGGCTTTTTCTCGTGGGTGTGAACGCGGTCGTTGACCAAATCTTTCAAAGTTTCCGCGCCGTCGTGCTTCACCACATTCAATGCATGAGTGAACTCGCGGTTTTTCACCGGCGAACCGGCCTTCAACATATTTTCCAGCGACGCAAAAAGTTGCTTCGCGCGCTCAACGCTGTCCGCCGGGCCTTCCAGTTTGATCCAACCGTCGCGCGATGTGGCCTTGACGCCGAGTTCGGTTTCCAGCGTTTGCAGATTGCGCGGTTCGTGATTGAAAAGCTGTTGCGCGAACCGCGCGTTCTCGAAATGAAGGGTTTCAGTTGCCACAATTCAAATTTATTTAGCCACAGATTTTCACAGATGAAACACAGATTTGAATCAAAAGACCATCCGTTTATATTCCACTTTGTCGCGACCAAAGTTAATCAAGTAACCCAGCTTTATTCCGGTGCCGCGAAGTTCATTGAGCAATTGGGCTTCATGTAAGGATTGATAAGTTGCATCAGTTTTCAATTCTACGATGATTTTTCCTTCAACTAGCAAGTCCGCCGCATAATCGCCCACGATGACGCCTTTGAACTGAATCTGGATTTTCGGCTCCAATTCAACCTTCACACCGCGCGACTGCAATTCGACCTGCATGGCGCGTTGATAAACTTTCTCCAGAAATCCAAAGCCAAGAATGTTGTGAACCTCAAATGCCGCACCGATGATCTGTTGAGTGACCGGCTGGAGCGAGAAATCTTTTTCTCCGGTCTTTATCTGTGTTTCATCTGTGTCCATCTGTGGCAAAAACTATTTTCCCAATTCCACCCGCAGTTTCCCCGCGATTTCTTTCAACGCTTCCGGCAGGACCGTCGTGTTCGCGAGCACCGGCATGAAATTCGTGTCGCCGTTCCAGCGCGGCACGACGTGGATGTGCAGATGTTCCGCGATGCCCGCCCCCGCGAGCCGGCCGAGGTTGATGCCCACGTTGAATCCGTCCGGCTTCATCACGGCGGTGAGCGCGGCGAGGCAGCGACGCGTGAGCTTCCACAAATCCGCGAGCTCCTCGTCCGTCAGGCCGTGCAGGTCGGCGACTTCCTTGTAAGGCACGGTCATCAGATGCCCGCCGACGTAGGGAAAACGGTTCAGCAGCGCAAAACACGTGCGGTCGCGCGCGATGACCAGATTTTCCACGTCGTCGGACGATTGCGCGATGCGCGTGAACAAGCCTTCCTTGAGTTCCGGCTTGGGCGACAAAATATATTCGATGCGCCACGGCGCGTGGAGTGTGTCCATGCGGAAAACTTAAAACGCGCGGTGAATAAAGGAAATGATTTTTATGTGTTCGCGAAAATGAAATTGTCGCGCGAAGGATGCGAAGAATTTTCAGCCACAGATCGAACACAGAAACAAATTATTGATTTGCTTGTTTTAATTGAAACGTCAAAACAATTGCATCTTCAACATCTTTAGCGGTCGCTGCGTGCTTTTTGGCTTCAATAGCCGTCTGCAAAATCTTTTGTTCCATTCCCGATTCCCAAGCACTTATTTGATTGGTGACTTGCCGCTGCCGATCCGGGCTGAAATCAGTCGTTTCCAGACATTCGGCAATTTGTTGTGCTGTCCTTTTTTTCAAAAACTGAATGTCTCTATCAACGATGGCTGAACTTTCTTCATGCGTTTGCATTTCGTTGTCCATCCAATCTGAATTTGTCATGTCCGCCTCACTGTTCTCTTGAATGACGGTAATTACATCCTCAACTCGGAAATTCGTTTCACTTCGTGGATTAGTGGCATCTTCAAAATTCTTTCTGGCGATTTGAATTTGTTCCGCTTTGTGGTGATTATACAAAAGGACGGCTGCGCCGATTGCTAGAACAACAATAATCAATACCGCCATGTCACGGAGTATTTTCACTTTACTTGCTGTGTTTTTTACCACTTTATTTTCCAAATCAAAAGCGCAAAGTCAAAATCGGCTAATTTCGGTGGCAAGACCCAAATAAAATCTGTGTTTCATCTGTGGCTAAAATTCAGAAACGCCATCCACAAATTGACATTGCTCCTGCCGAAAAATTTTGTCCATAAAAATCCTTCGCCGCCCTCGCGCCCTTCGCGCGACATTTTCATTCGTAGCGGCGTCTCGGCAGAGCGCCGCATTTCAAGCTTCCGGCTTTCTGCCGAAAGCCGCTACGATTCAGGGAACAAACTCAAAACCGCCGCCGCCGCGCGACCCGCCGCGCCGGGTTCGCCGAGCGAGGAAACAATTTTGGCGAGTTGCGATTTGATTTTCGTCCGGCGCGATTCGTCCTGCAACAATTCCAGCGCCGCGCGCGAAACATTTTCCGGCGTCGCGTCGCCTTGGACGAATTCAGGATAAATTTCCTCGCCCGCCAGAATGTTCGGCATCGTCAGCGATTTCACGGTCACGATGCGCTTGGCGATTTCGTAAGTGACCCACGAGGTTCTGTAGAGCGTCACCGTCGGCACGCCGAAGAACGCGCACTCCATCGTCACCGTGCCCGTCGAGGCGATGGTGACATCCGCTTCAGCCAATGCCCAAGGCAATTCACCGATTTGGATTTCCACATTTGCTCCGAGCGATTTTGCCAGTTGCAAGAGCGTTTGATTCGGCAAAACCATTTTCACCTTTGCCGCCGGGATTTTTTCCTGAATGATTTTTATTGCGTCCAACATCATCGGCAAGTGCCGCTGCAATTCACTTTTGCGGCTGCCGGGAAGTAAAAGAATTTTCGGTGAAGCCGCTGAAACTTCTGACTTCTGACTTCTTAATTCTGACTTCAACCTTTCCACCATCGGATGTCCGACAAATTCCACTCTTAACTTCGGCACGCGCTGCGCATACCAATCCTTCTCGAACGGAAAAATGCTCAGGAGCAGATCGTAGTCCGCCGCCAGCAGATTCGCGCGGCCCGGACGCGACGCCCAGACCTGCGGCGAGACGAACTGGACGATCTTCGGATTCCATTTTGAGAACGGATTGTTGCGAACGTATTCCTTGACCGCGTGGCTGAAGCGCAGATTGAACCCGCCGTAATCTACGCCGATGACGACGTCCGGTTTGCGTTCGATGGCGAGCGCGAGCAACTGGTTGAACAGCCGCCGGAACTTGAAATAATTTTTTAGCACGTCGGAAATGCCGATGACCGAATGTTGCGTCAGATCAAACGCCAGTTCGACACCGGCGGCGGCCATCTTCGCGCCGCCCGCGCCGAAGAATGTTGCGTCCGGCAATTTCCCGCGCAGCGCGGAAACCAGTTCCGCCGCGAGCAAATCCCCACTCGCCTCACCGGCGATGAGCATGAAGGTTTTTGGTTTCACGCTTTAAGCCGCGCGTTACTCCGCAGCTTTGATTTTGCCAATGGTTTTATTTTCGCGACTTGTTTGCATAAATATCCAATGACAAGTTCTCGATTGGTAGTTGGTTCCAAATCGGCAATGGCTTTGTCGATTGCTTTCCAAAGTTTTGTATTAGCAAATTGGGCATATTGTGGATTCATAATTTCATTTGCTCTGCTGAATCTGCCGCGTGATTTCAAACGCCAGATCCAACGCACGTTTGGCGGATTCGCCGCTGACCATCGGCGTTTGTTTTTCACGGACGCATTCGACGAAATGTTGCAGTTCGAGCTTGAGCGGTTCGTCTTTCGCAATCGGCACCGGCTCGCGCACGATGCGTTTGCCGCCGAATTCGCTGACGATGGCGGAGTCTTTGCCCACGCCGAGTTTCGCAGCGAGCAGTTTTTTCAGGATGGAACTTTCTTCCTCGCCGTCGCGGGCGATGCGATAAATAAATCCTTCCTGCGCGCGGTAATCGAGTGAAATGTAGCTGGGCGTCGCGCCGCCGCTGAAGACGCGGATCTTCCGCATCCGCTCCGGACTGACGCGGCTGGCGGTGAGGTTGGCGACGCAGCCATTGGCGAAACGCAGTCGCGCGTTGGCGATGTCCTCGCTCTTGCTCAAAACGGGAATGCCGACGGAATCCACGCTGACCACGGGCGATTTCACGAACGCGAGCACGACATCGAGATCGTGAATCATCAAGTCGAGGACGACGCCGATGTCGGTCGAGCGGGCAGGGTAGGGCGAAAGCCGGTGCGTCTCGATGAAGCGCGGTTCGGGCGCGGCGGTCTCAAGATATTTGAAAACTGGATTGAACCGCTCGACGTGGCCGACTTGCAGGACGCAATTTTTTTTCTGCGCAATCTGGATCAATTCGGCGGCCTGCGCGGAATTATCGGTCATCGGTTTTTCGACAAGGACGTGTTTGCCTTGCTGTAACAACGTTTTTGCGATCTCAAAATGCGTCGTCGTGGGCGTGACAATATTGAGCGCGTCGGAATTTTCAGCGGCTTCGATTATGGACGTGAAAACGTGCAGCTTATGTTTCGCGGCGATCTTTTTTGCCGTGTCGGAATTCGAATCAAAAATTCCGGTGAATTCGACTTGGCCCGCTTTTTCGAGTTCGGAATAAATGCGGGCGTGATGTTGTCCGAGCGAGCCGGTGCCGAGAACGGCGACTTTGACCTTTGATGCCATGCGCGCAGTGTGCTTCCGCAACTTTCAACTTTCAACTTTCAACTTTGAACCGTTAGACTGTCGGCGTGCCAGTTCTTGCTTACATCGTCGTCGCGGTCGCGGCGTATCTGCTCGGCTCGATCCCTACGGGCTTTCTTGTCGCGAAGGCGAAGGGCATTGATATTCGCGCTGCTGGCAGCGGCAACATCGGCGCGACGAACGCGATGCGCGTGCTGGGAAAACCGGCGGGTATTTTCGTGCTGCTGGTGGATTGCGCGAAAGGTTATGTCGCCTGCGCATTTCTTCCGCCATTGGTCTGGAATTGGCTCGCGCCGCACTATTCGGGACTTTTTCAATATTTTCATGACACATCGGTTGAAAATCAGACGAAATATTACTTGGTCGCCGGAATTTGCGCCGTGCTCGGACATAATTTCACGTGCTGGTTAAAATTCAAAGGCGGCAAAGGAATTGCCACAACTGCCGGAGTTTATCTCGCGCTTGCGCCGACAGCTCTGGGAATTGCGTTGATTGTTTTTATTTTGGCGTTGCTGTTCACAAAATATGTTTCTGTCGGATCAATTGCCGCTGCGATTGCGTTACCCGCGGCAATTTGGATTTTACCGCCGCATGATTTGATTCTTGGAACTGTCACAACGGCGCTCGGACTTATGGCGATTTACAAACACAAATCAAACATCCAACGACTCATGGCCGGAACCGAAAATCGGCTTGGCAAAAAAACTTCGACGATGGAGGCTGCGAAATGAGAATCACCATGCTCGGCGCGGGCGCGTGGGGAACGGCACTCGCCAAAGCGCTTCACGAAAATGGCAATGGCGTGACGATTTGGGATATCAATCCCGAAAGGCTCAAGGAAATTCAAAGTGGCCGCAGCGAAAAATATCTGCCCGGCGTGACCTTGCCAAAAGATTGGAAAACGGAATTGGATTTCGGAAAGGCAATCGGCGGAGCCGAGTGCGTGGTGCTGGCGATTCCGTCGGAAGCTTTCCGGCAGGTCGCGACAAAACTGAAAGGCCATCCGGCAATTTTTGTCAGCGTCACGAAGGGAATCGAGTTTGAAACGGGCGAGACGATGAGCCGCGTTTTGCGCGAACACGCTCCGGCGAACCGCGTCGTCGCGTTGTCCGGGCCGAGTTTCGCGCGCGAGGTCGCGCTGGGAATTCCGACGACGGTCGTGTGCGCGTGTGAAAGCGACGCGACGGCAAAAACTGTGCAGGGACTTTTTCATCGGCCTGAATTTCGTATTTACCGCAGCACGGATATTCTCGGCGTGGAATACGGCGGCGCATTGAAAAACATCATCGCCATCGCAGCCGGTGTGAGCGATGGGCTTGGTTTTGGCGACAACACGAAGGCCGGTCTCGTCACACGCGCGTTGTCGGAAATGCGCCGGCTCGGCGCGGCTTGCGGCGCGCAGGCGGAAACTTTCGCGGGCCTGAGCGGTTTGGGCGATCTGATGCTGACTTGTTTTTCAAAACAAAGCCGCAACCGGGATTTGGGTGAGCGGCTCGGTCGCGGCGAAAGCATTGAAAAGATTCAAGCATCGCATCCGAAACTGGCGGAAGGTTATCCGACGGCGCGTTCGGCGCATAAATTGGCTCGCGAGAAAAAAGTTGCGACGCCGATCATTGACGAAGTTCACGCGATGCTTTACGAGGGCAAACAGCCGAAGCAAGCCGTGCGCGATTTGATTTCGCGCGCGTTCAAGGCGGAGGATTAAGCCAACGCTCCTTTGATCAGTTTCAACAAATCGGCGTGCGACTCGACGGCTTTGAATTGCGGGAATTGTTTCTTCACGTTTTCCGGCGCGTGGATCAGGAAACCGACGTTCGCCTCCGACAACATGGCGGTATCGTTGAAAGAATCTCCGGCGGCGATGACGTGATAGTTCAATGACTTGAAGGCGGCGACGGCTTTTTTCTTCTGGTCGGGCACGCGCAACTTGTAATCCACGATACGGTCGTTCTCGACGATGAGTTTGTGGCAAAAAAGCGTCGGCCAATTCAATTGTTTTAGCAGCGGTGCGGCAAATTGTTCGAACGTGTCGGATAAGATGACGACTTGCGTGAGAGTTCGCAATTCATCCAGAAATCCCTTCGCTCCTTCCAGCGGTTGTAACGAAGCGATGACTTTTTGGATGTCCGAAAGTTTCAAATCATGTTTGTCGAGCAACGCGAGCCGTCCGCGCATGAGTTTGTCGTAATCCGGCTCGTCGCGCGTGGTCCGTCGCAGTTCCGGGATTTTTGTTTTTTCCGCGACGGCGATCCAGATTTCCGGCGTGAGCACGCCTTCCATGTCCAAAGTGACGATTGACTGTTTCACGCGCGGAAGTTTTTCAGAATCTGTTCACGGTGTCGAGCGGTTCGCAGGCGTATTTGCATTGGTGGAAATGTTGTTGAGTTGCTGTCGGGCCTCCGCGAAATCAGATTTTGCCTTCAGTGCGTCTGCGAAAAAATTCGCCGCTTCCTCCGGTCTTCCATGTTGTAACAAAAAAATTCCAGCGTCATATTGCACGATCGGGTTGCGGGGTAGAAGCTGCGCGGCAGTCATCAAATGGTTGGAGGCTTCCTTCGATTGGCCATCCGCCAGAAGAATCAATCCCAAATCGAATTGTGCCAACGGGTAATCCGGTTCGATGCGCACGGCTTCGGCGTAACATTCCTCGGCTTCTTTTTTTCTGCCGGTGTTTTCGAGCGCTCTGCCCAAAAAATCGTCGGCTGCATAATTGTCGGTCGTGACTTGAACGGCGTGTTCCCAAAGTTCAAAAGTGCTGCGCCAGTATTTCAATTGAATCGAAGTGGCGACAATACAGGCAATGAGCGTGGCGGTCGCGGCAACTGTCAAAATAACCTTCCTTTGCGGTTGCGAGTGCAAAAGGTCGTTCATGCCCCAAGCGGTGAGGATAAAAAGACCGATGGCTGGCAAATAAGTGTAACGGTCCGCCATGGATTGCACGCCGACCTGGACAAGGCCGATGGCCGGCACGAGTGCACCCAAAAACCAAAACCAGCCGACGGCAAGATAGGGAAAGCGTTTGGTTTGCAACACGAAAATCGCTGACATCGACACCAACAATACTGCGGCAGTAAAAAACTCGCCTGACGGCCAGTGATGCGGATATGGATAAATTAAAGAGAGGCCCGTCGGCCAGAAGATTTTTGAGATGTAACGCAAATAGGAGATAAAAGCATTTTCAATGCGAAACTGAAGCGGCAGTGAATTGGATGACCACATCGCTTCGTCTTGAACGTGGTAGGTGATGAGGCAGGAAGCCAACGAAAAAAGAAAAAATGGAATTTTTTCTGCGGTCAGAATCATCGCGCTTCCGGAAAAATTCTTCTCACCAAACCCGATACGATTCAACGGCCAGAAATCCAGCAACAGCAGAACAAATGGCAGTGTGACGACCATTGGTTTAGACAACAAGCCGCACGCAAAAAAAAGGAGCGCCAAAACGTAATTCGACGCCGAACGCTTTTCAGCATAACGCGAGTAGACGTTCAGCGTCAGCATCCAAAAAAATCCGCTCAATACGTCCTTGCGTTCAGACGCCCACGCTACGGATTCGACGTGCATCGGATGGAGTGCAAACAACGCGGCGACAAATGCGCTGCGCCAGAGCGCGCCGGTTGTCCGGTTCAGAAAAAGAAAAAGCAATAAAGTATTGGCGATGTGGAAGGCGAGGTTCATCAGGTGATGGCCGGTGGGGTTAAGTCCGAATAATTGACAATCCGTCATGTGCGAAATCCACGTCAGTGGATGCCAGTTCGCCGATTGGCTGTTTTGAAAAGCCCAGGCTATTTCCCGCCAGTTCAAACCGGTGTTAACATGCGGGTTGTCGGTGATGTATTCGGGATCATCGTAAGTCGCGAAACCATGCCCGAGCATCGGCGCATAAACCAGCAACGTGATGATGGCGAGCGCGAAACAAGTCAAATGGCGAAGCTGATTTTTTGTCAGCGAAGCAGGCATAGTCAAAATTTTGCGACCGAGCGCCTCCGTTTTTCAAACCGGCAGAATTCCCTGTAACCGGTTTCACGTGCGAGTTGGACTGCTTCGGAAAAATTCATCCCGACTTCTTCCGGCGCGTGGGCATCCGAACCGAACGTGATCGGGACGCCTTTTTGAAAGGCGAGGTTCAGGATTTCACGGCTCGGATAAATTTCTTTGCAGTCTTTCCGCAGACCGGCGGTGTTCAGTTCAATCGCGCAGCCGGATTTTTTTGCCGCGTCCAGAAATTTTTCATAAAGCGGCGTGCAGCCTGCCACGCCAAAGCTTCCAGCGAAGGCCGGGTCGCGATTAGGCTTGTGGCCGAATTTCTTCGGCAAATCAACGTGTCCGATGATTTCGAACAATTTTGATTCTGCCGCTTTGGTCAGTCGCTGAAAGTAAATGGACCAGACCTCGAATGAATCACGGTGTTTCCACTCGGACAATTTTTGAGGATCGTCAATCGCCCACGAATCGGAGACGTAGTGCACGCTGCCGATGAAATAATCCCACGGATGGCGCGCGGCGAGTTCGCGGATCCAATCTTCGCCGCCGGGCAGATAATCCACTTCGAGCGCGAGGCGGATGGTGAGTTGCGGAAATTTCTTTTGCGCGAGCCTGACTTTTTCAATGTATTCATCGAGCTGATTGAAATTCATCCGCCAGTTGTCGAAATTGTCCTGACGCATCGGAGAATGGTCGGAGAAGCCGATTTCCGTCAGGCCGATTTCGATCGCGTGTTTCGCGTAATCCACCGGCTCGCCCGTCGCGTGGCGGCAGAGCGGCGTGTGCATATGATAGTCGGCGGGCAGCGTCATCCGATCCAGTGTTGAGAGTTGAAGGTTGAGTGTCGAATGAAAAGTGTCGTACGAAGCCCTTGAATCATCCAAACGAAAAAAGCCGGAGTGATTTTCTCATTCCGACATTGCTTTCTACTTTCTGTCACGAAAGTTTTTTTATTGTGCCGACAATCCGGGACGGTTTTTGGAAATGATTGTGCAGGTTGAGGTGTCACCCTTAAGGGACAGGCGGTCCGACCAAGACGCGATAGAAAATCGCGGGATAAGTTCCGTCATTTGTGGCGGTCCAGGTAAAGGGAGTTGCCACCGTGTTAGTGATGAAAAGGGTATCCCACTGGATAAGGTTGGTGGATTCCTGCAGCACATAATCCGGTCCTTGCACTGCATCGAACGTAATAATCATTTGGCCGCCAGATTCGGGAGTGATGTTCATGGAAGGTGGTGTCAATGGATTTACCACAACCATGAAAGCTTGCGTGGCGCTCATGCTGGGGGTGCCATTGTCTGCCGCCGTCAATGAAATCAAATTGGTCGTATCAGCTTGCGTGACCAAGGGGCGCCAACCGAAATTTGCATTCGTGTTGTTGATCTGGGTAAGAAACGCGTTGGTTGGGCTGCTCAATAAATTGAAAGTCAGTGTCTGTGGTGGCTGATCCGTATCCGTGACACTGGCGGTGAAGGCCACGGTCTGACCCACGTTTACCGTCCAGTTGCTAATAGCCACCAGCACCGGCGCTGTGTTGGAAATAATATCGCCGTAAATGATGCCGCGTCCTTCCGTCCCGAAGTAAACCCGGCCAAAGACGCGCGGGTCGGCGCAAAAAGTGTGAATGCTGGCCAGGCCGAATTGGTGCTGGTCATCATTGATGCGCACCCAGGAGGCGCCTTGGTCGTCCGAGCGGAAAATTCCTGTGACGTTGGTCACTTGGCCGCTGATAAAAATGGCCGGATAATTTTGTCCGGTTGCGGCTTTGCCCACGGCGACAAACGAAGCCTGCTGCACGCTGGTCAGGGGCGTAAAGTTCGCGCTGGAATTGATGGAGCGGGACAGGCCGCTGTTGCCGCGTGGCAGCCAGATGTGGCCCTCGTGTCCGGCAACGGCAATGGGCGTGAGGCCGGAAGAAATCGCCGCGCCGAGGGTGTAAGTCATGCCGCCATCCGTGCTGACATACATCCGACCGCCAGCGCTGGTGGAATAGATATAAAACTTGCTGCTGTTGACGCGATCTGAGAAGGGGAACCGGTTTCCGGTCGGGCCGCCGGTTGAGGCCGTCCAAGTGGCCCCGCGATCGGTTGAATAGTAGGCGATCCGGTTGGTGGCAACCACGGTGGAAGGAATCCAGACGAACCGGTTGCCGTCCGCGGAAGCGGCGATGTTGCCCGATCCATTGACAGCCGGCAGGGTGTTGGTGACAAAATCCTGCCAAGTGGTGCCGCCGTCCAGCGAGGAGGCGCCCCAATTGACATCGGTAAAGAGCCGCACGATGACATTCGGATTGCTCTCCGCGAAATCAATTCCACCCGAAGTGACGCGATGCGTCGAAAAATAATCCGTCAGCGGCGGCGACACATCGAGGTTGTTATGACGAAAGCCTCCGATGTCGCCGTGCGCGCTCAACAAGTATGGGCCGCTCGGCGGACTGGCCAATCCCAGCGGCACGGTTTCTTCGATGCCGTCACTCATGAAGGCGAATTTTACCGATCCAGCTGTCAGGTTGGTGGAACCGATGATTCCGTAGCCTGTAATGAAAAAAACCTGATTCGAGTTGTAAGGATTGATTTCCACGTCGCCAGCCCAGTGCGGACTGCGCGCGACCGACCACGGCGCGGATGTTGAGGCAGGCAGTGTGTCGGGACTGATCTCAACCCATGACGCCCCGCCATTGACGCTGCGCTCGATCACGTCCCACGGCGCGGCGGGCGGATTCGCATACCAACGATCCATGGTGCTGACGACGACCGTATTGGGATTCTGACGATCCACCGATACGCCTGCGAAACCGCCTTGCGCGCCCGACGGTTTCGGAGGCGTGACGAGTGTGGTCGTGAGCGTTGAGAGATTCAATTTGACGACGCTGCCGGCGGTGATGTTGTTCGGGCCTTGATTGTCATTGAAAGTGACATACATGTTTCCGAGCCCGTCCTGCGCGGCGTGATGCGGCATTTGTGTCGGCGGCGCGACGGTGGGAACATTGTTCCAGGTGGTGCCACTATCCGTGCTTGAATAAAGATTAGCGTTCTGATTCGTCCTGGAGACGCCGACAAAAATCGTCGGCGTCGCGCTGCCCGGCGAGCCGCTGCTTTTTATGAATTCGACGAACACCAGTCCCACGCTGTTGCTGGTGGTCGTGACGGGAAAGCTGCTGACCTGCGTCCAGTTGGCACCGTAATTGACACTTTTGTAAAGACCGGAAGTTCGAGTGCCATAAAACAAAATTTTGTTCGAGTTCGGATCCACGTTCATCCGCTCGCCGTTGCTGCGGCCATCCACGTTCCCGTTCAATGCGAACGGCGGCGTGAATTGTGAAAACGTCGCGCCCTGATTCGTGGAAATGAGCAGCACCGCCGGCGAACCGCGACTCGTGGCGATGTAAAGACGGTTGCTGTCCGATGGATCAATGGCCAGACTCTCGACCCCACCGAGATTGGAGTTCGGGGCAAAATCCAGCAACGGAATCCAACTGTTGTTTGTCGGGTTCCAACGATAAGCGCCACCGATGTCCGCGCGCGCATAAATGACGCCGGGAGCATTGGGATGCGTGATGATCCCCGAGATGAATCCGCCGCCTTTGATCGTCACGTTCTTCCAGTTATAAGTTTGCCCGAAGGACGTCACTGCGGACAGGAATAAAACAAAAATCAAATGCAGTCTATATGTCCGGATCAATCTAAAAAAAGACGCCGTAGAAGATGAAACGGATGCTGACGCTATAACAAACGGCATCGTAGAAAATAACCATACTTTAGACAAAATTCAAGCGGGAAACACGCGCCACGCGTTGCAATTCGGTGTTGCGAAATACTGGACGTGGCTGTTCCGTCCTGGCCCAGTCGCGCCGGAATTCCGGTTTAAGAGTTGAGTGTCGAGCAAAATTGATATGAAGCATGAAACTTGTGCGAGCTTTTCCACGTCTGGAACCGTATGCTCGAGCCGCTTGCAGACAAGCACTGGAATTTCACGACTGCGGCGCATTTGCTGAACCGCGCCGGGTTCGGCGGTTCGCCGGCGGAAATCCAGAAGCTTGCCGACCTCGGCCCGGACATGGCCGTTTCCTCTTTGCTCGATTACGAACTGATTCCCGATCCGACCCTGAATCCCGACTGGGCGCAGCCCGATCCGGAACGGATGAAAAAAATCCGCGACGTGAACCAGCACGGGACTCCGGACGAAAAAAAGCAGCTTCAGCAGGAAAACAACAAACTGTTGCAGTTGCGGATGCTGGAATTGCGCGGCTGGTGGCTTCAGCGCATGGTGCGCGGGCCGAGGCCGTTTCAAGAAAAGATGGTCCTGTTCTGGCACGGGCATTTCGCGACGAGCGTGGATAAAGTCCGCGACGCCTATTATATGTGGCGGCAGAATGAACTGTTCCGCCGGCTTGCGACCGGCAACTGGCAGGAGTTGCTTGCGGACGCGGGCAAAGACCCGGCGATGCTTGTCTGGCTCGATCAGGCGCAAAGCCAGAAGGCGCATCCGAATGAAAATTTTGCGCGCGAAGTGATGGAACTTTTTTCGCTCGGCGAAGGCAATTATACCGAGTACGACATCACCGAAAGCGCGCGCGCGTTGACCGGTTGGTCGCTTGATCGCATTGAGCAAAAATATGTTTATCGTCCGCGAATCCATGATGACGGCGAGAAAACTTTTCTCGGTCGCACGGGTAATCTCGATGGCGACGATGTCATCGCGCAAATCATTGCGCAGCCGCAAGCGGCGAAATTCATCACGGCGAAAATCTGGAATTATTTTTCAGGACAGATGCCGGATGAAAAATTGAACGATGCGCTCGCCGCCGTTCTGCGCGCGAACGGAAATAATTTCAAACCGTTCCTCCATGTCATGTTCCGCAGTAGGGAATTTTACAGCGACGACATCGTGCGCAATCAGGTCAAAAGTCCAGTGGAATGGCTCGTGGGCAGCGTACGGATGCTCGAATGTGATTTGCCGCCGACACTCGCGAGCTGGGGAATGCTGCGCCAGCTCGGGCAGGATTTGTTCGCGCCGCCGAACGTCAAAGGCTGGGACGGCGGCATCACCTGGATCACGACGAACACGTTGCTCGCGCGCTACAACGACGCGCAGTCGCTCGTCGAAGGCACGATTCCGCCGCTCACCGCCGGAGATTTTGCGGGCAAGGGCGGGGCGAACGGAATGAAAGCCGAGCGGATGTTGCAACGCGTCCGCATGGGCGGTGTAGACGTGGAAAAAATCCTCACGCCCGAGGAACGCGCGAGCAAGGACACGCTCGTCGCCTCGCTGGAACACCGACTGTTGCAATCGGCGCTTCACGGCAATCAGGAAAAGGCGTTGCGTGACTTTCTCGATTCCAGGGATAAATTGAATGACGCGGACATTCTCACGGTCATCCGGCTCGTGATGTCCACGCCCGAATATCAAGTCACCTGAATTTATGAAAAACGAAATCACACTCCAGACGCGCCGCGAATTTCTTCGGTCCACCGTGCTCGGCAGCGCCGTGGCGTGGACCGTCCCCGCGTTTCTCGCGAACACGTTCGCCGCGCTCCAAGCCGACGCCGCGGATTCCTCCACACAAATCGTCACGGGCAAGGACTCCACCATTCTCGTCGTGCTGCAAATGGCCGGCGGCAACGACGGACTCAACACGGTCGTGCCTTACTCGAACGATTTTTACCACCGCGCGCGCCCGAAGATCGGATTGTCCGCCGACAAGATTTTGAAATTGAACGACGCCATCGGCTTTCACGGCGCGATAACCGGGTTCAAAAATCTTTACGACTCCGGCAACCTCGCCGTCGTGCAGGGCGTCGGTTATCCGAATCCGAACCGCTCGCATTTTCGCGCGACGGAAATCTGGCAGACCGCGAGCGACTCGGACAAAATCGAAAAATACGGCTGGCTCGGGCGTTATTTCGACAACGCCTGCTCCGGCGCCGACCCGACCGTCGGCGTGACCATCGGCAACCAGTTGCCCGAGGCGTTTTTCGCAAAGAAGCCGAAGGGAATCTGTTTCAACAATCCGCAGAGCTACCGTTTCATGGCCAACGGGGCGACCGAAGAATCCTACAAAAAATTGAACGAGCTGGAGATGTCCAGCCCGCTGCCCGACGGCGGCCCAGGCATGACGCCCGACGAAAATTCCAGCGACATGCTCAATTCCGGCGGCAGCATCGCGTCACTTCCCGCAGGGATGCCGATGACCGGCGGTCGCGCGGTGGATTTCATCGAGCGCACCGCGCTCGACGCGCAGATGAGTTCCGATCAAGTCCGCGACGTCGCCGCGCGCGTGCAAAACAAGGCCGTTTATCCCGGCTCGGTTCTCGGCAATTCGCTCAAGCTCGTCGCCAAACTTATCGGCGGCGGATTGCCCACGCGGATTTATTACGTCTCGCAGGGCGGCTACGACACGCACACGAACCAGGTCAACACGCAGCAACGATTGCTTCAAGACCTCGGCGATTCGACGAAGGCGTTCGTGGACGACATGAAAGCGCAGGGCAACATGCAGCGCGTGCTCGTGATGACGTTCAGCGAATTCGGACGGCGCGTGAATGAAAACGCGAACGGCGGCACAGATCACGGCGCGGCGGCCCCGATCTTCATCGTCGGCAACAAGGTGAAGGCCGGGTTGCTCGGGCGTTATCCGAGCCTCGCGCCGGAAGATTTGTTCGAGGGCGACATCAAATACAACGTGGACTTCCGCAATGTCTATGCCGGCGTGCTGGAAAACTGGCTCAAGACGAAGAGCGCGCCGATTCTGGGGAGACAATTCGAGCCCTTGCAGTTCGTTTGAAATGTAATTTGAAGCCGCCGCACTATTTCCAACTTAAACATTATCCCTGTTTCTTGCGTTTTGGAAACGTCGCATCTAGGCGATTAAGACGCGTCCATTGCGCAAGGCAATCCAACAGTCGTAATCCGAAGGCTGGTCGAAATCTTCCGTCCAATCATCAATCTCAACGAATCTGCCCTTGCGCTGATGCTTCTCCAACGGGAGTCGTTCCATCGAGCGGTAATGTTCCCATCCGCCGCAACGCTTGATCTTTCCTTTCAAGCGTGCCGACACAATATTTCGAAGTTGTGCCAGATGCTCGACGATGTGCTCCGGATAAAAGCTTTGAGCGAAGCATTCGCCGTATCTCTTGCCGGTCAACTTGGAAGGGCCGAATCGTGCGAATAGCGTCCATTCTCTCGGTTGGAATTCCATTATGCGTTGCATCGCGTCGTCGCTGAAATAAACGTCACCGTATAGCACGACGGTTCGTCCCTCCTGATTCCAAAGGGAAGCGGAATTTAGAAATTTGTCGGCGTCGTTGTCGAGAGGATTCAATTCAGGACGAAACAATGTCGAGCCATTGATCCGGAAATCATCTGAACTGCCTACGACATAAACCTTCGAACTGAACTGTCCGGCCAGCCGGACAGTCCGTGTGATGATTGTTTCGCCGTCAATTTCTATGAAATGTTTCCGCTTCCCCAGATAGTTGTTCCATCTTGTTCCTTCTCCAGCGGCAATCACAATGCACACCATGCTGTCATTTTTCATTTCTAAAACAGGGGGAAATTACTTTCCTTGTTCTGATTTTCGTTTATTAAACCTTCACCAGTTGTTATTTCCAACTTAAAATATTATCCCTGTTTTCCCGGTCGGTAGCAGGGTCTTCGGGATCAAGTTTCTTGTTTTGCCCCACCGACCAGACCATCACATCGCCGCGGTATTGGAAGTTGTCATCTTTGGTCATGTCCGGATTGATCAAACCGTTCAAGCCGGGATTGTTTTTTGTCTGATTGGGACCGGACACGGTAGTCATGCTGTAAAACGCATCCTTGCATTGACCGTCGTTATCCAAATCCATAGTGATGACATAAGGATCTCCCCACGGGTCGCGATAAACCAAATCGGTGCCGACGCCCGGTGAAACGGCATCGCTCGCCGGCGTCGCATTCAGGAATTTTGTCTGCTGCGGATTTTTTGTGTGGTTCGTGTTCACCGTCCATCCGCCGCCGGGATAATTGGTCAGGTCCATCAAAATGGCGATGACCTCGGAGTTGTTCGTCTGATAATTCGCCGGAATCGGCGCGCTCGGCCAGACTCCTTCCTCGGCAGTATAAATGCCGCCGTAGGTAAAATCGCTGGCCGTGTCTCGCGCGGCGTTGGAGACCGGAAATCGGCCGTAAGCGGACTCATAACCCTGGATGGCCGTGACGAGTTCGTTGATTTCCAGACTCGCCTTGACGCGCAGCGCGTGCGTTTTGGCCGCCGCCAGCGCCGCTAGCAGCATTGACGCCAGAATGCCGATGATGGCGATGACGACCAGCAGTTCGACCAGCGTGAATGCCGGACGAAAACGTTTCGTGTTTTCCATAAAACTCATCGCGCCAGTTCCACAAAATTATTCAGGATTTGCAAACCGACCTTCTGGCTTTTTTCCGGGTGAAATTGCGTGGCGTAAACATTGTCGCGCCAGACGGCTGACGCGAAGTTGTTGCCGTAGTCCGTTCGCGTGGCGACGATGGATTCGTCCTTTGGCTGCGGATAAAAACTGTGCACGAAATAAACATAGCTGCCGTTTTTAATTCCGCGAAAGAGCGGACAATTCGGCTTCGCAATCTCAAGTTGGTTCCAGCCGATCTGCGGAATTTTCAGCCCGTTCTTTTCCGAAAAGCGGACGACGCTGCCTTTGAAAATTCCAAGCCCGGCGGCGCAGGAATTAAATTCCTCGCTCTTTTCAAAAAGCGCCTGATAGCCGACGCAGATGCCGAGAAACGGTTTTCCACTTTTGATGAATTCGCGCGCGGCTTCGAGCAGTTCCTGTTTGCGCAGCGCGTTAATGCAATCGTCGAACGCGCCGACGCCGGGCAGCACCAACGCCCGCGCATCGCCGATTTGATTCGGCATTTGCACGACGCGCACGTCCGCGCCGACCTTGAGCAGCGCTTTTTGCGCGCTGCGCAAGTTGCCGGAGCCGTAATCAAGCAGAGCAATCACACGTCCAAGTTAAGTTCAGTGCACCGCACCCGCAAGCTCGCGCTCTGTCTTCAATCGCAACTGACCGCACGCGGCGTCAATGTCGCCGCCTTTTTCGCGGCGTAACGTGGCGGTGACTTTTTGTTTTTCGAGCGCCAGAAGAAATTTTTCGCAAACGTCCTCGTCGGGCCTTTCCCACGACAGGCCTTCGACTTTGTTGTAGGGAATCAAATTCACCTTCGCGAAAAGTTTTTTGGCGAGCGCGGCCAGCGGCTTGGTCTGTTCAATCGAATCGTTCACGCCCGCGATCAAAATGTATTCGAACGTGATCATCCGCCCTTTTTCGTGTTGATAATGTTCGCACGCGTTGATGAGTTCCTTGAGCGGAAATTTTTTGTTCACCGGCATGATTTTGTTGCGGACTTCGTCGGTCGCGCCGTGAAGCGAGATCGCCAGACGAAATTGCATCGGCTCGGCGGCGAGCCTGCGGATTTGTGGCGCGAGGCCGCTTGTGGAGATTGTGATTTTCCGCGCGCCGATGCCGCCGCCCCATGGCGCATTCAAAATTTTCAGCGCCTTTAACAGGTTGTCATAATTCGCCAGCGGCTCGCCCATGCCCATGACGACGATGTTGTCGATCAGACGAGGCTTCAGTTTTGTATCTTCAGCTTTGGGCTGGCTGTCGTTCCAACGCTCGGTGGCAAGAATCTGTTCGACGATTTCATCCGGCGTGAGATTTCGTTTCCAGCCGTCGAGACCGCTCGCGCAAAATTTGCAACCGTAGGCGCAGCCGACCTGCGTGGAGATGCAGAGCGTGTGGCGGTCGCTCGCGTCGCCGTAAAGCGCGGGATTCGCCGGGATCAAAACACTTTCGATGAGCGAATGATCGGCGAGCCGCCAGAGGAATTTTTGCGTCGTGTCGCGCGCGCCTTGCTTGCGGACGAGTTCGAGCGTCGAGAGGGAAAATTGTTTCTGCAATTTTTCACGGAGCGGCTTGGGCAGGTTCGTCATCGCATCCCAACTCGTGACGCGGCGGACATAAAGCCATTCGAGCAGTTGCGTGACGCGATAAATCGGTTCGTCCCAGATTTTAAACTGCGCTTCGATTTCTTCGCGCGTCAGGGATTTGATGTCGGTCGGCACGTGCGCAACTTAAACGGCGCGGCCGGGGAAACCAAGCGGGTTATGCTTTGTCAATTGAAGTTCTGGCGAAAGCCGGCTTCCATCCGGTTGTAATCACTCCATTCGTTCGGGGCGACGGGCTGTTCCGTGCCGCGCGGAACGGTGACGAGTTTTGGCACTTTCCATTTCCAATGTTCGACGTGGCCGTCGGCGAAAGAGAAATTGCATCCTTGATTGTGTCGGTTCGCGGGAATGTCCCACCAATAGCCTTGATTCCAATCATCAATTGCGACGGGAATGCCGAACTCGGTGTCGATGATTTCCTTTTCATGCACATCAAGAAAAACAATCAGCCCCGTCGGGGTCGGGTTTCTTATCTGTGTGGATTTACCGTAGTGCGGGGTGTATGTCGCTAACTCGCCGTCATAAACCAAGCCATTGACCGACTGGCTCATGCTGTAACTTCGCAGTCGCGGCTGGCTTAATATCTTGCCGGCGTAGGTCTGGACGGTGGATGGGTCGGCTGGACAATGATAAATGGGAACCGAAGTATTGTATTGAAAAAGCAAGCCGCCGCTGATCCCGGCTGAATTCGTGTCAAAGATGGCGACATTGGTGCACCAGGAAGGTCCTGTGTCCATCGGTTGGTCGGAAGTGATGTCATAAACAAAATTGTTGGGCGGCAGGCTGTCGTTGTTGTCCCCGGCGTAGAGATGAAAGCACAATTGAAGTTGTTTGAGATTGCCCAGACACTCGACGCTTTGCGCCGTCATTTTTGATTTTGAAAATGCGGGCAACAGCAACGAGGCGAGGATGCCGATGATGGCGATGACGACAAGCAGTTCGATGAGAGTGAAGCCGGCGGGATGGAAAAAACTTCTCCCGCAAAATCTTTTCGTTGCGCGGAAATTTTTCATGCGCTGTTGCGGTCAATTTCAATCCAAAGCTTCCCGTTCGCAACCGAAAACTCATTTTAATACGTCAGCAGTTCGAGTTCGCGGATTCCGCCGTCGGTCAACTGCCAGCGTCCGCCGCGTTTGACGACCAGTTTGCGGCACGGATTCGCCCTTTGATCGGCCTCGTTGACGGAAAGCAATTGGAATTTTGCGCGGCCTTTGATTTCGGATTCCGCGCGCGGCATCAGGGCGAACGCGACGCCGTTGTAGTTCAGCGCGATCTCATAACCGGCAACGCCTTCCTTTTCGGCCTTTGGATTTTTCAAGACGAGCATCGGGTAGCGTTTCAGATACGGAAAATTCGTCGCGCGCACGAGCACGCGGCAAAGCTCGGTCTGGCTGCCGAGGAAATCAAGTAGTTTGAATTTCGCGACTGGATTATGTTCGGCAATCAGAATCTCCCGCGGGTCGAGGCCGTTGAGATTCTGCCCGTTCCATTCGCCGTGGTCGTTGCGCTCGGCGGAATTTTTTTTGAACCACGCCGCGAAGTTGTCGTTGACGAGGACGTTCAGCTCGAAATGAACGTGCGCGCGTTCCTTCAAGATGACTTCGGCATTTGAAGTCCGTCCCATCGTGGCGATGACTTCACCCGCTTTGACTTGCTCGCCGATTTTCAATCCGGGCCGGATCGCGCTCAAATGCGCGTAGAGCGAATAGATTTCGATTCCTTCAATGACGTGTTTGATGACGATGTAATTTCCGTAATTCGACAGCGATGGCCTGATGTTGAAATAAACCACCGTGCCGTCAGCCGTGGCCATGATGGGATCGGTCGGCTCGCCGCGCCTGTCAGGTTGCAAATGCCGGATGTCAATGCCTTCGTGAAGTCGCGTGCCGTTGTCGCGCACGCAGCCGAAACTGCCGCTCGTCCACGGCTTGTCCGGCGCGGTCGGCGCGAAAAATTTCAGTTCGTTTCCGATTTCATACAAGGCATGGTTGGAGGTCGGAAATTGGAACGGTGATTGCGCGAAAACGTCCGCGCGGAAAACTGAAATGGACACGACAATCAATAGAATTGCGCGGCGACCTGCGGAGCAAATCATTTGGAAACACCTTTTTGGTTCTTCTTGGCGATATTGTTGAGGCCGAGCACGAGTTGGTCGGCTTCTTCGCGCGTGGCGTCCGGCGTGAACGCAAGCACGCCGTCACCGATGCGATGCGAGATGAGCGGCGCGGCCAGCCAGCGTCCGTCTTCGACCTTGTTGCCCCACTGGCCGAAAATGACAAGATGTTTTCCGGGATTGGCGGCGGAGTATTGTTCGAGCATCCATGTTCCGGTTCCGTCGAACCGGATTTCGAAGGCAAAGCCGCCGGGCACGTCGATCACTCTGGCCGCAATGATGTTTGCCTCCGTCAAAACCGGATCGTGCCCGATGGTGACGGCCAACGGATCGGAGCGCAGCACGGAGACAGCCGTGCTTATTTCGGTGGTGCCGGGAACCGTTTCGAGATGGATGCGGAGAATGCCGACTGTTTTTTCATCGGGCTTTTCAGTCCGGCAGCCGCCGCACATCAAGGCGATCGCCGCCGCCAGCGCGAAATAGATGTTGAATCGGCGCGCGCAAACTTTCATAGTGAGCAACACAAAACCGTAACACGCAAACAAAGTAAAGAATTATGGGCAGACAATATAACAAAGTCATCAAGCGCAAACGCCGCGCGAATTATCTCAAACGCAAAAATGTAAGGGTTAAATCGAAAAAAGCTGCGTCGAAGAAGGCGTCTTGAGTGCGCGTTAAATGAAAATTGAAAAAGCCGTCCAATCGGGCGGCTTTTTTATTTTTATTTTCGTCGAGGCAGTGCGAAAATGGAACGCACATCCACCGGCGGGGAATCCATCAGGAAATGGATGGCAATGATTTCTGAGTTCGTGACAAGTGCGACGATGGTGAGCGCGATGATTGCCCAGCTTCCGGCGTTGAAGACGAGCAGGGTGATGAGTGAGGCGAGCAGGCACAGGCCGTAAAATTTTGCCAGATAAGAATGTGTGGCCGGATATTTTCCGAAGCGGACGTAGCTGACGAGGATGACCGCCGCCTCTGAAAAAAGGATGAGCGCGACCAAAATCCAGTTTTGCGCGAGGACGGGTTTGCACAGCCGCCACGCGACGGCGAGGATGAACAGGTAATAAATCACGTCCGTGATGCTGTCGAAGCGGCGGAGTGCGGGCGTGGCCACACCGAAACGTCGTGCGAGGACGCCGTCATAAATATCCGAAAGCGTGGCGGTAAGGAGAATTGGCAGATAAATCCAGCGCGGAAAATTCGTTAGTGCGCAAACCAAAGCAATCGGACCAAGCAACAGCCGCAAGGTTGTAAGTGTGATTGGAAGATGGCGTTTCAATGGAGCAAATCATTTTGGCATCTTGAAAGATTTTGCTATGCGATCAAAAACAGGAGCGTCGCGATCAAAAAGCGCCGGTCCGGTCCATGTTACAATCTGAAATGTGTAGTTGGAATCCGCATATACATAAAATCTATATTTGATTTCGACTTCGCTGATTGTTGCCGTTGCGTCATAGGTCAACCACGAATGAGAATCAATTTCGATGGGAGTCGGCGTTGTTACCGAATATCGGGAAGCCTTTGCCGCCAGATTTTTTTGAGATACGTCGCAAATGCGTTCGGGTGTTCCAAATCCGATGCCTTCAGGAATTACACCAACATAAGCGTCATGATAGCTGAACAAATAATCAAAAGGCGCCTTTGAGTCGTTTCTTTCCCAGGAACTCAACCATGGAAGTGAAATCTCATATGGCAAGGCATTGCCCGGAACCGAAGTCATGGCAGCTGTAAGAAGTTGTGAAGGTTCTCCTCGACGCGCAGCGGCAATCTCGGTGGAATGGTTGAGTCCCCTTTTGAAACCGGCGACAAAAGCGACCATGAAAAGAACGAAGAACAAGACAAATGGCACGCTGGAAACGGAGGCTGCGATAATCCACCCCTTTCGGCGCGTGGATAAAGCCTTAATCAATGCCACGATGAAAAAAACACAAACGCCGACGAGCATCATCAAAACCAAGATAGCACCGGCAATCTGACCAATTTGATATGCTGTTGAATTTTCCATAACAAACTCCTGATTGATTTTCCCTATGAGTTTGCGCCTTTAAAATTTTTCTGTCGAGCGGGATTTTTTCTGAAACGTAACAAACAGAACTTGTTCACAGCGGATTTTTTGAGTGCAAAAAGCTGTCAATAATTCGCCGATCCGAAACACAGAAGCATTTGATTTCATTGGCTGACTGGCATTGTTCACACGCTGCTCACAGGCGAGATGCAGTGAATAATCTGTGCATATCAATTCGTTGTAGCAAAAAAAAAATAGGTTATGATATTCGCAGTTCATTGAAAGAACGAAGCGGGCAGTGGCGGTCGAAAGATTGAAGCTGTTCGTTTCCAAGATAATCCCAGGTGACTGGGGAAAAGTTGGGTCAGGCTGGTTGGCTCGGCTCCTCTTAAACCGACCGAAAGGGCGGCGGCGGAGGCAGAATTCACCAGTTCCTCTGGCGATGTTCGCACATCGTCAAATGCGAATGAGGGACTTGGAGGCGAGGAGTGATGAGAAACCGTTCCGAACCTAGTCAAGTAGCCCAGGAAAGTTTCGAACTTGGGCGAATCGCAGTTACCCAGAGGGTAAACGGTTGCTACTGTGCATCAGCACGGACGGATGACTCTGGCGGGTTCAAAATAAAAAGTTGAGACCGCCAAATGAAAAACGCCGAAAGGCGCAACAAAATGAGCATCCGAACCGGGAAGGTCACGACGGCTGGGCAAGCCGCGTGAAAAACTTCCGAGCATCGGCGATGTTAAAAACGACACCGCTGGGCTGTGAGTAAAAAGCAACCTTAGAGTGAAGAGGCGAGACCCGTGGCAAGGGGCTAACGCGCCGTCAAAAGCGGCGGCTGACCCAATGCTAATGGTCAAGACGCGAAAGAAAAAATCGCAGGCGTGTCTTGACCTGGTTCGCAGGCCGGTGGCGCAACCACCAGTTGAAGCGAGCTGAAAAGCCTCACTCGAAATTCAGCGACCGCAAGGCGCTGGACGGCCCTGCTACGAGGCCGAAAACTCCGCTTGCCGTGGAGAATAGCGTCGGGAAACCGGCAGCCCCCGCGAGGGTGCGCGCCTAATGCCGGTGCGGGAAAGAGAGATTGGCGAACTCCCATCCCCCATTTGTCCCCGTTCGACCGAAAGGTCGGGCGGGGACTTAATGTTTTTGGCGCAAAAAAATTCTTGCTCTCGCTCCGCGTTCGGTTGAAATTCCTTTCGCAAAATAAATCAAACCACAGCCGCAAAATTTTATGGGACGCATTTACAACAACATCGTCGAGACCGTCGGTCGCACGCCGCTGGTCAAACTCAACAAAGTCACCGCAGGCTTGCCCGCGACCATCGCGCTCAAGTGCGAATTTTTCAACCCGCTCGGCAGCGTCAAAGACCGCATCGGCATGGCGATGATTGAAGACGCCGAAAAAAAAGGCATTCTTAAAAAGGATACCATCATCATCGAGCCGACGAGCGGCAACACCGGCATCGCGCTCGCGTTCGTCGCGGCGGCCAAAGGATACAAAATAATTTTGACGATGCCCGAAACGATGTCGGTCGAACGTCGCACATTACTCGCGATGCTTGGCGCGAAACTGGTTTTGACGCCCGGAGCCGAAGGCATGAAAGGCGCGATCGCGCGTGCCGAGGCATTGGCGAAGGAAACACCGAACTCGTGGATTCCGCAGCAGTTCAACAATCCGGCCAATCCGGCCATTCACGCGAAAACCACGGCGGTGGAACTTTGGGAGGACACGGATGGCAAGATTGATATTTTGGTCGCCGCCGTTGGAACGGGTGGAACGATTACCGGCTGCGTCGAAGTTATCAAGCCGAAGAAGCCGTCGTTTCAGGCAATCGCCGTCGAGCCAAAGGATTCGCCGGTCATTTCACAGACGCTCGCCGGCCAGCCGGTCAAACCGGGTCCGCACAAAATCCAGGGCACAGGTGCGGGTTTTGTTCCGAACAATCTGCACTTGAAAGACGCGAGTGGAAAACCGCAAATCGTCGAGTGCGTTCAAGTTTCAAACGACGACTCTTTTGCGATGGCGCGTCGGCTGGCGAAGGAAGAAGGAATTTTGGTCGGCATCTCGACCGGCGCGAATGTCGTGGCCGCGATTGAAGTCGCCAAACGTCCCGAAAACAAAGGCAAGCTCATCGTCACCGTTGCTTGTTCGACGGGCGAGCGTTATTTGAGCACGCCGCTGGCCGCCGAAGCCCGCGCGGAAGTGGGTGGTTGAAATTTTTCATCAAATTATTTTGCGCAAAATAATTGTTGCGCTTTATTGTGTTTACGCGTAGTTAATGGACGTCGAAGGTTTTGTTAGTCCTGTTTTACGGGACGACTTCCCAAGTTCACAAATTCAAAATTGTTTCGGGATAATTCCAGCCTTCGCGCACATATTATGAGCAGTTCAGAAAACAACGGCGACAAAACAGCCAATTACGGCTCCGGCTATCTGGAGATTTCCGAGAAGGGCTTCGGCTTTTTGCGGACCTCGCAAAATCATTATCACCCGAAGCCGACCGACATCTTCGTCACGCCCGACACCATCCGCCGCAGCTTTTTGCGCGAGGGCAGCCACATCCAGGGGCCGACACAGCCGCCGCATCGCGGCACGAGCCCGCAACTCAAGGCCGTTGAGAAAGTCAACGAAATGCCGTTCGAGGAATACGTCAAAGCCGTCCGCTTCGAGAATCTCACGACGATTGATCCGATTGAAAAATTCAAACTCGAAACGTCTCCCGACTTGATCGAGACGCGCGTCATTGATCTCGTGACGCCTATCGGCAAAGGCACGCGCGGTTTGATTGTCGCGCCGCCGCGCACGGGCAAGACGACCATTCTCAAACAGATTTGCAACGCCATCACGACGAACCATCCTGAAGTTTACGCGCTCGTGCTGCTTATTGACGAACGACCGGAGGAAGTCACGGATTTTCAACGTTCGGTGAAAGCCGAGGTCGTCGCGTCGTCGAACGACATGGATTTGGAAACGCACGTCCGCCTTTCCCGTTTCACGATCGAGCGTTGCCGTCGCATGGTCGAGAGCGGCAAGGACGTTTTTGTCTTGATGGATTCACTCACGCGTATCGCCCGCGCCTACAACAGCGTTCACGGCGGCAGCGGTCGCACGATGACCGGCGGCGTGGACGCGCGCGCACTGGAAATTCCGCGCAAGATGTTCGCGTCCGCCCGAAAAATTGAAGAAGGAGGATCGCTCACCATCATCGCCACGGCGCTCGTGGACACCGGTTCGCGCATGGACGAATTGATTTTTCAGGAATTCAAAGGCACGGGTAATATGGAATTGATCCTCGACCGCAAACTTTCCGACCGCCGGTTGTTTCCGGCGATTGACATTCCCAAAAGCGGCACGCGCAAGGAGGAAAAACTTTTCCCGCCGAAATTTCTCGAAGCGATCCGCAAATTGCGCCGCACGATGGTGGACTTGAATCCCATCGAAGCGATGGAAACGCTCACCGCTGCGCTCAAAAAACACAAGACCAACGACGAGCTGCTGGCCAGGCTCGAAAAAGGAGCTTGATCGCGCCGACTTTGTATGCCGGTGACCCGGGAAAGTTTTTTTCACCTGGCCCGCACTCTGGCAAAAGAGGCCGAAGTGCCGGCGGAGATACACGGTTATTTTGAACAGCATCGCGACCGGCTTTGGAGGACGATAGAAGCGTTTGACCTGCTTTCTCACGGGCAAAAAAAGTTTTTGGAAATCGGGCCTTATTTTTCCTACACGCCTTTTTTGTGGAAGGAAAACGTGGCCGAAAGCGTGACGGTTTTTGAAGGCGCGGCTCCCGAACCGATGCTGCTTGAAAAGCTTTATCGCAAGCGGGGAATTGAGATTCGTTACGGCGATTTATTCCACATCTTCGATGAATCGGGTTCGTCGGCAAGACAACTGCCTTACGGAGACGATTCTTTTGACGTCATCACGTGCTGGGAAACGATGGAGCATTTCAATTTCAATCCGGTTCATTTTGTCAGGGAACTGAAGCGCGTCATTCGAAAGGGCGGGGCGGTTTGCATCACGGTTCCCAACATGGCGAAGTTCGACAAACGGTTGCGCTTGTTGTCTGGAAAAAGCATCGCGACGCCCGTGACGGCCTACTTCGAACACGCGGACGCCAAATTTTATGGATTTCACTGGCGCGAATACACGCTGGCAGAAATCGCGGAACTGTTCCGCCGGAATGGTTTTGTCATTGAAACGGCCAGGCATCTGCAGACATTTGAAAATCGTCCGGCTAATTTATTGCGTGGAATCAAACGGACTTTCGCCGGCGCGTTGACCGCCGTGTTCCCCGCGACCGGCGCGTTGTGTTTGATCAAGGCGAAAAAAGTTTGATTCGCGAATTTTCCTTTTATGACAAAGGACAAAAAGCACGGACAAAAACCGCAATTTTCCCGTCCGCCGCTGGAGCGGATGCTGCGCATCCATCAGTTGATTCAATCCGGAAAATTTCCCAACGCCTCCACGCTCGCTCGCGAAATCGAAGTCGTTACAAAGACAATCCACCGTGACATCGAATTCATGCGCGACCGGCTCAATCTACCGGTTGAATATGATGCCGGCCACAACGGCTATCGTTACACCGAGGATGTCAGCGCGTTTCCGACGATGCAAATCACCGAGGGCGAGCTGTTCGCGCTCGTCGTCGCGGAAAAGGCGCTCCAACAATATCGCGGCACGAGTTTCGAGAAGCCGCTCTTGAGCGCAATCAAGAAAATGGAGCAGGCGTTGCCAGACACGATTTCGCTGAACCTCGCGGACATCGAGCAGACGATTTCTTTCCGCACGAGTGCCGAGCCGATTCTGGATTTGAAAATTTTCGACGTGCTCGCCAAAGCCGTCGCGCGGTGCAGACAATTGGAGTTGAGTTACCGCAAGCCCGGCGCAAAAAAATCCGAGATGCGGATCGTTGACCCGTATCATCTGGCGAACGTCAACGGCGAATGGTTTTTGTTCGCGTTCGACCACGCGCGCGGAGACATCCGCAAATTTGTTCCCGCGAGAATGCTGGAGATCAAGCCGACCGGCAAAACCTTCGAGCGTTCCAAAAAATTTTCATTGGAAAAAGAATTGCGCGACAGCTTCGGCGTCCACTCCGGCGAAGGCGAATACGAAGTCGTCATCCGGTTCAGCGCCCGCGCCGCCGATTACATCCGCGAAAAAAAATGGCACGAGTCGCAAAAACTGCACGAATTGAAAAGCAGCGGCGTGGAATTGCGGCTGAAACTTTCCAGTCTTGTTGAAATTGAGCGCTGGATTTTGAGCTGGGGCGGCGACGCAAAAGTTTTGAAGCCACGCGAATTGGCTGATGCAGTTCGCGATTCAGCGAAGCGGATTCTGAAAAATTAGGCGATTTTGAAATTTGCCGATTGCGCCAGAAATTTTTTCGGATTCTGGAAAATCACCTTATCAATCGCGTCGGCAAGGTGGCCGCGGCGTTTCATCTCCAGCGCGGTTTTCGGCACGGCCAATGGATCGCTCACTCCCCAGTCACATGCGCTGTTCATCCAGATTTTTTCGGAGCCATAGGTTTCCAGAATGTCAATCGCCCGCGCCGGCGTGCATTTCGTTTCGGGATAAAGCGTCATGCCTGCCCACATTCCTGAATCCAAAACCATTTTGATCGTGTGTTCCTCGACGTGGTCAATGATGACGTGCTCCGGTCGGATGCGTTTTTCATTTTTCAGCACGTCGAGAATCAATCTTGTGCCTTTCAATTTGTCTTCAAGATGCGGTGTGTGAACGAGAATCAATTGGTTGAACTTGGCTGCAAGCTCAATCTGCATTTCTAATACGCGCAATTCATTTTTGGAATTTTTGTTCAATCCGATCTCGCCGATGCCGAGAACATTTGGCCGGTTCAAAAATTTTGGGATCAACGCGATGACTTCCCCGGCGAGTTTCACGTCTTCAGCTTCCTTGGAATTGATGCAAAGCCAGCAGAAATGTTTCAGGCCGAATTTCGCGGCGCGTTTTGGCTCGTGTTCGGTGAGCTGGGAAAAATAATCAAAAAATCCGGCGGGCGAACTCCGGTCGAAACCCGCCCAAAACGCCGGCTCGCAAACCGCCTCGCAGCCGGCGAGCGCCATGCGTTCGTAGTCGTCCGTGACGCGGCTGACCATGTGGGCGTGAGGCTCGATGTAGCGCATGGCCGTAATTATTTCGCACCATTCCACGCACCAACTGCACCTTTGCCTTCCGCTTTTGCGATTGGTTTAAGTGTTGGGTCGCTGAAAGCGAGCAAAACCGCCTTTGCCTTCTCTTTTTTGTCGCCGGTCAATTCACCAAGCGCGGCGCGAAAGGCCTTCAATCGAAAATCATCCTTGCCGTCGTCGGCGCGCTCCACGCGGTCGAGAAAAGCGGCGAGTTCGATGAGCTTGTGTCGCGCGTCGAGAAAGTAGAGGTCGAGGATTTGTTGCCGGGTCATACGTTTTGTCGGAACAATATAAAACGGAATCGTTCACCGGCAACTGGAAACCGTCCGGGGAGTCTCATCAACCCGTGCACCCGGCTGATGAGAAGAAAACTTTGCGACTCTGCGTCACATCCAAAACCCGTCATTCGTATCTGACGAGAGTTGGCAGGCCTTCGGGATTGCTCACGCCGTTGCCTTGAAGAAAAACGATGTTTTCATATCCCAGCCCGCGCAATCCGATGAACCACGGAGTGCCCCGGTCGCGGAATTGCTGCCCGAGTTGTGTTTCGGTGTAATTTTCGAGGATGACCACGGCGGTTTGATGTTGTTGAAGGGACAGTGCCTTTGCCAGAAGTTTGTCGTTTTCCTCCCTTGCGGAGACGGCCGGTTGCACCATCTGGCTGGTGCGGGCGTCCAAGGATTCAATGACCAATGCCGTGTCATCGGTTTTGTGAAAAGTCTGCCGCTGTTGCGTCGCGCAAGAGCATAAAATCAACGGCACAGCCAAAAGAGCGAGTGAAATTTTGTTATTCATAGCTTTGATTAAGCACTTTCCGTTCCGAATGAAAGTCGGGCAAACAAGAGGCGAAGACTTGCGCGCGTGTCCAGAATGTTGACGGAACAAAGGCAAAATCGTGCTTCAGCAATGACAAGGAGAATGAGCCGTCACAATTTCCCGAAGAATTCTTTCGCCGTTTTACAGGTCGCCGCGCTCAATTCATCGAGCGTGCATTTTTTCGCTTCCGCAACGATTTCCGAGATTTCCTTCACGTAAGCGGGTTCGCAGCGCTTGCCGCGATACGGCACGGGCGCGAGATATGGACAATCGGTTTCCAGCATGAACCTGTCCAATGGAGTGGCGGCGACGGCGTCGCGCACGTTCTGCGCGTTCTTGAAAGTCACGATGCCGGTGAAACTGACGAGCGAGCCGGTTTCCAAAACCTGTTTCAACCGCGCCGCGCTTTCGCTGAAACAATGGAACACGCCGCGGACTTTTCCCGCGAACGGTTTCATCTGTGCGATCGTGTCGTCCCACGCCGCGCGTTGGTGGATGACGCAGTTCAATCCGGATTCAGCGGCGACTTCCAGTTGCTGCCGAAAAATTTCGGCCTGTCTTTCTTTGTAACGCACGTCATCGGCTGCGGTGAATTCCGGTTTCTCGCTTGGCAGATGGTGATAGTCCAGACCCGTCTCGCCGATGGCGACGACTTTCGGATGTTTCGCGAATTCTCGCAGTGCCGCCTTTAAATCATTCGGCGCATTCATCGCCTCGGTCGGATGCCAGCCGACGGCGGCATAAACGCCGGGAAATTTTTCAGCCAATCGGATTGCGCGTTCACTGCTGTCGAAACTCGTGCCGATGGAAATGATTTTTGTGATTCCGGCGGCCTGCGCGCGCGCGACGACCTCCGGCAAATCCTGCGCGTAGTCGGGATAATCGAGATGCGCGTGCGTGTCGAAGAAAACGGCCATGGGATCAGGGATTGGCTGGCGCGTTTGTGCCTGCGGATTTTTGTCCGAGCGCCTGCAATTTTTCCTCGATTGAAGGTCTGCCCGGATAATCCGGCGATTCCTCGATGAGTTTTTTGTAATCGTCAGCGGCTTCGCTGTTGCGATCCTGTTCCTGAAATTTTTCGGCGAGGGCCAGTCGTATCCGGATTTTTTGTTCCGGCGACGGATTCAATTGCAACGCGCGCTGATAAGTTTCAATCACCGAGGACGGCTTGCCTTGAGCGTCGTAAAGGTCGGCGAGTTTTTCTGTGAGCACGGCGCTGTTGGTCGTCGCACAGAGATTTTCGAGCAACCCCGAAAGTTCGGCCATGGGCGTGCCGTGGACGAGGCCGAGATCCACAAGGCGCAGATAGGCCCAATCGTCCAGCGGACTGTGTTTGCGCAGAAGTTCCGCGTGCAACAGTTGCGGTGATTTCCCGAACGGGCGGTAAAGCGGGTCGCCGACAACGGTCGTCTGCCAGGACAATGCCGGTTGCGCCGCCCAGGCCGCTTCGCCAAAAGTGAAGTCGTTCCCGAACAACTCCAAAAATCCGGCGACATTGGCCGTGAACGTGAGATACGGTTCGTTCACATAACCCATCGTGCAGGTCGCGCCTTTGGCGAGCAACGGTCCGACCCAATTCTGGGTCGCGCTGCGGACGGTTTCCGCGCTGGTGGAATGCAGATGATACGCGAACGCGCCCGGCATGAATTCAACGCGCGGCTGTGCGAACGGGCCGGAAACGTCGCCGTCATACCAGCCGCAATAGATCGCGATCTGGCTCATCGGAAAACTTGCGGGAAAAGTTTCCGGCTTGTCGTCAACAACGGTTTCAAATCCGAGTTGCCTGGAAATGTTCGCCGCGCCCAAAATCCATTGGTCGCCGGTGAAAAAATTATTCGTCTTTTCCAACCCGCGTGCGTCGAAATAAGCCCGGCCCCACAAACCGTCGCGCTCGGCTTGCACCGCCTTGTCCACCAGATTGCTGGCGATTTCCGCCGTCGGCCCGTCGAGCCGCGCGACCATCAAAATTCCGTTTGTCGGGTTGAACAATGAAGGATTCGCCGCGCCGTAAAGCCAGTTTGGAAAAGGCCCGGTCAGCGGAAACTCCGTGTGCACCAGCGGCAGCCATGCAAGCTCGGAATCCACCGCCGCCTCGTTCCGCCGGAACTCCGGCTGCATTTTTTCCGCCGCCGCCTCTTGCAAACCTGAATCGGGAGCGATTTTCAGCGGGACGCCATAACACAAAACCGCATAACGGATTTTTGAGGCGACGACTTTGCGGACAGTGCGCTCCGGCTGGCCGTTGGTCGCGGCGTAAGTGACGGACGCAAATACCCAGAGGCCGTCGGCTTCAAGTTTTTTTGCCAGCGGCAATTGGAGTGAATTGTGGAATTCATCGCGCGATATCTCCTCGTTCGTCGTCAGATCGAAGCCGAAGATTTGGTTTTTCGGCACGTCGCGGACTAGCGCGTAATGTTCCGCGACCGATTTGGACTCCGGCACGCGCGAATTGTAGATGACGACGACTTCAGCGCCGCCCGCATGAACCAGCAATGGCGCGAGCGCGAAAATCAAGATGGCAAAAAATTTCATGTCCGTCCTTTGACCTCCGGCGTGCCGGAAAATCTCAAACTATTTTTCACAATCCACTTTCAAGCCGTCGTAGGCGAACCAGATTCCCGCCGGCAAATCCGCCTGCGCCTTGTCGTGGTCATAATCGTGTGTCAGGTGCGTGAAAAAAGTTTTCTCGGCGCCGATGCGCCGCGCCGCCGTCAGCGCCTCGTCGAGGTTCATGTGCGTCGGATGCGGCTTGGGACGGAGCGCGTCGAGGACGGCGACCTCGACGCCGCGGATTTTTTCCATCGCATCGGCGGGAATCTCCTTGCAGTCGCTCAAATACGCCAGCCGCTTCTTTCCATTCTGCAAAAACAGATAGCCGTTCACCGTCATCGAGCCGTGCGGCAGGGGCAGGGGAACGATTTCCAGATCGCCGAGCGTGAACGGTGCGTCAACGACGTGCGGTTCGGGATGAAAATATCCCTTCGGGATCGGGCGGCCGTCGAAGGCGTAGATGAAGACGCGCTTGAGCGCCGTCATCGTGTCCGCGCTCGCATACACCGGCAGCGGGCTTTGGCGCAAATCGGTGAAGCGGCGGCAATCATCCAGACCCATGATGTGGTCGGCGTGCGCGTGCGTGAAGATCACCGCGTCGAGCCAGTTGATTTTTTCGCGCAGACATTGCACGCGGAATTCCGGCGTCGTGTCCACCACGAGCTTGACCTTGTCCGTGGCGACGTGGATGGAAGGCCGCGTGCGCCAGTTCTTCGGGTTCGCCAGAAACTCCGGCGGATACTCCTTGCCGATGATGGGCACGCCCTGCGACGTGCCGCTGCCCAGAAATGTGAATTCAAACGCCATGCGATTTTGAGGTTAGCAGAACCGCGAAATTCGGCGAATGAAAAGCGATTGGGGGGAAATGTGAATGCAGAAACGCGGAGAATGAAACCTAAAAGATGGGAACTGACTTGTCGCGCCATAGCGAAGCAACGGCGGACTGCTTGCGATTCATCGGAGTTGGCTCCGGCGACTTGTTAGGCATCATGGCTCTCATTTGTGTGTCTTCAAATAATTGCCACTCCATTCTTTCGACAGCCTGTCGCCCTCTCGAATCTGCTCTGGAGTCATGTGCTGCTTCAAATCATCCAACACGCCACGAATCCTCCACTTCGTCCTCATGTTGGAGTTGAACTGCGTGAGCCAACGGGCACAGTCGAGCCACATATATGCTTGGGTCAAATCGCGCTCAACGCCCTCTCCCGTCATGTAGCTAACACCCAAATTCAACATCGCCTCTGGATAGCCCTGGTCTGCGGCACGCCGATACCATGAATCCGCCTCAACCTTGTCCTTTGGAAGCCCAAGTCCATAATCATACATATATCCCAAATTGCTTTGCGCCGCCGTGAAACCTTGCTCTGCTGACTGCTTGTAAAGTGCGACGGCTTGGCTGTAATTGGTGGTGACGCCGAGACCATACTGGTAAAAACTTCCGAGATTGTTTTGGGCTTTCGCGTCTCCATGCTCCGCAGCAATCTGATACCATTTGGCCGCCTCGGTATAACTCTGCTGAACACCCCGTCCGAAATCATAATCCTCGCCAAGCAAACGCTGGGCAACGATGTCTCCGCTCTCCGCCCGCTGGCGCAGATCGGACGCGCTAGGTGCTTGGCTGGAAACACTCGCACAACCCGCGAGCACAATCAGAGACCAGCAGTAACCTAACTCACATAAACGACGCATGATGTTCATGGTTGGCGGAATGATGCCTAACGAAAAAAGCTGAGCCACCGCCGACTCGTGACGTGAACCGCGATAGCGGAACTGAGAGCGCCATCCCGCGTTGCCTGCAGCGATTTGTTAGCCCATTTTCTCATTCAATGGAGGAGATAAAGCGGTTCCAAGCCGCTCTCCCTGTCGCCAGATCATTCGTCGGCGGTCGATATACAATATAGAGCGCGTTCGACTCGATAAGCATCGCGATATACATGGAGTAAATGACTTTCCCATCTTTCTGGCGGACAATGAGGCTCCAGACGGGATACCCATTCACCTCGAAGCGCTTTTGCTCCACTAAAGTCATACCAGCTTTGGCAAGCTGGCCTTCAAATGCATCCTCATCTGAGAATTTGCCCTTGCGTTGATCGAAGCCCACGTTCATCGACACTTTGCCATAGAGATATCCAGTCTTCACAGGAAGGTTGTCCGACCGCACCACACCCGCCACCTCGTTTGACTGCATCCAATAGGAATAGGCAACCGGCTCTTTAAGCCTGGTCGCGTGGACATACTGAGCGGGAATCTCAAAAGACAATGGAATCGACACAATCTGACCAGCAAAGAACTCATCCAACGATACTCTCTTGTATTCTTGAACGCTTACTGGTTCAGGCGTGGCGCAACCCACGAGAATTGCCAACAAAGCGGGAATGCTTAAATGGATCAATCTTTTCATTTGAGGGCTAACGACCAAAGCTGAGCCACCGCCGACTCGCGGCGTGGATTGCAACCGCAGCGCCAACGGCGGTTGGCTCCGGCGACTGGTTAGGCCTCTGCGTCATCATGGAATCAATGTGTGTTCAGGCAATGACGTGCAACGCCCCATTGATTTCTGACCATTTTGTGGGTCAATAACATACCACTTCGTTGGCTCACTATTGGTGCGCTCTACATAAAGCCCGCCATCAAGCATATAAGTCAGAATGTCATGGCCAATAACCTTGGCGGGGGCTTGGTAATAATAACCACCGTCATCCTCATAAAGTGGATGATACTCTCCGGCTGGAAATGTAACCGTGTATAAAAAGCCGGGGAATTTGGCTGGCGATTTCAGAACAATCGCTGATTCCGGTGGTTTAGATGAAAGTGGACGCAAATTGGCGCAACCTGTGATGAGCAGGCTGACCAGACCGAGTGTAATAATAGTGATACGCATAAAATAAAAGAGGCCTAACATGTTATTCGACCGCACAGTGCGGTACGATTTTTTTCATGATTTCGACCTTATTTCTGGCCTTCCCCATTGTCCAGAAGATTTTATGCGTTACAAAAGGCAAAATATGGAATCGGCAAATACCGCAGGGATGCCTGAAATGTTCGTTTTCCCACATCGCCACGTCCAAAACAGGCGGTTTTCATCATTTTCGGCCTGTTTTTGAGGAAAAACGGTGTGTCGGAATGATTTTTCCGTGTGCCCCGATGGTCGGGGCAAACGTCCCGATGGTTCGGGCAAATGCCCCGATGGTTGGGACACGCGTCCCGATGGTTGGGGCATGCGTCCCGACGGTTGGGACACGCGTCCCGATGGTTGGGACACGCGTCCCGATGGTTGGGGCATGCGTCCCGACGGTTGGGGCATGCGTCCCGATGGTTGGGGCATGCGTCCGGATGATTCTACCGTGCGTAAAAATCATTCTTACACACCGAATAATCGTCGGAGCGCGCCGGAAAATGGTTCCACCGTCTGGCGGAATGCTTTGCCGGCCTGATGGAATGCCAACGGCGCAGGCCGCCGTCTTTTAACGGGCAATGATTTTCCGCGCGGCAACCGCCATCGCCAGAATCACGCAGCCCCATCCGAACCAGTCGCCGTGACGGAGTTGACTGTCACGCCTGCCGATGGTATTGAGCTATATGAATGCCGCGAAAAATTCGCCAGCTGGTTTCGGACTTGGAACGAACTGGTTTTGTTTTGTCTCCGGGCAAAGGTTCACACCGCAAGTTCCGGCATCCGCAATATGCCGGCGCGGTGATTTTGAGCGGCCGGGACGGCGATGACGCGCATCATTATCAGGAAAAACAAGTCCGCAACGCGATTCGCGAAGTGACAAAATGAAAATCGAAGACCGTTATCTGAAATTTGTGCTCTGGAGCGACGAGGACAAACACTACGTCGGCTATTGCCCGGATTTGTTTCCGTGGGGCGGCGTCTGCCACGGCAAGACTGAAGAGGAAACTTACGCGCAACTTTGCGCGCTTGTCCGTGAAGAGGTTGAAGAGTTGCGCAAAGCCGGAAAAGAAATCCCCGCGCCCGCCACGCGCGCCATGCGCGAGGCCGTGACTGTTTAATTTTTTTTCCGCCTCGTGATCCGTCCGGTAAAAACCAGAAAACCGATTCCGACGCAGCTCCACCCGAACCAATCACCGTGGCGGTTGTAAAACGTTCGTTCGTGCTTTTGCAGTGGCAGTTCAATCGTCATCGCGCCGGGGCCGTAAACGCCGCCGGCTTTGTCCCTGAAAATTTCGCGCACGCGGCCGTTCGCATCAATCCAGCAGGTCACGCCGTTGTTGCAACAGCGCACGAGCGGCACGCCGTTTTCCACGGCGCGGAAAACCGCATTGGCCATGTGCTGCCACTGCTCCGCGCTGTCGCCGAACCAGCCGTCGTTCGTCAGGTTCACCAGAAAATCGGTGTCGCCTTGAACCGACTTGCGCGCGAGTTGCGGAAACGTGTCTTCAAAGCAAATCAGCGGCGAAGTCCTTGCGGACGGCCACCCGCTGTCTCCGCGATTGATCTCAAATTGAACCGGCTCGTTTCCGCTCGCATAACCGCTCTGGATCGGCGTGAACCATTTCAGGAACGGCATCCAGCGCACGAGCGGAATGTATTCGCCGAAGACGACGAGATTTTGCTTGTGATAGATCGCGGCGCACCTGCCGTCGGGGTCGAACAAAAACGCGGCGTTGTAATCCGGAGAGTTGGCGGCGGGCAGATCGTCGGCGTTGAAAATCATCCAAACATGGTGTGCGCGGATGAGGTTCGTGATGGCGATGTAGCTTGCTTCGTCAAATTCCGGCAACGCGGCTTCCGGCCAGACGAGCAGGTCGGTCTGGTTCGTGAGCGCGCTTTCGGAAAGCGCGAGCAATTGTTGGAAGCGGTTTGAGTTCGCGCCAGAATCCCAAATCATGGTTTGGGGAACGCTCGGTTGGATCAGCGTGACGCGCAGGGTCGAAGCGGGCGGAATTTCCTTGCGCACTTTCATTTCGCCGACGGCAAAGAGTCCGGCGACGGCGAACAATGGAAGAAAAATTTCCGGCTGCCACGCGAAACGCGAATCTGGTTTTGAGAAAATCATCCGCACGCCGGAAAAAAGCGACAGCGAAGCCCAGACGACGAGAAAGGAAATTCCGTAGACGCCGGTGACGGACGCGATCTGGATGAGCGGCGTCATCTGGAATTGCGACACGCCGATGAAGCTCCACGGAAAGCCGCTGAAAATCCGCGCGCGGATCATTTCGAGCGCGACCCACACCGCCGCGCCGAGCAGCGACCAGAGGGTTCTTTGCACCCAATTTCCTTCGCCGATTTTTCCGGCGAGCAGCCAGACCCAGACGGCAAAAAATAACGCAAGGAACGCGCCCAACGCGATCCAGCCGAGAATCGGAAAGCCGGTGACCGGAATCAGCAGCAGCCAATAAAGCGACGCGAGCCAGAATGAAAGTCCGGCGACGTAACCGATCCAAAAACTTTCGCGACCGGTTTTTTTATGCGCGCACGCGAGCATGAGCGCGGGCGCGACCCACGCGAAACCGGCGATGCCGGCTTTCGGGAACGCCGCCGCGAGCAGGAGTCCCGCGCCGATGGCGGCGAGATGCCGGCTGGCGGCTTTTTCAAAAAGAATTTTCAACGCGGCGGTGCGGAGGATTGTGCATCGGTCAGTTGCCGGGAAGATTTTTCCGGCGTAAAAGCTGCCAGCAGTCGTTTTCGGCCACAGGCTCGAAATTCGATTCCAGATAAGGCTTGTAGCAGTAGATCAATAATTGCACGCCCCAAGAGTTGATGGGTTGTTTTGGGACGAGAATG